>Ga0078972_1000070_pt1 | contig 388508 bp, 316 predicted proteins | sample YelNatPaOPGAMG01_FD_67568 | JGI IMG/M metagenome (GOLD analysis project Ga0078972, IMG submission 67568) | Hot spring thermophilic microbial communities from Obsidian Pool, Yellowstone National Park, USA - OP-RAMG-01 (SPADES assembly) (version 2) | ecosystem: Environmental > Aquatic > Thermal... | reverse complement strand
TGCATCCTCCTTCCCTCCGCGCTCCTCGAAGGACAAGATGCCCATCTCGAAGCGACCGCCTTAATCTGTCAATATATAATGGCATATCCACCGTTCCTTGTCCATGCGACCATCGAGGCATGTCATATAAAATTCAAAACTGGACAGTTTAAGCTTGAAAACTGGACACTAAGATATTCCAGCAGGCGACCTCCTAGCTCTTCCGACTGTCCTCCTCCACTTCTTCCGGCTTAGATTGAAGCCTGTAGGCGCGGTCAAGAAGAGAGGAGGAGACATGGAGCAGATCCACAAGAGATTCACCACCGCACAGGTGAAGGCCTTGCTCAAGGGATACCTGGAGAAAAACCTGGAGAGAAGAGAGGTGGAGGAGATCCTGGGGATAGGCAAGGCGAGGTTCTTCTCCCTGCTCAAGGAATACAGGGACGACCCGGAGGGGTTCAGCGTTAAGTACTGCAGGTCCTCGAGGGCGAGGATCCCGGAGGGGTGGGAGAAGGGGATCGCCCACGCCCTGCTCGAGGAGAAAGAGCTCATAGACGACCCCACCCTTCCCGTAACCTGCTACAACTACTCGGCGATAAGGGACCGTCTGGCCGGATGGGGCATAGAGGTATCCCTTCCCACCATCATCAGCCGCGCCCGGGAACTGGGTTGCTACCGCCCGCGCAAGAGCAAGCAGGCTCACGACCGGGAGGTGGTGACCGCCGCGGTGGGCGCCCTCATCCAGCACGACGCCTCCCACCACCGCTGGTCGCCCTACGCCGAGAAGCCCTGGGCCCTGCTCACCTCCTTGGACGACTTCTCCCGCCTGATCCTCTACGCCGACTTCTGGGCCGCCGAGACCAGCTGGGCGCATATCAGCGCCGCCGAGGGCCTCGTGCGCACCTTCGGCATCCCCTTGCGCTACTACGTGGACTCCCTCTCCGTCTTCCGCTACGTAAGGACCAGGGACAGCGTGTGGAGAAAACACGTGGCCCTGACCGATGACGTGGACCCCCAGTGGAAGAGGGTGATGCGGGTGCTGGGGGTGGAGGTGGTCTACGCCCTCTCACCCCAGGCCAAGGGCAAGGTGGAGAGGCCCTACCGCTGGCTGCAGGACCGCATCGTGAGGACCTGTGCCCGGGAGAAACTCTCGAGCATGGAGGAGGTGCGCGCGGTCTTGCGGGAGGAGGTGGACCGCTACAACAACCGCCAGGTCCATTCCGCAACCGGGGAGATCCCCTCCCTGCGCTTCAAGAGGGCCGTAAGCGAGGGTAGCAGCCTTTTTCGTCCCTTTGTCGTCCCCAAGCCCTATTCCCTTCCCAAGGATGTATTTTGCTTACGGGAGAAGAGGGTGGTAAACGGTTATCGCAAGATAGAGTTGCACAGGCACGATATCTTGGTTCCCGGGGTCCCCTTGCGGGAGGAGGTCGAGGTCCACCTCATCCCCGACATCAGCAGGGGAGCTATGGATCTCAGGATATGGTGGAGGGACAAGATGGTCAAATCAGTGGCCTATCCGTTGGGAGAGTTTCCCAGTGTCCACTTTTGAACTTTAAAGTGTCTACTTTTAAACTTTTCCTAACATGCGACCATCGAGGCATCGGCGGCTATTTTGGTATATATTTCCATCTCAAACCAGCATGGCCCGCCTCTGGTGTGTGCCCCACAACAAGGCACGTCCCGGTTATCCACCTCGCATCCCTCCTTGAGCGCCCTTCTTGCCCGCCTTGAACGGTTTACTTTCCAGACCCTGAAGCAAACGGGCAGTTCTCACTTTCAGGGAAAGCCGCGGCATCAGGCTCGGACCCTTTTACCCACGGCTGGACCATGCCCCGCTCCATGCCTTGGGTTCGCGCACGAGGAGAAGGGCGAGTACGAAGAGGAAGGCCTATCCCTGGAGGCGCCGGAGAAGAATTCCCATGGACAAGGAAACCGGGGAAACCCACGTGGATTTCCCCGGCCGAACACTGGTGGAGCCGACGGGACTTGAACCCGTGACCTCTACCATGCCAAGGTAGCGCGCTCCCACTGCGCCACGGCCCCGTTCCAAGGCTCTGTCCGTGAAAAAGTATAAGGAGAGGCCTCTCCTTCGTCAACGATACCCGGTCTCCAAACCACGGGGTGATATGCCTGGCGGCTCATATTCCCGTGGCGGCCCGGTCATCTTCCTCTTCCCATTCCAGGGGAGGGGCGTCCTTCCACAACCTCTCTATCTCGTAGTACTCCCGCTCTTCCTGGCGGAAGATGTGCACCACGATGTCCAGGTAATCGAGGAGAACCCAGCGCCTGTGCCTTACACCCTCGCGGCGCACCGGTTTCACGCCCAGGGCGGCCAGCCTCTCCTCCACCGCCTCCTGGATGGCGGCCACCTGCCGGTCGGTGTTGCCGCTGCAGATGACGAAGAAATCGGTGAGGATGAACACCTCCCTCATGTCCAGGATAAGGACGTCGCGGGCCTTCTTGGCGGATGCCGCCCGCGCCGCCGTCACCGCCATCTCCCTGCTTTCCGCCGGTACCCACCTCCTCTCGTCTCCAGGCAACCGATACCATGGACGGGGGCCATGCCCGGCCAGTGGGTTGATGCCCGCGCCGCCATGGCTCGGCCCGCACCCCGAGTGGCCGGTTCCCCGCGTCCCGAGACCGTCCACTCCCGGCCCATGTCACCTCAAGACTATCATACCCCGGGATGCAGCCGGCCACGAGGTCCCGCCGTCCTCTCCTCCACTTCTTCAAGGGTCTTCGCTTCGGATACCAGTCGTAGTACCATGGATGGCAACAAGAGAGATCGCCCCATTCTTCCTTTTTAGCTTGTCTTGCCAGGATGATAGGGTGGTCTCTCAAGCTTTTTCAACCTAAAGCGCCTACTGAGACGATACAGCGCCGTCGAGTGAGATCTCCCCTTTCTTCCTTTTTCAGCCTTTTATCGGGATGACGGGGTTTTCCTCCATCTCTTTCATCCATCCGCGCACTGTTTGCCGGCGCGACATTCCCGTATCAAACCGGGCTGCCCGATCATTTTATACGGGGCTTTCTCCCCAGCAAATTAAACAGGCTCACCTCGGACGGCCATAAAATAGTGGAACCGGTGAGCTCCGGTCAGGCCTTCTTCCCTCGGGGCGCGTGGTGGATGCAGGAACGGGGCTTCCTCGCTGCCGCCAGCAGGGCCATCCCGGGGTCAAGGGTCAGGTGGACAGGTCCCTCCCGGCTATCACCACCACTTCCTCTCCCGCTCCCGGCTCCTCCCTGACTTCCCGCACGGAGAGCTGGACTCCCAAGTACCTGGCGAAGGCCTTCACCTTGGGGTCCATGCTGCGGCAGATTATCAGGCTTTCCTGGTGGCTGAAATCGTTGACCTCTTCCCCGTTGACCACCGTCTTGGCGTTCCTCCCGGTATCCCCGAGGGGGATGCCCAGGTCCGCCAGCCGCCATCCCACCTTCCTTCCCAATTCCGGTACCCCGCAACCGTTGAGCACCTCCACGCGTGGAACCCCTCTACAGGGTATCTCCTGGCCTGCGGCCCGCGTGGCCGCCTTGAGCATGGAGGCCACGTAAGCGGCGTCCCGAGACGCGGAACCGTTGCCGGGAACGATGACCGTCCTCCCCCCGTGGCCCAGAAGGGACTCGAGCGCCTCGCCGCCCTCGGCCTCGGAGAGCGCCTGCAGGGCTCTGGGGAGATACCCCCTCAGGCGCTCCACGCGCTGGAAGTAGCCGTCCCAATAATCCGGGCGGTCAGTTGCCAGCAAATGGTAAAGGAGGCGGTCGGCATCGCCGATCCGCTGGCCGGCGAGGACGGACTGCCTCTCCCCGGTGAGGGGATCGAGAAAGTGGGCCTCTTCCTCGAGGAGCACGGGGGGTAGCCCCAGGGACTGCGCCACGAGGACCGCTTCCCGGAAGTCGCACAGGACGAGGTAATCGACCACCGTCCCGGACAGGTTTCCCACTGTGGAGCGCAGGAGGTCCTCCCCCTTCTCACCCCGCAGGCTCTCCCGCAGGCGGACCGGTTTCCCGGAAGCGTCGTAGGCCATGAGCATCTCGGGAATCACGTAAACCTCCAACTCGCTCCGGTCGAGGTGGAAGGTGAAGAGGGCCAGGTAAAGAAGGTCTTCGCCGTCCCCGGCCTCCCGGTTCCCGGTCACCCCCAGCAGGACGGACACGGTGTCCCCCAGTACTTTACCGCTCTGGGGATGGACCTGGAAAAGATAGCTCTCCGTTTCCCCGCCCTCGTTGCCGCCGCTGGAGGCCACTCTCTCCCGCAGCCAGCGCCAGGCACCGCGCGGGAAGTTGAGGACCGGGAGGTCCAGGAGGGAGCCGACGCAAAAGGCGACCACCAGGATGGCGGACATGGAAAAGGCCAGGCGTTTCCTGAACCGCGCTTCCTCCCGGCGGTGGCGGGCCAGGCGCGAGGGTTTCTCCTTCCCCGGGATCGCGGAAGCCGTGTCCCGATCGCTCTCCAGTTCCCTCCCCATCATCCTCCCGGTGGTTCTCCCCCTCCCGCGGGAGGGGGCGCGTGCCCCTCAACGATAAAACCCGTTCTTCTCGATGAATTCCCGCACCCCTTCCGGAACCAGGTAGCGGATGGGCCTTCCCTCCTTCACCCTCCTCCGGATGTCCGTAGAGGAAATGGCCAGGGCGGGTACCTCCATCACCATCACCCGCGGATCGGTATGGTGGCGCACCTTCTCCGCCTCAGGCAGGGAATCCTCCAGCCGCCGCAGATCGTAGCCGGGCCGGGTGGCGGCAATGAAAGTGCACTCCTCAAGGACCTTTTCCGGTTCCTTCCAGGTGAGGATCTCCAGGATGGCGTCCGCTCCGGTTATGAAGAAGATCTGGGTGTTCCTCCCGTAGAGGCGATGCAGCTCGCGGACGGTATCTATGGTGTAGGAGGGACCCGGGCGGTCGATCTCCATGCGGGAGACCTGGAAATGGGGGTTGTCGGCCGTGGCGATCACCGTCATGAGGTAGCGGCTCTCGGGATCCAGGCTCCGGCGGTCCTCCTTGTGCGGGGGATGTCCGCTGGGGACGAAGAGGACGAGGTCCAGCTGGAATTGCTTCCAGGCCTCCTCGGCGGTTACCAGGTGCCCGTGATGGATGGGGTCGAAGGTCCCACCCATCACACCTATCCTCTTGTAGCGCAGCCTGCCCATCTCAGCCCCGAACCTGCCCTTCACCCCAGATGATGAACTTGGTGGAGGTCAACTCCCGAAGGCTCATCGGCCCGCGGGCGTGCAGTTTCTGAGTGGAGATGCCTATCTCCGCCCCCAGCCCGAATTGCCCCCCGTCGGTGAAGCGCGTGGAGGCGTTGACGTAAACGTCCGCGGAATCGACCATGCCCACGAAGCGGCGGGCGGCCTGGTAATCCCTGGTAACTATGGCCTCGGAATGCTTGGACCCGTAGCGGTTGATATGCCCTATGGCCTCATCAAGGCCGGTGACCACCCTCACCGCCAGGATGAGGTCCAGGTATTCCCGGTACCAGTCGTCCTCCGTGGCCTCCTCCGCATCGGGAAGTATCTCCCTGGTCCGGGGACAGCCGCGGAGGGTCACCCCCCTTTCCCGCAGGGCCTCGGCCGCACGGGGGAGGAATTCCCGGGCCACGGCCTCGTGCACCAGGAGGGTCTCCATGGCGTTGCACACCCCGGGGCGCTGGCACTTGGCGTTGATCACGATTTCCAGGGCCATGTCCAGGTCGGCGGAGGCATCCACGTAGGTGTGGCAGTTGCCCACCCCGGTCTCGATGACCGGCACGGTGCTCTCCTCCACCACGGTCCTGATCAGCCCCTCCCCTCCCCTCGGGATGAGCACGTCCAGGTATTCGCGCATGCGCATGAGCTGCCTGGCTGACTCCCGGTCGGTCAGGGGCACCAGCTGGATGCTCCCGGCGGGAAGGCCGGCGCTCTCCCCCGCCGCGGCGATCACCTCCGCGAGCATCCGGTTGGAATTGATGGCCGAGGAACTGCCCCGCAAAACGACCGCGTTTCCCGACTTGACGCAAAGCCCCGCCGCGTCCACGGTCACGTTGGGGCGGGCCTCGTAGATGATGCCCACCACGCCCAGCGGCACCCTCACCTTCTGGATCTCCAGCCCGTTGGGCAACCTCCACCCGGCGACCACTTCTCCCACCGGGTCCGGAAGCGCGGCCACCTCGCGCAGGCCTTGGGCCATCTCCCCTATCCTCTTGGGGTTCAGGGTCAGGCGGTCGATGAGGGCCGGGCTCATGCCGCTTTTCTCCCCCGCCTCCAGGTCCATCCGGTTGGCGGCCAGTATGTCCTTTTCCCGGGAGAGGAGTGCCTCAGCCATCTCCTCCAGGGCCCGGTTCTTGACCCCCGCGGTCAATGTCCCCAGCTTCAGGGCAGCATCCTTGGCCTTTTTCCCAATTTCTTCCAAGACCTGCATTTCTCCTCCTCGCCGCCTCCTGATCCAACCTCGCCTGCCACGACATCCGATGCGGGCGGACACCTCCGCCCCTCCCAACGTCCCGCTTCCCCGCCCTCCGCTAACCCGCGCCGCCCCGGCCCCATCCGTCCCGCGCGGCCTCCAAGCCGGCTCCGGCGCCTCCCTGCGCACGGCGGGAGGAGGCGTTCAACCGCCGTTACCGGCGTTTCCCTCCTCCAGGATGACCAGGTAATCGCGGTGGATGACCTCCTCGCACTCCCCCCCCAGGCGCCCGGCGGCCTCCCTGGTATGCAGTCCCTTGACCCGGTTGACCTCCTCGGAGGACATGCCGCATATGCCCCGGGCTATGGGCCGGCCTTCTGCGTCCACCACCTCGACGGCATCCCCGGCGCTGAACCTCCCTCGGCACTCCACCACCCCGGCGGGGAGGAGGCTCTTCCCGCCGCTGAGCAGGGCCTCCCGCGCCCCGTCGTCCACCACGATGGTCCCCCGCGGCGTGGCGCCGTAGGCTATCCAGTGCTTCTGGCTCCGCAGGCGCCGGGGGGAGGGGTGGAAATAGGTCCCCAACCGCTCTCCCTCCAACACCCGCCTCAACACCCCTCTTTCCCTCCCCGGGGCCACCACTACCCCGATCCCCGCCGCGTTGGCGATGCGCGCCGCCTCCAGCTTGGCGCGCATGCCCCCCGAGGAATGCTCCCCTCCCGCCCTGCCCGCCGCCCGGGCCAGGTCCGGCGTTATCTCCTCCACTTCGTGGATCACGCGGGCCCCCCGGTCTCGACGCGGGTCCCCGGTGTAAAAGCCCTCGATGTCCGAGAGCATGACCAGAAGGTCCGCCCCGGTGAGCACGGCCACCAGGGCGGCCAGGCGGTCGTTATCCCCGAAGCGTATCTCCTCCACGGCCACGGTGTCGTTCTCGTTCACCAGGGGGAGGACGCCGTGATCGAGGAGCTTCCGGAAGGTGTTGCGGGCGTTCAGGTACTGCCTCCGGTGGGCGAAGTCGTACTGGGTGAAGAGCACCTGCCCCACCAGGATGCCGTGCCGGGCGAAGAGATCAGCGTAGGTACGCACCAAGAGGCCCTGTCCCACCGAGGAGGCGGCCTGCAGGGTGGGGATGTCGCGGGGCCGTTCGGGGAGGCCCATGAGCTCCACCCCGGCGGCGATGGCCCCGGAGGACACCAGGATGACCCTTGTGCCGCGGGAGCGCACCTCGGCGACCTGGTCCACCAGGTTCCTCACCTGCTCCCTGTCCAGGCGGCCCCTTTCGTCGCTCAGGGTGTAGGTCCCCACCTTGACCACCAGGGTCTTGGCCTCGGGAAGCTTCCTCTCCCCCATCTCCAGCGCTCCTGCCGAACCGCTCGCCAATCCGCCCTCCCGTCCTCCCCCGGCTCCGCAACCCGCCTCAGCCAGGGGGCAGAACCTCTCCCGGGCCCACTCAGCGCCCAAGATCACATTTAGGTTAACACAACCATCCGCCAGCACGGGGCACTTGCCGTCCCAGGATATCCCGGGCCCCCGGGGATGGCCCTCGCGGTGGGCGCAAACCCGGAATCCGATGGAAGCCTTTTCTTTCTACGGGAAGTGGCCGGTCTCACGATTCGGGGAGGAAATCGAAGACATGATCGCCGATGACCACCGTGTCCCCCTCCCGGGCCCCCTGACGGAGCAGCTCCTCTTCCACCCCCATCCTCCGCAGGCGGGACTGCACGTAGGCCAGGGCCTGCGGCCTTTCCAGGTCCAGGCGCCTGACCAGTCCCTCCACCGCCTCGCCCAGCACGCGGTAATAGCCCTCCTCGCGCACCACGCGGAAACCCCTCTCCCGCCGGGGATCGTAGGCATAGACCACCCTTTCCCCGCTTTCAGGGAACCCCGAACCCTTTCGGTGCTCCTCCACCAGCTCACACAGGCACCCGACCAGCTCGGGCAATCCCTGTCCGGTAACGGCGGATATAGGAAAGAATTTCCATCCCCTCCTCAGCGCCTCCTCCCGCGCTTCCTCGAGGTGGGGCCGGTAGACCACGTCCACCTTGCTGGCCGCCAGCAGCTGGGGCCTTTGTAGCAGGCGCGGGCTATAAGCCGCCAGTTCCCCCAGGACCGCCTTTAGGGCCGCCGCCGGTGGTTCCAAGGCCGCCTCGGATACATCCACCAGGTGGAGGAGTACCGCGGTCCTCTCCACGTGGCGGAGAAACCTCAACCCGAGGCCTCTCCCCTCGTGGGCCCCCCGTATGAGGCCCGGAAGGTCGGCGATGACGAAGCTCCGCTCCTCGTCCACGCGCACCGTCCCCAGGGCGGGCTCGAGGGTGGTGAAGGGATAATCCGCTATACGGGGCCTGGCGGCGGAGAGGCGGGAGATCAAGGTGGACTTGCCGGCGTTGGGCAGGCCCACCACCCCCACGTCGGCCAGGAGTTTCAACTCCAGCCTGATCCTTCTTTCCTCCCCCTTCTCCCCCCTCTCGGCGAAATCGGGGGCTCTCCTGGCCGGGGTGGCGAAAGAGGCGTTGCCGCGTCCCCCGCGCCCTCCCCTGGCCACCACCACCTCCTGCCCAGGATGGGAGAGGTCGGCCAGGAGACGGCCTCCCTCGTCCCGCACCTGGGTGCCCACCGGCACGTCCAGTATCAGGTCCTTGCCGTCCGCGCCGTGACGGTTGTTTCCCGAGCCGTTGCCGCCCCTCCCGGCGCGAAAACGCGTCTTCCGCGTGTACTCCACCAGGGTGTTCACGCTGTCCGAGGCGCGCAGGATGACCGACCCGCCCCGCCCCCCGTCCCCTCCGTCCGGGCCTCCCAGCGGGCGGTACTTCTCGCGGTGGAAGCTGACGCAGCCGTCGCCTCCGTCGCCCCCCCGCACCTGGATCTCCACCTCGTCTATGAACAACCCGCCGTTCCTCCGCGATGGTCCTCAGCCCCTTTGCGGCGCCCCTGGCCAACCTGCCTCTCGGGGACATGGTCGGGGCCTCTCCCCTTCGGCGGCACTAACTTGCCCGGCATCCCCTGCGACCTGCGCCCTACTCCGGGCCGAAAATGAAAATCCCCGGGATACCGGGGCTTTGGCCTCCGAAGCCCTGCGTTATTACCCTTCCGCTATCGCGGGTCAGGAGCTCTCGGATGGTATGACGCTCACGAAATGACGGTCGCCGGAACGGTGGTACCTCACGTACCCGTCCACCTTGGCGAAAAGGGTGTAATCCTTCCCCAGCCCCACGTTGTCGCCGGGCTTTATCTTGGTCCCCCGCTGCCGCACCAGGATGGAACCCCCGGTCACGAACTGGCCTCCGAAACTTTTCACCCCCAGCCGCTTGGACCGACTGTCCCGGCCGTTACGTGAACTTCCCACGCCCTTCTTGCTGGACATGCTCAATCACTCTCCTCGGAGACGCGTGCTTCCTCCCCTTCGCCGCCCGCCTTCGCGGCGGAACCCTTGCCATCCTCGCCCACGCTTATCCTTTCCACCCGGACCTCGGTGAAGAGCTGCCGGTGTCCGCGCTTCCGGTGGTAACCTTTCTTGGGACGGTACTTGAAGACCACTATCTTCCTGCCCTTCCCGTGCCCCAGGACGGTGCCTTCCACCCTGACCTTCCCGGCCTCCGGCCCCGCCAGCACCTCTCCCTCCCCACCGGCCATGAGCACCCGTTGGAAGACGACCTTCTCCCCCACCGGCACGTCGAGCTTCTCCACCCGGATGACCGAGCCGCTCTCCACCCGGTACTGCTTCCCGCCGGTCTCGATGACTGCGTACATGTGCATCCAACCTCCAGGGTCATTTTAACACGGTTTTATAAGATAACACGGGGTCGTTGCCCTGTAAAGGAATGCCCGCGGTCGGCGGGCTATCCGGCGCCCTCCCCCTCACCGCCCGCCCCCGCCGCTCCGCGTCCCGCCAGATCGACATCGGGCCGGGGCCGCCCGAAGGCCGGGCGGCCCCGTATATGAAACCCTCAACCGGTCAAAGCACGCAGCCCTCGGCGAAGTACCAGTCCGTGGAGGGCTCGCCGGCCCCCACGGAGCTGTTCCCGTCGCTGACGCCCGCGAAATTGAAGTACTCCGCCAGTTCCGCCACCACGGGTAGAGATGCCGTCACCTGGGTGGACACGTCGGTGGACTCCAGCCCGGGTATCTCGTCCACGTGGACCGTGTAGCGTGAGCGCGCAGCCAAGCGCACGGATCTCTCCACGCGGTTCCCGTCCGGGCGCATGAACTGCAGGGACACCGTGGATTCCTGGGCATGGGGGTTGACCAGCAGCACGTAGAGGTCGAAGGCACCCCCGGTGTAGCCCTCGGCCAGGTACCATTCACCGCGGGGAGAGAGAGCCCCGATGGTGTTGTGCCCACCCGAGCGGCCGCCGAAGTTGAAGTACATGGCCCTCTCGGCCACGATGGGCAGGTCGGAGGTCACCTGGGTGGAGACGTCGGTGGACTCCAGCCCGGGTATCTCGTCCACGTGGACCGTGTAGCGCCGGCGGGCGGGCACGGTGACCTGGTGGGTCACCACCCGGCCATCGGGGCGCATGAAGCTCAGGGTGACCGCGGCGCCGGACTCGTTGGGGTTCTGGAGGAGTATCCAGGTGTCGAAGGTCCCGCCGGTGTACCCCTCGGCGAAGAACCAGTTGTTGGAGGGGTTGGGGGTACCGATGGACACGTGGCCACCGTCCTTTCCGGCGTAGTTGAAGTACATGGCCCTCTCGGCCACGATGGGCAGGTCGGAGGTCACCTGGGTGGAGACGTCGGTGGACTCCAGCCCGGGTATCTCGTCCACGTGGACCGTGTAGCGCCGGCGGGCGGGCACGGTGACCTGGTGGGTCACCACCCGGCCATCGGGGCGCATGAAGCTCAGGGTGACCGCGGCGCCGGACTCGTTGGGGTTCTGGAGGAGTATCCAGGTGTCGAAGGTCCCGCCGGTGTACCCCTCGGCGAAGAACCAGTTGTTGGAGGGGTTGGGGGTACCGATGGAATCGGAACCTCCCCTCTTTCCCGCGTAGTTGAAGTACATGGACCGCTCGGCGAGGACCGGCAGGTCACTCCTGACCCGCACGGAGAAGCTTCCCCTGCCCACGGTTTCCCTGGCCGGCACGGTGAAACGGCTGTAAGCCCCCACCTGGTAGGTGAAGACCCGGTTGTCGCCGTTCTCCCCCTGGAAGGTCACCTCCACCCGCGCGGTGGCCCCGTTGGGGTTCATGATGAGCACGAAGGTATCGAAGTTGGCGGCAGGGGTGGGGGGAGGAGCCGGCGCCTCGGCGGTGGGCGGGATAGGGGAAAAGCACATGAACTCCTGAGTTATGTACAACCCTCCCGGACCCGGCACCACCCCGACACCGATGCAGTTGAACTCCGGGCGCAGGATATTCTGCCGGTGGGAAGGACTGTTCATCAAGGCCTGGAAGGCCACCTCCACGTTGGGGGCCTTGGCGATGTTCTCTCCGGCCAGCGTCCATCCCTTTATCCCCCGGGCCTGGATGCGTTGCTGGAGCCCGCCGGAGACCGGGGACTCGTGACCGAAGAAATTGTACTGGATCATCTCCTGGGAATAGGACCGGGCGAAGTCGGTGAGCTGCTGATCCACCAGGAGGGAGGGAAGACCGGCCGCGTTGCGGGCCTGGTTGACCAGCTCCAGCATGCGCGCCTCCTCGGCGGAGACGTTGACCGCCGCCTGGACGGAAGGCATACCCACCGCCCAGGGCAACACGGCGATCAATACCAGAATGGGGACAGCGACCAGGTAGATCGTGCCCTCGCGCCACCGAGCAAGCCCTTGCATTTGTTCCACCCCTTTTGTCCCCGAGGGCTGGTGGCAACTCTTCCCGTCCCCAAAAAAACGCCCTTTCCATCCGGAAAGGGCGTCGCTTTCAAGGCGGCAGCCTGGCGATCATAACCGCTCGCGCGGTCTTAGACCCATGGCTTTGCGCCCTCTCCTTTCGGAAGAGTTTGCCTTTATCACCTTCAGGGATATGCGGTTTTCAATTTTCCAATTGTTTATCGGCCGATCATATAAAGAGCTTGAGCCCTCGGGTGGAGACATGCGGGCCCGTTCACGCGGCCTGGAAGGGATGGCCCGGGGATCGGGAATGGCGGGAGAGATAGAACTGTGGGCCTTGTCGGGTGGAGACGTGCGGGCCCGTTCACGCGGCCTGGAAGGGATGGCCCGGGGATCGGGAATAGCGGGAGAGATAGAACTGTGGGCCTTGTCGGGTGGAGACGTGCGGGCCCGTTCACGCGGCCTGGAAGGGACGGCCCGGGGATCGGGAATGGCGTAGGAGAAAAAGCCCTAAAGTCCTCGAGGGAGGATGACGAAAAAATTATTGCCAAACTATGCCGAGTGAGTTTTGGCGCAGACCGGAAAGCTCGCCCACTTTCCGGTCTTCTATTTTTCCGTGTTCGCCAGGCGTCCCGTGACCACGATCCTCCGGGAGGCGCTGTACCAGGGATGACAGGCGGTGAGGGTCACCCGGGGCTCCCCCTCCTGCTCCAGCACCGTGAGGTCGGTGGGTAAAACGATGCGCTTATCGAAGACCAGGTAGGTGTAGCGCGCCTCGGCGGTCTCCAGGAAGATCTCGTCGCCCGCCTCCAGCTCCTCCAGGTGGCGGAAGGGAGCCCCATAGGTGGTGCGGTGGCCGCTGATGACGCAATTGCCCTCCTGCCCCGGGTAGGCGGTGCCCGGAATGTGGCCGGGGCCGCGCTTGAGGTTGGCGGTGTCGTCCAGCCCTTCCAGCTCCACCACGATGGCGTCCAGCCCGAGGCGGGGTACCACGAGGCGCGCGATACCGTCACCCACGGCGACCGGTTCCCGCTCGGGCGCCGAGGGGTTTTCCCCCCATATCCGGAAGAGCTCCGCCTGGGCCGCGGAGGCCCTGCGGTTGGTGTAGTGAATATAGGCGTAGACGCCGGCCAGGGCCAGAAGCCCGCAGGCCACCAGGCAAGCTCCCGTGGCCAGGAGCAACCTCCCCTTTCGCCTGCCGGACCTCTCTTTGCCCCCCTTTTTTTCGCGCCCCGTCTCCCGGCCCTTCTCCTTGCCGCTGGTCACGGCCAAGGGGATCTCCTCCCTTCCACGGGCGAACCCGCCTCCTCCGCTGGTGGGGCGTCTCCCCGCCCACCCACGGGCTCCCTATCCCGAGGCAAAAGGGCGCCGACCGCCCTCCCGCCGTTTCATCCCATCCCCACCGCCTTCCCGGAGGGCGAAATCCGTCAAGGCTCGCGGAAGACCATGCCCCGGCCCTTGCACACCGGGCAGGCCTCGCCGAAAGCCTCCATCAACCCCTCGGAGACGTTCTTGCGGGTCATCTCCACCAGGCCGAGCTTGGTGAGCTCCACGACGTAGGTCTTGGTGCGGTCCTTCTCCAGCTCCCGGTTCAGGGCCTTGAGAACCGCCCTTCGGTTCCGGGACTCGTTCATGTCGATGAAATCTATGATGATGATGCCACCGATGTCCCGCAGGCGGAGTTGCCTCACCACCTCGGTAACCGCCTCGATGTTGGTCTGGAGCACGGTATCCTCGAGGGACTTGTCGCCCACGAACTTACCCGTGTTCACGTCGATGGCCGTCAGGGCCTCCGTGGTGTCGATGACGATGTAGCCGCCCGACGGCAGGGGAACCTCGCGGCGGAGGGCGTCCTTTATCTGCCGGTTGATGCCCAGGGCTTCGAAAAGCGGCGTGGATCCGGTGTAATGCAGGACCCGGTCGGCCAGGTCCGGGGCCACCATCCTCAGGTAGTGGCGAAGACGGCGGAAGGAGCGGTGGGAGTCCACCACTATCCGTTCGAAGCTGGCGTCCATGATGTCCCGCACTACCTTTATCTCCAGCTCCGGCTCCCGGTAGAGGACGGCCGGCGCCCTTTTCTTCTCGGAATTCTTGCGCACCTGGTGCCACACCTTGCTCAGGTAGGCCAAGCTCTTCCTGAGCTCCGCCGCCTCCGCGTCCCGGGCCGCGGTGCGCACGATGAGTCCCACTCCCTTGGGCTTCACTTCCTCCACCAGGCGCCGCAACCTCTCCCGATCCTGCTCGCTCAGTTTATGGGAGATGCCCACGGTATCGTTCTGGGGCAGCAACACCAGATACCTTCCGGGAATGGAAAGGTAGGTGGTCAGCCGTGCCCCCTTGCCGCCCATGGGGTCCTTGGTAACCTGGACCACCACCGGTTGCCCCACCTTGAGGAGCTTGGTGATATCCGGCCTCCCCCCCGCCTTCGACCGGTCGACGTAGATGTCCCCCACGTAGAGCAGGGCGTTACGGTTGTGCCCGATGTCCACGAAAGCGGCCTCCATGCCCGGGAGGACGTTCTGAACCCGACCCTTGTATATGTCGCCGACGATACTTCTCCGGTCCGCGTGTTCCACGAAGATCTCCTGCAGGACGCCCTTCTCCATGACCGCGACCCGGGTCTCCCCGTCGTAAACGGCCACCACGATCTCCTTTTCCGCCGGGCTGACCTGCCGGACCTCGAGGCCTTTCCTCCTCCTATCCAGCACCGCTTCCCTCCATTTCCTCCAGCTCCCCTTTTCCCGCATGGTAATATCCTCCATGCCGGACCTCGAGGCCTTTCCTCCTCCTATCCAGCACCGCTTCCCTCCATTTCCTCCAGCTCCCCTTTTCCCGCATGGTAAAAATATACTTTTCCGGGATTTTCCTCCAGGATCTCGTCGCGGGAGGCGTAGATGCCCACTCTGGTCACCGCTTCGGCTTCCACGCCCCAACGCTCCTTCAGCAACTGCAAGGCGTCGCGTAACCTCCCACCGCCCTCGCCGTCCAACCGCATGCAGAGATGGAGGGTGCCGTTTCCGCCCTCCACCCGGTAGAGGCCGTAGCGGGCCCAGCGGGAGAGCTTGGGCATGTATCCGGGCATGACCTGGAGGGAAGTCACCCCCATCCCCTCCGGCAGCGCATCGTTCATCCTCTTGATCATCTCCTCCAGGTCGGGTTCTCCCTCCACGGCGGCTTCCAGGTATTCCGCCTCCGCCGCCACCCCGAGGGGGAGGGCTGGGGAGAAACTCATCTTCACCCGGGGGTGAAAACCGGAGGTGAAGACGAGGTCCGCCCCGGAGCGGCGCAGGGCCCTCTCCAGGACCCGCATGGTCTCCCGGTGAGAGAGAAAGGCGGCGTCGCCTTTCTTGTAATATTTTACCAATATCCGCTTCACCTTCCCCCTCCCGCCAACCGGTTGACGATCTCCTTCCCGTCGCAGGCGCCGCAATCCATGCAATCGGCGTAACGGCAATCGGGAGTCGGCTCTCCCCGGAGGGCCTTGAGGTATTCCTCCCACAGGAAAGACCTCTTCACCCCGGCGGAAAGGTGTTCCCAGGGGAAGATCTCCTCCTCGCCCCTCTCCCTCTCCACGTACCAAGCGGGATCCAGGCCATACCTCTCCAGGGCCCGCCTCCAGCGGTCCCAGGAAAAGAACTCGCTCCAGTTGTCCAGGCACCCCTCGCGGGCCGCGGCCTCCACCACCGGCCCCAGCCGCCGGTCACCCCGGGCCAGGACGCCCTCCAGGTAACTCATTTCCCGGGTGTGCCACTTCCAGGTCACTCCCTTGATGCGCAACCCCTCCTTGAGGATGAAATGGCGCCGGGCGGTCTCCGGCAGGGATATCTGCCTCGCCCACTGGAAGGGGGTATGGGGCTTGGGCACGAAGGTGGAGACGCTCACCGAAAGGCGGAGCCCGCGGGGCGGCCCGCCGCCGTCACCCTCCCGCATGATGCGCCGCACCAGGCCGCAGATGGCCTCCACGTCCCCCTCCTCCTCCCCGGGCAGGCCGACCATGAAATAGAGCTTCATCTTCCTCCATCCCTCCCGGTAGGCCGCCCCTACCGCCTCCAGGAGGTCCCGGTCGGACAACTCCTTGTTGATGACCGCCCGCAGCCGGGGTGAGGCCACCTCGGGGGCCAGAGTGAGCCCCGTCTTGCGTATCCTTCCCACCCTGGAGGCCAGCTCCACGGAAAAGGAATCCGTGCGCAGGGAAGGAAGGGATACCGCCACCCCTTTCCTTTCCAGGTCCCTGGACAGCCTTTCCGCCAGGGGAATGATCCTCGTGTAGTCGGCGCTGCTCAGGGAGGAGAGGGAGAGTTCGTCGCACCCCGTAGCGGAGACCAGCTCCCGCCCCCAGCCATGCAGGAGGTCCTCGCTCCTCTCCCTCACCGGGCGGTAGACCATCCCCGCCTGGCAGAAGCGGCACCCCCGGGTGCATCCCCGGAAGATCTCCAGGCTGCAGCGGTCGTGCACCGACTCCACCAGTGGCACCGGAGGCCTGCGGGGCTTGACCTTCTGGTCCAGATCCGCGACCACCCGCTTGCGTACAGGCATGGGGGCGCCTTCCAGGGGCTCGATGCCGGAGACGGTGCCATCGGCACGGTAGTGCACACGGTAAAGGGAGGGGACGTAAACGCCGGGTATGGATGCGCAGCGTCGCAGGAAACCCCCTCGGTCCTTCTTTCCGGCCTGCTTCCATTCACGCACCGCGTCCAGTATTTCGTGGATGACCTCCTCTCCCTCTCCTAGGAGCAGGAAATCGAAGAAGTCCGCCACCGGCTCGGGGTTGTAGGCTCCCGGCCCACCGCCCACTACCAGGGGGTCGGAGTCCCTCCGCTCCGCGGAGCGCAGGGGGATGCCGGCCAGGGAAAGTATTCTGAGCACGTTGGCGTAAGTCAGCTCGTGCTGGAGGGTTATGCCCACCAGGTCGAAGAGTCCCAGGGGAACCCTGCTCTCCAGGCCGAAGAGGGGAATTCCCTTTCTCTCCATGAGCTCCTGCATGTCCACCCACGGGAGGTAGGCGCGGTCGGCCATGGAATCCTGGCGGTCGTTTATCTCCTCGTAGAGGATGGCCAGCCCCAGGTGGGACATGCCGATCTCGTAAACGTCCGGATAGACCAGCACGCAATTGGCCCCCGACGCGGAAAGGGGCTTGCGCCGGGCGTTGACCTCGATCCCCAGGTAGCGTCCCGGCTTGCTCACCTGCCCGATATCCCGCTTGAAAAACATGTTCAAGGGATCCACTCCGTCTCCCATCCTCTTTCCCGCCTCGGTCACTTCACTCGCCTCTGGCTATCCCCGCGGCATGAACCCGGGGCGCCGCCCTCCTCCGTGGCCCGGCCCGTGCGTCGGCCGACCCTTCGGCCGACTTATACATATTAAGGAGGGGCTTCCGCGCCTGACAACGTCATCGATACAGCATCCCCTCATCCGCCTCCCTGCCCTTCAACCGCGCCCCCCACACCCAGGGCACCGCCCATCCTTCGCGGAAAGGATGGGGGTATCCCGCCCTCCCCTCCCTTGCCAGCCCCATTCCTCTCCAAATGGGCCTTTTCGCCTTGTGGCCCGACAAAGAAGAACGCGAAGCGGTGCAAGACCGCCTCGCGGTGAACCTCCGGCCGCCTGCGAAGTCCGGGTGTCGGCAGGCGCTTACTTGTTGCGCAGGAACACGGGGATGTCCAGGTCCTCGGACTCGAAGACCATGGTCTTCTCCGGCGGTGCCTCCGTCTTCAGGGCCTTGCGGCCCGTACGGGAGGGGGCGGTGCCGAACTCGAACCCGGTGGCGATCACCGTCACCTTCAACTCGTCCCCCAGGGAATCGTCGATGACCGCGCCGAAGATGATGTTGGCGTCCGGATCGGCGACGCTGGCGATTATCTCCGCCGCCTCGTTGACCTCGAAGAGGCCGAGGTCCGAACCCCCGGAGATGTTGAGGAGAATGCCCTTGGCCCCCTCGATGGAGGCTTCCAGGAGAGGACTGGAGATGGCCGCCCTCGCCGCCTCGGAGGCCCGGTTTTCCCCGGTGGCCACGCCGATGCCCATGAGGGCCGAACCGGCATTGGACATGATGGTCCGCACGTCGGCGAAGTCCAGGTTGATCAGGCCCGGCACGGTGATGAGGTCGGTTATGCCCTGCACCCCCTGGCGGAGGATGTCATCCGCCATGCGGAAGGCGTTGAGGATGGAGGTCTTCTGCTCCGCCACCTCGAGGAGGCGGTCGTTGGGGATGATGATCAGGGTGTCCACCTTCTCGCGCAGCTTCTCGATCCCCATCTCCGCCTGCTGAGCCCTCTTTCGCCCCTCGAAAGAGAAGGGCCGTGTCACCACCCCGATGGTTAGGGCTCCCTGCTCCTTGGCTATCTCCGCCACGATGGGGGAAGCCCCGGTACCCGTCCCTCCCCCCTTCCCGGCGGTGATGAAGACCATGTCCGCTCCCTTGATGGCCTCGGCGATGGCCTCCCGGTTCTCCAGGGCGGCCTGCTCCCCGATCTCGGGATTGGATCCCGCACCCAGGCCCCTGGTTATGTTGCCCCCTATATACACCTTCACGTCTGCATCGGACATGAGGAGGGCCTGGGCGTCGGTGTTGATGGCCACGAATTCCACTCCCTTGAGCCCGGCGTCGATCATGCGGTTAATGGCGTTGGTGCCTCCTCCCCCGACGCCGACCACCTTGATTACCGCCAGGTAATTGGTCGCGGTTTCCGGCATTTCCAGTCCCTCCTTTACCCCGTGCCCCCTCGACATGATATTCGCGAGGCGCTCACAAACCTTATACCATTACTTTAGGGTTTTCGTTTTTCCTTTTTCTTCCTCCTGCGCCAAACAATAACTACGACGGCCTGCAGGCCGAATCCTTCCCCTCCCGGCTTCCTCTCCCAACCTTAGAAAGGACTTCTCCTGGGGCAACTCTACTGCCGGGGCGTATGCTCTACCCCTCCCGGATTCACCCTCTCGAGGGGGGAAGACGGGACCCACGCGCGGAAAAGGCGCCTCCCTGCGCCGCCATCTCCTCGTTTCCGCCACCGGGTCGCATCCACGGGATTATTCACCATGTCAAGCAACATGCACCTTTACAGAAAGATTATACTTCTTTTCTTGCCTAAATGTTAAGTCTCAATGGAAACCATGCCGGGAAAGGCAAGGGGGGTCTGCGGGACAAAGGCCCTTCCTCCGCCAGGCGCCCAGCCGGGTAGAGACGATGGGCTGCCAACCGTGATGGCGTGGCGCAGGGCCTACCGCGGCCTTATGGCCGGATGGTCCGGGTAAGTGACGTCCACGTACCGCAGCCCCCCGTAGCGGGGCGCCACCTCCTGGATGGTGGCCAGGGCGATCTCCGCCTTGCGCCGGCAATCGGATTGATCGCCAAAGATAACCCTGGTCCCCTCCACCAGAAGATAGTAGCCCTCTCCCTCCGCGTAACCCGCTTCCTTTACCCGGACTCCGTTATCTTCCGGCCACTCCGCGAGTATCGCGGCCAGGCCCTGGAGCCTGGGATCCTCGATCCTGGTGCCGGGGTAAAGAAGGGGCATTTCCAACCCGGTTATCTCCGGGAGTTCCCCGCGCTGGTCTTTGCTCTCCAGCACCAATCCCTCCCGGTCGACGAGGTGGAACCTGCCGTTCTGGACAAGGTACCCGATGGGAGTCCTCTCCACCACCTTCAATACCACCGTATGGGGAAAGCGCCTACGCACCTCTACCCGGAGCACGTAAGGTTCGGACAGGACCGCCTTCTCCACGGCCTTGACGTCCATCTTTAACAGGTGGGTACGGGGAGTCACGCCGGAGATGGAACGCAGGTAATCCGGGTCCAAGTTGCAGTTTCCATAGATTTCCACCTGCCTTACGTTCAGCGTGTCGGTGAAAAAATAAACCCATACCATGGCTCCCAGGGAAGCAACGAGCAGGGCCGCCAGGAGCATCCGCACCCTACCTCGTGGACCCACCCCCCTTCCCCCGCGCTTCCCTTCCCCTACCTCTTCGGCCAGTGGCGCCCGGCCCTTGTTTTTCCTCTCGCCCACCCCGGCACGCCGGGCAACCCGTGCCCCCTGGTCGGCCATCCGCGTGGCCGTATCCCCGGGGTAGGAGACCTTGACCCCGCCGGCGGCGAGGACCTCCCCTTCCGTACCCTTCGCGCGCCTCCTTCTTTTTCTCTCCGACCTTCCCCGGCTCGCCCTCCCGGAGACCGGCTTCGCACCCCGGAGGGTCCTGCCGCGGGAGGGTTCGCCGGCGACCGTTCCCGGCGTTTCCCGCACCCCTTCCTTTTCCGGATACGCTTCGCCTTCTCCTCTCCTGCCCCTGGAAAGCAAGACCGGTTCCCTCCGTGTCCCCCTCGAACGGCTCGGTAAACCCTTCCTCTTCGCGGCGCCCCCCGGCGCGCACTCCCGCTCCAGGGGTTCCACTCCTCCGTACCCCTTCTCCCGGCCTCCCTTGGCCGTGCTCAACCCCGTCCTCCTTCCCCGAACGCCGCGAGGCAAAGGGCAAAGGGCCCCCAACCGGCCGCTTCACCACCCACCGAGCGGCCTTGCGGCCGCTGGTTCCGGGTTCCATGCACCTCCCGGACTCAAGTTCCCCCACCGCCTTCCGCGGCACCGCGGCGACCCACCTTGACCCTCGCCGTGTTCAGTATCCTCTCCACCGTCTCCTGGAAGGTATAGCCGGCGGCGGCGGCCGCCTTGGGCACCAGGCTCAGCTCGGTCATGCCGGGCAGGGTATTGACCTCCAGGCAGTAGGCCTTTCCCTCCCCGTCGACCATGAAATCCACCCGCGACACCCCTTCACACCCCAGGGCCCGATGGGCCCTTAAAGCCAGGCGCTGCAACTCGGCGGCAAGATCTTCCGGTATGGGCGCCGGCACCAGGTACTGGGTCATCCCCCGGGTGTACTTGCACTCGAAGTCGTATATCCCCTTGCTGGCCACCACCTCCAGAACCGGCAGGGCCTCCGGACCCTCCCCCAGGAGCCCGACGGTCAGCTCGCGCCCTTGGATATACCTCTCCACCAGCACCACGTCGTCGTAACGGAAAGCCGTGTCCAGTGCCTTTTCAAGCTCCTCGGTATTCACGGCCTTGGAGGACCCCAGGGTGGAACCCTCCCCGCTGGGTTTGACCATGCACGGGAAGCCCAGGTCCAGGGCTATCCCCTCCGCGGCCCGCCTCAGCCCCGCGGCCCGGACATCGGCGGCCGTGATAACCACGTCCTCGGCCACCGGGATCCCCTCCGCGCGGAAGATGCGCTTGGACATGCGCTTGTCCATGGCCAAGGCACTGGCCAACACCCCGGAACCCGTGTAGGGCACCCCCAGCAGCTCGAGCACTCCCTGCACCGTCCCGTCCTCTCCCAGGCGTCCGTGAAGGGCCAGAAAAGCCGCCTCCACCTCGGAGGACAGGGAAACCAGTTGCTCCACCGCCGAGGGTCCCAGGTCCACCTCGAGAACCTGGTAACCGAGCTCCCGCAGGGCGGAGGAGACGGCGCTTCCGGACCTCAGGGATACCTCCCTCTCTCCGGAAATCCCGCCCATGAGCACTGCCACCCGTTGCCATTTCCGGTGCAACGCCTATTCCCCCTCGCCGAAACCGATCAGCTTGATCTCCTCCTGCAACTCTATCCCCTCCCTGCGAAACACCTCCTCCTTTATCCTGTTCATGAGACGCAGTACCTCTTCCGCCGTGGCCCTGCCCGCGTTGACGATGAAATTCGCGTGCTTGGGCGATACCAAGGCATCGCCCTCCCTGGCGCCCTTCAGGCCGCACCTCTCTATCACCTCTCCCGCGCTCACGCCCGGCGGATTGAGGAATACGCTACCCGCCGACGGCCTGTGGAGGGGTTGTCTCTCCCGCCTCCAAGCAAGGTACATCTCCCTCTTCGCCCTTATCCTTTCCTTGTCCTCATAATAAAGGTTAAGTTTAACTTCATATATTATGTCGCCGTCCCCTATCCCCGCCGACCTCCGGTAGCCGAAGCCCACCTCTTCCGGGGTGAGCTCCTTTTCCGCCACCTGCTCCCCTTCGAGCTTGAGGACCCTTACCGATCTCACCGCGTCCCCCATGCACCGCCCGTGAGCCCCGGCATTCATGCGCACCGCGCCCCCCAAGCTGCCGGGGATACCCGACAGTTCCTCCATGCCCGCCAGCCCGTGTTCCATGCACCAGGTAATCAGCCGGTTTAACAAACATCCACTTTCAACATATACCTCACCTTCACCTTTAATGCGAGTCCTCTTTAACCCAGGGGTAAGCAGGACCACCACCCCGCGGTAGCCGGAATCGGCAACCAGGACATTGGTCCCCTTGCCCAGGACCGTGAAACGGCAACCCTCTTCCAGGAGCGCCTGGCACACCAGCACCAGGTCCTCCTGGCCCTTTGGCGCTACCACGAGGTCGGCGGGACCGCCGATGCGGAAGGAGGTGTAACCGGAGAGGGGCACGTCCCTGAGCATCTCGCCCCTCAACCTCCCGTGAAGCCTGCGGTAGAGGTTATCGATCCCCCTGGTCGTGTCCTTCCCCCGCACGGTCACCATCCCTTTCACGCAATAGCGCGGCGATCTCGCGGGCGCAAAGGGATATATCCCCCGCGCCCATGGTAATGACCAGGTCGCCGGGACGGAGGAAGCGTACCGCCGCCTCCCCCAGGTCCGCGCGCCTGGGAACGTAGACCACCTGCTTGCACGGCTCCTCCTCCAGCACCGCGTTGAGGATCAACTTTCCGTCCACCCCGGGCACGGGATCCTCGCCCGCGGCGTACACGTCGGTGAGGAGCAGCAGGTGGGCGTGCCGGAAGGCGGTTCCGAAATCCCGCCACAGGGCGGAGGTCCTGGAATAACGGTGGGGCTGGAAAAGGCATACCACGCGCTTCCCTTCCTCCAGCGTGGCGGCTTCCAGGGTGGATCGCACCTCGGAGGGATGATGGGCGTAATCGTCGATTATCCTGATGCCGCCCACCTCGTCCACCAGCTGGAAGCGGCGGCGTACCCCCTGGAAGGACGACAGGGCCTCGGCGGCGACGCGGAATTCCACTCCCATGGCGTGGGCAAGGGCCAAGGCGGCCAGCGCATTGTAGGCGTTGTGCCTTCCTGGAACCCTCAAGCGCAACTCGCCCAGTCGGCGGCCCCGGAAGGCCACGGAGAAGGAGCTGCCGCCGGAGAAGACCCGCAGGTCGGAAAAACGATAATCGCAGTCCCCGGCCCCTCCGAAGGTATACGTCCTGGCGCGGCCGATCCCCCGGAGGGAACGCGCCACCGGGTCGTCACCTCCGAGCACCAGTATCCCTTCCGGCGGGATAAGCTCCACGAAACGCTCGAAGTGCTCCCTTATCCTCTCCGGCTCCCGGTAGTAATCCAGGTGATCCTCCTCCACGTTGGTCACCACCGCCGCCCACGGCCTGAGGAGCAGGAATGACCCGTCGCTCTCGTCCGCCTCGGCGACCACGAATTCACCGCTCCCCGCGTAAGCGTTGCTCCCCACGTCGTTGAGCTCCCCACCCACTATGTAGGTGGGATCCAGGCCGGCATGGGCCAGGATCATGGCCACCATGGAGGTGGTGGTGGTTTTCCCGTGGGTCCCCGCCACGGCGATACCCTTACCCTCCTCCATGATCCGGGCCAACATGGCGGCCCGGGGAAGTACCGGTATTCCCCTCCGGAGCGCTTCCTGGAGTTCCCGGTTCCTCTCCGGCACGGCAGATGAGACCACCACCACCCCGGCGCCCTCCACGTTGCGGGGATGGTGGCCGATGGACACCCTGGCCCCCATTTCCCGGAGCCTCTCCGTGTTGCGGGATTCCTTCAGATCGGATCCGCTGACCTCCACTCCCCGGGCCAGGAGCACGGCGGCGATGGCGCTCATGCCCGCGCCGCCCACGCCCACGAAGTGTACCCTTCCCTTTAGCTCCATTCCCCACCACCCGATAGCGAGAGTACCAGTCCCGCCAGGCTCCGCGCCGCATCCGGCCTGGCCATCCCCAGGGCGGCCCTTCCCATCTCCTCCAGCCTGCCCTCCTCGTCCAACAGTGCCTCCACCTCGCGGACCAAGCGCTCCCCGTTCATCTCCCGGTCGGGTATCACCACCGCCGCCCCCGCCGCCCTCAGGACCTCGGCGTTGGCGTCCTGGTGGCCCGCGGTGGCGAAGGGATAAGGCACCAGGATGGCCGCCTTCCCGGCCGCGGCGAGCTCGGAGACGGTGGAGGCCCCGGCCCGGCAGACCACGAGATCCGCCACCCGGTAGAGGAGATCCATGCGCTCCACGAAGTCCACCGGCCGGTAGATGAGACCGCCGTAATCCACTTTCGCCGCCCTTTCCATGAATTCCTGGTACTTGTCCCGCCCCACGGCGTGCACCACCTGGAGGTCTACCCTGTCCTTCCAGGCGGGAAGCGCCTCCAGCACCGCCCGGTTCAGGCTGGCCGCCCCCTGGCTGCCCCCTATCACGGCCACCGTCCGGCGCCCGCGTTCTAGCCGGAAATGGGAATGGGGATCCCCTTTCCCATCCCCCCTACGGAGCAGGGGGTTCCCGGTCACCACGACCTTCCTAGTCCAGGACTTCGCGTAATCCAGGGTCTGCGGAAAGGAGACGGCGACCGCCCGGGCGGCGGGGGCCAGCAGTCGGTTGGCCGAACCCGGAACCACGTTCTGCTCGTGAAGGACCAGGGGGACGCGGAGGCTCAGGGCAGCCAAAGCGCCGGGGAGACAGGCGTATCCGCCGAAGGCCACCGCCACCCGAGGGGGATTCTCCTTCATGTCCGAGCGGCAGCGAAAAAAGGCGCCGGCGAGCGCTCCGGCGGCTTCCAGGTCCGCCAAGCCCGGACGCCGGCTGAACCCGCTCACCCGGACGAACACCGTCCGGAACCCGGAAACCGAGGGCGGGGGCCCCGTCTTCCCACCCAGGTAGAGAACGACCTCCACGCCCTCACGCGATGCGAGCTCGCCGGCCAGGGCCAGCAACGGATGCAGGTGTCCTCCCGTCCCTCCCCCGCAGATGGCTATCCTCACGGTTCCCTCTCCTGTTCCGTCCTGCGGCCCGTCTCCCGCCCCCGCGGGAAACGCTTAAGAGTATACCGGTCATGCACAGGCATATCACCAGGGAGGAACCGCCGTAACTGAAAAAGGGAAGGGTGACGCCGGTTATGGGCAGCACCCCGGTGGCGGCCCCCATGTTCACCACCGCCTGTGCTCCCAGCACGCAGACCATCCCCGCGGCCAGCATCCTGCCCGTCCGGTCCGTGGCCCGGCGAGCGATCTTCAGGCCCAGGTACAGGAAAAGGGATAGGAGGGCGAGGACAGTGAGGGTTCCCACGAGCCCCAGCTCCTCGCCGATGATGGAGAAAAGGAAATCGGTATGGGCGTTGGGAAGGTAAAAGAATTTCTGGCGGCTCATCCCCAGCCCCAACCCGGTCAGCCGGCCCGATCCCAGGGCCAGCATGGACTGGATGACGTGAAAGCCGCTCCCGCGGGGAGCGCTCCACGGGTCCAGGAAGGCCAGGAAGCGCTCCCTGCGGTAGGAAGAGACGGCGATAAAGAGCAAGGTCAGGCCCAGGCCGCCCCCGGCTAGGGTGACCAGCTTCCCCCACGGCGCCTCGGCCAGGTAGAGGATCACCAAGGCCGAGAGGGCCACGATGAGCATGCTCCCCAGGTCCGGCTCCAGGATGACCAGCAGGCAGGCCACGGCGGTGATTGCCAGGACGGGCACCGTGATCTCCTTCCAGGTCTCCGGCCTCTCCCGCCGCCTCCCGTAATGGTGCACGGCGAAGAGGAGCAGGGAAAGCTTGGTGAGCTCGGATGGCTGGATGACCAGGGGACCTATGCTCAACGAACGCCGCGATCCGTAAACCGTTTCCCCGAACAAAAGGACGGCCGCCAGTCCCGCCAGGGAAAGGGCCAAGAGAAGGGGTGAAAGGCGCACCACCCGCCGGTAATCCATCCTTGCCAGCACCGCCATGGCCGCCAGGCCCGCCGCGAACCAGAGGGCCTGGCGGAGGAGGAAATAATAGCTGGATCCATACTTTTCCAGTGCCGCTCCGGAGCTGGCGGAAAAGATCATCACCATGCCGTAGAGGCACATGAGCAGCACCGCGGCCATCAGGGTGTACGCCGTGCCGTCCAGCCGGGCGGGGACGGACCGGGGGTCGCCACCCTCCCCGGGACGCGGCATGCGCACCACGGAGGCGCCTTTCCTGCCCCCGGAAGCCGGGACCCGTCCGGCCTCGCTGCGGCCGCGCGACGCCTTCGGCGCCGGTCCGCGCACCCTTCTTGCCGCGCCCCTATCCGCCATCTTCAACCCCTTGGTAATTTCTTACCATTATTTGGAAATGATCTCCCCGTTCCCGGTAATCCCGGTAGCGGTCGAAGGAAGCGCAAGCCGGGCTGAACACCACCGCGTCTCCCGCCTTCGCCCTGCCGGGCAGGTCGGCGAAGACCTCCTCCAGCCCCGGGAATATCACCCGGGGCACGGCGGGGCCTTCCTCCCGGAAAGCGCTCTCTATCTCTTCCGCCGCCTCCCCGATCAGGTAGACCATGCGCACGCCCCCCCTCCGGTGCTTCCGCGCCACCTCCGCGGCCAGTTCCCGGAAGGAGAGCCCCTTGTTGCGGCCTCCCAGGATGAGGAGCACGGGCCCGGGAAAGGCGCTCAGGGCGCGGAGGGCGGCGTGGGGGTTGGTGGCCTTGGAATCGTCGTAGAAGGAAACGCCGTCCCGCTCCCCCACCCACTGGAGGCGGTGAGGCAGACCCCGGTATTCCCGCAGGGCATCGCGTACCGCTTGCGAAGAGGCGCCCATGAGCAGCGAGGCGGCGGCGGCGGCCATGGCGTTCTCCAGGTTGTGCTCCCCGCGCAGGGCCAGTTCCTCCACCCCCATCACCTCCACCGTCCGGCCGCCCCGCGGGTCGCGGAAAAGGACCTTGTCCCCCTCCCGGAACACGCAGGCTTCACGGGCTGCCCGGCGGCTGAAGAAGCATTTCCCCGCGGGCACCGTTCGCGAGGCCTCCACGCATAGGGGGTCGTCGAGGTTGATGACCGCCTGGTCTCCCGGACCCTGGTTCATCCAGATGCGGCTCTTGGCCTCCAGGTATTCCTCCAGGTCCTGGTGCCAGTCAAAGTGGTCGTCGGCGACGTTCAGGAGCACGGCCACGCGCGGCCTGAATTCCCGCACGTAGAAAAGCTGGAAGCTGGAGACCTCCACCACCAGGATATCCCCGGGTTCCATCTCCTCCACGGCGGAGACCATGGGGTAGCCGATGTTGCCCACCGCCCTGGCCCGCATGCCCGCCTTCCTCAGGATGGACTCGATCATGCTCACCGTGGTGGTCTTCCCGTTGGTCCCGGTGACAGCTACCACCGGCCCGCGGACGTACCTCCAGGCCAGCTCGATCTCGCTCCACACGGGGATCCCCCTTGCCTCCGCTTCCCGCAGGAGGGGGAGGCGGGATCGCACCCCCGGGCTGACCACCACCAGGTGAACGCCTTCCAGCACCTCCTCCCGGTGGTGCCCCAGGACTACCTCCGCACCCCGCTCGGCGAGGGCCCGCCCCGCCAGCCGCAACTCCTCCGAATCCGAGAGGTCGTTGACGCGCACCTTCCGGCCCTCCCGGAGGAGCTTGTCCGCGGCGGCGCGCCCGGAAACGCCGAGCCCTATGACCAGGACCCGCTCGTGCCTCGGCGCGGACCCCACGCCGGCCGCCTCTCCGCCTCCGGACCTTCCCGTAACCGCCCTCATTTCCCCCCCACGTAATTTATGTAGAAAAGCATGAACCCGATGCCCACGCAGAAACCGCCCACTATCCACAGGCGTATGAGGGTGGTGACCTCGGACCATCCCTTGAGCTCGAAGTGGTGGTGCAGGGGCGCCATGCGGAAGACCCGCCTGCGGGTGGCCTTGAACACCGCCACCTGGATGACCACCGAGGCCGCCTCCATGACGTAAAGGCCGCCCAGGACCAGGAGGAGGAGCTCGGTCTTGGAGAGCATGGCCACCGTGGCCAGGCTCCCGCCCAGGGCCAGGGAACCCGTATCCCCCATGAAGATCTTGGCCGGCGGGGCGTTCCACCACAGGAAACCCACGCAGCTCCCCATCATGGCCCCGGAGAAGATGGCGATGTCCAGGGACCCCTTCACGTGGGGGTAGAGGAACTGGTGGTTGCGGAACTGGATGAAGGCGATGAGCACGTAGGCGGTCATGACCAGGATGGTGGCCCCCGAGGCCAGCCCGTCCAGCCCGTCGGTCAGGTTCACGGCATTGGAAAACCCTATGATCATCAGGTAAACCAGGAGGAAATAGAATGGGCCCAGGTCGCAGAGCACGGAGTCGCTGCGGAAGAAATAGAGCTTGGTGTCCACCCCGAAATGATTGGTGGCCAGGTAAGCAAGGGCCACGGACAGCAGGAGCTGCCAGAAGAGCTTCTGGCGGGCCTTGAGCCCCAGGGAGCGGGCGTAGCGCAGCTTGGTGTAATCGTCGGCGAAACCCAAGAGCCCGCAACCCACCAGGGCCAGGCCCAGGGCGAACCCGGTGCCCGTGCTCAGGCGGACCGCCATGAGCAGGAAACCGACCAGGGTGGAAAGGGCGACCAGCACGCCTCCCATGGTGGGCGTGCCCTCCTTGGCCAGGTGGGCCTGCGGGCCGTCCTCCCTTATGAACTGCCCTATTCCTCTCCTGCGCAGCCAGCCGATGAACAGGGGCATGCCGAAGATGCATACCACCAGGCTCACCAGCAGCGCTCCCATAACCCGGTACAAAGGAGCCTACCTTTCTCCGCTCCGCCTTCCGTGGCCCGGCTCCCGTCCCCGTCGCGGCTCAGCGAGTATATTACCCCTTCGGACCTCAGGCCACCAGGTCCACGATCTTCTCCAGGCCCAGGAACCGCGAGCCCTTGATGAGTACCACGTCCCCCGGCTCGATGATGGCCCTGAGGATCTCCGCCGCCCGGTCCACGCGCTCCACGGAGAAAACGCTGCCGCGGGGCAATCCCCCCTCCCGCGCCGCCTGGGCGATCTTTCTCGCCTTGCGGCCCACGGTGATGAGGATGTCCGCCCCGTACTCCACGGCCATCCTGCCCACCTCCAGGTGCGCCCTCTCCGAAACGGGGCCCAGTTCGGCCATGTCCCCCAGGACGGCGATGGCCCTCTTGCCCTTGGCCAGGTCCCCCAGGGCCATCAGCGCCGAGCGCATGGAGACGGGGTTAGCGTTGTAGGCGTCGTTGATGATGGTTATCTGATCCGGTCTGGTAATCATTTCCATCCTCCATCCCGTCACCTTCGCCTCCTGCAATCCGGCGATTATCCCTTCCGTCTTCACCCCCAGGATCTCCCCCACCGCCGCGGCCGCCAGGGCGTTCTCCACGTTGTGGCGGCCGGGCAAGGGCAAACTCACCTCGCATCTATCACCTCCCCTGAGCCGCAAGACGAACCTCGCTCTTCCCTGCTGGTCGAGGGTAACCCTCTCCGCCCGGACCTCCGCCTCCCGGCCGGTGCCGAACCGGACCACGGGGCAGGCCGCCAAACCGCTCAAGAAGGGCGTGAATTCGTCGTCCGCGTTGAGAACCGCCGTCCCCCCTGGCGGCAGGGACCGCAGAATCTCGCCCTTGGCCTCGGCCAACCTCTCGCGGGTGCGGAACCACCGCAGGTGGGCATAACCGATGTTGGTGACCACGCCGATCACGGGCCGCGCAAAGGCGCACAGGTGGCTTATGTGGCCCTTCCCCCGCGCTCCCATCTCCAGGACCAGGAAGCGGGTTTCCCGTCCCGCCTCGAGGACGGTGAGGGGCACCCCGATCTCGTTGTTGTAGCTTCCCGGAGGGGAGACCACCTCTCCCGCCCGGGAGAGCACCGCCGCCGTGAAGTCCTTGGTGATCGTCTTGCCCGTCGAGCCGGTGATGCCCACCACCTCGCAATGCAGCATTTCCCTCTGCCGCCCCGCCAGGCGCGCCAGGGCACCCAAGGTGTCCCTCACCCGCAGCACGGCCGAGCCCGCTTTCTCCGCCGACCTCAAGACCTCCGCCTCCGCCCTGGAGACCACCACGGCCGCCGCCCCTTTTTGCAGCGACTGCAGCAGGAAGTCGTGGGCGTCATACCTCTCGCCGCGAAGGGCGAAGAAGAGTTCCCCCCCTCTCAAGGTCCTGGTGTCCGTGGAGACCCGGGATATGCGCCGCCTGCCCCTTCCGGGGCACAGGACCTCCGCGCCCAGGGCCCCCGCTATCTCCTCCACGGTCATGGGTATCATGCCCGTCCCAACCTCCTCCGCAGCGCCTTCCCGGCCTCCTCCACGTCGTCGAAGGGGACCACGCGGTCGGCGAATACCTGCCCCCGCTCGTGGCCTTTCCCGGCGATAACCACTACGTCTCCGGTACTAGCTTCCCCCACCGCCAACCCTATGGCCTCCCTCCGGTCCGGTACCACCCGCCAGGAACCGCCCCCTCCGGACCGGCGGGCCCCCTCCTCTATCTCCCGGATGATGGAGAGGGGGTCCTCGCTCCGCGGGTTGTCGGAGGTGATGACCGCCAGGTCCGCCAGGCGCACGGCGATCTCGCCCATCATGGGCCGCTTGCCCCGGTCGCGGTCCCCGCCGCACCCGAAGACCACTATAAGCCTTCCCCGGCTTATGGCCCGGGCCGCCTCCAGGACCCGGCGCAGGGAATCCGGGGTGTGGGCGTAGTCCACCAGCACGGCGAAGTCCTGCCCCTCCTCCACGGCCTGGAAACGCCCCGGCACCCCGGGATGGGAGAGGATCCCCTCCAGGCTGGCGGCGGGATCCAGGCCCAGGAGTACGCAGGCAGCCAGGGAGGCGAGTATGTTATGGAGGTTGAAAGCCCCGGTAAGGGCCGTCTCCCCTTCCTCCTCCCAGTCCCCGTAGCGTACCCGCACCCGGGAGGACTTGAGGCCGGCCTCCAAGAGCTTACCGCGCAGGTCGGCTTTCTCCCCCGTCCCGAAGGTCAGTACCCCGTCTCCCAACCTGGCGGCCAGGCGCCGGCCGTAAGGGTCGTCGACGTTCACCGCCGCCGCCGCCGCCCCCAGCCCGCCCTCGGAGCGGGGAACGAAGAGCCTCTCCTTTGTCCTGTAATATTCTTCCATATCGCCGTGGAAATCCAGGTGGTCCTGGCTGAGGTTGGTGAACACCGCCACCCGGAACTCGCAACCCTCCACCCGGCGCAGGGCCAAGGCGTGGGAGGAAACCTCCATGGCCGCCACGCCGCAACCCTCCCCCACCATCTGGGCCAGTATGCGCTGCAGGTCCGCAGACTCCGGGGTGGTGCGCTCCACCGGAAGCTCCCGCCCCGCCACCCGGTAGGTGACCGTCCCTATGAGGCCCGCCCTCACCCCGCAGCGCGACGCCGCCGCCTCCACCAGGTGGGTGGTGGTGGTCTTGCCGTTGGTCCCGGTGACGCCCACCAGGTCCAGCTTCCCGCTGGGGTGATCCCAGAAACGGTCGCTGATGAGCGCCAGGGCCAAGCGCGTGTCGGTAGCCCGCACCAGCGCCCTCCCCGGGGGAAGGGGGAAGGGCAACTCCCGCCCCTCCTCCACCACCAGGGCCACGGCCCCCCTTTCCAGAGCCTCCCGCAGGTAGAGGTGGCCGTCGGTTCGGTAGCCGGGCACGGCCACGAAGAGGTCGCCGGGGCCCACCTGCGCGGAATGGTAGGCGATCCCCTTCACCTCGGGATCCGCCTCTCCGCAGGGCCTCACCCCCTCCAGGCTTTCCAGGAGACGCAAAAGCCTCATTGCGGCACCACCTTGTCGCTGGTATTGCGCTTTTCCGGGCTGGGAGTAATTTCCAGGTGCTGCAGGGCGAACTCCATGACCCTGGAAAAGCAGGGAGCCGCGGCCAATCCCCCATAAACCTGCAAGGGCTCGTCGAGGGTGATGACCGCCACCAGGCGGGGGTTCTCCGCCGGGGCGAAGCCGGCGAAGCTGGCGATGTAAGCCTCCCGGTAACCTCCCTTGGGATCGGGCTTCATGGCCGTCCCCGTCTTTCCCCCGCAGTTGTAAAGGGCCATGGCGGCCCGCGTCCCGGTTCCCACCCGCACCACCTCGCCCAGGATGTGACGCAGGGAAGCGGCGGTGTTCTCGGAGATCACCCTCTCTCCCTCCTCCGCGTCCCTCTCCTCCCGGGACCCGTCGGGATGGACCACGCTGCGCAGGAAATGGGGATGGACCATGGTGCCCCCGTTGGCCACCGCGGCCATCACCACCGCCAGTTGTAGGGGGGTGACGGTTATGCCTTGCCCGATGGCCACGGTTGGAAGGGTGGTGGCCGTCCATGCTCCCGGCTCCGGGATCTTTCCCGCCGCCTCGCCGGGGAAGTCCACCCCGGTACGGCTTCCCAGGCCGCAGCGGTGGAGGTACTCCGCCATGGCTTCCTTTCCCAGGCTGATGGCCGTCTTGATGGTACCCAGGTTGGAGGAATGGGCTATCACCTCGGTGAAGGTGAGGTCGCTCCTGGGCATGGGGTGGTCGTCCTTGAACTCGTACTTGCCCACCTGGATGGAGGGCGGGATGTGGATCACCGAACCCGGCGAGACCACCTGCTCCTCCAGGGCGGCCATGGCCGTTACCACCTTCAGGACCGACCCCGGTTCGAAGGCGTCGGTGATGGCGCGGTTGCGGGTCAGGGCGGGGTCCGTTTCCGGATAGGCGTTGACGTCGAAATGGGGGAAGGAGGCCATGGCCAGTATCTCGCCCGTGCTGCAGTCCATGACCAGGCCCGTCCCGCCCTTGGCGCCGCTGCCCTCCACGGAGAGCTTCAGTTGCTCCTGCAGCTTGAACTGGATCTCGGAATCGATGCTCAGCTGGATGTCGCTGCCGTCCACCGGTTTCTTGATCACCCTGGTCACCCCGGGGATGGGGTCGCCCCTGGGATCCACTTCCAGTTCCGCCTGGCCTTCCTCGCCCGCCAGAAGCTCCTCGTACTGGAGTTCCAGGCCGGCCAGCCCCACGTTGTCCGTTCCCACGTATCCCAGTACCTGGCAAGCCAGCTCCTTCTGGGGGTAGAACCTCTTGCTCTCCTTCTCCAGGCCGATGCCCTGGATTCCCAGCCCCTCCACCTTCTCCGCCGTCTCCGGATCCACCTTTCTCTCCAGGTAGACGAACCCGGAGCCCGAACGGAGTTTCTTCTCTATATCCTGCCTGGGCTTTCCCAGGACCACAGAGAGCTCCGCGGCCGCCGAGCCGGCGTCCTGCACCAGGTAGGGAATGGCATAGATGGAATAAGCTTCCTGGCTTATGGCCAGCACCTCGCCGTCACGGTCCAGGATGCAGCCGCGCCGGGGCTTGAGGTCCGCGAATTGTAACCTCTGCTCCCGGGCCAGCGCCTGATAACGGTCCGCCTTGAAGACCTGCAGGTAAATGAGGCGGTAGGCGATTAGTCCGAGAGCGGCCATGAGGAGAAGGGCTGCCAGGTTTATCCTGGCATCCCTGTTTTTTCCTTTCGACACCTCGTCCTCCTTGGATGCCTCGAGCGGAATGGCCCGGCGGCTCAAAGATGAATTCGCCGCGAGTTTTTCTCAACCCTTCAGGCTCGCAATACTGAAGTTCAAATACCTCCTTCTTCCCGTCCCTCCGCCCTGGCCTGGGCTTCCGGAAGCGCTTCCTCCCGCTCCCGCAGCTTCCTCTCCAGGGCCGCGCGGTATGCCGGTGTCTGCAGGTACTCCGCCCTATCCACGCGGACCATCCCCAGCCTGTTCACGGCCTCCTTCTCCACCCTGCCCGGGGACTCGAGGGCGGCGATCTCCGTGCGCAGGGCATCCTGGCGGCGCCTTTCCAGCTCGATCTCTTTGCTGGCCTCCCGCAGGCGCTCCTCGTTCTGGGCCACCCCCACGTGGAGAAAGACGGTCAGGAGGAGCAGGCCGCTGATGAGGATGGCCACCGCCAGGAAGGCCGTAAAGACCAGCCTTGACCTGCGGGCCCTTTCCAGTTCCTTCCTCACGGCCTCTTCCCGGCGTCGCCTCTCCTCGCGGCGCCGCCTTTCCTCCCCCAGCGCGGGATCGGAGAGGCACTTCCAATCCAGGGCCAAGGACATCTCGCCCCTCACCTCTTTTCCGCTGCTCGCAGCTTGGCGCTTCGAGAGCGCGGGTTGGCTTCCCTCTCCCCGGGGCCGGGCCTCACCGGCCCGTGCGTCAGCAGGCGGAGCTCCTCTTCCTTGCCGCAGCCGCATTCCCGATCCGGGTCGCAACCGCATCTCGAGCCCCGCCCGGCCATGAACCTCTTCACCGCCCTGTCTTCCAGGGAATGGTAAGAGATGACCACCAACCTGCCACCCTTCCTCAGGACCCGCACCGCCTGCGGCAGAACCGCCTGCAGGTTGCGGAGCTCCCCGTTGACCTCCATGCGCAGGGCTTGAAAGGTCCTGCGCGCCGGATGCCCTCCCCGCCGGCGCGCCGCGGCGGGGATGGCGCCTTTCACAATCTCAGCCAGTCGATCCGTGGTGTCGATGGGCGCGCGCTCTCTTTCGACAGCGATGCTCCGAGCGATACGGGAAGCCCAACGCTCCTCGCCGTACTCGCGGATAATGCGCGCCAGCTCTCCCTCCTCATAGCCGTTCACCACCTTCCAGGCATCCAGCTCCTGGTCCGGATCCATGCGCATGTCCAGGCGTCCGCTCCGGCGGTAGGAGAAGCCCCTCCACGGTGAATCGAGCTGCAGGGAGGAGACCCCCAGGTCCAGGAGCACGCCGTCCACGGCCCCCACCCCCGCCTCCTCCAGGATCTCCTGCAGGGAAGCGAAGTTGGCCCGTCTGAGGACGAGGGCGGAGGAGAAGTCCCGCAGGCGCTCCCTCGCCCTTTCCAGGGCCTCCCCGTCCACGTCCAGCCCGATCAGGCAACCTTCTCCCCCCATCTCCCGGAGGAGGGCCAGGGCGTGCCCCCCCTCCCCGACGGTGGCGTCCACCAGGATGCAACCGGGGCGGGGGCGCATGAAGCCCACCACCTCCCGCACGAGGACCGGTACATGGCTCACATCACCTTCGCCCATTCATCTCCAAAAGACGGCGCAGGCAACGCGGGGCGTTCCCTCCCCTGCGCGTCCACTGCCTCCTGCCCGCGGCGAGCATCTGCATCATCGTCCCTTCCTCCCCGGGTTGACCGTGGGCATCAGAAACCGAACTCCGCCAGCCTCTCCCCGCTCTGCTCCAACTTCTCGATACCCCCGCGCATGGATTCCTCCCAGCGCTCCCGGTCCCATATCTCCACGCGGTTCATCACGCCCACCACCACCACTTCCCTGTCCAGGCCGGCCATCTGGCGCAGCCTGGGAGGGATGGTCAGCCTCCCCTGGCGGTCGGGGGCCGCCTCGCCGGCGTTGCCGAAGAGCACCCGGGCCATCTGCCGCCTCTCGCGGCTTCCCTCCGGGAGGGCCTCCATCTTGGCCATCAGCTTGTCGAACTCCTGGCGGGGAAAGACGGCCAGGCATTCCTCGAACCAGAAGACCATGACCGCCCCCTCCTCCAGCCGGGAACGGAACCGGGCGGGCATGATAACCCTGCCCTTCTCGTCTATGGTGTGCTCGTAGGTCCCCAGGAACATCCCTTACCCGTTCCCTCTCCGTCTCGGGCCATCCGCGCCCCAGCCATGCACCCCTTCCAGGCCCTCAGGTCACCGCTGTCGGCCCTTTCCCTCCACCACCGCTCCCCGGACCTGGAAAATCCTCCATAATCTACCCTTTTCCTCCACTTCTCTCCACTTTGTTACCATTTTCGACCCCCAAAAGGAAAAAATCAACCCCCCGGGAGCAAATTTCCTGAAAATACCATATGTGGTCTGCGCCAGCGTTTGGAAACACAAGATGTGGAACCGCGGTGCGTAAGCCAGGCTTGCGGCGATCGCCGGCTCGTCTGGACCCCTCCCTGGATGGGCGCCTGCAAGGCGGGTCGCCCCAGCAGGGGCCCGGCGGGACCCGCCCGGAGAGCTTCCCTGGAAGCGGCGGCCTTGGGGTGGTGGTGGCCCTCCCCTCAGGACACGGGCAGCAGCCCCTGTGGTTCACCGGCCGCGGAGGCCTTGGCCTTCAGCCACCTCTCCACCAGGTAGGGCTTGAGCAGCTCGAAGGCCTCGGCCTGGCGCTCCACCATCTGTTCCGCCTCCAGGTTGGACATGTTGCGGGCGCGCATGGCGAAATCCGCGGTGCGGCCGCAGTACACGGGTATCAGGGCCTCCACCACCTCGCGGCGGGTAAGGCCGCAGTCGAAGTTGTAGGCCACCGCGAAATCGTATACCGCCCTGGCCCAGACGCCCTCGGGCAAGGAAAAATCTTCCTCCCGGGAGCGCGCGGCGAGGGCCAGTTCCATGAAGACCGCCGGGTCGAGGACCCTCTCCCACACCTCCCGGTACTCGGCGAAGCCGGCCTGGAAGTGGTCGACGAGGTTCTCCACGTTGATCTCCATGCTGGCCGGCTCCTCGTAGCGGATATCGCCGAAAATACGTATGGACGTGGAACCCCGGACCTGCATCCACTTCACCTCGTGCTCTCCCATGAGGTAGAAAATGGTCGAGGCCACCTGGGTGAACATGGAACCCAGGTCGCTTCCCGGGTCCTTGACGTTGTGCACCTTGACCCCCATGGCCGACTGGCAGACGCGGAAGCCCTCGGTGATGGCCGTGGTGGTCATCCAGATGTCTATGCCGAACTTGGCGATGTCCGACTGCCAGACGTCCATGTGCGAGTAGATGAGGGCCAGGGAACCGGTGAATCCGAAATCCCCCCCGATGGGCTGGCGGATCCGGCGGCCGTAGAGGGCCCTGGTGAGGGGATAGGCCAGGTTGTTGGTGATGGTCCCGTCGTACTTGTGGCGAATGTAGTAGGGGGCCACGAAACCGTAGCTCCCCTTCCACACCGGCTCCCCGAGGAGCCGTATCCACTCCGGGGTGATGCTGCGCAGGTCCGAGTCCACCACCACGCATATCCGGGCGCCCAAGCGGACGGCGATCTCGAAGATGGCGTGGAAGGCGGAACCCTTGCCCGGCAGGCCCTTGTAGGGGGTGACGATCTTCTCCACCCCGGGGGGCACCGGGGTGTCCAGGACCACTTGCACCGTGTCGTCGGTGGAGCCCCCGTCGGAATTTACCAGGACCGCCTTCAGGCCGGGGAAATAGCGCACCATCCCCTCGGCGGCGGTACGCACCACGTGGGCTATGGTCTCCGCGTTGCGGAAACTGGGAATTCCTACCAGGATGTCGGCGCGCCCAATCTCCCGGCAACGCGCGATGACCTGAGGGTCGAGCACCGATCGCCTGTCGTCCGGCTCCACTTTCACCACCTCGAGGACCATACCCGCCAACGGCGGCGGCGGGCAATGCCTTCACTCATCCCCTCCCCCCGGCGCGGAACAGGCCCTCCATGAACTCCCGCGACTCCCGGTCGGAGGCCAGGAAGCCCATGAGTTCTTCCCACCGCCCGCGCCACCCCAAGTACCACCGGAAGGGCGAGGCGGGAAACCGGCTCAGGTCCTTGGAGCGCACCAGGTTGGCCATGCTCTCCCGGTAGCCCTCCAGGTCGTTCTTGGAAAGATATTCCATAGCCATGAGCACGCAGGTCCGGTAGATGAGCTCCTCCAGGTCCTCCCGGAGGAAACGACCCGGGTAGGGCTCCAGGTCTTCCACCTCCACCCGCCGGCAGCCCGCCTCCGGCTCCTGGGACCGCAGCTTTTCCCTGGTGTACAGGAAGCGGTCCAGGTCCTCCCGGAAGCGGCGCCACAGGGGAGCGGTCTTGGGCGGGGGAAGATGGCGTATCCACAGGGTATTGTCCAAGAAGAAGCGGTACCCGAAGAAAGCGGCGTTGATGAGGTAGTCGATGTCCTCGCCCCGCGGCACGTGGGGGTCGAAGGCCACCCTCATGTACAGCTCCCGGTGCACCACCATGTTGCCGCCGAAGACCCAGGAAGTGGCCGCCAGGCGCTCCGGGCCGTCGATGATCTCGAAGGCCCGGTTCATGTACTCCACCGCCGGCCACTCGGCGAACGCCGGTTCGGCGTTGGGTGGGAGCCGGTACCCCCCGTCCCGGTTCACGTAGTAGCCCGCCAGCCCGCCGACGAAGCTGCCCCCGCGCACTTCCCCTATGTTTTCGGCCACCTTATCCAGGTAATGGGGGTCCTCGTACACCTCGTCGTCGTCGAAGAGCACCGCGGCATCCGCGCCGCAGAGGCAGGCCACCGCCAGGCACAGGTTGCGGATGTTGGAATAACCCCGCAGGGAGATCATGCCCGCCAGCTCCCCCCTGGGGCCCCGCTCCAAGATCCCGCGCAGCTCCCTCTCCTGCCGGTGGCCGAAAAGGGCCAGCGGGTAGCTCTCCCTGAAGGGGGCGACAGTCGCCTCCAGCTTCTCTTCCACCTCCGCCTCCAGGTCGGGATGGGTCGCCGCGCCCAGCACCACCACCCGGAAATCCGGGTAACGGAGCAGGCGGATGCTCTCCAGGGCGCGGGCCAGGGTCCCCTCGGTGTCCAGCGGCGTGGGGTGGTCGTAGACGGCGTCCTGGGAATTGAAGGGCTCCCCGCTCTTCCTCCCCCAGTAAGTGGGGATCACGAGGGCAAAGGACTTGTTCCCGGGCATCTCCTATCCTCCCCTCACCCGTGCCGTAACGACTCGGCTCCGTCAACGCGATCCACCGCTCGGCGGCACCCGCCTGGTCCGGGCCCGCAGCCATGTCCCCGCGCGGGGGCGAGCGGCGCAACCTCCCTCCGGGGGAAGGCAAGGTTTAAATCGACCGCTCCGCATCCCCACTTGACCGGGTTCGGCGCCTCCCCAAAGGAATTCAACCCCTTGGAGGCCCATCCCCTCCCCCGGGCGCGGCCCCGGGCCTACCGCGCGCCCAGGGCCCGGGGGTTCATCACGTTGCGCGGCTCTCCCCGGTAGAAGGAAACCACGTTGTCCACGGCAATGGCCGTCATGCGGTCCTTGGCCTCCCGGGTATTGAAGGCTATGTGCGGGGTGAGAACCACGTTTTCCAGCGCTACCAGCTCGCCCAGGTCGGGATGCGGCTCACCGGGGTAGTTGTCCAGCCCGGCGCCGAACAACCTTCCCTCCCTCAGGGCAGCGGCCAGGGCGCGGAGGTCCAGGACCTCCCCCCGGCTGGTGTTCACCAGGATGGCACCTGGTTTCATGAGGGAGAGCTCCCTGGCCCCGATGAGGTTGCGGGTCTCCGGCGTGAGGGCCACGTGCAGGCTCACCACGTCGCACCTGGACAGCAACTCGTCTAATTCCAGGTAGGCCGCCGTGTCCTCCATCTCCGGCTGTCGCCGGGGATCGAAATAGAACACCTGCATCCCCACGGCCTTGCAAAGGCGGGCCATCTCCCGGCCCACCGCCCCCAGGCCCACCAGCCCTATGCTCCGCCCCGAGACCTGCACCCCTTCCCGCTCCGCGGAGGTCCAGCGTCCCGCCCGGAGGTCGCGGTCCCCGCGCACGATGTTGCGGGCCACGGCCAGGATGAGCCCCAGGGCGTGCTCGGCCACCGAGCGGTTGCCGTAATCCGGCGTGTTGGTCACCACGATGCCCCTGCGGGTGGCCTCGGGGATATCCACGAAGTTGGCCGCCCCCACCCCTATGTAGGAAACTATTTCCAGGCGGGGGCAGGAGGCCAGCACCTCGGCGTCCAGCCTGGACCAGTCCAGGAAGACGGCGTGGGCGTCGCGTATGCGCTCCAGGAGCAGGTGGCTCTCCTCCAGGCGGTTCTTGTAATAGCGGTAGGATCCGAACTCGAGGAGGGGTTCGAGCACCCTCTCGAATTCCCGCTCCCCGGCTATGAACTCCAGGCCGTCCAGGAAGACGAAGGTGCGGTCCGCTCCCGGGCCTTTTCCGGCGCGCTCACCCAGAAGGGGCATGGCCGGCCCTCAACCTCCCCCGGAGATCTCCCGGAGGGCCGCTTCCAGCCTCCGGTTCTGCTCCTCGTCGCCGATGGTGATGCGCACGTGGCCCGGAATGCCCAGCGCCGCCCCGTCCCTGACGATTATCCCCCGCCGCAGGAGTTCCGCGAACAGGTCGGGGTGATCCCCGTTCCGCACCAGGATGAAGTTGGCCTGGGTGGGCACGTAGCCGAAACCGCACTCCTCCAGCACCCGGTAGAGCTCCCGCTTGCCCCTGCGGTTCATCTCCCGCGACCTCTTCAGGTGCTCCTCGTCCCGCAGCGCCGCCACCGCCGCCTCCTGGGCCAGGCGGTTTACGTTGAAGGGGAGCTTGACCCTCTCCAGGGCCTCGCGCACGGGGGGCGAGCAGAGGACGTAACCCACGCGCAGTCCGGCCAGCCCGTAGATCTTGGAGAAGGTGCGCGTGACCACCAGCCGCGGGTCGGAGGACAGGTAGCGCAGGGAATCCGGGTGCCCGGGATCGTCCACGTACTCCAGGTAGGCCTCGTCCAGGACCAGGAGCGCCTTCCAGGGCAGCCCGGAGAGGGCTTCCTCCAGCTCCGGGGCGCTCACCGTGGTGCCGGTGGGGTTGAGCGGCGAGCACAGGACCATCATCTTGGTGCGCCCGTCCACCGCCTCCAGCATGGCCCGGACGTCCTGGCGGTATTCCCGGAGGGGTACCTTGACCACCTCGGCCCCCATGGTCCTGGCCGCCAGCTCGTAGGAGGAGAAGGTGGGATCCCCCACCACCACGCGGTCCCCCCGGTCCAGGAAGGCGTAGGCCAGGAGGTCGAAGGCCTCGTCGGCCCCGTGGGTGACCAGGATGCGGTCCACGCCCACCCCGAGGCGCTCGGAGAGGGCCTCGCGGAGGCGGAGGCACCGGGCGTCCGGGTAGAGGTGCGCGGTGGAGAGGGCTTCCCGGGCCGCCTCCAGGGCCAGGGGGCTGGGCCCCAGGGGGTTCTCGTTGGAGGCCATCTTCACGCAGTCAGTGATACCCAGCTCCCCGGCCACCTCCTCCGGGGACTTGCCCGGGCTGTACACCGGGAGGTCCTTCACCTCCTCGCGCAAGAGGCGTTCCACGTCGAAGTTCATCGGTGCAGGTGCACGTATCCTTCCCTCTTGTAATAGGCCACGTTGATGACCCTGGTCTCCCCGATGCGCAGCTCCCGCTGCGCCGGCTGGTGCACGTGGCCGTGATAGAGGTAGGCGGGGGCGTTCTCCTCCACGTAGCGCAGCAGGGAGGCGCTTCCCTCCACCGGCCTTCCGGCCACCACGTCGAAGAGGGCCTCCTCCACCCGGGGCGGGATGTGGGTGCAGAGCACCTCCACGGCGCCCAGTTCCTCCAGGCGGGCTCCGAACTCCCGGTCCTCCATCTCCGCCGGCATGCGAAAGGGCGAATACACGGCCCCGGGGACGAAACCGAAGACGGTGCCGCCTATCTCCACCCTCCCCTCGGCCAGAAGGGCGTTCTCCGCCTCCCGTAGGGCTTCCCGGAGAAGGTCGGGCAGGTCCCCGTTGCCGTAGATCACGTAGGCTTGGCAACCGGCACGGCGCAGGGCGGACGCGAATTCTCCGTACTGCTCACGGGCGCGTTCCACTATTGCATGGTAATATTTTCCACGTGGCGAGATTATCTCCTCGCGCAGCTCTTCGGCCGCCCCCGGCCCCTTCCTCATCGCCCCCAGCAGCTTCTCCACCAGCCTGTCCCGGCCCACCACGTCGGGGAGGATCCCGCTCAGGTCCGCCCAGTCGATGAGGTCGAGGATGTCCCCCAGCACCAGGAGGGCATCCTCTTCCTCCAGCCCGTCCGGCAGGTCGGAATAGCGCCCGTGCAGGTCGGCGACCAGCTTCACCGCCATTTCAGGGACTCTCCCCGCTCTCCTCGCCGCGGTACACGGATATCTCCCCCCAGGCCAGGGACCTGGCATCGCGCAGCGCCTCCACGGCGCAGGTGTAGAGCATCTCCGGCAGGCGGACCTCGTCGGGGAAGGAGGCCAGCCCCCAGTAGAGCTCCGGGCACTCCCCGCCGGCAGCCCTCGCCGGCAGCTCCTTCTCCAGGTACCGGCAGAGACGCTCGGCCATCACCTTCCCTCCCCTCCAACCCGTCTCCGGAAGGAGGGCGGCGAAGGTGGCCTCACCCAGGCGGGCGATGACGTCGCACTCGCGGGTCAGGCGCGAGATCACCGAGGCGATGTGGCGCAGGGCCTCCTCGGTCCCTTCCTTGCCCCGGTCCTCCAACAGCCGGTGGTAGTTACCCACCTCGCAGAGGACCAGGGTTATCTCGTGCTTGTAGCGCACGGAACGCCGCAGCTCCTCCATCATGCGGCCGTGAAAGTAACTCTGGTTGTAGAGCCCGGTCACCGGGTCCCGCAGAGGGTTTTCCATGATCTCCTTCGACCCCTGGTAAAAGTAGGCCGCTGCCGCCGCCTGCAGCAGGTTGTCGAAGGAGGCGTTTATCTTCTTCTCCAGATGGAAATCCACCACCCGTTTCATGTCCACGGACCGGTGAAAGAGGTTCCAGAACTCGTTGCGCAGGATGACGTGCTCCTGAACCAGCTCCTCGATCGAGAAACCCTGCCGGAAGCGGAGCTTTCCCATCTCCCCGGCCAGGCGGTACATCTCTCCTCCCGGCTGAAAGGAGGCCGCCTCCTCCCCGTTCTCCACCATGGCCAGTATCGCATCGGCCAGCCTTTCCAGGCATTCCCCCGCCTCCCCGGTCACCAGATCTATGCTCGCGGGGACCGGGAGGCGCTGTATCTCCTCCTTCCACCGTTCCAGGAGCTCCCGGGCCTGGTCACGCAAAGCGGCCATATCTCCTCCTCAGGGGATGATCTTGGTTATGGGCACCTCCACGATGTCCTCCGCGCCACGCCTGGCCAGCTCGGGGATGAGGAGGTTGATGCCCTTCTTCTCCACCACGCTCTCCACGGCGTAATAATCCTTCTGGAAAAGCCTGGAAAGCGTGGGCGCTTTCATGGAGGGTAGGACCTCCATGACCGCCTCCAGGTCCTTCTCGGCCACGTTGAACTTGATGAGCACCTTCCCCCTGGCGTTGAGGGCCCCCAGGATGAGCAACCTCACCTCCTCCATGAGCCGCCTCTTCTCGGGGTCGGCGTAACTCTCGCGGTTGGCGATGAGGCGGGTGGTGGACTCCAGGACGGTGTCGATGATGCGCAGCCCGTGCCGGCGCAGCGTGCCTCCGGTCTCGGTGAGCTCCACCACGGCGTCGGCCATCTCCGGGACCTTGGCCTCCGTGGCCCCGTAGGAGAGGTACACCGCGGCGCGCTTTCCCAGCCTCCGGAAATACTCCTCCACCAGGTTGGGGTATTCGGTGGACACCCGCACCCCGTCGGGCAGGTCCTCGGGCCGCTGGTAGGGGGAATCCCCGGCCACGGCCAACACCACGCGCACCACCGTACCCACGGCGGTCTTGGTATAGGGAAGGTCGGCCAGCTCCACCACCTGGGCCCCCGTCTCCATGATCCAGTCGTACCCGGTAATGCCCAGGTCGAAGAAGCCGTCCTCCACGTACTTGGGTATCTCCTGGGGGCGAAGGATGCGCACCTGCTCGATGCGCGGATCGTCGATGCGGGCGTGGTACTCGCGGTCCCCGCTGCGCCTGACGGTGAGGTCGGCGTCGTCCAGGATCTCCAGGGTGGTGCTCTCCAGGCTTCCTTTGGGAATGACGAACTTGAGCATCTCCTCGCTTTCCTCCACTCCTTCCGACCGCGCCCCGTGCGGCTGTCCGTTCCCGGGCCCGCACGGGGCACCTGCTTATCTACGTCTCCTCGCGCCCTCCACCTTACCCGCCCCTCCCTCAACGGGGTCCCCCGCTCGGCGGCCGCGCCGCACGCCCCCACCGAGGAGGCGCCTTCCGTTCCCCTGCGTTCACGCCGGGCCCGCGGGCATGGACCGGGCAAGGGGCTTCCACCCGCCACGGCACGCCTCAGAGTTCCAGCTCATCCCTCTCCTCGAGTTCCCTCCCGTAGGCGTCGGTGATGCGGTAGGTGTCGTCCTCGCTGGTGAAACCGATGTCGATCTCCAGCACCCGCCCCCGACCCTGCAGGGCCCTTATTTTGTGCCTTTTCTCGGCGGGGATCATGAACTCCTCCCCCTCGGAGGGCCTGAAGGTCTCCTCCCCGATGGTCACCTCCAACCCTCCATCCAGGATTATCCACACGTCGTCGCGCAGCTTGTGGTAATGGAGGCTGGTCTCCTGGCCGGGGTTGATGGTGATGAGCTTTACCGTGCAGGGCTGGTTTAAAGCGTAAGCCCTGATGGTTCCCCAGGGTTTCTCCAGGATCACCTTCATCACCTCCTCTCCCGACCCGCCGGGCCCGCAAATGCGGCTTACCGCCACGGTGATGAGTCCTCGCGGCCTCTGCCCTCCGGACGGTTATATACTACCAAGGTCCCCGGGCAATCCGCCATCACCGGCTTTCCCGCGCCTCCGCCTTTTCCTCCAGCCAGCGCAGCAGGTCGCGTTCGCGTCCCGCCAGCTCGGTGTGCGCCGCCCCCCGCAGCACCCAGAGTTCCGGTTTTCCGCCGGCCCTTTCCACGAAGAGCTCCAGGTCCTCCCGCCGGTAGAAGGCCTCCCTCTCCCCGTGCACCAGGAGGATGGGGATGTCCGGAAGGGACCCCGCCACCTCCAAGGGGGCCACGCCCCCCCGGCCCACCGCCTTGAAACGCGCCCCCAGGAAGCGGAGGAACAGCGACCAGAGCGGAAGCCACCTGCGGTAGGGCTCCACGTCCGGGAATACCGGCGGCGCGCTCACGGCGGCCACGGCGTCCAGGTCACCGTGGAGGGCGGCACGAACCAGGGCCGCCATGCCCCCCAGGGAGAAACCCACTACGCCTACCCAGGGGTGGCCGCAGGATCGCGCCAACCTAACCACCGCTCCCAGGTCCTCCACCGGGCCCCCGAGGTCCATCTCCAGGCGGCCCCCGCTCCCTCCGTGCCCCCGAAAATCGAAGGTGTACACGGAGAAACGTTCGCACAGCAGCTCCGCAAAGTCCACCAGGGGTGAATAGCGTTGACCGGTCACCGCGGGATGGGCGACGATCACCGCTTCCTCCCGTTCATCCCCGAGCCGGCGCACATGAACCGGCGTCCCGTCCCCGGAGCGGATGGTCAATTCACGGAAGGGGACACGGGGATCCCTTCGCGGCATTACCCGGTTCCTCCAGCGCCGCAGGGCGAGGATGGCCGCTCCCGGCACGGCCAACCCCGCCATGCATGAAACCGCGCAAAACGTGCGCGGGTGTTCCTTCACCTCGCCCACCACCTCCGGGTGCCGGAACCCCCGCCTCCCGGGCCGTCGAGCAGCGGCGCCGCGGGCGTCTCCGCTCCCCGTCCTTTCATACCCCTACCCATCCGTCCTTCCTTCCGCGGAACTCCACGCCTATTCTAACCTCCCGCCTTCTTCCGGTACGATATCCCCGCTTCCCTCCCCCGACTTTTCCGCGACCGGCCTCCCCTCCCACGGAGGGAAATCTTTCTAGGCGCCGAAACCGCCTTTCGGTGCTCCGCAGGTGCATCACCCGGCCTTTTTGGTTGCGCGCGATGGACTGTTTCCCCTCGGAACGGGATCGTACCGCCCTCCCGTTCCTCCTCCGAGCAACCGTTGCCGGTTGCCTTGCCTCGCGGCCAGGGCATGGGTGGGAAATTATTCCAAACCACCCTTTACTCCTCCCGGCCGGGATTCCCGTTTTTCACCGGGAGCGGGCACCCCAAAACCGCTTCCCGATCCACCGCGCCCTCTCCTCCGCAGCGAAGGTACGGGTGGGTGCGGGGATGGGAAACGGATCGCGATCCTGCTTTGGATACATCATGTTCAGAAATAAGGGGGGCCGCCCGCGGGGGATGCGGGCGGCCGTATCGGCGGGAAGCGGCATCAGGAGGATCGGGATCCGGCCAGGGAACGGACGAAATCCACTATCTCGTCCAGGTCGCTCCCCGGCCCGAATATCCCCTTGATGCCCATCCTCTTCAGTTCCTCGGCCTCGGCGGGAGGCACGATCCCTCCCACCACGAGGGGGATGTGCCGCGTGGCCTCGTTCTCCTGCATGGCCTGGTAGATCTTGGGAACGATGGTCATGAGACCCCCCGAGAATATGCTGATGCCCACCACGTCCACGTCCTCCTGGATGGACATCTCCACCACCTCCCGGGGGGTTATGCGCAACCCACCGTAGACCACCTCCATCCCGGCGTCCCGCAGGGCCTTTCCCACCAGCTGTATGCCGCGGTTATGGCCGTCCAGGCCCGCCTTGGCCAGGAGGACCCTCACCGGGCGCCTCTCCGCCATCTCCCACCTCCGTTCCCGACCCGTTCACGTTTCCCATCCTCCGGGACTCCCCTCCACGCCGCCCACCCGGCGACGCTCCCCTCCGCCATCCCCGAAAACCCCGGCGTCCATCCCCTCCCCACCCGTAAGAAGGGACGCCGTTCAGCAGATGAAGGCGTCCTTGCTCTCCTTCCCCGCCCCCAGCGCCTCCTGCAGGGCGTTGCGCATGTCCTCCAGGGAGGCGTAAGCCTTGACCGCCTCCATGCAGGAGGGGACGATGTTGCGGTGGGCGGCGGCGTCCTCCTTCATGCGCTCAAGGGCCTGGCGCAGCTTCTTCTCGTCCCGCCCGGCCTTGACCCGCCTCACCATCTCCACCTGGTGGGCCTCGTGTGCGGGGTCTATGCGCAGGATCTCGATGGGGACCTCCTCGTCGCCTTCCTCGGCGAAGGCGTTCACCCCCACCACGGTTATCTCCCCCGTCTTCATCTTGCGATGATATTCGTTGGAGGCTCGCACTATCTCCCTCTGCACCCACCCCGCCTCCAGGGCGGCCACCATGCCCCCCAGGTCGTCGATCTTGCGGATTATCTCGTGGGCCTCCTCCTCAATCTCGTCGGTGAGCTTCTCCACGAAATAGGACCCGGCCAGGGGGTCCACGGTGTTGGCCACCCCGCTCTCGTAGGCGATGATCTGCTGCGTGCGCAGGGCGGTGCGCGCGGCGTATTCCGAGGGCAGGGCGTAGCACTCGTCCATGGAGTTGGTGTGCAGGGAGTTGGCGCCCCCCAACACCGCCGCCAGGGCCTGGATGGTGGTGCGGATGACGTTGTTTATGGGCTGCTGGGCGGTGAGGGAGCTCCCGGCCGTCTGCACGTGGAAGCGAAGGAGCCAGGAGAGGGGGTTCCGGGCCCCGAAGCGCTCCTTCATGATGCGCGCCCAGAGGCGGCGCGCGGCGCGCAGTTTGCATATCTCCTCGAAGAAGTCGTTGTGGCAGTTGAACATGAAGGACAGGCGGGGGGCGAAGTCGTCCACGTCCATGCCCCTGCTCATGAGCTCCTCCGTGTAGCCGATGGCGCTGCCCAGAGCGAAGGCCACCTCCTGGGCGGCGGTGCTCCCCGCCTCGCGTATCTGGTAGCCCACGAAGCTGATGGGGTTCCAGCGGGGCACGTGCTTGCGGCAGTACTCCACCACGTCGGCGGACAGCCGGAAGCCGTCCCGCAGGCTGACCACGGACATGTTCACCGTGTAGTACTGGCTGAGCACGTCGTTCTGCAGCGTTCCGCGCAGCCGCTCGAAGGGCACGCCCCTCTTCTCCGCCAGGGCCAGGTACATGGAGAGGACGAAGGGCCCGGAATGGATTATGGAGGTGGAGACCTCGCTCATGTCGATGCCCTCCATGATCACCTCCATGTCCCGGAGGGTGCAGCAGGGCACCCCGTCCCTGCCCACCTCCCCCTCGCAGATGGGGTTGTCCGAATCGAAGAGGTTGGTGGTGGGGTTGTCGAAGATGATGTTCAGGCCCGTCTGGCCCTGCCTGATGAGGTACTTGAGACGCTTGTTGGTCTCCTCCGGGGTGGCCAGGCCGGTGATCAGGCGCCTGGTCCACAGGCGGCCCCGGTACCCGGTGGGGAAAACGCCCCGGGTGAAGGGATAGTAGCCGGGGAAGCTGATGTCCCGCAGGTAATCCTTGTCCGCGATGTCCTCCGGCGTGTAGACCCTCTTCACCGGGTGGCCGGACTGGGTCCGGAACTCCTCCTTTCTCTCCGGCCACCTCTCCATGACCGGGTTAAGAACGGTGAGCTCCCACTCCCGGCGTGCCTTAGCGATGGCCTCGAGCTGGTCCTCGCGAAACATGATGCCCCCCTCCCCGCAAGCTGGAATTCCCCCGTCACCATCCCGATCCGATTGCGTTTTATTTTAGTAATGTTGAACTTTTAATGTCAAGATTTAGTTTAGTGATGTTGAACGTAGAATGTGCGGAGCGGAAGCCCTTTCGCACCAAGGCCCCCCACGGGCACGCGGAGAGGGCGCCGGCGCGGGACCCACCCTCCCGCGGGCGGTGGCCATCTTGTACGCCCTTTCCCGGCTGGTGGGGCCAGGGAATGCTTCCCCGGCGGCGGCGCGCCCCCGGGCGGAGGCGTGGCGCTATACCTCTTCCGCCCCGGTTCCGCGGGGAGGGCGCGAGGGAAGGGCGCATCTCGCGGCGAGGGGAAAGTTCGAGGTCCCTTTGTCGGCGGCCCCGGGTGTGATAAATTCTCCATGGCGAGGCGCGATGCGCCTTCCGCTCCGGCGTGCCGGAAGCGGCGCCGGCAAACCCGCGACACGGAGGAGGGCGAATTGGTAATTAATGGTTTTTCGCGACCGGAACCTCGAGGCCACCTGCCGACCTGGGAATCCGTGCTCCAGGCGGAGGGGGAGGAGAGGGAGGAGCTCATCCGCCGGCTGGTGGCGGGCATGACCCTGCGGCAGAAGGTAAACCAGATGGCCGGCCGCATGCGGCTCTGGGAAATGCTGATATCCCTGGTGCGCTACAATTTCCGTCCCTTCCGCGCCGGGGAGGACCGGCGGCTGGGCATCCCTCCCCTGCGCTTCACCGACGGCCCGCGGGGAGTGGCCCTCAACCGCTCCACCTGCTTCCCGGTGTCCATGGCCCGCGGGGCCTCCTGGGACGTGGACCTGGAGGAGCGCGTGGCCTCGGCCATGGCCGTGGAGGCCCGTTCCCAGGGGGCCGACTTCTTCGGCGGCGTGTGCATCAACCTCCTCCGCCACCCCGGCTGGGGGCGTGCCCAGGAGACCTTCGGCGAGGACCCCTACCTCCTGGGGGAGATGGGCGCGGCCATGGTGCGGGGAGCGCAGAAACACCTCATGGCCTGTGTCAAGCACTTCGCCTGCAACAGCATCGAGGAGTCCCGTTTCTACGTGGACGTGCGCGTGGACGAGCGTACCCTGCGCGAGGTCTACCTGCCCCACTTCCGGCGCTGCGTGGAGGAGGGAGCGGCGGCGGTGATGAGCGCCTACAACCGGGTCAACGGGGAGTACTGCGCCCACAACGCCCACCTTCTCCGGGACATACTCAAGGGAGAGTGGGGTTTCCGGGGACTGGTCATGTCCGACTTCGTCCTCGGCACCCGGGACACGGTGAAGGCCGCCCTGGGAGGCCTGGACGTGGAGATGCCCCAGGCCTGGTTCTTCGGCCGCCGGCTGGTGCGCGCCGTGCGCCGGGGACGGGTCCCCGAGTCCCTCGTCGACGAGGCGGTGACCCGCATCCTGCGGCGGAAGGCGGAGTTCGCCTCCGCGGGCACCGGCGATTACGGCCCGCAACGCGTGGCCTGCCCGGAACACGCCGCCCTGGCCCTGGAGGCGGCGCGCAAGGGCATCGTGCTCTTGAAGAACCGGGACGGCGTCCTCCCCCTGCCCTATGGAAATTTAAGGAAACTGGCCGTGGTGGGCAAACTGGCCGACCTCCCCAACCTCGGCGACCGGGGCTCCAGCCGGGTCCGTCCCCCTTACGCGGTGACCGTCCTGCAGGGGCTGCGGGACCTGGCCGGCCCGAACACGGAGATAATCTATCGCGACGGATCCGACCTCCTCGAGGCGGCGGAGGCGGCGCGGTCCGCCGAGGCCTGCGTGGCGGTGGTCGGCCTGACCGGGAAGGACGAGGGGGAGGCCATGATCCCCGGCCCCTTCAAGCTGGGCGGGGACCGGGAGGACCTCTCCCTGCGCCCGCAGGACGTCCGCCTCATCGAGGAGGTGGCGGGGGCGAATCCCCGCTGCGTGGTGGTCCTGGAGGGGGGATCGGCGGTCCTCACCGCGGGATGGAGGGAGCGGGTGCCGGCCATCCTCATGGCCTGGTACCCAGGCATGGAGGGCGGGAGGGCGGTGGCCGAGGTCCTCTTCGGCCTGGTGAACCCCAGCGGGAAGCTCCCGGTCACCTTCCCGGAGAGCAACGACCAGCTCCCGCCCCTGGACAAGAAGGCCCGCCGCGTGGAATACGGTTATTACCACGGCTACCGCCTCTTCGACAAGACGGGCATGCGGCCAGCCTTCCCCTTCGGGTTCGGCCTTTCCTACACCACCTACGAGTACCGGGACCTGCGCCTGGGAGCGGACGAGATCCCCGCCGACGGCGAGCTGACCGTGGAGGCGGAGGTGGCCAACACCGGCCGGCGCGCCGGGGAGGAGGTGGTCCAGCTCTACGTGGGCTATCCCTCCTCGTCGGTGGACCGCCCGGTGAAGGAGCTCAAGGGCTTCGCCCGGGTGAGGCTGGAGCCGGGCGAGAGCAGGCGCGTCTCCTTCACCCTGCGGGCCCCGGACCTGGCCTACTACGACGAGGCCCTCGGGAGGTGGGTGGTGGAGCGTACGGAATACGAGGTGTGCGTGGGTCCTTCCTCGGACCCCGCGGACCTCCGCCTCCGGGCGCGTTTCCGTATAGCGTGATTCTCCGGCATCCCTAAAACGACGGGTTCCTCGAGAGGTTAGTGGTGGAGCGCACGGAATACGAGGTGTGCGTGGGTCCTTCCTCGGACCCCGCGGACCTCCGCCTCCGGGCGCGTTTCCGTATCGCGTGAGTCACCGTTCCACAGGAAGAGAAAGGAGTTCCCTGGGTCCGAGGCCTTCCTTCACGCGATGGCCATCCAGTCTCCGCTTTTCCGGAAGGTCCGGATTCCCTGACCCCGGGGTTCCCTTTCGTGGGGTCGGTCCCATATCCTTCTCCCTGAACTGTGCCCTGGCCCGCCGCACGGCAAGCGGGGGATTTTACTTGACTCCGCCGCGCTGTTTGGTGGGGAATTGAACCGTTCCAGAAGAACGTTATTCCCGGGATCGCCAACCCAGTACGGCCTCCTCTAACTATCCAACCCCGGGATGGCCTACAAGACCATCCCGAAACCGGTGCGGCAGCTCAACCGCGGTACATCTCGTCGAACTTGCGGCAGGCCTCCACCACCGCTTCGCGGATGAGGTCCTCCGCCCGGCCCGTGTCCCGCCGCGCCAGGTATTCCCGCAGCCGGGCGTGGTCCATCTCCCTCTCCGCCCGGGCACAGGCCTCCCAGCTGAGGATGGAGCGCACCACGCGGTCCAGGGCCCGCTCCCGGTCGTCGTAGGGTCGGGGCTGCAGGTCGTGTCCCTTCCAGCGTTCGAAGCCCGCCTGGCGGGCCAGGGCGGCCAGGGCCAGGGTCATACCGTTGACGCGCACCCCGTGGTCGACGTCGAACTTCCCCGGCCCGCCCAGGACCAGGCCGTCGCTGTATCCCTGGCTGTTCACGTGCATGTGCACCAGCATGCCGTTGTCCGTCTCTTCCACCGTGTCGTAGACGGGATCCAGCCCGATCATCTCCGAGTGGCCGAACTCCTTGTTCACCCCCTTGCGGCGGAGGTCGATCCCGTATTCCTCTGCCAATCTCTTCCAGAAGAGGATGGCGCTGGCCACGGTGGGCAGGAGCATGGCCGGGTGCCCCTCGTTGGGCTTGGGCTCCAGGGCCACGTAGAGCTCCCCGCCCCTTTCCTCCTCGTAGCGGCACAGGGAGGCCACGCTCTCCTTGAGGTTGCGGTACATGTCCGCCAGGGCCGGGGAGGCCAGGTCGTAACCCCAGGAGCCGTTCCAGAGGACCAAGGTGGGGTACCTATCGGGATCGGGATGCCAGGATCCGCGCAGGGGTCCGTAGGCCAGGTCCACGGCGCGGCGGGCGAATTCCTCCGCCCTCCTCCTCTCCCCGGGGTCCAGGGAGGCGACCCCTCCGTAGGCGAAGTGCCGATGGGCCCCGGGGGTGATCATGGCCAGGTACATGCCGTTCTCCACCAGGGCCTGGGCCACAGCGGAGGCGTTCTCCTCGTCCACCTCGTAATCGTAGTGGAACTCCATCCCCAGCCGCACATCGTCCGGGAGGCGGGGGACGATCTCCCGGGCCACCATCTCCACCGTTCCCACGGTGTCCAGGCGGTCCGCGCCCCACTCGGGGATGGCGTCCCCGGGAACGAAGCCTCCCCTCCCGGCGTGGAAGGTCCAACGACATACGCTGTGCAGGGAAATCCTTTCCATACCCTCCTCCCGCGATCACCCCGGGCGCCCCGGGTGTTCCTGGCGGCGTTCAGGGCAGAGTGTGCCCCCTCCCGAAACCCCCGGCGTCCCTCCTTCCTCTCCGGCCCTCAACCTCCCTTCCCGCGCTCCCGCCGCCTCCTCCCCCCGCCTTCCGCCCCGGTCCTCCCCGTGCCTTTCCACCTGGGCTTCCAACACCCGGCGCCAGCGGGAATAGGCCTCCCGGTAGGCCTCCCACCTCTCCCCCGCGCATTCCACCTCCGCCACCCTCTCCAGGCCGGCGAAAGCCTCCGCCGGGTCGCGGAACAGGCCGGCGCCCATCCCGGCCCCCCGCGCCGCCCCCTGGGCCCCGTCGGTGGCGTAGACCTCCAACCTGGCGCCGGTCACGGCGGCGAAGGCCTCCCGGAAGACGGGGCTCCTGAACATGTTGGCTTCCCCCGCCCGGACGCTCTCCGCGCGGAAGCCCATCCCCTCCATTATCTCCATCCCGTAGCCCAGGGCGAAGGCTATACCCTCCTGGGCGGCCCTCAGCAGGTGTTCCCGGCGGTGCAGGTTGAGGTCCAGGCCGTGCAGGGAGGCCCCCGGGTTGCGGTTGGAGAGGGTGCGTTCGGCCCCGTTGCCAAAAGGTAGGAAGACCAGGCCCTCCGCGCCCACGGGAACCGCGGCCGCCATCTCGTCCATGCGCGGGTAATCCCATCCCGCCCCGCTTCCCAGGTTCCCCTTCAGCCAGCGGTAGAGGATGCCCGCCCCGTTCACGCACATCAACAGCCCGTAGCGGGGCCGCCCCGGGGAGTGATTAACGTGCAGGAAGACGTTGACCCTGGACTCCCGGTCGCACAAACGCCGGCCGGACACCCCGTAGACCACCCCGGAGGTGCCGGCGGTGGCCGCCGCCTCCCCCGGCTCCAGGACCCGGAGGGAGAAGGCGTTGTTGGGCTGGTCCCCGGCGCGGTAGGCCACGGGGATCCCGGCGGGAAGCCCCAGCTCCTCCGCCGCTTCCCGGCGCAGCTCCCCCTGCACGGAGAAGGTGGGCACCACCGGGGGGAGAAGGCGGGGATCGATCCCCAGGCGCTCCATCACCCGCTCCGCGGGCTTGTCTTCCAGGAAATCCCAGAGGATCATCTCCGACAGGCCGGAGGGAGTGGTGGCCGCCTCCCCGGTCATCCGCGCCGCCAGCCAGTCACCGGGGAGCATCGCCCAGCGGGCCTCCCGGTAGACCTCCGGCTCGTTTTCCCGCAGCCACCTCAAGCGGCTGGCCGTGAAGTTCCCCGGCGAGTTGAGCAGGCATCCCAGGCACTCCTCCTCCCCCAGCAGGCGGAAGGCCTCCTCGCCCACCCCCACCGCCCGCGAGTCGCACCAGATGATGGCGGGCCTCAATGGGCGCAGCTCCGCGTCGGTGACCACCAGCCCGTGCATCTGGTAGGAGATGCCGATGGCCTCCACCTCGCGCATCCCCGCTCCCGCCTCCCGGCCCAGGAGGGCCGTGGCCCTCCTCAGGTGTTCCCACCACATCCGGGGGTCCTGTTCCGCCCATCCCGGGCGGGGAGCGTGGATGGGCATCTCCTCCTCCGGGGAGGAGGCCGCGGCCACCTGCCTTCCCGTCGCGGCGTCCAGAAGCGCCGCCTTCACCGAGGAGCTTCCCGCGTCATAACCGATCAGGTAGGACATCCCCGCTACCCCTTCAACTCCGCCCGGCAACCATCAGGGTCCCGCGTCCGCCAGACCACGAAAGCCTTCCCTCCGTATTCCCGTCCCCCTGGACCGGTGCCGACCACCGCCGCTTGCTCTCCCTTGCCCGGGACCGTCCTTACCCGTTGAAAAATATACCAGGAGTCGTGGTGCGGGGATAGGTTGCGGGAGGGGTTCGTCACCGCAAGTGATTCCTCCGGTGGTGGTTCCGTGGGGAGAGGGTGGATGCCATCCGCCCACCGGGTTGCCGATCCACCCGTGCGCAGGACGGAAAATGGTGGTTAACGCGGGAGGAGAGCGGTACGGTGGCCACGACTCGCCGCACAAGACGGGCGCAGGGGCATGGAGGGGCGCCCCCTCGTTGGACCCCGGAAAGGGGCGCGATGGGTCACCCGGAGTGGTAAGGTATTCCCATGAAGGAAAAGGAGTACGAGGTGCTTTTCCACCTGGAGGATGTCCACTGGTGGTACCTGGGGCATCGTGCGCTCTACGCCCTTCTCCTGGACGCCCATTGCCCGGAGGCGGCGCGGGGAAGGGTCCTGGACGCCGGCTGCGGCACGGGAGGACTCACCGCCTGGCTGCGGGACCGCTACCGGCCCCAGCGGCTGGTGGCCCTGGACACCAGCGAGGCGGCCCTCATGCGCTGCGGGGAAAGGGGCCTGGAGGAGCTCATATGCTGCTCCGTGGAATACCTGCCCTTCCCCGAGGCCTCCTTCGACCTGGTGCTCTCCCTGAACGTCATCTACCACCGCGGCGTATCCGACGACCTGGCCGCCCTGCGGGAGATGGCCCGGGTCCTGGTCCCCGGGGGGTACCTGCTGCTCAACCTCCCCGCCCTGCCCTTCCTGCGCGGGGGCCACGACCTGGCCGTGGGCGGGGCGCGACGTTACCGACGTTCCCAGTTCCTGGAAATGCTGGCCGAAGCCGGGCTGCACCCGGTGAAGGTCACCTACTTCGTGTTCACCCCGCTGCCGGCCGTCGCCGCCAGGCGACTGCTCACCCGGGGCATCCCCGAGGAGGAAGCCGCTTCCGACCTGCGGCTTCCGCCCCGGATCCTCAACCGGGCCCTTACCCGCCTGCTGGAGCTGGAGGCCCGCGCGGCTTGCGGGCCGGGGCTCCCCCTGGGGAGCTCGCTCACCGCGCTGGCCCGCCGCCCCGCTTCGCCCGGTCCGGAAGGGGGTTCCCATGGCCGAAATGCGGGCAGCCGGAAGCGGTGGGAGGCGGCGGGGCCATGACGACCGGGGCGGGAGGGAGGCATGCGTCTCGCGCCGATGTCCCCACAGGGGGCGCGCGGTTATGTGACGCGGGGTGAGCCGCATGTTGCATGGCAATATATTCCAAATAGCTCGCGCCAGATATACGATTTTCCTCCTGGCGACCTTGATCGCCGCGGCCACGGGCTGCGGCGGGTCCCGTCCCGCATGCCGTTCCGGGGACCAGATAGGCGCTACGGGCGCCGGGGTCGCTCACACCTACTACGTCTCTCCCTCCGGTTCCAACGCCAACCCCGGGACCAGAGAGGCGCCCTGGGCCACGCCCGGATACGCATCCAGGCGGCTCTCTCCCGGCGACACCCTGGTCATCATGGGAGGTCGCTATGCCCTGCGAGAATACGACGCGGACATCATCACGCCCCCACCCGGAACACCGGAAGCCTGGATCACCATAAAGGGAGAGGAAGGTAACCGTCCCGTCCTCGCCGGAAGCGACGACCTCCTCGCCGCTGTGGACATCTCGGGCGCCGCTTACCTGCGCCTGGAAAACCTGGAGATCGAAAGCGACGGTGGGGCTCCCTTCAGGACGGGGATAACCGGAGCGGCCGGGCCGGTGAAACACGTGATCGTGGAAAACCTATACCTCCATCACCTGGACGAGATGGGCATGGATCTCGCGGACGTGGAGGACCTCCAGGTGCTGGATTGCACCATAACCCACTGCGGCTTCGGCGCCATGGGGGGACCCGGCGGCGGGCCGGGCTGGCGAGACGTTCTCGTGCGGGGATGCGAACTCTCCCATGCGGGCCACTATTACCGGGGCGGGCCGGGGCCGGGTCCATACGACCGACCAGACGGCTTCGGCATCGAGCCCTCGGAGGGGCCGGTGGAGATCGCCTACACCCGCGCGGAGCACAACCTGGGAGACGGCCTGGACAGCAAGGCGCTCAACACCTACATCCACCACTGCGTGGTGGCCAACAACGCCTGCGACGGGATAAAGCTGTGGGGCGACGGCAGCCGGGTTACCGATACGCTGGTATACGGGACGGGGGACGGCGTGGGCGGGCCCTCCCCGTGGTCAGGACTGGTCATGGAAGTGGAGGACGGCGGGACGGCGCGCTTCGAGGTGATCAACGTGACCATCCACGACAACCCGGAGCGGGAGGCCTACCCCCTCTACGCGCAATACGAGGGCTCCGCCCCCGTGCACCTGGTCCTGCGCAACACCATCGTCGCCGGCGGGCACGGCCCCGCCTACTTCGGGGATGCCGTCAGGCTGCTGGCCGACCACAACCTCTTTTACCGCCCCGGAGAAGGGATACAGGTGCACGCCAACGGCCGGGATTACACCCCGGCCGAGTTGCGGGCCGGGGAGCTGGGCTTGGGGAACCTCTGCGGGGACCCGCTTTTCGCCGCCCCCGCCTGGGGAGCGGCGGGCGATTATCGCCTCCGGGAGGGCAGCCCGGCGCTGGACGCCGGCTCGTCCCTTGAAGCGCCCCTGGACGATCTCGACGGCAACCCACGTCCCCGCGGAGGGGCCTGGGACATCGGCGCCTACGAGCGGTAAGGGGAAGGGCTGCCGGGGAGGGAAGGCAAGCGAGGCGAGCCGGCGATTCACCGCCTGCAGTCCCGACGTAACGCACGGGGAAGACGAAAAGCAGCGGAAGGAGGCGCGAGATATGGGGAAGAGGCAAAGTAGCGGAAGGAGGCGCGACATGATAGAGGGGAGCAACGCCATCGTCACCGGTTCCTCGCGGGGCATCGGCCGGGCCATAGCCCTGCACCTGGCGGAGCGGGGGGCCAACGTGGTGGTCTGCTGCCAGGCCCGGGTAGACGCCGCGGAGGAGGTGCGCAGGGAGGCGGAGGCCAAGGGGGTGCGGGCGCTGGTGGTGCAGTCCGACCTGGCCACGGAGGAGGGGGCCCGCCTGGTGGTGGAGCGATGCGTGGAGGAGCTGGGCGGGGTGGACATCCTGGTGAACAACGCGGGCATGATCCACCTCTCCCCCATCCAGTCCATGGAGGACCGCGACCTGGAGAGGGTCCTGCGTGTCAACCTCTTCAGCTACTTCTATATGGCCAAGCACTGCGTGGCGGACATGCTGCGCCGGCAGGCCCCGGGCTGCGTGGTAAATATTTCCTCCATCGTTTCCATGATCGGCATGGCCGGGGGCACGGCCTACGCCGCCTCCAAGGGCGGGGTCACGGGCTTCACCGCCTGCCTGGCCCGGGAGGTGGCCCGCTACGGCATCCGGGTGAACGCCGTCGCCCCCGGCTACATCGAGACGGAGATGATCGGCTGGATGCCCGAGGACTACAAGGCCAAGATAATCCCCCGCATCCCCATGCGCCGCTTCGGCACCGGCGAGGAAGTGGCCAGGGCGGTGGCCTTCCTGGTGGAGGACGCCACCTACATGACCGGCCAGACCCTCATCCTGGACGGGGGCATCATGATCGACTGACCGGGATGCGGCGATCGTACGGCCTCTTTGCCAGCCCTCCAGGAAGGAACGGCGCTCGCCCGGCCTTATCCTTCCCTGATCCTCCCCTGCCGCTTCCTCCTGGCCCCGAGGAACGGGGCACGTCCCCGCTCAGGGGTTGCAGCCGGAGAGGTCGCAGTCCATGAGGGCCACCTCCAGGTAGGTCTGGAAGAGGGGCGGCTCCAGGTTCACCTGGCAGTCGATGACTGCGTCGATCACCGCCGGCTTCCCGGAACCCACCGCCTCCTCCAGGGCGGGCCGGATGTCCGCCGGGTCCTCCACCCGCACCCCGAAGGCCCCCATGGCCCGGGCCATCTCGTCGTAACGCGTGTCCCCGAAGTCCACACCTATATAGCGGTCGCCGAAGGCGGTGTGCTGGGCTCCCTTGATCATCCCCCAGGCCCGGTCGTTGCCTATGATGTCCACCACGGGGAGGTTGTAGCGCACCGCCGTTTCCAGCTCGTGGTTGTTGAGCATGAAAGCGCCATCGCCGTGCAGCACGTAAACCGGGCGGTCGGGGTAAGCCAGCTTGGCCCCCAGAGCGAAGGGCAGGCCCGTTCCCAGCATGCCCATGTCCGTGGACCACAGGAAGGAGCGCGGGCGGTAGACCCGCACCCCGTTCACCGCCCACAGCCCCATGTTCCCGCCGTCCACGGCCACGATGGCCTCCCGGCCGAAGAATTCCACGGCCTCCCGCACCAGCCGGGCGGGGTGGATGGGCTTGGCGTCGGACCGCGCCGCCTCCTCCACGAAGGCCAGGGCGTCCTTCTCCGCCTGGCGGTACTGGGTGTTGGTGATCCTCTCCGGGGAGGGGCCGGTGACCTCCTTGACCTTTTCCAATATCTTCCTGAGGACCAGACGGGCGTCGCCCACCACGGCCACGTCCACCTCCCGGTTGAGGCCGATGATCTCCGGGTCGATGTCCACCTGGATGAACTTCTGCGCCGCGGGATCTCCCCACAGGGGGGGCTTGCCCCAGTACTCCAGCTCGGCCATGGTGCACCCCACGCAGAGGACCACGTCGGCGGTGGACTCGGCGTAGATGGCCCCCGCCCCCTTGGGGAGGAGCAGGAGGGGATGGTCCTCGGGCAGGACCCCCCGCGAGGAGACGCTGGTGGTCACCGGGGCCTGCAGGTATTCCGCCAGCTCCCGGACCTCCTCCCAGGCCCCTGAGCGCAGCACCCCGCCCCCCGCGTGGATGAGCGGCCTCTCCGCCTTGACCAGGAGCTCTACCGCCCCCTCCAGGGCCCCCTCATCCCCCGCCGGAGGGTTCAGCGGACGGTACCTTTCCGGGTTGGGGAGCTTGACCCCTTCTTCCTCCTTCACCTGGAAGAGGGTGTCCACGCAGATGTCCAGGTGCACCGGACCGGGCCTCCCGGTGGTGGCCACGCGGAAGGCCCACTGCACCATCTCCGGTATCCTCTCCCAGCAGTGCACCAGGGCGTTCCACTTGGTGATGGGCTTGAAGAAGCCCAGCTGGTCCAGCTGTTGCTGGCTGCCCTTGAAGGGGTAGCAGCGGTTGGAATGCACCTGAGGGGTGATGACTACCATGGGTATGCCGTCGTTGTGAGCCGCCGCCACCCCGGCCGCCAGGTTGAGGGCCCCGGGACCCACGGTGCCGCAGCACACCCCCACCCTGCCGGTCACCCGGCAATAGGCGTCGGCCATGGAGGCAGCCGCCGACTCGTGGCGGGTCATGATGAACTCCATCCCCCGCGGCCTCCCCACGCGGTGGATGGCATCCAGGAAGGTGGTCAACTGTCCCCCGGGGATGCCGAAGACGTACCGCACCCCCTCCTGGAGCAGCGCCTTGACCAGCAGCTCTCCTCCGGTGATCTTTCCCATTTCCCCTCCCTCCTCAAGCTCCTCACGGCGGGAATACGAACAAGGTCGCCACGGGCGCGCCTGGAAACGGCGGATCTAAGCCTCTGCGCCCCGAAGCCAACCTCAGCCCCCTTGAACCGGTGACGGACAACTACATTTTAACACCGCGAGGCGCGCGTACCGCCGGGCCAGGAAGCACCGTCCCCGATGCCCCCAAGGACCCGGTTTCATGACCGGCTGGGGTAACCGCTTCAGGTCCGGCCTTGGAGGTGACCGCCCCCGAACCCTCCCACCTCGAGGCCTCGCGGAAATGACTGGAATCCTTCCATATTTTTCCTTCCCGTTAAACATGGCCAGGAGGCACGGAGCACGCCAAGATCGCGTCGTGGGAAGGGGGCCGTGCTTCCGATCAAGGCGGGTCCTTTTTATGAGCCCACCTCTTACTCCCTGGAAGGTCCTGGCAAGTGCTCCGCCACGCTTGCCACGCGCGCGGCCCGGGTATGAGAATAAGGACCGGGGATCCTCACGCTTGCGGGGACGGCGCCCGGCCACCGTCACCCCGCGCATGGATCCTGCCCGCGGCCGGAGGGGACACCGGGAGGTGAGAGCGCATGGGGAATGAGGCCAGGACGCTTCGCGTGGGGGCGGTGCAGGCGCAGTCGGCCAACGGGGACGTGGAGGGCAACCTGAGGCGGGCCACGCCGCTGGTGGAGGAGGCCGTGGCACGAGGGGCGCGTCTGGTGGTCCTCCCGGAGTTCATGCCCACCGGCTACATCTTCACCAGGGAGATATGGGACGCCGCGGAGCCCCGGGAGGGTCCCACCCTGCGCTGGTTGAAGGAGACCTCCCGGCGCCTGGGCATCTGGCTGGGAACCAGCTACCTGGAGGCGGAGGGCGAGGACTTCTACAACAGCTTCGTGGTCACCGGACCCGAAGGCGAGGAGTCCGGGCGGGTGCGCAAGCAGACCCCGGCCTTCGCCGAGGCCTTCTTCACCCGGGGAGAGCCCGGCGCCCACGTCATCCACACCGGGCTGGGCAGGCTGGGAGTGGGCATCTGCTACGAGAACCAGCTTTCCTATCTGCCGAAGCTCATGTGCTCCCAGGGGGTGGACCTGCTGCTCATGCCCCACTCCGCGCCCTCCCCCATGCCCAACCCCCTCTTCCCCCGCCGGGCGGTGGAGGAATACAACCGCTGCCTGCGGGAACTGGCGCCTTTCTACGCCCGCGCCCTGGGCGTACCCGCGGTGATGGTCAACAAGTGCGGTCCCTGGGTGTCCCCCATACCGGGGCTTCCCTTCCTCACCCAGAGGTCTTCCTTCCCCGGGTATACCTGCATCGTGGATTCCGACGGCTCGGTCAAGGCGCAGCTGGAAGGCGAGGAAGGGGTCATCGTGGAAGAGGTCTTGATCGACCCCTCGCGCAGGAAGAAAATGGTTCCGCCACCCCGTGGGCGCTGGGCCTTCCCGGTCCCCTGGGCCATGAACCAGTTCCGACTGATCGAGGCCGTGGGGAGGGCCAGTTACCGCCTCAGCCGGGAACGCCGCCGCCGTGCCCGGTCCGTCTCCGGGAAGCGTTGAGCAGGGGGCCGGTAGCGGCGCGGCAGTTCAAAGGAAAAGGCCCCTTACGGGACCCAGGTCTTGGTAGCGCATGCGGGATTCGAACCCGCGATCTCCGCCTTGAGAGGGCGGCGTCCTAGGCCAACTAGACTAATGCGCCACGCATTCCGTATTCGATTCTGGCTGGGGGAGAAGGATTCGAACCCTCACAACGAGATCCAGAGTCTCGCGTCCTACCATTAGACGATCCCCCAAGGGAACTCCGCTGCATATGATAGCACAAGGATTTTTACCGCTCAACATCGGAAAGGGTCTTCGCTTCGGATACCAGATGAAGTACCATGGATTCCAGCAAGAGAGATCACCTCTTTCTTCCTTTTTTGCCCGTTTTGCCAGGATGATAGGGTGGTCTCTCAAGCATAGCCCCGGCCCCCCTCCGGTCAATTGTGGATGTCCTCCACGAAGGCAAAGTTGATGCCCTCGGCCCGCAGCTCCCTTATCATCTCCCCCACCACCGAGGGGGTGTTGGGGCGGCCGAAATGGCATATCCCTATGGCTGTGCCCTCCTGCCGCGCAATCCGTGCCAGGCGGCGCATGGCCTCCCGTATGTAACCCGGATCGTTCTGGTGGTCGATGAAGACCTGGTTGCACCTCCTCGGGAACCCCAGGTCCTGCGCCGCCCTGGTGACCTGGCTGCGCACGGAGCTGGCGCTGTCCACCACGAAAAGGCCCCGCTGCCGCGCCCATTCGCACATGTACCGCATGAGTTGGTAGTCGTTGCAACCCTTCCCGCCCTGGTGGTTGTTGATGCCCTCGGCGTGGGGAACCGTGGCCAAGTCCCCGTCCAGGGTGGCGAACACGGTATCGAGGTCCATGCCCACCGACAACTGCCCGGCACCGGAATAGGAGTTGGGCGGCTCGTTTTCCGTGGGGACGTGAAGCATGATGCGGTAACCGGAGTCGTAGAGCCTCTCGGCCACGGATGCCGAATTCTGGCAGTGAGGCAGGACGGAGAAAGTAAGGGGGGCTTCGATCGCCAACCATCGCCCAAGGTTCCCGGGGTCCGCCCCGGTATCGTCCACCACTATGGCCACCGCCGGGGGGTCGGGGATGGAGACCTTCTCCACCCGCCCCGGCCCGCCTTCCTTTTCCTGGACACCCGCCTGGCTTTCCCCGGCCACGGCCTCCCCTCCCTCCCCGGAGGAGGCCGCCTCCGCTCCCCGCCCTGACCCGCTTACCCCTTCTCCTCCGCCGCTTTTACCGAAAAAGACGGCCCTTCCCGGGCCCCACGGGGAGAGGATAAAAGCCACCAGGAGCAGGAGGAGGCAAGCCGCGGCCGCGCAGGTGCGTCTCAACCTCCTCATCCTGCGCATGCGCCTGCGGCGGGCCATGACCTGCCGCATGTCCACGTGGAACTCCCGGTCCTCCAACAGATGGCCTCCCGCTCACCGCTCCCTGCCCGGCAGGCCCGCTTGGGCCGACTAAAACATCTGTCTCGTTGCGCTTCGACCACGGCGCGTCCCTGGGATTTTCCCAAAGGGGGACCGGCCTTGGGCCCGCCCACACATATACTTCATTGCACTTTGACCACGGCGCGTCCCTGGGACTTCCTGTTCAAGAGGAGCTGGAACCTCTCCTCCACCTGCTCCAGGGTTATCTCGGTGGCGAAGTCCTCCAGGTTGTCGGGCTTCCACTCCCCGGCCATCTTCTCCCACACCTTGAGGCGCAGGTCCATGGGGCACTCCACGGAATCGATGCCGATGAGGGTGACCCCGCGCAGGATGAAGGGATAGACGTTGAGGTTCAGCTCGTGGCCACCGGTGTTCCCGCAGGTGGTCACCACCCCCAGGTAGGCGGCCTGCCGGACCACCGTGGACAGGACGTTGCCCCCCACGGTGTCCACGGCGCCGGGCCATATCCCCTTGAGGAGGAGTTTCCCCGAGGTGTCGTTGACCTCCGAGGCGGGGATGACCCGGGCGGCGCCCAGGGACCTGAGCTTCTCCTCCACGGCGGGGAACTCGGAATCGTCAACCAGGCCGGCGGCGGCCACCACCTCGAACCCCAGCTTGGCCAGGAAACGCAGGGCCAGGGAACCCACGCCCCCGCTGGCCCCGGTCACCAGTACCTCTCCGGCGTCGGGCTTTACCCCCGCCCCGGTCAGCTTGTACACCGAGAGGGCGGCGGTGAACCCGGCCGTCCCGTAGATCATGGATTCCTTCAGGGTCAGCCCCACCGGGAGCCTGACCACCCAGGAGGCGGGGACGCGGATGTATTCGGCCATCCCGCCCGAGGTGTTCATGCCCAGGTCGTACCCGGTGACCAGCACCTCCTCGCCGGGCTTGAAATGGGGGCTGTCGCTCTCCTCCACCACCCCTGCGGCGTCGATGCCCGGGGTGTGGGGGTAGTTCCTGGTCACCCCCCGGTTCCCGATGGCCGAGAGGGCGTCCTTGTAATTCACCGAGGTGTAGTGCACCCGGATGAGCACATCTCCCGGGGGCAGCTCGTCCGTGTCCCTGGTCTCGATGCTGCGGGTGAAGTTACCGTCCTCCTGCTCGCGCACCACGATGGCCCGGAATGCCTTTCCCATCTCATCCCTCCTCCATCCGAAACTTCGCTTGGTAACGCCTCGCCCTTCCCGTCGCCGGCGCCGGAAGCCTGCGGTAAACGGGGCTCTTCGGGCCCGCGCCTTCCCTGGGCCTTCCGGCCCATGCCGCCTCCCGGGGCGCAATTACATTATCACCGCCGCGGGACGCGGGGTCAAAAACCCACCCCCACGGCCCGGCTCTCCCGCCGTGCATCACCTACCCGGCCGCGGGACGTCTGCCTCTCCCGCCCGGGATCGAGCCTCGGGATAGCGGAGGAAGGGCCATGCCCTGGACATCTCTCCATCCCCGCGCCCAGCGCATAAACGGCGAGGGGAGAACCCGTGGAGATCACCCGGCCAAGAGCCTCCCTGTTTTCTACCCTTCCCGGCCCCGTCCTTTGCTCCAGGGGGGGCCAGTAGGAAACGCGTTATTGCAAGAGCCGAAGGAAAGCCGGGCACTGCGGGCGCCAACGGCCTTCTTCGCTCTTGCCTACCATGTTGAAGGGTTAATGGTAGAAAAAGGTAATCGATGACCCCGCCCGGCAAGGCCTTCTAAAGCTCCTCCAACCGGTTGATGGAGGGTACCCTCACCTTGGTGCCGGGATACCTTTTTCCCATCTCCGAGAGGAAGGGTTCCAGGTCTATGCACTGGCTCAGCGGGGGGTAGAAGTCGTCGTGGTGGTGTGGGATCACCGCCACCGGACGCACCCGGTCCACCAGGTCTACGGCCACCGAACATATGTCCGTCCTCCCCTGCACCGGCACCAGGAAGGCATCCACGCGGCGGTCGGGAACCCAGCCCATGCAGGCGCTTCCCAGGTGTAGAAGGGCCTTCCCCTCCGCCTGCACCAGCCAACCCAGCACTTCGCCTGTGGGATAGCGGGAAGTGCCCAGCCGCGCCAGGTCCGCCAGCTCCCACCGGCACTTCCATAGGGTGGCCAGGATCAGCATGGGGTCAAAGGTGACGTGGCAGGCGGGTATGGCGATGACCCTGAAGGGGCCCACCTGGGCTGCCTCCCCGGGCCACCTGGCGCGCAGCCGTGCCCAGGGAACCCCTCTGGCGGCCAGGGAGGCGCACACGGTCGGCGAGGCGTACACCGGCGCACTGGAAATCTCTACCAGCCTGGGCACGTCGTAGGTGTGGTCGAAGTGGCCGTGGGTGAGGAAGACGGCCCCGGCGTGCCCGAAATCCTCCGGCCTCAGGGGCTGGACGGGCCGGGCTCTGGGGTTGCGGGTGAGGTAGGGGTCGACGAGGATGCTCGTGGATCCGCTGACGATCTCGAAGCCCGCCGTTCCCAGCCATCGGTAGCGCACCTTCACCCCTCCCCGGTAATGCGGCACCTTGGTCCCCGGGCCTTCACCCCCTCGCCCGGACTCACCCCTTGCGCCCCATCCGCACCCCTATCCGCCAGGCCTTCCCCGCGCGTGCCCTCAACCGGGTTTAGGCGTCCCAGGGCGCGGGGTACCGCCCCCCCGGAAAACGGGAGCGGCCCCACCAGCGGCTCATGACGCCGCCGCGCCTCTCCCTGCCTCCAGGGCGCGGGCGATGCGCTGCAGGCACCTCTCCCGTCCCAGCAGTTCCATGGACTCGAAGAGGGGCGGGCTCACCTTGCTCCCGGTGACCGCCACCCGGATGGGCTGGAAAGCCCGGCGCGGCTTCAGCCCCATCTCCTCCACCATGGCCCGCAACGCGGACTCTATGCTCGCGGAGTCGAAATTCTCCAGTTCCAGCAGGCGCTTGCCGGCCTCGCGCAGCACGGCACGGTTCTCCTCGCCTTCCAGGAAATCCCTGGAATCCTCCTCCGTATCCACCTCCCGAAAGAGGAAGGCCAGCAGGGGCACCGCATCGGCGAGCACCTTTATCCTCTCCCGGACCAGGGGTGCGGCTCGGCGTAGCCTCTCCATCCCCTCGCCGTCCTCCTCCCCGAGCAGCCCCTCCCGCACCAGGAAGGGGCGGATGGCCTCCGCCAGCTCGGCGTCCCCCAGGGCCATGATGTACTGGGCGTTCATCCAGTAGAGCTTGTCCGGGTCCCAAACCGCCGGCTTGGAGGAGACCCGTTCCAGACTGAAGTTGGCCACCAGGGTCCCCCGGTCCATGATGGTGGTGGAGTCGTCCAGCGACCACCCCAGAAGGGCCAGGAAGTTGACCATGGCCTCGGGGAGGAAACCGGCCTCCCGGTAGTAACCCACGGCCACATCGCCGTGCCGCTTGGAGAGCGGCTTTCCATCCGTGCCCACGATCATGGGCAGGTGGGCGAAGGCCGGCGGCTCCTTCGAAAGCGCCCGGTAGATGAGCAGCTGCTTGGGGGTGTTGGGCAGGTGGTCGTCGCCGCGGACCACGTGGGTGATGCGCATGTCGATGTCGTCCACCACCACCGCCAGGTTGTAGGTGGGTGTCCCGTCGTTGCGCAGCAGCACGAAGTCCTCTATCTCCCGGTTGCGGAAGACCACCTCTCCCCTGATGAGGTCCCTTACCCTCGTCTCCCCCTCCTCCGGCACCCGGAAGCGCAGAGCGTAGGGCCGCCCCTCTCCCTCCATGCGCCGCGCCTCCTCCTCCGGGATGGAACGGCAGCGACGGTCGTACATGGGATTGATTCCCTCGCGCAGGGCCCTCTCCCGCCTCTCCCTCAGCTCCTCGGGGGAACAGAAACAGCGGTAGGCGTCCCCCTGCCGCAGGAGGCGCCTGGCCGCGTCCTGATACAGGGCGTAACGGCCCGTCTGGCGATAGGGCCAGTGGTCGCCGCCGGCGTCCGGTCCCTCGTCCCATTCCAGCCCCAGCCAGCGCAGGTCAGCCATGATGGCCTCAATGGCCTCCTCCGTGGAGCGGGAGAGGTCGGTGTCCTCGATGCGCAGGATGAAGGAGCCCCCGGACTGGCGGGCCAGAAGCCAGTTGTAAAGGGCCGTGCGGGCCCCTCCCACGTGGAGGTAACCGGTGGGGCTGGGCGCAAAGCGCAGGCGCAATCCCACTTCCTCCCTTTCTCAAGCGGTGTTCACGGGTCCGGGCAACGCCATTTATGATACCACAGCCGGGCCCGGCCCTGTTCACGCCAGGTCGCCCGGCGGGGAAGGAGGCGAACCGGCGGGCGGAGGGTGGACCAGTTCCTCCCCGCCCTCTCCCGGGGACACCCGCGGTACCGGGAACCGCCCCCTGGCGCCGCCCAGCCGCAGGAAGGCCAGGGTCCACAGGGAGGACTTGTAACATTGTACCAGCGCCTGCCCGGTAAGAAGCGCCGCGGCCAGGAAGGCGTAGGCCAGGAGGCGCATCAACCAGGACAGCGCCGCCGGGGAGACGGCTACCGCCGCCTTTTCCCCCGCCCAGGCGAGGAGGAGCGACAGGGGCCAGGCCAAGGCCAGGAAAGCGACGTCCGCGGCCAGCGCCTGCAGCCATACCAGGAGACAGTTCACGGCCTCCCTCAGGAAAAGGGACCGGCCTTCCCGCCAGGCCTCAGGGGGTGTCTTACCATTTATTACCACCTGGCGGGCGGCCAGGATCGCCGTGATCCCCAGCAGGGCATAGACCGCCAGGAAGAGCAGGAACCCGGCCAGGAGGACCAGGAGGTAAAGGAACAGCAGGCGCAGGTGGGGGTCCCATTTCCCCCACAGGATGACCACCAGGGAGGGGAGGGAGGCGGCGACCACGCGGGCCGCGTCCCACGGCAGCAGGGTGACCGTCAGGGAGAGGTAACTCCCCCGTGACTCCCGGCAGGCATCCCGGAAAGCGGGTACGGGGGGACCACCGCCTACCTGGGCCACCAGGACCATCTCCCCCGCGTAACCCACGGCCCTCAGGAGCAGGAAGGAAACCAGGGCCGCCAGGAGCAGGACAGCCGTGTAGGGGAATCCCCCGCCTCCCCGTAACCAGCCGGCCACCCTCTCCCCCATCCATTGCGGCCCCCAGCCGAAGAGGATGCGCCAGCTCTCGGAGAGGCCCACGGCCACCAGGAGGGCGGCGGGCCACAGGCGCCGGTGGCTCAAGACAAGGCCCAGGGCTTCTCTCCAGGTTCCCCTGGTCATCTCCTCCAAGCGATCCCTCCCCGGGCGGAAACCCGGGTTCGCGGCGGCCGGCGCCCGCCACGTGGCGAAGAGCGGAGCGCCGGGTTCCTCGGGTCTCCGCCTCCCGCGAATCCCGGACCGGCCGGAAAACCTTCCCTCGCCTTATCGTCAGGTGGATACACGGGCTGAACGCCAGCGGTGGGTCGCCTCTCCACTACGGCCCGCGAGGAAGGCAAGCACATGGGAACGGGCAAGGGGTAGAAAGGAGCTCGCCTTATGCCCCTCCCTCATCCGCGGAGGGCCGCGGGAGAGGCGGGGCGACCACCCGGTTGCGGAGAACGCCGATGCCCTCCACGGCCACCTCCACCAGGTCGCCGGGGAACATCTCCCCCACCCCGGGTGGGGTGCCGGTCATGATCACGTCACCGGGATAGAGGGTCATGATGCGGGAGACGAAGCTCAAGAGTTCCGCCGGGGAGAAGATCATGTTGGAGGCCGGGGAGGACTGGCGGACCTCCCCGTTGAGGCGCAGCTCCACGGTGACCGCCATGGGGTCCACGTCCGTCTCTATCCAGGGCCCCAGGGGGCAGAAGGTGTCGAAACTCTTGGCCCGCGTCCACTGCCCGTCCCTGGCCTGGAGGTCCCGGGCGGTGACGTCGTTGCCGCAGGTGTAGCCCAGGATGCAGGCGGAGGCCTCGTCCACGCTGACGTTGCGGCATTCCCTCCCGCACACCAGGACCAGCTCGGCCTCGTAATCCACGCGGCGGCTCATGGGGGGGTAGATTATCTCCCCGCCATGTGCCAGGAGCGCCGAGGGCGGCTTCATGAACAGGACCGGCTCCTCGGGGATGGGCATGCCCAGCTCCTCGGCGTGGTCGCGGTAGTTGAGCCCCACGGCGATGATCTTCTGGGGGAAGACCGGGGGGAGGAGCTCCACCTCTTCCAGGCGGCAGGACCTCCCCGCCTTCCTGATCCCGGTGAAGGGGGTGCGTTCGATCTCCTGGAGAAGCCCGTCCTCCAGGACCCCGAAGCGGATGTGTCCCCGGTGGAGGTACCTGGCGATCTTCATCCCCGCCTTCTCCCTTCTTCCATGATCGGCGAAAGTCCATGCCTTCTATCTGGTATAATATTCCAGGAAACTATCTTGCCGTCCTCGCTGCTCCCGGGAATCCCGGGACGGAATGGAGGCACACCCCGCCCTTCTCGGTGCCCGGTTACGGATCCTCAGGGCTCGTGCTCCGAGCCCTTGAGGTGCAGGAGCCCGTACTCGATGGAGTCCACCAGGGCCTGCCAGGAGGCCTCGATGATGTTCTCGGAGACCCCGATGGTCCCCCAGGTCTTCTCCCCGTCCCCGCTCTCGATGAGCACCCGGGTGACGGCGGCGGTGGCCTTCTCCGGGTTGAGGATGATCACCTTGTAGTCCTGGAGGTCGATGTCCTCCAGCTCCGGGTAGGCCCGGCCGATGGCCAGGCGCAGGGCGTTGTCCAGGGCGTTGACCGGGCCGTTCCCCTCCGCGGTGGCGATGATGCGCTTGCCCCGCACGTGCACCTTGATGGTGGCCTCGGTGACCACCTTGCCGTCCTCCCGCTTCTCCATGATCACCCGGAAGCTCTCCAGCCGGAAGAAGACCCTGTGCATCCCCAGGGCCCGGCGCATGAGCAGCTCGAAGGAGCCGTCGGCGGCCTCGAAGTGGTAGCCGCGGTGTTCCATCTCCTTGATCATGTCCAGGATCTCCTGCACCTTCTCCGGGTGACGGCTGAGATCCTGGCCCAGCTCCTTCCCCTTGATGATGATGGTGGACTTCCCGGAGAGCTCGGAGACCTCGATCCGCTGCATGTTGCCCACCAGCTCGGGCCGGATGTGCTCGTAGGTGCCGGGGTCGCGCATCACCGCGCTGACGTGCAGCCCTCCCTTGTGGGCGAAGGCCTTCTGGCCCACGTAGGGCTGGTGGGAATCGGGCTTGATGTTGGCGATCTCGCTCACGTAGTGGGAGAGCTCGGTCAGGCCGGCCAGGCTCTCCATGGACACCACCGGGATGCCCATCTTGAGGACCAGGGCGGGAATGATGGAGCACAGGTTGGCGTTCCCGCAGCGCTCCCCGTACCCGTTGATGGTGCCCTGGACCATGGAGGCCCCTTCCATGACCGCCGTGAGGCTCACGGCCACGGCGCACTCGCTGTCGTTGTGGGCGTGGATGCCGATGGGGACCGGTATGCTGTCCCTGACCTCGGAGATGATCCGCTGCACCTCCCAGGGGAGGGTCCCCCCGTTGGTGTCGCACAGGCACACCCAGTCCGCCCCCGCCTCCACCGCCGCCCGCACGGTGTCCATGGCGTAGCGGGGGTTGCTCTTGTAGGCGTCGAAGAAGTGCTCGGCGTCGTAGATGACCTCGCGGCCGTGTCGCTTGGCGTATTCCACCGAGTCGGCGATCATGAACAGGTTCTCGTCCAGCCCGGTGCGCAGGGCGGTGCGCACGTGTAGTTCCCAGGTCTTTCCAACTATGCACACCGTCGGCGTCTCCGCCCGGAGTAGGTCCTCCAGCTGGCGGTCCTTGTCCGCCCCGATCATGGCTCTCCGCGTGGACCCGAAGGCCACGGGGACGGCGTGCTTGAGATCCATCCCCTTGAGGCGCTGGAAGAGCTCCTCGTCCTTGGGGTTGGAACCCGGGTATCCGCACTCCACGTAATGCACGCCGAACTCGTCCAGGCGGTGGAGGATCTTCAGCTTGTCCTCCACGGAGAGGGATATCCCCTCCATCTGGGCTCCGTCCCGGAGGGTGGTGTCGTAGAGCTTGACCGTCTTTTCCGTCATGTCCTTTCCGAATCCGATCACCGTGGGTGAGGCCGGGGAATTCCACCCCGGCCCCTCCTCCCGCAGGCCCGCCCCCCTACACGCCTCGAGGGAGGCTGCCATCCCGGCGCGAGCTCCGTGCGCCGGAAGCGGGTGTCAATCCACGTACTCCAGCCAGTGGTCGTAATCCCCGTCCTCTCCCCTGACGATGGAGAAGAATTTCTCCTGGATGCGCCGGGTCACGGGGCCCGGTTCCCCGATGGGGCGGTCGTCCACCTCGCGGATGGGCACGATCTCCGCCGCCGTGCCGGTGAAGAAGGCCTCGTCGGCGTGGTAGAGATCCGTGCGCACCAGGTCCTTCTCCCGGAAGGGGATCTCGAAATCCTCGGCGATGCGGATCACCGAGTCCCGGGTGATGCCCTCCAGGGCCCCGGACGAGGTGGGCGGGGTGTAGAGGAACCCGTTGCGTACCACGAACACGTTCTCCCCCGCCCCGTCGGCCACGAAGCCGTGGGCGTTGAGCAGGATGGCCTCGTCGTAGCCGGCCTCGGTGACCTCCATCTTGGCCAGGATGGAATTGAGGTACTGGCCGGTGGCCTTGGCCGCCGGGGGGATGGCGTTGGGGTCGTTGCGGCGGAAGGAGGAGATCTTGGCCCGCACCCCGTTGCGGATGCCCTCCTCGCCCAGGTAGGCCCCCCAGGGCCACACGGCGATGGCCACGTTCACCGGGGCCCCCAGGGGATGGAGGCCCATCTCCCCGTAGCCGCGGAAGGCGATGGGACGTATGTAGCAGCTCTTGAGGCCGTTGGCCCGGATGACCACCTTGGTGGCCTCCGCCAGCTCCTCCAGGGAATAGGGGATGGGCATGCGGTAGATGGCGGCGGAGCGGAAGAGCCTCTTCAGGTGATCGGTGAGGCGGAACACCGCCGCTCCCCGGGGCGTCTCGTAGGCCCGTATGCCCTCGAAGACCCCCGAGCCGTAGTGCAGGGAATGGCAGAGGAGGTGGACCTTGGCCTCCTTCCAGTCCACCAGTTCCCCGTCCATCCAGATCTTCTCCACTTCCGGGATCGGCATGGGCTGCTCCTTCCGTTACCAATTATTGGCAAGCCTTCGACATCCTGCACGAGCCTGCCGCCGGCCTCACGGCGGGGTACACATGGAACCCCGTCCCCACCATCCCCGGGGAGCGAGGCGACCCTCGCCCCGGCGACCCGGCGTTCCCGGCCGCGACTCAACCTTCACGGATGTATTTTACGACAAGATCCCCCACCTCGGTGGTGGACTTGCCCATCTTGCCCGCGGAGAGCGACCGTATGTCCCGCTCGCAGACCCGCATCACGGCCCGTTCCACCCGCTCCGCGGCCTCCCCCTCCCCCAGGTGGTCCAGCATCATCTGCACGGCGCAGATGGCCGCCAGGGGGTTGATGACGTTCTTCCCGGTGTATTTGGGAGCCGAGCCCCCGATGGGCTCGAACATGGAGGTGCCCTGGGGGTTGATGTTCCCACCCGCGGCGATGCCCATCCCCCCCTGGATGATGGCTCCCAGGTCGGTGATGATGTCCCCGAACATGTTGTCCGTTACCACCACGTCGAACCACTCCGGGTTCTTGACGAACCACATGCAGATGGCGTCCACGTGGGCGTAGTCCGTGGAGATGTCCGGGTACTCCGCCGCCACCTCGCGGAAGGTCCGCTCCCACAGGTCCCAGGCGTAGGTGAGCACGTTGGTCTTCCCGCAGAGGGTGAGCTTGCGCTCCTTGTCCCGGCGCCGGCAGTACTCGAAGGCGAAGCGGATGCAGCGCTCCACCCCCTTGCGGGTGTTCACGCTCTCCTGCACCGCCACCTCGTCCGGCGTGCCCTTGCGCAAGAAACCTCCCGTCCCGGCGTAGAGGCCCTCCGTGTTCTCCCGCACCACCACGAAATCGATGTCCTCGGGGCCCTTGTCCTTGAGGGGGCAGTCCACCCCCGGGTAGAGCTTGACCGGGCGGAGGTTGATGTACTGGTCCAGCCCGAAGCGGATCTTCAATAGGATCCCCTGCTCCAGGATGCCCGGCTTCACGTCCGGGTGGCCGATGGCCCCCAGGAAGATGGCGTCGAAGGTGCGCAGCTCCTCCAGCTCCTCGTCGGTGAGGGTGAGCCCAGTCCGCAGGTAGCGATCTCCCCCGTAATCGAGGAAGGTGGGCTGGAAATCAAAACCGGCCACCTCCGCCGCCGCCTCCAGGGCCTTCACGCCCTCGCGGACCACCTCCGGTCCCGTCCCGTCACCCGGGATCACCGCTATCCTGTACATCCTCTCCCTTTCCTCTCCAAGCTTCCGGCCTCGTCTTCTGCTACCATCGCTCGACTCGCGCGCTAACCGTGGATTCGCCGCCCGGTCTCCACCGGCCGCTCGATACCTCCCCCTCGCCTGCTCTCCTGTGGCGCTTCCGGTCCCCCCCTCACGGCAGCCCGCGCGCCTTTCTCCACCCGATCCCGGCGGCCAGCTTTCTGTCTTTTCCTCAGGCTCCTCCCGCCTCCCTCTCCCGCAACCTCTCCCGCACGTACTCCACCAGCCCCCCGCGGGAGATCATCTCCCGCATGAACTCCGGGAAGGGCTGTGCCTGGAACTTTTTCCCAGTGGTGAGGTTCTCCACCGTTCCCTCCGCCAGGTCCACCCGCAGCCGGTCCCCGGTGCTCGTGCCCTCCACCGCCTCCGGGCACTCCAGGATGGGGAGCCCCACGTTGATGGCGTTGCGGTAGAAGATGCGGGCGAAGGAGGAGGCGATAACGCAGGAAACGCCACACCCCTTGATGGCCAGGGGAGCGTGCTCCCGCGAGGAGCCGGAGCCGAAGTTCTCCCCGGCCACGATCATGTCCCCCGGTCGCACCTTTTTCACGAAATCGGGGTCCAGGTCCTCCAGGCAGTGGGCCCCCAACTCCTCGGGGGTGGTGGCCGTCAGGTAGCGGGCGGGGATGATCACGTCGGTATCGATGTCCCGCCCGTAGCGCCAGGCGTTCCCCTCCAGCACCATGCCGCTCATCCCACCACCTCCTCCGGGTGGACTATCCTCCCCGCCACCGCCGAGGCGGCGGCCACCGCCGGGCCGGCCAGGTAGACCTCGCTTCCGGGGTGCCCCATGCGCCCCACGAAGTTGCGGTTGGTGGTGGCCACCGCCCGTTCCCCCTCGGCCAGCACCCCCATGTGCCCCCCCAGGCAGGGCCCGCAGGTTGGAGTGCTCACCGCCATCCCCGCCTCCAGGAAGACCTCCATCCAGCCGCGGCGCACCATCTCCAGGAGGATGGCCTGGCTCCCCGGGAAGACGATGGCCCGCACGCGTGGATGCACCTTTCTCCCCCGCAGGATGGAGGCGGCCACCTCCATGTCCTCCAGCCTCCCGTTGGTGCAGGAGCCGATGACCACCTGGTCCACCTCCACCTCCCCCACCTCGGTGACCGGCCGGACGTTGGAAGGGAGGTGGGGCAACGCCACCTGGGGCTCCATGCCGCTCACGTCGATGGTGACCCTCTGCGCGTAAACGGCGTCGGGATCGCTCTCCAGCACCCGGAAGGGGCGCCGGGCCCTGCCCTCCAGCCAGGCCAGGGTCTTTCCGTCCGCCCGGAAGATGCCGTTCTTTGCTCCCGCCTCCACGGCCATGTTGGCCATGGTGAAGCGGGAATCCATGGAAAGTCCTTCCATCACCGGGCCGGTGAACTCCATGGCCCGGTAGCGGGCCCCGTCCACCCCGATAAGGCCGATGGTGTGCAGGATGAGGTCCTTCCCGCCCACCCAAGGTGGCAGCTCGCCCACGTACTCGAAGAGCACGCTCTCCGGTACCCGCAGCCATACCTCCCCCAGGGCCATGGCCATGGCCAGGTCGGTGGAGCCCACGCCGGTGGAAAAAGCTCCCAGGGCCCCGTAGGTGCAGGTGTGGGAATCCGCCCCCACCACCAGGTCGCCGGGGAGCACCAGGCCCTGCTCGGGCAGGAGCACGTGCTCGATGCCCACCCGTCCTACCTCGTAATAGAACTCCAGCCCCTGCTCCCGGGCGAATTCCCGCAGGAGCGCGCAGTTGCGCGCCGCGGCGATATCCCTTGCCGGCGTGAAGTGGTCGGGAACCAGGACCACCTTGCCGGGGTGGAATACCCTCTCCGCGCCCATCTTCCGGAAGGCCTCGATGGCCAGGGGGGCGGTGATGTCGTTGGCCAGGGCCAGGTCCACGCTGACGTTCAGCAGTTCCCCCGGCCTTACCTCCTCCCGGTCCGCGTGGGCAGCAAGTATCTTCTCGGTGATGGTCTGTCCCATGATCTCCTCGCGCGATGCGGCATCCCGGCCGATCAGGAACCGGCCTTCCTGCTCGAGGCCTTGCCCCGCGTGCCCGCCTTGGCCTTGCGGGCCAGCTTCTTCTTCTCCAGGAGGCCCTTCTGGATGCCGCGGTTGATGGCGTTTATGTAGGCTCGGGCGCTGGCCTCGATGATGTCCGGGCTCACCCCCCGGCCCACCACCTCGTGCCCGTCGATATCCAGCTTGATGGTCACGTCTCCCATGGCGTCCAGGCCCTTGGTGATGGCCTGCACCTGGTAGGAGACCAGCTTGGCCTTGACCTTGGTGGCCTTGGCGATGGCCTTGCACACCGCGTCCACCTGTCCGTCCCCGGTGGCCGTGGCCTCGTAGCTCTTACCCTCCCGGGAGAGCTTGACGGCGGCGATGGGGATGGCCCCGGTGCCGGATGAGGACTGCATGTACTCCAGCTGGAAGAGTTCCTCCAGGGTGCGGATCTCGTCCAGGGCGATGGCCTCCAGGTCCTTGACGGTGATCTCCTTCTTCTTCCCCGCCAGCTCCTTGAAGCGGATGAAGGCCCTCTCCAGCCCCTTGTCGTCCAGGTAGAAGCCCATCTCCTCCAGCTTGGCCTTCAGGGCGTGCCGGCCGGAGTGCTTGCCCAGGTAGATCTCCGACTCCACCAGTCCCACGTCCTCGGGATGCATGATCTCGTAGGTCACGCGGTGTTTGAGCACCCCGTCCTGGTGGATGCCCGACTCGTGGGCGAAGGCGTTGTCCCCCACGATGGCCTTGTTGGGCTGCACGTTGTACCCGGTGAGCATGGAGACCAGGCGGGAGGTCTGGTAGATCTCCCTGGTGTTGACCCCGGTGGTGAGGTCCACGTAGTCCTTGCGGGTGTTGATGATCATGACCACCTCCTCCAGGGAGGCGTTCCCGGCCCTCTCCCCCAGCCCGTTCACCGCACACTCGATCTGGCGGGCGCCCACCCGGGCCGCGGCCAGGGAGTTGGCCACCGCCAGCCCCAGGTCGTTGTGGCAGTGCACGCTGACCAGGACGTTCTCGATCCCCGGGACGTTCTCCATGACCCCCTTCACCAGCTCGGCGAACTCGTCGGGGAGGGCGTAGCCCACGGTGTCCGGGATGTTGATGACCGTGGCCCCCGCCTTGATGGCCGCCGCGTACACCTGGTAGAGGAACTTGGGGTCGCTGCGGGTGGCGTCCATGGCCGAGAACTCCACGTTCTCCACGTACTTGCGGGCATAGGCCACGGCGTCCCTGGCCAGCTCCAGCACCTGCTTGGGCGTCTTCTTCAGCTGGTACTTCATGTGGTACTCGGAGGTGGAGATGAAGGTGTGGATGCGCGGCCGCTCGGCGAACATGATGGCCTCCCAGGCCCAGTCTATGTCGTTGCGCTCCGTGCGGGCCAGGGCGCAGATCACCGGTCCCTTGACCGCCTTGGCCACCGCCTTCACCGCCTCGAACTCGCTGGGGCTGGAGACGGGAAAACCAGCCTCGATGACATCCACCTCCAGACGGGCCAGCTGCTCGGCGATCTCCACCTTCTCCCGCTGGTTGAGGCTGATCCCCGGCGCCTGCTCACCGTCCCTCAGGGTGGTGTCGAAGATGTAGATTCTCTCGGCCATCTGGTCTTCCTCCCGTCCTCACCATAACTGGATGAACTTTCCATCCCGCACCTTGGGAACGCGCCGGATCTCCTCCATGACCTCGTCGGGGATGGGGACGTCCACGTTTATCCCCATCACCGCCTCCCCGCCGATCTTCCTCCTTCCCACTTGCATGTGGGCGATGTTGATGTCGTGGTTCCCCAGGATGGTGCCGATCTTCCCGATCATGCCGGGAACGTCCGCGTAGCGGAAGAAGGCCATGTACTGGGAGGGGCCCAGGTCGATGTCGTACTCGTAGACGTGCACGAAGCGTTCCGTGTTGGATAGGCCCACCAGGGTCCCCCCCACCGCCACCTCGCTCCCGTCGCGGCGGCCGCGGACCATGATCAGGTTCACGTAATCCCGCGTCTGCTCCGACTTGGTCTCCCGCACGGCTATCCCCTTCTCCTTGGCGAAGAGGGGTGCGTTCACGTAGTTCACCGGCTCGAAGACGATCTTCTCGAAGAAACCCTTTAGGGTGGCCACGGTGAGCACCCCGGTCTCGTGGTTGGCCAGCTCTCCCAGGTACTCCATCTCTATCTCGTCCACGTGGCCCTCCACCAGATGGGTGAGGAGCAACCCCAGCTTCTCCGCCAGGGGCAGGAAGAGGCGCACCGTCTCGTCCACCTCGGCGGGCACGGGAAGGTTGACCACGTTGGGCACGAACTCCCCCTTGAGGGCCGCGGCCACCTGCTCGGCGATCATGAGCCCGGCGCGGTCCTGGGCCTCCTGGGTGGAGGCCCCCAGGTGGGGGGTGGCGATGACCTTGGGGTGGACCACCAGGGGGCATTCCGTGGCCGGCTCGTTCTCGAACACGTCCAGGGCCGCCCCGGCCACCTTCCCCGATTCCAGGGCCCGGTAGAGGGCGTCCTCGTCGATGATGCCCCCGCGGGCCACGTTGAGCACTCTCACCCCGTCCTTCATCTTGGCGAATTCCTCCTCCCCCAGAAGATGGTAGGTCTCCGGGGTCTTGGGAAGGTGCACGGATATGAAATCGGCCTGCGCCAGGAGCTCGTCCAGGTTGGGGACCAGCTCCACCCCCAGGCGGCGCGCCTTCTCCTCGGAGATGTAGGGATCGTAGGCCAGGACCCGCATCCCGAAGGCCAGGCACCTCTGGGCCACCAGGGTCCCGATGCGCCCCAAGCCGATGATGCCCATGACCTTCTGGTAGAGCTCCACGCCCTCGAACCTCTTGCGGTCCCAGCACCTCTCCCGAAGGGAGTTCACGGCATCGGGTATGTAGCGGCACATGGCCAAGAGGAGGGCCATGGTCTGCTCCGCGGCGGAGATGATGTTGCTCTGGGGGGCGTTGATGACCATGATGCCCCGCTTGGTGGCCGCCTCCACGTCTATGTTGTCCACGCCCACCCCGGCCCGGCCGATGACCTTCAGGCGCTCCGCCGCCCGGATGACCTCGGCATCCACCCTGGTGGCGCTGCGCACGATGAGGGCCTCGTACTCGCCGATGCGCTGGAGCATCTCCTCCCGGGACATGTCCGGGAGGTAGTCCACCTCGAAATCCCTGCGCAGGAGCTCGATGCCGCTCTCCGCGATCTTCTCCTTTACCAGGACCCGGGCCAAACCCACCCTCCTTTCCGGTGTCCTCGGGGCTATCATTTCCCTTCCAATATCTCCCATCTCCTCGCTTCGTCCCGCCCCTGGCCGCCCGCGCGATCCCGCCTGGTTTCCCCTTCAGGAAGCGGGACGTCGCCGGCCCCCTTTCCGCGCTTCCCCTCAAATCCCGTCCACTACCGAAGTCCGGGGCACCCGCGGCTTGCCGAAAGGCGAGCCAGCGCGAAACACTTGCCCCCCGGGGCTCGAGTTCCGCCCGCGCGAGCCCCGGAGCACGGCCCCGGAAAGCCGCCTCAGCCTGGACCCGCCTTTCCCTCCGTCAAATCCCAGTATAGCTGTTCCATGGCCGCCACGCCCGCCCCGTGCTCCAACGGGTAACCCAGGGATTTCAGGGTGAGCTCCAGGGCGGAGACGGCCACCACCATGTCGAAGAAGTGGTAATAGCCAACGTGCCCGAAGCGGAATATCTTCCCCTTCAGGCGATCCTGCCCGCCGGCGATGATCACCCCGTGCGCACGGTTCATGTGGCGCACGATGTCCCCGCCCTTGATGCCCTCCGGGGCCTTTACCGCGGTGACCGCGTAGGCGCGGTCCAGGACCTTGGGAAATAGTTCCAGGCCCAGGGCCCGCACCCCAGCGCGGGTGCACAAGGCCAAGACGCGGTGGCGCTCCCAGGCCGCCTCCAGACCCTCGGAAAGGAGCAGGTCCACCGCCGTGGACATGGCCTTGACCAGGCTCACCGCCGGGGTGAAGGGGGTCTCCGGGGACTCGGAATGGTACTTCTTGCGCGCCTTCTTGAAACAGAAATAGTAGGCCGGGGATTCCGCCCTTTCCACGAATTCCCACGCCTTGGGGCTCACCGCCGCCGCGGCCAGCCCGGGCGGGGTCATCAGCGCCTTCTGGGACCCGGTGACCAGGACGTCCACCTTCCACTCGTCGGTGCGCAGCTCCAGGGCCCCGGCCCCGCTTATGGAATCCACCACCAGGATGGCCGGCGTCCCGCTCACCACCTCGCCCACCGCCCGGACGTCGTTGACCACCCCGGTGGAGGTCTCGCTGTGGGTGACGAAGACGCCCTTGATGTCCGGCTTCTCCCGCAGGTAGCGGGCGATGACCTCGGGATCCGCCGCCTCGTCCCAGGGGTACTCGTAGAGCTCCACCTCCAGGCCGTAGACCTTGGCGATCTCGGCGAAGCGCATCCCGAACTTGCCCCCCGCGGCCACCAGCACCCGGTCCCCGGGGCTGAAGCAGTTGGCCACCGCCCCCTCCATGGCCCCGGTCCCCGAGGCGGCGAAGGTGAGCACGTCGTTCTCCGTGAGGAGCACCTTCTTCAGCCCCTCCACCAGGCGCACGAAGAGCTCGGTGTAGGCGGGGGTGCGGTGGTGGATGACGGGCTCCGCCTGCACCAGGCTCACCTGGGAGGGGATGGGGGTGGGCCCCGGGGTCAACAGGTATTCCTTACGGATCATCTTACCTCACGCCCTTTCCAGGTCCTTCCTAATCCTGCCCCGTCTCTCTCCGGCGCTCGCTGGGCCGGGTCTCCGATGCCGCGAGGCACCGGCGCCATGACCCCTCCCCACCGCGCGCGGTTCCCCTCGCCCTTCCTTCCGTATTCCCCGCGTCTGCTCATCCCGACCTCTCACCTGTCCTGGAGCCAGCTCATCATGGAGCGCAGCTCCTTTCCCACCTTCTCGATGAGGTGCTCCGCGTCCCTCCGGCGCAGGGAGTTGTATACCGGCCGCCCGGCCTGGTTCTCCAGGATCCACTCCCGGGCGAACTCCCCGCTGGTAATCTCTTCCAGGATGCGCCTCATCTCCCGGCGCGTCTCCTGGTTGATTATCCTCCGTCCCCGGGTCATGTCCCCGTACTCCGCGGTGTCGCTGATGGAGTAGCGCATGAAGGAGATGCCCCCCTCGTAGATGAGGTCCACGATGAGCTTCAGCTCGTGCAGGCACTCGAAGTAGGCGATCTCCGGCTGGTATCCCGCCTCCACCAGGGTGTCGAACCCGGCGCGGATGAGCTCGGTCACCCCCCCGCAGAGCACGCACTGCTCCCCGAAGAGGTCGGTCTCCGTCTCCTCCCGGAAGGTGGTCCGGATGACCCCCGCCCGGGTGGCCCCCAGGCCCTTGGCGTAGGCCAGGCCCAGCTGCAGGGCTTGCCCCGTGTAATCCTGGTACACGGCCACCAGGGAGGGCACCCCGCTCCCCTGCTGGAACGTGCGGCGTACCATGTGACCCGGCCCCTTGGGGGCCACCATGACCACGTCCACGTACTCCGGCGGCACCACCTGGAAATAGTGGATGTTGAAGCCGTGGGCGAAGAAGAGGGCCTTGCCCTCCCGCAGCCCCTGCCGCACGCTCCTCTCGTACACCTCCCGGTGGTCCTGGTCGGGGACCAGCATCATGACGATGTCCCCGGCCTCCGCCGCCTCGGCGATCCCGGCCACCTCCAGCCCCGCTTCCCGGGCCCGCTCACGGGAGGGGCTTCCCTCGCGCAGGCCCACCACCACCCTGACCCCGGAGTCGTGCAGGTTCAGGGCGTGGGCGTGTCCCTGGCTGCCGAAGCCGATGACCGCCACCGTCTTGCCTTCCAGCAGGGCGAGGTCCGCGTCCTGGTCGTAGTATATCTCCGCCATCTTTAACCTCCGGTTCCGGTCCGTTCCCGTGTCGTCCTCTCACTTGCCCCTGGGCAGGGCCACCTTACCCGTGCGCACCAGCTCCTTGATGCCGTAGGGGCGCACCAGGTCCTCGAAGGCCTGGAGCTTCTGGGAGCTCCCGGTGACCTCCACGATGATGCTCTCCGGGGAGACGTCCACGATGTTGCCCCGGAAGATGTCCACGATCTCTATGACCTCGGAGCGGCTGTCCTTGTCCACCTTTACCTTGGCCAGCACCAGCTCCCGGGCCACCGAGGTCTCGGGGTCCAGGTCCACTATCTCGATCACGTTGATGAGCTTGTGGAGCTGCTTGCGCACCTGCTCCAGGGAGTGCTCGGCCACGTCCACCACGATGGTCATGCGGGAGATGTCCGGCCGTTCCGTGGTCCCCACCGCCAGGCTGTCGATGTTGAAACCCCGCCGGGCGAAGAGCTCCGCCACCCTGGCCAGCACCCCGGGCTTGTTCTCCACCAGCACGGACAAGGTATGCTTCATCGCCTCCGCCTCCCCTCTCCACCCTCACAGGAAGGGCTCTTCGGCCTTTTCCGGGTGCACCTTATCCACCGGGTAGAGCAGGTCCCCGATCATGTCGTAGAGGGGCGCCCCGGGAGCCACCATGGGATAGACGTTCTCCTCCGGGTCCACCCAGAAGTCGATGAGCACCGGGCAGGGGGCCTCCAGGGCCTCGAGGATGGCCTGGTCCACCATCTCCGGTTCCTTGACCCGGATCCCCTTGGCCCCGTAGGCCTCGGCCAGGAGCACGAAGTCCGGCGTCCTCTCCCTCTGCAGGCAGGAACAGGAATACTTGCGGTGGTAGAAGAGCTGCTGCCACTGCCGCACCATCCCCAGGTAGCCGTTGTTGAGGATGGCCACCTTCACCGGCGCTCCCTCCAGGACCGCGGTGGCCAGCTCCTGGATGGTCATCTGCACGCTCCCGTCCCCGGCGATGTCGAAGACAACCTCCTTGGGCCTCCCCAGCCGGGCGCCGATGGCCGCCGGCAGCCCGAAACCCATGGTCCCCAGGCCCCCCGAGGAGATGAAGAGGCGGGGCCTGTCCACCTTGTAGTACTGGGCCGCCCACATCTGGTTCTGGCCCACCTCGGTGCACACGATGGCCTCCCCCTTGGTGAGAGCGTGGATCCTCTCCACCACGTACTGGGGCTTCAAGGTGTCGGAGCCGCGGTCGTAGGTGAGGGGATACTTCTCCTTCCAGCTTTGGATGAGGGCATGCCATTCCGAGCGGTCCGGGGACTGGACCTCGGAACGCATCTCCCGTATAGCGGCGTTGAGGTCCTTGAGCACCTGCCTGGCGTCGCCCACGATGGGGACGTGGGCCCGCACGTTCTTCCCTATCTCCGCCGGGTCCACGTCTATGTGGATTACCCGGGCCTTGGGGGCGAACTCGGAGAGCTTCCCGGTGATGCGGTCATCGAAGCGGGCCCCCACGGCGATGATCAGGTCCGTCTCGCACATGGCGTAGTTGGCGCAGCGGGTCCCGTGCATGCCCAGCATGCCCATGGAGAGGGGGTGGCTCTCGGGGAAGGCCCCCTTGCCCATGAGGGTGTGGGTGACGGGGATGCCGTTCTCCTCGGCCAGTTTCCTCAGCTCCGCGGAGGCGCCGGAGGTGATCGCCCCGCCCCCCACGTAGAGGACCGGGTTGCGGGACTCGAGGATGGCCCGCGCCGCCAGGCGTACCTGCTTCTTGTGGCCCTTGAGGGTCGGCTTGTAGCCCGGCAGAACGGGGTGTTCCCGGCGGTGGTACCTCAGTTCACCCCGCGAGACGTCCACCGGGAGGTCGATGAGCACCGGCCCGGGGCGCCCGGTGCGGGCGATGTAGAAGGCCTCCTGGACCACGTCGGGGATGTCCGCGGGGTCCTTGACCAGGTAGTTGTGCTTGACGATGGGCATGGTTATCCCCGTGGTGTCCGCCTCCTGGAAGGCGTCGGTGCCGATGAGGTTGGTGGCCACCTGCCCGGTGATGGCCACCAGGGGGATGGAATCCATGTAGGCGTTGGCGATCCCGGTCACCAGGTTGGTGGCTCCCGGTCCGGAGGTGGCCATGCACACCCCGACCCTGCCCGTGGCCCGGGCGTACCCGTCGGCGGCGTGGGCGGCCCCCTGCTCGTGCCGGGTGAGCACCTTGCGGATGGGGGAATCGTAGAGCACGTCGAAGACGGGAAGGAGGACCCCTCCGGGTATCCCGAAGATGATCTCCACTCCCTCCTCTTCCAAGGAGCGGACCAAAGCTTGCGCCCCGGTCATCTTCAACTGCATCACCATCCCGTCTTCTTCCCTTTTATGGCCTTCACACGTTCCCCGGAACTGATTTCCATTTTCTTCCTTATAGTTCACCGGTCTTCCCGGGGCCGCACCCCACGTCCGGCCCCCATCCTCCCCGCACCGCGGCCGGCGCGCCCGGTGGGAACGATCCGCGAATCATGCCCCTCAAGTCCGCTCCTCCGACAGCCGGACCGCTCCCCGGCTGGCGCTGGATACCCGGCGGGCGTACTCCGCCAGATAACCCCGGCTCACCCTGGGAGCCGGCGGTCTCCAGAACCTGCGGCGCTCCTCCAAAACCCGTTCCTCCACCTCCAGCCGGATGGCCCTGGCCGGTACGTCCAGCTCTATGATGTCCCCCTCCTCCACCAGGGCGATGGGCCCTCCCTGGGCGGCCTCGGGGGAGACGTGGCCCACCGCCGCGCCGCGCGTGCCGCCGGAGAAACGGCCATCGGTCACCAGCACCACCTTGTCCGCAAGCCCCATCCCGGCCAGGGTGGCCGTGGGGTTGAGCATCTCCCGCATCCCCGGACCCCCCCGGGGGCCCTCGTAGCGGATGACCACCACGTCCCCCTCGCGGATCCTCCCTGAGCGCATGGCCTCCACGGCCGGCTCCTCGGCATCGAAGACCCGGGCCGGGCCACGGTGGCGCAGCAGGTTATCCGGAACCGCGGACTGCTTGACCACCGCCCCCTCCGGGGCGAGGTTCCCCCACAGGATGGCCAACCCCCCGGTGGGCATGTAGGGATCCTCCACGGGGCGGATGACCTCCGGGTTCAGGGTCCCCTTCCCCTCCAGGAGGTCCCCCAGGCGGTCGGCGGCCACGCAGGGCACCTCGGGGTCGATGAGCCCCTTCTTGAGGAGCTCCCCCATCACCGCCGGTATGCCCCCCGCCTCGTCCAGGTCCTGCATGTGGTGGCGCCCTCCCCCGGCGGGGCTGATGCGCGCCAGGTTGGGCACGGCGTCGCAGACCTCCTGTATCTCCCGCAGGCCGATGTCCACCCCCGCCTCGTGGGCCAGGGCCAAAAGGTGCAGGATGGTGTTGGAGGAACCGCCGATGGCCATGTCCACGGCCAGGGCGTTGCGCAGGGAAGCCCTGGAAATTATATCCAGGGGACGCCGGTTCTTGCGCAGCATCTCCATGACCGCCAAGCCCGCCTCCTTGGCCAGCCGGATGCGACGGGCGTGGGGGGCGGGCACCGTCCCGTTTCCCGGAAGCCCCAGCCCCACCGCCTCGGTGAGGCAGTTCATGGAGTTGGCGGTAAAGAGCCCGGCGCAGCTGCCGCACCCGGGACAGGCCATCTCCTCCAGGCGCGCCAGCTCGTCGGGGTCCATGAGCCCCGCCTCCACCGCCCCCTGGGCCTCCATTACGGTGATGAAGTCCACGTCCCTCCCGGCGTGCCTCCCGGCCAGCATGGGACCACCGCTCACCACCACCGTGGGCAGGTTGAGCCGCGCCGCGGCCATGAGCATCCCGGGGACGATCTTGTCACAGTTGGGGATGAGCACCAGGGCATCGAAGGCATGGGCCTGCACCATGAGCTCGATGCTGTCGGCGATGACCTCCCGGGAGGGAAGGGAATAACGCATGCCCGCGTGTCCCATGGCGATGCCGTCGCAGATGCCCATGACCCCGAACTGCATGGGGGTCCCCCCTCCCATGCGTATCCCGGCCTTCACCGCGTCCGCGACCTGCTGCAGGTGCAGGTGCCCGGGCACCACCTCGTTGGCGGCACAGGCTACTCCCACCCAGGGTTGGTCTATCTCCCGGTCGATGAAACCATCGGCCTTGAGGAGCGACCGGTGGGGAGCCCTGGATAGGCCTTTCTTTACGGCTTGGCTCCTGAGTTCCATGGTTTTCCTCCGGAAAGAGGGTATAAAGTGTCGCGAGTCCACGTAAAAGTGGTTGTTCTTTGTATTATTTAGATATATAGCGGAGCCGTCAAGGCATACTTTCCCGTTTTTGGCTTGCCTTGCCGGGATGGCAGGTTGGCCCCTCGGTTATTTCAACCCCGAAAATCGATCCCCCGATAAGCGGCCTCCCGCGGTAACCCCTTGCCCGTGTGAAGCGGAAAAGAGAAGGGAGGCTGATATCCATGCCGCTGAAACGATGGAGCTTCTTCCCCCTTGCCCCGGGCCCTTCCGGTACGCCGCTCCGCCCGGGAGGTACCGTGGGCGGCTCTCGGTCGACGCGGCGTTCTCCTCGCTGCCGCCTCACAGCCTTTCCATGATGGCCTCGGCCATCTCCGAGGTGCCGGCGTCCCCACCCAGGTCGTAGGTGACCCTCTTGCCCTCCCGGATGACCTCGGCCACCGCCCGGTAGATGCGCTCCGCGGCCTCCGTCTCCCCGATGTGGCGGAGCATGAGCACCCCGGCCAGGATCTGGGCCGTGGGGTTGACCTTGTTCATGCCCGTGTACTTGGGGGCGCTGCCGTGCACCGGCTCGAAGACCTGTATCTCGTCCCCGATGTTGGCGCTGGGGGCCACGCCCAGCCCCCCCACTAGGCCGGCGCAGAGGTCGGAGATGATGTCCCCGTAGAGGTTGGGCATGACCAGCACGTCGTAGAGGTGGGGCTTCTGGACCAGCTGCATGGCCATGTTGTCCACGATGCGGTCCTCGAACTCCAGGTCCGGGTACTCGGCGGCCACGGCGCGGGCCGTCTCCAGGAAGAGCCCGTCGGTGAACTTGAGGATGTTGGCCTTATGCACCGCGGTCACCTTCCGCCTCCCCTCGCGGCGGGCGTACTCGAAAGCGAAGCGGCAGATGCGCTCCGAGGCCCGGCGGGTGATGAGCTTCACGCTCTCCGCGGTGTCCTCGTCCACCTGGCGCTCGATTCCCGCGTAGAGGTCCTCGGTGTTCTCCCTCACCACCACCAGGTCGATGTCCTTGTAGGGGGAGCGCACCCCTTCCAGGCTGCGGGCCGGGCGCAGGTTGGCGTAGAGGTCCAGTTCCTGGCGCAGGGCCACGTTTATGCTGCGGAAGCCGGAACCCACCGGGGTGGTTATGGGCCCCTTGAGGGCCACTTTGTTGGTGCGGATGGAATCCAGCACATGATTGGGCAAGGGAGTCCCATATTTTTCCATCACGCCCGCTCCCGCCTCCTGCACGTCCCACTCGATGTCCACCCCCGCGGCCTCGATGACCCGGCGGCAGGCCTCCACTATCTCCGGCCCCACCCCGTCCCCGGGTATCAGGGTTACCCTCCTGGCCAAGTCAACCTCCTCCTCTTGCGTTCCGCTCGCTCTCGCCCCCCGCCTCCGGTCGAGGTGCGGGCGCGGTGACCCTCGACGGCCCGGCGGCCTTGAAACCCCGCGCCCCCGGTCCGGCGGATAAAAGGCTTTCCGCGGCCGGTTCCAACCTCCGAGGGCTCAAAGCCTGAAACCTCCGTGTTTCCTGAGGTACGCGGCCAGCCCCCCTTCGCGCAGGATGTCCATCATCACCGGCGGGAGGGGTATCATCTCCAGGACGGTCCCCCGGGTGAGGTTGGCCACCCGTCCCGCTCCCAGGTCCACCTCCAGCTCATCCCCCTCCCGGATCCCGGAGGTGTCGCATTCCACCACCGGCAGCCCCTTGTTGATGGCGTTGCGGAAGAAGATGCGGGCGAAGGAACGGGCCAACACGGCGGCCACCCCGGCGTGCTTGATCACCAGGGGAGCCTGCTCCCGCGAGGAACCGCACCCGAAGTTGCCCCCGGCGACGATGAAATCCCCGGGCCGGACCTTGTTCACGAAATCCGGGTCCAGGTCCTCCATGCAGTGGCGGGCCAGCTCGTCCATGTCCAGGGTCTTGAACTTGTACTTGCCGGAGATGATGTAGTCGGTGTTCACGTCATCCCCGAAGACGTGGGCCTTGCCCCTCAAGACCATGTTCTCGGCCATCTCAAGACACCCGCCCTTCTCCTCACAGCATGCGCCGGGGATCGGTTATCTTACCCGCCACCGCGCTGGCGGCCACGGTGGCCGGGCTGGCCAGGTAGATGAAGGCCTTGGCGTTGCCCATGCGCCCCTTGAAGTTGCGGTTGGCCGTGGAGATGACGTTCTCCCCGTCGGCGGGCACCCCGTTGTGGGTGCCCACGCAGGGACCGCACCCCGGGGTCACCAGGGCCGCTCCCGCCTCCACCAGCCTCTGGATGATCCCTTTCTCCATGGCCCTCAGGAGTACCTGGCGCGACGCCGGGGCCACCACCAGGCGCACCTCCGGGCTCACCCTCCTTCCGGCCAGGATGCGCGCCGCCTCCTCCAGGTCCTCCAGCCTCCCGTTGGTGCAGGTGCCGATGACCGCCTCCTGCACGGGAGTGCCCTCCACCTCCTCCACCGGCCTGACGTCGTCCACCCGGTGGGGCACCGCCACCTGGGGACCGAGGTCCGAGAGGTCGAATTCCAGCACCTCGCGGTAGGAGGCGTCGGGGTCGGGTGAGGCCGGGCGCGGTGCCCGCGAAGTCCTCCCGGAAAGCCAGCCCATGACCTTGTCGTCCGCCTCCATGAGCCCGGCCTTGGCCCCCATCTCCACGGCCATATTGGAGATGGTGAAGCGCGCCTCCACGGAAAGGGAGGAGACGACCTCGCCCCCGTACTCCACGGCCAGGTAGGTGGCCCCGTCGGCGGTGAGCCTCCCGGCCAGGTAGAGGGCCACGTCCTTGGAATACACGCCCGGCCCGAGGGTTCCCCGCAGCTCCAGCCTGATGCTCTCCGGCACCTTGAACCACAGGCTCCCGCTGAGCATGGCCGCGGCCAAATCCGTGGACCCCACCCCGGTGGAGAAGGCGTTTATGGCCCCGTAGGTGGTGGTGTGGGAATCCGCTCCCACCACGATGTCGCCCGGGACCACGTGCCCCTGCTCCGGGAGGAGGCAGTGGCACACCCCGCAACCCACGTCGTACAGCCCCACCCCCTGCTCGGCGGCGAACCTGCGCATCATGGCGTGCAGGTTGGAAACTCCTTCCAGGGGGCTGGGGGCGCTGTGGTCGATGACCAGCGCCACCCGGGATGGATCCCGCACCCGGCGGCCCCCCATCTCCTCGAAGGCCCTGATGGCCAGGGGCGAGGTGCCGTCCTGGCCCATCATGAAATCCACCTCGACCACCACCAACTCCCCGGCGCGCACCTCGCGCCCCAGGTGGGCGGAGAAGATCTTCTCGGCGATGGTCAGGCCCATTCCGGCATCCTCCGGCCATCATCTAGACTTCCGGCTCTTGGTGCCGTAAAACGGCGTTCCCCAACATTATTCATGAAGGCCGGTTTTTTGCCAAGGGCTACCTTCCCGGTCGTACGGCCGAGGGCCCGAGCGCCGGTGCCCGAGACGGGGCGAAGGCCTGCGGCGGGTGTTTTTCCCGCCGCCGGAAGGAACCCTCCACCCGCGGCGCAAGGTTTTCCCTGCCCTCGCCCCAGGGGAAAGGGGTGAATGCCCCGGATTCCTCCGGTCCGGGAGGCTTTCCCGCCCACGCCGGCAAGGGCAAGGAGCATAAGGGTTCCGGTGGCCCTTTCCAAGGTCTTCCCGCTCACGCCCGTTGCGGAAAAAAGAGGTTTATACGCCGGCGGATCGGGCAGAATCCCACCGTCCATGCCTGTAGGGTGAAGGTACTTCCGATCGCGGTCTGGAGGCAAAAGCCTTTCCCGCCATGGATCCTCCATGGGCAAAGAGGCGTTGCTATGCCCTCCCGGGGGCCCCATCACTTCCCCGCGTGATAAAATAGCTTGGACGTGCGCCGGGACACGATCCGGCGCATACCAGTCAAGTTACGTATCCCATCAGCCGGAACAAGGTCCGAAGGAGGAGATCATGGCAGCCGAGAAGCAACAGGCCAAGCTGGTGATCATCGGGGCCGGCCCGGGCGGCTACGTGGCCGCCATCCGGGCGGCGCAACTGGGAAGCGGCGTGGTGCTGGTGGAGAGGAAACTCCTGGGCGGCACCTGCCTCAACTGGGGATGCATCCCCACCAAGGCCCTCCTGGCCTGCGCCGAGGTGGTGGAGACCATCAGGGAAGCCCACGAGTACGGGGTCAAGGTGGGGGAACCCGTGCCCGACCTCAAGGCCATGGTGGAACGGAAGGAGAAGATCAGCGCCCAGCTGCGCAACGGCATCGCCCAATTGCTCAAGGCCAACAAGGTGGAGGTGGTGAACGGGACCGGCCGCCTCCTCTCCCCCAACCGGGTGGCGGTGGAGACCGAGGAGGGGGAGAGGATAATCGAGACGGAAAAGGTCATCATCGCCACCGGTTCCGAGCCTGCCCGTCTTCCCACCTTCGACTTCGACCAACCGGCCATCCTCACCTCCACGGAGGGGCTGGAGCTGACCGAGATCCCCAAATCCCTGATCATCGTGGGCAGCGGGGTGGTGGGCTCGGAGTTCGCCACCATCTACAACGCCCTGGGGACCAAGGTGACCATGGTGGAGCTCATGCCCCGCATACTCCCCACCGAGGACGAGCGCATCTCCCAGCAGATGAAGCGCATCCTGAACAAGAAGGGCATCGAGATCCTCACCGAGGTGACCATCGAGGAGATGGTGGAATACCGGCCCGACGGGGTAAAGGCCCGGTTGTCCAACGGGGAGGTCCTGGAGGCGGAGAAGCTCCTGGTGTCCATCGGGCGCTCCCTCAACTCCTCCGGCCTGGGCCTGGAGGAGATCGGCGTGGAGCTGGGCAAGAGGGGTGAGATCGTGGTCAACGAGCGCATGGAGACCAGCGTGCCCGGCGTTTACGCCATAGGCGACGTGGTGGGAGGGATACTCCTGGCCCACGTGGCCTCCTTCGAGGGGATATGCGCCGCGGAGAACGCCATGGGCCTGGACTCCAAGATGGACTACGACGTGGTCCCCGCCTGCATCTTCACCGAGCCGGAGATCGCCAGCGTGGGCCTCACCCCGGCCAAGGCGGAGGAGCGGGGCATGGAGACCCGCATCGGCCGCTTCATGTTCGGCGGACTGGGCAAGGCCCTGGCCATGGGCAAGGGCCAGGGATTCGTCCAGCTGGTGGTGGACGCCTCCACGGACAAGGTCCTCGGGTGCCAGATAATGGGACCCCATGCCTCCGACCTCATCCACGAGGTGGCCCTGGCCATCCGCATGGGGGTCACCGCCGCGGACATGGGGCGGACGGTGCACGCCCACCCCAGCCTGGCCGAGGCCATCATGGAGGCGGCCGAAGCGGCCCACGACCGGGCCATCCACGCCGCCCCCTCCCGCAAGTGAGGCAGGGCGAAGCAAACCACCCCCGGCTCCGGCGGTGAGGGACCGAGGCCGGGCACGGGGAACGGAACCGCTACGCCTCCCGAGGGAGACGCCAACCAGCGGCCGGCCTTTGCGAAGTGGTTATCGATTCCGCGGCCTTCTCGGAGGAAGAGGAAGGGCGGTCCGAAAGAACGGAAAAAGATGTGGCGCCCCAAGCGGGGTTGGGATATGATGGCATCGTCGTAACCGTACGGACTGGAGGTGAAAAACAGATGTACCCGGAGGACCTGAAGTACCATCCCGAGCACGCGTGGGCCAGGATCGAGGGAGACATGGCCACCCTGGGTATCACCTACTACGCCCAGGATCAGCTGGGCGAGATCGTCTTCCTCGAGCTGCCCGAGGTGGGCACGGAGGTCAAGGCAGGCGAGCCCTACGCGGAGATCGAATCGGTGAAGTCGGTATCCGACGTCTACAGCCCGGTGAACGGGGTCATCGAGGAGGTCAACCAGGAAGTGGTGGAGGCTCCCGAGATCATCAACGAGGACTGCTACGGCGCCGGGTGGATGGTCAAGGTGAAGCTGGGCGACCCCTCCGGGGTGGACGACCTCCTGGACGCGGCGGCCTACGAGAAGCTGGTCTCCGAGGAAGGCTGACCGCAGGCCCCTAAAGAGGCGGCACGATCCTCCCGGACGGTTCGCTTTCTCGGTAAGCGATTGGAACCATGAGGAAGGCGGGACCTTTCCCGCCTTCCTTTTTCTCCGGCCCTCAAGCGTGGCCTGCAGCGCCCTTCCCGCCGCGCCAGGTGATATAGGGCACCGGGTTTTCCAACAGGTACCAGCTCCCCTCCCTTCTGACCATCCGGAACACGAGCGGCTCCCGGGAGAGGTCCCTGACCAGCTCCGTCCCGAGCGGGTTCATGTACAGCCTTCCGGAGGTGGTGACCACGGTGGCCGAATCGCCCTCCAGGGACCGCAGCTCCAGCCCCACATCTTCGAACCTGAAGTCCACCCCCTGGAAGGAGATCTCCAGGAACCGGCGGGGATCGAGCTTTTCGCGCTTCAACAAGGGTTCCGTGGTCGGGTCAGGTTCGGGGATGGGAAATTCTTCCACAAAACAGGCCATGAATGCGTCCACGTCCTCCTCCTCTACCGCTTTCATGAAACGGCGCGCCATTTCCAGGGGCTCATCCCCGGCTTCCTCTCTCCTTCCAGGGCCTGTGGTCACCAGCAGGATCACCAAGCCGATAATCGCCAGTCCGGCCACCGAAAGCGCCAGGATGAGAATTTTCCCGTTACCGTGACCACCACGCACCCTTAAGGGCATTGTCCTTACCCTCCCACGCTTTCCGCCCCTTCACCCGGACCGGGAGAGGTGTGCGACCCGGACGGCCCTCATACCGTGCTCACCTGGGATGAGTCCTCGGGAACCTCCTCGGGGCTTTCCCCTTCCTCCAACCATTCCTGCATCTCCCGAAACCATCTCTGCATTTCCTCGAAGTCGGTGTTATCAGGCAATTCCTTCCATATATCCGGCAGGTCCAGGTCCTCCAAATCCAGCTCCAAGCCATCTTCCCCGGGGAGGAATTCCGGCGCGAAGAGACCGGGTAGAGGGTCTTCCACCAGGTACCACTTTCCGCCCTTCCTGACCATCCGGAAACGCATGGGTTCCTCGCCCAGGTCCACCTCCGTCTCCATGCCCAGGACGGACATGGCCAGGGTGCCGGACTTGGTGACCACCGTGGCTTCGTCGCCCTCCTGGCGCTCCAGGTCCAGGCGGACGTCCCGGAATTCCACTTCCATGAACCGGAGGCCCATTTCCACCCACTCGCGAGGGTCGATGTCCAGGCCTTCCGGAAAAAGCCCGCCTTCGGAGGACGTTCCGCCCTCGGCAAAACAGTCCAGGTAGGAGTGGACATCCTTTTCCTCCAGGGCTCGCATGTACTTGCGGGCCAGGTCCACGGGGCCCTCGACACCGCCCCCCTTCCTCCAGGATACGAAGTAGAGCACCAGCATCACGGCTCCGGCGGCCAGGAAGACCCCGCCCATCATCCCTGCCACGAGGGCCAAGCGTCTCCTCCGCGCAATGCCGGGAATGGCGAGCGGAGTGGCGGACGCCGCTTCCGCTTCCGGTGGCCGGGGAAGGGAGACCGGTGGGGAGCCCCCGATTTCCTCCGCCCCATCCGCGCGGTTCTCCGACGCGGCGTTCAAGCCTTCCCCCGCCACCCCCCCTACCATACCCGCCCGGAGATCCATCCCACAGGCGGTACAGAAGGAAGCTCCCTCACGGGATTCCTTTCCGCAGCGGGGACAAGTCCCTTGCTCCCCCATTCCCTCGCCCCTCCTTCTCACCATCTCCTTTCGCCCGTGACGAGCTCGAGCCCACGCGCTTTCCTTGGGAGGCGCGCCTCTCCTCCCCAGCCCGGCCCATCATCCCGCCATGGACACGTTCCCACCCATGCGTTCAATAGTCCCGGGGAGCGGTCCGACGGCGATATGCGCCCGGGGCCCATCGCCCATCCCTTCCCCGCGGCCCCACTCCCTCTCTCTCCCGTGCCCCGGATCATCCGCCTTGACCGCTTTTCTCCACCATGACGTCGCTCACCATCTGGGGGTTGGCCCTCCCCTTGGTCCTGCGCATGACCTGGCCCCGCAGGCGGGCCTCCGCGTCTTCCCGCCGGGCGGCGGAACTTTCAGGGCATCAATTTCCCTCCCCGAGTCTGTGGGCCAATATCTCGCTCACCATCTGGGGGTTGGCCCTCCCCTTGGTCCTGCGCATGACCTGGCCCCGCAGGCGGGCCTCCGCGTCTTCCCGCCGGGCGGCGGAACTTTCAGGGCATCAATTTCCCTCCCCGAGTCTGTGGGCCAATATCTCGCTCACCATCTGGGGGTTGGCCCTCCCCTTGGTCCTGCGCATGACCTGGCCTACCAGGAAGCCCAGGGCCTTTTCCTTTCCTTTCCGGTAATCCTCCACCACCTTGGGATTTTCTTCCAGGACCTCCTCCACCAGGCGCTCGAGCTCCGCCCGGTCGCTTATCTGGGCCATTCCCCTCTCCTCCACCACCTCCCGGGGACGGCGGCCGCTTTCCAGCATCTCCTCGAGCACCGACTTGGCCATGGTCACGCTCACCGTGCCCTTCTCCACCAGATCGATGAGCTCCGCCAGGCGGTCCGGGGTGACCTTGAGGTCCCCGATCTCCAGCCCCCGGGCGTTGAGGTAGGCGGATATCTCTCCCAGCATCCAGTTGCTCGCCGCCTTGGGCGGTGCCCCGGCGGCCACGGCGGACTCGAAGTAATCCCCCATGGCCTTGGACGAGGAGAGCAGGGCGGCGTCGTGGGCGGGCAACCCGTATTCCTCCCGGAAGCGGCGCCGCCTCTCCGCCGGCAGTTCCGGGAGGGAGGACCTCACTTCCTCGATAAACTCGCGGTCCAGTTCCAGCGGAACCAGGTCCGGCTCCGGGAAGTAGCGGTAGTCGTAGGCGTATTCCTTGGTGCGCAGGGGTGTGGTCACGTTGGCGTCCGCGTCCCAATGGCGGGTCTCCTGGACCACCTCGCCGCCGTTTTCCAGGATCTCCCTCTGCCGCGAGATCTCGTAGTCCAAAGCGCGGTAAAGGGCCCGGAAGGAGTTCATGTTCTTGATCTCCGTCTTCACCCCCATCCCCGAGGACCCCCGGGGACGGAGGGAGACGTTGGCGTCACAGCGGAGGCTGCCCTCTTCCATCTTGCAGTCGGACACCTCCAGGTGCTCCATGATGCTCTTGAGTTCCTGCATGAAGAGGCGGGCCTGTTCCGGGGTGCGGATATCCGGCTCGGTGACGATCTCCAAAAGCGGGACCCCGGCGCGGTTGAAATCCTCCAGGCTGTACTCCGAGCCGTGTATGCGCCCGCTCTCGCTCATGTGCACCGTCTTCCCCGTATCCTCCTCCAGGTGCACCCGGGTGATGCCTACCCGGAAAGGGCCTTCCTCCGTCTCCAGGTCCAGATGGCCTCCCAGGCCCAGGGGTAGGTCGTACTGGGAGATCTGGTAATTCTTGGGCATATCCGGGTAGAAGTAGTTCTTGCGGTGGAATATACACCGCTCGGCTATCCGGCAGTTGAGGGCCAGGGCCAGGCGAACGGCCAGCTCCACCGCCCGCCGGTTGAGCACGGGGAGGACTCCGGGAAGTCCCAGGCACACCGGGCAGGTCTTGGTGTTGGGTTCCCCGCCGAAGGAGGCGTCGCAGGAGCAGAACATCTTGGAACGCGTCTTCAGCTCGGCGTGGATCTCCAGGCCGATCACCGCCTCGTAGCCGTCCATCATCCCACCCCCCTTCCCGCCGGCGGCCTCTCCCGGAAACCGATGGCCTCCTCCATGGCCCGGGCCACGCGCAGCAGGGTGGCCTCGTCCAGGACCTTGCCCATGATCTGCAGTCCCACGGGGAGACCGTCCTCCAGACCGCAGGGGATGCTTATGGCCGGGATTCCCGCCAGGTTCACCGGTATGGTGCACACGTCGGACAGGTACATGGCCAGCGGGTCTTCCACCTTCTCCCCCAGCCGGAAGGCCGGGGTGGGGGAAGTGGGGCTCACCAGGACGTCGTAGCGCTCGAAGGCGCGGCGGAAATCCCCCAGGATGAGGGTGCGCACCTTCTGGGCCTGGCCGTAGTAGGCCTCGTAGTACCCGGCTGAGAGGGCGTAAGTGCCCAGCATGATGCGCCTTTTCACCTCGGCTCCGAAGCCCGCGGCCCGGGTCTTGCCGTACATCTCCAGCATGTCCTCCCCCTCCACCCGCAGGCCGTAGCGCACCCCGTCGTAGCGGGCCAGGTTGGAGCTGGCCTCGGCGGGAGCGATTAGGTAATAGGCGCTTAGGGCGTAGTCCAGGTGGGGCAGGGTGGTCTCCTCCACCTCGGCCCCCAGCTCCCGGAAAAGGGACAGGCAGCGCTCCACGCATTCCCTGACCCCCGGGGTGAGTCCCTCCTGCATGAGCTCCCGCGGCACCCCGACCTTCATCCCTTCAATGCCGCCCTCCAGGCCCTCCACGTAGGAAGGCAATTCCACCTCCAGGGAAGTGGAGTCCCGGAGGTCGTGCCCGGCGATGAGGGAAAGGAGCAACGCGCAGTCCCGCACATCCCGCGTGATGGGGCCCACCTGGTCCAGGGAGGAGGCGAAGGCCACCAGCCCGTAACGGGACACCAGGCCGTAGGTGGGCTTCAAGCCCACCAGGCCGCAGAAGGAGGCCGGCTGCCGTATGGACCCCCCGGTGTCGGAACCCAGGGCCCAGATGGCCTCGCCGGCGGCCACCGCGGCCGCCGAGCCTCCGCTGGACCCTCCGGGCACCCTCTCCAGGTCCCAGGGATTCCGGGTGGGGCCGAAGGCGGAGTTCTCCGTGGAGGATCCCATGGCGAACTCGTCCATGTTGGCCTTGCCCACCATGGTCATCCCCTCCCGGCGCAAGCGGCTCACCACCGTGGCGTCGTACACCGGGATGTAGTTTTCCAGGATGCGGGAACCACAGGTGGTGGGCACCCCCTTGGTGCAGAGAACGTCCTTCACCGCCATGGGGATCCCCGCCGCGGGCCCGGGATCCCTCCCCTCGGCCAGGGCCTCGTCCGCTTCCCGTGCCGCCCTCTCCGCCTCGCCAAGGGTCAGGGTGATGTAGGAGCGCACGCGTTCCTCCACCGCCTCCACGCGTCCCCTCACCGAGTGCAGGATCTCCACGGCGGAGACCTCCCTCCGGCGCAGCATTTCCATCAATTCCCAGGCCTTGGCTTGGTACAACTCTTCCACTTTTTTCCATCGCCTCCGTTTCCGTTATAAGAAAGTGAGTCTCATCTCCAGGACCCCGCCGGGGTTCCCCGCCTCATCCCCTTTCCCCCGCGGACTCCCTCCCGCCCCACCGTTTTCCGGCCATGCCCTTCGCCAGGACCAGGGCCCCGATCAGGTAGGTCAGTTCCACCAGGGGGATGCGGGCTCCCCACCATTCCCGGGCACCCAATATACCCCCCATGACGTTGGCGTAGAACAATATGAGCAGGGCGGCCAGGATGATGCCCATCCTCTGTGCCTCCCGCTCCCGGCCCTCCCGGTGCAGCTCCCTCAGGATCCCGGCGATATGATAGACGGCCAGGAGGGAGTACAGGACGAGCACCGCCGCGACTATCCAGGACGCCGGGGAGGAACGTTCCAGGACCCAGGCCCGGCTGTGGCGCGAGAACATGGCATTCCCGTTGGCCAGTACCGCGGCGGCGGCTAGTTGCAGGGGCAGCGACCAGAAATAGGCCTTGTAATCCACGCCTCTCCCGAAGGACCGCGCGAAGAGGAAGACGAAGAAGGAACTCGCCGTCATGAGGACCGTGGCCGCCTGGCAAAAGGAGTGGCTCACGGTCCGGTCCTCCACCCACCAGGAGACCGCCGAGAAAACCACCGAAAGGGCGGCGGCCACGAGCCACAGGAGGAACCACAGGCCCGTCTCCCCCCTGACACCGCTGCGGAAACGGAACCAGAGGGCGATACCCGCCAGCACCAGTGCGGCGGCGAGGAGCAGGACGGGACTCACCTGGCCCCCCACCACCTCAGATTATCCTGGGGACCGCGAAGTACCCACCCTCGCGGCGGGGAGCGTTGGAGAGGGCCTCCTCCTGGGTAAGCCCCGGCTCCACGACGTCGTCCCGCATCACGTTGCGCAGGGGAACAACGTGGGAAGTAGGCTCCACGTCCTTGGTGTCCAGCGACTTTATCTTCGCCGCGTGCTCCAGTACCTGTCCCAATTGCCGGGTGAACCGCTCCTTCTCCTCGGCGGTCAGCTCCAGGCGGGCCAGCCAGGCCACGTACTCCACGTCCTTTTCGGTGATCATCTCCACGTCCTCCGTTCTCCGCGCCGCCTCAGCTCCCTCCGCTAAATGGGCCCTTCTCCTCCGGGGATGTACCCAGGCCACCCGCACTGCTACCCGCGCAGCAGGTCGAGGAACTCCTCCTCCCCGATTATCCTCACCCCCAGCTCCCGGGCCTTGTCGTACTTGCTGCCCGGGTCGGCCCCGGCCACCACGTAATCCGTCCTCCGGCTAACGCTGGAGCTGACCCTCCCCCCTCTTTCCTCTATGGCCTGGCGCGCCTCCTCCCGGGTCATGGAGGAGAGAGCCCCGGTGAGGACGAAGGTCAGGCCCTCCAGGGGGCGCGGGCCCTCCTCCACCTTCTCCTCCATGTTCACCCCGGCTTCCTTCAGGCGCCGGATGAGCTCCAGGTTGCGGGGCTCGTCGAAGAAAGCCCGCACGCTCTCGGCGATGGTGGGGCCTACTTCCTCCACGGAGAGCAGGTCCTCCAGCCCGGCGCGCGCCAAGTCGTCCATGCTGCGGAACCGCCGGGCCAGCAACTCGGCCACGTGGGCGCCCACGTGCCGGATCCCCAGGGCGAAAAGGAGGCGCGAAAGCGGCCTCTCCTTGCTCTGCCGGATGGCGTTCATGAGGTTGGACACCGACTTGTCCTTGAACCCGGTGAGGGTGTAGAGCTGCTCCTCAGTTAGGTAGTAGATGTCCTCCACGGAGCGCACGTAACCCTTGTCCATGAGTTCCCGGATGGTGGCCGGGCCCAACCCCTCGATGTCCATGGCTCCCCGGGAGGCGAAGTGCAGGAGGCTCTCGAAGAGCCGGGCCGGGCAGTCCACGTTCACGCACCTGGCCACCACCTCGCCCTCCGGGCGGTAAACCTTTCCCCCGCAGGCCGGGCAGCGGTCGGGCATGACGAAGTCCCGTTCCGTCCCGTCGCGAAGCTCCACGATGGGCTTGATGATCTCGGGTATCACGTCGCCCGCCTTGTGCACCAGGACCATGTCCCCTATCTTTATGCCCTTGCGTCTTATCTCGTCCTCGTTGTGCAAGGTGGCCCTGGAGACCGTGGAACCTCCCACGAAGACCGGCTCCAGCACCGCGGTGGGGGTCAAGGCCCCGGTCCGGCCCACGTTGACCACGATGTCCAGGAGACGGGTGGTCTTCTCCTCGGCGGGGAACTTGAAGGCCACCGCCCAGCGCGGCGCCTTGCTGGTGGCCCCCAGCCTCTCCCGCACCTCCAGGGGGTTCACCTTGATCACCGCCCCGTCCACCTCGTAGGCCAGCTCGTCCCGCTTGGCTATCCAGTGCTGGCAGAAGTCCAGGATCTCCTCTACGCCCTCGGCGGGCCTCCAGTGCTCGCTGACCCGGAACCCCCAGGCGGCGATCTGCTCCAGGACCTCGCGGTGGGTGCGGAAATCCCACCCCTCCACGTACCCGATCTCGTAACAGATGAGGTCCAGCTTGCGGGAGGCGGTCACGCGGGGGTCCAGCTGGCGCAGGGAGCCGGCGGCCGCGTTGCGCGGGTTGGCGAAGGGAGGCTGCCCTTCCTCCTCCCTCTGCCGATTGAGCTCCAGGAAGGCCTCCTTGGGCATGAAGACCTCCCCCCGGATCTCCAGGTAGGGGACCGGCCGGTCCCCGAGCAGCCTGAGGGGAAGGGTCTTTATGGTCCGCAGGTTGGCGGTGACGTCCTCCCCGGTCACGCCGTCGCCGCGGGTGGCCCCGCGCACGAAGACGCCGTCCTCGTAGGTCAGCGCGATGCCCGCCCCGTCGATCTTCAACTCGCAGACGTAATCCGTCTTCCCCACCTGGTTCTCCACCCGGCGGATGAAGGCCCGCAGCTCCTCCTCGTCGAATACGTTGTCCAGGCTCATCATGCGCGCCCGGTGTTGCACGGGCTGGAAGGCCTCCGCGGGTGGAGCGCCTATCCTCTGGGTGGGGGAGTCGGGGGTGACCAGCTCCGGATACCTCTCCTCCAGCTCCGCCAGTTCGCGCATCAGGCGGTCGTATTCCTCGTCGCTGATCACCGGGTCGTCGAGCACGTAGTAACGGTAGTTATGATAATTTATTTCCCGCCGCAGCTCCTCTACCCTGCGGGCAGCCTGCTCCAGTTCCGAGGCCATCTCTTCCCCCTCTAATAACGCGCTTCAGACCCGCTTGGACTTCCGTGTTCCTCCTTACGCATTAATTTTATACCCCAAAGGGGACCGCCCCGCAGTGCCCGGCGTGTGGGCAACCGCGCGGGATCCGCGGTGACGGCCCGGGTCCCCGTGGATGGCGAACCCTCGAAACTCCCTCCTGAAGCGGCGCGGGAACCGGCTTCGTCCGCCGTAACTGCCGCATCCCCTGCCCGGGGGCGGGGAGGCCACCGGCAAACCGCGGCCCTGCCGATCTTTCCTCGATCCGCCAGGGAAAAGCGGGCTTGGTGGAATATTTTAGATTCTCGCCTTCCACTGGCGGCGCGGGAGGACGCTTTCCGCCTATCGGGTTACCTCCAGGCGAAGGTCACCCCTTGCCCCCAGCCTGTCCCCCACGATGACCAGGCATCCTAGAACCCCCTCGATGCCCGCCGCGAAATCCAGGGCTTCCTCCACGTCCCGGGGAGACTTGACCCGGTTTCCCAGGGCGGTAGCCGCAGCGTCGGCCAGGCTGGCGCTTTCCGCGACCACCAGCGCGGCGTCCGCCGCTCCCGCGCTGTAGGAAGGCCCCACCGTGGCCGAGGAGGTGCAGATCCCCAACCCACCGGAAGCGGTGGGCCCCACCGCGAGGGCCAGCCGGCCGCTAAGCGGCGAATCCCCGGCGAAGATGCCGATGCGCCTTTCCGCCCTGGAAAGGAGAAATATATCCCCGCCGTTTTCCACCATCACTTCCGGCGACAGGGGCTGGAGGTCCAGGCCCACCGCCTCGGCTATGGCTCCCGCCACGGCGGCCATGGGGCCCACATCCGCGCGGGCCGCCGCCTCCGCCATGCGCCTCACTATCTCCGGGGCGTCCCCGGGAACCGGATAGGGTCGGAAAGTGGTGGCGAAAAGGGGTTGGCGGTCTATGAAATTCTCCAGCCGGGAACGGTGCTCGAGCAACGAAGCATAGGCTTCTCGGCGCAGGTCCCGCACCGCCCAGATGAAGAGGTCGCTCTCCTTGATCCTGACCTGAAAGGAAACCAGGCCTTCCGCCCGCATGCGCCGGCGGTAAAAGCGGTGGATATATTCCCTCCTCATCCTCCGAGTCAAAGGCCTCCCAGGCTTATCTTGGGAAGGATCATCCAGGAGATAAAGGCCACGTAGAGGAAGAGGCCCAAGAGAAAGGCCGAGGCCTGCCCCAGCATGAGGGCCTGCTCCACCCTGTACATTTCCCGCTCCATGCCCGAGGGAATGGCACTGGAAGCGGTTTCTCCCCTTCTTTTCTCCCCCGCTTCGCCTTCTCCCGCTCCCGCCTCCAGGTGGCCTTCCCCTCCGGCGAGCCCCTGGCCCTCACCGATATCCGCGGCCCGGGACTCCTCCCCGGAAAGGCCGGCCATGTTCACCACTCCGAGTACGACGGAAAGGGTGAAGGATATCCAGGAGGCGAAAAGCAGGTACCTGGTCCACTGGTTGGACATGAAATTGGCCATCCAGGAACCGGAGATGAGGATGATTATGGACAGGGGGATAAACATCACCGCCAGGGCGGTCAGCCATCGCGCCGTACTCGAGAACTTCCCGTTCATCTCCAACCTCCCCATGTCTTCAGCCTGCCTCCGCGCCTCAGGGACCCCGAACCCCGGGTCCCGCTCCGCAAGGACCTCTCGTACCTGCGCGTGTACTACTTTACACCACCTCGGTCCCGCGCGGGACCGGTAACCATCCCTATGATCACCCCCCATCCTCATCCTTCCTTGCTCTGGCGGTCCTCTTCCCCCGCCTTGCGGCGGGTGACCACCACCACGGTGACCACCGCGGCCATGATGGCCAGCCAGATGGCGGCTATGGTCACCACCAGTTTCACCGAGCTCCCCCCCTTGCCCTCCGCGACTTCCCCCTCTGCCGCCCGCACCGGGGAAAACCCGGACGCGAGCAAAAGGACCGCCGCCAGCGCCAGGATCAGCATCCTCTTGTCCATGTTTTCCCTCCGAGTCATCCTCTTTTCGGGTCCCCCGAACCCACTTTACCCACTCTTAACCCAGGCTTGCGTCGTTGACCCCAGCCGCCCGCGCCGGGAAAGCGCGCCCTACCTTCCGGTCATGCTCCTTCCCCACCGGTCGGTCCCGGCAATCCCTACCCGGTCATGGATTCCCGTGTGTTCACGACTCATCACCATCCGGACCCCCTGTGATCCACCAGCCGCCTTGCCACCCCCAAGACCGATGCCCACCCTTCCTTCCTTTCCAGGACCGGATTTTTCACCATCCACCAGCCGCCTTGCCGCTCACCGCCTTTCCGCTTTCTGCCATCAAGCCCTTACCCACCCAAACCCTTTCAAGAGGGTATTAACTTCCTGCGTTACGCATCGTTACTCTCAGCCGGCCTAACGGCCGGGCAGCAGGCCACCCTCGGCGGCGCCAAAGGGCGGCCGGCCCTCAGACCAGCCTCATGATCAGCAACGCCACCAGGGCTATGGCTATGGCCAGGGCTCCCAGGGCGATGTCCCGGTTCAGCCGCCGGGCGGCCTCGGGAAGCATGCGGCGGGCTTCCCGCCGGAATCTCCTCCAATCCCTTTTGAAGGCCACCTTGGCCCTCTTCTTGAACTTGGCATAGCTCCAGCCCCCGCCGGCCAAGAAGGCCTGGAACCTCCGGGCCGCCCGCACGTACCAGTACTCGATGCGCGCTTCCCTGGGGTAACGCAGGGAGAAGGGGTCGAACTTGAAGAACTTGAGGTCGAAAAGGTCAGAAGCCGCGGCATAGAGGAGCACCGCCACCCCGGCCAGGGCGGCGATGAAGGCCGCGAAAATGTCCCGGCCCAGGTTGTTAACCGCCACCAATCCGAGCATGGCCCACACGCTCTCCTCCGCCACCCGTCATTCTTTCACATCAGACGCATGATCAGGAACAGGGTAAGGGAAACGGCTATGACCAGGGCCCCGACGGCGATGTCCCCCTGGTACTCGCGGATGCGTGGCAACAACTCCCTCCGCGCGCTGCCGTAGAGTTGCACCGCTTGCCGGCTCACCCAGGCAGCCGGGCGCAGGGTCAGGGAAGGGTAGAGCACCTCCCGAACCGCGTAAACGGCGGCCGAGGCGGCCCGCTTACCCAGCGACACCACGCTTTCCTTGACCGGCGCGTAGGTCCTCTTGCCCCAGAAGAGCAGCCTCAGGGAATTCCGGGCCGCGGCCAGGTACCAGAAGTCCACTCCCAACCAGCGGGGTAGACGGAGGCGGAAGAGGTCCGGCCCCCGCCTGTGCACCCCAAGCAGGTCCGGCCAGGCTCCCAGCAGGAAGAGGCCCAACCCGATGCCCAGGGGGACGAAGATCTCCTTGACGTTGGCCCACAGGAAGATGGGGGTATGGGACAGGTGCTCAACGTAATGGGCATCCAACCCCGGCACCGTACCCACCGCCGGCCCTATGAGCCTCCGCAGGAGCAACCCGGGGAAAAGGCCGTTGAAGAGGACACCCGCCGCCAGGAGCCCCGTACCGGCCAGCATCCAAGCCGGTGCCTCCTTGACGTGCTCCAGGTGGGAAGCGTGTTCCGGATCCGGCCTCCGGAAGAAGGTGTAGTAGGTCATCTTGGTGATGTAGCCGATGGTGCCGCCGCTGGTGATGATGAACATGATCTCCGCCGCCTTGACCCATCCCGCGGTGGCCAGCCGGGCGCCCTGGGCCAGGTGGTGGGATTCCAGGATGGCATGGTGCAGGAGGGTCTTGGAGACGAAGCCGTTCCCCAGGGGGATACCCATGATCCCCAGGGCCGCTACGCACCAGAAGAGGGTCGTGAGGGGCATGCGCCTCCAGAGCCCACCCAGTTTGAACATATCCAGCTCGTGGGCGCAGAAGAGGACCGACCCGGCGGCCAGGAAGAAACAGCCCTTGAAGAAAGCGTGGTTGATGATATGGTAAAGGCTTCCACCCACGCCCATGGCCCCCTCCGCGCCCAGGTAGCCCAGGCACCCCACGCCGAAGAGTATGTAACCCATCTGGCTGACGCTGGAATAGGCCAGGGTGCGCTTGATGTCCCTCTGTACCAGGGCCAGGAGCATGCCTATGAACATGGTGGCCACGGCTATCCAGATGATGGCGAAACCCAGCATGCGCACGTCGGCGGCCAGGCCTCCGGCGGCGTGGACGGCCGATTCCGCCCCGTGGGCCGCCGCGGCGTGCCCTTCCGCCCCGTGGGCCGCGGGGGTCTGCAGGAAGCTGAGCACCGTCCTGAGGATGCCGTAGGCGCCAGCCTTGATCATCACTCCCGAGAGGAGGGCGCTGGCCGGCGAGGGCGCGGCGGGGTGGGCGTCGGGAAGCCAGATGTGCAGGGGCGCCATGCCCGCCTTCACCCCGAAACCGGCGATGAGCAGGACAAGAGCCGCCACCTTGAAGGGTCCGGTAAGCCAGGCGCTCTCCACCAGGGGCCGAAAGGAAGTGGTCCCCGCGTAGCCGAGGTAGAGGAATATCCCCCCTACGAGGCTCAGTCCCCCGATGACGGTCATGCCCATGTACTTGGCGGCCGCGGCCCGCGCCCGGGGGGTCTCGGAATGGATGACCAGGAGGTAGGCCAAGAATCCCATGGCCTCGAAGAAGAGGTAGAGGCTGAAGAAATCCTGGACCATGAAGACCCCCAGGGTGGCGGTCTCGGTGAGGAGCATGAAGAGGAAGAAACGGGTACGCTTGTGTTCGTGGTCCATGTACCGGAAGGCGTGCAGCGAAGCGGCGAACCAAAGGATGGAAGCGAAGAGGGCGAAGAAGGCCCCCAGGGCGTCCACCTCCAGCCCGCAGGAGAAGCGCTCCCCCAGGCGAAGGATGCCCAGCTGGAAATAGATGGGGCCTCTTCCCACCACGCGGGCCGCCACGCAGGCCACCACCGCCAACGTGCCCCCGGTGGAGAGCACCGCGGACCAGTTGCGCGCCCTGGGCCTCTTCTCCCCTCCCACTGCCGCTCCCAGCGCTCCCAGCAGGGGGAGGAGGAGGGCCAGGGCCGGGAGGAGGCTGAAGGACAAAACGGCTATCCTCTCCTCGTGCACTGCCGTAACTCACCCCTCACCAAGGACTCCGCCGCGCGCTCCACGTCCGTCCATGCCCAGCCATACCGCAGCCACAAGTCGCTCCCGCGTCAGGGGAATATGACGTTGACCACCCTGCTCACCAGCGAGTAGGGGAAGCCGGGAACGTTGCTCCAGATGCCCACGATGATCACCAAGGCGGCCAGGATGACCACCGGGACCACCAGCTTATGGTCCGCCTCCTTGCCGAAGACCAGCTTGGGATGGTGCCTCTCCCCGTGCTCCTCCGCCTCGTCTCCCTCCCACCGGAAGAAGGCCACGTAGATGATGGGCAGGAAATAAGCCGCGTTGAGGAGGGCGCTCACCAGGAGCACCACGATGTACACCGGGAGCCCCGCCTCCAGGGACCCGCTCCCCAGCAGCCACTTGGTGACGAAGCCCACCGAAGGCGGGGTTCCCATCATGGCCAGGGCGCAAACCGAGAAGCAGATCATGGTGATGGGCAACTGGTACCCGATGCCGGCCATCTCGCTGATGTTCTTCTTCCCCGTCTTCACCAGGATGACGCCGGCGCAGAGGAACAGGCATCCCTTCATGAGGGCGTGATGGGCCAGGTGCATGACCCCGCCCAGGGCTCCGTCGTGGGCCAACATGGCCAGGCCCAGGATGATGTAGGAGACCTGCCCGATGCTGGAATAGGCCAGCCGCCGTTTGAGGTTGTCCTGGGTGAGGGCGAAGACCGAGGCCACCACGATGGTGATGCAGGCCAGCACGGCCACCACCGGATAGACCTTCAGCTCCCGCATGAGTTCCACCCCGAATACGTTGAAGCAAACGCGGATTATGCCGAAGGCTCCCGCCTTGAGGATGACGCCGGAGAGCAGGGCGCTGGCCGGCGAGGGCGCGGCGGGGTGGGCGTCCGGCACCCAACCGTGCAAGGGCATGATGGCCGCCTTGACCCCGAAGCCGGCCAGGTAGGTGAAGAAGACGGTCAAAAGGGCCGCCCGGCTGGCGAACTCCAGGCTCAGCACCCCGTATTTCCCGAATCCCAACTGCCCGTTGCCCCAGAAATAATGGGCCACGATGGCGAAGAAGAGCACCGTGCCGGCGGCGATGGCGTATACCAGGTACTTGTAGCCCGCGCGGCGGGCCATGGTGGTCTCCTCGTGGATGATCAGGGGGTAGGACCCGAAGGTCATCATCTCGTAGAAGATGAAATAGGTGAACATGTTGGCCGAGAAGGCGCAGCCCAGGATGAAGGATTCGCAAAGGGCCATGAAGGCGAAGAAGCGGTTATGCTTGTGGTCGATGTAGCTTATGGAATACACCGTGGCCAGCAGCCACAGGAAGGCCAACACCAGGCCGAAATAGTATCCCAGGGTGTCCACGGTGAGGCGCATCTCCAGGCTCTCCACCACGCTGGCCAGCTTGATGGTGTAAGTGTTGCCGTCCAGGATGCCCGGAAGCATGGAGAGTACCACCCCGAAGGTGGCCAGGGAACCGAGAAAACATAACCACAGCCGGAGTTTTTCCGCCCGCTTGGGGAAAGCCAGGATGGCCAGCAGGGAAATCCAGGGCAGAAGAACGGCCACCAGCGGAACCGCCGAAAAGGTGCTCTCTCGCATCGACTACCCCCTTGTCCGATCACCTCTATCGATCGCAGCCTCGTCCCTTAGTTTATCTTTCCGGGCCCCAAGCCCGGCCATCGGCCATCTCGCCGTCGCCACCGGACAACCTTGCCCCGGCGGTCCTGCTCCGCCAAGGGACCGGCGTCCGGGGCGGCTTCCTTCACCCGTCCGCCACCTCACCTCGCTTTCCGCCCCGCAGCCCTACGGTTTTCCTCCTTTTTCCACCACCCCGCCGGCCGAGGACCTCCGGTCTCGACCCACTCCAGCCTACAACAGGTACGCCGCCGCCTTGAGGAGCGACGGTATGATGAGGGAAGAGAACACGCCGAAGAAGAGCGTGGCCAGGGAGAGCACCCACACCGGCGCCAGCATGGCCGGCGGCGCGTCGTGCCAGTATTCCTCCCAGGCGCCCTCCTTGCCCGACTGGAAAAACATGTAATAGATGATCCTCAGGCAGTAGACGGCGGCTAGTATGCTCCCGGCGAGCAACACCGCCGCGTACAGCCACTTGCCGCCCTTCACGTTCCCCAGGATGAGGTACCACTTGCTGATGAACCCCGCCGTGGGGGGGATGCCGATGACCGAGAGGGAGGCCAGGGCGAAGGCGAAGCAGGTCCAGGGCATCTGGACCCAGGCTCCCTTGAGGTCCTCTATCCTGCGGTACCCCTTGAGGTAGATGAAGTTCCCGGCGCAGAGGAAGAGGCAGGCCTTGGCCAGCCCGTGGTCCAGCATGTGGTACATGGCCCCGGTCAGCCCCTCCGCGGTGAAGGCGGTGAGGCCCAGGAAAATGTAGCCGATGTGGCTCACCGTGGAATAGGCGATCATCATCTTCAGGTCCTTCTGCAGGATGGCCATTATCCCCCCGTAGAGCACCGCCGCCGCCGCCGCCACGCCCACCGCATCCGCCGTTCCCATCACCAGGTCGGAGGCCCGCATGGTGAACACGGATAAGGTTATGCGCACCAGGGCGAAGGCGCAGACCTCCACCAGGAGCCCGGAGAGGAGGGCGCTGATGGGCGAGGGGGCGATGGAGTGGGCGTCGGGAAGCCACATGTGCAGGGGGAAGAGGGCCGCCTTGACCCCGAAGCCCACCACCAGGAGGATGTAGGAGACGATGAGCACCTCCGTGAATCCCGACTCCGCTATGCGCCTGGCCAGGTCGGCCATGTTCAGGGTACCGGTGACGGAGTACAGGAACCCGATGGCCAGGAGGACCATGATGGAGGAGGGCGCCCCCATGAGTATGTACTTGAAGGCGGCGCGCACCGCGTTGCGGTTGCCGGTAATGGCCACCAGGGCGTAGGAGGAGAGGGCCAGGATCTCCATGAACACGAAGAGGTTGAAGATGTCGCCGGTGGCCACGAACCCCAACATGGCGCCGGACATGAGGAGGTAGAGCACGTAATAGGCGGTGCGCCTTCCCCCGCTGACCTCCTTCTCGATGTAATGCCGAGAATACACCAGGGCGAGGGTGGTTATGCCGCACACCACCAGCATGAGGAAAAGGCCCACGTAGTCCAGCCGGATCTCGATGCCGAAGGGTGGCTCCCATCCTCCCATGTGATAGCTGAGATAACCCCCGGAAGGTATGCGGCCGATGAGGAGAACCCCCAGCAGGGCCGAGGTCCCCAGGGGAAGGAGGGAAGCGTAGGGAACCCATTTCTCCCTCGCGTACCCCAGGAAAGGCAGGAGCACCGCCCCCAGGAGGGGCACGGTGATCATGAAAATGGGGAAGTGCCTCCAGGCCCCCAAGTCATCCCTCCTTCCCGCTCTCCCCGGCTTCCGGCTCCTCCTCCCGCATGAGGCGGTCCACGTCCAAGGTCCCGTACTGGCGGTAGAGGAGGATGACCATGGAAAGGGCCAGGGCGGTCACGCTCACCGCCACCACGATGCCGGTGAGTATGAGGGCCTGGGGGATGGGGTTTACCATACGGGCGGGATCGGCGCCGCCGGTGCGGATGGGGGCGATGCCCCCCTCCAGGTAACCCAGGGAGATGTAGAAGAAGAAGACCGAGGTCTCCATGATGTTCAGGCCGATGAGCTTCTTTATGATGTTCCGGCGCACGATGACCGTGTGCAGCCCCAGGCAGAAGAGGAGCATGGCCGCCGCGTAATGGTAGTTATGAAGCAGGCGCAATTTCCTCCTCCTCCCGTATCATGGCGAAGAGTATGGAGGTGAGCACCATGGCCCCTCCCAGGCCGATGCCCACCTCCACCAGCACGGTGAGCCACACCACCAGCGAGGGATGCAGGCCCTGGGCCACCCTTGGCCAGGCGTAGGTGAGGAAATTGCCCCCGCCCACCAGCCCCAGGGAGCCCACCAGGAAGAAACCCATCACCGCCGCCCCCTCCAGGGGGGCGCGTACCTTCAAGGGGATCCTCCTCGAGGATTCGTAGAGCCCGAAGATGGTGGTGAAGATGATCATGCTCCCCCCGATCACGGCGCCGCCCTGGAAACCGCCCCCCGGCGAGGTTTCGCCGTGGAGGATGGTGTACACGGAGAAGAGGATGATGAAGGGGACGATGAAGCGCACCATGGTTTTGACGATTACCGAAGCGGGCACCTCCGAGCGGTCCACGAAGCCATGTATCACCCCCCTCCGCTCCCTTCCCAGGACGGCCAGGACGGCGGCCAGGGCACAGAAGATGACCGTCACCTCCCCCATGGTGTCATACCCGCGGTAGTTGAGGATGATGCCGGTTATCACGTTCACCGTGTGCGTCTCCTCCTCCGCCCTCTCCAGGTAACGGGGGATGACGTGGGTGACGGTGGGGTTGCCCGGATCCCCCATGGGCGGCATACCGGCCACCACGAAGAGGAGGAGCACGGCCAGGGCGGAGATGAAAAGGAGGGCGGCCACTTTTTTCATTCTTCCTCCCTCCTCCGGGTCTTGAAGATGGTGATGACGAAGAGGACGGTGGTCACCCCCGCCCCCACGGCGGCCTCGGTGAGGGCCAGGTCGGGAGCCTGCAGCCTCTGCCACATGAGGGCCATGATCAGGCTGTACACGGAGAAGACGATCACCGCCGCCAGGAGGTCCCGGGCGGTGACCGCCAGCAAGGCGGTGGCCAAAAGGAGAAGGATGAGAACCAGGTTAAGCGCCGTGCCCATCTTCGTTCGCTTCCTTTTTCTTCCAGTAAGGTATGTTGCGGCGCAGGGCGGAACGCCCGATGGCGTGCCCGCAGGTGGCGCTGGAAAGCAGGAGGAAACAGGCGATGAACGCCAGCTTCAGGAGGTCCCAGGACCACCCGTTGTGCACGGCCAAGCCCAAAATCACCGAGCAGGCCCCCAGGGTATCGCACTTGGTGGAGGGGTGCAGCCGGGTGAAGATATCCGGCATGCGCAAAAGCCCCGTGGTACCGATGATGAAAAACAAGGTCCCCACGCAGCAGAAGACCCCGGCCACGATGTCCTTGGCCATCCTCAAGGCACCTCCTTCCAGCCCTCCGCCTCCAGGTAACGGCTCAGGGCCACGGTGACCACGAAGAGGAGCAGTGCGTAGACAATGGCCACGTCCAGGAAGTAGTTCTCGGCCAGGATATAGGTGACCAGGATCACCACCACCAGGGTCTTGGTGCCCACGATGTTCACTCCCAGAACCCGGTCCTGGGTGGTGGGGCCCACCGCGGCCCGGTAGAGGCATATGAAGGCGTTGGCGCTTATGACCAGCGCCACGGCGGTGAGGAACCTATCCATTTCCTTCCTCCCCTCCCGGTTTCCTCACCCCGAACAGCCAGGCCACCAGCTTTTCCAACCCGGGAAGCCCTTCCTCGTGGTAGGGACAGAGGCAGTGCACGTTGAGCACCTCCCCCCTCAGTTCCACGGTAACCGTACCCGGGGTGAGGGTTATGGAGTCGGAGAAGACCGTGCGGGGAAGGTCCCCCGGCAGGAAGGTCCGGTATTCCACGATGCGGGGGTCTATGGGCAAGCGGGGGTTGAGGATGATCTTGGCCACGTCGATGTTGGCCTTGACGATCTCCCAGGCCAGGCGGAGCATGAAGACCGGGAGGCGCAAGAGCACCGCGGGGGTGATGCGGGGGTCGAGGGCCCTTCCCAGCAGGGAGACGGTCAAAGCCCCCACGAAGGCCGAGCACACCGCGCCCATGACCAGCTCGTGCAAGGCCAGGGAGGCGGTAAGGACGATCCAGAAGAAGAGCAAAAGGAAGAAGAGAATTATCCGGTTCCGTAAGGCGCGAACGCTGGTCAATTCCCTGCTCCCGATGTTCATCCGAAGTCTGGATCGAAACCCGCTGAGACGCCTAAAATTGGCGATATTTTAACACGGGGTCCCCCTCGTCGCCAAACGGCGCCGTTTCACCTAATGACCTAAGCACCGGAGAGGCAGGTTGAACATTTGGGAGAACACCCCTTCCTCTTTCCGGGTGCAGCCCGTTTTGCCAGGATTACCAGGGTTGTCCCACAATGCTATCCAAACCAAGATCGTCCTCTGTAAGGTTACGGCGACCGTCCACCATGCGCTCCGAAGGAAAACGGCACTTCCTGAAATGTTTTCGGCAACGACCCCTCGATCCCTTTTCGTCGCTCAAACAGGTCAGGTCCTCCGTGATCCCGGGACCAAGAGATGCGCACCACCTTCCCGCGGTTGGAAGCGCGGAAGGGAGTTTCACGCCGCGTTGCGGACCCTTCTCCGCCGGGCCAGGTACCAGGCGGCGGCTACCGCGGCCAGGATCGCCAAGAGCCCCCAGCCCAGGGCGTCGAAGACGCGGTCGATGGTCCTCCACTGGGTGCCGAAGAAATATCCCAGGCAGGTGAAGAGGGCGCTCCAGAGGACGATGCCCGGGATATCGAAGCCCAGGTAGGAGGCGACGGACATCCGGTTGAGGCCCGCGACCACGGGGATGAAGGCGTCCACGCCGGAGACCATCCTGCCCAGGAGCACGGTAAGCCCTCCGTGACGGCGAAAATAATCCTGGCCCTTCTCCATCCCCTGCATGATGCGTGGGCGGTCGCGGTAGCGGTGCAGGATTCCCCACCCCAGCCGGCGACCGATGAAAAAGCCCACCAGGTCCCCCAGCAGGGCCGCCACCACAGCGGTGGCCACGACCAGGTAAAGGTTCAGCTCCCCTTGGGCGGCGTAGAAACCGGCCAGGAGAAGAACGGTGGTGCCGGGAGCGATCCACCCGGTGAGAAAGAGGCTCTCCAGGAAAACCCCCCCGAGAACGATCACGTAGCCCCAGTAAGAAAAAAGGGGCATGAGAAGATCCAGCAGCCGGTCCACGAGGGAGCCTTGCATGCCTAAATTATACCCGGTCGGGTCGTAACCCCGCGGCGAGCTCCCCTAGGCCTCAAACCGCCGGGGGAGGGGAAGGAACCGTGCGCGCCCGGCTCAGGGCTAAGGAGCTCATCCCCACGCCCCGGTTCCCCTCAGCCCTCCTCCTCGATGAGGTCCTTGAGGATCTGGCCCGCGGGGTCCTTCTTGAAGGACTTGACGAAGACCACGAACTTGGGGGTCTTGTAGTAGGGGAGCTTCTCCTCGCAGTACTCCAGGACCTGCTCCTCGGTGAGGTTGGAACCCGGCTTGAGCTTGACGTAGGCCTTGACCTCCTCGCCCAGGTACTTATTGGGAACCCCCACCACCGCGGCCTCGGAGATGAGGGGATGGGAAACCAACACCTCCTCTATCTCGCGGGGATAGATGTTGAAACCTCCTCGTATGATGAGGTCCTTCTTGCGCCCCACGATGAAGAGGTACCCGTCGGTGTCCATGTACACCATGTCCCCGGTGTACAGCCAACCGTCCTTGAGGACCTTCTCCGTCTCCTCCGGCTTGTTATAATAGCCCTTCATCACGTTGGGGCCGCGGACGATGAGCTCGCCGACCTCTCCCCGTTCCAGCTCCTTGCCCTCCTCGTCCACCACCTTGACCTCCACGTCCTCCGGAGGAAGGCCTATGGAGCCAATCTTGTAGGTCCCCTCCAGGGGCTGCATGGAGACCAGCGGCGCGGCCTCGGTGAGCCCGTAACCCTCGTAGATGCGGGCCCCCAGCTCGTTGTTCCAGCGCTCCATGACCTCGCGCGGGAAGGGCGCCCCGCCGCATGTCCAGAGGCGCACCGAGCTCAGGTCGTACTGGTAGATGAGGGGGTGGTTCAGGATGTACACGTACATGGTGGGGACACCCATGAAGACGGTCACCTGCTCGTGCTGAAGCGACTTGAGCACCTCTCCCGGGATGAAGGACTCGTGCAGGACGATGCTGGACCCCGCGTAGATGGAGGCGTTCATCACGCAACTCTGGCCGTATGCGGCGAAAAAGGGGAGCACCCCCATGACCACGTCATCGCTGGTCATCTTGCACAACCTGGCCGTGGTGCGGGCATTCCACTCCAGGTTGCCGTGGGTCAGCATGCACCCCCGGACCACCTTGGAGGAGGTAGGCGCGTAGAGAAGGGCGGCCACGTCGTCCTCGGAGCGCGCCACGCCCTCCAGGCTGTCGGAACCGCTCTCCAGGAGCTTCTCGTACTGGATGACCCCCTCGAGCTCTGGGGCCTCACTGACGATGATGCGGTTGATCTGGGAGCACATGGAGCCCTGCAGCTCCTTTACCATGTCGTTGAACTCGAAATTGGTGATCAGGGTCTCCACCATGGAATCGCAAACGATCTTCTCCACTTCCTCGGCCAGGCACATGTAGCAGAGGGGCACCACCACCGCTCCCAGGGCCAGCGTGGCATAGTAGGAGATGACGAACTCGGGCACGTTGCGTAAAAGGAGGGCCACCTTGGAATCCTCTCCTATTCCCAACTCGCGAAGGGCGTTGGCCAAACGGTTGACCCGGGACAGGAGCTCGCCGTAGGTGATGGTCTCGTGCCCGAAGTAGAGGGCCGTGGCGTCGGGATCACGCTCCGTCGTCCTCACGAGATTCTGGTATAGATTCATGTTTCATCTCTCCCGTCTCTACCCGCTCCTGGAGACCCCTTCTCGGGACTTGGCTCTTTCCGAAGTGCCGCTACCGGCTGCTCGGCGCCGCGGTCGGCTATTATTCTATCACCCAATCTGCCGGGGATAAACGCATACCTCGCTCGCTCCCCGCTCCCGGGGCGTCAAACGGTCACGAATTCCAGGCCCTCCATGGCCTCTCCGGTGACCACGCGCACCGCCGCCACCTTTTGTTCCTTCATCCAGGAAACCCCAACCGCCGGGGGTATTCCCATGCTCGCTCCCCGCTCCCGGGGCGTCAAACGGTCACGAATTCCAGGCCCTCCATGGCCTCTCCGGTGACCACGCGCACCGCCGCCACCTTGTATTCCGGGATCTTGGCCACGGGATCCAGGGCCGGGTTGGTCAGGGCGTTGGCCGGGGACTCCCCGAAGTGGAAGGGGATGAAAACAACCCCCGGCGGGACTTTCTCCGTGATCCTGGCCTTGACCTTTATGGCCCCGCGCCTGGATTCCACGGCCACCTCCTGGTCGGCGGCCACTCCCAGCCTCTCCGCATCGGCGGGGTTTATCCACACCCGGTTCTCGGGAACCAGCTCGTTGAGCGGCTTTACGCGCCGGGTCATAGAACCGGTGTGGTAATGAGTGAGGAGGCGTCCCGTGGTCAGGACCAGGGGGTACTCCGGGTCCGGTTCCTCGGCCGGAGGCTTGTATTCCACGGGGCTGAACCTCCCCTTTCCCCTGGTAAATTTATCCACGTGGAGGATGGGGGTGCCGGGGTGGTCCGGGGAGGGGCAGGGCCAGCGCAGCTCGCCCAACTCCTCCAGCCTGCGGTAGTTAATCCCGGCATAGGAAGGGGTTAGGCTGGCAATTTCTTCCATTACCGCCGGGGCGGACACGTCCCCCATGTCGTAACCCAGCCTGGAGGCCACCTGGGCGATGATCCAGGAATCCTCCCTGGCTTCCCCGGGGGGCTCCACCGCCTTGCGCACCCTCTGCACGCGGCGGTCGGTGTTGGTGAAGGTACCTTCCTTCTCGGCGAAGGAGGCGGCGGGGAGCACCACGTCGGCGTAACGCGCCGTCTCGGTGAGGAAAATGTCCTGGACCACCAGGAAATCCACCTTCTCCAGGGCCTCGCGGAGATGCCGAATATCCGGGTCGGAGAGGAGCGGGTTCTCGCCCATCACGTAGAGCACCTTCACCTCTCCGCGCAGGATGGCGTTGGTCATCTCCACGATGGTCAAACCGGGGTTGCCGGGAAGGTAGTCCACCCCCCAGGCCTTCTCGAACTTCTCCCGGACCTGGGGATCGGACACCGGCTGGTAACCGGTGAGCACGTTGGGCAGGGCCCCCATGTCGCAGGCCCCCTGCACGTTGTTCTGCCCCCGCAGGGGATTCACGCCCGACCCTTCCTTGCCCAGGTTCCCGGTGAGCATGGCCAGGTTGGCCAGGGAGAGGACGTTGTCCACGCCGGTGGTGTGCTGGGTGATGCCCATGGCGTAGACGATGGCCGCCGAGGGAGCACTGGCGAAGGTGCGGGCCGCCCGCCGGATCTCCTCCGCCTCCACCCCGCAGATCTCCGCCGCCCTCTCCGGCGGGTACTGCTCCACCACCTTGCGGAACTCCTCGAAGCCCTCTGTGCGCTCTCGGATGAACTCCTCGTCGGCCAGCCCCTCGGAGAGGATGACGTTCATCATCCCGTTGAGCAGGGCCACGTCGGTGCCCGGCCTCTGGCGGATCCACTGGTCCGCGTAGTAACAGAGGCGGATGTGCCGGGGTTCGGCCACGATGAGCTTGCAGTCGTTCTTCATCACCGCTCGCTTGATGCGCAGCCCCACTATGGGGTGCCCCTCCGTGGTGTTGGAGCCGATGACCAGGATGCATCCCGCCTTCTCCAGGTCGTCGATGGAGTTGGTCATGGCCCCGCTGCCGAAAGCCGTCGCCAGACCGGCGACCGTGGAGCTGTGTCATAACCGTGCGCAGTGGTCGACGTTGTTGGTGCCGACCACCGCGCGGGCCAGCTTCTGCAGCAGGTAGTTCTCCTCGTTGGTGCAGCGGGCGGAGCTCAAGAAGGCCACCGCGTCCGGCCCCTTGTCGTCCAGGGCCTTGGATATGCGGTCGGCCACCATGCCCAGGGCCTCCTCCCAGGTGGCGGGCACCAGCTCGCCGTCCTTCCTCACCAGGGGGGTGGTGAGGCGGTCCGGGTGATGGACGAACGCATAACCGTACCTCCCCTTGACGCAAAGGTTCCCCTCCCCTGGCCCCACCATGACCGGCGAGCTGACCTCGATGATCTCCCCCTCCCGCACGTGCAGGTCGATTTGGCACCCGCAGCCGCAGTAGGGGCAGGTGGTGCGCACCTTCTCCACCTGCCAGGGACGCCCCTTGCCCTTGGAGGGGATGGAGATGATGGCCCCCGTGGGACAGGTGGAGACGCACTGCCCGCAGAACTCGCAGGGGGTCTCGGTGAGGGGCTTGTTGTAGGGGGTGCCGGGCACGGCCTCGAAGCCGCGGTTGACGAAGTCGTACACACCCACCCCCTGCACCTCGCGGCAGATGCGTATGCAGCGGCCGCAGAGGACGCACTTGTCGTAGTCCCTCTCGATGAGGGGGTTGTCGGCCAGCACCTCGTAGTGATGCTCCTCCCCGGGGAAACGGGTCTCCTTGACCCCGTACTCGTAGGCCAGGTCCTGCAGTTCGCAGTTCCCGGCGCTCTCGCAGGTCATGCAGTCCCGGGGGTGATCGGAGAGGAGCAGCTCGATGATGGTGCGCCGGATGCGGCGTAGCTCCTCGGTGTTCGTGCGCACCACCATGCCGTCGGTCACCCGCGTGGCGCAGGCGGGAAGGAGCCCCCTCGCCCCCTCGACCTCCACGATGCATATGCGGCAGGCCCCGTAAGGCTCCATGCGCCGGTCGTAACAGAGGCTGGGGATGCGGATTCCCGCCTCCCGCGCCGCCTCCAGTATGGTGCGGTCGGGAGTGGTGACCACGTCCACGCCGTCTATGCTCAAGCGTACCTGATCCATCCCGGCCTCCTTATTCCGCGTAGATGGCCTCTTCCGGGCAACGGCTGAGGCAGAGCTTGCACCTTATGCATACCTCGGGGTCGATGGAATGGGGCTCCTTCTTCTCTCCCGTGATGGCCTCCACCGGGCAGATCTTGGCGCAGGCGCCGCACCCGGTGCAGAGGTCCCGGTTTATCTTCACCGTGATCAGGGCGGGACACACGCCCGCGGTGCACTTGTGATGGAAGATATGGTCCTCGTACTCGTTGCGGAAGTACTTGAGGGTGGTGAGCACCGGGTTGGGGGCCGTGCCCCCCAGGGCGCACAGGCTGGCCGCCTTGATGTCCGCGGCCAGGACCTCCAGCCTCTCCAGGTCCTCCGGCTCCCCCCGGCCCTCGCAGATGCGGGTGAGGATCTCCAGCATGCGCTTGGTCCCCAGGCGGCAGGGAACGCACTTGCCGCAGGACTCCGCCTGGGTGAAGGAGAGGAAGTAGCGGGCCAGGTCCACCATGCAGGTGGAGGAATCGGCCACGATCATGCCTCCCGAGCCCATGATGGCCCCGGTGGCGGTGATGGCCTCGTAGTCCACCGGCGTGTCCAGGAGGCTGGCGGGTAGGCACCCCCCGGAAGGCCCGCCTAGCTGCACGGCCTTGAACTCCTTTCCCTCGCGCACCCCGCCTCCCACGTCGAAGATGACCTGGCGCAGGGTGTACCCCATGGGGACCTCGGCCAGGCCGCTGCGGCGCACCTTGCCCGCCAGACAGAAGACCTTGGTCCCCTTGCTCTTCTCCGTGCCCAGCTCCGCGTACTTATCGCCCCCGTTGGCGATTATCCAGGGCACGGCGGCCAGGGTCTCCACGTTGTTGATGTTGGTGGGCTTGCCCCACAACCCCTCGTTGGCCGGGAAGGGAGGCCTGGGGCGGGGCATGCCCCGCTTCCCCTCGATGCTGGCGATGAGGGCCGTCTCCTCACCGCAGACAAAGGCGCCGGCTCCCTTCTTGATCTTGATGTCGAAGTTCCAGTCGGTCCCGAATATCCCCTCCCCCAGGAAGCCGCGCTCCCGGCAGGCGGCTATGGCGATGTCCAGGCGCTTGAGGGCCAGGGGGTACTCGGCCCGGCAGTAGATGTATCCCTGGGTGGCCCCGATGGCGTAACCGGCTATGATCATGCCCTCGATGACCGCGTGGGGGTCGCCCTCCAGGACGGAGCGGTCCATGAAGGCCCCCGGGTCGCCCTCGTCGGCGTTGCACACCAGGTACTTCTGGTCTCCCTTGGCCCGGCGGGCGAATCCCCACTTGGTCCCGGTGGGGAAACCGGCTCCGCCGCGGCCCCGCAGCCCCGACTTGCTCACCTCGTCGATGATCTCCTCCGGGGTCATGGTGGTGAGGGCCTTGCGCGCCGCCTCGTAGCCCCCCAGGGCAATGTACTCGTCTATGCTCTCCGGGTTCAGCCTCCCGCAGTTGCGGAGCACTATGCGGTGCTGGTTGGCCAGGAAGTCGCCCTCACCGGCGGTGGGGTCGTCGCTGCGGCGCACCACCCACTCCTCCAGTATCTCGCCGGCGGCCGCCGCCTCCAGGAGCTGGGGGACCTTCTTGGGGGTCAGGTCCCCGTAGACCACCGCTCTCCCGTCGGGGTAGAAGACCTCCACTATGGGTTCCCGGAAGCAGAAGCCCATGCATCCGGCGATATCCAGCTCCAGGTCGTAACCCCCGGCTGATACCTCCCTCTCCAGGGCCTCCTTCACCGCGGCGGCTCCCGCGGCGATCCCGCAGGTGCCGTAGCCCAGGACCAGCTTGGTCCTCCCGTTCCCGCTCATTCTTCCCTCTCCTCGCTCTCGCCCATGTACCTCTTCAGGACTTTACGCACGTTGGCCGGCTTGAGCTTACCGTGGGTGTCCTCGTCCACGATCATGATGGGGGAAAGGGAGCAGGCCCCCACGCACATCACCGTCTCCACGGTGAACTTGCGGTCTGGGGTGGTCTCCCCGTCCCGGATGCCCAGCAGGTTGTAGATCTCCTCGGAGATGAGTTCCGCCCCGGCCACGTGGCAGGCCGTGCCGTGGCAGACCCGAATAAGGTGCTCGCCTATGGGCTGCAGCCGGAACTGGGTGTAAAAAGTGGCCACGCCGTAGAGCTGGCTCAACTGGTAACCCGCCCCCTTGGCCAGGGCGCGCATTATCTTCTCGTCCAGGTAGCCGTAGGCCTCCTGAGCGTCCTGCAGGAGGGGTATCAGGGCTCCCTTCTCTCCCCTGTATCGCTCCAGTATCTCCTGCAGGGGCCCGAGGTCGTCCACGTCGGCGAAGCGCTGGGAGCACTTGCAGGTCTCGCCATCCATCGTCATTCCTCCTCGGGGTGGGAATCCGCCTTAACCAGCGGCCCCGCCGCCTCTCCGGCCCGCCGGGTTCCGCCAATCGCCCGGGAACCCCGGGGGTGGAGACGCTTCCCCCGGGGGTTCCCTCCGTCCGGCTGCCCGTGATGCGCCGGGTGCGGCGGCCGCCGTACCTGGATCAGAGTTCCAGGTAGGAGTGGGCGTAGAGGGTCTCCTCGGTGAGCACCCGCCAGGTCTTGAGGAGCTTGACCACCGTGGGGTCGCTCTCGTCCACCTCCTCGCCCTTCACGATCTTCTCCACGATCTGGTATTCCTCGTTCTTGTTCACCACGCCCATCAGCTTCTCGTCGTTGGGGTCCACGATGGCCGCGGTCAGCCCCTTGACCATGAGCACCGCCAGCAGGGTGCGGTTGAGCAGGCTGCACAGCTCGGGGTCGGGGACGCTGTTGGATACGTTGGAGAGTCCCACCACCGTTCCCGGCTGGGGATCGAATTCGGCGAAGACCCCCTGGAGCATGTCCATGGAGTCGATGAGGGCGTGCACCTGGTCCTGGGTCACGGCGATGGGGAGCACTATGGGGTCGATGAGCAGCTTGTCGAGGGGGATGCCGTACTCCTGGGCGGCCATGATGATGTTGTAGGCCACCTCCACCCTCTCGTTGGCGTCACGGGGAACGTTGCCCTGGGCGTTGAGGACCAGGCCCACCACCCAGGCGTTGTGCTCCACGGCCATGGGCATGAGCTTCTCGATGCGCTCCGGCTGGGAGGAGATGGAGTTGATCATCACCTCGCGGTCCCGGACCGTCTCCAGGCCGGCCTTCATGGCCTCGATGTTCATGGTGTCCAGGGCCAGGGGGACGTCGGTGACCTCCTGCACCGCTTCCACCACGAAGCGCATGCGCTCCGGCCCCTCCTTGGTGGCCGGGCCGAGGTTGATGTCCAGCCAGTTGGCCCCTCCCTCCACCTGGAGGAGCGCCATCTCCTGGATGGGCTTCTTGTCGTACTCCTTCATGGCCTGGCCGATCTTCTTCATCATCACGTTGACCTTCTCGCCGATGATCAGCATTTCCTTCCTCCTTGGTCCCTCTTGCGGTCGACGACTTTCCGCCCGTCCTTTCCTATATCTTCCATCAATTCCCTCGCCCGGTACGAGCTGCGCACCAGGGGGGCGGAGACCACCACGGGAATGCCCGCTTCCTCCGCCTCCCCCTTGAGTTCGGCGAACTCCTCCGGGGAGAGGAACCTCTCCACCTCCAGCTGCTCCCTCCCGGGGCGCAGGTACTGGCCGATGGTGAGCATATCACAGCCCACGGCGGCCAGGTCCCGGAAAAGCCTGCGCAGCTGTTCCCTGGTCTCGCCCAGCCCCACCATCAACCCGCTCTTGGTCCGCACTTCCGGGCACCGTTCACGGGTGGCCTCCAGCAGGCGCAGGGAACGCCGGTAATCAGCCCTCGGCCTCACCCGGGGATAGAGCTCCTCCACGGTTTCCAGATTATGGTTGAGGACCTCCGGCCGCTCCCGGAGGACGGTCTCCAGGGACTGGAGTCGGCCCCGGAAATCGGGCACCAGCACTTCCACGGTGGCTTCCGGGAGTCTCTCCCTCAACTCGCGGACGGTGGCCGCGAAATGGGCGGCCCCTCCATCCGGCAGGTCGTCCCGGGTCACGCTGGTGACCACCACGTGACTCAACCCCAGCGCGGCGGCCGCCGTGGCCACCCTCACCGGTTCCTCCGGGTCCAGGGGATCGGGTACCCCCTTGGGGACCCCGCAGAAGGAGCAGTCGCGGGTGCAGGTCCCTCCCAGGATCATGAAAGTGGCCGTTCGCCTGGAAAAACATTCCATACGGTTGGGGCACTTGGCACTGCGGCACACGGTGTTCAGGCGCAGGTCCCGGAGAAGGCCTTCCACCTCCCGGAGGTCCCCCCCCGCCAGGACGGGACGGTGGAACCACCGGGGCATGCGCGTCCGGTAGTGGCCTTCAGCGGTATCCGTCATCGGCGCCATGCGCCCTCCCCCGAAAGTTCGCCGTCCGCCTCTCCGCGAAGGGCGGCGGAGACCTCCGCCGCCAGGCGGTAGGCCCTTTCCGCACGTTCCTCGCTCAACCCCTCCAACCCGCATGACGGGGTGACCATGGCCCTCTCCCGCAGGAGGTCCTCATCCACGCCCCGGGAGGCCAGGAGGGCCACCCCCTCCTCGAAACGACGCACCAGGTCTTCAACCTCCTCCCCGTCCACCGCGGGGGTGTTGGGGACCAGGCCCCAGGCCAGTACGCCGCCCCCCTCGAGGAAACGGGAGAGCTCCTCCGGGTAAAGGGCCAGGCTCTCCATGTACCCGTAAGCGTCGAAGTTCACCACGTCCAGGCCGGCCTGGAAGAGCAGGGTCCAGTCCGTGTTCCCGCAGCAGTGGGCCCCGGTCAGGCATCCCAGTCCCTCCGTGCATCCCCGGATGGAATCCACCACCAGGTCACGGCTCACGCTGACCAGGGCGGATCCCACCGAGACCAGGTAGGGCTCGTCCAGGAAGATGAGCACCTCCTCGGCGGCACCCGTGTTGCGCAGGAATCCCTCCATCCAGCGGGCCTTGAGGTTGAGCAGCTTGACCATCACCTCGGCCATCTGGTCGTGGTAGAGGATGGGCCGGTTCCCGCGGTCCAGAACCGTGAGCCCGAAGCTCACCGGCCCGGTCACCTGCCCCTTCAGGAGGGGGTACTTCCGTCCCTCCCCGGCGAGCCTCCGGCTCAGGGCGTAGAGCCCGGAGGCATAATCCTCGCTTATGGCCGCCCATTCCAGGTCTCCGTCCAGGTAGGCCCGCAGGACCTCCTCCATCTCCGCCAGGAGATCGCGCCCGGTATCGCAGAACACCTTGCGGCCCTCCGGGTCCACCACCACGCCGGGAAGCCCCTCGCTGTACTGGGCGTACATGTTCTCCCGGAAATCGCGGTGGGGCAGCTGGGGCCAGGCGGGAGCCTCCGTGAGGTACCTGAGGGTAAGCGCACAGGCCTCCTCCGCGTCGCGATGGGGGAGGCTCCCGATGGCCGTGGCCGTGAAATACGGCCGGAAGGTCAAACCTCAGCCCTCCTCATGGAACTCCCGGACCGGCTGTAAACCGCCCATCCTACGCCGCACCCCCCAGGGGGGAGCCCTTACCTCTCCCGGCGGCGACATACGGTACTACGTCGGCCTACCGGAAAGGAGGCGCGGGGCGGTTACGGGATCGCGCAAGGGGGGAGGCGGCGGTCCCGCCTCCCCCTCCTACCGCCTCACATCTTGGTGATGTCCACCCCGGCTTCCTCGAGGATCTGGGGCACCACGGACTCCTTGCCGATGGCCATGATGTGCACGCCGTCGCACAGCTTCTCGTCGATGAGCTGGCGGATCTGGCGGGCCATGATGCGGATGCCCGTGTTCAGCCTCTCCTCCTTGGGAGCGTCCTCCATCTCCCGGGCCAGGCTCTCGGGGACGAACACCCCGGGGACGTTGGCGTTCATGTACTTGATCTGGCCGGGGCTGGTGAGGAGCACCAGGCCGCAGCAGATGTACACCTTGTCGCTTATCTTGCGCGCCTTCTCCATGAAGCGCTTGAAGTTGTCCATGTCGTAGACGGCCTGGGTCTGGAACCACTGGGCTCCGGCCTCGATCTTCTTCTCGAACTTGAGCATCTGGGGCTCGATGGGCACCGCCTCGGGGGTGACGATGGCCCCCTTGAAGAACTTCACCCCGCCCTTGAGCTCGTTTCCGCCGGAGTCGCGACCCTCCTCCATGTTGCGGATGAGCTGCAGGAGCTGCACGGATTCCAGGTCGAAGACCGCCTTGGCCTCCTTGTGGTCCCCCACGGGTATGGAGTCCCCGGTGAGGCAGAGCACGCTGCGGATGCCCCGGGTATAGGCGAAGAGCAGGTCGGCCTCGATGGCCAGGCGGTTGCGGTCCCGGCAGGTCACCTGTAGGTTGGGCTCCCCGCCCAGCTCCTTGATGAGGATGGCCGTCCCCAGGGAGGGGTAACGCATCACCGAGGACTGGTTGTCGGTGATGTTCATGGCGTGGACCTTGTCCTTGAGCAGGTTGATGTGCTCGATCATCTCGTCGATGTCCGTGCCCTTGGGGGGCCCGATCTCCCCGGTGACCAGGAATTTCCCGGCTTCCAGGATCTCCTGGATGGAGGGCTTGGCGTGTTCCTTGATGAGCACGGTCATCTCACTCACCCCCCTCGCCCTTCTTCTCGAAGATCACCCGGCCGGGCTTCATGTTGGCCTGCCAGTTCTTGAGGCCGTAGATCTTGCGGAAGCGGTCCAGCTTGCCCATCTTCTCCAGCTGGTTGTAGATGAGGGTCCAGGCGCAGTCCTTCTCCTTGCTGGTCTCGCACTTGCCCTCGTCGGTGCCCCCACAGGGACCGTTGAGGATTCCCTTGTGGCAGCGGGTCACGGGGCAGATGGCCCCGAAGTCCTCCAGGACGCACTCCCCGCACAGGGAGCACTTCTCCACGAAATGGCCATGCCTCTGGATATTGCCCAGGAAGACGGTGTTGCAGGCCGGGTGCACCGGCTTCTCGGTGGCCTCGCGCACCGACTGGGTCCCGGCCCCGCAGCACATGACCAGGAATCCGTCGGCGGCCTCCACGGCCTCCTTGTTCTCCCGGAACTTGCGCTTGGTGTTCAGCTCGTGGCATACCTCATCGTAGACCACGGTACCGGTGACCGTCTTGCCCTCGGCCTCCAGCTTGGCCTTCATCTCCGCTACCTGCTCCTCACCCCCCGTCTCGCAGGTGGTGGCGCATAGACCGCAGCCGACGATGAAGACCTTGTCCTCGCCCTCGAGTTCCTTGAGCACCTCCTCGAAGGGCTTCGACGTGGTGATGATCATCTCTTGCTTTCCTCCTCCGTCGTTCGTTTCTTACCGCATTCCTTATCTCGAACCCTTTACGTCAGCTACCTCTGGCCCGGGTTCAGGTGGTGGAGAACTGGCGCAGGAAGGCGGGGAGGTCGGCCGCCTCCCGGGTGCCGATGACGATCTCCCAGTCGGGGAGCTCCTCCTCCAGCTCGCCGGAGATCTGGGCCACGTAACCGGGGATGATCAGCTTACGGTGCTTGACCTTGTCCGCTATCCCCGAGGTGTTGATGAACTTGGCGATGGTCTCGGGCACGAACTTGCCCGCCGCCCAGGCGGTGAGCACCGACTGGCCGTCCACGTCCACCACGCCCAGCCAGGCCGGGATCTTGCTCCCCTCGATCTCGCCGGAGACGATGAAGTAGGTGAGGGAGAAGTTGGTGGTCACCAGCACCGGGCTGTTCTCGTCCGGGTTGCCGATCTCGTAGAACTTGGAATCCACGGCCATGGGGCGCTGGGGGTCGGTGTAGATGTTGAGGGTGAGGACCAGGAGCGGGTACATCCTCCACTGTTCGGCGTGGGAGAGAATGACTATCCCGCCGTACTTGCAGATGTACATGGCCGCCAGCGCCGTCTCGTAGAGCTCGTCGTCGGTCTCCTCGCAGGGGAAGGTGATGGTGGGGAAACCGAAGGGGGCGAACTTCTGGTTGAGGGCCGCCCTCCGGATGGCCACCAGGTCCTTGAAGGTCTCCTTGGGCGCGCGGGGAGAGGGGTCCAGGACCAGGTCCTTCAGCCCCATGCCGGTGAGCTTCTCGGAGAGCTCGGCCAGCTTATCCAGGTCGGCGGCCTTCACCGCCAGGGGCAGGTCCTTCTCTTTGGCCAAGGCCCCCATGGCCTCCACGTTGGCCTCGGTGGCCGCGTAGAGGAGGGGGCGGGAATCGCCGGCCACCTCCAGGGCGGCCTTCATTACCTCCACGTCCTCGGCCATGAGGATGAGGGGCTTGGAAGTGGCGCCCTTCACCTTCTCCACCAGGGCTTTGAACTTGCCGGCGTCCCCGGAGGCGCACTTCACGGCCACCGTCCCCACCTTGAGGGTGACGCCCACGCGCTCGTGCACGCACTCCTTGGCCTGCTTGAGGAGCTCGTCCACCCTGGCCTCGTCCATGGCGTCGCTCACCAGGACACCCAGGACGGCGGGGTTGAAGAAGGTCTTCTCGTGGCGGAAGAGGACCAGCTCCTCACCCACCTTGAAGGCCTCCTCCCCCACCCCGATGGTGACCCCCCGGATGGGGGGCGCGGCGGCCTCGGCCAGCTCGGCGCGCACCTCGTCGGTCACGTAGGGACAGTCGTCCAGGTTGGCCTGCCCGGCGGCCAGCTTCATGGCGAAGGCCAGGCAGGTCGGGAACCCGCATTCCTTGCAGTTGGTCTTGGGTAGCTTCTTGAAGATATCCAGGCCCGAAAGTCCCATCTCTGACTCCTTCCTACTAGATCAGCGGTCCTCCCACCTGTGGTATATCCGGTAAAGGGGGAGGGCCGCTTCAGCCCTCCCCCTCTAGGCCTACATGAGCATGGGCTCCATGGTCAGGGCGGGATGGCCCACCTGCTCCAGCCAGGGGAGGATCTCCTCCTCGGTGGTGCCCACGTCCTCGTCGGCGATCTTGTTGATGAAGTCGGGGTCGCCGATCTCCTCGCAGCGCTTCTGGAGCTGCTCCTTGAGGGTCTCCTTGAGCTCCTTGGGCATCCACACGATGCGCTGGAATCCCCCGTCGGCGGAGATGAACTTCTTGGAGGTGATGTACACCTTCCCGATGCCGATGAAGCCCGGCGTCTGCTGGCCCCCGCCCACGGAGTTGGCCAGGGTGGAGAAGGTCATGCCGCAGGGGGTCATCCCCTTGTGCTCGCGGTTGACGATCATCACCCCGTTGCACATGGGCAGGAAGGCCACGATGCATTCGAAGCACCCGCAGGAGGTCATGGGGTCCTCCATCATGGAGTACATGGTCACCCGCTGGGTGTTGCCCCCCGACTTCTCCTTGACGAACTCGTTGATGGCCGGCCACACGCCCTTCACCGGATCCTCGCAGTCACCCTTCTTCACCGGCTGGTTGGGGCCGGTGGGGTCGATCTCGTAGGCCGCCTTGCCGTCCAGCCAGTTGTAGGCCCCGCACAGCCCCAGCCTCTCCGGGGAGATGATGCACACGTGGGTGGGGGCGAAGGACTGGCACAGGGTGCAGGAGTAGAAGGTGTCCACCGACTCGTCGGTCATACCCGCCGTCTTCTCGTCGCGGTAACGGTAGGCCTGGCGGGCGATGGCCAGCCACTTCTCCACGTCCTCCAGGTTGGTGTAGATGGTCACCTGCACCTTGTCCACGATGGAGGGGAAGTCGTTGAGCAGCTTGGCGTGGATGATCTCCCCGTAGTGGCGGATCTTGAACCCCTTGGCCTGGGCCTTCTTGCTGATGCGCGTCCAGACGATGTCCCTCTGGCCCATGTGCCAGATGCCCTCGGCGCCGTTGATGAGGTGGTGGATCTGGCGCTCCAGGATGGACTCGAAGTCCTCCTGCATCTTGCGCCCGGCCACCTCCACCACGATGCCCAGGGGCAGGGCTCCGCCCTCCTCCACGTCGTCGATCTCCGGGCCGACCACCTCGATCTTCCCGTCGGTGACCTCGTCCATCTCCCGCATGCGCACGTACTCGAAGGCCGGGGTGATGTTCCCCCCGAACTGCACGTACATGTCGTCCTTGCGGATGACCTCGCCCTCGAAGGCCGGACCGTAGGCCATGGGGATGGGGATCTCGGTGATCTGGATCTTTAGGCCCCGCACCTCCACGCACTTCTGGACGATCTCCTCCTCGGGCACGCCGCCCACCACGTGCTCGTAGGTGCACACGCCGGTGGGGAGGATGTCCGGGATGGGGGTGTTGGCGATGGTGGGGAACCCGTAGTTGATGGCCCCCGCCGCGTAGGCGTACTTCTGCTCGTCCACGTAGTCCAGGGCCAGGACGAAGGCGAAGATGCGGTTCTTGTTGTAGCGCAGCACCTTGCGGAAGTCGCCCGGCTGGGCTCCCCCGAAGGACATGGCCGCGCGGGCGGCGAAGCCCAGGGAGTACACCGCCGAGGACATCTCCTTCCCGTAGGGGACGATGCGGGTGTCCCATCCCAGCTGGCGGTCCACCTGCTGCAGCTGCTCGGCGATGGAGACCCCGTCCACGTGGCCGGAGATCCACACGTAGAGGTTCTTCTCCAGGAGCTCCACCACTATCCTATCCGCCATCTCCGGGGTGGAGGCCCGGCCCACCAGGGCGCAGAACCCGGGAGCCGTGCCGTCCACGAACTCCACCCCGCGCTCGCGCATGATCACGTCATCGGCGGCCCCCAGCCACAGGTCATCCACCGGGGGGTTGGTGGCGTACTTGCAGCCCTCGATGATCTCCCCGGCGAAGAGGGTGGCGATCCCGGCGTCCAGGGCGTGCCCCAGGTAGGGAACCCAGTGCCTCTGCTTGGGGACCGGGGGCAGGAGGTCCTTGGCGTACTGCAGGACCTGGTCCATGTCCTCCAGCTTCTGCACGGCGATCCCCGTGAGGGCGTAGATGATGGGAAGGTAATAACCGGTGTTGGGGAACTCCACCTTCGCGGTGGCGCCGACGGCCTCCTTGGTCTCGGCGAGCATGCGCTCGGCCTCGGCCACCTCCTTGTGGGCTCCCTTGATGGCTGCGGCAGCGATTATCCTACTCATCAGATCTCCAACTCCCTTCTCATGGCCATGTCGAAGAGGACCCGTTCGCGCTTGGCCATGATGCCCAGGGCCTCGCGCTTGCTGTCGATGTGGCTTAGTATCTTGCCCACCATCTTCTCCGGGTCCGGCTCGAAGTCCCAGGTGTTCTTGAAGAGCTCACCGTACTTCTTGAACAGGAAGTCGGTGACGTTCTTGGAACCCATGGTCGGCCACTTCACCCCGAACACGGTGTACACGCCGGAGGCCACGAAGTACTCCCCGATGGCGATGGCCTTCTCGCTCATCCACTCCGGCGCGCACCCGGCCACCGGGAGCTCGCTGATGTCGTCGCCCAGGCCGCCCTCGTGGACCATGGCCGTGCAGGCGATGAGGATGCGGCTGTTGTCCACGCAGGAGCCGCAGTGCAGCACGGGCGGGATGCCCACCGCCTCGCAGATCTCCCACAGCCCCTGGGGGCAGATCTCCCGGGCCACCTCGGGGAGCATGAGCCCGGCCTTGGCCACCGACTGGGCGGCGCACCCGGTCATGACCACCAGGCACCCGTTGGCGATGAGCTCCTTGACCACCCGCACGTGTATGTCGTCGTGCTTGACGCGGGGGTTGTTGCACCCCACCACGCCCACCACGCCGCGGATGCGGCCGTCGATGACCCCGTCGTTGAGGGGGCGGTAGGAGGCGCGGAAGCGCCCGCCCAGCATGTAGTTGATGTACTCGTGGTTGAACCCGGCGATGAGGGACTCCTGGACGTCGGGTATGTGCACCTTGCCCCGCTTGGGGAAGTTGTCGATGGCCGCGGAGACGATCTCCTTGGCGATGTCCAGGGCCCTGTCCTCGTGGAACTCGATGTGCCGGGCGTAGGGCATCTTGGCTTTGGGAGAGGTGGTGATGATGTCCGTGTGCAGGCAGCTGGCGATCTGGCCGATGCCCTGGTACACGCACTGCACGTCCACTATCATGGCCTCCACGGCCCCGGTGAGCAGGGCCAGCTCCTGCTGCAGTACGTTACCGGCGATAGGCACGCCGTGGCGGGTGAGCACCTCGTTGGCCGTGCAGCAGATGCCGGCCAGGTTGATCCCCTTGGCCCCCACGCTCCTGGCCTTCTCCTGCATCTCGGGGAGGCTGGCGGCCAGGACGATCATCTCCGAGAGGATGGGCTCGTGCCCGTGGACGATGATGTTCACCTCGTCCTCCTTGAGTACCCCCAGGTTGATCTTGGATTCCAGGGGCACCGGGGTCTGGAAGAGGATGTCCTGCAGCTCCGTCCCTATCATGGAACCTCCCCAGCCGTCGGCCAGGGCGGTGCGGGCGCAGGCCAGGAGGATGTTCTCGTAGTCCTGGTCCACGCCGATGGAGGTGCGGTGCATGAGCTCCACCACCTCGCGGTCGATGCCCCGCGGGAAGACCCCCAGCTGCCGCCAGATCTCCTTGCGCGGTTCGGGAGCCCGCTGGGCGAAGGCCAGCTCACCCTCCTGCTGCCCGAACATGGCCAGGCAGCGCTCGCCCACCTCCAGGGCGATGTCGTTGATGTCGCGGTCGCCCACCTCCACGCCCAGGTCGGCGGCCACCTCCAGGAGCTTGATGCGGTCCTTGATCTCGTAGTCCTTGGCCTCACCCTTGGCGGCCAGGATGAGGGTCTCGGCCACCGCGCGCCCGTGGTCGGAGTGAGCCGAAACCCCCCCGCAGACCATGCGGGCGAAGTTGCGGGCCACGATGGTGTCCATGGTGGCCCCGCACACCCCCCGGCTCTCCTCGGGCTTCTTGGGGTTGATGCGGCAGGGCCCCATGTTGCAGATGCGGCAGCAGCTACCCGCCTCCCCGAAGGCGCATCCCTTCTGCTGCTCCACGCGGTCGAAGGCGGTCTCCTGGCCCTCCTCCCTGGCCTGCCTCAGCATCTCCAGCGTGGCCTCGCACGCCGACAGTTCCTCGATCTCTGCCATGTCTCCAGTTCCTCCCGTGAATTGGTCTCGGGTTCTTCGCGAACCCCTTTCTCTCATATGTCCAAGCCTACCCGGAAAGGTCGGCGATGAGCTGCTTCACCAGGCGGATGGACTCCGGGTGGCGCAGGACCAGGATGTCCGCGCCGGCCAAAAGCAGGGCCACCGCGGTCACCGTCTCCCACATGATGCCGCGCTTCTCCGGGTCGCCCCACTCCGGGTAATCTTCCTCGGAGCTCTTGGCCTCCTTGGTCTTCCAGGCCTGGAAGCCGATGTTGGCCAGCATGGGCATCTGGGTCATGGAGTCGTCCTGGAAGAGTGCGGCGATCTTCAGGCGCTCCATCACCGAGTAGGTGTACTCCAGGCCGTAGCCCAGGGCCCCGGTGGTGGGGTCGATGACCAGCTTGTCCGCCTCCATGCCCAGGTTGGTGAGGAGGATGTTCAGCTGTTTGGCCAGGTTGACGTCGATGGGGGTCATGCCGGCTACGGTCTGCTTGTAGCCGATGGCCGGGGCCCCCACCTTCTTGAAGTTGTCCTCCTTGGCCGGGCCGATGAGCAGGTTCTTGCCCTCCGCCTTGGTGGACACCACCCGGGCGATCTCGGCGTCCTTCTCCAGGTCCTCGGTGCCGTAGACGATGACCGGGACCTTCACCGCCTCCTCCACCTTGAGCACCGTCTCCGCCGCCTGGTCGGCGGGGGCGTCGGTACCCTTGGGGTCGGTAGAGGTGAGGAGGAGGAAAATGGCGTCGGCTCCCCATTCCTCCACGGCCTTCCTGGCCCAGGCCACGGGGTCGCCCTTCACCTCGCCCAGGGCCTTCTCCAGGGCCGGGACCAGCTCGCCCACCTCGTCCATGACCTCGGCGGCCACCAGGGGCTTGTTGGGCATCTCGCCCTCCCAGAGATAGAAGGGGAGGCAGGTCTCGCCGCCCACCTTGCGGGCCTTTTCCCCGGCTCCCAGCTCTACCTCGCGGATCTTGCCCTTGGCCGTTTCCGTCGGTAGGGTGAATGCCATCTCTCTACTCCTTTCCGATGTCTCGACCACCAGTGATTATGATATTTTCAACCTCCGTCGAGGACCTTGACCCCCGTCATTCCAGTCCGTGCTGGAGCTTGCAGGCGCGCAGGGCGTTCTTCATGAGCATGCGGTTGGTCACCGACCCCACGCCGCCGGGCACCGGGGTGATGGCCTTCACCATGTCCTTGACGGCGTCGAAGGCCACGTCGCCTACCGTCTTGGTCTTGGGCTTGCCCTTGTCATCCAGCACCGGCTCGCCCTTCTCGTCCAGGACCTTCACCCGGTTGATGCCCACGTCTACCACGATGGCCCCCTCCTTGACCTGGTCCGGCCCGATGAGGCCGGCCTTGCCGGCGGCCACGATGAGGATGTCCGCCCCCTTGGTATGTTTTTCCAGGTTGCCCTTCATGCTGGTGAAGACGTGGCACACGGTGGTGGTGGCGTTGCGGTTGAGCATGAGGAAGGCCACCGGCTTGCCCACGATGTTGGAATGGCCCACCACCACGATCTCCGCCCCCTCGTAGAAGTCCTTGGGGTCCATCTTCTCGTATTCCCGGGCGTAGCGGTCCAGGATCTCCACCACCGCGGAGGGGGTGGCGGGCGGGAAGGTGGGCTCGCCCAGGGCCAGCTTGCCCATGTTGAAGGGGTGGAAGCAGTCGATGTCCTTGTTCACGTCGATGGAGTTGATCACCGCGCTGTCCGAGATGTGCTCCGGGAAGGGACGCAGGGGCAGGATGCCGGAAACCGCCTTGTCGGCGTTGAGCCGCTTGACGATCTCCACCACTTCCTCCTCGCTCACGTCCGCGGGGGGGTTCTCGTTGAAATAGTTGAAGCCCGCCTCCTGGCAGAACTTCTCCACCTGCCCCCGGTACATGCGGGCTCCGAAATCGTCCCCCACCAGGAGGGTGGCTATTCCGGGGGTTATCCCCTTGGCCTTGAGGGCCTCCGTCTCGGCCACGATCTCCTTCATCAGTTCCTCGCCGATGGCGACGCAATCGATGACCACGGTCATAAGCCTCGCTCCTTTCCCTTTTCCGGAGGGGATTCCTTCCTTCCTCCCACCTTACCGTCCCTCGTATCCTATGGAAAATTACCCGCGCCCGCGCCACGCGTCCGCGTCAGCGGGTTCATGTGCAGGGATCGCGTGGGACCGCCTCCCGGCCGCCCCTACCCGAGTTTCTCGTAAGTCAGCTTCACCACGCGGTCCCGCAGGCGGGCGGTTTCCCCGAGGATCTCCTCTATGCGTGCCCAGCGGGCCTCGGCGAAATCCCGGTCCTCGATGCTGTTCACGTTTATCTTCACGTTGAGGGCCGCGCTCTGGGCCGCCGCCTCGGCGAGGAGGACCGCCACCCCGGCGTCGCTCACTGCGCCCACGTTCCCGATCTCCGCCGCCGTCTCCGAGAGGCGGGCCACCTGCAGGCACTTCTCGGCGATCTCGAAGGGTACCTCGGTGGCCTTCTTCAGGGCTTCCTGGATGCGGGCATTCCGCTCCGCCTTCTGATCCTCCGTATCGCGGGGGAGCTTGTAGGCCGCGGAGACATCGGCGTAGACCTCGGTGTCCCTCTGGAGGAGGGCCTGCAGGTCGGCGCGCAGCGCTTCCGATTCGCGCAGCAGTTCTTCTATGCGGTCCTGGACGTCGGCGTACTTCTCCTTGCCCAGGGTCAGGTTGGCCACCATGGAGACCAGGGCCGCCCCTACGGCCCCTACCAGTGCGGAAGCGGAGCCTCCACCCGGCTCCGGCGACCTGGAGGCGAGCTTGTCCAGGAATACGACCATGGGCTTCTCTACGTACATCGTCAGACCTCCCCGGTCCAAATCCTGATTATCGCACTTCTCCCTGCATAATTCCACCATTTTCACTAAATAACAAAACCCGGTTCACACGCCCGGCCCCTTGAGGGCCTCCAGGTAACGGGAGAGGATACCCTCCACCGCCCGGCGGGCCGGGCTCTCCGGGGGAAGCTCGGTTATGGCCCTTCCCTCCTCGTCCAGGCCCGTGACCATGGGGTCCTCCGGAACCACCCCGGCCACCTCCAGGTTGGCCTCCTCGGCGATGGCCCTGAGGTTATCCGGGAGCCCGTCCCTGACCCGGGAGACCACCAGGGCCATGCGGCGGATGTCCAGCTTGAGCTCCCGGGCCAGGTCCCGGATGCGCAGGGCGGTGCGCACCCCGCGCACGGTGGGGTCGGAGGCGATGAACATCAGGTCCACGCCCCGCGTGGTGCGGCGGGAGAGGTGTTCCATTCCCGCCTCGTTGTCCATGACCACGTACTCGTACTGCTTGGTCATGATGTCCAGGTAGCGACGGAAGATGTTGTTCAGGTAGCAGTAACAGCCCGGCCCTTCCGGCCTTCCCATGGAGATGAGGTCGAACCCCTTCTCCTCCACCAGGGCCTGGCGGAGCATGGTCTCCACCCACACCTCCTTGGACATCCCGGCGGGGATGCGGGAGACGTTCTCGGTGAGGTACTCCCGCACCGCCCCTATGGTCTTCTCCGCCCGGGTGCCCAGGGCTTGGTCCAGGTTGGCGTTGGAATCGGCGTCCACGGCCAGGACCGCCTTCCCCGTGGTGCGCACCAGATAATCCACGGCCAAGGCGGAGAAGGTGGTCTTCCCCGTACCCCCCTTGCCGGACACGGCGATGACCACGCTCACCTCAACCCACCTCCTCGGCGGTAGCGGCCCCCCCGCTCGCGTAGCGCACCTTCCTCCGGGCCTCCAGCTTCTCCTTCACCGAGGGGAAGGCGTCCAGGTTGGTGTGGGGGAAGAAGAGGGCCGATAGGTAGTGCTCCATGAAAGCGGGGTTCATGGACAGCTCAAGGTAGGTCATCTGCCGGGCTATCTCGTTGGCCTTCTCCAGCATGTCCTTGGACAGGGCGGAGAGGTGGGCTCCCAGGAGGGACCCGTTGCCCACGAACTTCATCTTCTCGAAGCCGATGTCCGGGAGGAGGCCGATGTTCACCGCCTTGTCCACCTCCAGGTAGCGCCCGAAGGCCCCGGCGATGAGCAGCTCGTCGATCATGGATACGTCCATGTCCACCGAGGAGAGGAGTATCTCGATGCCCGCGTAGACGGCGGCCTTGGCCCGCATGAGGTTGTCGATGTCCACCTCGGTGATGACTATGTCCCGCCGGGTGGCGGAGTCCTCCGCCCGCACCAGCACGTATTCCGCTCCGCCCTCGGTGGCCCGCACCCGGTCGGTGGGGAGGTCGGTGTTGATCTTCCCCTTCTCGTTGATGATCCCGGTCATGAACATCTCGGAGAGGGCGTCGATGAGCCCCGAGCCGCAGATGCCGATGGGCTTGCGGTTGCCCACGGTGATGATCATGGGCTCGTAATTCCCGGGGTTGATGCGCACCTGCTCGATGGCCCCGCGGGTGGCCCGCATGCCGTGCTTCACCCCGCCCCCCTCGAAGGCCGGGCCGGCGGAGCAGGAGCAGGAGAGCATCCACTCCCGGTTGCCCAGGACCATCTCCCCGTTGGTCCCGATATCGATGTACAGGGTGAGCTTGTCGGTGTTGAATATCCCCGAGGCCAACATGCCGGCCACGATGTCCCCGCCCACGTAGGAGGCCACGCAGGGTATGGCGTAGAGGTATACCCCGGCGGCGATGCGCAGGCCGATGTCGCTGCATTTTATCCAGGGGAAGAAGGTGGCCGAGGGGATGTAGGGCTCCTCGCGGATATACTTGGGGTTGAGGCCCAGGAGTAGGTGGGTCATGGTGGTGTTCCCGGCCACTACCAGGTGGGTTATGTTGCAGTACTCGATACCCGCCTGCTCCACCAGGGTCTTGATGAGGTTCCAGATGGTCCCCACCACCACCGACTGCAGCTTGGCCAGGCCGGTGCCGCGGGTGGCGTAGATGATGCGGGTGATGACGTCCTCGCCGAAGGCCACCTGGGCGTTGTAGTCGGAGGCCCGGGCGGTGACCTCCCCGGTGCGCAGGTCGATGAGCTCGGCGGAGATGGTGGTGGTTCCCACGTCTATGGCGATGGCCGACTGGCGTTCCGTGGTGTCCCCCTGCTCGATGCGCACGGCGCGGAGCTCCTCCCCGCTGTCCAGGACGGTGACCGTGATGTCCCAGTCGCTCTGGCGCAGCATGTTGGGCAGGCGCTGCAGCACCGGGTAGTCGATGACCACCTCGCGCAGCCCGGCTTCCATGGCCAGTCCCCTCTTCACCCGCTCCGCGTCGCTGACGTTGTCGTCCAGGGTGGGCGGAGGGAGGACCAGGTGGACCTTGCGGGTGGAGGGGTTGAGTTCCCAGTGGGGGAGCCTCTTCTCCCAGTCGGCGGCGGACAGGAGGTGGCCGTGGGCGGGGATGGGTTCCCGGCGCTCGAAGATCCTCTTGTCGCCGATGCGCGACTCGATGGGGACCCTCACCCGGAGGTCGGTGAGCACCCTGGTCTGACAGGCCAGGGCATATCCCTTCTCGATCTCCTCCGGGGAGAGCTTGGGGTTGGGTTCCCGCTCCACCTCCCCCTCTTCCACCACCACCCGGCACTTGCCGCAGGACCCGGAGCCCCCGCAGGAGGCGTTGACGTGCACGTCGGCGTCCATGGCCGCCTTGAGGAGGTTCTCTCCCCGGGGGACGACTATGTAGCGGTTGTCAGGAAGGAACAGTACCCTGCAGGTCTCCTCCAAGCGCCCTCCTCCGCGTTACCTCCGGTCCCTTCCGGTCGATGCCCCGGTCCGGTGGACCGGGGCATCATCACCTCACACCTTCAGAAGCCTTTACGGCTTAATCAGAACAGTCCCACCGTCCTGCCGTTCTCGTCGATGTCCACGTCCACCGCCGCCGGCCGGCTGGGCAGGCCGGGCATGGTCCTCATGGCCCCGCACAGTGGATAGAGGAACCCGGCCCCTATGGAGGGGCGGATGTCCACCACAGGCAGGCGGAACCCCTTGGGCACGCCCTTCAGGTTGGGGTCGTGGGACAGGGAGAGGTGGGTCTTGGCCATGCAGATGGGCAGCTTGTCCCAGCCCGCCTCCGTGTACTGCTTTATCTTCTGCTCCGCGAGCGGGCTGTAGTCCACCCCGTCGGCGCCGTAGATCTTGGTGGCGATGGTCTCGATCTTCTTCTTGATAGGCCAGTCCAGCTCATAGAGGAACTTGAACTCCTTGGGCTGGTTGCAGGCCTCCACCACCGCCTCAGCGGCTTCCCTGCCCCCCTCGCCGCCCTTGGCCCACACCTCGATGGGCACGCAGGCCACCACGCCGGCTTCCTCGGCCAGCTTCTTGACCAGCTCGATCTCCTTGTCCATATCCGTGACCCGCCTGTTGATGGTCACCACCACCGGCAGTCCGAAGAGCTTCATGTTCTCGATCATCTTGATCAGGTTGCCGGTGCCCTCCTCCAGGGCGGGCATGTTCTCCTTCTTCACCAGCTCCTCGTCGAGGGGCTTGCCGGGACGCGCCTCGAAGGCTCCTCCGTGCATCTTCAGGGCCCGGATGGTGCAGGTGATGACCACACAGTCCGGGGACTTGCCCAGGGCGCGGACCTTGATGTTCATCATCTTCTCCGCCCCGCAGTCGGCGCCGAAACCGGACTCCGTGACCACGTAATCGGCGCACTTGAGGGCCACCAGGTCGGCAATCACGGAGTTGTTGCCGTGGGCGATATTGGCGAAGGGCCCGGCGTGCATGATGCAGGGCTGATGCTCCAGGGTCTGGATGAGGTTGGGCTTGAGGGCCTCCTTGAGGAGCACGGTCATGGCCCCCGCCGCCTTGAGGTCCTCGGCGGTCACCGGCTTGCCGTCGTAGGTATAGGCCACCACTATGCGGCCGAGGCGCTGGCGGAGGTCCTTGAGGTCCTTGGCCAGGGCCAGTATGGCCATGACCTCGGAGGCCACGGTGATGTCGTATCCGGTCTGGCGGGGATAGCCATTCTCACGGCCGCCCAGCCCGATGACGATGTCGCGCAGGGCGCGGTCGCTGATGTCCACCACCCGGCGCCAGGATATGGTGAGGGGATCGATGTTCAAGGGGTTGCCCAAGAGGATGCTGGTATCGATCATGGCCGCCAGCAGGTTATTGGCCGCCCCCACGGCGTGGATGTCACCGGTGAAATGGAGGTTGAGGTCCTCCATGGGGACCACCTGGGAATATCCGCCTCCCGCCGCTCCGCCCTTGATGCCGAATACCGGGCCCAGAGAGGGCTCACGAAGGGTGAGGATCACGTTTTTCCCTATCTTCCCCAGGGCCTGGGTCAACCCGATGGAGGTCACCGTCTTGCCCTCCCCCAGAGGGGTGGGGGTGATGGCGGTGACGTCGATGTATTTGGCGTCCGGGCGGTCCTTCATACGCTCCAGGACCTGCTCGAAGTTTATCTTGGCCTTGTACTTGCCATAGAGCTCGATCTCGTCCTCTTCCAGCCCCATGTTCTTGGCGATCTCGGTGATGGGGAGCATCTCCGCCGCCTGGGCGATCTCAAGGTCGCTCGGAATCATGCTGCAACTCCTTTCTTCTTCCTCCGGTGACGGTTCCTTGCGTTACCTTCGCCTTCTCCTGCCGGCTCGCTTTCCGTTTTTAGGCATATATTTAACCGACGGCTCTCAGCCCTAAGGCCTGGAGTCCCCGGTGAGTCCTCATCGCGGAAGAGGGCCCGGTTCTTTTCCTCCCGGACGCCGAAGGTATTATATACGCTGTTCCCGGCCGTTGCAAGGAAGGAAGCGGGTCTAGGGACAGTCTGGCAGGGCCTTAGATATGAAGGTTTTGCCCGGCGTGGAGGTCATGCGGGATCGAAGATCCGTTCATCACCCGGGAGTGATGGATGGGCGTTCCCTTTCCGAGGCGGCCTCGGACCCCTCGTAGTAGATATCCTCCCTCTCCAGGATGTCCGCCGGGTAGGAACCTACCATCTCCCAACCCAACTTGAGGTCCTCGGGTAGGGCGGCGGCGATCATCTCCGCCTGCTCCGGCGGCAGCCCGGCCTTGAGCACGGCCACCACCGCCCTCACCGCCCGGTCCGCCTGCTTCACGGACTCCAGGCCCGCGGCCTCCTTCACCTTCCTCAGGAACTCCTCCCGCAGCATTGCATCCTCCCCCTCTCCCTTAAGCGCCGGCGGGGAGTTCCTCCCGGGGCGCTCTCGCTCATACCGCACCACCCTTCAATTATATTGTTTCCTCCATGCCTCCCGTTTAATCCCCTTCTCCACTCCTCCATCGGCAACTATCGACACTGGCAGGGGCTTGCGGTGGTCAATGGACGGACCAGGACGCCGAAACAAACCGTCACCTGGGATTTCCTGGGATTTCCCGGGATTCAGGCGCTGCCCTTCCAGCGGGAAGCTATGACCCGGGCCACCTCCTCCTCCCTCCCGAAGAGGAAGTGGTCCGCGCCTTCGAGGAGGCACAGCTCCGCTCCCAGGCGGGAGGCCAGTTCCTCGAGCTTCTCCCGGGAGGCGAACTGGTCACGCTCCCCGGCCACGATCAGCGTCTCCGGGGGCGGCGTAACCCCCTCTCCTTCCAGGAAATGGAAGAAATCGAACCCCACCATGGGAGGGCTGATCAAGGCCACCCGGCGGCAACGGCCTCCCTTAACCGCCCAGCGCAGACCCACCCAGGAACCGAAGGACCACCCGGCCAGGGAAAGGTCACCCGCGTTCACCTCCTCCCGCTGGGCCAGGAAACCGTAGGCTCCCTCCACGTCCTCCGTCTCCCGGAGCCCCCCGGTGGATTCCCCGGCGCTCTCCCCCACGCCCCGGAAGTTGAAGCGCAGGCAAGCCCACCCCTCCTTTACCAGGACCCCGGAGATCACGCGGAGTAGCGGAACGTGCATGGTACCCCCGCCTATGGGATGGGGGTGGCACAGGATGCAAGCCGGGAAGGGCCCCTCCCCCTCCGGAAGCTCCAGGACCCCCTCCAACCTCAAGTGCTCCACGCTGTCGGCGTAAAAGGCCACCCTTTCCCGTCTCACCAGAGCCACCTTCCTTTCTTACCCGGTCCCCACGCGGTAAATCATACCATCACCCCCAAGTTCCGGGTCACCCGGGTGACCCCCGGCCTCATGAGGGCGGCGCAAGGCTTCAGGGGCCACGGCAACGGAAGGAGGGCGAGGAGGCGTCCTTCTTCCCATCGGTGGAAGGACCACGGCCCGAGCCTAAGGAATCCCTTCGGAAATGGCCCATGGTCACGGATCCCGGCCCCACCTCCCCGCCTGACTTCAAGTCCAGGCTGGACACGGGACAGGGTGAAGGGTAGATGCCGGGGGCGCGTTTCCTTGCGCAACGCATCGCGCTTTATGATTAAATAATCCTCATCCGGAGGGGATCCCGAGGCGCACGGAACCTCCCGGGGGAGGAGGGGACGGGGAAAGGCGGAGGCGGGAAGAGGGACGAGATGTCCCCGTGGCCCGGAGGGGATCCCGAGGCGCACGGAACCTCCCGGGGGAGGAGGGGACGGGGAAAGGCGGAGGCGGGAAGAGGGACGAGATCCGTTGACCGGGTGGGGAACGCGGATCTCCCGAGGAAAAGGGGGTAAACCGGGGCATGGAAGAATACGACGTGCTGGTCATCGGAGGCGGCTACGCGGGCCTCTCGGCCGGTGCCCTGCTGGCCAAGAAGGGTTACCGGGTGTTGCTCCTGGAAAAGTCGAGGTCCCTGGGTGGAAGGGCCACCTACCAGGAGAGGGACGGCTTCCTGCTGGAATACGGGCTGCACGACAACCGTTTCGCCTCCGAGGGTGCGGCGGCGGCCGTCTTCCGCCGACTGGGCCGGGAGCTGAAGTTCATCGAGCCCGGGGAACCGGAGCTCTACCGCGACGGTGAATTCCTCCCCCTGCCCAACAGCGTGGGGAAGATATTCCGCTCCCCCCTCCTGCCCCCGCGGGCCAAGTTGAGCGCCGCCTATTACCTCGTCAGGTTGGTCCTGGGAAAACCCGAGCGCAAGTACCAGCTCTCCCTCGAGGAGTTGACCTCCGGTTGCAAGTCCCCGGAGACCCTTGAGCTCATGCGGGTCCTGTCCGGTATCGGCATCATAGCGCCCGACCTCCGCTACGCCTCGGCGGGGGAGATGGCCGCCTTCCTGCGCAAGGCCCTGCGGGCCAAGGCCAAGGTAGGCTACCCGGAGGGCGGCACCCGCCGGATCATCGAGGGTTTGAGGGAAGAACTGGAGAAGAACGGACAGATCCTCACCTCCTCCAGGGTGACCCGCCTCCTCCTGCGGAAGGGAAAAGTCAACCAGGCGAAGACGGAATCCGCCGCCTACGAGGCGCGCGCCGTGGTCAGCGCCATCCCGGTACAGGAGGTGCCCGACCTTTTCGCCGGCAAGGACCTCCCCATAAAGTTCGTCAAGAAGGCCCGCGACCTGGTCCCCACGGCGGGAATAACCCTGGACCTGGGACTCGGGGAAAGGATCAGCGATAAGAGAGGGCTCCTGGTAACCCCCGACCCGGTGACCATGGGGCAGTTCACCTCCAACATCGACCCCTCCACGGCCCCGGAGGGCAAGCAGCTCCTGTCCTGGTTCTACCCCCTTCCCCTGCCCTGGATGAAAAACCCGGAGAAGGTGAAGAGGGAGGAGGAGAGGATGCGGGAGATGCTGGCAAAGATGTTCCCCGGAATCTGGGAAGCGGTGGAGTGGGAACGCGTCATGCGCCTGAACATGGTGGACGGGTTCCTGCCCCGTCCCGGGCAGACACGCGCGGACCGGCCGGGCTTCACCCTCCCCGGCCTGGACAACTTCTTCCTCTGCGGGGACACCACCTGCGCGGAGGGCACCGGTGGCGACACGGCCTTCAATTCCGCCCTCCGGGTGTCGGAGCTGGTGGACGACTACCTGAAAGGGTCGAAGGGGGCAAGAAAGGAGGACAAGGGTTGAACCCCGGGGGCCGAGGAGGAGGCCCCGGCCGCCCCGAGGCCTCTTTCCCCGCATAAAGGGGCAAACCCGGCTCCGCGGCGACAGGGTGGCCGGAAAAAAGGCGCGTAGAGCGGGCAATAACGGGGAAATAAATGCCGGCAAGAAAGGCAAGGCCTCATGAAGCCCGGCACTCGTACTATCCACGGGCGTGATACCTATGGGTCGCCGAGGATACGGCCGGCACCGGGGCAAAGCCCAAAAGGGTATAAACGGGGCAGTTCCCATGCGTAGAGAAGTCGGCGAGGGAAAGGCACGCGGACGGCTCGACTCGAGAAGGAGTAGCTGAGATGGAAAGACATCCCGATCTGGCCAATGCCGAGGACAGCCTGCTCCTGGTCATAGACCCCCAGGAGAAACTGGTGCGCATGATCCACAACCGGGAGGAGGTGGTGGGGAGCATCACCAGGCTCCTCAGGTTCGCCGCCATCTTCTCCCTGCCGGTGGTCCTCACCGAGCATTACCCCCAGGGGTTGGGGTACACCGTGGAGGAGGTCAAGCGGGAACTTCCGCAATACAGCCCCGTAACCAAGCGCATATTCAGTTGTTTCGGCGTCCCGGAATTCGAGGAGGCCCTGAGGGGGTGGGGGAGAAAACGCCTCCTGGTGTGCGGGATCGAGACCCATATCTGCGTGGCCCAGACGGTGCTCGATGCCCTGCACCACGGCTACCTGGTACAGGTGGTGTCCGATGCCGTGGGCACCCGCCGTCCGGAGGACCACCTGAGGGCCCTGGAGAGGATGCGCGGCGCGGGGGCCACGGTGACCACCTCGGAAGCCCTCATCTACGAGATCACCTGCCGGGCGGACGGGGAGGAGTTCAAGAGGGTCCTGGAGCTGGTCAAGTGAACGTGGAGTGTATCCGCCGCCACACCAAGGGGTGGCCTGTTCCGCGATCCCAAGGGCACAGAACACCTGCCTGGGACCGGTCCCACCTGGACCCGGCAGGCCTTTACGGGAAGGGGTCGGGAAGGGTCCTGAAGCTGGTCAAGTGAACGTGGAGTGTATCCGCCGCCACACCAAGGGGTGGGTTTTCCGGTTTTTTCATGGCCTAAAACCGTCCGCCCGGACAGAAGAGGGTCCTACGGGAAGAGGTTCGGGAAGGCCGCGGAGCCGGTGCGATGAACCGTAAGCGCCTGCGCTACATGGGTCCAGGGTTGGCCGTTGGCCTTCTCCTCCTGGGGTTGGGCTTCGGCTTCCGGATCTATCACCTGGTGGTCCTGGGTATCATCCTTCTGGGCGGAGCCCTGGCCACCCTCTCCATGCCCCTCCCCCTCCTTTGAGACGCGGATATCCGGCGGGGTAGGCTTGGCAAGAAGAGGTGCGGATGCCAGAATAACCTCCATGGACCGTGAAGTGGACACCTCGGACCTTCCCCGGGACCACTATCCGCCCCTGGCCCTGACCGGGGAGCGCACCCTTCCCGGGATCAGGGAGGAGAATTATTGGTTCCAGCGCCACCTGGTGGCTTACCGCTTCCTCCTCGCCTATGCCGCCGGCCGACGCGTATTGGACCTGGGATGCGGAGAGGGCTACGGCACGGACCTGCTGGCCTCCGCGGCCCGGGAGGCGGTGGGAGTGGACCTGGCCCCGGAGGCCATCTACCACGCCCGCCGCACCTATCGCCGCCCCAACCTGCGTTTCCTCTACCGGGACATCTACGACCTGGGCCTGGAGGACGAATCCTTCGACCTGGTCTGCTCCCTCCAGGTGGTGGAACACCTCCACCACCCGGACCGCTTCATGGAGGAGGCCCGCCGGGTCCTCCAGCCGGGCGGCCTGTGCGTGATCACCACCCCCAACCGCCTGCTCATCTCCCCGGGCCGGGACACCCCTATCAACCCCTTCCACATCCGGGAGTACGACCACCTGGAATTCCAGGCCTTCATGCGGCGTTATTACCCCCGCACGGAGGTAAAGGGGGTGTTCCACGCCCGCCTCCTCCGTCTCCACGACCGCCTCAGCGGGCGCAATTTCTCCCAGTGGTGCCTGGAACTACCACCCCGCCTGGAGAGATATTTCTACCGACCCCTGTTCATCCCCCTCCTCGGAAGGAGGGACTTCGCCATCCGCGACCAACCCCTGGAGGAAGCCCTGGATTTCATAGGCATTGGATGGAAGGATTTAGTATAAATGGAAAGACGTTCCTTCTCCATCCTGCTGCACACCCACATGCCCTACGTCCGCCGCGGCGGCGACTGGCCGGTGGGTGAACAGTGGATACTGGAAGCCTGGGCGGAATGCTACCTTCCCCTCTGGGAACTCATCGGGGACCTCGCCGAGGGAAGATGCCCGGGAAAACTGGCCCTGACCATGACCCCCATCCTCGCCGAGCAGCTGGAGGACGCCTACCTGCAGGAGCGTTTCGCCGCTTACCTGAGGAACCGCAAGCGCCAGGCGGAAGAAGAGGTGGAACGCCTGCGCAACCTGGGTGACGAGAAGCGCCGCCGCCTGGCCTCCTTTTTCGCGCGGGAGCTGGAAGGCCTGCTGCGCCTCTTCGAGGAGAAGTACCGGGGAGGCATGATGGAGGCCCTGCGCCGGGGAATGCGGGCGGGGGTGCTGGAGGTGCTGGCCAGCTCGGCCACCCACGCCCACCTCCCCCTCCTCTCCTCGGACGCCTGCCGGGCGGCCCAGGTGGAGATCGGGCTGGAGAGCTACCGGCGCAGCTTCGGCCGGGAGCCGGCCGGCTTCTGGCTTCCTGAGTGCTCCTACACGCCGGAGATGGACCGGGTACTGGAGCGCTTCTCTCCCCCGCTGCGCTACGTGGTCCTCGACCATACCGCCCCGGATGCCGCTTCCCCATCCCTCCCCACCTGGCGGGCCTGCCGGCTGGGGAAGACCTCCCTGGCCGTTTTCTTGCGCGACCGGCTCTCCCACCGCCTGGTGTGGGAACCGGACGGCTACCCCTCCCACGGCGAATACCGCGAATACGTCAAGCGGGACTACCAGGGCCACGGATTCCAGTATTGGAGGATAACTTCCCCCTCCACCCCGCTGGAAGAGAAGGAGGTCTACGAACCCCGGGAGGCATCGGCCCGGGCGAGGGCGGACGCCGAGGACTACGCGGCCCGCATGCGGGAGAGATGGGATCGGCTGGTCGGCGGGGAGAAGGGGAGGGAGGGCGCCCTGCTCCTGGCGGCTTACGATACCGAGCTCTTCGGGCACTGGTGGCGCGAAGGCCCCCTGTGGCTCCGCGAGGTACTGAGCCTCCTGGGACCGGAATGCGAGCTGCCCTGCCTTTCGGCGGCGGGTATAAGAACGCAAGACCTGCCCTCGCTCTCTCCCCACCGCACCGCCTGGAACGTGGACGGCACCTTCTCCACCTGGGAGAACGAGGGCACCCGCGAAATCTGGGAGATCACCAGGAGCTCGGAGGAGGCCTTCATCTCCCGTTGCCGGGGTGAACCGGACGCCGGGAAGGCCAGGGCCCTCCTGCAGGCGGGGCGCGAACTCCTCCTCATGGAGGCCAGCGACTGGTCCTATATGGTCACCCGGGACACCGCGGCCGGATACGCCAGGGAGCGTTTCTACGCCCACGCCGAGCGTTTCCGGCGCTGCATGTCCATGCTGGACCGCGGGGAGGCGGAGGAAGAGCTCTCCTGGCTGGAGGAAACGGACAACCCCTTTCCCTGGCTGCATGCCGGATTCTGGAAAAAGCACATGGAATGACCTTCCACGCATCCCGTGCAGGCGAAGGAATCCTTTTCCATCTCACCGGATCGGGCAGGCATCCCGGGTTGTCATAATCTGGAATCCGCCCCCTCTCGGGGTTTTATTGCCAACGCACAGTACGTTTAATAAAATATTTTCGCCCTTCCGGAAGGGTGGGTGGAGATGACGGCGGTGCGGCTTCCCGGGGAGGGAGCCGTCGCTCGTGTGGAAGGTAGGGGGAGATGAAGGTCCTGATCCTCAGCTGGGAATACCCACCTCGCATCATCGGCGGCCTGGGAACCCACGTCCACCAACTGGCGGTGAACCTCGCCCGCCTGGGAACGAACGTGCACGTGGTAACCAAGGACTCGCCCGGGGCGCCGGACTACGAGGAGGCGGAGGGGGTGAAGATACACCGCGTTCCCCTCTATCCGCCGGAGATACCGCAGGACGACTGGGTCTCTTGGACCCTGCAGTTCAACGTGGCCCTCCTGGAGAGGGCGGTGCCCCTGATCAACGAGCGGATAGGCAAGGTGCACGTCCTCCACGCCCACGACTGGCTGGTGGCCCACGCCTCCATCGCCCTCAAGCATGCCTACCGCATCCCCCTGGTGGCCACCATCCACGCCACCGAGTACGGCCGCCACCAGGGGAACCTCCCCGGTCCCATGCAGAGGATAATCCACCAGATAGAATGGTGGCTGACCTTCGAGAGCGTGCGCACCATATGCTGCAGCAATTACATGCGCGACGAGGTGGTGCGCATCTTCGAGCTCCCCCCGGATAAGGTCACGGTCATCCCCAACGGCATCGAGTACGAGATCTTCAACGTCCACCCGGACCGGGAGCGTATCTTCCGCCAGTTCATCCACCCCGACCGCCGCATGGTCTTCTTCGTGGGCCGCCTGGTCTATGAGAAGGGGGTCCAGACGGTCATCGAGGCCATGCCCATGGTCCTCGAGGAGGTGCCGGACCTGCGCTTCCTGGTGGCCGGCACGGGGCCACACGCCCGGGCCCTGCAGGCCATGATCGAGGAGCTGGGCCTGGGAGAGAAGATAAAGCTCCTGGGGTTCGTGGACTCCGAGGTGCTGGCCCGGTTCTACAAGTGCGCCGACCTGACCGTGGTCCCCAGCCTCTACGAGCCCTTCGGGATGGTGGTCCTGGAGGCCATGGTGGCCGGATGCCCGGTCATCGTGGCCGACACCGGTGGACTCAAGGAGATCGTGGTCCACGAGGAGACCGGCCTGTGCTTCAAGCCCGGCAACCCGGAGTCCCTGGCCCAGGCCATGATCCGGGTCCTCAAGGACGAGGAGCTGGCCCGCCGGCTCACCGCGGACGCCCGCAGGTTCATAGGGGAGAAATATAACTGGGGACGCATCGCCCGCCAGACCATGGAGGTCTACGAGCGATCCATCCGGGAATACGAATACCGGCCCCGCGTCCTGCACGCCTGTCCTCCCCTCCCCGAGGAACGCGCCGAGGGCGGGTAGGCCACCCCGTGAGCGCAAGGGGCCATGGACCCGCGGCTTAAGGAGAGCCTGGACCGCATCTTCCATCCCCGCGCCGCGGCCATCGCGGGGGTCTCCGAACGGCGGGATAATCCCGGGACCCTGCTTTTGCGCTCCTTCTTGGACATGGGGTTCGAGGGGGACCTCTTCCCGGTCAACCCCCGCCACGAGGAGATAATGGGGATGAGATGCTACCCCGATATCTCTTCCCTGCCCCGGGTTCCGGACCTGGTCATCCTCAGCGTCCCCCCGGAAGCCGTTCCCGGGCTGGTACGGGAGTGCGCCGACGCCGGGGTGGGGGGCTGCGTGGTCAACACCGCGGGTTTCGGGGAGACCGGCCGCCCCGAGGGAAGGCGCCTGGAGGAGGAGATCCGGGAAATCCTGCGCCATAGCCGCCTGCGGCTGGTGGGCCCCAACTGCATGGGGATCTATTCCGCCCGGGGCAAGGTAGCCCTCTTCGCCGGGATGTTCCCGGTGCCCGGGCGGGCCGGGATGATCTCCCAGAGCGGGTCCATCTCCAGCATCAGCTTCCTTACCGGCATGGAGAGGGGCATCCTCTTCGACAAGATCGTCTCCAGCGGGAACGAGCTGGACCTCAACTGCGCCGATTACCTTGAATACCTCGCCGAGGACCCGGCGGTGGAGATCGTCCTGGCCTACCTCGAGGAGATGCGCGACGCCCGCCGTTTCCTGGACACGGCCTCGCGCATGCGAGGAAGGAAGCCCCTGGTGATGATCAAGGGCGGGCTGACACCCTCCGGGGAGCGGGCGGCGGCCAGCCACACCGCCGCCCTGGGAGGCAGGGCGGAGATCTTCCGGGGAGCGGCCCGCCAGGCGGGAATGGTGCTGGCCGAGGACCTGGCCCAGATGCTGGACTTCGCCTCCGCCCTCCTCCACCTTCCCCCCTGCGGCGGGGACCGGGTGGCGGTGGTCAGCGCCCCCGGCGGACTGGGGGTGAATTCCGCAGACTCCGTGGAGAGGGCGGGGCTCTCCATGGCCCGGATATCCCCCCGGACCCGGGAGGCATTGGCTTCCTTCCTCCCCCGGGAAGGCACCAGTTTCTCCAACCCGGTTGACCTGGGATTCGGGGCGGTGGTCCCCGGGAACTACCGGCGGGTGCTCGAGCTCCTGGACCGGGACCCCGAGGTGGACATAATACTGGCCGTGGGGAGCGCCCCCGCCTCCCGCGACGGGGACATCGGGCTAATCCAGGCCATAACCGACGAGATACTGGAGGCCAAGCCCGAGATGTCCAAGCCCGTGGTAGTGGTACTCTTTCCCAGCTCCCTGGTCCAGCCCCAGGCGGCCAGGCTGTACCAGGCGGGGGTGCCCGCCTACCTGACCCCCACCGCCGCCTGCCTTTCCCTCCGCCACTACGTGGACTTCCACCGCCTTCCCCCCGAGGAGGGGGGTTGAGGTTCCCGGTCGCGGGCCCCCGGTGAAGGACCGCGGTTTCCCTCCCGCCCGCCGCCGGTGAACCAGGCCAGGGTGCATCGGCAACCTCACCCCGTGAGGCCGCGGAGCCTCTTAGCGGCCTCCTCGGGAGGAAGCGGGTTGATGAACAGCCCCGAGGCCAGCTCGAAGCCCGCGGTGACCGTGAGGCGGGGGATCAGCTCCAGGTGCCAGTGATAATAGGCATGTTCCGAACCGTCGCAGGGCGCGGAGTGCAGCCAGAGGTTGTAAGGGGGGTTGTCGAGTAGCTCGGCCAGCCCCTTGAGCACCCGGGACAGGATGTCGGCCATCCCCCTGAGCTCCGCCTCCCCGGCGCGGGAGAAGTCCTCCCCGTGGCGGAGGGGCACGAACCAGGTCTCGTAGGGCTGGCGGGAGGCGAAGGGAGCCAAGGCGGCGAAGGACCCGTTCTCCAGGATCAACCTCTCCTCCCGGCGGGCCTCCTCCACCGCCGCGCAGAGGGGGCAACCCCGCAGGGCCGCCCTCCTCCAGCGTCCGAGTTCCTCCCGCACCGCCCGGGGCACCAGGGGAAGGGCGAAGACCTGGGTATGGGGGTGCTCCAGGGAAGCCCCCGCCTCCCGTCCGTGGTTGAGGATGACCAGCACCTGCCTGACCCATGGGTGCTTGCAGAGCTCGCGGTAACGGAGGCGGTAGGCGCGCATGAGCCGGTAGGCGGACTCCGGGTCCATGCGCTCCAGGGACAGGTCGTGGCGGGGGGAGTGGATTATCACCTCGTGGTAACCTCGCGCCGGTATCCTCCTACCGGCCTTGCCCCCGGCTCCGGGGTTCTCGATCAGCGCCGGGTAGAGGTTGGGGACCACCCTTATATTCCATCCCGGCCCGTCCTTGGGGCGGGGCCCTTCGCTCTCCGCCCACACCTCCGGGGGGGTGAGCCGCTCGTTGCCGGGGCAGAAGGGGCAGGGGCCCCTCCTCCGCCTCTCCCTCCCCCCTCCCGGCCGCCGGGAGCGCGCGGGCGCCAAGATGGTCCAACCCCCGGTCAGGAGGTCGCGCCTGAGTTCCGGGTCGATATCCCTTTGCGCCATGAACACCGCACCCCCCGCACGCACCCCCGCCAAGCGAAAACACCCGGCTTATTTCCATTATTTGCCATATAATGACCGTTTTCCGCCTCCCCGCCGGAACGGCCCTTGCCCGCGTGCGTCGGCACGGCCAACGCCCCTCGGGCATGTTTTCACGTGGACTTCCCCTTCGACCGAACCTCCTCGGCCTGCCGAGCAAGGACTTCCGCATCCGGTCCCAGGACACCTTCCCCTGGACAACTTCCCCTGGATAAAGCCGCCCGGCGGCCCGCGGTCCGGCACCGGCCGCGCCGTCAGGAGTGGCTCCCGGTTTCCTCCCCGCGGCCTCCCTCGAAGGGTCCAGGCGGCGACGCCTCGCCGCCTCCGCGGGTGCCTCCAACCGGGCGGGGCCTCCAGCCGATGACCCGCGCCGGCACTCCCCCCACCACCGCGTAAGGAGGCACGTCCCGGTTGACCAGGCTCATGGCCCCGATGACCGATCCCCTTCCCACGGTCACTCCCCGCAGGATGGTCACCTTCTCCCCCACCCAGATGTCCCCCTCCAGGCGGATGGGCTTTTTGGTGATGCCCTGGGAACGTATGGAGATCTCCGGGTCCCAGTAATTGTGGTCGAAATCCACGATGTAGACGGAGTCGGCGAAGAGGCATTCCGGCCCGATGTACACCCCGGCGTAGCAGTTCACCGTGTTGTCCGTGCCGAAGATGGTGTTGTCCCCGATGTACAGCTCCCCCTCGTGGCAGCGGATGGCGTTGTTCCTCCCTATCCATACCCAACGCCCGATCCTTATGCGCCCCCCCTTCTTGAGCACCACCTCGTAGCGGCGGGGAAGGAAGATGAAACCCTCCGTCTCCACCCGGGGATGGAGGATCTTGAAACGCAGGAAACGGTAGAGGAAGACCCAGTATCGCGGGGTGTACATGCGCCTGGAGATCACGAAGCGGGCGGTGCGGGCGAACCACCTCCAGCCGCGGGGACGCTCCCCATCCCGCAGGCCCTGGACCTTCTCCACCTCCCGCATGGCCTCCACGGCCTCCCGGCTGCAGCCTCCCAAGGCGGCCTCCCTTCCCGTCACTTCCCGAGGCAGAGGATCAGGTTGTAGAACCAGTCGCGGGGAAGGTAGCGGTAGAGCACGCGGTCCAGGGCGCGAGCCCTCTTGTAGGTGTTATAGGCTCCCCACCTCCAGCGGTCGGTTATGTTCTCCTCGCTGACGCTCCCCTCCACGGTGCGTATCATCCAGCCGATGAAGCTGGAGCACAGCTCCTCGCACTCGTAGCGGACCTCGCGGAAACCGACCTTCCGGGCCAGGGCGCAGAGCTCGCGGGGGCGGAAGTTGTGGATGTCCACCATGAACTCCAGTTCCTGCAGCTCGTGGTCCTCGGGTGATCCCGCGGCGTGGTAACGGCGTAGTTCTACCCGTCTCTTCCCCAACCGGCCGCCCAATCTCGCGTACCACCGGATGCCGAAGGAGGCCAGGTCCTTGGCCACCCGGGCCAACCGATGCCCGGCCACCGTGGGCTCCCCGGCCACCACGCATCTCCCTCCCGGCCTGAGCACGCGGTGTATCTCCCGGAGGGAAGCCTCCAGGTCGGGCAGGTGATGGAGCACGGCGTGCCCGATGACCAGGTCGAAGGACTCGTCCTCGTAGGGTAGTTCCTCGGCGTCCGCCTGCTGGAGGTGTACCTTGATGCCCAGCCGCTCGGCGTTTTCCCGGCAGACGTCCAGCATGCCCTGGGAGATGTCGCACCCCCAGGCCTCGTCCAGTACCCCCGCCAAGCCCAGGTTCAACATGGCGTACCCCGTGCCGCACCCGATCTCCATGACCTTAACCCCGCGGGGAAAAGGCCCTCCCAGGCCCAGTTCGAACTTGGAGAGCACGAAGCGCGCCATGTCGTCGTCGAAGCGGATGGCCCACTTGCGATCGTATTCCCGGCTGGTCTCGTCGTGAAAGACCAGGTTGGCTTCCTTGACATCCATAGGAAAGATTATATGCACGGTCCCGGGGCATAACAACCGGAAGGAAATGCGCTTCCGGAAGGGGGAGGCGGGAGGGCACCGGGTGAAGGGAGGGCCAGGGCGGGAAGGCGGGGACGGTCCGCGAGGATGGCATGCACGCCCAGGGAGGGGGATGCGCCGTCCCGGGGGTAACGACCGGAGGGAAATGCGCTTCCGGAAGGGGAGGCGGGAGGGCACCGGGTGAAGGGAGGGCCAGGGCGGGAAGGCGGGGACGGTCCGCGAGGATGGCATGCACGCCCAGGGAGGGGGATGCGCCGTCCCGGAGATGATACCCGAAGGGAAGCCTGGTTGTAGAATGGATGAGGAGCATGAACCGGAAGGACGGATGAAGGGTGAAAAAGGAAATTGGCAACGCCGGGCGGTCCGCTCGGTGGTCCGCGTCGCTCAGGAGATGGTGGGCCCCGGGCGACGTGGTACTGGTCCTGGCCGTGGGCTTCTTGAGCCTCTTCCTCATCCTGCATGGGGTCAGCCGGGCGGGAGGGTCGAACCTCAAGGTCCGCGTCCTGGCCGACGGCAGGCAGGTGGCGGAATTCGACCTGCCGCAGGGAAAACGATCCCTGGCCATCGACGGCTACCAGGGCAAGAGCTACGTGGAGATCGAGGGGGGGCGCGTGCGCATGGTGGACTCCGCCTGCCCGGACAAGCTGTGCGCGCGCAGGGGGTGGATCTCCCGTCCCGGGGAGAGCATCGTCTGCCTTCCCAACCGTGTGGTCATCGAGGTGGTGAGCGGGGAAGGGGGTCCCGATGTCGTCAACCGTTGACAGGACCCCCCTCCCGGGGATACCGCCCTCCGACCGCCGGGCATACCTGGTCAGCCGCCTGGGCCTGCTGGTGACCCTGGGGCTGGTCCTCCAGATATTGGAGGGCATGCTGCCTCCCGTCCTTCCCCTTCCCGGCGTGAAGCTGGGCCTGGCCAACCTGGCCACCCTCATCGCCCTTTTCACCCTGGGTCCCTGGGAGGCACTGGCCGTTAACCTGCTCCGCTGCCTCCTGGGCGGGTTGTTGCGGGGAAGCTTCGTGGGCCTGACCATCAGCCTGGCTGCCGGGACGGCGGCCACCCTGGTGATGGCGTTCATCTACGTCATCAAGCCGCCGTTCGTGACGCTCACGGGCCTGAGTATCGCCGGCGCGGTCTCCCACAACGCCGCGCAACTGGGGGTGGCCGTATGGTTGGTGGGCTTTCCGGGTCTGGTGAATTACCTCCCCTTCCTCCTCCTTCTGGCCCTGCCCACCGGATTCCTCATCGGCCTGCTGGCCCGCAGGCTTCTCCTCTCCCTGGGTGCCGGGTACTTGTTCCCCGCGGCTGCGCCCCGACGCGTCGCCGGCGGAGAACCGGGGGCGGAGGGCCCACCCGGGGGATCGACCGCAACCCCGGACCCCGCGGGAGGAAACGGAATCCGCGCCGGGCGGGCCCGGAGGGGCGAACCGGCCGGAGAACCGGCCATCCTCCTGGAAGGAGTTACCATATGGTTTCCCGGCCGCGAGGACCGTCCGGCCCTCGACGGCCTCGACCTGGTGGTGGAGGAAGGGGAGTTCGTGGCGCTCACCGGGCTCAACGGCAGCGGCAAGTCCACCCTCTGCCGCCTGGTGAACGGACTCCTGCTACCCGGACTGGGGAGGGTGCGGGTATTCGGGTTGGACACCTCTTCTCCGGAGGACCTACGCGAGATCCGCCGCCTGGTGGGCATGATCCTGCAGGACCCCGACCACCAGGTGGTGGGCGCCACCGTGGAGGACGACGTGGCCTTCGGGCCCGAGAACCTGGGGCTCCCCCGCGAGGAGATATCCCTGCGGGTGGAGGAGGCGTTGCGCCTGGCGGGCGCCTCCCACCTCCGCCACCGCCAGCCGCACCTGCTCTCACCGGGCGAGAAGAAGAGGGTGGCCCTGGCCGGGGTGCTGGCCCTGCGACCCCGCCTAGTCGTATCCGACGAATCCACCTCCATGCTGGACCCCGTGGGCCGGTCCGAGTTCCTGGACCTCCTCCGGCGCCGGCGCGAGGAAGGGGGGGTCACCCTCCTCCACGTCACCCACCGCCCGGAGGAATTCCTCTTGGCCGACCGCCTGGTGCTCCTGGAGGAAGGGCGGGTGACCTTCGACGGCCCACCCCACCTTTTCCTTTCCCTTCCCCATCTCCGTGGGCGCATCGCGGCGCGGGAACCGGAGCCCCTGCTCCTGTCCCGAAAATTGCGCGACAGGGGTTGGCCGATGCCCGAGCACCCACGGGGCTTGGAGGACATCCTGGAGGGTTTATGGGCCTCGCCTTGAAGGACGTCCATTTCGCCTACCATCCCGGTACCCCCCTGGCCAGGGAGGTGCTGCGGGGCGTGGACCTGGAGATCCGGGAGGGCGAGATCCTCTCGCTCCTGGGCCCCAGCGGTTGCGGCAAGTCCACTCTCCTCCTGGTGGCGGCGGGATTGCTGGCCCCCCAGAAGGGCGCCCTCCTCCTGGACGACATGCCCTGCGGCGGGAAGGGGAATTCCCGCGCACGCCTGAGGGAGGCGGTGGGGATCTTGTTCCAGTCACCGGAGGACCAGTTGTTCGCGGAGACGGTGGAGGCGGACGTGGCCTTCGGGCTGCGCCGCTCCTCTCTCCCGCCGCGGGAGGTGAGGGAGAGAACCGCCCGTGCCCTTAGTTCCGTGGGCCTGGAGCCCTCCCTCTACTCATCGCTTTCGCCCTTCGGGCTCAGCCGTGGGGAGATGCGCCGGGTGGCCCTGGCCGGGGTAATGGTCAGGGAACCCCGCTTCCTACTCCTCGACGAACCTTTCTCCGGCCTGGACGGGGAGGGGCGCGAGCGGCTCGCCCTCCTCCTTCACCAGCTGCGCGGCTCCGGGGCGGGCATCCTCCTCGTCACCCACGAATGGGAGGAGGTCGACCTCCTGGCGGACCGGGCCGCGGTACTCCACCAAGGCCGCCTGGTCCTGGAGGGAGAAAAGGAAAGTGTGCTCGGGGACCGGGAGGGGCTTAGGCGCGCCGGCCTGGAGCCCCCGCCCCGGGTGGAGCTGTTGCACCTCCTGCGTGCCAGGTACCCCTCGCTTCCCACCTTCGTGCGCAATGCGGAGGAAGCGGCGGAGAGGATAGACGCCGCGATGAGAGGGGGTGCGGGATGAGGAGCCTACAGCGCATCCGCGTCGGACAGTATTATCCCCTCCCCTCCCCCCTTCACCGCCTGGACCCCAGGACCAAGCTGGCCTGCACCCTGGCCCTCCTGGTGAGCGCCTTCCTGGTGCGCAGGCCGGGGGGGATGATCCTCCTCCTGCTCTTCTGCCTGGCGGCTATTTACGTCGCCAAGCTCCCGCCGGGGCAAACCCTGTCCTCCCTCCGTTCGGTGGCCCTGCTCCTCCTGATCACCGCCACGGCCCAGCTCCTCTTCTCCCCCGGTCGCGAGATATGGAAATGGGGACCGCTGTCCGTCACCAACACCGGGCTTATGAACGGCGTGCTTTACTCCCTGAGGCTGGTTATCGCCGTCCTACTGCTGGGCATACTCACCATGACCACCGGCCCCGTGGAGATGCTCTCCGGCCTGGAGTCCCTAGCCGCCCCCCTCCGCCGCCTGGGCTTACCCGTACGGGACGCGGCCATGGTCCTGACCGCGGCCTTCCGCTTCCTCCCCCTCCTCCTCTCCCGCGCCGGGGACATAGCCCTGGCCCAGGAGGCCCGGGGGTCGGAATTCTCCGGCCGCAATCCAGCGCGGAGGATTCTAGACCTCGTGCCCCTGCTGGTGCCCCTGTTTTCGGCTTGCTTCCGCGACGCGGAGGAGCTGGGCGCCGCCCTGGCCGCGCGAGGCTACAGGGGCGAGGCGAGCCGTACCCACTACCGGTCCATGCGCTTCCGATTCGCCGACCTGGCCGCCGTATCCGCGGTGGCGGCGGTGGTGGCCCTCTCCCTTTGGCTGCCCGCTTGAATCGCCGCCCCCCGCGCTCAGCGCAGGGCCTGGACCAGGAAGTCCTCCCAGGGCACCTGGGCCATGAAGTGGTCGTTGAAGTCCTTGATCATCACGTACATCCAGTAGATGCCGTAGATGCCGCAGGTGACCAGGGTAAGGATGAGGAAGGTGACGTAATCCCGCTGGGGCACGGAAGGTACCGCCTGTCCGGCTTCCGCGGCCAGCCCCAGCTTGGCCAAGGCCCCGCTCATCAGGGTGAAGAACTGGGCCTCCAGGAGGTCATGCTGCACGTAATCCTGCATGAGCAGGTAATAGAGGATTAGGGAGCCAATCCCGGTGAACATGCAGATGAGAAGCCAGATGGCGGCACCCCGTTCCGTGGCCATGGTGGCCATTTGCGCGCGCACCTGCTCCAGCTGGGCGAGCTCCGGTGCGATAAGTTCCTCCCTGCCCTGGGCCTTGGCCCGCAAGGCGGCCACCGCGGCATCGGCCACCCCGGCCATGCGCCGGAAATGCTCGTCCCTCCTCTGCACCAGCTTATAGACGATGTACAGGCCGTAGATGCCGCAGGTGACGATGGAAAGCAGGATGGCCATCCCCGGATCGGTGATGAAGTCCGTGCTCGCCCGGGCACCCACCTGGTACTCGAGGGGGCTTCCGGGCTGCGCCGCGTAGGATGCTCCTTCCATGCCCTACCTCCTTTCTCCTTCCGGCCCCGCGGGCCCTTCATACCTCCACGCCGAAGAGAAGCAGCCTTGTAACCCATGCAGCTACCAGCAGGGCCAAGCCTGTTTTCGCCAGGCACCTCGCCGAATCCTCGTCGGGGCGGGGCAATACGCGCCGTGCGATCACCTGTTCCAGGGCAAGCCCAGCGGTCACCGCGGCTACCGAGAAAAAAAGGGGCGGTCCCAGCAGGTGATAGCGGAAGGCATCCGCCAGGCGTCCGCGGGATACGGCGGCGAAACTGCGGGTCATCCCGCAAAGCAGGCATGGAAGCCCGGTGAGCCGGCGGAAAAGGCACCCCGGTGACAAGCGTTCCACCCACCCCCGGAGGTAGGGGTAGAGGAAGGACGAAGCGAGGATCAGGGCTCCTCCCGCGAGGAAGACCGTTTCCCCCGGCAAGCCTCGACCCCCGCTCACCGCCCCGTTGTACCCGCGCCTAAAAAGTCCGATTCTCGACGGCGGATGGAGGTCTCTTTCTTGGCCCCGCACCGCACCCGGCGGGGCTCCGCCGACCGCTGCTGGCGCCCCACCCGTTTCCCGGCAGGCCTCGTTTTCCTCCCCTGCCACGGAAGGCGGTCCAAGGCGTGTATTCGTGTTGTCCAGCGGATCTCCTCTCTCGCACATATCTCCTCTCTCGCATATTATTCCCTTGCCGGGGCGCAAACATGTGGGGGGACGCGACCGCGGAACCCGGCAAAACCCGCAGGGACCTCTATAGCTCGCCGCATCTTTCTTCCACGCACCGGAAAGACTTCCTTTAACGCGTGCGCATCTCCCTTTCCGCCGGCGCGAACCGTGCTCCGGGAGTCGATCTCCAGGGATAACCGTACATACGCTTGGAATCGAGTTGAGGCGGCTGGAGAAATGGTGCCTCGGGGCTCGACGTTCAAGGATATCCGTTCATGCACCGAGAATTAAGTTGATGCGGGGTGGAGATAATGACCAAACGGCGTAGCGGCGAGCAAGACGGCTTCACCATCGTGGAGATGATGATGGTCCTTCTGATCATCGGCATCCTCCTGGGCATCGCCTTCGTCTCCTATTCCTTCTCCCTGGACCGCACCCGGGAGACCGCCTGCCGCGCCAACCTGAAGACCATAAGAGGGGCCATATACGCTTACGAAGCCGAGCATGGGGCCTACCCCCCTTCCCTCCAGGAACTGGTGCCCGATTACCTTGAGGCCGACACCGATTTCCGCTGCCCCAAATCGGGGCAGGGATATCTCTACGACCCGGTGGAGGGCAAGGTCTCTTGTCCCTATCACCAGGACCTGTGACCCCGGGGAGGAAGGATAGGACATGAGATACGCCAAGTTCGAGCGCCTGGTACTCCTGGTGATGGGCCTGGCCGTGGCGGCCATGGCCGTGGGCATGGCGGTACAGAAGACGGATGCCGTGGAGGTCCTGGGCCACTGCCTGATGATGGCCGTGGTGGTGGCCAGCCTCTACGGGGGGAGGCGGGGAGCCGTCCTCTCCTTTCTGCTCTGCCTGGCCCTCTACTCCGCCTGCCGCCTGGCCTGGAGAGGGGATTTCCAGGGCGGGGTACTCGCCCAGTTGATAGGCGCCAAGTTCCTGGTCTACGGGATCATGGCCTTCCTCTGCCACCACATCCGGGTCCAGTTCCGCTACTTCTTCGTGAAGATAGAGGAGCAGGACCTGGTGGACGACGAGACCCAGGTGGGAAACGCGCGCTTCCTGCGTCGCGAGATCAAGCAGCGCGTCCTGGAACACGAGAGGTACGGGAAGCCCTTCTCCTTGGTGCTCTTCTCCTTCGACCCCGCCCTCCTTTCCCGAACCAGGGGGAGGGAGGCTAGCTTGCTCCGCGACGTCACGGTGAACGTGCTCAAGAACGACACCCGTGCCGTGGACGAGCTGGCCCGGGTGGGGGACCGCCTGGTGGTCCTCCTCCCCAACGTGGGACCCGAAGGAGCCAGGGCCTGCGCGGCACGGCTCCAGGACAAGATCCAGGGGATACTCCGCGGCCGGGAGGAGGAGGGCCTGGCCACGGCCCAGGCGAGCATCCTCTCCTACCCCGAGGACCGCGAGGCGGTGGAGGATATGCTTGCCGAGTTGGAGGAAAGCCCCTGACCTCGCTGTTTTTGCTCTTCCCCGGGACGCCTTTTCCGGGTCACCCGCCGCGCTTTCCGGTGCACGGTGGCTGACCTTCTCCCGGGGGGGCGGGGCGAATCGCCATTGCCCCCGCCGTACCGGGCTCCCCGGGGTACGGTTGTCCGCTCCCCTCCCCGCCGTCCTTCCCCCCGATCAGCGTTTCCCGGATCACGGAGGTCACCCGGGGATGGACGAGCTTGCTTCCCGCCAACCTGACGCTAAACCAGAAACACGCCCCACCGGCGGCCACAGCCGCCCCGATCGCCGCTCCCTGGTTGGCCTTCCCTCCCGCCGCGAGGAAGAGGAGGAAGGCCAGGAGATAAGCGGCGGCCATGGCCAGGAGGGGAAGCCCGAAAGCCAGGAGGAAGGAGAGGATCACGGCCCGTCCGGGGATTTCCAACCCCACCTCCTCCCCCTCCCGGGCCCCGGTACCGTCCAGGGCGGTGAACTCCACCTCCGCGCCGGCGCGCCGGGAAAAGATGCCGCACGCCCCGCACTGTGCACAGTCCGAGGCGGCCACGTGCACCTTCACCCATCCGCTCCCTCTCTCCGTGACCACGCCCCTGCATTCCATGGTACTCAGTATAATCCACAGGCGGACAAGCGGTCCCCGCCCCCTTTTCCCTCCCTTTCCCCTCTCCCGCTGACGGTTCGCCGTGCCCAAAAGGAACGGGTTAAATTTCGGAATCTCAAAAAATTTTTTTGGAAATTTCGAAATACTTCTGGACATCCTCCGAATGAAGGATTAAATTACAATACGGTTTTATTTTGCCCGCATCAGGCGGTTTTCCCCCGGACATGGAGCACCGATGAGGATAGGAGCAGGGATTAGCGCCGGGTGGCGAAAGAGGATCAGGGGTGGAGTCCATCCCCCGGACAACAAGCACTACACCGCCGAAAAGCCCATAACCCGCATGGAAGCACCGGAACTTGTGGCCATCCCTCTCAGCCAGCACATCGGTGCGCCTTGTTCTCCAAAGGTGGGAAGAGGAGACCGGGTCCTGGTGGGCACGGTGATCGGTGATTCCGAGGCCTTCGTATCCGCCCCCGTGCATTCCAGCGTCTCGGGAACGGTGCGGGAAATAGCGCCCCATCCCCACCCGGTGGGCGGGGAATCGCCCGCGGTGATCATCGAGAACGACGGCCTGTACGAGCGCGATCCCTCTCTCCAGCCGTTGCCATGGGAGGACATGGAACCCGAGGACATCCGCCGCGCCGTCCGCGCGGCGGGAATGGTGGGGCTGGGTGGGGCCGCCTTTCCCACCCACGTGAAGCTGGCGCCGCCCAGGGAATTCCCCATCGACACGGTGATCCTCAACGGCGCGGAATGCGAGCCTTTCCTCACCGCCGACTACCGCCTGATGCTCGAACATACCGAGGAGGTGGTGGAGGGCCTCCGGATCATCATGAAGGCCGTGGGGGCCCCCCGGGCGGTCATAGCCGTGGAGGACAACAAGCCCCTGGCCGTCCGGAAGCTGGCGGAGGTGGTCCGGGACCCGGCCATCGAGCTGCGCACCCTGAGGACCCGATACCCCCAGGGCGCGGAGAAGGTGCTCGTCACCAATCTCCTGGGGCGGGAGGTCCCCTCCGGGGGGCTGCCCATGCACGTGGGGGTGGTGGTGAACAACGTGGGCACGGCGAGGGCCATCGCCCACTACTTCCGAACCGGCTTGCCCCTGGTGGAGAGGGTGGTCACGGTGACCGGATCGGTGATCCGGGAACCCTCCAACCTCCTGGTCCCCCTGGGCACCAGCTTCGCCGCCGCCGTGGAGGCCTGCGGAGGGTTCATGTCCCACCCGGCCAAGGTCATCATGGGCGGACCCATGATGGGCCTGGCCCAGCACACCCTGGAGGTTCCGGTGGTCAAGGGGACCTCGGGCATCGTGGTCCTCTCGGACCAGGAAGCGGCCTACGAGATTCCCCGAGAGCCGGTATGCATCCGTTGCGGCCGCTGCGTGGAGGCCTGTCCCATGAACCTGATCCCCACCTACCTGGCGACCTTCTCCTACCGCGAGAGATGGGAGGAAGCCAGGCGCCTGAGCATCAACGACTGCATAGAATGCGGGTGTTGCACTTATGCCTGTCCCACGCGGAACCCCATGGTGCAGCTCATAAAGTTCGGGAAGGCGGAACTGGCCCGCCTCAAGGCCGCCGAGGAGAGGCGGGCCCGGGACAGGGAAGCCAACGCCGGGAAGGAGGGCGGCGGTGGAAGCAACTAGGTTCATCATCTCCACCTCCCCGCACATCCGGGATCCCATAACCACCCGGAAGATCATGTGCCAGGTGATCGTGGCCCTGGCCCCGGTGACCCTATACTCGTTGGTTATCCACGGCGTCCACGGTTTCTACGTCATCGCTTCCTCCATCGCCGGGGCCCTCCTGGGGGAGCTGGCGGTGCAGAAGGCCAGGCGCCTCCCGGTGACCCTGGACGACTGCAGCGCCCTGCTCACCGGCCTGCTCCTGGCCCTCACCCTGCCTCCCAGGGTCAACTGGTGGATAGCCCTGGTGGCCGGGACGGTGGCCACGGTGTTGGGCAAGCAGATCTTCGGCGGGTTGGGCCACAACCTCTTTAACCCCGCCCTGGTGGGCAGGGCGGTAGCCTTCGTCTCCTGGGCCGCCTACATGACGGCGGGATACGTCAAGTCGGCGGCCATAGGCATCGCCAACACCCCGGCGCACAAGGCCATCGAGAAGGCGGTGGACGTGGCCGGGGGAGCCTCACCGCTGGCGGCCATGAAGATAGTCTACGACCCCTCCCTCAGTCCCGTGGGACCCGGCGGGGTTCCCCACGGGATCCAGGCCTCTTCCTATTACAAGCCCCTGCTCCTGGCCAACCCCTGGGGGTGCCTGGGAGAGGTCTCGGCCCTGCTCCTCGTCCTGGGGGGTATCTACCTGGCGGTAACCCGCATCATCGACTGGAGGATCCCGGTCATATACGTGGGAACGGTCGCCGTTCTCACCGCCATCACCGGGAGGGATCCGCTCTTTTACACCCTGGCGGGCGGGTTGCTCATCGGGGCCATCTTCATGGCCACCGACTACACCACCAGCCCCCTGGCCCCGCGCGGCAAGGTGATCTATGCCCTGGGTCTGGGCTTGGTGACCTGGCTTCTGCGCTTCTGGTCCAACAACCCGGAGGGGGTGATGTTCGCCATCCTCTTCATGAACGGCCTGGTGCCCATCATCGATCGCTACATCCTTCCCCGCACCTACGGGAAGGTCGCCCGGCCCAAGGAGGCGAGCGGGCCATGATGCGCCACGTCCTCAACCTGGGCCTGCGCCTCTTCCTGGTCTGCGCCGTGGCCGCCGCCGGCCTGGGGCTGACCTACTCCTTGGTCAAGGACCGCATCGCCCAGGAGGAGGCCAAGCGGCGGGCAAGGGCGGCGGAGGCGGTCCTGTCCTCCATAGGCGCGCAACCCCGGGAGAGCGAGGAGCTCACGGCCTTGCTGCAACGCGACTTCCCGGATCTTATCACCGTCTTCGAGGGCCTGGACGAGGCCGGACAACGGGCGGGCTACGCCTTCGTGCTCAAGAGCAAGGGCTATAACTTCATCACCATGGCCGTGGGGGTGGACCTGGAGGGCAAGGTCACCGGCATCAAGGCGGTGACCAACGAGGAGACCCCCGGGCTGGGATCGGTGGCCCTGGACTCCGAGCAGTACCTGGCCAAGTTCCAGGGCAAGGGCCCGGAGCCCCTGACCCTCAAGGTGGACGTGGATGCCTGGACGGGGGCTACCTTCACCTCCAAGGGCATCGCCAACGGGGCGAACATGGCCTTGGAGATGTGGAAAAGGCTCCAGGAAGGGGGTGAGGTTTGATCGTGGAGGAGAAGGAAAAGACCCTCTGGGGGGAGCTGCGCAAGGGCTTCATCACCACCAACCCCCTCCTGGTGCTCATGGTGGGCCTGTGTTCCTCCCTGGCCATCTCCACCCGGGTGGAGAACTGCATCTTCATGGGGCTGGCGGTCATCTTCGTGCTCACCTGCTCCAACGTGATCATATCCCTCATCCGCAACTTCATCCCCGACCAGGTGCGCATCCCCATCTACATCGTGGTCATCGCCTCCTTCGTGACCATCGTGGACCTCACCCTGAAGACCATCCCCGCGGTCTACGAACGTCTGGGGGTATGGATACCCCTCATCGTGGTCAATTGCATCATCCTGGCCCGGGCGGAGGGCTACGCCTCCAGCGCCAAGGTCTCCCACGCCTTCATGGACGGGTTGGGGATCGGGATGGGGTACACCTCGGTCCTCCTGATCATGAGCGTGTTCCGGGAGCTCTTCGGGACCGGCAAGATAGTGCTTTTCAATACCACGGTCATCAACCTGCACATCAAGGCCGTGCCGGTGATCCTCATCATGTTCCCGGGTGCCTTCATCACCTATGCCCTGCTCTCCGCCCTCCTGCAGTGGTACCAGGCGCGGAAAAAACCGGAAGCCGAGGAGGGATAGCATGAACGAGGCCTGGAGGTATTTCCTGCTCTTCTTCGGCGCCTCGGTGGTGGCCAATATCCTGCTCATCCGCTTCATCGCCCTCTGCCCCTTCTTCGGGGTCTCCACCAGCCTGGAGACCTCTCTGGGGATGAGCATCTCGGTGATCTTCGTCATGACCATGGCCACCTCGGTGAGCTGGATAGCCTGGAACTACGTACTCAAACCGCTGGGGGTGGGCGAGTTCCTCTATATCCCCTCCTTCATCCTCATCATCGCCAGCCTGGTGCAGTTCGTGGAGATGGTGATCAAGAAGACCAGCCCGCCCCTCTACCGGGCCATGGGTATCTACCTCCCACTGATCACCACCAACTGCGCCGTGCTGGCCGCGGCCACGGAGAGCGTCAAGCCGGGCTTCTTCACCAAGCTCAACATCGCCTACCATTACGGCTTCCCCGAGGCCCTGGTCTACACCATCGGGGTGGCCGTGGGTTTCTCCCTGGTGCTCATCCTCTTCGCCGCCATGCGGGAGAGGCTGGAGATGGCCCCCATCCCCAAGTTCTTCCGGGGAGTCCCCATCGCCTTCATCACCGCCGCCCTCTTCTCCCTGGCCTTCATGGGCTTCGCGGGGATGTTCAACCTTTGAGGGGTGAAACATGGACTGGACCCTGGTGTGGAAAGCGATAGTCAGCCTGGCCGGCTTCGGCATCCTGCTGGGCGCCATCCTGGCCGTGGCTTCCCGGCGCTTTCACGTGGAGACCGACCCCCGGGTGGCGGAGATACTGGAGGCCCTCCCGGGCTCCAACTGCGGGGCCTGCGGGCTCCCGGGCTGCGAGGCCGCCGCCGAGGCGGTGGCCAAGGGGGAGGCCCCGGTGAACGTGTGCCGGGCGGGAGGGCCGGATGTGACCGTGGCCGTGGGAAGGATCATGGGCCTGGAGGTGGAGGTGGGAGTGGCCCAGGTGGCCCACATCCATTGCCGGGGCGGAAAATCGCTGTCTCCCCCCCGGGCCTTCTACCAGGGGGTGAACTCCTGTCGCGCCGCCCACCTGCTGGGAGGGGGGAAGGCCTGCCCCTTTGGCTGCCTGGGCCTCCAGGACTGCGCCGATGTCTGCCCGGTGAGCGCCATCGCCTTCGACGAGGAGGGCATCCGCCGGGTCAACGTGCGCAAGTGCACGGGGTGCGGCCTGTGCGCGGACGTATGCCCTCGCGACCTCATCCAAATGGTTCCCGTCACGGCCAAGGTCTTCGTGCGCTGCAAGAGCCGCTACACGGGGAAGAAGGCCACCTCGGTGTGCAGGGTAGCCTGCATCGGTTGCCGGCGCTGCGAGAAGGCCTGCCCGGCGGATGCCATTCGCGTGGATGACGGTTTCGCCTCCATCGACTACGACAAGTGCACCAACTGCGGGGATTGCGCGGCGGTATGCCCCACCGATTCCATCCAGGTGTGGGTGGAAAGGTCCGGGCACCCGGAGGGCGGGGAATTCGTGGTCCCGGAGAAGAAAAGGCGTCCACGGAGGGAAGAGGGCGGGAGGGAAAAGCCGGGTGCGCGGGAGGAAGCCCCTCCGCAGGAGGACGGCGAACCTTCCTGAATCCCCCCAAACCCGTCTTCAGGCTCCCCTGAGCCAGTCCAGGACCGGCGCCAGGAAAGGGTATTCCTCGCCCAGGGCCCTGAAACCGGGTCCCTCCAGGGCCCCTCGCTCGCGGATCCATGGCAACCGGTTGTCGTAGGCCACCTCTACCCTGTACCCGGCTTCCCCCCCGAGTTCCTCGGCCACGCCCTCCAGCAGCTCCTCGGCCAGGCGGCGAAAGAGGCCGTGCGGCTCTTCCTCCCCGTTCCCGAGGTCCGCGGGGAGAAAGAGGCCCAGGAGCCCGGGGGCCCGAAAAACGGCCAAGGCCGGGCGATAGACCAGGGCGTAAAGGCGGTTGCGGAAACGGAAGACGTGGTGCCCACCGTGCGGGAGGCGACAGGTGCCTTCCTCCCTCTCCCCCCGTTCGCAGGAGGGGAAAACCCTGTCCACCGTTTCCCGGAAAACGGCATCCAGCGCCCTGCAGGACTTTTCCCAAGGCGGAAACCCCGAAAAGGAGGCCTCGAGAAAGAGGGAGCCCCGCATGGGAAGAGCTTCCACCTTTTCCATTTCCAGGGGTTCCAGGAAATGGACCAGCCCCCGCGCGGCGTAAACCGCGTAGGCGTCCTCCCCTATCCCGGCCAGGCGGCGCACGTCCTCCGCTACCAACCTCAACAGCCTGGCGCGCAGTCGCACCCGCCCCCAATGACCTTGCTCCCCGCCGGGAAAGAGGACCGGGAGGCGGGGAAAGTCCCGGGTGAGGACATCCCTAACGTGAGCGGGAAAGTCGGGGCGGTCGAAATCCCTTTTGCGGAGGGCATAGAGGAAACCGACCCTCGTCCCGTCCGGAAGCCGTGGAAGGCGGCATACCGGAAGGTAATGCGGTGAGGCCTGGGGCGGCGGCTCTCCCCGGCGCAGGGCGGCGCGCATCTCCCCCATCACGTAGGCCGGGTAGTAGGCGCGGGGCTGGTATATGGCGGCGTAGGGGCTGAGCATCCCCTCCGTTTCCACCGTGTCCCCCTCGCGCAGGGTCTCGCGGAGGATGGCCTCCTTTATCCCCTGCACCTCCAACCCGTGGTAATGCGCGCCGGCGCGATCCCTGCCCACCGCCGAGGCATGCCCGGAGAGGGCGTAGCACATGGCAAACTTTCCCATCTCCTCGGCCAGGAGGTTCCGTTTTCTGGGCACCGGCGTACGATATCTTTCTTCCATGAGGACCATTATAGTCGCGAACGCCCGGGGGTGGGTTGAGCCTCAACGCCTCCGGGCCGAAAGACCCCCAGTGGGCCCGGGGACCCATCTGCGCCGGGAAGGCGGTTCTCCATGTCCTCCCCACCCCTTCCGGAAAGCCGTAATTCGCAGTAGCCCACCGCCTCTCCACCCGCGGGGAAGGCCCGCCTTGCTTCTCCCCATCCCCAAGGAATCCTACCCGCCAGGCGTAATGCCTCCTCCCGGGAGTAGCGGTGTATCCGGCCTGCCCCTATGGACCACGGAGAAGCGCCCTCGTCGCCTTACCGCGCCTGGGCGCGCCACGCGGGGACCTCGCCCGTCAGCTTCCGCATGGCATGCCCCCCGGCCGCTTCTTTCGGCAAGGCGTCCGGGTAAGGTCCGGCTCCAACCTCGTTGCCAGCCTTTTCCTTCTCCCGTCACCCGCCGATCCCACATGATCGCGGCACGAACGTCCGTTCGATGATAAGATAATCCCGGCGCATCCGTTCGGGAGGGCGGGAGGAAAGGGGGGTCGAGCCTTGACCGCGGCATCCGAAGTCACCATCTACGGCGCAGGCATGTCCGGACTGGTGGCCGCCATCGACCTGGCGCGACACGGGTACCGGGTTACGGTCCACGATCGCGAGGCGGGCTACGGCGGCGACAGCGTGTACAATCCCTCCACCCACACCACCTCCATAGACGTGGAACGCACCTCGGAATACATAGGGATCGACCTCTCGCCGGTGTTCCATCCCCTGAGGCGCTGCCCCTTCTACTTCCACGAGGCGGTATTCCACCCGCCCCTGGAGGTCCTGGACATGTACACCGTGGAGAGGGGCAACCGGCCCACCAGCCTGGATACCCTTCTCTTCGCCGAGGCCCGCAAGCTGGGGGTTGAGTTCCGCTTCAACTCCCCCCTCCGAAAGGAAGATCTTTCCAGGCTCCCCGAGAACACCATCATCGCCTGCGGGCTCACTCCCAGCGTGTACGAGATGCTGGGTATCCCCTACCTGCGCTGGTACGGTTGGATCTCCCGCGGGGAGATCGGTTTCAGCAACCTCTCCTGGATCTGGGTGGACGAAGTGGTCTCGGAATACGGTTACCTCAGTTCCTGCAACAACTACTACTTCGACCTTCTCTTCTCCAACCGGCACATCGACCGCAAGGCCCTGGACAAGTACCGGGATTTCATGGTCCGCCACGAAGGGGTGGAACACGATAACTGGACCTACGTCTCCGGGGCGGTGCCCGTGGCCAGCCCGGACAACCCCCGGCTTTTCCACCGCGGGCTCATCCTGTGCGGGACCATAAGCGGGGCCATGGACCCCTTTTTCTGGTTCGGCATCCTGGGAGCCCTGGTCACCGGCAAGGTGGCGGCCATGGCCGTCTACGACCGTTCCAGGGCCGTGGAGGAGTTCGACCGCTTCAACCGCGGCTACCGGCGCGGCTACGTTTTTAAGAACCGGGTCTGGTACCGCATCCGGCCCCACGTCAACTGGCTGGAATGGCAGATGAGCCTGGTGGGCCCCTCGAGGATGAAGAAGCTCGCCGCCCTGTACTTCAGCCGCTTTCGCGCTCCCTTCAACCTCCCCGGCTTCGCCCGCCTGGGCGTCTACTGAGCTCCGCGCGACACCCGCGGGGTCGTTCGCGTGGGCGGGGGCGATCTTTCCTACACCCACCCCTCTTGTCCGTGAAGGCCCCCGGAAGTCGGGCGGGAAGGCCATCCGGGATCGCCCGGGACAAGGGACCGCCAAGGAGGGCCGCGAGCCGCGCTCAGGCCGGGGGGAGCTCGAACCCTTGTTCGCCCGGAGGAAGGATCGGGTCCCGGTGAGCCATATCGCCTAGGGGATCGCCCGGGACAAGGGACCGCCAAGGAGGGCCGCGAGCCGCGCTCAGGCCGGGGGGAGCTCGAACCCTTGTTCGCCCGGAGGAAGGATCGGGTCCCGGTGAGCCATATCGCCTAGGGGATCGCCCGGGACAAGGGACCGCCGGGGAAGGCCGCGAGCCGCGGTCATGCTGTGGAGAGGGCCTCGGCCAGGGGGGCGTTTATCCGGTTTAACCGCAGGAAGGTCGGAAGGTCTCGGCGAGCCGGGACGCTTAATCCCCTTTTGTCCGTGGTAAGTCCCCTACTCGGGGGGGATGATCCGCTCCCCCACGCGGGGCGGCATGGCGTTATATACCTCCTCCACGCGGAGGGCATAGCGGCCCCTTCCCGCGGACAAAAGCTCCCCCTTGACCTTGTAGGACTTGGCATCCATGGTCACCAGGGCCATGGCCGCCGGGCAGGGAGTGCGCACCTCCGCGAGCTCCCGGTTATAGGCCGCCGCCCTGAAGAGCAGGAGCCCGCTCCCCTTCTCCACCACCGGGAGCACCGGTATCGCCCGGGGATACCCGTCCTCCCCCATCACCGCCAGGGCCTTGATGGAGGTGAGCATGGTGAACTTCTCCCTCACCAGCCGGGGCATCTCCACGCCCCCCGGCAACCCGTCCCGGCTAGCCGCCATCAGGCGGACCAAGTCCAGGGGGATGGAAAGGAAGGAAGCCCGGCGCACCGGGTCCTGTTCCCGCACGTCGATGACCCCCGCCGACCTCACCCCGGAATAGGCGTTGTAGCGCATGAGGGGCGAGGAATCTATGGCCTCCTTGTAGGGACCGGTGCTCTCGAACCCCCGGAAATCCCCGGTGAGGGTGACCATTTTAAGCTTGGTGTTCACGCAGGCCATGCCCACCCGGGGGTTGTTCGCCAGGTATTCCTTGCTCCTCCACATGAGGAACTCCCCGAAGATGAGGCGGTCTTTCCTTCCATCCGGGGGCGGCTGGAGGGTGACGATGAGGGCCACGTTGGGTCGTCCCTCCGGGTCCACGGTGGCCAGGAACTTGGCCGCCATCTCCTCGGCGAAAAGTTCGCGCGCCTCGGGCGAGATCTCCATCTCGGCCCACCCCTTTCCTTATTCCCCACGCCTCTAGAACGGTCACGGCCTCCCTTCACCGAAGGCCCCTGGGGATTGCGCCCTCCTCGGCTTCCCCGGGAGCGGAAACCCCACCGGACAGCGATTCAAACCTCGGCCCTGCCTACCCGGTCCCCCTCTTCCTCGCCGTGGCCCCCGACCAGCGGGCCACGGTCAGCCCCTCCTCCCCGGCCACCTCCGCCAGCCTCTCCATCTTCTCCTCGGCGATGAGTCCCCGCCCGGCCAGGGGGAAGATGAGGTCCAGCCGGCGGTACTTGGCGTCGCAGGTGTTGTTGAAGGCCAGAAGGTCGTACCTCTCCACGGTGGGGAGTTCCTCCCGGATGAAGCGGGCTATGAGGCGGATGTTCTCCTCGCCGTCCGTGTAGCCGGGGATGACCGGGGTGCGCACCCACATGGGCTTGCCCTCCGCGGCGACGCGGCGGGCGTTCCCCAGGACCAGGTCCAGGGGAATGCCGGTCCATTCCCGGTGGGCTTCCGGGTCCATCACCTTGAGGTCGTAGAGGACCAGGTCGGCCAGGTCCACCAGGGGCCCCAGCCTGTTCCAGGACACCCCCCCGCAGGTGTCCAGGGCCAGGTGGACGGCCTCCGCCTTGAGCGCCTCCATCAGGGCCCGGGAGAACTCCGCCTGCAGGGCGGGCTCGCCCCCGGAAAGGGTGACCCCTCCGCCTGATTTCTCGTAGAAGACGCGGTCCCGCAGGACCTCGGCGGCCACCTCCTCCACCGTCCTCACCTTCCCGATGACCTCCAGGGCGGCGGCCGGGCAGGCCTCCTCGCAACGGCCGCAGGCGTCGCACCTCTCCCGGTCGATGACCATGCCCTCCGGTGTGAGGGTCAGGGCCCCACGGGGACAGGCCTTCAGGCAGTCGCGGGCGCCGATGCAGCGCACCTCGTACCACACCAGCTGGGGCCGCGGGTCCAGGCCCTCCGGGTTGTGGCACCACGGGCAGCGCATGGGGCATCCCTTGAGGAAGACGGTGGTGCGGATGCCCGGGCCGTCCTCGGTGGAATAGCGCTGTACGTTGAAGACCACGCCGGTGAGCCCGGCGGGCTCAGAGGCGGTGGGATTCGCGGGCGATGATCTCATCCTGTATCTCCTTCCCCAGCATGACGAAATAGGCGTTGTACCCGGTGACCCTCACCAGCAGGTTGCGGTACTCCTCGGGACGGCGCTGCGCCTCGCGCAGGGTTTCCGGGTCGATGACGTTGACCTGCAGGGCCGTCCCCCCCTTCTCCCCGTAGGCGCGGAGGAAGGCCATGAGCTTCTCGATGTGTTCATCGTCCCGCAGCAGGGAGGGGCTGAAGCTGATGGTGTGGGAGGCCCCGTTGGGAGCCGTCTCCAGCCCCAGCTTGCCCACGGAAAGGGTCACCGCCGTGGGCCCGTTGCGGTCCGCCCCGTCCACCGGCCCGATGGCGTTGGAGAGGTAGGTCCCCCGCTTCCTCCCGTCGGGGGTGGCGGCGGTGGAGGGAGCGAAGGATATCCAGTAGTTCCAGGAGAGGTAACCCCCGCGGTACCTTCTCCCGGTGGCCGGGGAGGTACGCCTGAAGACCGCTTCCGTCCAGGTGCGGGAAAGCCAGCGGGCCACCTCGTCGGCGTAGTCGTCGTCGTTCCCGTACTTGGGGGCCTTGTTCAGGAGGGTCTGGCGCAGGGCCTCGTGTCCCTCGAAGTTGTCCTCCAGGGCCCTCTTCAGCTCGCTGATATCCACCTTGCGCTCCTCGAAGACCAGCTTCTTCACCGCGGCGAGGGAATCGGCGGTGGTGGCGAAGGCCACTCCCTCCACGGTGATGTAGTTGTGTCGCGCCCCTCCCTGGGTTATGTCCCTCCCCTTCTCCGCGCAGCCCCCGACCAGGGCGGAGAGGTAGGGGGTGGGCTCGTACTCCGCCCGGATGCGGTCCGCCTCGTCACTGATGTCCAGGACGTAGTCCAGGAGGGCCTGGAGCTGGGCCTCGAAGGCGCGGCGGAACTCCTCCCAGCTGGCAAACTTTTCCACGGGCCCGGTGTCCGGGCCGATGCGCTTCCCGGTGGCCGCGTCCCGGCCGCGGAAGAAGACCATCTCCACCGCCTTGGCCAGGTTGACGTTGACGTCCACGGTCCCCGAGCGGTCGTCACCCTGCAGGGTGTTCTCCAGGCATCCCACGGGGGCGTAATCCCAGAGGCGCTCCCTGGGGAGTCCCTGCCACTCCAGGCCGCGCATGGAGTTCTCGTCGAAGTTCATGAGGAAGGGGGAACCCTGGGCCCGGGCTATCATCTCCGCCACCCGCCGCAGGAGGGCCTCGGGGGTCCCGGCGTGCAACCGGATGTTGGGCTTGGGCTCCAGCATGTTCATCTCCTCGATCACTTCCAGGAGCAGCCAGGTGAGCTCGTTGGAGGCGTCGTTGCCCTGGGCGTCGATGCCCCCCAGGGTCATGAGCTGCCCGAACCCGGAGTTGATGCCCTGGTTGCTGAGCACCCGGCACTGGAAGTCGTAGGCGTAGTTGTGCTTCACCCAGTAGCACTGCAGGATCTCCTTGGCTTGCTCCCGGGTGAGCCGCCCCTCTTCCAGGTCTTTCCTGTAATAAGGGAGCATGTACTGGTCGAAGCGCCCGTGGGAGAGGCCGGCCCCCGGGTAGGATTCGGCGGCCATGACCAGCATGTGGGTGAACCAAATGGACTGCACCGCCTCGTGGAAGGTCTCCGCCGGCTCCCAGGGGACCTTGTGGCAGATGCGGGCGATCTCCCGCAGCTCCGCCGCCCGGGCCGGATCCCCCTCCTCGCCGGCCAGGCGCTCCGCCTCCTCCGCGTAGCGCCGGGCCAAGTCCCGCGCCCCTTCGCAGGCTATGATCAGAGCCTCCAGGAAATCCCGGTAGGCGGGGTCACCGGAGGCCTCCCTGCGGCGGGAGAGGTCCTCGCATATGCCGCGCAAGCCCTCGCGCAGCACCCGCGGGTAGTCGGGGATGAGGTGGCCGGGGACAGCGCCGGTATTGCCGATGCCCAGCTCGTTTATCTCCGCGCACCGCTTCCACCAGCGGTCCACGGCCCTCCTCCAGCGCCTGGCCTGCCTGCGGTTGTGGCACTTGGAGAGGGCGGTGTTGAACTGCCCTCCCACGACGAGTTCGCCCTCCAGGATGTTCACCGGGAGGTGACGGCGGCAGACCTGGCGGAAGAAGAGGGCCCTCCGGAGTATTAAGGGCTTGTCCCAGAACCCCTCCGGGAGCTCCACCCTGCGGGCCAGGACCTTCAGCGACTCAGCGAAGGCGCCCATGAAGGGTACCATCTCGGGGATTATGCCCCAGTTCACCGGGGACCACACCTCGTCCCACTCCGTCCCCGTGGTGAAGGGCAATACCTCGTTGCGGAAATAGGGGCGCTTCTCGATGGAATAATATTCCTCCCGCAGCCTCCTCACCCGCGGGGAAAGGTTGTCCGAGGGCCGCCAGATGCGGTCCGGCGTCACCACCTCGCTCTCCCTCACCGTGCTCACCTCCCGGCTCGGCTCACTGGCACCAAAGGCGCCGCACCGCTACCCGCCGATTCCCGCCTTCAACTGTTATCATAGTACACCACCCCGCGGGCGCATTGACCTGCATTAAGGTCGGGTGCCGGGGGTCCGTTGCGTCTTCCCGCCCCAAGCCCCTCGAGCGGGCGGGGACCGGGGTGCCGTCTAGATGAGGTTCTGCAACTGCAAGGGGCATAGTACACCACCCCGCGGGCGCATTGACCTGCATTAAGGTCGGGTGCCGGGGGTCCGTTGCGTCTTCCCGCCCCAAGCCCCTCGAGCGGGCGGGGACCGGGGTGCCGTCTAGATGAGGTTCTGCAACTGCCAATCGAGGAGGGACTTGCCCACCTCCAGCAGGCGCAGGTCTTCGAGCATGCGGGCGGCGTCGCCCTCCAGGGGGATGCGGGCTTCCTCCAGCAGCAGTCGCGTGGACTCCACCCACTCGGCGAGCTCCTTCCCGAAGAAGAGCAGCAGTTCCAGGCGTTCCCTGCCGTTCTCCTCTTCGCCGAAGGTGAGCTCCAGGAGGCGCCTTCCGAGGACCCGGTAGGCGGTGAGCTCCACCTTCCTCTGGGCCAGGGCGGCACGTACGTCGGGCGGAACGGCAGCGGGGTCCAGCGGGGATACCAGCAGGTGGTGCCAGCGCTCGAGGTAGGCCACGATCACCGGGATGGCGGCCGCCCTCTCCCAGAGGAAGAGGGACCTGGATACGCGTTCGTGCCCCTGTCCCTCCTCGCCCACCAGCCGCTCCCCGGGAACCCAGACCCCGTCCAGGATGACCCTGCCGTGGGGGGAGGTGGTAATAAATCCCAGCTCCATCTCCTCCACCTTCACCCCGTCGCTTTTCTCCACCAGGAACGCGGAAAGGCCTTTCTTCCCCGCCGCCGGGTCGGTGGAGGCGACGACCAGGAAGGCTCCCGCCGAAGGAGCATTGGTCACCGGGCCCTTCTCCCCGCTGATGACGTACCCTCCTTCCCGGCGTTCCGCCCTGGCCCGCATTCGCGAGGGGTCGGCCCCCGATCCCGGCTCGGAGACCGCCGCGGCGCCCACCAGTTCACCCCGGCACAAAAGGGGGAGGTAACGCTTCTTGAGTCCCTCCGAGGCGAAAACCTGCAAGGGGTAGGAACACAACATCACGTGGTCCAGAACGCTAAGGGCCAGGCCGAGGTCGTACCCCTCGGCGGCCAGGATGGCCACCCCCTCCACGAACTCCTCCACCCCCCATCCCTCGCCCCCGTAGCGGCGCTCGATGGGGGCCCCGAGTATGCCCATGTCGGCCAATTTTTTCCACAGCTTCCTGTCCAGCGCCCGACCCGACCTCCTCTCCACGCTGGGAAGTACCCTGGTGCGGGCGAAGGTCCTCAGCTCCTTGGCGATCATCCCGCCTCCATTCCCAACTCGGCCAACCGCTCCGCGAACGACAGCGACAAACCAGCGCCCCGGCAAGATCTTCCAAGCTCCCTGGCCCGAAGCGCACCTCCTTTCCCATGATAATCCGCCCCCTCACGGGCGGCAAATCCCCGGCGATGCAGGATGGGGGGGACGTCGCCGGGGCCCGGTCGGCGCCTCGTACCCGGACTCCCCACCTTCCCGCGGAAGGCGGATGCCGCAGGGCGGGAAGGTCTGCGTTCCGGGGGAAGGGCGAGATCCGCGCTTCCCGCGAGTTCCGATACCGGCGGGTTCACCCGCAGGCCGAGGGGCCGTCGTACCCCGTACCCGCCAGGGCCACGGGGAGGAAGGCATCTTGGAAGATAATGGTATTTTACATGGACGCCGCGAGAAAAACACTTTTCTCGTGAAACGAGGGGAAGACAACCTGGCCCGCCAGCCGGCCGGCATTCAATCGCGGATGGCCTGGTTCAGCTTCTCCGTGAAGGCGATGAGCTCCTGCATGGTGGGGAACTCCTCGCTGGCGAAGCAGAACTCCTCCGACCAGGGGTTGAGGCGCATGGCCTCCCTCTCCTCCTCGGGATAGGTGCGCAGAAAGAGCTCGTAGAGCTCCGTGCCCCGGAAGACCACCAGGGGGAAGAAGGTGGCCTCGCGGATGCCCTCCCGGCGCAGGATGTCCACGGTGCGTTCCATGCTCTCCCGCGTCTCGCCCGGAAGCCCGGCGATGAAGGTGAGGATGGGAGAAAGGCCGTGGTCGCGTGCGGCGCGGGCGGCGCTGAGTATCTCCTCCCTGGTGGTGCGCTTTTTCACCACCTCCCGCAGGACGCGGTCGTCGAAGGACTCCGCCCCCAAGGCCACGGTGCGGAAGTTGCTCTCCTTAAGCCCCCGCAGGACCTCCGGGGTAAGGGAATCGGCGCGGGTCTGGATGTGGTAGGCGTAAGGGACCTCCCGGACGGTTTCCAGCAACTTCCATAAGCGCGGGCGATTGAGGGCGAAGGTGGCGTCCCCGAAGTAGAAGGAACGCTCCCCCTCCGTAAAGTTCTCCCAGCAGTAGTCCAGCACTTCCCGCACATAGGCGGGAGAGTGGAAACGCGTCCTCCTTTTCCACACCGCGGGGTCCAGGCAGAAGGTGCACTCCTCCGGGCACCCCCGCGAGGTGAGGAACCCGGCCCCGGGGATGTAGTCGTCGAAGGGGTTCAGGGATTTCAGGAGGCGGTGGCGTTCGGCGACGCGGAACTCCCCGGCCACGGTGTAGATGTGGGGGAAGCGGTCCAGGTCCTTCTCCCTCTCCCGCTCCCGGTTATGGATTATCCTTCCATGCGCATCCCGCCAGGTCACTCCGTCTATGCCCCAAAACTCCCTCTCCCCGCGACGCAGGGCCTCCAGGAGCTCCAGGACGGTCCACTCCCCCTCGCCGCGCACCACGAAATCGGCGGCCCCGTCCTCCATGATCTCCTGGGGATGCATGGTGGCGTAGATGCCGCCGGTCACCAGCCAGGCGTCGGGCAGCATCTCCCTTACGCGCCGCAACATCTCCCGGGCGTGGCGGGCGATGTAGTAGATGGAGATGGGAAAGAGGACCACCCGGGGCTGGAGGTCCCGCAGGGAATCTTCCAGGTTTTTCCTCATGAGCGCCAGGGCCTCTTCCCCGCCCACAGGAGCCGTGGAGAGGGCCTCGCCCGGAAGCCCGTCCTCCCGTTCCCGGAACCAGTATTCCTCCCGTAAGACGTCGGCCACCAGGTTGAGAACCCGCAGGTCCCAACCCTGCCCCTTGAGGAAGGCGGCCACGTACATGGCCCCGTACTCCGGCACCAGCAGGGCCTTGTTGCGTATGGCCGCGTAGCGCACCTGCCACAGGGGGTGGGGCTTGGTCTCCACCAGCCCGAAACCCCAGGCGTCGGATATGATGACCGCGGAAAGTTCGTCCTTTATCATTTTCGGGATCCATTCCACCGGGAAACGGGGCCGGTGGCCGCCCTTTCTCCGTGTCCCGCGCCCTCCCACTCCGTGTTCCTCGTCCACCCCCCAGGCCGGCGCCTCCCGTATCGGGCTCCATGATAAACCAACCTCGCCCGCCGGGCCAAATCACGCCCCTCGGCATGGCAAACCCGGTAAAGTCCCCGGGCAACCCCGAACCTCTCCCGCCCAGAACCCGGGTCATGCAAAGGGGAAAGCGAGGCGGTTCCTTCCCGGCCGGGCTTCAACTCCGCCCAGGGCCGGCCTTCCACCGCGGCCGGGACGGCAGGGGATCCTCCGAGTCAGCCCAGGATGCGCTCCGCGCAGAGGATAGCCGACCGGGCCGCCCCCTCGATGGCCAGGCCCCGCCCCAGGTAGGTGTCCCCGGCGAAGAAGAGGCCCTCCACGCCCGGTGCCTGGACGTCGGGCTTGAAATCACCGGTGAGGCCGGGCTTGCGGGCCAGGCCGTCGCACCCGGCGGTGAAGTAGGGCAGGGCGAACTCCACCTCCCCGTCCTCGAAGCGGTACATCTCCTTTATGTCCTCCCAGTGGGCCTGGAGCAGGCGGTCCCGGTTGAACTTGTCCTCCACCTCTTCCGGCTCCACCACGTTGTCGGTGACCAGGAGGTAGCGGCCGGGAGGGGCCACGCCGGGGTCGAAGGCCGTGGGGGCGAAGGCCTGGAAGGGAAGCCCCGTCCGCGGCGAGCGCAGGGCGGACATGAACACGGTGCGTTCGTAAAGCGGCCTGCGCGTGGCCACGATGTAGCCCAGCAGCCCGGTGCGCTCCCCGCGGATGTCCTCGATGCGCTTCAGCCACCAGGAGGGCAACGGGGAGTGGCGCCGGTCGAAGTCCAGAACCTTGTCCAGGTGCCAGATGGGCAGGGCCAGGACCACCAGGGGCGCGGTGACCAGGTCGGTGGAGGGCACGCGCCATTCCCGGGCAATGGGGTTTCCGCCCTCCCGGGCCACCTTCACCCCCACCGCCTTGCGGCCCTCGAAGACCACCATCTCCACCCGGCGGCCCAGCTCCAGCCGACCTCCCATTTTCTGGAAAGCCTCCGCCAAGGGAGCGATTATCCCTCCCATGCCTCCCCGGGGATAGGCGGCGATGAGCACCGCGCGCCCCTTGCGCAGGGCCTCGCGGGCGATGTACAGGCACTCCCCCGCCGACTGCTCGCGGGTGTCGGGAATGGTGGTCATGATCATGCTCATGTTCTCCCACACCTCGCGCAGGCTGCCGGAGATGCCCTTTACGTCCAGCCACTGGTCGAAGGAGCGGTTGTCCCAGGCCCGGAAGTCGCCCTCCTCCATGGCCGCCACTTCCTTCATGACCTCTATGAAAAGGGCCTTCTCCTCCTCCGTGAGGCGGATGAAGGACTGCATGTCCCGCCACTCCCCGTCCTGGTAGAGGTCCAGGGTGGTGGAGAAGGAGGCCCACTCGAACTCCACCCCCACCCTGGTCCCCAGCTGGTGACAGTACCCCTTGTCCCCCATCTCGATGAGGTGCAGGCCGGTGTCCACCCGGTATCCCCCGGGCAGGTCGTAGGACTGCATGCGGCCTCCCGGGCGGGAATACATCTCCAGAAGGAGGGTCCTCTTCCCCGCCTGCTGCAGCTGCGAGGCCACCCCCAGTCCGGCGATCCCCGCCCCCACCACGATGGCATCGTAATCGCTCATCCTCCTCCCTCCTTCCCTTCCTCGCCTTCCGCTTTCAACCGCCGGCCATGCGGGAGAGGAGGAAGATCTCGTCCCCCTCGCGCAGGGGAGTGTCCTCGCCGGAAGAGGGCTCCCCCTTGCGCATGGCCACGACCAGGGGGTGAAACCTCTCCTTCTCCGCGTCCCACATCTGGGCCGGCATGCGGGAGGCGTACTCCCTCCCCACCAATTTAAGGAGGTCTCCCAGGCGTGAGCCCTCCGGGAGCTCGAATTCCCTCTCCTTGTCCCCCAGGTGGTGCCGGATCAACCCCGTGAAACGAACCTTGACCCGCATGTCATCCCTTCCTTCCCCGCGCGGCTTCCGGCAGGAGGCCCGCAGGTTTTCCGATACCTTGTCGGCCAGATAAAAATCTACAACATCACCTGTCCTTCTTCCAGCTTCGGTCGTCGAAGTTTTTCCCTTCCTCGACCAACCTGAGCACCGGAGAGGACAAGTTGAAAACCTGAGAGCACCCCTTTCTTCCTTGTTCCGGTGCCTTGCCAGGATGGTAGGTTGGTCTCTCCATACTTTTCCATCCCCAAAAACGCCTGCGGGAACGATACCGCAACGGCGGGACGGTTCCCTTGGGTCTCGCCAAGGAATAGGGGCCGGCGAAACCCGCCGGCCCCTCCAAGTTCTCGCCTTTTCAGAGCTTGCCCAGCAGGAGACGGCTGATGATCAGCTTCTGGATCTCGGAGGTCCCGGCGCCGATGGTCCCCAGCTTGGCGTCCCGCAGGGTCCTCTCCACCGGGTACTCACGGATGTAGCCGTAGCCTCCGAATATCTGCACCGCCTCGCTGGCCACCCGGAAGGCGGCCTCGGTGACGAAGAGCTTGCACACACAGGCCTCCATCATGGCCGGTATGCCCTGGTCCTTCATCCAGGCCACGCGGTAGACCAAAAGGCGCGCGGCGTCCAGGAGGCACTTCATCTCCGCGATCTTGAAGGCCACCGCCTGGAACTTCCCGATGGGCTTGCCGAACTGCTTGCGCTCCCTGGCGTACTCCACGCAGCGCTCGATGTTGGCCTCCATGGTGCCCACGGCGGGGGCCACCATGATGGCGCGCTCCCACTCCAGGGTGGCCTTGCCCACCCCGTAGAACCCCTCTCCCTCCGCGCCCAGGAGGTTCTCCGCCGGGACGCGGCAGTCGGTGAAGACCAGCTCGGCGGTGGGAGAGGTGCGGTTTCCCATCTTGTCCAGCTCCTTGCTCACCTCGAAGCCGCCGAACTCCTTCTCCACGATGAAGGCGCTGATGCCCGCCCCGCCCTTCTCCTTGTCGGTCACGGCCATGACGATGCACAGGTCGGCGATGGGGCCGTTGGTGATGAACATCTTGGTGCCGTTGATGACGTAATAGTCGCCGTCGCGCACCGCCGTGGTCTTGATGGAGGCGGCGTCGGAGCCGGCGTCGGGCTCGGTGAGCCCGAAGCAGCTTATCTTCTCCCCGCTGCATATCGGGGGGAGGTACTTTTTCTTCTGCTCCTCCGTCCCCATCACCCATATGGGCACTGCCCCGATGATGGTATGCGCGCCCCAGGAGAGGGACATCCCGGCGTCGCCGCCCCCGGCTCCGAAGGCGTCCATGGCGATGGCCGTGTCCAGGGCGCCGGCGCCCGAACCCCCGTACTCCTCCGGGAAGGGCAGGCCGAGCAGGCCCATATCTGCCATTTTCTTCCATCCATCCCAGAAGAACTCCCCCTTGCGGTCGTATTCCTCGGTGAAGGGGGCGATCTCCTTGGCGGCGAACTCCTTGACCTCCTTGAAGAAGGCCTTCTGTTCCGGAGAGAGCTCGAAGTCCATGCCTTACCTCCTTTTTCCTCATCCGTTGCTCTCTTACGAGGCCCTCCCTCTTGCTTCCGGGCCCGGCTACCGGGATCCGCCGCCCGGGCGGACCCGACTCCTCCCGACGCGGGCCGCCTATTATACTAACATCACTCGGGGAACCGTTCACCTCCCGGCCTATCGCTTTCCAGGCCACGCGCCGGCCGCCTTCCACAACCGGAAAGGGACGACCCCCTTCCGCCTCCAGGCCCTCCTCCGCGGACCCCGAGGAGGGCGGACTACCGATCGCTTCGGCTACCGGATAACCGCTTGAAAGACGCGCGCACGACCCAGGGGTGGGATAACCCACGACGGCCGGCGCCATCCTAATGCCCCTTTCGCGGTTTGGGTGTAGAAGACCGTTTCCCGCCGTACGGGCCTCCCGCGGGCAAAGGGCCGGTGTCGCCGGGAAGGTGACCGGCCTCCTTTTATCCGCGGCCCCCTCACGGGGACGGCTGATGGAGGAAACCCTGCCGGATCTCGGAGCCCCCAAGCGGAAACGGAAGGAGGGCCCTCCTACTCATCGGCCCAGGAGGGAGCGGGCCATGACCAGGCGCTGGATCTGGTTGGTCCCATCCCAGATCTGGTTGATCTTGGCGTCCCGCATGAGCTTCTCCACCGGGTAGTCGCGCATGTACCCGTAACCCCCGAAGACCTGCACCACGTCGGTGGTGACCCGCATGGCCATGTCCGAGCAGAAGGTCTTGGCCATGGCCGCCTCCCGGGTGAAGGGCATGCCTTGGGTCTCCATCCAGGCGGCCTTCATGTACATGAGCCTCCCCGCCTCGATATCCATGTCCATGTCCGCCAGCATGAACTGAATGGCCTGGTTCTCGATGATGGGCCGGCCGAACTGCACCCGCTGCCGGGCGTAATCCACCGCCGCTTCCAGGGCGGCCCGGGCGATGCCCACCGAGCTGGAGGCCACGGAAACGCGGGCCTTGTCCAGGGTGATCATGGCGATCTTGAAGCCCTGGCCCTCCTCGCCCAGGCGGTCCTCCACCGGGACGCGGCAGTCGGAGAGGATGACCTCGGAGGTCACCGAGGCGCGCACCCCCATCTTGCGCTCCTTTTTCCCACCGGAAAGACCCGGGGTCCCCTTGGGCACCAGGAAGCAGGTGAGGCCCCGGGTTCCCTTGGAGGGGTCGGTGGAGGCGTAAACGGTGTGCAGGTCGGCGATGCCCCCGTTGGAGATGAAGCACTTGGTCCCGTTGAGGACGTAGAAATCCCCGTCCCGCACGGCGGTGGACTTCACCGCCCCGGCGTCGGAACCCGCCTCCGGCTCGGTGAGGGCCATGGCCGCCAGGGAGGGACGGGAGGTGAGGTCGGCCAGGTACTTGCGTTTCTGGTCCTCGCTACCGGCCACCAGCAGGGGGGTCACCCCCAGGTTGTTGGCTCCCAGGATGGTGGCGAACCCGCAGCACCCCCAGGCCAGCTCCTCGTTGACCAGGCAGGCGGTGAGGAAATCCATCCCCTGCCCCCCGTACTCCTCCGGCACATAGGTGTAGGTGAGACCGGCCCGGAAGGCCTTTTCCACGAACCACTCCGGGTACTCCTCCCGCTCGTCGTACTCCGCGGCCACCGGCCGGATCTCCCGCTCCGCGAACTCGTGGGCCACCCTGCGGATGGCCTCCTGCTCCTCGCTCAACCGGAAGGAAATCATCTCCCACCTCCGTACCCAGCGTCTTACCCGCTCCCCCGGCGGCGCAGGGGGTGGCTCCCATCCCGCGCCAACCCCATGCGCCCTATCGCGGTATCCCTTTGCCGCTTGGAGGGATTATCGGTCCTCACCCACCTCCGTACCCAGCGTCTTACCCGCTCCCCCGGCGGCGCAGGGGGTGGCTCCCATCCCGCGCCAACCCCATGCGCCCTATCGCGGTATCCCTTTGCCGCTTGGAGGGATTATCGGTCCTCACCCACCTCCGTACCCAGCGTCTTACCCGCTCCCCCGGCGGCGCAGGGGGTGGCTCCCGACCCGAGGAAAGGAGGGACGGCCCCGGCCGCCATTCCCGCTCCCCCACCTACCGCTTCGGACACCTACCTGCCCTTGAAGGCGGGCTTGCGCTTCTCGATGAAGGCCTGCATTCCCTCCTTCTGGTCCTCGGTGGAGAAAAGAAGGGAGAAGCACTTGCGCTCATAGGCCAAGCCGGTGTAGAGGTCGGTGTTCATCCCCTCGTTGACGCAGGCCTTGGCGCAGGCCAGGGCCACGGCCCCGTTGCGTATGCAGCGCCTGGCCAGTTCCTTGGCCTCTTCCATGAGCCTCTCCACCGGCACCACCCTGTTCACCAGCCCCATCTCCCGGCAGGCATGCACGTCGAAAAAGGATCCGGTGAAGATCATCTCCTTGGCCCGGTGGGGCCCGACAAGGCGAGGCAGGCGCTGGGTCCCCCCGGCCCCGGGGATTATGCCCAGGGTGATCTCGGGCATGCCGAAGACGGCGGTCTCCGAGGCCACGATCATGTCGCACACCAGGGCCAGCTCGCACCCGCCTCCCAGCGCGTAACCGCTGACCGCGGCGATGACCGGCTTGGGTATGCGCTCAATCTTCTCGAACCCGGAAAGGTCTGCCCCGTAGGCGTTGAGCATGTCCGGGGCGTACTTCCCGGCCATCTCCTTGATGTCCCCGCCGGCGGCGAAGACCTCCTCGCCCCCGGTGACGATGACCGCCCGCACGGTGTCATCGCGCGCCAGCATGTCCGCCGCCCGGCCCAGCTCGGCGATGAGTTCCAGGTTGAGGGCGTTCCTGGCCTCCGGGCGGTTCAGCCGCAGCACGGCTATGCCCTCCTCGTCGCGCTCCACGACGAGGTACCGGAATTCCGCGTTCTCCATGCCCATCTCGCCTCCTCTTCTCTCTCTACGGGTCCCGCGGGATCCCCGCCGCCAACATCCATGTCCCATCGGCCGTTGTTCGCCGATCACCCCGGCGAGCGGCTTCCTCTCTCCCAGCCCCTCCCGTTCTTCGCATCCCCTTCCCGCCCTTTCCCGGGTGCGCGGGATACAAGGACTCCGCCACCGGGGTGCAACCCCCGGACCTCCCCGCGAGGCCAGGAGCGAGGAATCGGCATGGTAATATTTACCATCAACGCCGCTTCTTCATAAGGCTGCGGGGTGACTGACCTGGTATGCCGTCCACCCTTTGCCTTCCCGCCCTTCGGGGGGCGGAAAAGCCGGGTTCCCGACGCGAGACATAAAACATCCGCTAACGGAAAACGGCGACCGGTCAAGGGAAAGGCGACCCTTCCATATCCCCGTACCGCGGGTAGGTCGATCTGGCAGGCGTTCAGCCCGTCCCACCGGAGGGATGGCCGCAAACCGCTACCCTGAGAACCCCCCGCGCAAGACGGAGCCCGGCCGTCGCCGGGATGACCGGCCATATCCCGGCCACGGCCTTCACTCGAAGAGGTCTTCCTCCTCTTCGCTATCCCCCTCCCCGCTCTCCTTTTCGAGCCCCCTCCCGGAGGCCGCCGGAGCGGCTCCCGCGGACCCGGCCTTCTCCCACTCCTCGTCCTCCATGCCGCCGGAGGCCGCTTCCTGCGACGCCCTCTCCTCCGCGAAACGGCGCATGTTGCGCGCCGGATCGCCGCTCGCGAAGCACGTGGTAAATGATTCCAGCTCCAGCTCCATGCCGCGGTGGAGGTCCAGGTCCAGGGAACGGCCCAGGCAACGCTTGGCCAGGTATACGGCCGTCCTGCCGCCCCGGGAAACCTTCTCCACCCATTCCCGCACCCTGGGGATCAGCTCCTCCTCTTTCACCACCTCGTTGACCAGCCCCCATGCCGCCGCCGTCTCCGCATCCACCACGCGCCCGGTGAGGAGCATCTCGTGAGCCCGGCGCAGCCCCACCAGGCGGGCCAGCCTCTGGGTGCCGCCACCCGAGGGGATCATTCCCAGCCGGATCTCCGGAAAGGCGAAGCGCGCTCCCGGGGTGGCCAGGGCCAGGTCACAGGCCAAGCAGATCTCCAGCCCCAGGCCCATGGCCACCCCGTTCACCGCGGCGATGGTGGGGAGGGAGAGCTCGGCGATGCGCTCGGTGATCATCTGGGCCTCGCGGGCACGCCGCCGTGCCGCCAAGGGAGTGGCGCCCTCCAGCTCGCCGAGTTCCATCCCTGCGCAGAAGGCATCTCCCCGCCCCGTGAAGACCACCGCTCGAACCTCGCTCCGGGATTCGAGGGCGTTCAGGCAAGCCCAGAGCTCCCGGGCCGAACCGCGCCGCAAGGCGTTGAGCCTCTCCGGACGGTCGAAATATACCCATCCGGCGCCGTCTATCACTTCCCAGGCGATGGAGCTCCGTTCCTCCACCTCAGCCCCCCTCCGAATCCCGGCAAGGCAAAACCAGTCTAGCGGAGGGCGAAATCCCGCCGCCCTTCCCGCCGCCTGAACCGCGCCGAGTCGCCCGCCGCGGTCGGCCCGCTTTTCCCGGGGTCACCCCTCCCCGCGGCGGCAACGGCCCCGCGAACCCCTCCGGCCTCGCGGCCCAAGAGCCCCGCGGCCACCATGCGGCGCAGCGGGCGGCGATCAAAGCTTCCAGTAGCTCTCCTGCTTGCCGCTGGAATAGTCGTAATAACCCCGCCCGGTCTTGCGGCCCAAGAGCCCCGCGGCCACCATGCGGCGCACCAGGGGCGGGGGATAGTACTTGGGGTCACCGGTGTCATTGTAGATGGCCAGGCAGGCGTTCATGAGCACGTCGATACCGGTCATGTCCGCCAGCTCCAGGGGACCCATGGGCAGGTTGTAGCCCAGGCGCATGGCCTTGTCGATGTCCTCGGGGGTAGCCACCCCGGCCTCCAGCATCCTGGCCGCCTCCATTCCCATGGGGAGGTAGAGGCGGTTGGCGATGAAGCCGGCGTGGTCCTTGAGCACCCGCACCGTCTCCTTGCCCACCGACTGGGCCCACTTCTCGGCCACGTCCATGGTCTCCTCGGAGGTCTGCAAGCCTCGGATTATCTCGCACAGGCGCATGAGGGGCACCGGGCTGAAGAAATGAGTCCCCACCACCTTGTCCGGCCTCTTGGTGGCCGCGGCGATGGAGGATATGGGGATGGCCGAGGTGTTGGTGGCCAGGATGGTATGGGGCGGACATATCTCGTCCAACTGGGCGAAGACCTGCCTCTTGACCTCCAGGTCCTCGAACACCGCCTCCACCACCAGGTCGCAATCGGAGGCCTCCTTGAGGTCGGTGGTGGTGGCCAGGTTGGCCAGGGCGGCATCGTGCTGCTCCTGGGTTATCCTCTCCTTGGAAAGGAACTTCCCCAGAGAGCTCCGTATGGCCTCCATCCCCTTGGCGGTCCGTTCCTCGTCCACGTCGTGCATCTTCACCTGGTAGCCGGCGAAGGCGGTGACCTGGGCGATCCCGCTGCCCATGAGGCCGGATCCGACCACGAAAACCTTCTTGATCTCCATTACCGTTGACCTCCCCTGCTTCTTCCTTTCCCTGCCGTGATCCTACCCTCTGGAATCCCTCCGGAAACCCCGTCAGGCGAGAAGCGGCTTGCAAGCCCCGGGGAAGGCGTTGCCCCCGGCCCCAAACCTCCCCCCGTCTCCACGATTCTCCGCCCTTTCAGCCGCTTTCCAAGTATATCACAACCCGTGTCCCGCCCTTCTCGCTCGCCTGCAGGCCGCCCGTCCCCGAAGGTGGTTGGCCAAGAGGACCAGGGCCAGCAGGGCCGCGGCCGCCATCTCGGCCCCTCGCCTTCGGAGCATGAGGTCCTCCAACCTCCGGACCGCTTCCCTCCCCCGGGAGAGGAACCCCAGGCCCTCACCCCGCCCGTGGGAGAAGGTACCCACTTGGGCCCGGGCCGTTTTCGCCCAGTCTTCAAGGCTTCTCACGCCCTCCACCGGGGACCTCTCCTCTCCGCGCCCTCCGGGAAACCCGGCCGACCCCCGGTTCCTAGCGCCGCCTCCGCAGTCCACTCAACCCTCCGTGAGCCGCCCCAAGGGATGGTCAATCGGCGTACAGGGAAACGTGGCGGAAGGAGCCCACGTCGAAAAGCCCCCGGTCGGTCAACTTGAGCTCCGGAATCACCGGCAAGGCCAGGAAGGAAAGGGCCATGAAGGGCTCCCGGAGGGGGCACCCCAAGGCCCAGGCCGCTTCCTGGAGTCCCTGGACCCTGGCCGCCACCTCCTCCAGGGGCAGGGTGGACATCAGGCCGGCCACGTCCAGGGGAAGCTCGGCGATCACCTCCCCTCCCCTGGCCACCGCCTGGCCCCCTCCCATGGCCTCCACCCGGCGGGCGGCGGCCAGGATATCCCGGTCGTCCACCCCCACCACCACCAGGTTGTGGGAATCGTGGGCCACCGTGGAGGCCAGGGCCCCCTGGCGGAGGCCAAAGCCCCTTACCAGGCCCAGCCCCAGGTTCCCCGTCCCCCGGTGCCTCTCGAAGACACAGGCCTTGAGGATGTCCCGCGAGACATCGGATACCACCCTCCCCTCCTCCACCCGGGGCACCTCGACCAGGGACTCGGTGATTATCTGGTCGGGGATAACGCCTATGATGCGCACCCTCTCCCCCCTGGCGGGGATGTCCAGGGGCGGCAGCCCGTTCCAGTCGATCTTCACGGCGCCGGGTGCGGGGGGTGCCGGGCGACGCGGCTCCAGGAAGGCTCCCTCCTCGGCCACCAGGCTCCCCCGCTTGAAGACCTTGAGGGCCCTGAAGCCGCGCAGGTCCTCCAGGACCACCAGGTCCGCCCACCACCCGGGGGCTATCCCCCCTCTACGCGCCAGCCGGAAACGACGCGCCGGGTTCAGGGTCACCATCCTCAGGGCGGTCACCGGATCCAGTCCCCGTTCCACCGCCTTACGGAGCACGGCATCGAGGTGCCCGTCCACCAACAGGTCCTCCGGTTGCTTGTCGTCGGTCACCAGAAGGCAGCGGTCCCGGGTATGGGAATCCACCAGGGGCAGGAGGGCCTCCAGGTTCTTGGCCGTGGAGCCTTCCCGTATGTAGATGTACATACCTTTTTCCAGTTTTTCCCTGGCCTCCTCCAGGTCCACGCACTCGTGGTCGGATTCCACTCCCGCCGCCAGGTAGGCGTCCAACTCTTTCCCGCGCAGGCCGGGAGCGTGCCCGTCCACGGGAAGGTCCCGGAAGGCCTCCAGCTTGGCCCACACCGAGGGGTCCCCTTGAATGACGCCGGGGAAGTTCATCACCTCCCCCAAGCCGATGACCGCCTGCTCAGACCGGAGGGGAAGCAGGTCCTCCACCTCCAGTACGGCCCCCGCGGTCTCCATGGGAGTGGCGGGCACGCAGGAGGGGAGCATGACCAAAACGTCCAGGGGGAGGCCTTCCGCCAGGCGCATCATGTAGGTAAGTCCTTCCGCGCCCAGCACGTTGGCTATTTCATGGTAATCGGTGACCACCGCGGTGGTCCCCCGCGGCACCACGGCGCGGGCGAACTCCGGAAGGGAGACCATGGAAGACTCGATGTGCACGTGCCCGTCGATGAATCCAGGACACAGGAACGATCCCCGGAGGTCCACTACCTGGCGGGCCGGCCGCTCGCCGAAGCCGGCGATCCTCCCCTGGCATACCGCCACCGGGCGTTCGCTTATCTCCCCGGTGAAGACGTTGACCACCTTTCCGCCCACCAGGAGAAGGTCAGCCTCTCCCTCCCCGCGGACCACCTTCAAGAACCTCTCATCCCCGGACAAAACCTCCTCCTTTCCCTTTCCGCCCTGCCCATGCCGCCCGGGCCGCGGAATCGCCGGCTCCCGGGAGCTGATCCGCCGTCCCCCCACGCCTCCCCCCGGCCCGCCCGGGAGAAGGAAAGGGGTCAGAGCAAGCGCCGCGGGAGGCACGGAATATTATCCCTTCCCGAGGTGAAAAGGCCTCCAGCGCGGGGCCTCGATCTCTCCCGCCCCTCGGTGACGGGGATTCAGATGACCGGCTCCTCCTCCAGCTCCCCCGGCTTGCGCAGGCCCTCCGCCGGGTAGGTGCGCATCTCCAGGATGACCTTGAGGGATCCGTCGCGCATGGCGTACTCGAAGGCCTGCAGCCCCATTTCCAGGGGAAAACGCCGGTCGATGAGGTCCTGCACGTTGATGAGCCCCCGCATCAGGGCGCGGATGGCCGGCTGGAAGGGACCGCACCGGGAGCCGATCACCTGCACCTCATCCACCACCAGGCGGGAGATGTCCAGGTCCACCCTCTCCACGAAGGTGCTCTTCTGGACTATGATGCCCGCCGGCTTGACCAGGTCCCGCGCCAGCCGGAATCCCTCCGGGCGGCCGGTGCACTCCACCACCAGGTCGAACCGCTCCTCCGGACGGTACCCCTCCTCCAGGGCGGTGCGGATACCGAGGCGGTCCAGTATCTTGAGCTTGTGGGGATAGCGCCCGATGGCCACCAGGGAACAGCCGGTGAGGCGCATGACCTGGGCGGCCAGGAGCCCCAGCTTTCCGTCCCCCAGCACGGCCACCTTCATCCTGGGAGTAACGTGCACCTGTTCGGTGATGCGGAAGCAAGCCGCCAGCGGCTCCACGAACACGGCCGTGTACAGGGGCATGGTGTCCGGGACCAGGTGCAGGTTGGCCAAGGGGAGCACCACGTACTCGGCGAAGGTGCCGTCCCTTCCGCTGATGCCCAGGGTGGTGCGCTGCGGGCAGTGGCGCGCCCTCCCCTCGATACACATGGGGCAGACCCCGCAGGAGCAGTTTATCTCCCCCACCACCCTCTTCCCCACCCACTGGGGATTGTCGCTCTTCTCCACCACGCCGACGAACTCGTGCCCTGGGATGCCCTTGAAATCCATGTACCCCCGCACTATCTCCAGGTCGGTGTGGCAGATCCCGGCGGCCATCACCTTGATCAGGGCCTCTCCCGGTCCGGGCTCGGGAACCGGTAGGTCGTCCCTCAGTTTCAGCTCCCCGTCGAAATACAGGCCGAGCATGGCGCAACCCTTCCTTGAACCTTCCAAACACCCGCCACCGCTATTCATAATAACCCATCTGGGGCGCACGTGGATGGGCATCGCCCTCCCAGCGCCCCCGATTCTCTCCCATCCGCGGCCGGGGGCACGCCGGTGGTCCACGCCCTCCCCGCCCCCTCACGGAAAGGGGACGGCTGCACCGGCGGGGAGACGCGCCGGGTATCTCGCTGAACCCCGAGGGAAGGCGCTGAAATCTCGTGACGACAAGACCCGATGACCCCTTCTCCTTCGGCGGGGGCGGTACTACAGGCCCGTGATGCCGGATTGACGCACCCGCGACAAGACCCGATGACCCCATCTCCTTCGGCGTGGCCGGTACTACAAGTCCGTGATGCCGGCGTGAAGCGCCCGCGACAAGATTTGATACTCCCGCCCCTTTCGGCGGGGGTCCCGGATGCCAGAACTTTCCAGTAGTGCTCTAGGGTTGAAAGGGATCGAGAGGACGCTGAATCCTCCTGGCAAAACAAGCTGAAACCGATGAGAAAAGGGATGATTCCTCAAGCGTTCAACCCGACCTCCATACACCCTCGAGGCGTTCCGCCCTTCCCCGAACCTGGGCTATACTTAAGGGCAAGGCTTCGGAAACGGTAAACGAGAGGGGGTCTGACCATGATCATCGACAGCCACGTGCACCTGGTGGGAGAAGGGTGGATCGACCGCAGCTTCTTCATCGGCATGGCCCGGGTGGCCACCATCCCCGTGGGCCGGGCCACGGGGGAATACCCCGACCCGGAAGCCCTGGTGGACAGCCTGATGCCCGTTCTCGCCGACACCACCGGAGAGAAGACGGTGGCCGGCATGGACGCCGCCGGCGTGGATAAGGCCTGTATCTTCGCCGTGGACTACGGCCTGCAGGCCGGGGAACCCCCGGTGTCCATGGAGGAACAGAACCGCATGATCGCCGAGGCGGCCAAGCGTTTCCCCGACCGCCTCATCCCCTTCTTCACCATCGACCCCCGCAGGCCGGGGGCGCTGGACCTCTTCCGGCGCGGCGTGGAGGAATGGGGAATGAAGGGGTTGAAGCTCCACCCCACCTCGGGCTATTATCCCCACGACCCGGCGGCATACCCCTTCTACGAGAAGTGCATGGAATACGGCATCCCGGTCCTCTTCCATACCGGGAGCCAGCCAGCCCCCATGAAGTTCCGCTTCACCCAGCCCATCCACGTGGACGACGTGGCCGCCGACTTCCCGGACCTTCCCATAATCATGGCCCACGTGGCTCACCAGCTGTGGGAGGAAGCCCTGATGGTGGCCGGGATCAAGACCAACGTCTACTTCGACATCTCCGGATGGCAGATCATCTTCAACAGCCATCCGGAGAAGTTCTACCGCATGCTGCGCACTGTCCTGGACGAGATCGGCCCCTGGAGGGTCTTCTTCGGAACCGACGGGCCCTACCTCAACGTCCTCTGCCCCTGGGAGCGCTGGGTCAAGGCCCTGACCGAGCCCGACCTCACCTGCTGCCCGGAAGTGTCCTTCACCCAGGAGGAGATAGACATCGTCATGGGAAAGGCCTTCGCCCGCCTGCTCAAACTGGAGTGACCGGCGGGGCCTCTCGCCCCTACCCCGCGTCAATCTCGGGTAGAGGGCGCCCGGGGCGAGGCACGGTGCGGCGAGGTTCCCGCTCCCTTAAACCGTGGTCACCGTCCCCGGCTCCACGGTTTCCTCTTCCTCCTCCCACTCCGCTCGGGGATGGGGCTTGCCCCTGGTGATGAGGGTGATCACGGAGGGCAGGACCAGGAGGCTGGCGGCCAGGGAGACCACCAGGGAGACGGCGGTGATCAACCCGAAACGCCGGATGGGGGCCATCTTGGAGAGGGAGATGATCAAAAAGGCACCCGCCGTGGAGACCACGCTGGCCAGGAGCGGCTTGCCCACCCGGACCACGGATACGTCCAGGGCCTGGGCCACGCTCACCCCCTGGGGAGCGTATTCCTCCAGGAAACGGTGGGTGACGTGGATGCCGTAATCTATGCCCATCCCGATGATCATGGAGGCCACCAGCACGGTCATCATGTCCAATGTCCAACCCATGAGGGCCAGGAAACCGAGCTCTGCGGCCACTCCGGCGATGAGCACGGTGAGGGTGGCCAAGCCGTAGGCCAGGGAACGGAAGATGACCACCAGCACCAGGCCGGAGAGGAGGAGGGCCAGGATGGCGGTGCGTATCTGGGTGGGGACCAGGTTGCCCAGCATGGCCACGGTCATGGGGGTGATGCCTCCCAGGCGGTAACCCACATCCAGGGGCCCGAAACATTTATCCGCCGCCTCCTTGAGCACGCGGTCCTTTTCCAGCATCTCCCGGTTATCCCGGGCCCCCTCGCTGAAGATGCTGATCAGGGCGGCGCGGTGGTCGGCGGAAACCAGGTTGCCCTCCTGGGGTCCGAAGAGCCGGGCGATTTCGGCCAGGTCCTCCTCGGCCTCCGCCGGCGTGGAGGGGAGCGCCGCCGCCGGATCCGCGCCGGGACTCGCTTTCCCGGTCTCCACCCGGAAATCCTGGATCAGCTCGGCCAGGCTGGAGCTGCCCTCGGTGGTGAAGTAGGGCGAGGAGGCGATCTCCTCTTGGAAACGCCGCATGGCCAAAAGCACCTGGGGGTCGAGAACGTCGCCGGTGACGAGGAGCACGTCCTGCTGCACGCCGCCGAAGATGCGTTCCTGCCGGTACTGGGCCTGGAGGGAGGGTATGTCCTGGGGGGCCAGGGCACGCAGGTCCGGGGTGGTGGTGAGCCGGAAAGCCCCCAGGACGCAGACGAGGACGGCCAGGACATAGATGGCCACCACCGCGCGGGGCCGGTCCTGGGAGATACCCGAAATCCTCCCCATGATCCTGTCGAACCTGGAGCTCCCAGCGGCGGAGAAGATGGCCACCCCGCGCGGGGCCCCGGAGCGGCCCAGGCGCAGCCTGCGCCTCTCGCGCAGGACCATGAGGGCGGGGAGGAGGGTGATGCTGAAGAGGAAGCATACCCCGATGCCCACCGCGCCCATGAAGCCGAACTGCTGAAGGGCGTCGAAGTCGGAGAAAACGAAGGAGACGAAGCCGAAGAAGGTGGTGATGCAGGCCAGGAAGATGGCCACCCCCACGGTGACCACCGCCCGGTAGGCGGCTTCCCTCTGGTCCTTGCGTATCCCGAACTCCTCGTAGAAGCGGCTCATCATGTACACCAGGTTACCCAGGCTGATGCCCAGGACCAGGGGCCCCAGGATGGCGGAGACCATGGTGTAGGGGATGTGCAGCCAGCCCATCAGGCCGTATATCCAGACCGCGGAGATGACGATGACCAGGAGGGGGAGGAAGATGTCCGTCAGCCTCTGGAAGGTGAGGTAGAGGAGGGCCATGAGCACCAGCACGGCGATGAGGGCCAAAAGCCAGGTGCTCTGGACGACGTAATTCTCCAGGTCGCGGTCGATGGATGGATCCCCGCTCACGGTCACCGTGGCCGGGACCTCCCCGCCCTCGAAATAGGAGCGGAAGAAGTCCTCGAAGCGGCGGGCCGCCTCTCGGGTGCCCTCCGTGCTTAACTCTGGATTGACCTTGATCCAGATGGCGGCATAGCGCCTGTCCTTGGAGAGCAGGGCCGAGCCTTCCTTCCCCACCGTCCACTTGTAGGCCACCGGGTTGGAAAGGTACTGTTCCACCCCCTTCTCCAGGACCTCCTCGAAGGGGAGGGTCCTGCTCGGATCGGAGGGATCGGGGACCAAGGTCCCTTCGCCGAAGAGGACCACCGTGGATATGTCCTTCACTATGGGTCCGTACTGCTTGCGGGCCTCGTTGATCATGTTGCGGGCGAAGCCGGAGAGGAAGTGTTCCACGCCCACGTAATATTCCTCGCCCACCTCCTTGGCCATGTTCTCCTCCAGGAGGAGGAACTTCTTGATCATGGGATAGGTGAGCAGGTAATCGCTCTCCACCATGGGGACCTCGGTATTGATGCCCCCGAAGAGGCGGTCCACGTCCTTGATGGTCCGGGAGGCCTCGTACTTGCTGGGAATGAGGTCCTTCTGTCCCGCCCGGACCTCGATGAAACCCATCCCCGCGGCCACGGGCAGGGTCACGAGGACACAGGCCAGCACCACCCAACCCGCGTGATCGCGGCACATGCGCGCGAAGAACTTCACCCCTCCTCCTTCCCTCCGAGAGATCTTCTCCTCCGCCCGGGAGCCTAGATCCCTTCCCGATTCCGCCCGCGGCCCGAATCCTCCCCTTCACTGTTCCTTCTATATTAACCTCTTTCTCTCCAATTTGGTCACAACCCTTCCCGCTGCGCCGGACTCGAGGAGGGTTCCAGCCACCCTTTCCCCCACCTGGTCCATGCCTCTCGCCCCCAGGGTCCGGGCGTAGAACCGTGCTCGGCTCACAGCCGACCTGCCCCCTCTCCCGGGAGGCGACCCGGCGAGGCCCTTCTCCCCTCCGGGCCCCGCCCGTCACAACCGCGCGTTTCCCCTTCCACCGGTGGCGACCCGGGGTCGGCCTGCACGGAGCCTCGCCCGCCCTTCCCGCTCCCCCGGAAAACCATCCCCGGCGAGGCCCTTCTCCCCTCCGGGCCCCGCCCGTCACAACCGCGCGTTTCCCCTTCCACCGGTGGCGACCCGGGGTCAGCCTGCACGGAGCCTCGCCCGCCCTTCCCGCTCCCCCGGAAAACCATCCCCGGCCTGTCTCCTTCCCGGCTCGGGGAACAGGTGCTATGCTCTTCTTCGCAGGGCGCAGGGCCGCGCATCAGGCGGCGGTCCCAAGGAAAGGAGGGACATGTCCTATATCTCGGTGAGCCCGGCCACCCGGTACGACGAGGAAACCCTGGTTCCCATCGTCTCCGCCATGCTGGACCGCCGGGGCATCGATTGGTCACGGAAGACGGTCCTGGTCAAGCCCAACCTGCTGGGCCCCTTTCCCCCCGATTCAGGAGTGGTCACCCACCCCCTCCTGGTGAAGGTGGTCCGCGAGGAACTCCGCCGGCGCGGTTGCCGCGTCCTGGTGGGGGACAATCCCGGCGTGCGTGGGTACGGCATGGTGGGGCGCATGGCCCGGGTCACCGGGGTGGACCGGGCGGCGGGCGAGGACTTCGTGAACCTCGGCCTGCGGCCCCGGGGGGTGGAAATCGCCTCCCGGTACGTGGACCGGGTCTCGGTATGTTCCGAGGTCCTGGAGGTGGATCACTGGATATCCATGCCCAAGTTCAAGACCCACATCTCCACGGTGATCACCGGGGCGGTGAAGAACAGCTACGGGCTGCTGGTGGGCGGGGAAAAGGCCCGACTTCACTCCCTGGCCCCCCGGCCGGACCGGTTCGGGGAACTACTGGTGGACGTCTACGCCCTGCGGCCCCCGGACCTGGTGATCATGGACGCAGTGACGGGGATGGAGGGGAACGGGCCCTCCGGCGGGTCGCCGCGGCAGGTGGGTCTCCTGCTTTCCTCGGACAACGGCGGGGCCATGGACCTGGCCGTATGCTTCCTGATGGGCGTGGAGCCGCGTAAGGTGCCCTCCCAGAGGAACGCCATGGAGAGGGGACTGGCCCCTTCCCGCCTGGAGGAGGTGGAGGTGGAGGGTGACCTGGCGCCCCTTCCCGGTTTCCGGCTTCCCTCCACCCTGGCGCGCCTCGATCCCGGGGGTTTCCTGCAACGGACCGTCTTCCGCCGCCTGTCCCGTCCCCGGCTCGGCGTGGACCGAAGGAAGTGCACCGCCTGCGGTTCATGCGTCAGGGGATGCCCCGCGGAAGCCATAATCCTGGAGGGTTACCCCCGCTTCGACACCGCGCGATGCATCGGCTGCTACTGCTGCTACGAGCTTTGTCCCCAAGGAGCGGTGAAAGTGGGTCGCCTGGTGGACTTCTTCCGACGGTAGCGCACAGGCGTCTCCGGGGCTTAGAATTTATTCAAACGCCTCGAACGCCCCCCGGCGCCACGGGGTCTAACAACCCCACGGCGCGGACCAAGCACTGGCGTTAAAGCAAGGGCCGCAAAGCGAGGACGACCAACGAGGGGACGGGTTGGGCAACGAGAACCTCGCCCATCCTGTACCCGGCGTCCGGGCATCCTCACGGAAGGAACGGTCTTTAAGGCAGGGGATCAGGAAATGACCCTACTCACCGACCTCTTCGACCGCGAACTTTTGAAGCATCCCGAATACGTGCTCCTGAACTTCGAGGACCGGACCTACACCAACCTGGAGATCTACCGCGAGATCTGCCGCATGGGCCACGCCCTCCTGCAGCTGGGAATGCAACCGGGGGACGTCCTGCTGGTGCACGTGGAGAACGTGCCGCAGTTCACCCACCTCCTCGGGGCCTGCGCCAAGACGGGGGTGGTCTTCTGCCCCACCATGTTCCTCATCAGCGCGGACGAACTCTCCTGGATGGCCGAGCACTCGGAGGCCTCCTTCCTGGTGACCACCCCCAACTTACTGGACAAGGTGCGCCTGGCATGCCCGCGCCTGGCGGAGAAGGGCAAGGTCATCCTCTGCGAGGGAAAGGCGGAGGGTCTCCTCTCGCTGGAGGAGCTCACCGCGGAACAACCTGAGACCCTGAGGACCAACCCCGACCTCTCCGACGACGACGTGGCGGCCATCCTCTACACCTCGGGGACCACCGGAAGGCCCAAGGGGGTCATGCTCACCCATCGCAACCTGGGGAGCAACGCCTACTCGGTGGTGGAGACGAACAAGGTGACCCCGGACGAGGTCTCCCTCTCCGCCCTACCCCTGGCCCATTCCTACGGGCTCACCGTCTCCCTGCTCCCCGGCATCAGGGGGCTCTCCTGCGTGCTCATGCGCTGGTTCGACGCCGAGGAGGTCTTCCGGAACACGGAGAGGTACCACATCCGGACCATGACCGGCGTGCCGGCCATGTTCATTCAGCTCCTCAACCACCCGCGCGCTCCCCGCTACAACGTGCGCAGCTGGAGACGCCTGCAGAGCGGGGCGGCTCCCCTCCCCGAGGACATCCTTTTGGCCTTCAAGGAGAAGTTCGGGGTCTACATCTATGAGGGGTACGGGCTCACCGAGGCTTCACCCGTGGTTTCCTGCCAGAGGCCGGACATACCCCTGAAACCGGGGTCTGTGGGCCCTCCCATCCAGGGGGTGGAGGTGAGCATCCGGGACGACTTCGAGAGGGAACTGCCCCCCGGGAGCCCGGGGGAGATCTGCGTGCGAGGCCCCAACGTGATGAAGGGGTACTTCAAGGAGCCCGCGGATACGGAAAGGGCCCTGCGCGGGGGCTGGCTGCACACCGGGGACATAGGGTACCTGGACGAGGACGGTTACCTGTACATCGTGGAGCGCAAGAAGGACCTCATCATCACCGGGGGATTCAACCTCTACCCCTCGGAGGTGGAGCAGGTCCTGGAACGGCATCCCGCCGTGCGGGAGGCGGCGGTGGTGGGCGAGCCGGACCCCGTGCGCGGGGAGGTGGTGCACGCCTTCGTGGTCCTCCAACCGGACAGGACGGTCACCGAATCGGAGCTCGTGGAATTCGCCAGAAACCACCTCGTCTACTACAAGGTGCCCCATCGCGTCACTTTTCTCCAGGACCTGCCAAGGACCATACTGGGAAAACCTTCCAGGAAGGAACTGAGGGAGAGGCTGCTGCGCCGCTGACCGGCCGCCGTTCCCGCCCTTCACATGAGGGACATCCCGCGTTCCTCGGTCACGCGCTGGCGGAGTTCGCGGAGAAGGGCCTCTCCGGGAACCCGTGCCCCGCTCTCCACCTCCCCCAGGAGGGAGTGCAGGGCGCTGAGCAAGGGGACCCTTAGCCCGCGGCGTCCCGCTTCGCGCAGCAGAAAACCGGTCAGGTAAACCCTTTCCGTGGGCCGGCCGTCCGCCGCGTCGCGCAGCATGGGGGGCGGTAACCGGTTCCACACCGCATCTCCCCAGGGATCCGCGGGCACTTCCATCTCCAGGCCCGCGGAAGCGGCCACCAGCGAGCACTCCTCGGATGCCTCCCGAACCCAGCCGCTTACCTCCTCCCGCCCCCTCAGGCTCCCGGGGTTCTCGGCGCAAAGGGCGCACAGGGCGCTTACGGGAGCCGCGGAGCGCAGGCGCGAGAAGATGGCCCTGCGCATGTCCGCCGCCACCTCCACGTGGCCCGGAAACCCTCCCCGCAGGGCCCCAACGAGGTCCTCCAAGCCCGGGGGTCCGGCGACCGCCTCCCGGGGCACGGCGGGCCCTATGACCAGGGAGCGACAGCCCTCCACCTCTACCGCACCGTCCCCGGCCTCGGCGGCGGAGACCCAGGCCAGCGCGGTCCAAGCCCTCTCCTCGCCGACCAGCTCCGCCAGTTCCTCTCCCGCGTTCCCCTCCTGAAGGGAGAGATAGAAAGTGTCCCGGTGCACGAAGGGGCTGAGGGGCCGCAGGGCATCGGCACTGGCATGGGCCTTGACCGCCAGGATGAGGACGTCGAAGATCTCACCCCCCTCCGAGGGGCTGCGTGCCCGGGGCTTGCTCTCCCCTTCCAGAACCCCTCGCAGGCGGAGGCCATGGGAGGCCAGCGTGGCCCGGCGATCCGCGCGGGTCTCGTAGAGGGTCACCTCCACCCCCGCGTCGGCCAGGATATGGGCCGCAAGGCTACCCATGGCCCCGGCCCCCACCACCGCCACGCGCATATCCCCTAGCTCCCTTACCGCCCCAGCCTGACCCGTGGCCCCGACCCGCACTTCCTCATTGCGTGGAGTCACCGGTTCCCGGGGTACCGTTGTTTCCCAGCCCCGGATTCTCCGGGCCTACCGGCGGACCTTCCTCCGGCGGCGGCTGGGGCACCGGCCTGGAGGTCCAGATGAAGAGCGGCGTTCCCACGCTCACGTGGTCGAAGAGCTCGATTATGGCCCAGTTGGCCATGCGGATGCACCCGTGGGAATAGAGCCCGGGCATCAGGTTATTGGTCCCGTGAATGAGAACCGTGCCCCCGGCGGCGCTGGTCACCAGGGCCCTGGCCCCCAGCGGGTTGTCGGGTCCCGGCTCGATGCGGGGAGGCATGTTCTTGGACCACTCCACGTTGGGGTTTATCCACACCGGGTTGGCTTCCTTGCGGATGATGTAGAACTTACCCAGGGGGGTGGGATACTTGGGCTGGCCGGTGGCCACGTAATAGGTCTTGATGAGGGTGTCCTTGTTGTACCACTTCAGGGTGTTGCCCATTATGTCCACCACCAGGACGGTCTGCACGTCGTCGCTCTTGAGGGAAGGCGGGGTCACCACCACCACCGGCTCCACCACCCGCTCGCGCGAGAGCAGGGCGTCTTCCACCCTCTGCAGGGTGGCCTCCACGTCCATGCGCAGGCCGTCCCGGGAAGGATGGAAGGTGAGCTTTCCGGTCTTGAAGTCGAAATCCAGGGATGCGTTGGCCACCTCGCAGTATATCTCCGCGGCTATGGCATTCAGCTTCCTGGACAGGAGATCCCGGTCCAGCGAGTATTCCAGCCCTATGTTAATGTCCAGGGGGCGGTTGAAGGCCCGGCGCAGCGCCCTCTCGAAGACCGATCTCTCCCACCCCGCGCGGTAGGCCATGTCCACCAGGGCTTCGACGTCCACGTGCAGGTTGAGCTCCTGGGGGTCGATCACCCATTTCCGCCCCCGAAAACTCAAGGTCAGGGGGGTCATAAGGGGAGACACGGCCTCCTCGCGAATCCTCGCCGAGGCCTCCTCCCGGGTCATGCCGGTCACGTCCACCCCCAGCACCACGGTATTGGGGAACATCTCCCCCTGGTGGCGCGAATCGGCCAGGACGCTCACCGTCGAGGCGGCCAGGAGAAAAAGGCCGATCACCAAAAGGACGAGCAGCGCCCAGCGGGCCACCCCGCTCCTGGGCCTGAGGAAGGAGAGCAGCTTTTCCCAGTCGCTCATCCTCTCCCTGGTCAACCTTTTCACCTCCTCGCCTTGGTTCGACGGGGTTTACGACGCTCTTCCCCATGTCCGGGTTCCTTCGCCGGCCCCGGGCGGGCCATGGTCCGCGGCCTCACCCCTTGCGAGACCGGCCGCAAGCGGGCCGTACCGGATAAAGGGCCCTCCTCCGCACCGGCCGTCCGACGCCGCCTACCAGCGGTCCACGAATTGCTGGAAATAGCTCAGGAAGCTGTACTCGGAGAGTACCCTCTGCCTCTCCTCGTGCAGGCTCCTTATGCTGCGCATATCCCGCCACTCCCCCTTCATCCCCTCGGCCTCGATGAGGGTTACGATCTCCAGGTTGCGGCGGCGAAGCTCCTCCAGGCGCGGATAATACCCCGGGATGTCCATGGCCAGGAGCTCCTCTCCCCGGAAGCGGGAGAGGGATAGGCACTTGCGGCAGCGGAAACAACCCTCCTCGGGCATCTCCTCCAGAAGGGCGTTGCACAAAGGACAGTGACGTTCCGGGTCCTGCTCCTCCAATCCGGCTCCTTACCTGGCATGCCTCCCGGTTCCCGCTTCCCAGTCAACCGGGAGGACGGCTAAATGTGTTTTACCAACATTATCCTACGCTCCCACCCGGGGCACAACGACCTTCCCCATCCTCACCTCCGTAGCCCCTGGACTCTCCGCTCAAGCCGCCTGGCGCCTTATCCGGTTCGGGAATAGGGATGGCCCCGCCTTCCCCTATTCTCGAGCCTCGGCCGGGATGGGGAGATGCTCTCCCGGCCCTCCAAACCCCTCAGCGCCCACCGGGATCTCATGGCCATTTCCACCCGGCCAGGAGGTGGGGAATAGAGGACGCGGGGGGCCGCGCCCTCCCGCGTCCGTATTTTCCGGTCGCGCTACTGGCTACCCGCGTGCCTATTCCTCCGCCGCCTGTTCCGGAGCCGGTCCTCCGCCCAGGAGCAGGCCGACGATGAGGATCAGGGCGCCCACGATGAGCAGGGCCCAGGGGATGTACACCTTGACCAGGTTTATCTTCCCCGCCCCGTCCTTGGCGTCCTCCACGCTGGCCTTAACCGTGTCCTGGGTGGAGGCGAACTCGTAGGAGAATATCTTGCGCGCCTCCCCCAGTTTTTCCTGCAGGGCGGCCAGCTGGGTTATGGCCGGCCCCAGCCGGGGGTCGGAAACATACTTGCCCAGGATGGGCTGAAGCCCGGCCAGGGCCTCGGCGTCCACCTTCATGGTCAGGGTCTCCGCGTCCTTGTACACATCAACCGGCGCGCCCGTCTTGGGGTCCACGGAGAGCTCCTGCTCCATGGTCCAGTAGTACTTGAGGGGTATGGGGTTCTGCAGGGCCTTTTGTAGGGCCTGCAGGTCCTGGGGCTGCATGGCCTGCATGGCCAAGGCCATGAAGGCGTCCACGTCCACCCCCGCCGCCTTGAGTGAGGGCTTGATCTCCTCGAAGGTGGTGGTGACGGGAAGGCCCATGCCCTTGACGTAGGCCTCCACCACCTCCTTGTCCTGGAAGGCCAGCTTGAAGTTGTAGACGGTTATCCCCTCCTTGTCCTCCTCGCTGACGAACTCCGTCTCCACCCCCTCGCCTATCTCGTTCTTCCACACCGAGTAAGTCTCGTCCTTGGAGGTGTCGAAGGGGAAGAGCGGGTAATAGGTGCCCTTGCGGTTGACCACGTTCCCGGGAGTCCAGGCATAAGCCCGGTCATCCTCCACGTTCTCCAGGGTCTTGCGGTCCAGCACGTAGACGAATTCCTGGGCCGGCTGGGCCATGCCTCCCACATTAAGCTCTATGGACTCCCGGAGAGGCCCCACCGAGGAGTCGAACTCCTCGGCAAGGGAGGTGATCTTCTGGGTCACCACGAGGGGCATCTTCTGCTCTTCTCCCTCGGCCAGCGGCCGGTGGGTCAGGGGATCGACGTACCAGGTCATCTCCCCCTCGTACTTGTTCTCTATGTCCACGTCGTCGGGCAGTTTCACCAGGGCGTTCACGGCGATGGCCCACCAGAGGATGGCCGCCAGGATGAGAACGATCCCCAGTACGATAAGTATCTTGCTCACCGCTCCCTTCATCATGACCTCCTCGCCTACTCCGTCCAGCCCTGCTTTATCTCTTTCTAAGCTAGGTATTCTACCATCCGGTCCATCATACCTTTTCCCTCTCCCTTATCGCTTTTACTCCCTTCCGGAACACCCCATCTCCCCCCGATGCGCGCCATTTTACCTTTTGCTTTCGCCCTCCCTCCTTTCAACTTGCTTTTGCTCTCCCCTCCCGGGCACATGGATATACCACCGTTCGGGATTCCGGATGCGGAACAGCGCTCAATCAAGCGGAACGTCCACTTGCAACCTGATGTATACCCCACGGCCGCCCCATTCCTCCTCACCTTTCCATCCCCGGCGCGTAGCCGCTGGAGACGTGCCCTCCCACCCAGCCGTTGTAATACCGGAAGTACATGGGCCTCTCCGCCACTACCTCGCCCTCGGCGTGCAGGGAAACGGATATCCCCTCCTGGTAGGGGACCATGGAGTTCAGGTTCAGCGTGGTGCGGGCGTGGGCAGGAAGGGTGACCTTTTCCTGCAGGAGCTCGCCGCTCTCGGTGGAGATCCACACCTCCGCCCGGACGTCCTGCCCGGACGGGTTCTGGACGCACAGCCAGTTCTCGAATCCCGGCCCCGTATACCCCTCGGCGAAGTACCAGTGTCGCGAGGGCGATTTGACCCCCACCACCACGTCCCCTCCCCGACACCAACGGTTGTACTCGTGATAGATGGCCCTCTCGGCCACCAGGGGCCCCTCGCCCTGCACCACGACGGATAGCTCCAGGCCACTTCCCGCCCGGCGGTTCACGTCCACCGTCCGGCGGGAGAACGGCGGCAGGTATTCCTCGTCGGTGACGTTCACTCCCCCCGAGGTCTGGTAGGTGATGGTGACGCGGTTCACGTACCCATTGGGGTTATACAGGCACAGGTACTCCTGGAAGCCGGGCCCCGTGTAGCCCTCGGCGAAGTACCAGGTCTGCGATGGGCGGCTGGTCCCCGGGGACACGTGGCCCCCGGCCCATTTCCCGGCGTAGAGGAAGTACATGGGACGCTCGGCCACTATTTCCCGGTCGGAACTAACCCTTACCGATACCTCGTTGCCGTATCCAGCGCTCTGGTTGACGTCCAGGGTGCGGCGCTTGCCGGCCGGCAACACCAGGCTCTCCTCGGCCAGCAATCCCCCCTGGCAATAGTATTCCACGGTCACCCGGGCATCCTCCGTTCCGGGGTTCAGGAGGCACAGGTACTCCTGGAAGCCGGGCCCCGTGTAGCCCTCGGCGAAGTACCATTCCTTGGCCGGCCTGTTGATCCCCGAGGACACGTGGCCCCCGGCCCATTTCCCGGCGTAGAGGAAGTACATGGGACGCTCCACCACCAGGGGAAGGGGCGAGTCCACGCTTATCCCCAGGTCCCGGCCCCGGCCCACCTCCTCCGCCACCTGGACGGTGATGCGGGTATCCGCCTCCGCCCGGTAGGAACGCTCCACGGTTTCGCCGTCGGCCAAGTGGTAGGAGACGGTGAAGTCCACCGCCTCCCGGTTGGGGTTGAGGACGGTGAGCCACTCCTGGAAACCATCCACGGTGGTTCCCTCGGCGAAATACCATTTGGTGGCGGAATTGGCCACCACCAGGTCGCGGGAGACGGTGGCCGACCCCCCGTTGAGGTAGAAGGCGTCCGCGGTCAGACGGTAGGTGCCGTCATCCAGGGCGGAGGTATCCACGGTGAAGTCGTAGGGAGGCGCGTTGCGGCTTCCCACCAACTGCCCGTCCAGGCGCAGGTCCACCCGCTGCAGGCTGTCCGAGCCCACCAGCTGGAGGGAAACCGCCACCCTTCCGCTGCTGGGGCGGTTCTCGGGGGGCAGAACGAAGCTCACCCGGGAGGGCATCCGTATGCCGCGGAAGATGGCCTGGGCCTCGCGGGCCAGGTAGGCGTCGTCCCTCAGGAGCTGTTCCTGCCGGGGGTTGGAGATGAAGGAGGCCTCGGTGAGGATGGCGGGCATGGTGGTGTTGTTGAGCACCCCGCAGTAATCCACCATCCACACCCCGCTGTTGGGAAGACCGAGCTCCGCCACCAGCTCGGCCTGGACCGCGTTGGCCAGGGCCAGCGATTCCTGGCTGGCCTGTTTGGAGACCAAGGTGACCGTGTAGTTCACATTGCTGTCACTCACGGAATTGTGATGCACGCTGATGAAGCGGTCCGCCCCCCAGGAGTTGGCCATCTGCCAGCGCTGGGTGATGCTCACCGACACGTCGCTCTCCCGGGTCATGAGCACCTCTGCCCCCTCGGCCACCAGGAGGTCCCGGAGCTTGAGGGCCACCTTGAGGTTGACCTCCTTCTCCTGGAGTCCGGTGGGGCCCACGGCTCCCGGATCGCTCCCCCCGTGGCCGGGGTCGATGCAGAACTTCCACCCGCTGAGGTTCCCCGCCCTTGCCCTTCCCGTTCCCGGCGGCAGGACGGGGGAGAGAAGGAGGACAGCCGCCAGGAGGAGAACGGCATAAGCCGCCAACGCTCGCGCCGAGGGCTTGACCCGGCACAGGACGCGGTATTCCCTGGATAAATATCCCTCCATGAGGCCGGCGACGCCTCCTTTCCCGTATCTCGTAATGCTTATTCGACGGGGACAAGGCCAAACCTTGAGCGCCGCCTCCCGCGGGCGAGAGGATGGGGGACCATGAATCCCTCAGCCCGAAAGCTCGGAGAGAAAGCGGGAAGCGTCCCGGTCACCCGGGTTTATGCGCAGCACCTCCCGGAAATCCTCTTCCGCACCGCTCATGTCCCCCTTCTTCTTCCGGGCCAGGCCTCGCGCCAGGTAGGCGGGGTAATAATCGCGGTTGAGGATGAGGGCACGATCCCAGTCGTCCACCGCCTCGGTCCAGGCGTTGAGCAAGGCGTAACATACCCCCCTTTCGAAATAGGCCTCCGCCGAGCCCGGCTCCAGGCTTATGGCCCGGGAGTAGTTCCTAATGGCCTGGTTGTACAGGGGGTTGTCGTCGTACTGGATCTTGTTCCTGTAGGCCCTTCCGGCCAAGATATAGGTTTCCGGGAGGTCGGGTCTCAACTTGGCCAGCCGCCTGAGATCCCGGAGGGCGGCGGTGAAGTACCCCCACTTCATGAGCGTCTTGGCGCGACGCAACAGCGCGGCGTCGTTGAGGGGATCCTCTTCCAGGACCCGGTTAAGGTCCCGCAGCGCCGCCTGGTCCTCCTCGGCGCGGCGGCACTCTTCCCGGTCGGCCTCCCCCTCCAGGAGGGTGGAGAGCAGCGCGGCCACCGCCCGGGAGCGCACCATCCCCATATGGGTGCAGGGCCACCCCAGGCGGAGGTTCTCCGCCCCCTTCAGGAGGCAGCCCGTCCAGGGCACCACCGCCGCGTCCAGGGGCGTGCATATGGACCAGTAGGGAGGGCCCTCCTCTCCCCACGTCTCCAGGTAGGCCCCGGCTAGGTTCTCCAGGAAGGTGCTGCGGGGGAGCATCTGCCGGGCGGCCTTGAAGGGGAAAAAGAGGTAGAAGGTCAGGGAGCCCCGGTTGGGGGTACCCAGCATGACCAGGCGGTACAGGAATTCGGCCCCACCCAACCCTTCCACCATGAACCTGGCCGCCAGGCCCCCCAGGCCCTGCCCGATCAGGGCCACCTTCTCCGCGCCGGAAAGGACGCGGAGCTCATCCACCTTATCCAGGAGTATCCTGGCGCTCCAGCGTATGTCCCCGGCATTGAAGTTGGGCATGCGTAACGTGTATACCGCGAAGTCCAGTTTCCGCAGGCGACGTCGCAGGGCCGCGGAGAAGACGTACAGTCGCAGGAATCCGGGGACGAAGATGACGGGGTACCTGCCGCGGCGTCGCGGGTCGATGACCTCCACGGTCTCCGAACGCCGCGGCATGCTGCATTCCCTACGGGTGACGACCCTGGGCCTCAAACCGGCTCCTTCCCCTCCCATACCCGAAGGCCCCCGGCAAACCGCCCGGCGAGGAGCACGCGGAACTGCACATGGCCGCCCCCGCTCCCGGTTTTCGCCCCTCCTCCCATCCCCTTCCCACCGGTGATCTCCGGCCGAGGCTCCCGGCGCCCTTCGCCCTCCGCGAGCGGGCGCCGTGATCCCGGCCCACGTCGTCCAAGGGATATTTACCAATCAATTCCATGCGGGCTCTTCGCCTTCACCGTGTTTTCGCCGCTCGCCGCGTGCCCGGACCCCCCTTGACGACGCCCGCCGGGGACCGCTTCCTACCTGGCCCACAGGGGCGGGACGCGGGCCGTGGTGCGTCGGAGCATGGCCCTGGCCAGGAGCCACGTGGATTCCCATACCGGGAGCGGCACCATGCGGATGGGGTTTATCCCCATGAGGGGAGCGAGGTTGGCCAGCACCGACCTCAGATCGTTGCATCCCGGGGAAAGGCGCACCTTTCCCCTCCCGAGCCTGCGCAGAAGCACGGGGTAGGCCTCCTCGGCGGCGCAATCCCCCACCACCAGCACCGGGCCCTCCACGGCTTCCAGCTCCCTTTCCTCCCACCCCTTGCCCATGCAGATGGTGAATCCCCCCCGGCCCCGGAAGTCCACGTGGAGCATCTGCAACAACATGCGCGTGTTCAGGTTGCAGCCCTCCCGGCAGCATCTCTCCGAACCCTCCAGGATGCGCACGTCCGGGGGAAAGACGGGAAGGAGCTCCGGGGTGTACCGGCGCCGGAAGGGATCCCGGTCCCCGATCACCTCTATGCTCTCCAGGTCGATGCACCCCAGCCCCTCCTCCGCGGCCAGCCTGAGGTGCTCCACCTCGCGGGGGTCGATGCCCAGCAGGTCGGCTCCCACGGCGTCCACGGCCAGGGTATCCTCTCCCCCGACGAACACCCCCAGTTCCTCCACGCACTCCCCGGCCAGCCCCTCGGGGGAGTAATGCCCGTGGTTAAGGGCGTGCAGGCCCTCGATGACCGTGAAGTGCGGCCTGACGAGCATGAAGATGTCGGCGAACTTGCGGTGCAGGTTCCAGTTGTGGTCCCGGATCCGGTCGGCCTGCATGATCAAACCGAACTGGTTCTTTACCCCCAGGGTGACCGTGGCCATGGAGTGGGTCTTCAGCTTGGGAAGGGAGAGGTAGAGGTTTTCGTCCCTCCCCTCCATGAGCCTCTCCTTGACCCACCGGGAGACGTGCACCTTGTACCCCAGGGTGGGAAGGGTCACCTCCACCTGGCGGCCTTCATCCAGGTACAGGGGAACGGCCCCCGCCTCCCTGGCGGCCCTCTCCAGGCCGCTGACCCGGAAGACCAGGCGGGTGAAATTGCCCTGCGTGCAGTTGTCCATGACGTACACCCTGGAGGCGCCCGCGCGGTAGAGGATGCCGGCCATGGCCTTCACCGCCCGGGGATCGGTATGGCAGAAGGGCTTGAAGTCCACGGCGTTGACCTTGATGAAGGCCTCGCGTCTCCCGCCCAGAACGGCCTCCGCGCCCCCGAAAGGCCGGAATACCTCCTCCAGGGCGCCCTCGACGTCTCCTTCCCTAACCGGAACCACCGCCACCCTTGGCATGGGCCCTCCTCTCCACGCTCCGTCCGGAATTCCGCTCGGGGGATGGGCTGACAAGCGTATTCCCCGCCGCTTCCCCGCTTCCCGTTCCCTTCCGCCTTTCCGCTCACCCTCACCGCTTCAGCGCCCCGGGTGGATGGTGGCCTTACTCCCTCCCGCCAAGGCCGGAGTCGACGGTATCGTAACCGTGGTCCCCCCTAAACCCGTCAACGATGCGCTACAGCGGAAAGCTCAACCCGGAAACCCCCCGGGAGGTCCACACCGGCCACGCTGCGCGCCGGGAAGGGCCGGGGGATTATCTCCTCGTAAACCTCGTTGAAAGCGGGCAATTCGCCTATGTCCTTCAGGTAGACATGGACCACGAGCAACTTGTCCAGGCCGCTGCCCGCTTCCCATAGGGCCGCCTCCAGGTTGCGCAGGACCACCATGGCCTCTTCGCGGATATCCCCCTTGACCTCGTGCCCGTCACTTTTGACCGCCAGGAGGCCGGAGACAAATACCAGTTTTTCCCAGGCCAGGAACGGCGAATATGGCCCCCTCGGAGGGGGAAGCGCGCGGTTTTCTTCCCGACTGTCGGAATTCCTCATCACCTCTACCCCCGTCAAGGGAAGTATACCAGAACGGCGGATCTTCCCGCCGAGTGCACCCCTCCCCTGAAACCACCCAGGATCCGGGTGACGGTGGGAAGGTAGGCCTCGCCGGCCCGGGAGCTTGGGATGGTCAGGCTCGCGGCCCAGGGGGGAGGCGGGTCTCCGCGGCCTTTTCCAGTATCCGGGTGACGGTGGGAAGGTAGGCCTCGCCGGCCCGGGAGCTTGGGATGGTCAGGCTCGCGGCCCAGGGGGGAGGCGGGTCTCCGCGGCCTTTTCCAGGATCCGGGTGACGGTGGGAAGGTAGGCCTCGCCGGCCCGGGAGCGGGGGGAGTAAATCCTGGCCAGCAGGATGTAGGAAAGGGCCAGGAAGCCGAACCCCGATGCCAATCCCAGGGGCACGCCCCAGGAACCACCCAGGAGAAAGGACCCCAAAGCCCCGCCCGCTCCAAGGCCCAGGAGAAAGGCCAGCAAGGGAACGCCGTACAGGATATAGGCGGCTTTCAGGGCTACCCGCAGGGGAATTTCCACCTCTACCCGGTCCCCCCTTTCCGCCCCCGCCGCATTGCGGGCCTCCACCACCATGGTATCCTCGTCGGCTACCACGCAGCAGGATCCGCATCCCTCGCAGAGGCGCCCGCGGGGAAACGCCACCTTCGCCAGCTCCCCGTGGACCTCGATCACCACCCCCGCCTCGCGGCGGGAACGGCGAGGCGCGGCGCCCGCCAGGTTCCTCCAGTGGGCCAGAGCGTATCCCTCCAGGTCACCCGCCCGCTCCCTCATATCCCCTTACCACCTTATCACGGTACATGACGATCCCACGCCCTCACGGTCGGTTATTGATAAACCCTACCACCGCCCCAGGAGGGCCAGGGCGCGGATGGGCCTCCCCTTGCGCCTTCCTCCCGTGATCCCGGACCGAACTCCCTCCGCCGTACTCCTCGTCTTCTAGACGAGGCCCCCTCGAGGCCTGAAGGCCCCCACGCCTATCCGCCCGGGCGGCCGGCGTATTTCTCCGGATGGCGGTCGAATTCCTCCTTGCAGGTACGATGACAGAAATAGACCTTCTTTCCCTGGTACTCCGAGGTGGCCGCGGCGTCCTTCTTGCGTATCTTCATGCCGCAGACCGGGTCGACTACCTTGCCCCACATAACCTGTACCTCCCTTTCCTTTCCCATTGGAGAACGACGTTCCACGTGCCCGCCGTCCGTGGTGGTCGTGCGGTCACGGAATCCCCGCAGGCGCAGGGAATTTCCCACCACGGAAACGGAGCTGAAGGCCATGGCCCCGGCGGCGAATATGGGGTTGAGCAGGATTCCCCATACCGGGTAGAGCACGCCCGCGGCCAGCGGTATGCCCACCACGTTATAGAAGAAGGCCCAGAAGAGGTTCTGCCGGATGGTGCGCAGGGTGGCCCGGGAGAGGCGCACCGCCGTGGCCACCTTGCGCAGGTCCCCGGAGATCAATGTGATGTCCGAGGTCTCCAAGGCCACGTCGGTGCCCGTCCCCATGGCTATTCCCAGATCCGCCCTGGCCAGGGCGGGGGCGTCGTTTATGCCGTCCCCCACCATGGCCACCACGTGCCCCTCCTCCTGCAGGCGGGCTATCACCGCCGCTTTCTCCGCAGGCAACACTTCCGCCAACACCCGGTCGATGCCCGCCAGGCGGGCCACAGCCTCCGCCGTGGAGCGCCGGTCCCCGCTGAGCATGGCCACCTCGATACCCAGCTCCCGCAGCTCGGCCACCGCTTCGGCGGCCATGGGCTTCAACTCGTCGGCCACGGCCATAAGACCCAGGAGCCCGCCTTCCGCAGACAGGAAGACCACCGTCTTTCCCTCCCGGGAAAGGCTTTCCGCCGCCTCCCGAAGGGGGCCGATGTCCACCCCGCTACGGGCCATGAACTCGGCGTTTCCCAGCCGCACCACCTTTCCCTCCCAGCGCGCCTCCACTCCCATGCCCGGGTGGGCGCGGAAATCCTGCGCCCCCCCGTGCGCCAAGCCCCTCCTCTCGGCCTCCTTGATGATGGTCTGGGCCAGGGGATGCTCGCTGCCTCTCTCCACGGCGGCGGCGGCCAGGAGGACCTCATCCTCGCTCCTGCCTTCCACGGGAAGGATGTCCGTGACCTCGGGCCGCCCCCAGGTTAGGGTTCCCGTCTTGTCGAAGACCACCATGTCCAGGCGTCCCGCCCTCTCCAGGATCTCGCCCCCCTTGATGAGGATGCCCATCTCCGCGCCCTTCCCCGTGCCCACCATGATGGCCGTGGGAGTGGCCAGGCCCAGGGCGCAGGGGCAGGCGATTACCAGGACGGCCACGAAGTTGAGGAGGGCGAAGTTGAAGGAGGGCTCCGGACCGGCGAACAACCAGGCCAGGAAGGTGGCCGCGGCCACCCCGACGACCGCGGGAACGAAGACCGAGGCCACCCGGTCGGCCAGGCGCTGGATGGGCGCCTTGCTCCCCTGGGCCTCCTCCACCAGGCGGACGATCTGGGCTAGGACGGTGTCGCCTCCGACCCGGGTGACGCGGAAGCGGAAGTACCCGGTGGTGTTCAGGGTGGCCCCGGTGACCTCGTCGCCGGGCCCCTTCTCCACCGGCAGGGGCTCCCCGGTGAGCATGGACTCGTCCACGCTGCTCCGCCCCTCCTCCACCACCCCGTCCACGGGTATCTTCTCCCCGGGACGCACCGCTACCAGGTCCCCCACCCTTACCTCCTCCACGGGCACCTCGTACTCCACGCCCTCCCTCACCACCCGGGCGGTCTGGGCCTGCAGGCCCATGAGCCTGCGGATGGCCTCCGAGGTGCGCCCCCGCGCCCTGGCCTCCAGGAAACGGCCCAGGAGGATGAGGGCGATGATGGTGGCCGAGGCGTCGTAATACACGGCCAGCTTCAGGCCGGTGCCGCTGATGAAAGAGGGGAAGAAGGTGGCCGTCACGCTGTACAGGTAAGCGGCGGTGGTGCCCACGGCGATAAGGGTGTTCATGTCCGCGGTGCCGTGTCGCGCCGCCTTGAGGGCAGCGCGGTAGAAAGTGGATCCCGGCCAGAATTGCACCGGCGTGGCCAGGGCGAAGAGGACGAGGAACCGGGTCCTCTCCGACAGCGAGGAGAGGCCGGGAAGGTGCATGCCCAACATGGAGAGTACCAGTATAACGGCGGCCGAGGCGGCGCTGTACACCAGTTTCACGCGCAGGAGCCGGGTCTCCCTCTCCCTCCTCCGCCGCTCCCGGTCCAAGGCCTCCTCCCCCTCCGCGGGGGGAAGGAGGCGGTAACCGGCGGCCTCCACGGCACGGGCCATCTTCCCGAAATCGGCGCTCTGGGGATCGAAAAGCACGGTGGCCCGCTCTGTGGCCAGGTTGACCTCCGCGCTCGCCACCCCCTCCACCCCGGAGAGGGCCTTCTCCACCCTGGCCACGCAGGAGGCGCAGGTCATGCCCTCCACCCCGAAGACCGCCTTCTCCAGCCGCGCCTGGTAACCCAGGTCGTTGATGGCCTGAACGATCTCCTCCAGCCCCACCTGGCCCGGCCGGTAGGAAACGGTGGCCTTTTCCGTGGCCAGGTTGACCGCCGCCTCCGTTACGCCGGGCATCTCCCGCAGGGCCTTCTCCACTCTTGAAGCGCAGGAGGCGCAGGTCATGCCGCCGACCCGGACCACCACCCGTCCGCCGGGCCCGCCACTCTCGCCCTCGCCTCTCTCCTCCAACCTATGGAGACTGGTTGTTTCATCCATTATCTTCCCGCACTCCTCTAATACCTAATACCGCTTTCGGCGGGCCGGAATCCATCGGCCCTCCTTCCATTATTCTCCCTCCGAGCACGGTTGAGGATGATCCCGAGCATAAAATCTCGGCCCAAAGGGGAGTTCCCAGCGACCCCGTCCACCTTCAACCCTTCAGGGCCAAAAACCTCTCCCACCGTGACTTCCAGGGAGAGAATCGCGGACTCCTCCCCCGGAGCGACCGGTCCTCGAGGTCCGGCGCTGGAAGCGCCGTGGCCCCTGGCCCGGGACGGTGGCGCTGCCGCCGGTACTTGTTTACTGGACCCGCCTGGCCATGGATGCGCATAGCCGGTGTACCGGTAAACCATGGCCTACGGCCAGCGATGAGGGTTGTCTCCGGGGCCAGGCCGCAAGTCCCGCAGTCCGTCAAACCGGAACCGGTTGAGGGTAGTGTCGTGGGTTTCCCTACCGGACAACGCCCGCCTTGTGCCCCCTTTGGCTTATACTTTGGGCAGCGGGGGGCTCGGTTTCCCGGTCCCTTCCACCGCCGCCCGAGCGAGGGGGAGCGGGAAAGGGAGTGCCGCGCTCCTCGTTTCTCCCGAGGCGTGGCTGGAAAGCCCTGCCAGGTAAAGGCATGCCGTGGATAGAAGGTCAATGCTCATGGACGGCGGGCAAGAGGAACAAAGGGGTATTTCCGTCGACCGGTCCCGGATACGGCGTGGCCTGTTGGCTGCGGTGTCCATCTCCACGGCAACCCTGGTGGTCATCTCCCTGGCCACCATGGGAAGGGAGATACCCTCCGCCCTCTCCCGCCTCTCACCCTTCTACCTCGCGCTGGCGGTAGCCCTTTCCCTGGGCCGCTGGCTGTGGTCCGCCCTGCGCATGCGCCTCCTGGTGCGTGCCGTGGGTGGGGACATCTCCTTCCCCCACCTGGTGAAAACGGTATATGGGGGCTATTTCACGGGCATGGTCACCCCCTGGAGGGCCGGCGGTGTGACCGGGGAGGCCATCTTCCTCTACCACTACGGCCTGGGGGCGGGAGAGGCAGCCGCCGTGGTCTCCTTCGGCGCCTGCGTGTCCTCGCTCCTCCTCATGCTCAGCTTTCCCCTGGCCATTTGGCTGGCCCAGGAGAGTTTCCGCCTCTCCTTCACCCTGAAGGGTTTCCTGTTTTCCGCCCTGGCCGCGGGCCTTCTCTTCCTGGCCCTGGTCCTGTTCTCCCTACTCCGTCCCCAGGCCGCCCTGGACCGGGTGCTCCTGCGCCTCTCTCCGCCCTTCCTCCGCAAACGTGAAGGCTACCGACGCTTCCTGGCACGCCTGGGGCAGGAGGTGCGCTCCTTCTCCTCCTCCCTGCGACGCATGGTACTCCTGGGAAGGGCCAGGCTGGCGGCGGTGACCGCGCTTACCCTGCTCTTCTGGCTCACCGGTTTCCTGGCCGTGCCCCTCGCCCTGGTGGGATTGGGATACGGTTCCTATTTCTGGAAATCCATGGTTGCCCAGCTGGTGGTGCAGATCCTCATGCCCTTCATACCCATCCCCGGAGGCAGCGGGCTGGGCGAGGTGGGCTTCCTCTACGTCTACAGCCGCGTCCTCCCCGATGCCGGGCTGGCGGGCCTTCTCACCCTCATCTGGAGATTCGTCGACTTTTACCTGGGAATCCTGGTGGGAGGAGCGGCCTTCCTGCTCATACTGAGGGACATCGAGCGACATCCCCGGAAACCGGTTAGAGCCGAGGTGGACTCCGGGGAAGGGCTTTAACGTAGGGAGGAAACCCCCCGGCCGGTGGCGGGACGATCCCAGGCCCGCATGGGACTGAAAAAGGGAAGCCTTAACGCCCCGCGGCCTGCCACCCGGATCCCAGTGGCGCAACCCTCCAAACGAAGTCCGGTTCATACGTGGATATCCCGGACTTGGCCGGCGTTCCACCCTCGCAGCTCGAGGAACGGGCACCGCCGTGCTAACAGTCCATGGCTAATAAGGAAACGTGCCACCCATGGGACGGTGGGCGGACACCAATTCCGCGCTCCTGCTATAATCTGTCCATGCCGGGACCCGGAAGTCACCGGGTCGCGGAGCGGGAGAGGGGAAATGAAGCTGCATCTCTTGCCCCTGGGGATCACCGTCGAGGGGAGCGGGGCGGATACCGTCCTCTCCATCCTCGCTCGGGAGGGGCTGGAGGTGGCCAGCGCTTGCGGGGGCCGCGGCACCTGCGGCAAGTGTATATTCCATATTTTGGAAGGTAACGCCACTCCGCCCACGGATGCGGAACGGCGCCTGCTTTCCGGGGAAGAGCTGGACCGGGGGATAAGGCTGGCCTGCCAGGCTCGCCCGGCCGGCGACCTCAAGATCTACCTTCCCGCCACATCCCTCGTCCGCGGGCAGCGCCTCCTGGTGGAGGGGATCTGGGAGGCTCCACCCCTCGAGCCCCCGGTCAAGATGTTGCGGGTCGAACCGTCGACCTCCTCCCCTAAAAGCCGCGTTCGTTCGGACCTGGCCCTTCTTCTCCCCGTGGCGGAAGGGGCGGGGGAAAAAGCTTTGAAAGCTGACCTCGAGGGCCTGAGGGAGCTTTCCGCCTCCCTGCGGTCCGGGAGGGGAGAGGTAGTCGTGGTCCTGCGCCAGGGGGAACTCCTGGGAACGGCCCGCCCCGACGCCGGGGTTCTGGGAGCGGCGGTGGATTTGGGCACCACCAAAGTGGCCCTTTTCGTCCACGACCTGGCCACCGGAAAAGCGGTCTCCTCCCACGGCTTGGCAAACCCGCAGGCACGGTACGGGGAGGATATCGTCACCCGCATGCAGTGCGCCCTGGAGGACAGGGGTAAGGGGAAGCGGCTGGCCGACCTGGTCCGCCGGGAAATAGAGCACGCCCTGTCCGGGATGCTCTCCGGCACCAGGTATTCTTGCCGGGACGTCCTGGAGGTGGTGGTGGTGGGCAATACGGCCATGCACCACCTCTTCCTGGAATTGCCGGTGGAGGGGCTGGCCCGCAGTCCCTACCTCCCGGTCACCCACCTTCCCCTGGAGGTCAAGGCCCGGGACCTTGGCCTCTCCCTCCACCCCGCCGCGGTCGTCTACCTTCCCCCGCCCGTGGCCGGTTACGTGGGCTCAGACCACCTGGCCGCGCTCTGCGCCACCCGCCTGGCGGAACGCGAAGGGCCTTGCCTGCTCCTGGACATCGGGACCAACACCGAGGTCTCCCTGCAGGTGAGAGGCCGGGTCACCTGCTGTTCCTGCGCCTCCGGTCCCGCCTTCGAGGGCATGGGCTTGAGCCAGGGGATGCGCGCCGGGGAGGGAGCGGTGGAGAGCGTGGAGGTCGGTTCCAGGGGCAGGCTCGAGGTGAGGGTCATAGGGGACGCGCCGCCGGCCGGAATATGCGGTTCGGGAATCCTCTCCGCCCTCTCCGCCCTCCTGAAAACGGGAGCCCTGGAGGCCAGTGGCCGCCTGCGCCCGGAACACCCGGGGGTGGGAGAAAAGGACGGGGAGGCGGCCTTCTGGCTGGTGCCCCCGGGAGAAGGCGGCGGGGATGGCTTGGCCATCACCCAGTCGGACGTCCGGGAGATACAGAAGGCCAAGGGCGCCATTCGCACCGGCGTGGAGGCCCTCCTAGCCGAGGCCGGGGTATCCTACTCCGAGGTCAAGGAGGTCCTCCTGGCCGGGGCCTTCGGCAGTTACCTCGACCCCCTGGATGCCCTATCCATCGCCATGTTGCCCCCCTTCCCCCTGGAGAGAATACGCCAGGTGGGGAACGCCGCCGGGGCCGGTGCCCGCTCCATGCTCCTATGCGGGGATTTCCGGCGCGGCGCTGAAGAGCTCGCCGGGAGCCTCGAATACCTGGAGCTCTCCACCTACCCTTCCCTGGCCCGCCTTTTCGCCGCCTCCATGTACCTCACCGAGGAAGCGGTGTCCCGGGCCAGGGCCCGCCTCAAGGCCTGAGGCACTGTTGTGTCTCCTACACCACCTGCAGGTAACCGGGAATGGCATTTCTTTCCAGGCCCTCGGCGGCCTTCTTGAAAACCGAGGTGGGGTCGATGGATCGACCGGGGAAGGGTCCGCTTCAGGCCTGGTAATCCTCGAACCGGTAGACGTTCTCCGCGTCCGGGGAAAACTGCTCCCGCAGCACGCGGTCCAGGTGCTTCTCCGAGGGGCTCTTGGGTATCTCCTCCACCACCTGGAGGTAACTGGGAATGGCATTTCTTTCCAGGCCCTCGGCGGCCTTCTTGAAGACCGAGGCGGGGTCGATGGATCGACCGGGGAAGGGAGCCACGGCGGCCACCAGGTCGCTCTCCCCCGGGGCTCCCGAGGCGGCTGGGATGCCGTAAACGCAGACCTCGGAGACGTCGGGGTGCTCCCCGATGACCTTCTCCACCAGGTCCGGTTTTATGAAGTCGCCGGCCCGCCGCAGGGCCCCGCCCTTGCGGTAGTCGAAGAAGAACCACCCTTCCTCGTCGCGGTGGACCATGTCCCCCGAGCGCAGCCACCCGCCGCGCATCTTCTCAGCCGAGGCCTCGGGCTTCTTATAGTAATCCACCTTGGTCTGGGTGAGCATGCGGCAGATGAGCTCGCCAGTGACCCCGGGCGGCACCTCGTTGTCCTCCTCGTCCACCACCTTCATCTCCACCAGGCCGGGGATGGGCTTGCCGAAGGAACCGATGGGCCCCTCCCCGATGGGCTTGTAGGCGAAGCCCCCCTCGATGGCTCCGTACCATTCCAGGATCTGCACCCCGAAGCGGCGCTCGAAATCCTCCCAGATGGCCCGGGGCGTGCCCGCGGAGATGACCATGCGCACCGGGTTGTCGGCGTCGTCCGGGCGCGGGGGCTCGTTGTAGATCCCGGACATCATCCCGCCAAGGAGGGAGAAGGTGGTGCAGCCGTAGCGGCGGCAGATGTCCCAGATGCGGCTCTTGGTGAAGCGCTGGCTGATCACCGCCGGGATGCCCATGGTCAGGGCGGGGAAGAGGGTCACCGCCTGGGCGTTGCCGTGGGCCAGGGAGAGGCCGGTATAGAGTACGTCATCCTCGCGGTATCCCCACACCAGGTAGCCCAGCAGGCAGTACATGGCGTTGCGACGGGAATCCAGGGTCACCCCCTTGGGGTTCCCGGTGACCCCCGAGGTGTAGATGATCTGCACCGGCGCGCCGGGGTCGTCCACCCGGTCCTCCAGTTCCGCCACCCGCGGCTGGTCCAGCATCTCGTTCACGGTGGGGTACCTGGAGGCCAGGGCGGGGTCGGCGTCCGGCTTGAGGTTTAGGTATATCTTCCTCAGGTGGGGGACGTCCTTGGACGCCGCCTCCACCTCGGGCAGGAGGTCGGCGGTGGTCACCACGGCCACGGCGTCGGAGTCCGAGAGCTGGTAGGCCAGCTTCTCCCCCTTGGCCCGGGGGTCAATGGGGACCAGGATGGTGCCCAGCATGGTGCAGGCGGCCATGGCGTAGACGAACTCGGGATGGTTGCGCATGACCAGGGCGATCTTATCTCCCCGTGCGTATCCCTCCCGGCGCAGGGCATGGGCGAAGCGCAGGGAATTGGCGTACAGCTTGGCGTAGGTGAGTTTCTCGTCCTCGTACTGCCCCCCGTTCTCGAAGATGAGACCCACCCGGTTGGGGTTTTCCTCGGCTCGCAACTCCAGGAGCTTGGAAAGGAGGCCTTTGTGCTCCCGGAACCTGGAACGGGCCACCGCCCTTACCGTCCCGGACACCACCTCCCCGTGGGAGAGGAGTTGCGCCAGCATGTACAGGCGCGGGTCCCTGGCTTCCAGCTTCCTCAAGAGTTCCGACCTGGCGTCCACGGCCATCTCGCCACCCCCTCTGCATGATTTTCACATCCTGGCCTCCCGGCCAGGCGCCAAAGCGCTTTCACCGATTGATGCCCCGTCAATCGCTAGTCTCCACCGCTATCAATAGTATAATGCCCGCCTTCCCTGGCCATGGAATAAGGATGCAAAAAGGAAACGGTATCCATCCCGGCCAGGTCATATCCGGGGCCCGGGTCCCTCTGCAAAGCCGTGGTATGGCGCTTGGAAAAGCGACCTTTCGCCAAACCCATTCTTTCCGGGCGACCTCCTCCGGGATGGACTCCCATCCTCCCGTCAACGCGCCCCTCGCAGCGCCCATGGACCACCTCCACGGAGCGGAGGTTCCCCGGGCCTTGCCTGCCCGCTACACGGTTTCTTATTCCACGCCGGACGATGCCCGTTGTCCAAGGGAGCCCCGGCCGCATTCACACTTGATACCCATGGGGGTATCAGATTTCAAGAACTGACCCCTCAAGGCATCTCCTGCCAGGTCTTGCCGCCCTTTCGCCAGGTGATGCGGGGGAGTTCCCGCTTGACCATGGAATCGGCGTTCACCCGCGGGTAGCCCAGCACTATGGCCGAGACCGGCACGTAGGGCCATTTGATGCCCAGGTACCTCTTGAGGTGGGGAAGCATCTTGGCCCCCACGGCGGCGAACCCCATCCAGCAGGTCACCAGGCCCAGGGAATGGGCGGCCAGGACCATGTTCTGCCCGCAGATCCCGATGTCCAGGTGCATGTCGTTTATGCCCCTCTTGTCCCCCAGGAGGTAGATCAGGCAGGGCGCGCCCAGGAAGACGTCCTTGGGCTTGAGGATGGCCGCTCCCCCGGTTATGGCCCTCTGGTCCATCATGGGCGGCGCCGCCACCCCGGCCAGGGAAAGGATCCTCCTCACCAGGGGATTGGTCTTCCCGGAAAAGTAGAACCGGGTGAGGTAGCGGTACAGGGGGTCCATCATGTCCGCGATCTTGTCCATCTCCTCCCGGTCGTTGATGATGATGAAGCTCCAGGGCTGGTTGTTGCCGTGGGAGGGAGCGAAGCGCCCCGCTTCCACCACCCGGCGCACCAGCTCGTCGGGAACCGGTTTCTTGGAGAAGATGCGGTTGCTCCTCCTCCTGTAGATGACCTCCTCCACGGGGGTGAGGCCCTCGATGCCCTCCACCTCGGGGATCTTGGGGTAACCGTCGTCGGGGTGGAGGAGCATGGTCTTGAAGACGCCCTTCTCCACGTTGTAAAAGCCCTGCATCTGGATGGCATCCTTCTCGCAGTGGGCCACGCAGGCGGAGCAGGACATGCACACGATGCCCTCGATCATACGTGCTTTGCCTTCCGCCACCTCCAGGCAGGCGCTGGGGCAGGCCTGCACGCAGTTGCCGCAGCCGGTGCACTTCTCCTCGTCCACCACGATCCTGGACAGGGACCAGATCTCGGGATGAACCGGCGGATAACCGTAGGTGAACCTTTCCAGAATCAACTTCCTCCCCCTCCTTTTCCTCACGCGGTCCGAAAATGGAGACCTGGTAATTCCCGGTCCTCCCGCGCCGGAAGCGTCTCCAGCCCCTCCGGCGAACACATCGGAGTCCGGTATTCCTAACGGTCGGTTAAGGCACCGGGCCGTGTGTCCGCTCAGCCCCCTTCCTCCGCCATGTCCAGGAGGCGCAGCAGCTGCTCCTCCTCGGGGCGGGGGAACATCTGGCAGTACTTGGCGTCGCGCATCAGCCTCTCCATGCCGTAGTCGCGCATGTACCCGTAACCGCCGTGGATCTGCACCCCGTCCATGGCCGCCTGGCAGGCGTTGGCCCCCGCCCTCCTCCAGGCGATGATGGCCGGTCCCAGGTCCTCCACACCGCAGGCGCGGCGGATGATGGCCCGTCCCTCCTCCATGGAGCAGAGCATGCGGGCCAGCATGAGGCGCATGGCCTGGTGCTCGATGATCAGCTTCCCCGCCTGGTACCTCTGCCTGGCGTAGTCGTAGGCCTTCTGGAAGGCCTTGCGCACGATGCCGTTGGCGATGGCCGCCAGCCCCAGGTAGAGGGTCCTCTCCGTGGCCGTCACCGCCTCCCTCTCCGACTTGTCCAGCACGAAGACGGGCTCCGCGCCCTTCATCTCCAGGGTGGCGAAGTTGCTCACCCTCCAGCCAAGGGGATAGGGGTCGACCTTGGCCTCCACGCCGGAAGTCCCCGCACGCACGTAGGCGGCCTTTCTCCCTTCCCCGGAGCCAGGGAAGAGGAGTGCCACGGTACCCTCCAGCACGTTGAAGACGAAGGGGGCGCTGCCGTTGAGCTTTCCGTCCTCCAGGGCCACTTCCCCCGCTGTGGCCACGGTGCACAGGGGCCGGCCCTTGGCGAACTCCTCCACCAGGTCCTTGCGGTCCACGTAGACCAGGGGCACCAGGGCCGCGTTGTGGAAGAGCAGGGCGGCGGCGAACCCCGCGCACTCCACGGCGCTCTCTTCCAGGGCCACACAGAGTGAATAGAGGTCCACCCCCTCGCCCCCCAGCTGCTCGGGCACCAGGGCGGCCAGCATGCCCATCTCCCCGGCCTTCTCCACCGCCTTCCAGAGCAGCGGCGAGTCCACGGTGTTCTCCAGGTCGTCGGCCACGGGGGCCAGCTCCGCGGAGGCGAAGTTCAGGGCGTTGCTGCGCAGCACCGCGTACTGCTTGGACTCCTTGGCCCAGGGCACTCCGATCATGCCATCACCCCCTTCTTGAACGGGCGGGGGACTTCCACCCGCAGGGTCTCCTCGAAGCGGACGTTGTTCACCACCAGGCGGTTGAGCTGGTTGGTCCCCTCGTAGATCTGGGTGAGCTTGGCGTCCCGGTAGCACTTCTCCACCCAGCGGCGTTCCTCGGAATCCTCCGGGCCCATGAGGCTCAGGGCCCGGGAACAGAGCTCCATGGCGTTGTCCGCGCAGGAGAACTTGGCCAGGGAGGCCGTCTCCAGGAGCTGGGTCATGTCCTCGTCCTTGATGTAGAAACGGAGGATGTAGTTGATCATGGCCTTGCCGTAGTAGGAATTCAGGAAGGTGCGCATGGGCTTATTGGTGCGCAGGGAGGGAGGCAGGCTGAGCGTGAGGTTCATGACCGGGTTGTCCAGCGCCTTGCCGAATATACAATCCCCCAGCATGGCGTTGCTCATGTACAGCCCCCGGTTCTCCTGGATCATCCCCCACATGTCCGCCAGGGCCATGCGGATGCGGTCCTCCTCGATGGGCCGCTTCCCGTTGCGCTTTGACTTGGCCCAGGCCAGGAAGTGCTGGAAGGCGCCCCGGGCGATGCCCGTGGCGATGGACCCCACCGGCCCCCGGGAGGCGGCCATGATCATGAGGATGCCGTTGCCCATGCCGTCCCCCTCGTAGCCCAGGCAGTGGGATTCGGGGACGAAGACATCCTCGAAGAGGAGCTCCGCGGCGTGGCTGGCCCGCTGCCCCATCTTGAGCTCCACGCGGGGGGTGGAAAATCCTTCCATACCCCTCTCCACCAGGAAGGTGGTCCAGGTCTGCAGGGGCCGGTTGCGGTCCAGGGCGGCGCACACGGTGAAGTACTTGGCCTCGCTCCCGTCGGAGATGAAGCACTTCCGGCCGTTGAGCACGTACCCGCCCTTGACCTTCTTGGCCTCCAGGGACAGCTTGGCCTTCTCCAGGTACTCCGGCTCCTCCACGTCTGTCCCCGCTGAGGGCTCGGTGATGGCGTAGGCCATGGTCACCGGCTGCTGCTTGAGCTCCCCCTCCACGATCTCCCGGAGCACCGTGTCCCAGTGGGCCATGGCTCCGGAGGTGATCACCGGGGCCACCCCCAGGCTGTGGGCGCCCACGGCCAGGGCGATACCCGAGCATCCGGAGCACAACTCGTCCATGAGCAGGGAGGTGTTGGTGACCATGAACTCGCCGGCGATCCCTCCCAGCTGTTTGGGGATGAAGATGGAGAGGAAGCGGTATTTGCAGGCCTGGCGCATGATCTCCCAGTCGAAGTACTCCGGCTCCCTCTCCATGCGCATGTCCAGCTCCAGGGCCCGGGGCACGGCGAAGGTGCGATTGAACTCCTCCGCCTTCTCTATGAGGGCGATGGTCTCCCGTAGCCCCTTCTTCCTCCCGCTCTCCCAGAGCATGCGCAGGATGGGGTAGTCCCGGAACAGCCTCTTTCCCGTCTCGCTCAGTTCCTGACCCAACATGTTACCCCCTTTTCCGACTTCCATCGCCGACCGCCACAACGCCTTCTCGGCCCCATCGGAAGATCAAGTGACCCGCTTCTTCAACCTTCCCTTGACCCCCTTTCGCCAAACCGGAACCTTTCCCGCCACTCAACCCGCGGTTCGGAGGAGGGAAGCATCTCATCCGCATTTGGTTTCCGCAGCCCGCCCTCCCCTTATCTAATTACGATCCGCTGTCGTCGAGCACTGCGCTTCGGATCTCGCCTCCCGCGTCCGCGGATCGCCTTCCCCCTTTTATCCACACCCGCCGAATAGTGGCCCTTCGCGCCCGGCGAAGCCCTCTCCGAGCCCCGGACACAACCGGGCACCCGTCGCCGAGGAAATGTCGTCACCCGCCCGCTCTCGTAATTGGCACTCCTCCAGCAGGCAGGCGTTCTCCACTCTCCTCCACCACCTGGAGGTAGCTGGGTACGGCGTTCCTCTCCAGCCCCTCGGCGGCCTTCCTCAAACCTGGTAGTCCTCCAGCCGGTAGACGTTCTCCGCATCCGGGGAGAACTGGTCCCGGAGCACCCGGTCCAGGTACTTCTCCGAGGCGCTCTTGGGGATCTCCTCCACCACCTGGAGGTAGCTGGGTACGGCGTTCCTCTCCAGCCCCTCGGCGGCCTTCTTGAATATGGACGCCGGGTCTATGGTCCTCCCCTCGAAGGGGGCCACGGCGGCCACCAGGTCGCTCTCCCCCGGGGCTCCCGAGGCGGCGGGGATGCCATACACGCAGACCTCGGAGACGTCAGGGTGCTCCCCGATGACCTTCTCCACGTAGGAGGGGATGATGAACTCCCCCTGGCGGCGCAGCCCTCCTCCCTCCTTGCGGTAATCAAAGAACAGCCATCCCTCCTCGTCCCGGTGGACCATGTCCCCGGTGCGCAGCCAGCCTCCCCGCGTCTTCTTCTCCGAGTCCTCGGGCCGCCCGTGGTACTCCACCTCCGGCTTCTGGTTCACGGCGCGCATGAGCAGTTCCCCGGTGACCCCGGGCGGCACCTCGTTGTCGTTCTCGTCCACGATCTTGTACTCCATGAGGCCCTCGATGGGCTTCCCGAAGGAGCCTATGGGGCCCTGGTCGATGGGCTTGTAGGCGAAGCCGCCCTCCACCGCGCCGTACCACTCCAGGATCTTGACGTTGAAGCGCTTCTCGAAGTCCTCCCATATGGCGATGGGGGTGCCCGCGGAGATGACCACCTCCACCGGGTTGTCGGCGTCGTCCGGGCGCGGCGGCTCGTTGTAGATGCCGGACATCATCCCCCCCAGGAGGGAGAAGGTGGTGCACCCGTAACGGCGGCAGATGTCCCAGATGCGGCTCTTGGTGAAGCGCTGGCTGATCACCGCCCGGATGCCCAGGGCGATGGCGGACATGAGGGTCACCGCCTGGGCGTTGCCGTGGGTCAGGGAGAGGCCGGTATAGAGGATGGAGTCCTCCTTGTACCCCCAGACCATCTTGGCCAGGGCGGTGTACATGAGGGTGCGGGTGGCCTTGACCACCACCCCCTTGGGGTTGCCGGTGACCCCGGAGGTGTAGATGATCTCCATGGGCAGGGTGGGGTCGTCCACCCGGTCCTCCAGCTCGTAGATGTCCGGGCCGTCCACCAGCTCGTTTATGGTGGGGTACTTGGAGGCCAGCGCGAGGTCCGCGTCGGGCTTGAGGTTCAGCCAGATGCGCTCGATGGCCGGGATGTCCTTGGCCAGGGCCTCCACCTCGGGAAGGAGGTCCGCAGTGGTGACCACCGCCTTGGCCTTGCAGTCCCCCAGCATGTAGCCCAGCTTCTCCCCCTTGGAGCGGGGGTCGATGGGCACGAACACGTAACCCAGGAGGTTGGTGGCCCCCATGAGATAGACCATCTCCGGGTGGTTGCGCATCACCGTGGCCACCACGTCTCCCTTGCCGATCCCGCTCTCCCGCAGGCCCTTGGCCACCTTGAAGGTGTTGGTCACCAGCTGGCGGTAGGTGAGCGGCTCGTCCCGGTACAGGCCGCCGTTCTCGAAGATGAGCCCCACGAACTCGGGCTTCTCCTCCATGCGCATCTCCAACTGGTGGAACATGAGCGCCGGGTTCCTCTCCGCCATGGTCATCACCTCATCCCAGTCCGTCTCTCGTGTCTCCCCATCTCCCGACTTTGCCGTCCCCGGTTCCGTAGCTCTCCACTCGATCCGCTGCACCAAAGGTTCATCCGCTTGGGCTCAACGGCCGTGGAATACCCGATCCCTATTCCGCACGCCGGACACCGGGAATCCCACCCCAAGATGCGTCCGAGGATCTCCCATCACCACCTACAGTGAGCCGTTGGGTACGGTTGCGGCCGCCATCGCCTTTCCCGGCCAAGGACTTCCGCCGGACGACATCTCGAGCTCGGAAATCACGGATACCAGGCGGCTTCTACTCTTAAAGGGCCGGAAACACATTGGTGTTTAAACCACTCGCTTCTCCGCCCTCTCTCAGCCCCGGGACCTCGGACCGCAGCCCCCAGGCCCGATCCCTGGAGGAAATTTTACCCCTTTTACTCCTCCCCGCTAACCAGTCGTGCCGGATCCTTCTTTTACATACCCGAGTATGTTATTATTTTTTTAATATCATCCACGTTGCCTGTCAAGGGGACGGGACGAAGTGGGCCGCGTTACCGGGTCCGCTTGTCCAGGGGATGGGAAGATGGCTGTGCTTTGGGGAGCGCCTGTCATGATGCGGGGAAAATGAGGTTCCCGCCTGGAAGAGATGGCCACTGGGTCGGGGTTTCCGGAGTGCCCCATCCGCAACCCATGGGTTTTAAGCCCCGGTAGGCAGGAGAGGACCACGATTCAGGAAGGGCGGGGTCCGAGGGAAGCGAACGCATCCCACCCCCTCGTCCCCGAGGGGAAAAGGGAACCTCTTGAAGTGAGGGAGGGACGCAAGCCATGCAGGAAAGGAAGGGGCCCAGCCGAAGGGAAAGAGGGCAACGCACCCGGCAGCGCATCTACCGGACGGCCATCGACCTCTTCGCCCGCAAGGGATACGAGAACGTCAGCGTGGACGAGATCTGCCGCCGCCTGGGGATGACCAAGGGAGCGTTCTACGCCCATTTCCGCTCCAAGGACCAGATCATCCTGGAGGAGTTCATGAACATGGACCGCCACTACGCGGTGGTGGCGGAAAACCTCCCCGCCGAGGCGAGCAGCCTGGAAAAGCTGCGGAAGTTCAACCGGGAGGCCATCCGGCTGATGTCCGACCTGGGAGTGACCCTCATGAAGGTCCTCTACCATTCCCAGATCGCGCCCCACATGCGGGAGCCCTACCTGGTCAACCCGGGGCGGAACCTCTACCTGATAACCGAACGGTTGATCCGGGAGGGGCAGGAGCGGGGGGAGATACGCTCCGACCTCCCCTCCGGGGAGCTGACCACGGTTCTCATCAACGCCTTCCGGGGCCAGCTCTACCACTGGTGCCTCACCGACGGCTCCTTCGACCTCCTGGAGGCCTGCGACCAACTCATGGAGCTCATCCTGCGCGGGATCAGGTCATGAAGCCCGCACCGCATGGTAAAAGCCCGCGAGGAGACGCTCACGCCGACCCGGTCCACAAGGGGTATCAGGAAGGGACAAACGAACTGAATGCGCAGACCATCAGGATGTACATCAATATCAATACCACGTCCTTTCATGAGAAAACGGGATGAAGCTTTACCCGCCGTCCCGATTGCCGTAACCCCACCGCGCGCGGAATCCTCGAAAGCCACCCCTCCCCGCTGCCATACCCCAGGAATCACGCTTACGGCACAACGAGACTTCCCCTCCCTATGATGCCCTCGGCCGACAACGAGGCCGGAATCGGAGGAACCATGCCCAGGGAGCACCGATATTCCGCTTTCCTCCTCCCCGTTCGAAGGACAAGAAAGAGCAGCCATCGGAGGTTGAGAGCCGCCGGGGCAGGCGCCCTAACGGTCCACCCTCTCCAGGATGTGGATGCACATGGCCGCCTCGCCGGTGCCGATGAAGCCGCCCCCGTTCTCGGAGAGGGCTATGCGCGCCCCCTCCACCTGCCGCTTTCCGGCCTCCCAGCGCAGCTGGGTGACCAACTCGTGGATCTGGGCTATGCCCGAGGCGCCGATGGGATGCCCCCGGCATTCCAGGCCACCGCTGGTGTTGATGGGCAGCTTGCCGCCCAGCTTGGTGGCCCCGGACTCGGCGAAGGGGCCTCCCTCCCCCTCTCCGCAGAAGCCGAGCTCCTCGGTCTGCAGGAGCTCCCCGAAGGCGGTGGCGTCGTGGACCTCGGCCACGTCGATATCCTCCGGGCCCACTCCCGCCTTTTCGTAGGCCTCGGCGCTGAGGCGCTTGCCGATGAGGTCCATCTCGCCCCCCTCCGGTAGGCTGCCCGAGGTGAGCACGGAGGCCAGGATCCTCACCGGTCGGGCCCCGGTCATGCGCTTCAGGGCCCTCTCCGAGCACAGGATGGCCGCCGACGCCCCGTCTCCCATGGGAGCGCACATGGCCCGGGTCAGGGGATAGGCCACCAGGCGGTCGGCCAGGACCTCCTCCACGGTCATGTCCACCTGGTACTGGGCCAGCGGGTTGAGGCTGGCGTGGTAGTGGTTCTTAGCGGCGATCACCGCCAGCTGCCTCTGCGTGGTACCATATTTTTCCATATGCATGCGGGCGGCCATGGCGTAGATATCCATGAAAGGGGAACGCCCTCCCCCGCCTCCCTCCGCCTTCACCTCGCCCCTGGCCGCGGCCTCCTCCGCCTTTTTCCGCTCGTCAGCCTGGAAGGCCTCGATGACCGCCCGGATGAACTCCACGTCGGCGTTGGACATGAACATCTCGAACATGGCCTGCTTGTTCTCCGGGTTGTACATCTTCTCCACCCCGATGGCCAGGGCGATGTCGTACTGCCCGGCCTTGATGCCCAGGTAGGCCCCGTGCAGGGCGCTGGTGGCCCCCGCGCAGGCGTTCTCCACGTTCATCACCGGTATCCCCTGGATGCCCAGGGGGGTGAGGGCCACCTGGCCGCGGATGCTGTGCTGCCCGGTGACGATCCCCCAGAAGGAATTGGAGAACCAGGCCGCCTGGATGTCCTTCTTCTCCACCGGGCAATCCTTGAGCAAGACGTCGATGACCTCCGCGGTCATCTGCTTGATGCTCTTCTCCGGGTACTTCCCGAAACGGATCATGCCCACGCCCACGATGTAGACGTCTTCCATCCCTTCCTCCTTCGCTCCTCCCTCGCCGCGCGCAACCTGGCCACATCCTTCCCTACACGATCAACGCGCCGGCAACATGATTTAAACATACCGTGGTATGTAACTCAACCCGTTCCGCAATTGCCGCTCCCTTCCCGTTCATCGTCAGGCCCGGATGACAGCGCGTTCCCTTGGACCCACTCAGCCCTCGAGGAAGTTGCCGGAGGGGAGGACGTCCCTTCCCAGCGATGCACGATCCCCCTGATAAACTGCTGCCCGGGGAGGCGCACCCCCTCGCTTCAATCCTCTCCCGGGTGGAGCCTCGGGTCTGGAGCCCAGCCCGCTTGCCTTGACCGCCGCCGGCAGGGAGGGCGGGGGGCTCCTCGCGGCCCTCCCCCTCCCCGCCGCGAGGCGCCCCCCCTACCTCCCCCGGGGTCCCGGCCGGCTGCCCTTACTCCGCCCCGCCTCTCTGGGCGGGGGGAGGGGAGGAGGAGATCATGCCCCCGGCGATGAGCAGGTTCTCCATGAGCAATACCTGGTTGCGGTCCTCCACGCGGAGGGCGTCGGGCAGGCTCAGGCAGTTTAGGGCGGCGTTGAGGGCGTCCTTGGTGAGGCGCAGCCCGAGCGGCGATTTCTCCAGCATCAAGCCGGCTATCTCCCTCGCCCGCGGCATGAGTTGCTCCGCCGGGCACACCTCGTTGACCAGGCCCATGCGGTAGGCCTCCTCGGCGCCGACGACCTTCCCGGTGAGGAGGAGCTCCGCCGCCCTCCCCCAACCCACGATGCGCCACAGGAGGTAGCTGGACCCCACGTCCGCTCCGCCCAAACCGATGTTGATGTAGGAGGCGCAGAACCTGGCCCCCGGAGCCGCCAGCCGCACGTCGGCGGCCATGGCGAAGCTGAACCCCGCCCCCATGGCCGCCCCGTTCACCGCCGCTATCACCGGCTGCGGACAGGCGCGCATGAGCTCGATGAGGCCGGAGAAGCGCCTCTGGCCCTTCCACATGCTCGTGCCGCTTATCCCCTCTCTCATGAACCCCCCGGAGGGATCGGCGGCCTCCTTGAGGTCCAGCCCGGAGCAAAACCCCTTCTCTCCCTCACCGGTGAGGATGAGGACCCGGCAGTCGTCGCGGGTCTGCATATCCCTCCAGAAGGAGTTGAGTTCCTCGAGCATCACGGAGTTCACCGCGTTGGCCCTCTCCGGGCGGTTGAAGGCCAGGATTCCCAGTTCCCCCTCCAGCTCGAAGCGCAAGGTCTCGAACTCCATGCCTTCCTCCTTTTCCAGGTATTTCCATGTGCCCTTGGTCTCCCTTCCCGCCCACGCCCTTTCCCGGATCGCTCCCGGCGGCGGCTTTCGAGAGAGGCACACCTTTCCCTTGCCCCGCCTCCAGAAAGGAAGCCTGCCAGCCCACCCTGGGCCCGCATATTACCCCGCGACCCGGCAAGGGAAGGCACCGGGGAATCTCCGGTGTCGGCACTACCGGGCCTTTCCTTTTCCCTGTCCCGGGTACTCTCGCCGCAGGTTCACTCCTCGGGGCGCAGGTCCAGGTCTCCCTCGAGTTCCATGATCCTTATCCGGGTCCCGGCCCCTTCTTTACTCACCACTACCGACCTGGTGGCCCCCTCCTCGCCCCCCGCCACCCAGGTGGCTTCCAGCTGGTCGCTCTTCCAGGGCGCGCCCACCTTCTCCCCGTACCACCGCAGGACGACTTGATAATCAACTCGGGTCACGTATTCCGCCTGGTGGGTGATAAGCACCTTCCCATCCCTCGTGGTGCGCGAGACAAGGGCACTCCCGGGAACCAGCTCGGCCCCCGGATAGACGGGCGTCTCCAGGGGTTCCTCGCCGGGATCGAACTTCCAGACCTCCACCTGCAGATCGTCTCCCTCTCCCTGCAGCCTTACCACGCCCCCTTCGCCCTCCTCGGCGTTCCTCTCCACGCTCACCTGGGGACTCCCGGCCCCTTCCCCCTTCCCCCCGCAACCGGGAGACATGGCCGAGAGCGCCACCAGCAAGAATGCCATCAGCGGTATGCACGCCTTTTTGGGCAATTTCATCCCTCCCCGTCCCGGGAAAACCTTCCCTTCAGACCGCGCCGCAACCTTAACCCGCGCCGAGGCAGCCGTCGCTTCCCCTTTCCGCCACGCCGTCCCGCCCGCAAGGGTATATTACCACCCGTCGAGCCCAGGCAAGGACCGGCTGGCAAAGGAGCATGCGAGAACCCTCCACCTCCTTGCAAGAGCACGGAGGCTCTCCGCAGGTCATGGGCGCCAACCCTCGTTAATCCACCCTCGCAAATGCCCGGCGTTGTCAACCGGGCGTCAAATACCAGCCGCCTTTCTCCGATATAAAATTGAATTAAACATTATTAAAGGTACCGGGTGCATCAAGGCGATCCCCGAGGAGGGTAGCGATATGCCTTCGGGCGGCGGTTCTCGCTTTGTACGCGCTCGAGGAACTCGGGGATAGGTGGGGTGTTGACTCCAAGGAGGGAGCGGTGACCAAGTTCATTTTCTCCGCCGTGGAGGCCGCGTTCCTCCTGGTCCTGGCGCTGGCCGTGGCCTTGGCTAGGAAGCGCACCCGGGCCCACAAGTATTTTTCCCTTTTTCTGGTCACCGCCTCCCTGTGGCTACTGTCCGGTTTCGTAGACCGCCTCTTCGTTCAGCCCTCCGCGCTCCTGGTCACCATGGAGTGCCGTTTCGCCTATGCCGCCGCCGTGATGGCGGTGGCCTTTTTCTTCCTCTTCGGACTGGATTTCTACCGGGGCCCGCGCCGCGGGGGGCTCCTTGACCTGGCCGTATTGTCCTCCGGATTCGTCCTCTCCCTGGCCTCCTACACCGACCTCTTCATCCTCCGCGCCGAGGCGAAGAACGGGGCTTACCTGGTGCAGTACGGCAGCCTTTACCCCCTGTTCGTGGCCTACTTCGCCTCCCTGGGGGGCGCGGGAATCCTGTGCATCTTCCTGAAATGGCGTCATTCCAGCAGCATGGACCGCTGGCGGGCGCTGTACATGCTTATCGGTTTCGGCCTGTTCTTCGTCCTGTCCTTCGTGCTCACCATAATCCTCCCCGGCCTGATGGAAAGGGACGTGACCTCCGATTACACCTATATGGCGTTCGTGATCCCCGCCGCCCTCACCGCCTATGCCATGTTGCGATACCGGCTTCTCGACGTGCGCCTCGCCGCGCGGCGCCTGTTCGCCTACCTGTTCTCCCTCGCCCTCTTCGGGGTCCCGGTCCTGGCCCTGTTCTGGGCGCTCCAAGGCCGCTGGCCGGAAAACCCCACCCTGAACAAGGTCATTTCCGCCCTTCTCCTGGCCGTGGCCCTGGGAGTGGCCCCCGCGGCACGAGAACTGGGCTACCGCCTGGCCCCCCTCTTCCTCTTCCCCGGCCTCTACGACGAGGAAGAGCTCCTGCACAGGGTCTCCGAGATGCTCACCACCCCGGACATGCGGGCGGGCATCCGCGAATCAACGCGCCTCATCTGCGAGAGGCTTGGCCTCTCGGGGCTCACGGTGGTCATACCCCGCGAGATATTCACGGGGAAGGGCGACTGGATGGCGGGTACACGGCGCAGCGAGGGAGGCCTGGCTTCCTTCCACGAGATCTCCTTCTCCGGCTCCCCGCTGCACCGGCTGATAACCCGGCCCGCGGTGCTGGAGGACATCGGCGCCGGGCGCGAATCTTCATCCCTGGAGGAAAAGATGAGGGAAGCGGGCCTGGTAGCCCTCCTCCCCATCCGGGGGAGCCTGGGGGAGGTGGGAGTGCTCCTGGTGGGAAAAAAGGCACGGGGAGCGGTGGACCCCATCGACCTGGAGTTCCTGGGCCGGTTCTGCGAGCGGGCGGGGATCTACATCGAGAACTACCTCCTCTCCAACTACCTGCTCACCCAGCTGGAGGAAGCCCGCAAGGCCCAGCGAAAGGTGGAGGAGCTGGACAGCTTCAAGACGGACATCATCAACGTGACCTCCCACGAGTTCCGAACCCCCATAACCATCCTCCAGGGTTACGCCACCATCCTGAAGGATCGCTACGCGCAACTCAGCCAGGAAAAGCGGCAGGAATGCCTGGAAAACATCATCCACTCCTGCCACCGCCTTACCGCGCTCCTCGACCAGTTCATAACCATCTCCCGCTTCCAGAACAAGGAAACGCCGATGGTCAAGCAGGTGATCCCGGTGCGGAAGGTGTTCGAGGACCTCAAGAACGAGCTGGAGCCCGACCAGAGCTTCCGGGTCAAGAGCCAGGTCCCGGCGGAAGGGGTGATGGTATCCACGGACCGCTCCTACCTTACCATGCTCCTGCGGAATATCCTGAGCAACGCCATCCGTTTCAGCCCCCCGGAAAGCCCGGTGATCATGAGGGCGGACCTGGAGGAGGACAAGGTGCGCATCTCCATCCGCGATTTCGGCAAGGGGATGGATCCCTCCGAGGTGCGGAACATATTCAACCCCTTCGACAGCCTGGAAGACGTCGACAAGCACCACTCGGGTGCCGGCCTGGGCTTGTACATAGTGCGCCTTATCGCCGATCTCCTGGAGACGGAGATCGAAGTGGACACGGAGCCGGGCAGGGGAACCGAGTTTTCCTTCCGCCTCCCCCTCTGGCGGGAAGCCACCTGATCGGGGAAATCCGCTTTACCTCCGGGAAATGCCGTATTATATGGAAATTTATTCCTCTATCTCCAGGATATAGTAAACCTGGGCATCCATGCGCTTGGCGGAGACCGGTACGTTCACTTCCGGGTCGCGGCTCAGGGTCTCGATCAACCCGGCCAGGAACTCCTTGGATTGGCAAAAATCGAAACCGGCGACCCTCTTCCCCTCCCGCATGTAGGAGAGCATGGAGCGGAGCATGGACTTGACAAGCCCCATGCCCTGCACCGCGGGGTCCACGAAGATGGAGGTCACGTAATAGAACTTGCCCTCCTCCACCTGGAGCGGGAACCGCTTCCTTATGTACTCGGAGTTGATGTAAGCCACGGATGCTTTCTCCAGGTCGTTGGTGGCCAGGGCCAGCCCCCTGGGCTTGCCGTTTTCCAGGACCACGAACTTCAGGTATTGGGGATCGCGCAGGGCTTCCAGGAAGGAATCCCGGTCGTAACAGGCCTGGTCCTGGTAGGTGTCCAGGTGACCGAAACTCTCCTCGTACTTTTCCCAAAGGTAATCTTCCCACTGGGCGGGAAGATCGTCGCGGTAGATACGGGTTACGATCCCTTCCCCGTTCCTCTCCGCTGCCCTCTCCATGCCCATCCCCTCCGTAATCCACTCGACTCCGCTATCCACGACCCCAACGCCGCCCGGGGGTAGTCCACGTCCCTTGGCGCCGTGACGACCCCCTCCGGCTATCCCTCACGATGATTGGATCTCCGCGTTCACGCACAAGAAATAGACCTTGGGGGGAGAGAAGCCGTTGAACTCCGTGGCGCAGACGTTGCTGTAGGCCCCCGCGTTGAGTATGTACACCCGGTCCCCGCATCTCAACTCGGGAAGGAATACTTCCCGTGCCACCACGTCCTCCGAATCGCACGTCGGACCGCCCACGTTGTAACACCGGAGGGGACCCTTGCCCTCCGCATAGACCTGGTAGGAAAACCGCTCCTTCTCCTGAACCGCCTCCACCAGACCCTGGTAGGTTCCGGCGTCGATATATACCCAGTCCATGCCCTGGCGGCGCGCCTTTCCGATAACCGTGGCCACCATGACCGCCGCGTCCCCAACCAGAGCCCGCCCAGGTTCCACGAGAATCCTCGGCACCCTCTGGAAATGCCCCTTAAGGGCCAGGTTGATATGGCTCATGAACAGGCTCTTTTCCGGCGCCGGCTGACGGTAGGAAACGGGGATTCCTCCTCCCAGGTTGAGAAACTCCAGCTTCATACCCTCCCGGGCAGCCCGTTCCCATACCCGGGCCGCGGCGGCCACGGCCAACCACCAGGCTCGAGGGTCCAGGCACTGGGAACCCACGTGGAAGGAAAGGCCCACCGGCCTCAATCCCCTTTGGCGGGCCAGCCAGAGAAGGCGGTGGGCGTCATGAAGCGGGGCTCCGAACTTCCCGGACAAGGGGAAGACGCTGGCCCCCAGGTCGGGGACGGCGATCCTCAGGTAAACCTTCCCCCCTGGCGCGGCACGGGCCAGCTTCTCCACCTCCTCCCGCGAATCGAAAGCGTAGGTATCCACTCCCGCTCCCCAGGCGCAGGCGATGTGCTCCTCGGTCTTGACGGGAGCGCCGAAAATGATCTTTTCCGGTTTCACCCCTATCTCCAGTAGGGCACGGATCTCTGCCCAGGAAGCGGCCTCGAAACCGGAATCCCAATCTCGCAACAGGCCGAGGAGGAAAGGGTGATCGTTGCACTTGACGGGGTAGAAGATCTCCACCCCGTTCAGTAGTCGTCGGAAAAGAAGGTAGTTCTCGAGGAGCCTGGAGATGTCGAAGGCCAGGAATGGAGTTTCCGTATGGGCATGCCTCTTCCTTATCTCGCTTATGAAAATGTGTTCGGCCAGGCCGACATGGAGAAAGGAATCGTGGCCGCGGCACCGCATGTCTTCCCGGTGATACCGATGGCGGGGTTCAGGGAACGCGCCGTTGATCCCGTCCACAAGGGAGGGTTGCAAATAGGTGCAGCCATCGTCTCCCGCCACCCCGAAAGGCCTTCCATGGACATGGCCTTCAGGGCCGGGAAAACGCCCGTATATCCCAAGGATGGCCTTCGCTAAATCCTGGATAGAGGGCCTGGGGCCAAGGTGGTGACCACCCGTGGAGGCGCCCTGCTCTTCACCCGCTACGCCGCCCCCTGGCGGCCGGACAGGAAACCCCGTGGAAGTCTGCCGCCCCGATTCCGTCAGCAACTCCGAAAGCATGGCGCCCCACCTCCGTTCGAGGACTCGGCCCTCATACACACCGGCCGTGTTTCACCCTTCTCCCCGTCCCCTTCTCCCCGGTACCGGTTAAAGCCGGGCCGCGGGACAATCCCACGATTGGTCCGTCCCGCCCCCGCGCCGCAATGCACCCATCCCGCCCTTCCGGTAGGCAACCCGATGATCCCGTATCCCCACGCCGGCGGGAGGTAAACTCCGCATATAAATTGTATACCCGCTTTATACGTGATCTACATGCCTAACCCATGTCCCAAGCGAGAAGGGGCCGGTTAAGCCCGCCCCTTACCGTTCAACCCCGGCGCAAGGCATTGAGTTAAGCCAAGTGACCGCCGGTATCCGCGCAGTGCTCCTTCTTGCCTGCGGAGGTCAATGTAGGTGCCAGGGTCCTTCGTCCTTCCCTGCGCCCTCAAACCCCAACCCGTCTCGCGATAACCAGCACGGAAAAGCGTTTTCAGTGGCAGCTCACGGGGCTGAAGCCGGGGATGGCCGAACTCTTCCGGCCCCGGCGGACGGCCTCCGCCAGCAGGCGCATGGAGATCTCCGGGCCCAGGGTCTCCGCCAGCTCCTCCAGCAGGTCCACGCGGGAGCGCAGCCGGTACCAGACCTGGTGCTTGAAGCGGTGCACGGAGGCGAAATTCCGCGTGAAGCGGGCGAACTCCTCCTCCGCCCTCTCGGGCTCGCTAACCGCCATGGCCGCCACCCTCCCGCTCACCAGGGCGCCGGAAATGCCGAAACCCATGAGGGGGTCCATGGCCCCGGATATGGTCCCGCAGAGGATAAAACCGCGGTGGACGAGGCGAGGGTTATCCGGCACGGCCAGGGGCACCACTCCCTTCACGTACTCCCAATCCTCGTGTTCCAGCCCCTCGGCCCTGAGCATGAATTCCCGGTAGCGACGCAGGCATTCCCCATCCACGCCTTTCCCGTAGGAGAAGAGGAGGTTGTAATATAGGCCGTTGCAGAAGGAAGCGTAACCGTACTCGGTGACGCACTCGTCCAGCCAGATCCAGGCATATCCGGAGCGATCGCTCTCCCCCCGGGACATCCATCCTTCCCAGGTGATGTAGGGTATTTCCAGGTACTGGTAAGCCTCCTCGTTGAGCCCGCAGGCGATGATGGTCCCCGGCGGCAGGGCCTCCAGGTCCTCCCCGCGCAGGGCACGGCCGAACTCGAACTCCACGCCCTCCTCCAGGCACCTCTCGTAGAGCAGGGCGTCCAGCCCGGCGGGGCGCGAACTTCGCTCCACGGCATAGGCCCCTGCCGCCGGCAGGGGAAGCCGAAGGTCGTGGAGGTAGAGGGATATGGATTCCACGCGGTGGAACGCGGGGGAGAGGTCCAATCCCACGTACTCCGAGGTGGCCTCCAAGTCCAGCGGCGTCACGTGGGTGGAGGGGTTGAAGATCCGCGACCCCCCGAAGGAATCCTCCCTTTCGCGCACCACCACCCGGAAGCCCATCCTTGCCAGGTTCCAGGCGGCCACCATCCCGGACATGCCCGCCCCGTAGATGATCACCTCTCCTCTCCCCATCGGTGCGACCTCCTCTCCTTCCCGCCGCCATCCTCTGGATGGCCTGCAAAACGCCGCCTCGGCCCTCCGGAGGGTAAGCCTCTCCCCGCCTCACCCGTGCGATCCACCCGTTGAACGGCCTGCGCCGCCTACCTCATCCAGGAAACCGTACCTAAGTCCTTCGCCTTGGCGAAAGAGCAGGAATGCCGTTCCCCTCCCTTCCCTGAGCCGGACCTCGCAGGCCCTACGCAGGGCGGGAAAATCCGCCTTTTCCAAGAATTCCCGCAAGAGCTCGATCCTCTCCTCCGCCTCCGATTCCTCCAGCTCCCCGCGGAGGTAGGCCCGGGTCAACCTCTGGTATTCCCGCCGCGCCGCCGTCTCCAGGCAGTGCCCCGCGTCCGCCCTCAACTCCACGGCGGGAAAGGGCCTCTTCCGCCCTTCACCCATTCCCCTCACCTCGCCTTGGGACGAAATCCACCCGCCGCTCGGAGGGCCATGCGACGGAAGCATGCCCGCCTCCCGTACGGGAAGCCTTTAATCCTCCTACGCCGCATCACGGTTTTCACGCCTCCACCCCCCGCTCCTCCCCAGGCCCCGCGACCTCAGCCACCAGAAGGCCAGGAGCAACGACCAGGCGAAGAGGAGCGAACATCCCGCAAACCACCCCGCGATTCCGGCCGCCAGGAGGACTTCCAGGTTGAAAGCGCTTCCCGCCACCGTAAGACCCGCGGAGACCGCCAGCGCGGCCACCGCCGCCCAGAAAACCGCCTTTAACGCTGCCCGCAACCCGGTACCTCCCCTCCCCGCGGCCTACTCTCCCAGCGAAAGGAGAATCCCGGGACGATTCTATCTCATTTTCGCGCGGTCCGAGCGGGAACGGTAGCGCGGCAAGGATCGCATCCCGTGTTCTCCCGGCACGACGGCGCCGATCGAAGCCTTACCCTCGGCATGTGCCCATTTTCGGTTACCCCGTGGCTATTCCATGCCCCAGAGAACCGTCCCGGGACGCCGGGGGCACCTCCAAGGAGATCCGCCTCCGGACAAATAGGGCGGCCCCGAATGGCATGAATTAAAAGAGGAAGGGGGGTTAACCCCCTTCCTCTCAGACTCATTCAGCTCAGGCGGTGAGGCGCCTACGTAGGGCCCCCAGGGATAGGAGCAGCACCCCCGCTGACAAGAGTATCCCGATCCCCACCAGAAGGAGGGTCATGGCCAAACCGGTGGCGGGAAGGGTTCCCGTACCTCCGCTGACCACGGGCACTATGGGAGGGGTCACCGGGGGCGTGACCACTTCGCCGCCCACCACCACGGCGTTGAGGAAGTCCACCCGCTCCTCCTCTCCGGGTAGGAGCTCGAAGGACACCTTCGTCGGGGCGGTGGCCTCGTAGCCCTGGGGCACCAATTCCTCCACCGCGTACTCCCCGGGCTCCAGGTTCCCGAAGAGGTAATAACCCTCTTGGGTGGTCACCCGGGTGTCCAGTACCTCTCCATCATCACCCAGGAGACGGACGGTAACCCCTGCCAGTCCGGGCTCGTTTTCGTCCGCCTGCCCGTCACCGTCGAGGTCCAACCACTTGTACCCTCCCACCGAGGCCAGGAGGGCGTTGAGGAAGTCCACCCGCTCCTCCCCGCCCGGTTGGAGCTCCAGGTCCACCCATGCCGGGGAGGTGGCGTAATAACCGGAAGATACCACCTCCTCCACCCGGTACAGTCCGGGCGGCAGGGCACCGAAGGAGAACTCGCCAGACGCGCCCGTGGACGTCTCGCCCACGAGGACCCAGGAGGATGCTACTTCCAGCGTGACGGCCGCCGCCAGGTCAGCGTCTTCGGCCCTGTAGAGGCGGATGGTAACCCCGGAAAGCCCCGGTTCTCTCTCGTCGAGGAGGCCGTCCGCATCCAGGTCCAGGTACTTGGTTCCCCCGATGCTCCCGTTCTCCTCCTCGGGTATCCAGTAGTTCAGGAAGGGGGTTTCGGGATAGGAGACCTCCCCCTCCTCCACCAGAACCAGGCGGCTGGCGGAACCCACCGCCGCGGTCCCCTCCGGGAGCACCTCCCGGACCTCGTATTCGCCCTCCTGGAGCCCTGTGAAGCGGAAGGAACCGTCGGAAGCGGTAACCGCCTCCCCCACCCTCTCTCCGTCCTTCCAGAGCTGGATGGTGATCCCCTCCCAGGGAACGTCTCCCTGGCCTAGCTGTCCGTCGAGGTCGAGGTCCTCGTACTTGTAACCCAGGATCTCTCCCTCCTCCGGCTCCTCGTCCCGGACGACGATGTCCACCTCCACCTCGTCCTCGAGCTCGCCGATGACCGCCTTGTTATGCAGGGTATATTCCCCGGCTTTCCGGGCGGTGAGCTCCTTCTTCACCACCAGGGTGAAGGGCGCATCCTCGAGATCCAGGTCCCAGGGACCGGTCAACGAACTCGCGGGCGAGCCGTTGATGGTCACCGACTTTATCTCGTAATCCAGGCCCTCGCCGGGGACCATCCACTCCACGTCGGACAGGCTGACCACGCTCGATCCGCCCGCGGCGGGCTTGTCGAAGGGCTCGCGGGAATGGAAGGTCCATTCCTGCATGCCCGGCTTAGGGGGGTCCGGCTTGTTGCTGATGGTTATCTCGATGAGGTTGCTCAGGGCGGTCACGCTGTCCAGGGGTACGGGCAGGGTGAAGGTCCCCGAATAGGAATAGACGTGTGGTCCCCCGGTGGGGATGGCGTCATTTCCAAGGGGTACCGTGGTGGTGATGCTGGAGGTGGCCGGGAGCCAGGACGGCCCTCCCGCCTTGTACCACACCGTGTCCGATACCGCGACCACGTCAGCCGGCCATTCACCGGTGTTCTCCACGAAGATGTTTCCTGCCACGTAGTAAGAACCCCCCTGGAAAGCCTCCACCCCGATGGTGAAGGTGACCTCCCGGGTCTCGCCCACATGCATCTCCATATCCGTCTCCGAGACCGTCTTCTCCAGGTCGATATCCCATCCCGGGGAGCGGACCTCGTCCACATCCTTCCAGATATCCAGGCTGGTGACCTCCCACGGCTCCTCGCCTCCCACCGTGCTCATGGAGGCGGCTTCGCCCTCGCCCTGCGCCATATCCCCGCCACCGGATGCCAGCGCGGGCAGGAAGGGAAGGAACAGGAACAGAACCAGCATGGATATAAGGAAGGCGTCAAGAAACCCTGACCATATCCTTCTCGCCTTCATTTATGTCCACCTCTTTCCATCTCGTCTCCGCGTCTTGTCTGCGAACGATCTTCCCGGGCCGGTCATTTCTGGACCCGCCCTATTCCAAGGCCACCATTCGGGGCCGGCTCTCGAGCTCAACCGCCTTCCGAAAGGGCCGAAAATCCACGCTATGGCCGTCCTCTCTTCCCTGTTCCGGCCTACTATCCCCAGATACCATGCTCAACTTCAACGCTCGAATGACTACGAGCCATCAGCCCGTTCCGTAAGTTGACCCAAAGCAAAACCGGCCTCTTTTCTCAAGAGGCCGGTTTCACTGTTAGCTCCCGGCGGTCGGTGAGTGACCAGCTTTCGACCGCCTTTCGCAGCTTCCTCTCGGAATTCTCTACATCCGCTGTTCAGTATTACCCTATTCAATTGAATTTTTAACTTAGCCCCTTTCCTCGCCCCTTTCCATGACCTGGGTCATAACCCCAGCCGCCGCCTCTTGGCTTCACCGTCGATCCCCTGCGCCGGCTTCCTTTCTCCTCCTCAACTCCTCGTAGAGGGGGTTGGGGTGCAGGACGCTGAATTCGTAATATCCCCGCACTACGTCCAGCTTCAGTTGTTCGGCCGGCACCTCGGCCAACTGCAGCATCTTGGCGTCCCTCCAGTACTTCTCCACGTGGTAATCGGTGACGTACCCGTAGGAACCCATGAGCTCCATGACCCGGTTGGTCACCTCCACCGCCGCCCGGCAACAGTGCGCCCGGGCCAGGGAAGCCCGGGAAAGGGAGGAGGCGGAGGCGCGGTCCGCGAGACCCTCCAGGGAATCCAGGACTAGGGCGGCGTTGGCGTAAACGTCCCTCCCCGACTGGATGCCCATGGCCATGTCCGCCAGCATCACCGCGCACACGGTGTGCTGCCGGATGGGCTTACCCGCCGCCAACCGGTCGGAGGTAAAGGACAGGACCTCCTCGAAAGCCCCTTGGGCGATGCCCACGGCCGTGGCAGCGGAAAGAAGCCGCTGGAAGGCCAGTCCCTCCCGGAGGAGGTGCGCGTCCTCCCCGGGGCCCGCCGCCCGCCGGGAAAGCGGTGTCCTTACCTCGTGAAGGTATATGTCCCCCAAGGAACAGGGGAGCAGCCCGGCCTTATCCCGGGGCCTCACCTCCAGGCCTTCTGCCGAAGCCTCGCAGTACACCAGGGCCGGCTCCCCGTCCTCTCCTCCGTCTCCCAGGAGGGCGGCCACGCAGTACACGCCCGCCCGGCCGGCGTTGACGCACCAGGCTTTCTTCCCCGCGAGGACCAGCCATTCCCCGCTCGCCTTGACCCGGGTGTTCCACCCCAGCGCCCCCAGGTCCGGGTTGAGGTCGTCACCGAGGGCCGGTTCGTCGAAGAGGGCCGGGGAGGCGAAGAAATCGCCTCCCTCTCCCAGGAAGCGTGGGGCGAAGCGGCCGAGTACCTCGCCGTTGGCGGCCAGCGCCGCCGGGCGCAGGGACAAGGCGGAAGCCGCCGTGCTCACCGCCAGCGAGGCATCCCCGCGCCCCAGCTCCTCCATGGCCAGGCACCAGGCGAGGAAGGAGAGCAGTCCCTCCCCTCCATGTTCCTCGGGAATGATGGCTCCTGGCAGCCCCAGCTCCCGGAGCTTCCCCGCCAGGGCCCGGAACCGTGAGTCCTCTCCGGAACGGGCCTCCTGGTCCAGCTCCCTGCGCACCGGGATCACCTCCCGGTCCACGAAATCCCGCAGCGATCCCGCCAACATGCGGTCCGCCTCCTTTAGCGCGCCGGGCGGGAAACGCCTCTCGCGGTCCTCGCTACAGATGTCGCTCAATCTCCCTCACCTCCCTGCAAGCCCCGCAAGCACCCCATGGCGCCCTCCCCCGCAAACGCGGCGTCCTACCCTCCATCGATCGCCTGCAAATATCCCTAGCCTCGCCCCCTCCAGGCGGACGGGGCTCGACCGGGCAGCCGACGTGGCCGTTCTCGCCCTTCGCCGAACTCAGGGCTTGCCTCCCTTCCCCTTCGCCGGCTCGTACATCTCGTTCTCGTAGAACTGGTCATAGGGATAGTATCCCCGCGCCACGTCCAGCTTGCCCAGCTGCACGCCGCCCTCCCATAACTGGATGATCTTGTTATCCCTCCAGTATTTCTCCACGTGGTAGGCGGGATCTCCCCCGTAGACCCCCATGAGTTCCATGGCCCGGTTGGTCACCTCCACGGCCATGTCGCAGCAGAAGACCTTGGCTACCGTGGAGCGGGAAAGCATGTACCGGGAGGTGCGCGGCCCGTAGGTTTCCGGGTGGTCGAACATGTAGGCGGCGTTGACGTAGGCATCCCTTCCCACCTGGATGCCGATGGCCATGTCGGCGAGGATATTGGCGGCCTCGGTATGCTGGCGTATGGGCCTTCCGGCCATCTTGTGATCCCGGGTGAAGGCCAGGACCTCCTCGAAGGCTCCCTGGGCGATGCCCACCGCCCAGGCGGCGCTGAAGAGGCGAGCGAAGATGAGGTTGTCGTGGAGGAGCACGGCGTCCTCTCCCGGGCCCGCCGCCCGGTAAGCCCGGGGAACCCTCACGTTGTCGAAGTAGAAATCACCTTCCCGGCTGGCGCGGAATCCGGCCTTGTCCTCGAAGCGCCCGAAGGTGAAACCCTCGATGGGCACCGGCACGTATATGAGGGCGATGCCCTCGTCTCCCAGGGAGGGGTCCGTGTTGCAGACCACGCAGTACACGTCGGCTATGCCCGAGTTGGTGGGCCAGACCTTGGAGCCGTTGATCACCCACTCGTCTCCGTCCAGTACCGCCCGGGTGTGGATGCCCCTCCCTCGCATGTCCACGTTCTCGATGTTGCACCCCCCGGATGGTTCGGTCATGGCGAAACAGGCCACGTAAGGTTCTCCACTGGTGAAGCGGGGCCCGAAATCCTCCAGGAGGGTGTGGTTACCGGCGATGACCGCCGGCCGGAAGGCCCAGGCACCTCCCCCCAGGGCGGCCACGCAGGCTGGTTCACCCCTCCCGAACTCCTCCAGTATCACGCAGTAAGTGAGGGCCGAGGTGAGGTTCCATCCCCCGTATTCCGGGGGCAGGAAGGCGCCCTGGAAACCCAGCCCCACCAGCTTGCGCTGCACCTCCTCCACCAGCGAGAAATCACCCCGGGTGCTCTCCTCCATCTCCCTCCGGATGGGCTTTATCTCCCGCTCGATGAAATCTCGCACCAGTGCGGCCAGGAAGCGGTCTCCCGGTCCCACCAGCTCGTGCATGAAGCGATGTTCCGGGTTCTCGAAGCACGCGGGTTCCATCCTCCATCCCTCCCCTTCCTTCGGATTTGACCCCCCTCCCCGCCTGCGGAGGACTCCCGCGGCGAGGTCTCAGGCTCCCTACGCTTCTATCGAGGATCTCTCCGGTGACCATTCAGGCCATGTGCCTGTCAGCCTATGACCTAAGCGGTGAGAACCCCTTCCCCCTCTCGACAGCCGACCATTTCTCCGGCGACAGCCCAGTCCACGCCCCCGCCTGCGGAGGACTTCCGCGGCGAGGCCTCAGGCCCCCTCCCCGCCTGCCGATGACTTTTCCGGCGACAAGATATAGGAGACCGTGGAAGGGCCCGCTTCCGACCAATCGATGCGGGCCCTTCTTCCCTCCACGGCCTCGTAGAAAGCCCCCAGCCTGCCGGCCATGAGCAACTCCTCATAAGGGTTATCCACCCACACCCGAAGGATGCCCCCGGAAGTGTATTCCACCTCGCTGGCCAGGCCGTAACCGTAGACCGGTAGCTGGGAGAGCACCTCCTGGAGCACCTGCGACCGCTCCTCCCCGCGCATCCCGGTCAGGCCCAGGTCCTCCAGCATGTGCAGCGTCCGGTCCCTTTCCGCGCCCACGATGATGGGGATAACGTCCTCCCCCAGCTCTGCCACCAGTTCCCTGATGACCCGGCGGATAGAGTGGGCCTCCCAGTTGATCATGCGTATCCCCCTCCTGCGATCCACGATCAGGCCCTCGTCCTCCCTCCATTCCAGGTGCCTTAACTGAAGCGGGACCCCGCAGCGGGGGCAGAGGTGGTGCCGGAAATGGCCATCCTTGAGGGGAGGATAATCCACCTGCAGCCGCTCGGCGATCTCGGGCTTGGACTCCGTGGCCTCCACCCTCAGGAGGTAATCCCCGTCCACCTCCTTCCAAAAGGCCCGGTAGGGACGGTTCTCCAGGGCCTCGAAGGCCCCCTCCACCACGGCGGCCATGAGGTCCAGGTCCCACGGGTTGCGGATGCGGGCCACCCCGAAACTCCCGGGCTTGTACCTCACGGTGCGGGAACGGGCTGTCCCGGTGAGGGCTGCCAGCTGGTGGAAGAAGTGAACCGTGCCCCGCTTGAAGGGGGGAACGCGCAGGAAGAGCTTGCGGGTGGGATTGTCCAGCAATCCCTTCACCACCTCCCGCACGGCGTTGCGTTCCGCCTCGTAGAAGATGCGGTTGACCGGGAAGCCGAGCCCCTCGGATATGCGCCGCCTTATCTCGGGCAGGAGGTCCGCCTCGTAGAAAATCTGACGGTAGCGGGGGTTTCCCAGGTTAACCACCGCCCCATTGGGCATCCAGCGGTTGAGGCGCCCGATTATCCTGGGCACCCCGCATATGGAACATCGCCTGAACCTCATGCCTCCTCCCCCCGCTGCGGATGGCTCCCTCGACGCACGCCCACCGGCTACATCGCCGTTGGAAGCCCTCCCCAGCCTAATAGATACCCAAGCCCAGGCGACCTTTAAACTGCTGCCAGGACCGCACCCGGCTTGATGGCCCCGGCCCGAACCTCGCCTTGCACCCGGCTCCGGGGGGACGTTCCACCTGCCTTGGCCTGGAGGACTCTACCCGGGGCCAGAACCGGGCGGGAGAGTCCGCATCTTTCCGCCACTCCATCCCCGGGTATAGCTGTGCCCGGTGCAGCTTGGCCCAGGCAAGGAGACGGCTCGAGGAGTAACCACCTGAGGCCCGCGGCTCCTTTCTTCCACTAAATCCCATACCCAACAAAGCATATGGTGCCCGGGGCGGGAGTCGAACCCGCACGGGATTCCCCGAGGGAGTTTAAGTCCCTTGTGTCTACCGGTTCCACCACCCGGGCACCTGCGATTATTTTATACCTTCGGCCATCCCCGCCAAGCCCGTGAAGGAATTCCCGGCAGCGGTGATCATACCTCTAGCCGCAGGCCCCGCCGGAGGGTCTCCGCGTCCCACCGGCCGCGATCCTCGCCGTTGACGAGGAGCGCGTGACTGCGCCCGAGGTTGCGGAACTTGAGGAAAACCCTCCGCTCCCGGGAGCCTCGGGCTGCGGGCACTTCCAGTTCCACCCGGTCACCCTCAACCCGGCAGCCCACGGCCTCCGGGAAATCCACCGGGTAGGCTTTCCCCCTCCCCACGTCCACCAGTACCTGGCCGCAGGACTGGTAAATCCTGGAGAAAGCGTAAACGGCGGTTCCCGGCCCCCAGTCGTTGTGGATGTACCCCGCCGTGGTCCCGTCGAAACCCGAATGGGCGTAGTTCTCCTCTATGGCCCCCAGGAGGGAGGGACGCACGAGCGGATAGGGCTCCTGGCCCAGGTACATGGTGGCGAAGCAAGCCCGCAGGGCGGCCAGGCCCCGCTCCAGCAGTTCCTCCTCCCCGGTGTGGAGATAATAGTCCACCAGCAGGGGGGCGATGAGCCCCTGGCGGGCATCATTCCATTCCCCATCGGTGTTCTGGGAGGCGAACCCGCCCAGGAGGTCGATGGACATGGTGGGGGGCGACCAGACCTGCTGGTAGCACAGCAGCCGGTCCAGAGCCCGCCGGCCGTACCTCAGGAAAACTTCGTCGCGGGTGGCGAGGAAGAGCTCCAGGAAGGCGCGGGCCGCCCAGATCATGCACATGGTGTTCTCGGGACGGCACCCGCTGCGCGGGTCCTTCCACCCCAGGGGCTTGGGGGAGCAGGAGAAGAAGGTCTCGTAGTCCTCCCACCGGTCAAAAGGCAGGACCTCGCGGGCCAGAAAATCGGCGCCGGCCAGGGCCGCCCGTAGATATTCCTCCTCGCCGGCCTCCCGGGAGAGGAAGGCCAGGAACATCACCGGGGCGGCGGTGGAAGCGCCTTCCCGCAGGTCCGGGTGGACCTGCAGCTCCCCGCGCCGAAAGCGCACCCAGGCGGGAAAAGCCCCGCCGGGCAGCTGGCATCGGAGCAGGCCCTCACCGATCTCCCGGCATCTCCGCAGGATCTCCTCCCGGGGGAGGAGATCCCGGTGCCATTCCAGGAGATGGAAACCGGTCGTGGAGACGTCTGGAAGATGATACCAGTCCCAGTGGTGGAAGCCGCGCGTGCCCTTGACCCAGGCGACGCGGTCTCCCAGGATGTAAAGCACCGCGGCGGGAAGGCCCTTCTCCGCCGGGGCCCGGAGGGCGAGCTCCAGGGCCAGCTCCCCCTTGCGCTTCCATCCTGCTTCCCCCGCTTCCATCCCCATCCAGTACCCCCCGTAGGCCGTTCTCACCAGGTTGAACCAGCTCTGCATCTGTATACAAGAGGGCATGACGGCGGAAAAGCGGCGCAACTGCCAGCGCAGGAGGCGCAGGCCCGCGCGGTGGTTGACCACGTGGGCAGCCCCGAAGCGCAGTATGCCCGGGTAAAGGGAGGGGAAGCGGATGAGGAGGCGGCCCAGGACCGGCCCGGACCGGGCGGGCGGACGCAACGAGCTGAGGTTGAAGGTGTAAATCCCCCCGCAGCGTTCCCCGTCCAGGTCGAGCTCCACCCAGTTCTCCTCTTCCAGGAAAAACCAACGCGTGGAAAGGCGGGCCAGACCCATGAGGTCCCTCTCCGCCCCCTCCCGCCTCTCGAGGCGCGGTCTTCCGAAACGCTCCCACAGGAAGGTGTTCACCCTGCGGTGGAGAGCCGCCCCCTCCCCCGCGGAGAGGAACAGGAAATAGGCCAGCCTCACCTCCCGTCCCGGAAGGAGGACGTGGCCCGGAAGGGGCCTTTCCCGGAAATAGACGTGCCCCCGCACCCGGTGATCCATGATGCGGTAGGACAACTCCCATCCCTCCAGGGTCATGGAGGCCCGCAGCCCCCTTCTCTGGAGGGATTCCAGCTCGTCGAGGTCGGGAACCAGGGCCAGGGAGCAATCCCTTCCCTCCAGGACCATGGCCGGGGAGCGAAAGACCTGGTCGGCGGCGACCTGGCCCGGAAGGGGATGCAGGTGGGGAACGAAGCGGTATTTCTCCTCCTCGCCCATCCCGACGGCGTCCCAGGAAACGGCGAGCGAGGAGAGCAGCAGGGGTTTTTTGGCCCTCAGGACGTGCCCCACCCACAGGAGGTCGGGTTGAAGGCGGCCCCAGAGAGTACGGAGGGAATAATCGCCTCCCTTCCCGGCGACCCCGCCTCTAGCTGGCCGGACCTCGACCCGGCCCCTGGCCAGACCCCGCATCCCTTCCGCGAAACCCAGGGAGAAGCGGCAGGGATCGGTTTCCCTTTCCAGGATGACCAACCCCATTTCCCCGCCTCCGGAAAAGAAAATCCCCGGCCCCTTGCTCCTGCCTCTCCCCGAGATGCGCGAGACGGGTCCTCCAACACGCTCGTATCCAGGGCCTGCGCCGAGAGCCGACAGCCCGCCTTAACCAGCAGGTTCTTGGACCCCAATTACCCCAACCGGAAAGGGCGCGCCGTCGCCGGCGCTCCCCAATCGCCCTCACCCTCCGGCCAGGGACCTCACCGCCTCCACCAGCTCCGAGGGCTGGAAGGGTTTGGTCATGTAGTGGTCAGCGCCGAGGGCCATGGCCCTCTCCCGGTCCTCCCTGAGGCTGCGCACGGTGAGGACGAGCACGGGTATCTCCCTGGTCTCCTCGTCCTCCTTGAGCATCTTGAGGATCTGGAAACCGTCCACCTCGGGCATCATGATATCCAGGATGATGACGTCCGGCCGCCGGCGGGACACCGTCTCCCGGGCATCTTTCCTTTCCTCGAGGCCCATGATCTGGAACCCCTCGTGTTCCAGTATGGTCTGGAGCAGCTTGTGGATGGCCGGCTCGTCGTCTATCACCATTACCTTCTTGCCTTGCATAATCCTCTCCCGCAGGCGAAACGGTACGCGGATCGTCCCTTGAACCCCGGTATATTTTACAATCTCCTCCCCCGCCTCGCCACCCTTACGGTCAAAAAGGGACCTGCCCCATTCCCTTTACGCACCTCCTCCGGCGCAGGATTCGACCTGGCCGGAAACAGAGAGCGAACTGAGAAAACGAACGGAACGCTTGATGCCATCCTTCTTCCGGATCTTATCTCCTGGGCGCTTGGGCCCGCTCCGGCGCTTAAAGTGGGCTTTTGCGAGGATACAGTGGGAAGATTTGGATTGGGACCGACCCTGTGGGATACGGGGACGTTCTTGGGTGGCATAGATTCTTTGCCCGGGACAACACGCGCCCGTGCACCTACCTCCAACCACGCATGGTGCGGACATATACCCGTGAACTTTCACGCGACGCCTTCGCGAAAGGCACTGCCGCCATGGCACACGAGAAGACCCCGGCCGGCCAGGCGACGTCCGAACCTGCGACGAGGCGGGTGGTTTGCTGGGGACCGGGATGGGAGGTTCCCGCCATCCTAAAGGCCATAGTCCGTGCCTTGACCCCCTCCCCGCCATCCTGGAAAATCCTTCCTTTCAGCGAGCCGGAGGACCAGGCCGTCCAGGATGTCCTTTTCGCTCACCAGCAACCGGTCCAGGGCGAATCCCTGCATAACCGCCTCGAGCACCGCGCACCCTCCCACTATGACGTCCGCCCTGTCCCGCTCCAGGCGCATGTAGTCCTTTCTCTCCTCGAGGGGAAGGGAGGCCAGCCGCCGGTATTCCTCTTCCACCCCGGACCGGTCGAGCCAGGTATGGTGGATGGCATCACCGTCGTATTCGGAGAGCCCCAGGCGGATGCCGGCCAGGGTGGTGACCGTTCCGGCCAGCCCCACGGCCAGGTCGGGGCGGGGAGATCCCCATTCCCTCACCAGGAGGCCCATTTCTCCCCTAAGGTATTCCTCCATCAAGGCGAGCTCCGTCGGATGGGGCGGGTCGGAGAGGAGGAACCTCTCCGCCATGCGCACGCATCCCACGTTGAGGCTCCGAGCGGCAAGTACCCGGCCCTCCCTCCCCATAATGACCTCCGTGGAACCTCCCCCGATGTCCACCACTAGGACGAGGCCGGGCGAATCCCCGAGTTCTCCCAGGTCGTGGGTAGCCCCCAGAAAGGAGAGAAGGGCCTCCTCCTCCCCGCTGAGGACGCGGGGCTTGATGCCCAGGACTTCCTCCGCCCGTTCCAGGAAGGGGGCCGCGTTGCGGGCGTCCCGAACCGCGCTGGTGGCCACCGCATCCAGGGCCTGGACCCCCTCCGCTTCGATCAAGGCGCGGTATTCGGCCAGCACGCGCAGGGTCCGCGCCTCGGCTTCCGGGTCCAGGCTTCCTTCCCGGTCCACTCCCTGCCCCAGGCGGGTTATGGTCATGCGTCGTACGAGGGTGCGGAGGAGCGGTCTCCCTCCCGCCTCCTCCGACTCGGCCACCAGCAGGCGCACCGAGTTGGTGCCGATGTCCACCGAGGCCGCCCTCATCTCCTCCTCCCCAGAAAGGGCCGGCAATCCCCGGGGCACTCCCGCCCCTGCAGGCCCCCAAACTCCGCGTACACCATCGCGCCTACCGGGTTGTCGCCTCCCGCGAGATAATGCGCCAGGTGGGCGTGCAGGCATTTCAGCCCCCCGGCTACCGTGCCTCCTATGCCCGCGCGGGAGGAGAAAAGGCCCCGCACCTTTTCCCCGCAACCCAGGCGCTCCGCCCACTCCTGCCGCAGGCGCCGGTAATCATCCTCCGCCGATTGGAGGGCGGAGGCCATGCGCCGGTCGGCGGACAGGCGCTCCCGCAGAACCTCCCGGAAGTCGCCGTTCTCCAGCCGCGAGACCTCCCGCTGCAGGAGGGGGCAGGTGAGCCAGAAGAGGGTGGGGAAGGGGGTGCCGTCGTCCAGCAGGGGGGAGGTGGCGATGACCTGCACCTTGCCATGCGGGCACCGCGAGGCCACCCTCACCTCGCCCCTCAACCGGCGCCCGAGTTGGCTCTCCGCCAGGCGGCGGTCCTCCTCGCTCAGGGCGCCGCCTTCCAGAAGGTCCTCCAGTCTCACTTATCCTTGCGCGCGGCCATGAAGATCTTGAAGTCCGCCACCGCCAGGTCTTCCCCCCTCTGGTTTTTCACCACCTGACGGAAGGAGACCACCCCTCCAGCCTCTCCCTTGTCCCTCTTCTCGGTCACCTCGGCCTCCACGTGTATGGTATCCCCGATCTTGGTGGGCGCCACGAAGCGCACCCGGTCCATGCCGTAGAAGGCGACGATGGCCCATTCCGTGAGCGGCATGAGTCCGCTGGCCGCGGAGAGAACCAGCATGCCGTGGGCGATCCTCTCCCCGAAGGGGCTCCTGGCCGCGTACTCCCGGTCCACGTGCAGGGGATACCAGTCACCACTGAAGGCGGCGAACATGACGATATCCGCCTCGGTTATGGTCCGCCCCCGGCTGACGAACTTCTCCCCTACCTGGAAATCCTGGTAATAACGCATCCCTCCGCTCCTTTCCCTCAGTTTCCCGGGACGGTCACTCCAGCCAGAGTATAACCCAGGAAAGGCCAAGGGAGCGGCGGGAATTATGACCGGACTTCCCTGGCCACCTTCTCCTTTATGACCGGCACGGCCTGCATGGAGCGGCCGGCACCGCCACCACCAGGACAAAAAGGCCGCTCAAGCCGTGAATCACGTTGAAATCCAATTCCTTCCAGGATCACGGTTCCCGTCCTGGGAGGCAAGATCGGACCACACCGTGCTTCACTCCCGCGGCGACCGTATTGCCGGCGTTCCATCGCCGAGATATTCGGCCCTCATGCCAAAAGGGAGCAGAGGCAACCCTCCCGCCGGTGTCGGGCGATGCCCGGAACGGCGATGAGGCGAAAATCTTTAAGTACCTTCTCCCGGATGGGAAAAGCCTCTTGATAAGGAAGAGCCCGTTGGAATGGCGGAGCCATGGACGGGCACCGGTTGACCGCAGCCACGCGCCAGGTTATCTTATGCTTAGCGTAAATGTTAAGTCGCGGTTAATAGTCGGCGGAGAAAGGAGAGGGAGATGACGGTAGGGCTCTTTTTCACCGAGGAACACGAGATGCTGCGCCAGAGCATCCGGGAGTTCGCCGAGAAGGAGCTGGCCCCCCACGCCGAGGAGTGGGAGGAGCAGGGCGGCTTCCCCGACTGGGTGTTCACCCGCATGGGCGAGCTGGGTTACCTGGGGCTCCACTACCCGGAGGAATACGGGGGCGGCGGGGGCGATTATTTCTGCAACATCGTGCTGGCCGAGGAGCTGGCCCGCTCCGGAAGCGGCAGCGTGAACATGGCCGTGGCCGTGCAGGTGGGCATGGCCACCCCTCCCATCCTGGCCTTCGGCACCGAGGAGCAGAAGCAGAAGTACCTGGTGCCGGCCATAAAGGGGGAGAAGATCGCCTGCCTGGGCATCACCGAGCCCAACGCCGGTTCCGACGTGGCCAGCATCCAGACCTACGCCGAGAAGGTCCCCGGGGGATGGAAGGTCAACGGGAACAAGATCTTCATCACCAACGGGGCCCGCGCTCACTTCATGACCCTCCTGGCCCGCACGGAGAAGACCAAGGGCTACAAGGGCATGAGCGTCTTCCTGGTGGATACGGACACCCCGGGCTTCGTGGTCAACCGCAAGCTGGACAAGGTGGGGATGCGGGCCTCGGACACGGCGGAGATCTTCTTCGAGGACATGTTCATCCCCGAGGACGCCCTGCTGGGCGAGGAGGGACGCGGCTTCTACAACATCATGTGGGAGCTCCAGGGCGAGCGCCTCATCGGCGCGGCGGCGGCCATCGGCGGCGCGCGCCTCACCCTGGAGGGAGTCATACAGTACACCAAGGAGAGGGTGCAGTTCGGCAAGCCCATCTGCAAGAACCAGGCCATCGCTCACCGCATAGCCGACCTGGCCACCAAGCTCGAGGCCGCCCAGTCCCTGGTCTATATCTGCGCCTGGAAGTACGACCGGGGCGAGTACCCGGTGAAGGAGATCTCCATGGCCAAGCTGATGGCCGCCCAGGTGGCCTTCGAGATCGCCGACGAGGCCCTGCAGTTCATGGGCGGTTACGGGTACATGATGGAATACCCCGTGCAGCGGGCCTGGAGGGATGCCCGCCTGGGGCGCATCGGCGGAGGCACCGACGAGATCATGCGGGAGATCATCGCCACCACCCTGGGACTCTACGCCTGAGTAAGGAGCGGAACCCCACCTCCTCCGGGCTGTTGCCGGCGAGGCGGGTGGAAAGGACGGGCGTGTCCCGCACTCCGATGGATAGTCGGGTCGTTCGGCCCGCTTGCACCACCTCGTGGGGAGGGAACGGCGACCGGGTCAGACGAACTCCCGCTTCTTTGGGTTGATGGGGCAGGAAAAGGGGCGCGGCACTCCGCGCCCTTCGCCCTTCTTGCCCGCGTCTCGCTCAAGCATCGCGCGGTTTTCCCCTCCGCCCGACCTACCTTGGCCCGCGCTCCCATCCAAACCGCGGCGTTCCCGGCACGCGCCGGGCGGTCATCCCTCTTCCTGGCCGTCAGGGAAGCCAGACCACGGCTTCGCCGCCCTTGAGGACGTCGCTCCCGTCCTCCTTCTCCGCCCACACGTCGAGGACCACCAGGTTGCCCTCCAGCTTCTCGCGCACCCGGCCCTTGAAGATCACCGTGTCCCCGGGGATGACCATTCCCCGGAACTGGCAGGATAGCTTCTTGAGGTACCCGGGGTCCCCTATCCAGTCCATGACCGTCTTGCCCAGCAGGGCCATGTTGAACAGGCCGTGGGCGATGACGTCGGGGAGCATGGCCACTTCCTTGGCGAAGTAGGGGTTGGTGTGTATGGGGTTGAAATCCCCGCTGGCCCCGGCGTATACGATGGCGTCCATGCGGTCGAACTTATGGGAAAAACTGGGAATTTCCTGTCCCACCTGCACGTCGTCGTACTTGAGGTTGCAGAGCTCGATCATTGCGCCCCACCTCCCCTTATGATGAAAGTGGCCCGGGCCCGGCACACCAGCTCCCCGTCCTGGTTGCGCGCTTCCCCCTCGTAGACGATGAAGTCCAGGTCTCCCTTCTCGTAGATGTCGGCCACCTTGCCCGTCTCCGTGATCACGTCGTTGGGCTTGACCACCGTGAACCATTCGAACTCCTGGGCCCCGTGTACCAGCATGGCCAGGTTGAGCTTGATCTCCTGGTCCAGGAGCATCATCCCCGCGCCGCGCAGGGCGTACACGGCAGCGAAATTGGGCATGGCGATGATGTCCCCGTACTTGGTCTGCTTGGCGAACTCCTCGTCGTGGAAGATGGGGCGGTGGTCCTTGGCGGCGGCGGCGTACTCGCGCATCTTTTCCCGCCCGATCTCGTACTTGATGGGGCCGTAGGTCTTGCCGATCCACTTGTGGTCGATCATGAGCCTCCCTCCTTTCCCGACTCCCTCCCTTGGCGACGCCCCGGATGGCTTCCCGACCAAAGGGCCGAAAAGCAAGAAGATTTTAACATAATGCCGCGACGCGTACTGTCGGGAAGGAGGGGACCTTCGGTCGCTATCCTCAACAAGCAGGCGCCAGCGAGCGGGAACCTCGTCCCGGTAATAAATCTCAACCGGCTATCCTTTCATCTCCCTCGAACGCTCCCGGACATCCTTTGCCAAGGAGTGGCCGCTTCTTCACCCAAGGGTCGGCCGGGAGAAGCCCTGGGTCGCGGGCCACGATCCCCACCACGCGGTACGGCGCGCGGCGGGTGGTAAAGGGAGTATATTCCATCTCCTGCGGCGGGAACCTTCACCGGTGGTGGCTTCCGGGACTGGCCAACCGGACAGGGACATCCATCGGCGCAGCCGGGTAAGAACGCATTCCCTTTTCTTTCCAGGACAAGGCCCCGCAGCCCGGAACCGGCGCGGGGCCCTCTTCCTCTTTCACCAATCCCGCTGCCCGCGGCGAGGGGGTTGTCCTCGTCTCCCGGGGTCGAAGGCGCGACCGCCCCGGATAGGACTCCGCGCCCTCACCTGTCCATCGGCTTCCGGTTCGACGGCCTCACCCTCGCATCCGTCCCCGGGACAGCGGCGCTCGGATGCTCACCCGGAGCACTCCCGGTCTCGCGTGCGCAGGCGATCGCGCTCCGTGTCGCAATCTCCCTTACCCTCGCCCTGCACGCCCAGCGGGGAGCCGGCATGGGAATACCCGGCACCGTTAACGGTGCTCCCCGCCTCCCCCGCAGCGCCTTTTCCGTACCCCGGGCATTCCGCGGCGGCAGGGCAATCTCCCTCGCAGGAGCCTGCGGCACAGGAACCGTCCTCCGCCCTCTGGCGGAGCCGCTCTTTCGCCCCTTCGCACTGGCCGGAGCACTCCCCGTTCATCTCCTCGAGGCAATGCTCGGTGCGGATCCTGCTCTCCTCGTTTTGGTTACGGACGGCCTGCCCTCCCGCTTCCCCTGCCCGGGTCCTGGAGAGGAGTCCGGCCTTCGCCGTCGTCCCTTCACACCCGGATCCCGAACTGCCTTTTCCGGCGGAAGCGGCCACTGCCGCCCCGGCGGTCACCACCGCGGCCACGGCCAGGAGTACGGCGATGAAAACGACCTTTCCCTTCATCTTCTCACCTCCTTTCGCTCTTCAACCCCTAATACGCCCCCGGAGGCGGAAATATACGCGACCCGCTCCGCCCACGAGACGCCCGGCCCAGGCAATGACACCCGAACCCACCTTCTCCGAATCCTTGAAGGTCCTCGCCCTGGCCAATCAACACCGCACCCAGGCTTATCCTCCACGTAAGCCCGGGCGACCGCAGGAGGGACGTCTTCACCTGGAAGAACGGAACGGATGGGCCCCATCCCCTCTCCGCATCCACCCCATGTGCCGGCCCCTTTCTTGCCGAGGCGCATGCGGTCCGCTCTCCCCGTATAACCGTCCGGGGGGCTTGGCGTATATAATCCACGTCGTAGACGTATTCATCATGGGAAAGGAAGAGGGCTTGGACTCCCTGGAAGAGCTGGCCCGCAGGACGGCGGATGGAGACCTGGAGGCCTTCGGGGCCATCTACCGGGCTCTCCTGGACCCTCTGTACGGGTATTTCTTCTGGAACCTGTCCCTTAGGGAGGAGGCGGAAGACCTCACCGAGGAGGTGTTCGCCAGGTGCCTGGCCCACATCGGGGACTACGATCCCCGCAAGGCGCCCTTTCGGGCCTGGGTGTTCCGTATAGCCCGCAACATGCTGGTGGACCACCTCAGAAAATCCGCCCGGAGGGAGAGGAAGGACGTGGCGCGCCGGGACCCGGGGCAACCCCCGGTGGGGGAGACCCTCGAGGAGGAGGAGAGGCGGCGCGCGGTGCGCGAAGCCCTGGGCGAACTGCCCGCCACCCAGAGGCAGGTGGTGATCATGAAATACTTCTCCGGGATGAGCAATGCCGAGGTGGCCGCGGCTTTGGGAAAGAGCGAGGGAGCGGTAAACGCCATCCAGCACCGCGCCCTGCGCAAGCTGGGGGACATACTGGAAAGGCGGGGTTGGGGGGAATGAGAAGGACTACGAAAGGGAAGCTTCGGAAGGGAAGGGCTGGATGCCACGCGGCAAGTAAGGGTCGCGGGGGAAAGGCATGCGCGGGTCGCGTGGGCGACCAGGGGCCTCTACCCTGGGCGCCGGTTAACCGCAACCTAACTGGCCGGTGGACCGAAGCCGAGCTCTTGGGGACGAGGAGGTACCGCTACGCGCCGTCGCCCCGGGGGGCGGCCGGGTGGGAGGTCTGAGGCCATGTTCGAAAAGACCAGGGAGAAGGCGAGGAGGGCCGAGGAATTCCTGCGCGGGATCCAGTCCCCGCCTGCCCCGCCAAACCTGCGCGAATTCGGGCTGCAGAGGATAACCGCCCGCGCCTTTAGGGCCCCAGGGGAAAAGGGGGAGCGGAGGTACCTGCGCCATCCGGCCCACATGCGCCGTGTGGTGGCCGTGCCCCTGGCAGCCCTCCTCCTGCTGGCCGGCGGCACCTCCGGCCTCTACGCGGCATCCGCCAACGCCCTTCCCGGCTCCGCCCTTTACGGCAGCAAGATATTCTTCGAGAGGGCCCGCCTGGCCTTCACCGCCTCGTCCTCCTCAGACGCCGTCCTGGAGATGAAATATTGCGAGCGCCGCGTGGAAGAGCTGCGGAGAATGCTGGTGGCCGGGGATTCCGGGGATTGGGAAAGGTGGCTCAGGGAATACCGCCGCAACCTCTCCCGCGCGGAGCTGCTCCTGGAAACTCTGCCGGAAAGCGAATCCCGAAACCTGTTCCTGGGTTTCGAGAGCACCCTAAGCGAACAGGCCGAGTTCCTGGAGGAGGTCCTCGCCGGGGCCCCGGAAGCGAGCTATCCCTATCTGGAGGAAGCCTACGCGGAATGCCAGGGGAGGATGATGCGCGTACGGATGCGGTGCGGCATGGGGGGAGAAAACGGTTGCCAGGGGGAAGGGCGGCAACCACCCGCCGATGAGGGCGCTGGAGACCCTCAGCGCCAGGGAAGCCCCGGCGGTGGTGGGGGACCGGGGTCCCCTACCGTCCCCGGGGGGTCCGGGACCTCTTCCCAAGATCCGAGCCAAGAAGTATACGGCGATGCAGGTCCTCCCGCGCCATGGGGTGAAGGAAACGACACCCGTTGCCTGGCAGGGCAGGAAACCCTTCGTCAGTGGTCCGAGGGTGGGGATGGGTACCGGCAAGGCGGCCGCTGACGCGGCTCAGGGAGTCGCTTGCCCTTCTTCCTGCCCGCTCGCTTTCTCCACGTCGTCGAGGACGATGAGGGGGATCTCGCCGGGTTTCACGTAACCCATGCGGCGGGCCTCCCCCTCCACGTAATCCTCGCTGGAGGCGCGTTCCCTGCGCTCCTCCAAATCCCGGGTCAGGGCCCGCTCCGCGTCCAGTTGGGCCTCGGCACGGGCCAGCTCTCTCCTGCTCTCCAGGTAGTGGGTCACCGGCCGGTAGAGAACGGCCGCCATCAGGGCCAGGGCCAGGATAAGCCCCAGCAGGGCAACGGCGCGACGGCCTCTGGAGGTACGGTCTTTCCTCTCCCTGCGCGCCCCAGGAGACAGGTTCCCGCCTTCCCCCCTCCCGTTCACCGCATCCCGCCTCTTCACCACCCGGAGGTCCGCCCCCCGCGCCCGGGCTCCCTTCACCACCGCGGCACGGGACCTCGCCGCGCGGCGTTCCCGACGGGCACGATCCGCGGACGACGACCCCTTGCTCCCACCGCCACCGCCACCGCGGGATCGCTCCCCGGAGGGGATGTCCCCGGGAAGAGGGCGTCTCCGCTTCCCTCTTGCCAGGTCAAGGGCGCCGTCTTCCTTCCGCGCCGCGCGATAGGCGCCGTGGCCCTTGCTTCCCGGCCCCCCTAACGCCACCGTACCCTCCTCGTCTTTAAACAATAGTTATAAAAAACAACTATATTTTTATTTTACATCAAGCTAATAATATTACAACTCTAATTTACAGGAATTACGGGGCAAGGCGGCCTTCTCCACTCCTTGCCGGAAGGCGCCCCTGGGGCGGCGCTCTCCCCGGAAGCGGACGGGATGGCCTAGGAGGGGGGCTTCAGGAGGGAGGCCCCTCCTCCGTCCAGGTAAGTTTTTCCTGCAGGCGTCGCAGCCTCTCCTTCTTGGCCTCGTCTATGCGCTGGTAGGCGAAATCGCTCTCCTGGGTATAGAAACCCGTATCCGCCGTCTTGTTGGGGTCCAGGGCCTCGGAGATCCTCCTCTGCCAGAGGTTGAAATGACCTGCCAGGGGACTCATCACCTTGCGCACCGGGGGGAGGAAGACGGAGAGGGGGGTCATGCACTGCTCGATGGCGTTGAGGGTGGAAGTGAATTCGATGGGGTTGAGGTTCTCCAGGCTGACCGGGTTGTCCACCCGGTAGGCGTAGGTTATCTCGCAATGGGCCCAAGTGTTGTTCTCGTAGGGGACGAAATAGGGGTTATCCCCCTCGTCGTCCATGATGGCTCCCTTCGCGATGAACTCCTTTTTGGCCTCCGAGATGACGTCCACCCACCTCATCTGGGTGTCCAGTGCCTCGTTTCCGTCCAGGCAGGTGCCGAAGATGCCCCCGGGCCGGAAGGCGAGGGGGATGATGCTCACCCGCAGGAAGTTCAAGGGCATGAAGCGGTTCATGGGCCCCAGGAGGCGGAAGTCCAGCAGTATGCCGCGGTGCCGGTCCACGATCTCCTTGAGCACCGCCTCCTGGAAGTCCGTCTCCTCCGGGGAAGTGCCGGCCAGGACGAAGGTGAGGGGATACTTCAAGGTCCGGGTGAGCAGGGACCTGAGGGCCTTGGTCTCCAGGAGCTTGAAACCCGAATGGGGCATCATCAGGGCCACGTAGGCCACGGCGGCGATGCGCACGGCGGCGTAGCCTATCTCCGCTTCCCCGATCTCGTAGAGAGCATCGGCGAATTCCCGCGGGCCGGGGAAGACCAGGAGGTAGAACCTCAGGTTGGGAGGGACTTCCACCCGGGAGTCGAGCACCAGCCCCTCGGCCTCCATGCGCTGCGGCCCGGGCCAGTTGTACAGCTTCACGGCGCACTTGGTAAATATTCCCAATCCGGACAGGGCCCCCAGGGCCCCGCGCATCACGCCCCGCAGGGAAGGCCCGGGCCCGTCCCCGGAGAACCAGCCCAGGCCGGAACCCGGAGTGCCCAGCCTCAGCACCTCCCCGTCGGGAAGGACCCACTCCACCCCCAACACGTTGCGGGCGCTGTAGCTCATGTAGATGCAGTCATGCCCCACCCCGCTCATGGAGGTGGCGCTGGCCAAGGGAGAACAGGATGGCCCGGCGCCGATGATGTGGGTGTTCAACCCCCGCTTCATCACCTCCGCCTGGAGCTGTGCCCCGCACACGTAGGGTTCCACCACCGCGTACATGTTCTTCTCGTCGATTTCCAGGATGCGGTCCATGCGCCGGAGATCCACCTGGACCACTCCCTCGGTGCTGGGACCGCCTATGGCACCCCACCCCGTGGAGAGGGCCTTGAACTTCAGGCCATGGCGGTTGCAGGTCCTCACCACTTCCTGGACCTCCTCCGTGCTTCCCGGCAACACCGCCGCCACCGGCCTCCTTATCCACAACTCGGGGTCGTCGTTGAGGAAGGGCTGCCAGGCGTAACCCTCCAGTACCGCAGGTTCCTGGGACACGTTCTCGGGGCCCACTATCTCTTCCAGTTCCCGGTAGGCCTCCTCGGAGATCATGGCTCACCTCCCTGCCGTTCAACCCATCCCCGGTACGGGGTGAACAATATCTTGGAAATTATTTCCTAAAGGCGCCGATTATAAATCTTACTGCGAACAATGATAAGTCGGAGACCACGGGCGTGCAAAACTGCCCCTGTCGGATTCACCTAACCCACGGCCATGGTGCCCGCCTTCCCGCCTCCCTCCGACCCGGAAGGCTTGATGCGAACCGGGGAACAACCCCCGCCGGAGCCGCGGCGCGCTTTGTAAGCCTGCGACCGGGAGGGGCCGCTCGAAAAGGTTGGCCTCCCTGGCGGATCGGCCACGCTACCCGCGTCGACGAGGCCCCGCCCGACTCCATCCCTCCCTGCGGCGCACACGCGGGATCTCCACGCCGAGCCGCCGTTCAACCATTCCCGGTCGAAAACCCCCCGCACCCCTCGTTCATCCCCGCAGGGCGCGGGCCTCTACCGCGTGGAAACGGTGGCGATGCGAGGCCGGCGACGCGCAGGGGCGATTCTCTTCGGTAACGGACGGGCCCTCTCGCTATGCCCGGCATTTCCCCGGTACAGGGGGTCCCGGGGAGCACCGTCCACGCACCGTATGCCCTCAACCCGTGCAGGGGGGGTCGTCACCGCCGGTGAAGCAACTTATGGTATTGGTGGTGGGCATCCCCTCCGCGTCACGGTATTTGAGTCCAGCGGTAATGACCACCGGCTCCCCGGGCCCCACATATCCCTCGGCACGTGCCAGGTCCCGCGCCGCCGCGAAGGTCTCCTCCGCCCCACCCCGAACCTCCAGGAGGCGGGGCTGCACGCCCCAGTAGAGGGCCAGGCGCCGGGCTACCCGGATGTCGGGGGTGGGAGCGAGGATGGGCTGGCGGGGACGGAAACGACTCATCTGGCGTGCGGTGAAGCCGGATTCCGTGGGGGCCACGATGACCGCGGCGTCCACCTGGAGGGCAAGCTCGCAGGCGGCCATGCACACCGCCTCCACCGTACCGGTGCCGATCCAGCCTTGCCGCTCGTGAAGCCAAGCCGCGTAGGGTAGTTCCTCCTCCGCCTTGCCCACGATGCGCCTCACGGTCTCCACCGCCTGCAGGGGATAGCGTCCCACGGCCGTCTCCCCGGAGAGCATCACCGCGTCCGTGCCGTCGAAGACCGCGTTGGCCACGTCGGTGACCTCCGCCCGGGTAGGGGTGGGGCATTCCATCATGCTCTGGAGCATCTGGGTCGCGGTTATGGAGGGTATGCCGTGCCGTGCCGCCGTCTTGATGATGCGCTTCTGGAGCAGGGGGATGTCCTCCAGGGGCATCTCCACCCCCAGGTCCCCGCGGGCTACCATCACCGCGTCGGCGTGCTCCGCTATCTCCTCCAGGTTGTCCACCGCCTCCCTCTTCTCGATCTTGGCCACCACGGGGAGTTCCCCGCCCATCTCCCTCAGTGCGTTACGCAGGTCTTCCACGTCCGCCGCGGAACGCACGAAAGACAGGGCGACCCAGTCCACTTCCAGCTCCAGGCCCAAGCGCAGGTCCTCCAGGTCCTTTTGGGTAAGCGAGGGGAGCGGGACCTCCACTCCCGGAAGGTTCATCCCTTTGCGCGAGGAGAGCTTGCCTCCCTTGAGCACTCGGCAGACCACTTCGTCCCCCTTCGACTCTTCCACCCGCAGGGCGATGGCCCCGTCGTCGAGGAGAACCAGGTCTCCCGGCCCGAGAGTTGCGGGAAGCCACGGATAACTAACGCTCACCACCTTCTCGTCACCCGGCAGTTTACGGGTGGTGAGGCGGAAGGTCCCACCCTCCCGGAGGTCAACGGAACCCTTCCCGAAATCCCCTATGCGCAACTTGGGGCCCTGGAGGTCAAGGATGATGGCGATCTCCTTTCCCGAGGCGCGCGAGGCCTCCCTAACCGCCCGGACCTCTTCCCTCAGGACCTCGTGGTCGGCATGGGAAGCGTTCAGGCGCGCCGCATCCATGCCCGCCAGCGCCATGCGCGTCAGGGTCTCCGGGTCCCGGCAGGCCGGTCCCACGGTGGCTACCACCTTGGTCTTGTATTCCGGTTTCATATCGCTTTCCACGACGCTTGGCAAAAGGCTACCCGGGTGCTGAATCCCGACGTCCATTCCGCGCTCATGGCATGCAGCGTTTCCCGACCCGAGGGGAGGCGAGCCTCGCACCATCCCCCACCATCTTCCCCGCCCCAAAATGCCCGGAGCCATCCCCGGCGGGTGGGGTTGCGGCAGGCCGCCAAACCCTACTCGGTCCCACTTCCTCCCGGGCACCGGGGCGACATGGGGCGCCTAGCCCCCTCATTCCAGGACGAGGTGATAAACGCCGCCGGGTTCCCACCACAGTATCTCCCCGGCGCTCTCTCTCCAGGCCAGCGGGGCACCGGGCGCGCCGACATGGCGGAAACGGATGATGGCCCGGAGACGGGTATCCAGTATCTCCAGGCCTTCCAGGCCCCGATAAGCCAGCCGTGTCCCCCCTCTTTCCGGGCAGAAGAAACGGGACGAGAAGTCCGCACCCAGCCCATCCGTGGAAAACCGCTTCTCCTCCTCCCCGGAGGGCTTCACCTCGAACCACACCGCGCGCGTCTCCCCGCCCCGGTCATAAGGTCCCACGTAGAGAAAAGAGCCGGGTTCCGGCCACCAAAGGTAGCGGGCTTCTTCCCTGCATGGGTGCCGGTCGACCCAGGCGCCCTCCCGGACATCCGCCTTTTGGATGATGGATCCCGTGTCCCGGTCGACGGTCAACTCATCCTCCGCAACCAGGCAAACAAAGCGGGCTCCCAAGGGATCCCAGGCCGCCGGCCCTTGGCCCTTTCCGAACACCAATGGTTCCCCGCTGCCCTCCATGCCCACCACCCGGAACTCGTAGCCATCGCCTCCCCCGACGGAAGCCCGGTACAGGACCCGACGCCCGTCGGGAGACGGAAGGGGGTCTTCCTCGTATTCCGGCCCCGCGGCGAGTTGGATGGGCGCCGGCCGCTCCTGCCCGAGATCCAGGGACAGGATATCCCCGCCATCCTCGAAGACCAGGGTGAGGGAATCTCCCGCCCAGTGCGCCCGGTCCCCCCTGATGTCTTTCTCCCACACCACCCGTCCCCCCTCCTCCAGGTCCAGGACCAGAAGCCGCTTGCCGTCCGTCCGGCCGCGGGCAACCGCCGCCAGGTAGCGTCCGTCCATGGAGGTCTCCATGCAGGTTATCTCCTCCTCGAATGGCAGGAGGAGCTCCCCTCTGGCCTCCCTCTCCTCCACCGGCGTCCGGGGGGCGGCCACCATCCCGGAAAAGAGGTTAAGAAGGTAGTAGCTGAGCCCCACCAGGATGAAGCAGGAGGCCAGCATGACCAGCACTATGGTCAGAAAACGCCTTGAAATCCCGCCACCTCCCCGCTAACCCGTCCCCGCCTTCATATCCCCCCCGGGCGACGGCGGGGAGCAAGCGCCAGCTGGCCCAGGGAAGGGAACCCGGCACCTCCGCCGGAACGGTCGGTAAAGGCCGCGTCGACCTCCGCCGCCACCTCCCCGCTAACCCGTCCCCGCCTTCATATCCCCCCCGGGCGACGGCGGGGAGCAAGCGCCAGCTGGCCCAGGGAAGGGAACCCGGCACCTCCGCCGGAACGAAAGCGGAATTGCGCACCGAAACTCCGCACGACGCCTCCCCAACCACCCGACGCCTCCCCATAGCCCGGCCTACATCCCCGCTCCCGTTTCCCAAGGCCGTTGCGCCGTTCTTCGGGGCGAGAACCCCACATACGCCTAACGCCGGCAATCCCTCCGCCTGAGCCCGGGAATGTCGGAACCAGGAGGGGCGCCCTCAACGCCGGAGCGCGCCTTTGCCGGCGTAAAGAGCCCCTTTGCCCAGCATCTCCTGGATACGCAGGAGACGGTTGTACTTGCACACCCGGTCCGTCCGGGCCGGGGCACCCGTCTTTATCAGGCCGCAATTGGTGGCCACCGCCAGGTCGGCTATGGTGGTGTCCTCGGTCTCCCCGGAACGGTGGGACACCACGCACAGGTACCCCGCCCCGGAGGCCAGGCGCATGACCTCCAGTGTCTCGCTGAGGGTCCCTATCTGGTTGAGCTTGATGAGGATGGCGTTGGCCACCCCCTCCTCCACCCCCTTGCGCAGGCGCAGGGGATTGGTCACGAACACGTCGTCCCCGACCAGCCTGACCCTATCCCCCAGGCGGGAGGTGAGCAGGGCCCAACCCTCCCAATCCTCCTCGGCCATACCGTCCTCTATGACCACGATGGGGAAGTCCTCCACCAGGCCGCGGTAATATTCCACCAGCTCCTCCGCCCCGTATTCCTTCCCCTCCCCGGCGAAACGGTACCTGCCCTCCGCGTAGAGCTCGGTCGCCGCCACGTCCAGGGCCAGGGCTACGTCCTCGCCCGGTCGGTACCCGGCGGCTTGTATGGCCTGGGTGATGGCCTCCAGTGCCGCCCGGTTGTCCCGCAGGTCGGGAGCGAAACCGCCCTCGTCCCCCACCCCCACCCGCAGCCCCATCTGCTTGAGGACGCCACGCAGGGCATGATAGACCTCCGCGCCGGCGCGGAGGGCCTCCCCGAAGCTCTCCATGCCCCAGGGAAGGATCATGAACTCCTGGATGTCCACGTTGTTGTCGGCGTGCTTGCCCCCGTTGAGGATGTTCATCATGGGAACCGGGAGAACCCTGGCCGCAACCCCTCCCAGGTAGCGGAAGAGGGGCATCCTCAGGGCCGCGGCGCAAGCTGCGGCGCAAGCCAGGGACACGGAGAGCAAAGCGTTGGCTCCCAGCTGGGACTTGTCCTCGCTTCCGTCCAGTTCGAGGAGGACCCGGTCGATCCCCCACTGGTCCGAGGCATCCATTCCCACCAGGTGGGAAGCGATGACCTCCCGGACGTTTTTCACCGCCCGCAGGACTCCCTTGCCCCCGTACCTCTCATCCCCGTCCCTCAATTCCAAGGCCTCGAAGGCCCCGGTGGAAGCCCCGGAGGGTACTATGGCCCTACCCGTAACGCCTCCCTCCAGGAGCACCTCCGCCTCCACCGTCGGGTTCCCGCGTGAATCCAAGACCTCGCGAGCCGTGATCGCAGCTATCTTGAACATCCCTTCCTCCCCTCAACTACCCTCAACGGCCTTCAGGCATGGCGTACAGGACGATTATACGACATGGAAGGGACCGCGTTTCACCCGGGGGGCGGGAGGCATCTTCTCCCCGCATCTCCCCTCGCCACGAATATGGTTAAGGACTCGGAGCCCATCACGCGCGACCCTCATGGGCAGGAGGGACAGGCGAGGGGTCGGACTTCGGACCGGTGGCGAGGGGCGGCGTCCCGGTCCCGGGCGTTTCCGCCCCTGGAACGTATTGCCATTTTCCATGGCGATGCCGCTCCCGGTCTCCGGCCGAGGCCCATGACCGGGACGTGGGGCATGAAAGTGATCGCCTTTTATCCCGCAGGGCGAGATACCATCCTGGCCAGGCATTTTTTCCACTTAAAATGATGCGCGGACATGCCGTTGAATCGCGCCCTTTCCCCCCGGCCAACCCGCATTTCCTCCGAGGGCGGAACGGGGAGAGGGCCATTAGGCCTCAGCTGCCGGTGTAGCCCTCGGCGAAGTACCACTCCAGGGCGGGAGTTGGGGCACCCTGGGAACAGCTTCCCCCGTCCCTTCCCTGGTAGGAGAAATACATGGCCCGCTCGGCGGCTATGTTCCCGTCCGCCAGGACGTGGATGGAGAACTCGGCATCCTCCAGGCCCGATATCTCGTCCACGTGCACCGTCCTTCGGGAACGCGGGGCCAGATTCACCTCCACCTGTTCACGGCTACCGTCCACGCGCATGAAGGTGAGGACGGCCTTCACCGGATCCGGGTTGGGGTTGGCCAGGAGGAGCCAGGTGTCGAAATCTCCCCCCGTGAATCCCTCGGCGAAGTACCAGTCCCGGGAGAGCTCCCTCACCCCCATGGCGTCGTGCCCTCCCTTTCTTCCCCGGCAATTGAAGTACATGGCCCGCTCGGCAACTATGGGCGCGTCTGCCTCCACCAGGGCGGAGAACTCCTGGTTCTCCATGCCCGGAAGATTGTCCACGCTCACCGTGGCCCTGCTCCTGGAAGCCAACGGTACCTCCACCCGCCGCGTGGACCCGTCGGGGAGGAAGAAGGTGAGCCTCGCGGTCACCTTATCCGGGTTGGGGTTGGCCAGGAGGAACCAGGAATCGAAGCCCCCACCGGTGTAGCCCTCGGCGAAGTACCAACCGGCGGCCGGGTCGGGAGCGCCCTCGGCGGCGCTCCCGCCACCCAGGTCCCGGTACCCGAAATATACGGCCCGCTCGGCCACCACCGGGACATCGCTCTCCACCTCCGCCGCGAACTCCCCCTGGTCCAGGCCGGGCTCCTGGTCCACCCAAATGGTCATGCGGGAGGAGGGAGCCACCGTGTAGTACATCTCATCCGCTTCCCCGCCGTTGCCCAGGAAGGAAACCGTGAGATGCGCCGGGTTAGCCGGATCCGGGTTCTGCACCAGGATGAAGGTGTCGAAACCGCCCGCCGTGTAGCCCTCGGCGAAGTACCATCGCTGCCTCGGCTCACGGAGCCCCAGGGAGGCGTGGCCACCCTTCCGCCCCAGGCCCAGGAAATCGAAGTACATGGCCCGCTCGGCCACCACCGGCACGTTGGAGCTGACCTTTATGGACACCTCGGCATTCTGGACCCGGTCGTTGACCTTCACCGTCAAGCGGCTGTGTGGCTCCACGATGCACTCCTCCTGGAGCGTATTCCCGCTGTTCAGCATGTAGGTTATGAGGCACTCGGCGCTCTCATCGCCGGGGTTCTGGAGGAGGAGGTATTCATCGAAGTTCTGGGAGGCGATGTAGAAGAAATGGGTCTGAAGCCCCACGATGGAGGCGAAGAGCCTCCCGGAGACCACCTTGCTTCCCCCGCTCCCGAAGACGCGGATCTCCTTGACCCGGCCCGAGGTCCAGCGGGAGATGACCTCTACCCCGTAGAGGGCTCCCACCGCCGTCTCGGGGCGGGAATTGAGGCGGTTCTGCAGGTCCCCCCAGGACATGGTGACCCTCCAGTCGTGATCCTCGTCCGGGGCGCAGGCATCGTCCGGAACCGGCCTCAGGTAGGGCACGGGGCTGCCACCCCAGGCCTCCTCCGGGCCGGCCGTGTAGCCCCCGCAGCAGGTGTCATAGGCAGCGATGATGGGCTGGCCGTTGTAGGTGATTATCTCTCCCGCGGTGGCGTTTACCGCGGCCACGATGTTGGGGCGGGTAGATGGATTGATCTGCTCGTTGAACGACTGGCAGCAGCTTCCATAAGGGCATACGTCGTAGCCGTCCGCGGAGTGCTTGCCCCGGGCGATGCAGGAGAGGACGTAGGTGCGCGCCGCCACCACCAGCACCCGCAGTCCCTGGGCGGGCCAGGTGTCCGGTTCTTCCTGCAAGCGGTAGAGATATTCGCGCATGGTGTAGGGACGCACCACGCCGTCACGGCAGAGGACCCGGATGACCATGTCGTCGCTGATGCGGGAGAAACTCACGCCCGTGTAATAGGTGCGGATGATGTCGTGGTACTCCTCGCCCCGCAGGGCGCGGTAATAGACGCCGGCCATGCACAGCCCCACCCCGTGCCCTTTCCCGTAGCCGATGAAGGTGATGTTCCCTCCGCCGGCCACCGTGGTACCCACGCCGGGCACGGGTCCCGGCACCGTCCCCAGAAGGGCCAGCAAAAGGCCGGCAGTCAAGGCCAGGGCTATCCTGCGGTGCTTACCCATGTTCTCCTCCCCGGTCGCCTACGGACCATCCCGGTCAAATGCCTTCAATACCCCGTACCCCCACACCAGGGGCCGCAGTCATGAGATGGGCTTCCCGTTTTGCCACCCTCCCCTCGCTCCTCGGCATTCTCGTCGAGCATACCACCCTTGCGGTAGCGGAACCAGCCCCGGCATAGCCACCTTGAGCTTCCCCGCTTAGATCTCAGCATGGCTACTTCCTTTAATCTTAATATAATTATTTTAACAATAATTATCAAATTTAACATAAAGTAGAAACTTTCAACAGGATGGCCGCTTAGCCTCCCTTTCAGATACCGCGGGCGCCTTTTCCCGTTCGATAAAAGTCCTGCGTGCAAAGAGCGACCTCGACAGGGATAGGGCGCCCCGGGGACCGGACGCGATCTGGCCTTCCCCGGCAAGGTCCTCCGCCCTTTCTCTCCCCTTTCTCTCCCCTTTCCTACCCGTTTCAAAGAAACGAGGGGCGGTACCTCCATCTTCCCTAACTCGAAATCTCCCATTTAAAAGCTAAGCCGCATGGCGATCGGCGCATCGCCTTCAAGGCAAAGATTCGAGGGGACCCCACCGGAGGAAAGTGGATATGGGCGATGGGCGACGGACAGCCCGGCAAGGCCTCGAGAAGATCCATCCACTTCCCCGTAATCGGGCGCGTGTAAACGCAAGTGGTTTTTTTCTTCGGTCCCTCGAAGGGAACGGGGGGAGGTTAACCTCTCCTCGGCGTGGAGGTGATCCATGCCGATCCATGCACGGAGGCGTTCCATGTGGTTTTCTTTCCGCTCCCTCGAAGGGAACGGGGGGAGGTTAGCCTCTCTTCGGCGTGGAGGTGATCCATGCCGATCCATGCACGGAGGCGATCCATGTGGTTTTCTTTCCGCTCCCTCGAAGGGAACGGGGGGAGGTTAGCCTCTCTTCGGCGTGGAGGTGATCCATGCCGATCCATGCACGGAGGCGTTCCATGTGGTTTTCTTTCCGCTCCCTCGAAGGGAACGGGGGAGGTTAACCTCTCTTCGGCGTGGAGGTGATCCATGCCGATCCATGCACGGAGGCGATCCATGTGGTTTACTTTACGGTCCCTCGAAGGGAACGGGGGAGGTTAACCTCTCTTCGGCGTGGAGGTAATCCATATTCGGCGTGGACCCGCTCAGATAGCGCCAAGTGATGGTTTAAAGAAAAAGCTCAGGGATACCCTTCGCGGTTTTCTCTCCTCTCAATAGCCCCCGTCGCGAAAGTTCCCGCAATCCTCCTCTGCTGGATCCGGCTTCAATAAATGGGCCAACCCTCCCTCCGCCGAATCCAGCGCCAGGTAATGATGGCGCCTTTCGAGGATGCTTTCGGCCATCAGCTCCCGTACCGCCGCCTCAACCAGGCGAACCGGTCTGCACAGAAGGGATGCCAGCCAGTCCTCGCTGACCAGGAGGAAGGGATTGGCAGCGAAAAAATCTGCTATCTCCCTCTTGATCCTTCGCAGGGAAGAAAGCTCCTCTCCCGCGGGCTCACCGGCGTCGGACCGCATTCCTCGCACGACCACCTAACTAAAAGGTAAATAGGCAAAGACCAAAAATGCCTATATGATACCCCTTGCTTTTGCTGCCCCGTCATCGAGGTTTGGCATAATATACCACACCACACAGCCGATGTCCACCATGTATCTGGACCTAGGCAGCATGTATTTGAACCTGGGCAGCGCATCTTGTATCCAGGCCGGGTACGCCTCTCCGCAATCGGGCATGGCGCTCTCGAGCCCGCGGGATTCTTCCGTCCTTCACATCGTTGGCCGGACTCAGATTATACCTTCCTTGATGGCCTTGATTATCAACTGGGCGCGGTCCTCCACGCCCAGTTTCTGGAAAATGTGTCGGAGGTGGGTTTTCACGGTGCTCAGGCTGATGGAGAGTTCGCGGGCCACGGTCTTGTTGCTGTATCCCTTGGCTACCAGCCTGAGGACTTCGTATTCCCTCTCCGTCAGCCCCGGCTGTTCCTCCTCCGTCCTCTCCCCCTCCTCCGTGTCCAAGGGAGTCCCGGGAAGGCGCTCGGTGCGGAACAGGGTGCTCACCAGCTTCCTGGCCACGCTGTCGGAGACCAGGGGCACGCCCATGTGAGCGGCCTGGATGGCATTGAGGAGCTCCTCCCGCGAGAGGTCCTTGAGTATATAACCCATGGCCCCCGCCCGGATGGCCTCCGACGCGATCTCGATGTCGTCGTACACGGTGAGGATCACCACCTGGACATGCGAGGTCTCCGGATCGGACTTCAGGCTCCTTATCACCTCGATGCCGCTCATGTCCGGAAGTTTTATGTCCAGGAGCATGACATCGGGACGCAGGGCGCGGGCGGCCTGGATGGCGGCTTTTCCGCAGTCTGCCTCGCCCACCAGGCATATCCCCTCCGTCCCCTTGAGGAGGTTGCTTATCCCCATGCGCACGATGAGGTGATCGTCCACGACCACCAGGCGGATTTCACCTTCCACCCTTCCTCCTTAAGCCGGGCGGCCCGCCGCCTTGGGGACGAGAAGGCTTACCCTCGTGCCTCTCCCCGGTCCGGTCCGCACGACGAGCTTGCCTCCCGCCAGCTCGGCCCGTTCCTCCATGTTCTTCAAGCCCAGGCTCTGCCCGAGGGGATTTCTCCGCGTAGCTTCTTCGAGCACGAAACCCACCCCGTCGTCCTCCACCTCCAGGTAAACCTGGCCGTCACGCTCCTCGAGCGACATCCTTACCCTGCGGGCGCGGGCATGCCGGGCCACGTTGCACAACGCCTCCTGGGCCACGCGGAACAAGGTTATCTCCGCCAGGGGATCCAGGCCGTGGAGGGAACCCCGGCATCGGAAACTGACCTCCAGCCCGCTCTCGGCGCCGAACCTCTCCAGGTAGGAAGCCAGCGAGTCCCTCAATCCCAACACCTCCAGGGAGGAGGGACGCAGGTCGGAGATCAGCCGGCGCAGTTCCCCGAGTCCCCGGCGGGCCTGTTCCCGTACCTCCGCCAAGCCACCGACCAATCCCTCCGCCTTCCCGGATTCCCGCTCCAGCATGTCCACGGCGTAGAGGATATCCAGGAAGAAAGGGGCCAATCCGTCATGCAATTCCCTGGAGACACGTATTCTTTCCTCTTCCTGGGCAAAGGAGACTTTCTGTGCCAGTTCGCGCAAGCGCCGGTTCCGGTCCATCATTTCCTGCACCAGGCGCGCGTTGAGCAGGGAAACCGCTACCTGGGTTGAAAGGGCCACCAGGTGGTCCAGTTCCTCGAGGCTGAAGCGCGAGCCGTCCATCTTTCCTCCCAGCCAGAGGAAACCCACCCTTTCCCCTCCCACCTCCAGGGGCAGGGATATGGCCTCTCCCGCACCCTTCTCTTCCCAAAGCGATTCCCTCACCACCCCTCCGCCATCGTGGATGCGCAGTACGCCTATGCTGAGGTACTCGATCCGGCAATCGCCCCGTTCTATTCTCTTACCTACCTGCCAATAACTGGAAAATTGCCCCCCGGGAGTATCGAAGCTGTAGGAGTCCGTCCAGGAATGCATGAACATCCCCGCCTCCACTACCCCCACATGTTCGCGGGCCATGTGTTCCGGGTGATAGGCGAACCCGATAACCCGGTAGCGGTCAAAACCGTCCTCGCGAACCATGAGGGCGCAGGACGCCAGGTCCAGGGATTCCCTGACCACCATGGCCACATCGGCGGCCAGCTCGGGAAGATTCCTCACCGTGCGGATGGACCTGCTCAGCCCCTCCAGGGTGGTACCCGCACGGCCTTCGCGGCGATATAACCGCCGCGAGACGAGGTTGTCGGCCCACCCCACCACCGCCGGGTAGGTGACGAGCAAGGGGGTCGCGCAAACCAGGAAGAGGGCCATCCCGAACCATCCGGGCTCCACTCCCAGCCCGTAGCGCAGCAGGGAGAGTAAAAGAAGGCATGCGGACAAGCTGAGGGCCAGAGCCAGGGCATGGGCTAGGGCCTTCTTGGATGCGGAACGGAAATCGAGGAAAAGGCCGTGACGCATGATGCCATAGCCCAGTAATCCCACGAAGAGTATGCCCGCCTGTGGAGTGGTCACGCTACCGCTCCATCGCAGGTTCTGAACCAGGTTGGCCAGGAGCATGGGAAGGGGCGCCAGGGCGAGGAACATCAGTCCCCGCCGCCGATGCAGGGAATCGCTCCTCCGGCTCTCCAGGAAATGGAGGAGCATGGCCAGTAACACCATGGCGAAACCGAGACCGGTCAGCGACCAGAAATAAGGGGTGCGGACCACCTCCAGGCCATGGATGTTGTCGCCCAGAAGGTAATCGGAATATATGATCCCGGTGGCATACAGAAAGAAAAGACTCAGGAGGAAAGGGGCGTATATGGCTGCGATTACGGCGAAGGCTTTCCTCCAGTCGCGCATGAAGGCCCTGGTGCGCGGAAAATACAGTGCCAGCAGCAGGAAGGTGGGGATGAGGGGAAGCTCTCCGATGCCCTGGAAACGGGTCCAGAAAATCTTGGCCTGAAGGGTGGAGGAGGCTATGGTGAGGCCATCTCCCAACGCCCACAGGGCGAGGAAGAAGGACATGGCGAAAAAGAGGATATTGGCCAGCCGCCGGTGTCTCCTGAGGAGCACGAAGATGCCGATCGCCAGACTCAGCAGCCCCGAGGCGGTGGTAATAAAAAGGGAGATTTCTCCTTTCATATCGAAAATTATAGCATCCGGTGGAGACCATACCCGGCGCGAACCAAAGGCAGCGCAAGGAATCCCATCCCATCTCCGGATCAAACCCCGTCGTTGAGATGGTATGGCCAACGACGAAGGGGTTTCATTCTCCCGGAGTACTCCACAAGAAACCCACATTTTCGGGATATCTGTTCTCGACTGAGAATGTGAATTCCCTTTTCCCTGGCAGTATTCCTACGGGAGAACCCCGGATAGGGTTCATCCATATAATGGCAATAAGCTTGGCCACGGTATGGGCGGGCTGCGTCCAGCGGTTGGTGCAATCGGAATGGGACAGTCGAACTGGATCAATATACCTGGCCCTTACGACGGGCGCCGACAACCGAAAGCCCTTCGTCCTTCAACATCATGACCGCCAAACGGCACGGGCTGGGAAAATTCAACATCATGACCGCCAAACGGCACGGGCTGGGAAAATTCAACATCATGACCGCCAAACGGCACGGGCTGGGAAAATTCATGGGCTATTCATTGCGCACGTGTTTCGGCGGACAGGTTAAGGTGGGCAGAAGGGCAGATTTCCCGAGGATAAAGATTTACCTTGTCCGTGGAATTGTTCTTTAGGGGAAAGAATACCCGGATCCCGGAGCCGGGGATCGTATTCGCCGTAAGGAAGAGCCTGTTATCAGGGGAAGGGAGGCCAGTTGGGAGGTATGTAGACCCCCGCATCTATCACCCGGAACTGAGAATCGCCAAGCCCGATCAATTCTGACCTGTACACAAAGATGTGTATCACCAGCTCCTTGATGGCCCCGCCGTTGGGCCAGTCGGGCTCCGCCTTGATCAGGTCCACTACCAGGTCGGGATCCATGAACACCAGCAGCTCGGTGAGGAAGTTCTCCCCAGCCGGCGTGTTAAGGGCCTGGGCGACCGCCGTGCCGTCCAGGTTGGAAAGCAGGTCCACCAGGAACTGGTAACCGTAATCGTTGAGCAGTTCCGCCACGTCCGCGCCGCTCATGAGAGGAAGGAGCCTCTCCAGGAGGGAGTTTCCGGGATGCATGGCATATTCCTGGTTGATGGCCTCCGCGATCACCGAGCCGTCAAGGTTGGATATGAGGGCGGAGAGAAAAGACGGGTTGTCATTAAGCAACCCCGCCACCACGGCTGGATCCAGGGATTGCAGCAGCACCGAGGTCATGCCCGGGTTGGCGTTCAAGGCCAGGGCTATGGTCTGGGCGGTGGTGGCGTCCAGCTGCCCCACCACCGCCTGGATCATGGCCCGTGAGGCGGCATTGGTGTTCACTGCGGCGGCGATGAGGGGGGCCACCAGGCCGGGGTTGAGGTTGGTCACCAGGGCGGAGACCATTCCCTCCGGGTCAAGGTTGTTCGCCAGGCCGGTGGCGGAAGCCTCGGCCACCGCGGGCCCCAGGTTGGCCAGGAGCTTGCGCAGGAACTGGTACTGGGGGTCCACTTGGGCCCGCTGGCAGGAATAATTCAAGGCGTAGGCGGCGGCCACCCCCACCACCGGGTCGATGTTGGAGATGAGGACCCTGATGAAAGACGGGTTGGTGTTCAATCCATTGGCCAGGGCCACCCCCACCGCTCCCGTGGTGTTGGCCAAGAGCCCGGTGAGCAGGTTATCGGCGGGGTTTGCAGCCACGTTCTGGTTGATGCCCTGGGCCAGGGCCGCAGCCGTATCCTCGCTGATGTTGGTCACCAGCACGGATATGAGATCCTGTCCCAGAGGATGCGAGGCCACGTGGGCATTGATTCCCTTGGCCAGGTACTCGGCGGTCAAGGAACTGGTGTTGGCCAGGAAGTCACGCAGGAAATCCGGGTTGGCGTTCACCGCCTGGGCGACCACGGCCGGGTCCAGGCCCCCGATGAGGGCGGACAGGAAATCGCGCGTCATGCCCTGGGCCGCCGCCGTCCCCAGGCTTCCCTGCAGGTCGGAAAGGAGGGTGCGCAGGAAATCCGGGTTGGCGTTCACCGCCCCGGCGATGGTCGCAGGGTCCAGGTGGGAGATAAGGGAAGCCAGGAAATCGGGGTTGCGGTTGGACCCCTCCACCATGGCCGCGGCCACGGGAGGCGAGATCCCGCACAGCAGATCGTAGAGGAAATCGGTGTGCGCGGAAAGGGCCGCGGCAACCGGCGCGGGGTCCAGCGCAGCCAGGAGCGCCCCGATGAACTCCGGGTTCTGGTTGAGCCCCTGGGCCACGGGTACCCCCAGTGAAGGGGGTAGTAGCTTGGACAGCTCCTCGGAGATCTCCGGGTGCGCGTTGAGGGCGTTGGTCACGATGGCCGGATCGAGGGCCTTCAAGGCCTCCACGATGAGGGCCGGGTTGGCCCCTATGCCCGCCGCCAGGCCCGCGCCCACGTCCGGGGAAAGCAAGGGCAACAGGTCGGCAGTCATTCCCGGGTTGGCATTGACCACGTTGGCCAGGACGTTGACGTCCAAGAGCCCCAGCACCCGGGAGAGCATGGAGGTGTTGGAGATGAGGTCGGCCACGAAGCCGGGGTCCACGTAGTCGGTGGTCCTCCTCACCAGGTCGATGGAGGAGTTGATGAGATCGGCCACCACCTCCGGGTCCAGGAAGTTCAAAAGGTCGTTGACGAAGTCGGTGGAGGACATGAGGGCCCGGGCCACGGGGACCGGCTGCATGTAGGGGGCAGCCGCGGAGAGCATGGTGGTGGAATTGAGGATATCCGCGATGTATTCAGGAGAGATGGAGCGGATTATCCTCACCGCGGAGGACACGTTGGCGTTGAGGGCACCGGCCAGGACCGCGGGGTTCAGGTAGCGCATTACCGAGGCCAGGAAGGGGCCGTTCTGGTTGATGATGCCCGCCACCACCGCCGGGTTGATGTAGTCCAGGGAAGCGGCCAGCATATTCCCGTTCTCGTTGATCACCTGGGCGACGACCGCCGGATCCAGGTAGGAGACCAGGGCCGAGAGGAAGGCCCCGTTCTCGTTGACCACCCGCGCCGTGCCCGCCGGGTCCAGGAGCCCCATGAGCGAGGTTAGGAAGGGCCCGTTCTGGTTGATGATGCCCGCCACCACCGCGGGATCCAGGAAGGACATCACCGCGGAGAGGAAGGGGCCGTTCTGGTTGATACCCGCGGTCAGGGCCTCGGCGTCGAGATAGCCCAGCAGCTCGGCCAGGAAGTCCCCGTTCTCGTTGACCACCTGGGCGACGACCCGCGGATCCAGGTAACCCAGGAGCCCCGCCAGCAGATCTCCCGAGCTGTTGACCACATGGGCCACGGCCTCCGGATCCAGGTAGGGCATGGCCGCGGAGAGGAAGTCGGGGTTCTCGTTGACCACCTGGGCCACGACCGCCACCGTCCCCTCCTCCACCATGGCCTTAAGAAGACGGGAGATGAAATCCGGGTTCTCGTTGAGGGCCTCGGCCACCGCCCGGGGCTCCGTGTACTTGAGCATGTTGGAGAGGAGGTCCACGTCGGAAGCGATCTTGCCCAAGAGCGAGCCAAGGGGGCTCCGGGAGGGCAGGACCATGACCCCTCCCACCACCAGGAAGGCGGCCAGGAGGACGACCACCGCTATATTGACCACCAGCTGCACGGGCTTCCTCACCAGAAACATGGCTCCATCACCCGCCCGTCACCATACTCCTCCGGCAGCACTGGTTATGAACCCCCAACCCTTAACGTCAATCTCGAAGATAAATCTCAATCTAAGTCGCACCCCTATTCCCAGGTGGTGGAAAAGACCCCCACCCGTGTTCACGCTGTTGGTAATGGCGTTACCCAGCACCACCGCCATATCCGGGTTGGTGGCCATCATGTCCACCAGTAGCTGCTTGGAATAGGGTAATGCCCGGTCCATGGTTTGCAGCGTCTCGTAGGCATCCAGCTCGGACAAGATCTCGCTAACCAGATTACCCAGGCCTCCCTCCAGGGCATCGGCCACCAGATCCCCCCGCAGAAGGGAGGGGTTGGGGTTCCGGCCCAGTAGGCTACGGGCCAGGTCCATCCCCGCCTCGTCGGTCACCCGGTCCAGTACGGTGGCATCCAGGTTGGCCAGCAGGTTACGCAGGAAATATCCCGGTGCCTGGCCCGGGACGGGACCCGAGGCGGCATCGATGCCGGCGTTGACCCCGGCGGCCAGGGAGGCGGCGTCCAGGTTCTTTATCAGGGCATCCAGGAAGGCGGTGTTTCCCTCCAAGGCGTCAGCGATGGCCTCCACGGTGTGGTCCTGCGTTCCGGCCAGGGTTATGTAAAGTGCCGAATCCTTCCCGTCGGCGGCCATGGCGTTCAAGCCCCTGCCCACGGCCCTTCCCGTGTCCTCGTTCAGGTTGGCTATGATGTTGGTGAGGAACCCGGGGTTTTGGCTCGTGCTCAAGTTAAGGCCCTCGGCCAGAGCCCGCGCCGTTTCCGGGGCCAGGTTCATCATGATCACCTCCATGAGCCCCGGGTTGGCATTGGCGGCCTGGGCCATCCTTATCCCGGTATCCGCCTTGAGGTTGCCCACCAACTGGACCAGGAACATGGGATCCCCGTAACCGATGGCCTCACCCGCCGCGGCAGCCACGTCCTCGTCGAGGTTGGCGATGAGGTTCTCTATGAACCCCCTGGTGTTGAGGTTGGTTCCCTCGGCCATGGCCTGCCCGGTGGCGGAGGAGAGGTTGGCCAGTACCTCCACCAGGAAGGAGGGGTCTTCGTTGATGGCCTCGGCCACCGCCCGCCCCAGGTCTCCGTCGAGGTTGGCCAGGAGATCCCGGGTCACGGCTGGGTTCACGTCCAGGGCCTGGGCTATGACCGCAGGGTCCAGGTAGGAGATGAGCTGAGCGAGGAAGGTGCCGCCCTGGTTAAGCCCTTCGGCAACTGCTCCGGCGAAATGGGAATCCAGGTAAGAGGAGAGCTCTCGCGTGACATCCGGGTGCAGCGAGAGCAGGGTGGCCAGCCCGTGGGCATCCAGCTCCCCTATCAGGGTGGCCAGGAAATCCATGTTATTGTTCAAGCCCACGGCTATACCCGCCGCCGCCAGGGGGGAGAGGTGGGCGGAAAGTTCCTCGGTGAACCCGGTCGTGGCCTCAAGGATATCCAGGAGACCGTCCACGTCCAGGTTGGACAGCGCGGCGTCCACCAGGTCCGGGTTGTTGTTCACTCCTTCAGCCGCCGCCTGGGCCACGCTCTCGTCCAGGTTGGCCAAAAGGGAGGTCATGAAGTTCCCGGCGCTGTCCAGGACCCCGGCCAGGAAGGCGGGATCCGAGGAGGCGATCATGCGATCGATGAAATCCGGGGCCAGGTTCAGGCCCAGGGCCGCTGCCTCCCCCAGTGAAGCCGGGAGATCGGCCAGGAGGGAGGAGATGAACCCGGCGTTGGCGTTCAATGCCCCGGCCAGGGCGGTTTCGTCGATGAGGGGGATGACCTGGTTGAGGAATTCCTCGTCGTTGGCCAGGTAGGTTATGTAATCGTCCCTCAGGTAGCTGACGATGGCCGCCACGTTGTCCCCCGTGCCGTTCAAGGATGCCGCCAGGCCCCGCGGGTCGAGCTGATTCATCACCGCCTTGAGGAAGGAGGCGTTGGCGTTGAGGGCAGCGGCCACCGGCGCCGGGTTGAGAAGCCCCAGGATACGGGTGAGCAACTTCTGGTCCGAGGCTATACGTGCCGAGGCGCTCGGGTCCATGCGGTTGACCACGCCCACCAGGAATGACTTGTTCTGGTTGATGGCGGTGATCAGTCCCTGGGGGTCCATGTAGCGCATCATCCCCGCCAGGAAAGAGCCGTTGGCGTTCACCGCCGAGGCCAGGACCCGCGGGTTGAGGTTGCGCAGGAGGTTGGAGAGGAAGGTCGGGTTCCCGTTGATGGCCTGGGCGGTGGGAGCGGGATCCAGCATGGACAAAAGGGCGGAGATCCAGCTCCCGTTGGCGTTCACCGCCGAGGCGATCACCGCCGCGTCCAGGTGGGATAGAAGTTGGGAGGTGAAACCCGGGTTGGCGTTCATGGAGGCGGCAACCACCGCCGGGTCGAGGTAGGACACCAGTGCGGTCAGGAAAGGCCCGTTCTCGTTCACCACCCGGGCGATGACCTCCGGGTCGAGCTCCGGCAAAAGGGAAGCGGTGAAATCCCCGCTCTGGTTCACGGTGTCGGCCAGGGCCTGAACGTCCAGGAGGGGGAGCATACTGGAGATGAGCTCCCCGTTCTCGTTCACCGCGCGGGCCACGGGCTCGGGATCGAGCCCCGAGACCAGGGCCACCAGGAAGTCGGGATGCTCGTTTATGGCCCGGGCCGTGGCCTCCAGGTTCTTCGGGTCCTCCAGCTCGGCCAGGAGCTGGGAGAGGAATTCGGGGTTCTCGTTTATGGCCTTGGCCACCTCGTGGGGATCCAACCCTTCTATGATGCCGGCCAGGGTCTGCCGCTGGGAGGCCATCTTGCCCAGCAATGTCCCCATGGGTCCCTTGACCGGGAGGAGCAAGAGGATGCCCCCGGCGATCAGCGCCACCACCAGGATGATGACCACCAGGTTCACCACTATCTGTACTGGTTTGCGCAAGAGCACCTCTTTATCCTCCTCGCCGCCACTCTCACCAGTCGTAGCGTTCCGCATCACCCTCGATCTTGCTCCAGCCCGCCATGGGAATGGGCAGGATGTTCACCTGCAGCCAGACCTTGAACCAGGTCACGTCCAGGAAGGTATAAGGCCGGTATTTCAGCCTCGGATCGTTGTAATATGGACCATGGTTGGCCGGATCGTTCAGGTTCCCTTTTGAATTCCTGATGCCCGCCGCGTTGTTGATCACCCTTATGATCACGTCGGCGTCCAGGCCGTTAAGCAGAGTGGTGAGGAACCCGCTCGGATCGCCGGCCCGTGCGTCCTTGAGCAGGTCCTTCAGGGTTGTCCCCAGGTGGATGGGGGTCTTGGGCCCGGGCCCGTCGGGATCCCAACCGCCGGCGCGCTTCAACAGCTCCTCGGTGAGCTGCGGGTTGTTGCTCAGGACCCTGCCCACGATGGCCCCGTCCAGGTTCTGCAGCAGCGCGGTGACGAAGGCCCTGCCCCCCGCCGTGGAGAGGGCACCGTTGACCGCATCGGCCAGGGCGCCGGGGTCGAGGCTCTGGATGAGGGCGATGGTCCAGTCGGCGTTGGCGTTCATCTGCTCTGCCGTGGCCTCCCCGTCCAGGTTGCGCAGCAGGTATTCCACCAGGGTGGGGTTGGCGTTCAATCCCTGCGCCGCCGCCCTGGCGGTATCCCCGTTCAGGCCCAGGATGAGCTGCGCCAGGAAGGTGTCCATGTTGTAGGGAGGACTGTTTATCGCCTCCACTATCACCTCGGCGAACTCCGGCGAGGTGGCCGAGAGCATGGCCTCCAAAAAGGAGGGGCTCAGGTTCTGGGAGTTCTCGTTCAAACCCGCGGCGATCTCGCTTCCCACGTAACCGTTGAGGTTGGGTAGGAGTTCCTCCATGAGCTCCGGGTTGGCGTTCAGCCCCGCCGCTATCTCCATTCCCACCGCCTGGTTGAGGTTGGCCATGAGTTGCAGGCTGAGATCGCTGGTGTTCTGGTTGAGGCCCTCGGCGATGGCCCTTCCCACGTCGGGGCTCAGGTTTTCCACCAGGGGACGGATGATCCCCGGATTGAGGTTGAGGGCCTCGGCGATCCGCTTGCTGGTGGTCCCGTTGAGATAGCGGGCCACGGTCCTCGCCGTGGCCGGGTTGGCGTTCATGCCCTCGGCCACCGCCCGCGCCGCCTCCGGGGAGAGCCCCTGGAGCACCCCGGCCACGAACTCCGGGTTGTCGTTGATGGCCCCGGCCAGGACCTCGGCGTCCGTGGCCAGGATGAGGGACTTGATCATGGACTGCTCCGTGGGCTGGGCGGCATCCGCGTTGACCCCCTCGGCGACGGCCTGGGCGATTCCCTCGTTGAGCAGGGGGATGAGCCCGGCGATGAGGGCGTCCGCGGCGCCGGAGTTGAGGATGCCCGCCAGCACTTGCGGATCCGCCGTGGAGAGGACCGTGTCCAGGAGGGCCGGGTTGGCGTTCAGGGCTTGCGCCGCTGCCTGGGCCACATTGTTGGGCAGGATGGCCAAAAGGGTGGGCACGAAGGCCCCCGAGAGGTCCAGGGCTTGGGCTACGGATGCCGCATCCAGGGCGTTGGTGAGGTTGATCAAAAGGTCCGGGTTCTGGTTGGAGCCCCTGAGCATGGCCGCCACCGTGTCCGGGGCTATCCCCTCCACCACGCCGGTCAGGAAGGACGGCGCCTGGGCCAGGGCCGCAGCTATTTGGGCTCCGTCCAGGTTGGCCAGCACCCCGCGCACCAGATCCGGGTTGGTCTTGAGGGCCTCGTTGGTGATCTCGGCCAACGCCGGATCCAGGAGGGGCAGGAGCCGGGTGACGAAATCCGTGTGCTCGCCCAGCGCCGCCCCGATAGCCGCCGTGTCCACCAGCGGCAGCACCCGGGTAAGCAGGGTACCGTTGTTGAGCATGGTGGCCACCAGCTCGGGAGAGATGGCGTCCATGACCTGGAAGACGAAATCCGGGTGGGCGTTGGCTATGCCCGCCACCCAGGCCGGGTCCAGGGCCTGAAGCAGCCCGGAGGTGAAGGGGGAGGAATTATTGGCCGCCGCCGCCAGCACCGACGGGTTTAACCTGGCCAGGAGGCGGTTCATCCACCCCGTGTCGTGCGCCGTCACCGCGAGGACGTTGAGAAGCAGGTCGTCGGAGAGGTATCCCAAAAGATCGGACGTGGAATCGGCGTTGGCGTTGAGCACGGAAGCTATGGTGGATGGGCTCAGGTGGGCCATCAGCCGGGACAGGAAGGTGGGACGGGCGTTCATCCCCGCCGTGAGGACCTGGGGGTTCAGATGGCGGAGGAGCCCGCTCACGAAGGACCCGTTGGCGTTCACCACCTGGGCCACTACGGCGGTGTCCAGGTATCCCATGAGGTCGGAGACCAGGGTGGGATTGGCGTTCATGGCCCCGGCCAGGACGGACGGGTCCAGGTACCCGATAAGCGCGGTCACGAAGGGGCCGTTCTCGTTCACCGCCTGGGCCAGCACGGCGGGGTCCATGGCCGCCGTGGAGGCGGTTAGGAAATCGCCGTTGGCGTTGACCGCGTCCGCGACCACCTTGGGGTCCAGGTGACCCACCATCGCGGAGATGAAATCCCCACTGAGGTTGACCACCGAGGCGATGGTCGTCGGGTCAAGGTGATCCATGAGGGCCAGCGTGAACTCCGAGGAACGGGGGTCGTTGAGGGCCGCGGCCAGGGTGGCCGGGTCCAGCTCGGAGAGCAGGGCGGAGACGAACTCCGGGCTCTCGTTGACCTGCTGGGCGATGAGCCTAGCTCCCTCTTCCCCCAGTTCGGCGAAGAGGTCGCTCATCATGTTGGGATTCTCGCGCAGGGCCTTGGCCAGCTCGACCGGGTCCAGGTTGGCCAGAAGGCCGGAGAGGTTTTTCTTGCTGGAGAGCAGTTTCCCGATCAGGGGACCGGCGGGGTTCCGGGAGGGGATAAGGGCGAAGGCTCCCAGGGCGATGGTGCCCACGAGGATGATGATTACCAGTAGATTGATAACCTTTTGGACTGAAGTCCTGAGCATCCCGGCCTCGCTTCCCGCCTTCAGCCTAGCCCTCTTCCTTACCCGCTCCCGACCGCCTCTCCCGAATCACCCTGATCCGCCGAAACGATGCTCCACCGGCCCCGCCAGCTGCGCAAGCTCTCACCAATTTATAGTGAGGGAAAGCTTCTTGTCGCCCGACAGCCCACGCCTACCGCCTTTTCTACGACCCTCGGCGATAGTATATAAGATCAGCAAAATTATATGAAGCTCTTGCTCCCCTGAAAAGACCTTTTTTGCATCCTTTTTACAAATCGGTAACATCCCCGTAACATCGGGGGCAGTACAGGTTACCGTTTATTTCCTTTCCCCCTTCCCCCTCCCATCAGCCCGTGATAAATACCTGCCTTTTTGTTCTCTTCCCTCCTCCCGGCGAGGTACCCCACCCCCGCTGGCCTCGGATAAAACCATTTATAAGATTCTCTTTCCAGTGAACCATCCCTTTTCCGCTCTCCAAATAAGGAGGGGCCCGGGGGCGGCCTGCCGAGGGGGGATCACTGATCCGCGGGCACGATGGTTGCCTCTCCCGCCTCGCGGGCCCCGGATCGAAGGATGGAAGCGCCCCCACTATGGCAAGTTTTGGAAAGCGAGCCGCTCTTTCCTGTCCTTTGGGCTCAGGGTTGGAGGACCCCCACGGCCGCCGTACCGCCCTCCCTTCCCGACCAGTACATGGCCCTTTCCACCACCAGGGGGCGGTCGGAGGTCACCCGCACGGAAGCGTCCCGGCCGGGATCCACTTCGTTGGCGGACACCGTGAAGCGGGCTCCCGCGGGCACGGTGACCGGGTAGTCACGGGTGGTCCCGTCGGTGCGCATGAAGGTCAGAAGGGCGTGGGCCAGGTCCCCGGAAGCGTTGTACAGGAGCACGAACTCCTCGAAACCGTGGGCCGTGGAGCCCTCGGCCAGGTACCAGGTCCCGGCGGCGGTGAGGGAACCGGCGCTGGCGTGTCCGCCCGCCCGGGCACGCGACCCGGCGGACCAGTACATGGCCCGCTCCGCTATCACCGGCGCGTCGCTGGTCACTAAAACGGAGACGTCGTCCCCGGGAACCACGTCGGCGACGTTGACCGTGCTCCTTGAGCCCGGCCCTACGGACAGGGTCCTCCGCGCCCCGGTCCCGTTGCGCAGCCTGAATTCGAGGGCCACTACCGCGGTATCCGGGTTGGGGTTCTGGATGAGCACGTACTCCTCGAAACCGAAGGCCGTGCACCCCTCGGCCAGGTACCAGGAGACGGAGGGTGCCGGTACCCCCAGGGCCCCGTGCCCCCCGTCGCGGCTTCCCCAGTACATGGCCCGCTCGGCCACCACGGGCAGGGAGGCGTGCACCCGGGTGGAGACCTCGCTCCCGGGGACCAGGGAGTTGACGTTCACCGTGAGGCGGGAGTAGGCGGCCATGGGGAAGGTCCGCGGGGGCAGGGAGCCGTCGGAGCGCATGAAGGTGATCTCCACCTCCACCGGGGAGGGATTGGGGTTCTGCACCAGCACGTACTCCTCGAAGCCGAAGGCCGTGCACCCCTCGGCCAGGTACCAGTCGGTGAAGGCCGCGCTGGCCCCGGTGGAGTCGTGCCCGTCCGTCCTCCCTCCCCAGTACATGGCCCGCTCGACCACCACGGGCAGGGAGGCGTGCACCCGGGTGGAGACCTCGCTCCCGGGGACCAGGGAGTTGACGTTCACCGTGAGGCGGGAGTAGGCGGCCATGGGGAAGGTCCGCGGGGGCAGGGAGCCGTCGGAGCGCATGAAGGTGATCTCCACCTCCACCGGGGAGGGATTGGGGTTCTGCACCAGCACGTACTCCTCGAAGCCGAAGGCCGTGCACCCCTCGGCCAGGTACCAGTCGGTGGACGGCCGGGGCTGGGTGGTATTGCGGAAGACGGTGACTGTTTGCCCGCCGCTCACCGTGCCGCCCCCGTCCACGGCCTTGACGGCGATCTGGTGGGTCCCCTCCCCCAGGCCGGAGAGGTCCCAGGAGGCGAAGGTATGCGACACCGACGAGGAGGGAACGGCCAGGGTGTGGGTCTCCTCCAGTTCCCCGTCCACCCACAGCTCCAGGTACTTGATCCCGATGTTGGCGGAGGAGGCGGTGGCGGAGACCTTCCCCGAGGCGGGATAGGAATAATCGCCCGGCGAGGTGATGGATACCAGGGGAACCCGCAGGGAGGCGTAGAGGTCCAGGAGCCCCCAGCCGTACTCCTCGTCGTAGCCGGGGGAGCCCATATCCCGGGCCCCGTCCCGCAGGCGCCGCCACACCTCCTCGGGGGTGGAACCGGGATATTCCGCCCGCACCAGCAGGGCGGAGGCGGACACATGGGGGGCGGCCTCCGAGGTCCCGTTGCCGTTGTCGTAATCGCCTCCCAACCTGGTACTCCAGATGTCCTCTCCCGGGGCCACAAGGTCCACGCTGGTATTGTGGTTGGAGAAATAGGAGCGCTTCCCGTCCGCCCCTATGGAGCCCACCCCTATGACGTAAGTGAGGCCCGCGGGATAGTCCACCAGCGTGGTCCCCTCGTTGCCCGCGGCGGCGACCATCACGCAACCTTGGGAATGGGCGTATTCCACGGCATCCTGGAGCATCTTGGAGAAGGTGGAGGAGGTGAAGCTCATGTTGATGACCGCGGCGCCGTGGTTGGCGGCGTGGTAAATGGAGTTGACCACCGCGTCCAGGCTGCCCTGTCCGTTGCTGTCCAGCGCCTTTATGGGCATGATCCCGGCGTACCAGTCGATGCCCGCCACGCCCCTAAGGTTATCGCAGTTGGCGCAGGCGATGCCGGCTATCATGGTCCCATGCCCGTCGTCGTCGGCGGGGTTGGGGTCGCCGTTCACGAAGTCGTACCCGTTGGAGAGGATGCGGCCCGCCAGGTCGGGGTGGGTGAAGTCGATGCCCGTGTCGATGACCGCCAGGGTGAGGGAGGAGGAACCCCTCTGCAGGTCCCAGGCCACATCGGCGTTGATGCCGTAGGTGTCCCACAGGTTCCACTGCTGGGGATAGCGGGGGTCGTCGGGGACGGTTACCGCGGCCCGGAAGACCAGGTTGGGCTCCGCGTATCGCACCAGCGGGGAGGTCAGGATCCTCCTGCAGGCCTCCAGCTCCCCCAGTCCGGGGCGCAGGTGTAGGCGCAGGGCCCGGAGCACGGGCTGGGCGGCCAGGCGTTCCAGCACCTCTGCGGGGTCCTCCCCCAGAAGCGCCGCGAAGGCCGCCAGGAGGCGGGAGGCATTGGAGAGGGTGGGCTCGGCAAGTTCCACCACCACCTCACCCGGGAGATAGGACCCGGCGGGGTAGCGTTCGGGGTTCAGGCTTTCCAAGAGGGCGGCCTTGGAGCCCTCGGTAGCCGGGCCCTCCGCTGCAGGCCGGGGCCCGGCCGTAGCCCCCCCGCCACCGGGCCCGGCAAAGAAGAGGCACGCCGCCAGCATCAAGGCGGCGAGCGTGCAAGGGATCCCGCTCCTTACGCCAACCTTTCTCCTTGTGCCCATTCCCCGCTTTCCCTTCCTCTCCAGACCCGTCGCTCCCTCTTTACTCCCATATATTCGGCCGTTGAGTCCGCACCGGTTAACGGACATCCCGGGTCAAAGGCCGAGCCCGAGGCCTGAGTTCGGGAGGAGCGGGTGGGGATCCGTCGCCTCGCCGCCAGCGAAGGTCCGCACCCGTGCGTCGCCGGGCTCAATCGCCGGCCACCCTCCTGATCTCCGCCCCCAATTTGGAAAGTTTTTCCTCCAGCTTCTGGTACCCGCGGTCAATGTGGTGGATGTCCATAACCTGGGTCTCCCCCTCCGCGGCCAGCCCGGCCAGGACCAGGGCCGCCCCGGCGCGCAGGTCGGTGGCGCAGACCTCGGTCCCGCTCAACCTCCTCCCCCCCCGCACGATGGCGTGGTGGCCCTCGATGGTGATGTCGCATCCCATGCGGTTGAGCTCGTCCACGAACATGAAGCGGCTCTCGAAGACGTTCTCGGTGACCACGGAGGTCCCCTCGGCCAGGCTCAAGAGGACCATGATCTGGGGTTGCATATCGGTGGGGAAACCGGGAAAAGGGAGGGTGGCCACGTCCACCCCCCTGTACTTCCCCCCGCCCCTGACGCGGACGGCCTCGCCTTCCTCGTCCTCCTCCACCTCCACCCCCGCGGCCCGCATCTTCTCCAGGGGAAGGGCCAGGTGCTCCGGCCTGAAGCCGGTGATGGTCAGGTCCCCCCCGGTGACCGCCGCGGCCACGGCCAGGGTCCCGGCCTCGATGCGGTCCCCGATGACCGTGTGCTCCACGCCGCGAAGCTCCGCCCCACCCTCCACCTCCAGGATAGGGGTGCCGGCCCCGCGTATCTCCGCTCCCATGGAGACCAGGAAAGCGGCCAGGTCCTGGATCTCCGGCTCGCGGGCGGCGTTCTCGATGACCGTGGTCCCCTCGGCGCCCAGGGCGGCCATCATGAGGTTCTCCGTGGCCCCCACGCTGGGGAAATCGAGGACGATGTGCCTTCCCCGCAGGCGGGAAGCCCGCGCGTACACGTACCCGTGCTCCGTGCTTATCTCCGCCCCCATCTCCGCCAGGCCGCGCAGGTGCATGTCTATCTTGCGCGAACCGATGTTGCAGCCGCCGGGGATGGCCACCTTGGCTTCCCCGAAGCGGGCCACCAGGGGGCCCAGGACCACGATGGAGGCCCGCATGCGCCGCACCAGGTGGTAGGGTGCCTCCCGCCCGGGGAACTCCCCGGCCCGGACACGGAGGGTGTCGTCCTCCCAGGCCACCTCGGCGCCCAGGAGGCGAAGCACCTCGGCCATGATCTCCACGTCCGTGATGTGGGGGACGTTGCGGATGACGCACTCATCGGGGGTGAGCAGGCTGGCGGCCATGAGCTTGAGCGCCGAGTTCTTGGCCCCGCAGACCCTAACCTCGCCCCGCAGGGGGCTCCCGCCCACAATGACCAATTTTTCCCCGTTCATGCAGCGATAATAGCACACCCGGACCCTGCCTTACGTCATCCGTAAAACGTCATTGCGAGGAGGCGGATTATCCCCTCAAACGTCATTGCGAGGAGGCGCGTATGCGCCGACGAGGCAATCTCACCGGGATTGCGGGGGAGAGGGATTCGCTCCGCCGGCCACGACCATGTCAGAGCTTCGCGGTGAAGAGTCGAGATCGGTGGAGATCGCTTCGTCGCTCCGCTCCTCGCGATGACGTTGAAAGGGGGGTGCCACGGCGTTTTATAAGGGGGGCGCGAGAACATCACCAAAGGGGTGCGATGAGGTTACAACCGATGACGTTGAAAGGGGGGTGCCACGGCGTTTTATAAGGGGGGCGCGAGAACATCACCAAAGGGGTGCGATGAGGTTATAGGAGGAACCCGATGACACGAGTGGGGAGACGGCGGATGCCTGGTGGGAATAGGATCAGCCGGAACGGAGGCGTTCCAGGCGGGCCTCTTCCTTGCGCACCAGGGCCTTCTTGACCTTCTTCAAGCGGAAGATATCCTCCCGCATGCGCTCCTCCAGGCTCATCTCGATGAACTTGATCTGTTCGTCGTAGTCGGGGATAACGATGTTCTCCAGGGCGTTCACCCGGCGGTTGGTCTTGCGCAGCTCCTCCCCCAGGCGGCGTAGCCGGGTCTCGATGTCCGCGCTCTCGATGATCACGTCGATGATCTCCTCGAACTTCTCCGCCGCCGAGTCCACCCGCCCGGAGACGCCGGTCACGGCGTATCCCCGCTTCAGGGCATTGCGCATGGTGCTCTGTCCCTTGCGGATAACGGGGATGGGGACCCCCATGACGTGGGTGCCGGTGATGTCCACCAGCACCTCTCCCTGGGAGGCGAAGGAGGCCGACCTAACCGCCGGGCCCCCGTCCTTGGCCTTGGCCATGGCCAGGTCGTACTGGGCGTCCGCGGTGACCCTCTCCAGGCGCAGGGAGAGGCGCATGGTCTCGTCGATGATGGGCATGAACTCCTGCAGGAGGGCGTCGCGCTTCTTCTTGAGCAGGTTCATGCCCTGCTCGGCCAGGGCCCGATTGGCCCTGCGTTTCAGAAGCTCGCTCCGCGTGGGGTGTACCTGCTCCACCTATCCTCCTTCCGGAAACCTGTCCTCCTTCCGGAATCTCCCGCCGCGCCCCGCGGCCTCAGCCCTCGGAGGCCGCGAACTCCTGGGCGTACTCCGGGTTGTAGTACTTCTCGATGTACTCCGTCTTGATGCGCTTGATGGCCTCCTTGGGCATCATGCTCACCAGCTTCCAGCCCAGCTCCAGGGTCTGCTCCAGCTCCCGGTTCTCGTCCTTCTGGTCCAGGTAGTTCTGCTCGAAGGCGTCGGCGAACTTGAGGGCCAGCCGGTCCATGTCCGTGAGGGCCTCCTCCCCCACGATGGCCACCAGGCGCCGCAGGTCCACGCCCTCGGCGTAGAAGGCGTAGAGCTGGTCGGCCAAGCCCCGGTGATCGCCGCGCGTCCTGCCCTCCCCGATGCCCAGGTTCATGAGCCGGGATAGGCACGGGAGCACGTCGATGGGGGGAAAGATGCCCTTGCGGTGCAGCTGCCGGGAGAGGACGATCTGCCCCTCGGTGATGTACCCGGTGAGGTCCGGGATGGGATGGGTGATGTCGTCGTCGGGCATGGTCAGGATGGGGACCTGGGTCACCGAACCGGGCTTGCCCTTGATCCTCCCCGCCCTCTCGTAGATGGAGGCCAGGTCGGTGTACATGTACCCGGGGTAGCCGCGTCGCCCCGGCACCTCCTCGCGGGCGGTGGAGATCTCGCGCAGGGCCTCGCAGTAGTTGGTCATGTCCGTGAGGATTACCAGCACCTGCATGTCGTGCTCGAAGGCCAGGAACTCGGCCACCGTGAGGGCGCAGCGCGGGGTGAGCAGCCGTTCCACGGTGGGGTCGTCCGCCAGGTTGAGGAAGAAGACCACCCTCTCCAGGGCCCCGGAACGGGCGAAGCTCTCCTGGAAGAAGGCCGCCTCGCGCCTGGTGATGCCCATGGCGGCGAAGACGATGGCGAACTCCTCGCCCCCCAGGATCTTGGCGTTACGCACGATGGCCGCCGCCAGCTCGTTGCCGGGGAGGCCGGCTCCCGAGAAGATGGGGAGCTTCTGCCCGCGCACCAGGGTGTTCAGCCCGTCGATGGCCGAGATGCCGGTCTGGATGAAGTCGCGGGGCTCCTCGCGGCTCCAGGGGTTGATGGGGGAGCCGGTGACCTCCCTCTCCTCCTCGGGGAAGACCTCCGGGCCCCCGTCGATGGGCCGGCCCATCCCGTTGAGGATGCGCCCCAGGAGGTTCACCGTGCAGGGCATCTTGGCCACCTCGCCGCTGAAGCGGACCTTGGTCCGCTCCACGTCCAGGCCCGCGGTGGGGCCGAACACCTGGACCACGGCCAACTCGCCGTGGAGCTCGATGACCTGCCCGTACTTCACCGACCCGTCGGCGGAATGGATCTCCACCATCTCGTTGTAGGCGGCCCCCTTCACCTTGCTCACGAAGAGCAGGGGCCCGGCCACCTCTCCCACCGTGCGGTACTCGGTGGTCGCCAGGAAAGTCCTACCATCTGCCATTCCCTATCACCCGTTCCTTTATTTTCCAAGTACTTACATGGGGAAACCGGGAGCCGGATCCCGCCCCTTTACCACTCGCCCAGGGAGCGCAGCTCCCGCTGTACTCTCTCCAGGAGATCGTTGAGCTTCTCCTCCGCTTCCTCGGAGGGGATCTCCTTCATGCGCGCTATCTCGTTCTTTATGGGATGCTCCGTGGCCTGGCGCAGCGGGACCCCTTGCACCAGCACCTCCTCCAGGCAGTCGTAGTAGGTCAGGATGACCTTGAGCATCAGGTACTGCTTGCGCAGCGAGCAGTAGGCGTCCACGTCGGAGAAGGCGAACTGCTGCAGGAAGTCCTCGCGCAGCATGCGGGTGGTCTCCAGGACGGCCTTGGCAAAATCCGGCAGGGCGTCAGGGCCCACCAGCTGCACGATCTCCTGCAGCTCCACCTCCTTCTGCAGCAGGCTCATGGCTTTGTCCCGCAGGGCCCTCCAGTCCTCGGCCACGTTCTTGGAGTACCAGTCCTGGATCTGGTCCAGGTACAGGGTGTAGCTCTTGGTCCAGCTGATGGCCGGGAAGTGGCGCCGGTAGGCCAGGGAGGTGTCCAGGGCCCAGAAGGCGCCGGTGATGCGCAACGAGTTCTGGGTCATGGGCTCGGAGAAGTCCCCTCCCGGTGGGGATACCGCCCCGATGGCGGTGATGGAACCCACCCGGTCGTCGCTTCCCAGGCACACCGCCCGGCCGCAACGCTCGTAGAAATCCGCCAGGCGGGTGGCCAGGTAGGCGGGGTATCCCTCCTCGCCGGGCATCTCCTCCAGGCGGCCGGAGACCTCGCGCAGGGCCTCTCCCCAGCGGGAGGTGGAGTCAGCCATGAGGGCCACGTTGTAGCCCATGTCCCGGTAGTACTCGGCGAGGGTGATGCCGGTGTAGATGGAGGCCTCGCGTGCCGCCACCGGCATGTTGGAGGTGTTGGCCACCAGGATGGTGCGCTGCATCAGGGGGACCCCCGTCTTGGGGTCGATGAGGTTGGGGAACTCGGCGAGCACCTCGGTTATCTCGTTGCCCCGTTCCCCGCAGCCGATGTAGATGACGATGTCCGCGTCCGCCCACTTGGCCAGGGTGGTCTCGGTCACCGTCTTTCCGGTCCCGAACCCCCCGGGGATGATGCTGTAACCGCCCTGGGCGATGGGGAAGAAGGTGTCCAGGATGCGCGTGCCGGTGATGAAGGGGACGGTGGGCTTCTCCTTCCTCTTCACCGGCCTCGGCACGCGGGCCGGCCAGGTCTGGTACAGCTTTATCTCCGTCCCGTCCTCCAGGAAGACCACCGTCTCGTCCACGGCGAACTCCCCCTCCTTGACCTCCGCCACGCGGCCGGAGATCCCCGGGGGCACCATGATGCGGTGGACTATATGGGCGGTCTCCTGGACCTCGCCTACCACGTCGCCCTCCGTGACCTCGTCGCCCACGTCCACCAGGGGCTGGAAGCCCCAGCGGCGGTCGCGGGGCAGGGCGTCGGTGGAGACGCCGCGGACCACGAAGTCACCGTAACGCTCGGCGATGTCCGTGAGCCTCCTCTGTATGCCGTCGTAGATGGAGGTGAGCAGGCCGGGACCCAGCTCCAGGAGAAGGGGCTCCTCGGTGCACAGCACCCTCTCGCCCACCCGCAGGCCGGAGGTGTCCTCGTAAACCTGCACGATGGCCGTGTCCCCGTCCAGGCGTACTATCTCGCCGATGAGGCCCAGCTCGCCCACCTTGGCGATGTCGTACATCTTGGCGCCGGACATGCCCTCGGCGCTGACCACCGGCCCGGATACCTTGACGATGGTTCCCTCGATCATATGCCTACACTCCCCGTTCTCAAGTTTTCTCGCTGCTGGTCTCCATACCTAATTCTGGGCCACCGGCCAGCCGCCTTCAAGGCGGGCGTCACTCTCCCTCCCGGGCCCTCAGGGTGATGTCGAAGCCGATGGCGCGGTGGATGAGCCGGGCCAGGTAGGCCCTTCTCTCCCCGGCCATCTCCACCGTCTCCTTGATGGGCAGAGGGATGACGATGGGCCGGTATATCCTGTCAATCTTTTCCTGGGTCTTCTCGTCGATGGCGTTGTAGAAACTCTCGTTCACCGCCAGGATGCCGGCGTCGGGGTCGTCCAGGAGGGCCTTTATCTTCTCCCGGGCCTCGTCGGCGTTCTCCACCTCGATAACGCTGACCCCCGCCAGGCGGAACCCGTCGGCGGTCTCCGGGTCGGTGATCACGATGGCCTTGTACACCCTCCGTCACCCCCTCGCCGCGCCCTCGCGGGCCGTCTCCTCTTCCCAGAGGAAGAGTTCCTTGCGGATCTGGGACTCGATAAGACCGATGCTCTTTCCCCGCATGATGATGCGCAGGTTGGTGATTTCCAGATATTTCCTCCACATGTAATTGATGATCACCCCGATCCCCAGGGGATCCTTGGCCATGCCCAGGCACCTGCGGATGAGGTTCTTCTGCAGCTCGTCCTCGAAGGCCCCCTCCCCCTTCTCGTCGAAATTCTTCCAGGCCGCCTGGAGGGGCCCCCGGTATTCCGGAAAGCGCCGGAAAAGGGCCTGGTAGACGTTCTCCGGCTGGCCCAGGGACATCAGGCGGGCGAACTCGGCGGGATCCTCCAGGCTCCCCCCGGGGACGAAGAAGTCCTCCGCCCGGGAGGCCTCCAGTTCCATCCCGCAGATGCGCATCAGGGTGACCAGGTTGACGGCGTCCACCTCCAGCCTGACCACCTCCCGCACCAATGAGGTGTCGGGATCCCTCTCCCTGAGCTCCCCGGACACCTGCCGGTAATGGAACCTGTCCAGGGCCAATTCCAGCACGGAGAGATCGTGTTCCCGGAGGTATTCCACCAGGTGCTCGCTAACCGCCCTCCCGTAGCGGATGGGCCACTCCATGCCGAAGACCACCACCGCGTCCAGGGCGGCCCTGAGGTCCGGCTGGTTGATGATCTCCTGTAGGACGGCCTCGTCCAGGAAACCCACGGGCACCAGGATGCGCTGGATCTCCTGCTTGGGGACCAGGGCCCGCAGGCCCCGCATAATGGTCTTCAGGTTGTAGAGGTCCCAGCGGGAGAGGAGCAGGTTGACCAGCTTCAGGGGCTTTCCGGTGAAGAATTCCTTGATCTTCCCGAAGTTCCGCACCAGGTTGCGGTTGAAGGCCCGGTCCACTATGGTGGGCCTGGCGCCCTCCAGCATGAAATACTCCAGGTCCTCCTGGTACTCCGTCTCCTCCAGGACCCCCAGGGCCCGGTTGTAATCCGGGGCCGCCAGGAGCTCCCGGAACACGGAGGGTGCCAGCAGGCGCGAGGTCATGGCCCGCACCCGGGCGTTGGCGTAGCTGTAATCCTTTATGGGAACCTGAACCATGGGCAAACTCTCCGCCCTCTCCAGACGGAAAGAGGGGGTCTATCCCCCTCCCCCGGCGGCCTCCACCTCCTCGCCGAAGAGGAGGGCGGAAACTTGCAGACGCAACTTCTCCCGCGCCCGGTTCAACCTCTCCTCCACGGTGTTTATGATGCGCACCCTCTCCTCGGGGTCGGAGACCACCGCCCCTCCCCGGGTCTCTATGTCCGTCCGGACCTCGAATTCCACCCCCCGGCGGCGGAGTATGTCCTCGGCCCGTTGGCGGTCCGCGGGATCCACGTGGACCACCACCTTGGCCCCCACCCGGGAGATGCCCTCCTCGATCAGCCCGGCCAGGATGTCGGGGTAGTCGTCCCGCGAGCGCAGGCCCTCCATGGCCGTTTCCGCCTCGGACAGGGCTTTCTCCACCATCCTCTCCTCGGCCTGGATGATGGAGTTCTTGGCCCGCAGCCGCGCGGAATAGAGGATGGAGGTGGCCTCGCTCTCCGCCTCCGCCCTTATCTTCTCCAGGCGGGACTGGCGTATGGCCTCCGCCTCCTCCCGTGCCCTATCCAGGATCTGCTTGGCCTCCTGCTCGGCGCGCCTGAAGATCTCCTGGCATTCCGCGCGGCATTCCTCGTCCAGCGCCTGCAGGATGTCTTCTACGGACATGTCCTCACTTCCCGTTCCGGTGAGCTGAAGCGTCCGTCACGGGGAACCCGACCTATTCCCCGGGTTTCAAACCCGTGATGAGGAAGCCGATGACGAACCCCAGGACCACCATGGTCTCGGGGATGGCGATCATGATGATGGCGTTACCCGCCAGCTCCGGCTTCTCGGCGAGGGCTCCCGCCATGGCCGCCCCGATCTTGGACTGCGACCAACCGGTGGCCAGGGCGGACAGTCCGATGGCCAAAGCTGCCCCGATGGCGATGAGTCCGAGTTCCAAACTATTCACCTCCTGATCGCTTGAAGGGCTTGTAGACTACGTCCGTCTCCTTATAAAACTTGGTGAAGCTCTCCACCAAGTTGAGACGAAGGGATTGGATAGAGGGGCTCAACACCCCCAGGGCGATGTTCAGGACGTGCAGCAGGGCAGCCACTATCACCCCCAGGAAGACCATGGCACCCCCGCCGAACTCCGCTCCCAGCTCGTTGGCCACCTCGGCCAGGATGACCGAGGCCAGCCCGATGCCGTAGAGTCGGGCGTAGGAGAGGAGGTTCCCGAAGGTCAGGGCGGCCTCCAGCCCGCCCCCGAAACCGCCCCCGTAGCCGGCCAGCCCGATGCCCACCACGGCCATCACGGCGCCCACGGGCATGGTCACCGACTTGATGCTCTTGATTCCCCACACGCCGCCGAAGATGACCACCAGGCCCAGGACGAAGAGCAGGTATCCCAACTTCTCCAGGGCGTGCTTGCGGTCGCGGTGGCGGATGCCGTCTATGAGCCCTATGACCAGGGCGCTTCCCATGTGCAGTACCCCGATGAGGGCCACCACGATGAGCAGGAGCTTGAAGAGGTCGGGGTTGGCCTGGGCGATGCGCTCCAGGGGCCAGCCCCAGGGCTTACCGCTGGAGGTATGGCCCCAGACCCACTTGACCACCATGTGCCCGGCGGCGTCCTTCCAGCCCAAGAGCCGGATGAGCAGGTCACCGAAGAACTCGAAGTACAGCAGTCCGAAGACGAAGGAGGAAATTGAGCATATCAGCAGAACGTTGGCGAAGAGCTCGAAGAAGAGGCTCCGCGACTCGCGCTTCCTGAGTATCCTCTTCATCAGGAAGACCGCTCCCAGGAGCACCAGCGCGTACCCCATGTCCCCCAGCATGAACCCGAAGAGGATGGGGAAGAAGATGGCCACCAGGAAGGTGGGGTCGATGTGACCGTACTTCGGGGGGTTGATGAGCATGTAGATGAACTCGAAGGGGCGCACCGCGGCGGGGTTCTTGAGGGCCGTCGGCGCCTCCTCCAGCTCCTCGTGGGTGGGCACCTCCTCGGTGAGCTCCACCTTGCCCTCGAACTTCTCCTCCAGCACCCGCCGGGCCTCCTCCACCTTGTCCGAGGGCATCCAACCGGTGATGACGAAGACGTGGCCGCTCTGGCCGAACTTGGGGATGGCGTTGAGGGACTCGATGCGGTCGGCCAGGTATTCCTTGAGGGCCACCAGGGTCACGTACCAGTCCTCGGAGATCTTGTCCAGGTCCTCGCGCACCTTCTTCAGCTTGGGAGGTATCTCGTTCAAGCGGGTCTCGATCTCCTTGAGGGCCTCGTCGTAAGGCTTGTCGGAGAGCTCGCTGGGCAGGCGCACCTGGTTGACGTTCTCCGTGGCCAGGAAGTTGTGCACCTGCTCCGAGTAGCGCCGGTGGAAGACCAGGATGGCGGCGTGGGTGTTCTCGTCCACCCGGGCCGAGAAAACCTCGCACTGCTTGTTGGTTATTTTTTCCAGTTCCTTCTCAATGTAGTCAAGGACCTGCTTGTACCTCTCCTCCACCAGCAGGGCCACAGAGGTGTAGTTCTCGGTGGCGGTTACCTTGCTGGCCAAGGGATAGACCTTCTTGATGATGGGCTCGTACTTGGAGAGACGGGACAGCTCCACCTCGAGCTCGTGCTTGTAGTTGATGAGTTCGCGGGTGGCCTTCTCCTCCTCCTCCACCATGGAGGATATGTCGGCCAGCGTCTTGCCCTGGAAGGACTTGTACTTCTCCTCGATCTCCGCGCGGGTGATCCTCCGGTCCGGGGGAGCCAGCTCGGACAGGATGGCGTTGTTGCGCATGGCCAGATTCTGGAGGAGGTTGCGCTCCTCCTCCAGGGCAGGATCCATCTCCATGGGCAGGAGATCCGCGTAGCGCGGCCCCTTTTTCTTGGTGATATCCTCCAGGTGCAGGGTTCCCAGATCCTGGAGGGTTTCCAGCACCTGGAAGAAGAGGGATTTGAGTCCCACGATCTCCACTTTGGACATGGTCAAGAGCATTTCCGTCTCCCCCTACTTCGGATGAGATTGGGTTCCGTCCTGCCGGCTAACTCCTTCGATTCTACGGCGTCCGTTTCTACGTCCTTCTCCAGGCTCCGAACCTGCTACGACCCGGGAGTCTGCGGCGAAATCACCGCCTCCACGATGAACTCCACCGCCCGGGAGAGGTTCTCCTCCCCCCGCCTTTCCACGGCGGAGATCTCCCGGGCGGTGGACTCCTCGATGGCCCTGACCTCTTCCTGGGCAGCGGCGATGATCTTCTGGTAGGTGTCCTGGCCGAGCTCCTCCAGGGTGGCCTTGCGCTTGATGGCCGCCGCCTCTCCCTTGGCGTCCTCTATGAGGCGTTCTGCCCTGGCCCTCTCGGCGTTTACCTTGGCGCGGATTTCCGCTTCCTTGGCGGATATGCGGCTGAATACCTCAGTCCGGGATCCGACGAACTTCTCCTCCAGCTGCTCGGCTATCTGCCTGTGCTTCCTCTTCCCTCCGCGGACCCTTTCCCTCGACTTGTGCTTAGCTCCTGCCATGGTGTTTCGACCTCTTGCTTCGAACCTGGCCGGCCGTCCGTCGGAACCCTACAGGGCGATGTTCGGCATTCACGCCTGTCGGCATCTCCTCTCAACTCCCGTAACATAATATCTTCCGCCCCTGAGGGTGTCAATAAAACGCGGGTGGTAAAGGCGCCGGTCCTGAACCGTCCCTCGCCCGCGAGCCCGCTCCCGCGGACCACCCCTCCCCGGGGAGGGGAAAACCCCGCTGCTTCCCGGCGAGGACAGGGATTCCGCCCCTGAGGGTGTCAATAAAACGCGGGTGGTAAAGGCGCCGGTCCTGAACCGTCCCTCGCCCGCGAGGGGTAGTGCACGGGCCCTCGTCCCCACCCCTCGCGCCGACCCTCAGGCGGGAAGACGGCGCGTGGCCTCCTGGTAGATGAGCAACAGGCCGTACAGGGTGAGCAGGGGATCGTGATGGTGCACGGTGCGGCACTCCGAGACCACCACCTCGGCCAGGCCCCCGGTGGCTATCACCGTGGCCTTCTCGCCCAGCTCGGAGAGCATCAGCTCCACCAGGCGGTCCACCTGCCCGGCGAACCCGAAGACGATACCCGACTGCAGGGACCAGGTGGTGTTCTTGCCGATGACCGAGGGGGGGCGTTGCAGCTCCACCTTGGTGAGGCGCGCCGCGGCCTTGAAGAGGGCCTTGGAAGATATCTCGATCCCCGGAGCGATGGCCCCGCCCAAGTATTCGCCCCGGGAGGAGACCACGTCCAAGGTGGTGGCGGTGCCGAAATCCACCACGATGCACGGGCCGCCGTAGCGTCGGAAGGCGGCCACGGCGTTCACCAGCCGGTCTGGCCCTACCTCCCGGGGGTTGTCCACCAGGATGCGGATGCCCGCGTCCAGGTTGTGGCCCACTATGAGGGGCTCGAACTCCCAGTATTCCTTGGTCATGTGCTCCAGGGCCATGGTCGCCGAGGGGACCACGGAGGAGATGATCACCGCGTCGAAGTCCTTGAAGCTCAGTCCCTTCAGCCCCAGGAACCCCTGGTAGTAGAGGGCCAGTTCGTCACCGGTCTTATTGGCGTCCGTGGAGATTCTCCAGTGGCCCACCAGCTCCTCGCCGCGGTAGGCACCGATCACCGTCTGGGTGTTGCCCACGTCGATGGCCAGCAGCATGACGACCTCCCTTTCCGCAACCGCCGATCCTTCGATGCCCTCTTTCGATGGCCTTCGCATACCGCCTCCCGCAACCGCCCCGCGGCCGGAACCGGCGGACGCGCGCCTCCCGTCCCGCCTGCCCGGTCACACGTAAAGCTCCAGGGCTATGTCCAGGGCGGGAGCGCTGTGGGTCAGGGCCCCCACGGAGATGAAGTCCACCCCCGTGGAGGCGTAGGAGGCCACGTTCTCCAGGTTGATCCCCCCGGAGACCTCCAGCTTCACCCTTCCCCGCGCCAGGCGCACCGCCTCCCGCACCTCCTCCACGCCCATGTTGTCCAGCATGACCACGTCGGCCCCGGCCTGGATGGCCTCCTCGAGCTCCTCCAGGTCCTGCACCTCGACCTCGATATTCGCCTCCGGCCCCAGGACCTCCCGCGCCCGCCGTACCGCCTCTGCGGTGCCGCCCACCGCCGCGATGTGGTTGTCCTTGATGAGCACCCCGTCGTAGAGGCCGAAGCGGTGGTTCTTTCCCCCTCCCGCCCGCACCGCGTATTTCTCCAGGGCCCGGAGCCCCGGGGTGGTCTTGCGGGTGTCCAGGATCTCCACGCCATGGGGAGCCGCCGCGGCCACGAAGCGCGCGGTGAGGGTGGCCACCCCCGAGAGGCGCTGCAGGAAATTGAGGGCCGTCCTCTCCCCCTCCAGGATGGAGGATACTTTCCCCTCCACCACGGCGATCTCGGCGGGGGCAGCGGGGCGGTCGCCGTCGCTCACCAGGGGTTGGAAACGCAGCCTGGGATCCAGGAGGCGGAAGGCCATGGAGGCCAGGGGGAGGCCGGCCACCACCCCCTCTTCCCTCAGGACCACGACCCCCCTGCCGCGCATGTCCGGAGGTATAAGGGCCCGGGAGGTGATGTCCCCCTCGCTGCGCAGGTCCTCGTCCAGCGCCCTTTGGACGGCCTCCAGACAGATACGCCTGAACTCCTCGTCCAAGGGGGATCAGACCTCCTCCCACCAACGGTAATCGGACCCCGTGAGGCTCCCCACCGGCCTCAATTCCCAGGATAAACCATCCTCCCCCAGGCGGAAAACGATGTGCCGCCTCCAGAACTCCGCCTCCCCGGGGAAGTCCACCCGGAAGTGGCATCCCCGGCTTTCCTCGCGCAGCAGGGCGGCGCGCACCATGAGCCCGGCCAAAAGGATCATGTTCTGAACCTCGAAGCCGGCCGGGGCGAGATAGGACGCCTCCAGGATCGGGCGGTTCTTACCCAGGAACCTGGCCGCCTCGGTGAGGCTCTCCCTGCTGCGCCGGAAGCCCACGCCGTCCTGCATGGCCTGCTGGAGGGAACGCCGGAGCAGGGTTACGTCCACCGGGACGTGGTGGCGTCTTTTCCTGTAGCTCACGCGTGGGGTCCGCGAGCGCCTGTCCGCCCCCCTGGCCACGGATTCCTCCAGGTCTTCCATTATCCTCCAGCTGAAGACCAGGCCCTCGAGGAGGGAGTTGGAGGCCAGGCGGTTGGCCCCGTGCACCCCGGTGCAGGCCACCTCGCCGCAGGCGTAGAGCCCGGCTATCGCCGTCCTTCCCCGCAGGTCGGTGACCACCCCCCCGCTCATGTAGTGGGCGGCCGGGGAGACGGGGATGGGCGTCTGGGTGATGTCCAGGCCCGCCTCCAGGCAGTGGCGGTAGATGGAGGGGAAGCGCGCCTTGAGGGTCTCCGCGGGGATGCGCGTGGCGTCCAGGAAGAGGTGGTCCCGGTCCAGCTCCTTCATCACCCTGACCATCTCGTTGACCACCACGTCCCGGGGGGCCAGGTCCTCGAGGGGGTGCACGCCGCGCATGATGCGCCGCCCGCGGTGGTCCACCAGGACCGCCCCCTCGCCGCGCAGGGCCTCGCTTATCAGCCAGCGCGGGTTCTCGGGCACGTGCAGGGCGGTGGGATGGAACTGGAGGAACTCCACGTCGGCCACCTCGGCTCCGGCGCGCAGAGCCATGGCCACCCCGTCTCCGGTGCATATCTCGGGGTTGGTGGTCACCGCGTAAAGTTGCCCCATGCCTCCCGTGGCCAGGACCACGGCCGGGGCGCGCAGGTAATGCAGGGCGCCGGTGTCGGCGTCCATGGCCAGTATCCCCAGGCAGCGCCCCTCATGGGTGACGACGTCCACGGCGTAGTAATCTTCCAGGACCTGGAGACGCTTGTTGTACACGAGACGCCTGATGAGGCAGGCCTCCAGCTCGCTTCCCGTGGCGTCTCCCTGGGCGTGGGCCACTCGGCGGCGGGAATGTCCCCCCTCCATGGTGAGGTCCAGGTGGCCGTCAACCACGTCGAAGTGGGCACCCACCTCCTCGATGAGCTCGGTTACGCGGCGGGGACCCTCGCGGACCAGGACCCACACGGCCTCTTCCTCGCACAGCCCCTTCCCCGCCTCCACGGTATCCCGGAAGTGGAGCTCCGGGGAGTCGTCGGCGCCCAGGGCGGAGGCTATACCCCCCTGGGCGAACTTGGTGGCCGTGGCGGTCAAGGTGGTCTTGGTCACCAGAACGACCCGGAAACGGCGGGCGGCACGCAGCGCCGTGGAAAGGCCGGCCACGCCGCTTCCCACCACCACCAGTTCGCAGTCCGTGGTGGGAAGTTCTTCCAGATCGAAGTTGACGAGGTAACGGGGAATCACTTTGCGCCCTCTTGCCGCCCGGCAGCCCTCAACCGATCGAAAGCATCCTCTCCACCGCCCGCAGGGCCCGGACGCGGGTCTCCTCGGGCACCGTTATCCTGGGCTCCATCTCCCTCAGGGACCGTTCCACCTTCTCCAGGGTTATGGCCTTCATGTCCGGACAGAGGGGCCCGGGGGAGGGAAAATGGAAGCGGCGACCGGGGAACCTCTTGGACAGGGGGTAACCCATCCCCGATTCGGTGAGGACGATGAACTCCTCACGGTCCGACTCCTCCACCACCCGGAACATCCCCGAGGTGCTGGCCACTTCGTCCGCCAGCTCCAGGACCTCCGGCCGGCATTCGGGATGGGCGATGACCAGGGCCCCGGGATGTTCCTCCTTCAGCCTGCGCACGTCCCCGGCGCGTATCCCGTCATGGATGGGACAGCATCCTTCCCAGATGATCAACCGGCGACCGGTGACCTTCTGCACGTACCTCCCCAGGTTGCCGTCCGGGGTGAAGATTATCTCCGGGGCCTCGATGGCTTGAACCACCTGCACGGCGTTCCCCGAGGTGCAGCAGTAATCGCTCTCCGCCTTGACCGCCGCCGTGGAGTTCACGTAGGTGACCACCACCGCCTCTGGGTGTAGCTTGCGCAGGGTCCTGATCCCCTCCGGGGTCACGGTGTCCGCCAGGGGGCAGCCGGCCCGCGGCTCCGGTAGGAGGGTCACCTTGTCCGGGTTGAGGATGGCCGAGGTCTCGGCCATGAAGTGCACGCCGCAGAAGACCACCGTCCGGGCCTCCGTCTCCGCCGCCTGCCTGGCCAGCCCGAGGGAGTCGCCTACGAAGTCCGCCAGGTCCTGTATCTCCGGGGGCTGGTAGTTGTGGGCCAGGATGACCGCCTGCCGTTCCTTGCGGAAGTGGTTTATGCTCTCAATCAGCCCGTCCTTTTCCAAGGAGCCGTTCACCCTTCCCGTTTCATCGCCGCCTCGCCGGGTTGGAAATATCTACCTTCAAGGGGAAAGCGGTCCGCCGGGGATTCCTTTCCGCCATATCCCGACGCCCCTTCCGCCGTGCCCCTCAGCCGGGTAGCGATCCCACCCTCCCCGAAAAGGATAAAAAAAGGCCCCACCCCGTTCCGCCACGGTTCTCCCGATCAGCAGATGTCGTCGGCGGCCACGTGGTCTTCCACGTGGGTCACGCGGTTGAGCTCGTCCACGTAGACGATGCGTGGCTTGAGGTCCCGGACGTCATCCTCGTCCACCACGGCGAAGGAGAATATGATCACCTTGTCCCCGCGATGGATGAGGCGCGCCGCGGCTCCGTTCATGGTTATGGTACCCGAACCGGGAACGCCCCCTATGACGTAGGTCTCCAACCGGTTCCCGTTGTCCACGTCCACCACCATGACCTTCTCGTAGGGAAGGAGGTCCGCCGCCCGCATCAAATCCTCGTCGATGGTAATGCTTCCCACGTAGTGCAGGTCGGCGTCGGTGACCGTGGCCCGGTGGATCTTGCTCTTGAGCATTATGCGACGCCTGGCCATCTCACAGTCCTGCTTGCCTCGCTCCCGCTTCCGCGGCCTCCCTTGTTCCCTCCTCTTTTCCCCACCTAATATATCACAACCGGCCGGGAAAGGGTCGGCTATCGGATCTTCGGCCGCCCAGAGGCCGGGAAGGCGCTTTCACCCCGTGGGACATGGAAATCGAAGATGTGACCCCCACCGAAGATCGAAGATGTGACCCCCTCAAACTTCCAGGAGCACGTTGTCGATGAGGCGGGCCCTGCCCACCCGCGCCGCAAGGGCGATGAGCACCTTCCCCTCCAGCCTTTCCACGGGGCGCAGGCCCTCCCAGTCCACCGCCTCCACGTATTCCGGCTCCACCAGCGGCTCGGAGTCCAGCATCTCCCGCACCGCCGCGAGCACCTCGCCAGCCTCCCTGCGGCCCTCGCGCACCATCTCCTCCGCCCGGCGCAGGGAGCGGTAGAGGACGGTGGCCGCCTTTCTCTCCTCGGGACGCAGGTAGACGTTGCGCGAGCTCATGGCCAGCCCGTCCTCCTCCCTCACCGTGGGACAGACCACGATCCGGATGTCGAAGTTGAGGTCCTCCACCATCTTCTGGATGACCCTCACCTGCTGGGCGTCCTTGAGACCGAAATAGGCGCGGTGGGCGGGAACGATATGGAAAAGCTTGGCAACCACGGTGGCCACGCCCCGGAAGTGCCCCGGTCGCCGTGCCCCGCACAAACCCTCGGTCACGCCCTCCACCTCCACGTAGGTGAGGTAGGGTTGGGGATACATATCCTCCACCCGGGGATGGAAGATGCAATCCACTCCCGCTTGGGCGGCTATCTCCACGTCCCTGTCCAGGTCGCGGGGGTACTCCCGGAAGTCCTCGCGGGGACCGAACTGGATGGGGTTCACGAAGAGGCTCACCACCACGAAGTCGTTCTCCTCCCGGGCGGCGCGCATGAGGCTCACGTGGCCTTGATGGAAGAAACCCATGGTGGGAACCAGGCCGACGGTCTGTCCGGCCTCCCGGCGCTCCATGACCATCCGGGTCATCTCCCGCGGCGCGGTTACGATGCGCACCCTCATCCCTCCAGGCACATCCCCGTCACGCTTCCGGGCGGGCCCCTTCCCGCCTCAGGAATAGCGCTCCAGCAGCTCTTCCATCTCCTGGGTCCGGGAGCGGCTCAGGTTGGCCTCCGCCAGGTCCAGGGCGAAGCGGGTCAGGGCCACGTAGGCCCGCAGGTGCTTCTCCCTGCCCTCCTCCTCCAGCTTCTCCAGGTGACGCCTCACGATGCCTATGTCGCCCCTGGCCACCGGACCGGTGAGGGCCTTTTCCGTCCCCAGGCGGCGCAGGTTGCCCACCGTTCCCTCGATGAGGGGAAGCAGGGCCCGCAGGGCTTTCTCCCCTTCCATCCCGATCTCCTGGTAGAGCAGCTCCGCCGCGTGCTCCAAGGCCACCAGGAGGTTGCTGGCCATCACCGCCCCCAGGTGGTAGAGCACCTTGTTTTCCTCCGCCAGCCGCACCGGCTCCCCACCCAAAAGCCGCACCAGGCCCTCCGCCCACTCCACGGTACGCGAATCCCTGGCCGTGACGGCGAAAACCGAGCCCGGTATCTTCCTTACCGCCCCCCTGACGTCGGCGAAGGTCTGGAGGGGATGGACGCTCGCCGTTGCCGCTCCGGCCTCCTCCGCCGCCTCCAGCACGTCCAGGCCCAGGGCTCCGCTCATGTGCACCACGTAGCTCCCCCTCTTTATGGCCCCTGCGCTGGCCAGGGTGATGCAGGCATCGGCGATGAGGTCGTCGGGGGTGGTGATGAGGAGCACGTTCCCCTTCCTGGCCGCCCTGACCATGTCCGTGGTCAGGTAGGCGCGGGGGAGGTATTCTCCCGCCTTTTCCAGGGATTCCTCGCTGCGGCAGGCCACGGCGGCCACCTCGCGCCCCGCCCGGGACAAAAGGTATCCCACCGCGGTGCCTACCCGCCCGCCCCCGATGACCACGAAGCGGTCGCCCCTCCTAACCACGCCATTCCCCCTCCTCGAAACGGCCCACCCGTCGCAGGCCGGTGGAAAGACCTCCCTCCTCCCCGGGGAGGGCTTCCCGATCCGGGTCCAGTTCCCGCAGGGGAACGAGGACGAAATCCCGCTCTCCCATGCGGGGATGGGGTATCACCAGGTCCTCCTCCTCCCAGGCGATATCGTCGTACAGCAGGATGTCCACGTCAATCACCCTGGGCCCCCAGCGCACCTCTCGCACCCGCCCCAGGGCCTCCTCCACCTCCCGGCAGGCCTCCAGCATCTCCCGGGGGCTCCGCCGGGTGGAGACCAGGGCCACCAGGTTGAGGAAATCCGGCTGTTCCACCGGGCCCCAGGGTTCGCTCTCGTATATGGAGGATACCTCGAGGACCCTCACTCCCCGTAGGGAATCGAGCATCCTCAGGGCGGAGAGGAGGTTCGCCCGGCGGTCGCCCAGGTTGCTCCCCAGCCCCAGGAAGACGCGGTGCTCCCGCCCTTCCTCCCTTCTCCCGCCGGATTCCCCGGCCCCGCCGGGACGGCCCGCCCCCGGGTCGCCCCTGCCGGTGGCTTCCCACATCCTCCCTCACCGCCCCCCTTCCGCGAAAGGCCCGGCCTCCCCCGCGCTGCGGCGGAAGACCATCTCCACGGCCACGTCCTCCACCTCGCAGCTCATGGGCGCCTCCGGTTTGTGCACCCGCACCAGCGCCCGGATGGCCGGGGTCCCGGCCATGACGTACTTGCCTATCTCCGCCGCCAGGGACTCGATGAGCCGGAAGGGCTGGCCGCACACGATATCCCGGATACCTTCCGCCAGCCGGTCGTAATCCACGGCCAGGTAGAGCTCGTCCTCCCGCACCGCCTCGGAGGCCTGGTAATCCAGCTCCAGGTCCACCACGAAGACCTGGCCCTCTTCCCTCTCCCGCGGGGTACAGCCGTGATATCCGTAGGCCTTGAGCCCGGTGATGAGGATCCTGGCCAAACCTTCTCCCTCGTGCACCTCTCCGGATCCCCCTCCCGCCCATGGAGAAAGCCTTCCCCGGCCGCGAGCCCGGCCCTCATCCCCTTGCCCCATGCGACACCCTTCCCGCTTACATGGAAAAGCCTTCCTGATCTAGCTCGCCCGCGTCGGCCCCGGGACTCTCGGTCGGCGCGAAACACTTGGAAAAGTTTTCCTTCCACTCCATGCCTCGCGCCCATCCGGTTACGTGTCCGCGACGCCTCCGGCCTTTCCCGGGACCGCTTACCCCTCCGGCGGTCCGGTCATTCCACCCTGGCCGAGAGGAGGGTATCCGTGGTCTCCAGGGAATCCACCACCTCCATGCCCTTGATCACCTTTCCGAAAACGGTGAAGTAGGCGTCCAGTCCCGGGGCATCCTGCTTGAGGATGTAGAAATCGGTGGTGGCCGAATCGACCTGGGGCTTCTGGGTCTGGGGGTCGCTGGGCTTGGCCATCCCCACCATGCCGCGCAGGTTAGAGAGGCCGATCTCGTCCGGGACCGCCTCCACCTCCTGGTCGCGCGAGATGGCCTCCTCCACCGCCGCCTGGTCCGGCTCGGCCTCCCCGTATTCCGCGCGCAGGGAGTGGTAGTGGCTCCCGGTCTGGACCACGAAATCCTCCACCCGGTACCAGCGCAGGCCGTCGTAGAAACCCTCCTGCGCCAGGTCGGTTACGTGCTGGACGGTCAGGGGGGCTTCGTTCCCATAGAGGCCGATGACTATCTCCCCCTTGGTGGTCTCCAACACCAGGCGGGAGGTGATCTTGGGCTCCTTTTCCCTGTTCTTGAGGTTGTTGACCAGGATAACCAGGCCCACGGTGATGCCCACCGCGGCGAGGACCCCCGCCACGGCCAGGATGCGCATGCGCAACTCCCTTTTCCTCTCCCTTTCCCTCCTGGCCTCCTCCTCCTTGCGCTGCTGCTTCAATTTCTGGGCTCGACCCACTTCGACCTCCTGAAGACCGGGGCTTCCCCGAACCGGCGGGATTCCTCCGTTACCCTTCTCCGTTCCTCCAGGCTCCCCTCCCGGCGATGGCCTCCGCCACCCGGACCACCCGTACCATCTCCTTCACATCGTGCACCCGCACGATGTCCACCCCCGCGGCCACCCCCAGGGCCACGCTGGCCGCCGTGCCCTCCAGCCTCTCCTCCACCGGGAGATCGAGGATCATGCCGATGAAGGACTTACGGGAGGTCCCCAAAAGAAGCGGGTAGCCGAGGGATTTCAGCTCCGGGAGCCGGCGCAGTATCTCCAGGTTGTGGCGGAGCGTCTTCCCGAAGCCGATGCCCGGGTCCAGGATGATGTTGGAGGGATCGGCCCCGGCCCGGATGGCCACTTCCGCCCTCTCCCGCAGGAAGGCGGCGATCTCGCCGATCACGTCCCGGTAATGGGGGCTCACCTGCATGTCCTTGGGCATGCCCTGCATGTGCATGAGGCAGAAGGGCACTCCCCTCTCCACCACCAGGGGGAGCATGTCCGGGTCCAGGCGCATGGCGCTTATCTCGTTGACCATGGCGCACCCGGCGTCCAGCGCCTGCCGGGCCACCTCCGCCTTGGTGGTGTCGATGGACAGGGGGACGCCGGCCCGCGCGGCGAGCTCCTCCACCACGGGCATCACCCGCCGCAGCTCCTCGTCCAGGGAGATGAAATCGGATCCCGGCCGGGTGGACTCACCCCCTACGTCCAGGATGTCCGCCCCCTCCTCCACCAGCCGCAGGCCATGTTCCACGGCATCCTCGGCCCGGAAAAACCTGCCGCCGTCGGAAAAGGAATCCGGGGTCACGTTGACGATGCCCATGACCAGGGTGCGCTCGCCCAGGCGGTATTCTTTTCCCCCCAGGAGTAGGGTCTTCGGCTCCTCCCGGAAGGCGGGGGCCAGGACCTCCTCCAGCTCCGCGGCCAGCGCCTTGAGCCCGAAGGGCTGCTCCTTGAGGCGCGCGATGAGGGCCCGGTAATGCTTGAGGTTGCCGGAGATCACGGCGGGGACCTCCTTCTCCCGGTAGTCGAAGACCTCGCGGGGGAGGGAGACCTCGCCGCCTATGGAGAGCATGTTCTGCTTGAGTATGTTGGCCGCCCGGGTATCCAGGCGGTCCACCCGGACCACGCGGTGGACCATCTTGGGGGCCATGATGGCCCTCCCGCGCTCGCTGGGCCCGATCTCGTCCAGGCGGGCGTAGGCTTCGCGCAGGTCGTCCACCCGGAGCAGGCGAGGGTTGTAGCGCATGGGCTCTCCTCAGCTCTTCTGGCGTATGAGGGCCATGGCCTCGGCGCGGGAGGCGGCATTGGTGTGGAAGGTCCCGCGCACCGCGGAGGTGATGGTCAGGGTACCCGGTTTCTTCACCCCCCGCATGGACATGCACAGGTGCTCGGCCTCGATGACCACCAGCACCCCCCGCGGCCGGAGGGCCTTCACCAGGGTGTCGGCGATGGTGGTGGTCAGGCGCTCCTGCACCTGGAGGCGCTTGGAGAGGACGTCCACCACCCGGGCCAGCTTGCTGATGCCGGTTATCTGCCCCTGGGGCCCGGGGATGTAGGCCACGTGGGCCTTTCCCAGGAAGGGCATCAGGTGGTGCTCGCATATGGAATAGAGGGGGATGTCCTTTACCACGATCATCTCCTCATGTTCCTCGGTGAACATGGCCTGGATGACGCTGGCCGGGTCCACGTTCATCCCGCAGAGGATCTCCTCGTACATCTTGGCCACCCGCTCCGGGGTATCCACCAGGCCCTCGCGCTCCAGGTCCTCCCCGATCCCCTCCAGGATCAGGCGCACTCCCTGCTTGATCTTCTCCCGGTCCACCACTCACCTTCCGCGCATCCAGCGGGAACTTCCATTCCCGCCCTTCCAGCGTTTCGCGATCGGGGGCTCGCCCCCACGGGGAACCCTCCCCTTCTCCGCGGATCCACCCGGTCCGCGGCCCTTCCCGCCCCGGCGAACGGCGGAGGCGCCTCCGCGCTCCCGCCCCCGGGCGGCGTCACCCGCATATTATAACCCAAGCCCCGGGCGGAGGAGCCTTCCCGGGAAGCGGCGATCACCCACACGGGAGGAGCAGCGCCCCACGCCGGGCGCACGTCCTTCGGACCCCCGGGGAAAACGCGCAGGGCGGTTTTTACGCATCGGCGGGCGGCCAGGGCAACCTTAGGCGGGAGCCCGGCCGGCGAGGGCATAGGTTCCAGCCGCCTCCTCCTGCTCCCTCCGCGCCGGGCCTCCCCGGTGGGCAACCCCAGCCGCCTCCTCCTGCTCCCTCCACGCCGGGCCTCCCCGGTGGGCAACCCCAGCCGCATCGGCCAGAGCCCGGGGACGCCTCGCCGCGCTCTTGGGATCGGTTGTTCCCCGCCGGTGCTCCGGGAAAACGGGTAGGCCCGTCCGGCAAAGGGCTGGGCATCGGAAAATGCGCGCGGGAAACAACTGCGCACGGGTGCGTGCGCACGGGTGCGCGCGGACGTGGAGATCGAGCCGCTCTATCCGCCCCGGGCCGCGCTTTCCGGAGAGGAGCGCACGGCGGACACCGAGAGGCGCGGGAAGGGTTCCCGCTTGCGAGGCCAAACCCCGGCAACACGGCCCATACACGGATAAAGGTGTTGGGCCCTCTCCCGGGGATGCGGGCCTGCGCCTCACTCCGGCTGGATGGCGGGCTTCCCCTTGATGGGCGCGGGTGGACGCACGGCCTCGCGTTCCTCCTTCCTCTCCTCCCGGGAAGGGGCCTCCGCAGGGGCGGCGCTCTCCAGGTCCCGGCCCTCGAGGAGGGCCATGAGTTCCTCCTTTTCCAGGGTCTCCCGCTCGATGAGGGTGCGGGCGATGAGGTCCAGCTTGTCGCGGTTGCGGGTGAGGATCTCCCTGGCGCGTTCGTAGGCCTCGTCCACCAGCCTCCTCACCTCGCGGTCGATCTCGTAGGCGATCTGGTCGCTGTAGTCCTGGTGGGTGACCAGGTCCCGTCCCAGGAAGACCTCCCCCTGCTTCTGGCCCAGGGTGAGAGGCCCCAGCTTCTCGCTCATCCCGAACTCGCAGACCATCTTGCGGGCCAGCCGGGTGGCCTTCTCGATGTCGTTCTGGTCCCCGGTGGTGATCTCCCCGAAGACCATCTCCTCGGCCACCCGCCCTCCCAGGAGCATGGCCAGCTCGTCCACCAACTCGGACTTGGTCACCAAGTACTTGTCCTCGGTGGGAAGGGTGAGGGTGTAGCCCAGGGCCTGACCCCTGGGGATGATGGATATCTTGTGCACCGGGTCGGCGTTGGGGAGCTCGTGGGCCACCAGGGCGTGCCCCGTCTCGTGGTAGGCGATGATCTCCTTCTCCTTATCGCTGATGAGCCGGGTGCGCCTCTCCGGCCCGGCCACGACGCGGTCGATGGCCTCCTCCATCTCCTCCATGTCCAGCTTCTTCTTCCCGTGGCGCGCCGCCAGGAGGGCGGCCTCGTTGACCAGGTTGGCCAGGTCGGCGCCGGTGAAGCCCGGTGTCCTCCGGGCCAGGACCTCCAGGTCCACGTCCTCGGCCAGGGGCTTGTCCCGGGTGTGCACCTTGAGGATCTCTATGCGACCCTGCAGGTCGGGACGGTCCACCACTATCTGGCGGTCGAAACGCCCCGGCCTCAGGAGCGCCGGGTCCAGGATATCCGGGCGGTTGGTGGCGGCGATGAGGATCACCCCCGCCTTGGTGTCGAAGCCATCCATCTCCACCAGGAGCTGGTTGAGGGTCTGCTCCCTCTCGTCGTGTCCTCCCCCCAGGCCGGCCCCGCGGTGACGCCCCACGGCGTCTATCTCGTCAACGAAGATGATGGCCGGGGCGTTGGCTTTGGCCTGCTCGAAGAGGTCGCGCACCCGCGAGGCTCCCACTCCCACGAACATCTCCACGAAGTCCGAGCCGGAGATGGAGAAGAAGGGAACCCCCGCCTCCCCGGCCACGGCCTTGGCCAGCAGGGTCTTGCCCGAGCCGGGGGGGCCGTAAAGCAGGACCCCCTTGGGTATTTTGGCCCCCAGGGCCTGGAACTTGGCCGGGTTGGCCAGGAAATCGCGGATCTCCTTGAGTTCCTCCACCGCCTCGTCCACTCCGGCCACGTCCTTGAAGGTGACCTTGGGCTGGTCCTTGGAGACCAGCTTGGCGCGGCTCTTGCCGAAGGACATCACCTTGCTCCCTCCACCCTGCATCTGCTGGAAGAGGAAGAAGAAGAGGATCACGATGAGGATGAAGGGGAGCAGGTTGAGGACCACCCCCAGGAAATCGAAGCCCCCCTGGGTGTCCACCTTGATCTCCAGGTTGCGGTAGACGGCGTACTTGGCGGCCTCCTCGGCATCCGGGGAGTCGGCCTTGGCCCGGTAGGAGTTGATCTCCTTCACCAGGTCGCTGGTGTAGTCGGCGGGGAAGCTGACCTCGAACTCCTCGCCACCCTGGAGGGTCCCCACCACCACGTGGTCCTTGTCCTTGATGGTCAGGGAGGCGATCTCCCCGGCCGCCAGCCGGTCCTGGAACCAGGAGAGGTCGTGGACCTTCTTGGTCCCGAAGATGCTGGGGGACTTGGTCCACACCAGAAGGATGACGAAGGCGATGACCAGGTAGAAGATGGCCGTGCGCCAGATCTTCTTGTTTCCGGAGTTCAAGTCCTCTCCCTCTCCTTTCCCCGGGATGTCATCCGGCACCCCTCCCGCGGCCGGCCAACCTCGCCCCCACCACCATCCGGCGGGAGAGCGGGGCCAGCACCGCGTCCGCGGGGCTGATCCCACGCGGTCTTCCTCCTACCACCGGCGAACCCCGTCCCCGGCAACCGGAGGGGGACCGCGAGGTTCCCGCCCGGTTCGGCTCCTCGCTTCTTTCTTCGACCTCGCGGAACCGGGACTGAAACCCCGAGGCGGGAAGTGGACGCGCCGTCCGCCCCCTCCGGTTCCACCGCCCCGGTCCTCACGCCTCCTCGAGCACCCCCACGTAGGGGAGGTGCCGGTAATGCTCGGCGTAATCCAGGCCGTATCCCACCACGAAGAGGGGCGGGATGTCGAAGCCGCAGTACTTGACCTCTATATCCACCTTACGCGCTTCCGGCTTATTGAGCAAGGCGCAGATCTCCAGGGAGGCGGGTTCCCTCTGGCGGAGCATGCGGGCTATGTATTGAAGGGTCAACCCGGTGTCCACTATGTCCTCCACCAGGAGCACGTCCCGTCCCCTTATGTCCAGGTCCAGGTCCTTTATGATGCGTACCACGCCGGAGGATTCCGTGTCCTTCCCGTAGCTGGAGACGGCCACGAAGTCCACCTCCAGGGGGAGGTCCACCCTGCGCACCAGGTCGGCCAGGAAGACGAAAGCCCCCTTGAGGATGCCCACCACCACCAGGTCGCGGTCCCGGTAATCCTCGGTTATGCGGCGGGCCAGCTCCTCCACGCGCTGGTCAAGCTCCCGGCGCCCGATGAGCACCCTGCCCGGCTTCCCTTTCACGGCTCATTCCCTCCCCTCATCCCGCGATCCCACCTCCCGCCTTTCCCCGCCTTCTCCTCCCGTGCCTATCCCCTCGCCATTCGCGCGGGTCGGGAAGGAGGGCCACCGGTGGCTCCGGTCCTCATTTTACCCCAGCGGGACGGGGGGATGACACGGGACGGAGCGGTAAAGATCGCCCTTCCCTCCGGCATTCAACGCCAGTCCGACAGGGAAGGAAGCGCGGCCCACCGTCTTAAATGGGGAACCCATGGACTCGCCATGGGAAACGCCGCCCGCGGTCGGGGGCGATGGTGCGGCCTCCCTGCCTTTTCCAACCCGGAAGCCCCCGTGGAGAGGACACGGCGTGACATGGTCACGGCGGCCCCAGGCCCCCAGGCGGACACGGTAACGGACCTCCAGGCGCCCCCGAGAACCTCGCGGGCGCGACGGCCAAAGGTGTGGCGTATCCAAAAAAGGGTCCCTTACTCTATGATTTCGCACCTCAAGGCCCTCTCCGTCCGCGGAGTGACCTTGAAGCGCTCATCCGGGCGATAGCCCACCACCCAGGCGATCTCGCCCCCCGACTCCAGAACGGCCACCCCTTCCCTTTCCCGGCGGGGGACCTTCAGGTCCACCAGGAAATCCTGCAGCTTGCGGGTGCCCGGCGCCCCCAGGGGATGGAAGCGGTCGCCCGGCCTCGTCCTCCTCAGGCGGAGGGGAAAGTCCAGGCGGTCGGCGTCCAGCCAGGCCACCCGAGGGTTGTCCTCCCGGGGGGAGGGTTTATCTCCCGCCCGGCTGACCAGCTCCACCTTTAAGCGTCTCCCTCCGGGCAAGGGATACTCGCCCTCGCCGGGCACGTCCACCTCCGGGAAGCCCTTTTCCTCCTCCCCGGGAGGAGCGGCGCCGAAAAGAAGCCGGCCGTATTCCCGGCTCACGCGCAGGTCTCCCGCGAGCTCCAGGGAGGCGCTCCCCCCGCCCTCGGAGAAGCGCAGGATGTCCTCCAAGAGGTGGTAATCGGGCTCCGCCCCCGAGCGGCGCACCAGGCGGGCGACGAGTTCCCGCCGCAGCGGGGGAGGCAGGGCGAACAGGTAGGAGGAACTCACCTCGAGGTTGTCTCCTTCCTCGCGCACTCCCTCGGCCTCCGCCTCCCGGGCCCTTTCTTCCAGCCACTCCCAGACCTCCCCCAGGGCCTCCGCCTCCCGAAGGAGCACTCTCCTGACCCCCGGGAAGTGCTCTTCCAGGAGGGGAAGTACCACGTGCCTTATGCGGTTGCGGGGTAGCCTGGTGTCCCGGTTGGTAGGGTCTTCCAGGGGTGCAAGGGGGAGGTACCTCGCGTACCGCTCCACCTCTTCCCTCCAGAGGAGGCACAGGGGCCGGACGTAGGGTCCGCGCACCGGTGGGATCCCGGCCAGTCCCCGCGGGCCTGCCCCGGTGAAGAGGCGGAGCAGGAGGGTCTCCACCCGGTCGTCGGCGGTATGGCCGGTGGCCAGTCGCCGGGCACCGCTTGTCGCCAGTTCCTCCTCGAAGGCCCGGTAACGCGCCTCGCGAGCGGCCTCCTCGGGACTCAAACCCTTGGGCCTTGAGGCCTGCACCTCAACCCTGACCGAGCGGAAGGGCAGCCCGTAATGCCGCGCCGCGCGCCCCACGTATTCCGCCTCGCGGGCGGATTCCGGGCGCAGTCCGTGATCGACGTGCAAAACGCGCAGGGAAATTCCTTCCCGGGGAGCGATGTGGGCCAGAACGTCCAGGAGGACCAGGGAATCCGCTCCCCCGGAAACCGCCGCCACCACCAGGTCCCCGGGGGAGAACATCTCCCAGCGCCGAACCGCCCGGAGCACCCGCTGGATGACGTTGAATCGCTCCTTTTCCCATCTCATGGGGACTCAACCTCCAACGGCCGGCGACGGGCCTCTCCGCCGGCCGGGGTCAGGGAGCGGGCGTCCACTGGAGGAAGATCCTTCCATCCGCCTCGCGCAGCGCCAGTTCCGTTCCGGGGCACCTCGCCGACCAGGTGCGCGGGGATGGCCTTCCTCGCTCCTGGGCCTGGCCTCTCCGCCGGCCGGGGTCAGGGAGCGGGCGTCCACTGGAGGAAGATCCTTCCATCCGCCTCGCGCAGCGCCAGTTCCGTTCCGGGGCACCTCGCCGACCAGGTGCGCAGGAAATCCTCGGCCGCCGCTCCGGACATGAGCGCCGGCCTTCCGGCCTCGATGAGGATTGGGAGGACCTCCAGCCGCTCCAGGCGGCCCTCCGCGAAGCGGCAGCCCAGGAAGATGCCCCGCCTACCCTCCTCGCTCTGGGAGTAGAAGACCAGGTTGCCCAGGGAATAGAAGACCGGGATGCCCTCCACCACCTCCATACCCTGCACCACGTGGGGATGGCAACCCACCACCAGGTCAGCTCCGCTCCGCGCGCACACGGAGGCCAGTTCCCGCTGCCGCTCGGTGACCTCCGGGGACCCTATCTCTCCCCAATGCATGAAGACCACCACGTAGGGGTACTCCTCCGCCGTCCGGCGCACGGCTTCCTCCACCACCGCGTCTTCCGCGGGAGCCACGCCGGCCCGCCCCTCGCCCGCGGCGTAGGAGGCCGGCCCCACGTCGGAGAAAGAGAGGACGGCCACCTCGCCTCCCTCCCCGTCCCGGAGGACGGCGGGCTCCGTGGCCGCTCGGAGAGAAGAGCCGGCTCCGGCAGTGGCGATACCCGCCATGCGCAGGACGTTCAGGGCTTCCTCCAGCCCCGGGGAACCGAAATCCATGGCGTGATCGTTTCCCAGGCACACGGCGTCCACTCCCGCCTCGGCCATGGAAGGTGCACAGGAGATGTCGCCGCGCATAGCGAAAAAGGGCTGCTCTTCGTTGACCCCGTGCATGGAACCACACAGGGGTCCCTCCAGGTTGACCAGGACGAACCTATATTCTTGAAGGAGGTCACTCAGATTCCGCCAGGGATAGGAGGGCCCGTAGGCCTCCACCAGCTGGGCCATCTCCAGGGCGAAGGTCACGTCGCCGCCCAGCCCTACGGTGACCGTTCCCGCGGTCTCCGGTCTCCCGGCTCCGGCCGCCTCCACCGCCTCAACCGCCGCCTCGAGCTCACCCGGAGGCGTCCCGCCGTTCCCCGGGGGGGCCGTGGCCAAGAACACCAGCACGGAGGACAGGATCACCAGGAGGCCCAGGAGGGTGAGGAAAGCCGCCTGCCGCCGGGCGAGACTCCTCCTCAGGCGCCCCTGTACCAACCTGCTCATACCTTGCTCCTGCTCCTGTCTCGCGCGTTCACCCTCGGCACCGAGGGATATCTTAATCTTAACCCCAAATCGGGGCACGACTCTAAAACGGGGCTCGCCCCTCCATTCCGCGCGCCCTCAGGCCTATGAGTGAATAGATCCGCTCTAAGTCCAGAGAGTCTCGCACCAACACCGCCAGGCGGTCCAGGTTCCGCGCCCTCATCTAATCCCCACGCCCGATCCCGCCTCCCGGGCCCCAGTCCTCGAATAACCGGAGTGGACCGGGAAATCCCCTCCCAGAACGTGGTAGCCACCGCATGCGCCCAAAGGCGTGGCAACCGCGGCAATCCCGCTCATCCCCCTGATAGGTCGAAAACGTTTTGCCCTTCCCCTAAGACGGCTTCGATCACCAGGAAGAACACCGGGCCGCCGGCCATCGTCCCGGGCATATGGCCACGGCCAGGACGCACCGGGCCAGGGGCCCTCAAAGTCTCTCGATGACCATGGCGATGCCCTGGCCGCCGCCGCAGCAGAGGGAACCCAGCCCGTACCTCCCGTCCCGCTCCTTCAGCGCGGTCATCAGGGTCACCAGGATGCGCGCCCCGGTGCAGCCCACCGGGTGCCCCAGGGCTATGCCGCTGCCGTAGATGTTGGTCTTCTCCATGTCCAGGCCCAGCTCCCGTATGCAGGCCACGGCCTGGGCGGCGAAGGCCTCGTTGAGCTCGATGACGTCCATGTCCTCCAGCTTGAGCCCCGCCTTCTCCAGGGCCTTGGGGATGGCGTATATGGGGCCCACGCCCATGATGTCCGGGTCCACGCCCACGTAGGACCAGGAGACCACGCGGGCCAGGGGCTTCACGCCCAGCTCCTCCGCCCTCCTCCCGGACATGACCACCAGGGCGGCGGCGCCGTCGTTTATCCCCGAGGCGTTGCCCGCGGTCACCGTGCCGCCCTCCTTGAAGGCCGGCTTCAGGGCGGCCAGCTTCTCCAGGGTGGTGTCGGGGAGGGGATGCTCGTCGGTGTCGAAGACCACCGTACCCTTGCGTGTCTTGACCTCCACGGGGACGATCTCCTCCCGGAACTTCCCGGCGGAGATGGCCGCCGCGGCGCGGCGCTGGCTCTCCAGGGCGTAGGCGTCCTGTTCCTCCCGGGATATCCCGTAGCGCTCGGCCACGTTCTCCGCCGTGAGGCCCATGATCAGCCCGTTGTAGGGGTCGGTGAGGATATCCGTGAGGCCGTCCTTCATCACGCTGTGGCGCATCCTCCGCCCCCAGCGCAGGTCGTCGTTGTAGAAGGGGATGTTGCTCATGCTCTCCACGCCCCCGGCCACCACCACGCCGGAATCCCCCAGCTTTATGGAGCGCGCGGCGTCCACCACCGCCTGCATCCCCGACCCGCAGGCCCGCCCCACCATGTTGCAGGGCACGGTATAGGGGATCCCCGCCTTCAGGGATCCCATGCGCGCCGGCATGCACAGCTCGTCGTAGCGCACGGCCACCTGCCCGAAGATGACCTCGTCCACCTGGTCGGGACGGACGCCTGCCCTTCTGAGGGCCTCGCCAATGACGATGCGCACCAGCTCGGCGGGCATGACCTCCTTGAGGCTGCCCCCGAAACGGCCGATGGGGGTGCGGCAACCGCTGACGATGTAGGCTTCTTCCATATCTCCCTCCTTGCCTTCTCCTGCGACTCTCCACCCAAGGTGCTGCGAACCCTGCCGCTATGACCCGGCGTGAAATTACCCCGCCCGAGACGCCGGGCCACCTCGCCCGCAGATGCCCGCCGGGTAACGCGATCCTTTCCGCCACGCGCCGCACGGCCCGCAACGGTCCGCAATCTGCAATATTATATAATCGTGTTCGCGTTCCTCCTCCATATCCCAGAAGAGTAAAATGGGTCTTGATTGGATATAGGTTCTCATCAAATGTTATTGGGAAGTATAGTCCATGGCGGCCTTTCACCCATTGCCATTAAGTGGAACAGCGTTCCTTTGTCTTCTCGCTTCAGGCCCTTAAAAAAAGAGGCCCGATATTCCGAAGCTCGGCGAATAAAAGCCCGACCATGCCACCGATGGGTTTAAAGGCTGACAAAAAGAAGTCCTTCATCAGGGGTTCGCTGCCCCTGGGCCCCCACCTCGGGAAGTTCAGGAAAGGGCCTAATGAAACATCGAGTTTCACGCCTCGTTAATGATGCGGTGTAAAATCCTGGCCTCGAGCCCCCTTTCCTTGAAACCAAGCCCGTATTCCTTATTTCGGTTCTCCCGGGAAGCCTTCCCTTATGGGCCACCTCGGATCTCTCTCGTAGAGTATGACTTTCATTCCTCAATCCCCGCGGTACGGTAGCGCAAACCTTTTAACTCACGAGTCCGCCGGAGGAGATGGCAGGAAAGGGGAAGGCCGGCCGCAGGCCGGCCTTCCCAATGCTATTCCCTTCCAGCGCCGGTCGCCCCCGACCCACGGGCGGCAAACGGTGGTTGTTCCGCCCGAAGCCGCCTGTCCGCCGGCGACTCACTCCCCGAAGCCGATGGAGCAGGTGCCCCCGGACATGACCTTCCCGTTATCCGGACTGCGGTAAACGAAGTACATGGCCCGCTCCACGGCCACGCCGGCCGTGCAAGCCTCGCGGCAACCGGCGCCTTCCGCTCCCGGCTCCTCCATGTATTCGGCCTCTATCCTGGTGGACACGTCCGTGGAGGCCAGGGAGGGGTCCTGGTCGTCGACCTTGATGGTGTAACGGTAACGCGGCGGGCAGGGGTATTCCTTCACCACCTCCGCGCCCTCCGGGGTCATGTAGGTGGCGGTGATCTTCACCCAGCAGTCGTTGGGGTTCATGACCAGCACGTAGGTGTCGAACCCTCCGCCCGTGTAGCCCTCGGCCAGGAACCAGTTGCCGAAAAGCGAGGCTGTTCCTATGGAGGTGGCGCCATCGGTGGCCACCCCGTAGCGGAAATACACCGAGCGCTCGGCCACTATGCAGGCCATATCGCCGGATGACGAGGCCCCGGAGCACTCCCCGGAGGGACAAGCCCTGACCATGGTGGACACGTCGGTGCCCTCCAACCCGGGAACCTGGTCCACGTATATGGTGTCCCGCGAATAGGCCGGGACTCCCTCGTGGGTCACGCTGACCGGTTCGAATCCCGGTCGGTTGGAGAGGAAGGTGTAGGTGATGTCCACGGGGTAGGAATTGGGGTTCATGGCCATCACCCAGGTGTCGAAGTCCCCCCCGGTGTACCCCTCCGGCAGGTACCACACGGGCGCCGTGCTTGTGGTCCCTATGGAGGACGATCCCCCGGCCTTCCCGTAATAATCGAAGTACATGGCCCTCTCGGCCACCAGGGGTTGCTCGGAGATTATCCAGGTGGAAACCGGGGTGTCGTCGAACCTGACCTGCAGGGGCTCCGAATCCGGCGGAGGCTGGTAGGTGGAGGCGAGGTAGTTGTCCGAACCCTCCGTCCACACCAGGTCGTCCAGCTTCACCGTCACCCGCCTGCCGGCAGGCACGTCCAGCTTGAAGGGGTAATACCGGCCGTCGGCGGGTTTCATAAGCTTAAGCCACACGCCCTGGGCATCCTCGTCCCCGGGGTTCATGAGCAGCACGTAGGTGTCGAACTCGCCCCCGGTGTAGCCCTCCGGGAGATACCAGGTATACGCCGGAGCGGAGGCCCCTATGGAGCAATGTCCCCCGGCGCGCTGGCCCCCGTAGCTGAAGTACATAGCCCGTTCGGCCACGATGCCGCTCCCCTCAACCCTGACCTCCGTGGCCACCTCGCACCCGGCCTCCAGTCCCGGCAGGCCGTTAAGGTACACGGTGGTCCGGGTCTCCCCGTCCAGGGGGACCTCCAGGGGCTGGAGTTCTCCCGCCGGGGTGAAGAAGCGCAGGGTGGCCAAGGTGTCCTCCTGGTTGGGGTTCTGGATGAGGATCCAGGTGTCGAAATCGCCCCCCGTGAATCCCTCCGCGAAATACCACCCGCTGGTGCCGCAGGCGGCGCTAAAATCACCGGGTGCCCCGTGCACCGCGGGGGCCAGGACCATGAACAGGCATGATGAAGCCGCGAGCAGGAGAACCCCGACCCTAACGTTCCCTCTCATATCCATCACCCCCTTCGCCCTTCTCGTGGCACGTGGAAATGAACATCGCGGTAACCCTAAACCTCTTTTGCCCCATTACATCCCCCTTCCAGGCCCTCATCCCTTTCCCAGCCAATCCCTTTGCCTCCCCACGCGGCCGGGTCTACCCCTCCAATGTCCCTTCCGCGGTAGGGCTCGGGATCGGGTCACGGCCCCTCGCCGTAAAGCCGGGAAATACCTCAGAACCGCGTGCATACGCCCGAGAGGTCCGCTCCGTGGCCCTTCGCGCCGCATACCTCAACCCCGGCCCACCGCGCGCCGGCCACGAAAAAAACAAGGCCGCCGCTCCTCGAAGCGGCGACTCACCTCTTTATGCACCCTCCCTTCGCGTCACGATCTATTAATCGGCTGAAGGGGGCGCAAAACTTGAGCTGTCTCCGACGCGGCATGGCCCGATCCCCCGAGCCGCCCGACGGCCCGAGCCCCCCGTATCCCGCGTTCCCGGCCTTCGGCTAATGGACGACCTACGGGCAGCCCATTATCCCTGGCTGGTGGGTATTGAACATGGCGAGTGTGCCGGGCAATGGAGTTCCCGGAATGTCGGGGAATCGAGACGGTCCGCGATGGAGCGGGTGGGAGGGCTTCATGCCATGCCCTCCCCGAAAGCGCGGTTGAGGGGGGAGGGACAAGACCCCGTGGAGCTCCGCCGCACGCCCAGCCTAAGGACGAGATGGCCACGGAGGGTGGAGAGAGCATGATGCCTCGCCGGCTCCTTCCGGCCGCCCAAGCGGACCGGCTTTTCCGGCCCTGTCCTCCCCATGGGGCGCGGCGTACTCAGCGGCTCTTAAGGAAACGGGCCACGGAGCGGTCGTAGGTCCTCTCCACCTCGGGAGGGAAGAAGCAGGCGGGGAGCTCCCCGTTGCGGCGGTGATAGTGGAGACACTCGCAGCAGTAGCCCTTGCGGGAGCAGGGCTCGTAGGTGCAGTTGCACATCTCCAGGTTGGACCGGTAGTTCTTGCATTCCTGGGCCATGATTCGCAACCTCCTCACCCTTATCGTGCCACTTTCTTCCATCCATTCCCCTGGCGGGTCGGACCCTGGATTTCCGCGACCTGTGGCCGAGGTCTACGCTGCAACCGGGGGATCCCCGGTCGACAGTTCCGTACCCGCCTCCGGGAGCGGGTCCGTGGTTGAACGTCGCGTCCCCGCTCCGAAAGGTCGCGGAACTCACCCACCGGCCAAGCCTCGATCGGCGGGACCGTAGATGATCACCGCGTCCCCGGGGCGGGAACCGGTGCGGGAAGCCAGGCTGCCCCCGTTTATCCCCAGGGCCATGACCCCCGAGGAATCCTCGAAGAGCAAGGGGGTCCCCACCTCCACCTCCCCGAAGGTGGAGGCCAGGACGACCTCCATCTCCCCCTCCCCCAACCCCACCATCACCCGGTCCCCGAGCCGGTATCCGAGCCTTTCCACCTGCTCCGGGTAAACGTTTAGGCGCAGGGACCCGAAACGGTCCACGTCGATGACCGAGGCGTATACAGCTCCCTCGCCCTCCCGAGCCCGTCCCCAGGGGGCGGGCACCAGGTCCTCCACCTCCATGGCCATCCCCATCTCCGAGGGGTCCACTCCCAGGGAGAGGTGGGCGGCCACCGGGGCGAAGAGGTCCCGGGCGTGGAAGGTGGGGTGCACGGGATGGCGGAAGAAATCCCGGTTCTCCAGGAAATAGGCCCGGTTTACGCCCCCCAGCCGTTCCGCGGCCGGGAGGAGCAGGCCGTTGTCCGGCCCCACCAGGAAATCGCCGCGCGCGCACTCGAGGACCACGGCCAGGCGCCGCGTGCCCACCCCGGGGTCCACCACCGCCAGGTGAACCCCCCGTGGCATGTGGGGAAGGGCGGCGGCCAGGACGAAGGCCCCCTTCCCGATGTCGAAGGGCGGGATGTGGTGGGAGATGTCCACGATGACCGCCCGCGGGTTGACGGAGAGGATCACGCCCTTGACCGCTCCCACCCATTCCTCGGAGGTTCCGAAGTCGCTGGTGAAGGTGATCAGCCCGCCCATGCGCGCCTCCTCATCCTCCTCCTATCCCATCCCCCATGCGCCTCAGTCGCGTCCCAGCACGGTGACCTTCACCCTACGCCGACGTGGCCCGTCGAACTCGCAGAGGAAGATGCCCTGCCAGGTCCCCAGGGCCAGGTCCCCACCGGACACGGGAAGGAGGGCCGAGAAGCCCACCAGGCTGGCCTTGATGTGGGCGTCGGCGTTCCCCTCCCGGTGGCGGTACCTCCCCCGGGGCACCAGCCTTTCCAGGTGCTCCAGGATATCCGCGGCCACGTCGGGGTCCGCGGCCTCGTTGACCGTCACCCCGGCCGTAGTGTGGGGGATGTATACCTGGCATATACCCTCCTCCACCCCCGAACCGCGGACCACTTCCCGCACCCGGGAGGTGATGTCCACCATCTGGGACCTGCTAGCGGTGCTCACCTCGAACTCGCCCCGGCTCATGCACATCCCTCCGCATTCCACTCGTCCTCCGCCTTCCGCCAAACGGAAGGTCTTCCGCGCCGCAAGGTCCGCGCCCCCCGTTCTTCCCCGCTTCTCGCCACCTCGCTCCGGCGCGGGATCAACCCAGGCTCATGCGCAGGGAGGCCTCCATGTTGAAGGGGGGCAGGTCCTCGGGGTCGATGATGGCGTCCACCACCGCCGGCCCCTCCACCGCCAGGGCCTCCTGCAGCACCGGCCGGATGTCCCTCACCTTCTCCAGCCTCCATCCCGCGGCCCCGAAGGAGCGGGCCAGGGCGGCGAAGTCCGGGTTGCCGTGACAGGTACCCAGTATCCTGCCCTGGCACTGTATCCTCTGCCGGAGGTTGAGCACCCGGTACATGTGGTCGTTCATCACCAGTACCAGGACCTTGATCCCCTCCCGGCAGGCGGTCTCCAGGTCCTGCAGGGTCATCATGAAGTCCCCGTCCCCCAGGATGGCCACCACCTCCCGCTCCGGCCGCGCCAGCTTGGCGGCCAGGGCGGCCGGGAAGCCGAAGCCCATGGCCCCGAAGTTCACCGCCGAGAGGTAGGTCAGCGGCTCCAGGCAGGGGAGGAAGGCCATGGGGTAGAGGAGGTGGGTGCCCGCTCCCACGGTGACTATCCTCTCCCGCGGGAGGAGGAGGGAGAGCTCGTGTATGACCCGGGCACCGGAGAGCGGCTCCCGGTCGGAGTTCCGGGCCTGCTCCACCAGGGCCCTCCACTCCGAGCGCTTTCCTTCCAGGAATTCCCACCAACCCCTACGCTCCGGCGGCCGGTAATCCCTCACCGCGTCCACGGCCTCCAGCAGGAAGTCCCGCACGTCGGCCTCGATGGGCAGCTGGGGTCTCCGGCGGCAGTTGAGCATGGCCTCCATGTCTATGTTCACCAGCACCAGCTCCCCGGGGATGGGAAGGGTGTACTCGTAGGAGGTGAGGTCGGAGATGACGCATCCCAACCCCAGCACGACGTCGGCTTCCGAGAGGGCGGCGTCGGCCACCGTGTTCCCGCCCCCGAAGCCCACCCTCCCCAGGCACAGGGGATGGTCCTCGGGTATGGTACCCCGCCCGTTTCCGGTGGTGGTCACCGGGACGTGGAGGGATTCCGCCAACCGCACCAGGAGCTCCGAGGACCCGGAATAGGCCACCCCTCCCCCGGAGAGGAGGAGGGGCCTTTCGGCCTCCTTCACCATTTCCAGGGCTTTCCAGACGTCCTCCACGTGCAGGGGAGGCCGGTGCTCGGCGGCGAACCGGAAACGCGGGGCTTCCACCTTCACCTCCTCATCCCAAACGTCCTCGGGAACCTCGATGAGCACCGGCCCCCTCCCCCCGGAGACGGCCAGGGTATAGGCCCGGGAGAGGACGGCGGCGGCATGGTCCGCCTCCTCCACGCGGAACACCCCCCGGCACAGGGAGGAGAAGACGGACAGGTGGTCGACCTCCAGCATGCCGTCGCTGCCCCGCAACTTCCTCTTCACCGCCCCGCTGAGGACGATCATGGGGCTTCCGTCCTTGTAGGCGTTGGCCACGGAGATGAGAGCGTTGAGGGTGCCGGGGCCGGAATGGGTGAGCACCACGCCGGGAATCCCGGTCAGGCGGCCCTCGGCGTCGGCCATGCTGGCCGCCACCTGCTCGTGGCGGCAGGACACGTAGCGGATGTCCTCCTGGTGGTCGTAGAGGGCGTTCACGAAGGCGAAGTTGGAGGTCCCGATGATACCGTAGATGCGCCGGACCCCCATGGCCTTGAAGCCCTCGATGAGCATCTGGGCGCAGTTCATGAGCCCCTCCTTTTCCTCGAGTCCCGAGCTTCCCGCGGTCGAGCCGGGGACCTTCCTTCAGGAAATCCTTTCCACCTCGTGCGGCAACGACATGTCCCGCCCTTCAGGTTACTCCACGCCGTTGACCACGAAGCGGGGCTTCTCCCCGGAGAGCACCCGGGTGACGTTTTCGATGGTCACCTGGAGCATGCGCACCCGGCTCTCGTTGGTCCCTCCCGCCACGTGAGGGGAGAGGATGACCCGGTCCGACTTGAGGAGGGGGTTGTCCGGGTCCACGGGCTCCCGGGCGAAGACGTCCAGCCCCGCCCCGGCCAACCTCCCCTCTCGCAGGGCCTCGGCCAGGGCTTCCTCGTCCACCACCTCCCCCCGGGCCAGGTTCAAGAGGTAGGCCTCGGGCTTCATGAGCGACAGCCTTTCCCGGTTTATGAGGTGGTGTGTCTCTGGGGTAAGGGGGACGTGGAGGGTGACGATGTCCGAGGAGCGCAGGAGCTCCTCCAGCCCCGCGTATTCCGCTCCCAGCTCCTCCTCCCTTTCCGCGGGGAGGCGCACCAGGTCGTAGTAGAGGACGCGGCATCCGAAGGGCTTGAGGCGCGCCGCCACCTCCCGGCCGATATTGCCCATGCCCACGATGCCCACCGCCTTCCCCTGCAGCTCGTACATCCCCAGGGTGAAGACGTCCTGCTGCCCCCATTCCCCCGCCGCGGTCTTGTGGTGGAAATACAGGGCCTTCTTGAGCAGGCAGAGCATGAACATCACGGCGTGCTCGGCCACTCCCACGGCGTTGGCCGCCCCCACGTTGGCCACCGGTATCCCCGCCCTGCGGGTGGCCTCCAGGTCGATGTGCTGGTAACCGATGCTGGGCTGCTGGATGAGCCGGCACCCCCGCGCCGCCTCCGCCACCCGGGCGTCGATGGGCAGGCGGAAGGTGAAGTCCCCGATGATCACGTCCGCCCCGCGCACCGCCTCCTCCAGCCCGGGACCGGGATCTCCCTGGTAGACCTCCACGGTCACCCCGGCAGCCTCGCTGACCCCGCCCAGCATGCCCCTGACCGCCTCCTCGGGCAGGGGCGAGAGCACCACCACCTTGGCCATCTACATCCACCTCCCCCGTACTCGGCCTTTCTTCCTCCTCGCTTTCCCTGGACACGCAGCACATTCCTCCCGGCCCGTCCCTCACCGACCCGCCTCGCCGCCGCTCCCACCACCCGGCCGGTAGCGTATCAACGGGAAAACCGGCCCCCCTACAAACGTTTCCCGTGGGAAGCCCCACTTCGGTGCCCCCGCGAGGCGGTGTCCGGGCAGATCCCCACCTTTCCCGCCCACCTTTCCGCGGACAGCGGCCGCCCCACACCATTATTATCCACGCCGGGAAAGGAGGCCAACCCATCCCCGGCATGAAGGCCGGACTTGATCAACGCGAAACCCGCTTCCAGCGCCGGTCCATGCTCGACCCCAGATCAGGCACCCAGGGCATGGCGGGGCTGATCCAAGGATGACCAACCTCCAGTGCTGGTGGGAATAATTTCCTCTCGGGAGGGGTAAGGATGCAGATCCGCGTTCCAGGGATACCGGCGGGACCCCGCCCCGGGAAACGGCCCCACCCAGGGATGGCAAGGGCCTGTTCCACCATGGCCCTGGCCACCGTATCCATGCGCTTCCGGCAAGCGGCATCGCCCGGGGAAAGCAAGGGCCTGGGGGCCCGCTTCACAAGCGAAGCCTCGTCTCACGCATCAAGGCAAAGGAGCCGCCAAGGTTGGAAAACTTCTCCGGGCAGCGAGCCTCGATGAATATGTCATGACCCTCCTATGGCTGCGTCACCTCGGATTGGAAATTATTCCCTGCACGTGTTGGCGGATGGAGAAAATATGCTCCGCGGCGCCACCAGAGCCGAATACGGTAATCACCATGGTGGGATAAAAGGGCGAAAGAATACCTTCCGCGGGAGGCGAAGCATCGCCTACTGCCATTGGCATCCTGGAATGAACGGGCCACTCGACCCTCTCGATCCCCATGAAGGCGGGGTATCCAGGAATTACCACCAGCAATAAGATCTACGGTACTACCACCGGCCGATATACGAGAAACAAGGATGCTCGACAGGCGAAGACCCGGTGGTCTCCATTCCAGGCGGTGAGGGCAACCGCGGGCCATAAAAGAGGCGGGTTCGATGGGGCGAGGTGCATCGGATTGGATGGGTCAGACGATATCCTTGTAGCGTTCCACCTCCTGGGCGCGCAGGGCGAGCCTCTCCTCGGGGGTGGCCTCCAGCACCTTGCGCAGGGCATCGGCCAGGATCACCGGGTTGAAGGGCTTGACGATGTATCCGTCGGCGCCCATCCGCCATCCCCGGGCGATGTCCTCTTCCTGCACCTTGGCGGTGAGCACCACCACGGGAAGGTCATGCAGCTGCTCGTCCTCCCGGACCAGTTTGAGGATCTCCCAGCCGTCCATCTGGGGCATCATGATGTCCAGGACCAGGAGGTCGGGACGGTTATCACGCATCATGCGCATGGCCGTCTTCCCGTCCCAGGCTTCCTCGACCTCGAAGTTCTCCAACTCCAGGTTGATGCGCACCAGGCGGGTCACCATGGGATCGTCGTCCACCACCAGAACCCGGTAAGCCATGTCCATCCTCCCCGTAACGCTCCAACCCAAGATGACCAAGTTTAAAGGTCGATGCGCACCAGGCGGGTCACCATGGGATCGTCGTCCACCACCAGAACCCGGTAAGCCATGTCCATCCTCCCCGTAACGCTCCAACCCAAGATGACCAAGTTTAAAGGTCGATGCGCACCAGGCGGGTCACCATGGGATCGTCGTCCACCACCAGAACCCGGTAAGCCATGTCCATCCTCCCCGTAACGCTCCAACCCTTGATAACCAAGTTTAAACCTTGAAGCCCGCTCCTGACAAACTGGCGGCGGGCCCTCGAGCCCTTTCAACCGTTATTCGTCCCGTGGCCCGTGCCAACCAATTCCCCTTCTGGCAAGCGTGCGGCGGGCTCCCGTCCCCTCTCGGGCCCCGTAAGCGCCCGCCTTGGCCATGACGCGCCGCCGGAGCAAGGGAGCTTGACCGGGCCTTTCTTACGGCCGCCAAAGTGAGGGCATCCCGGGGTCCAAGAGGCTCGCCTTCCGAGGAGTCGGTCCTCTTCCGCCTCCAGGCATGAATGTCCTGACCGGGAGGCTGCTGGTGTGCCCCGGCGGTGTATTTAAGAGTCGTGCTCTCGCGGTGCTATAATCTTCCTTGTTCGGCCGGCAGAGGGGGCGCCTCCATCTCCGGCGCCTGGATTCGAGGGAGGGCAGGATGAGCTACGACATCTTTCAACCCGTTCACGATGATTTCCGCCGCAACCTCCGCCAGTTCGTGGAGAACGAGCTGGCTCCCCACGCCGACGAGTGGGAGGAGGCCGAGGAGTTTCCCCGCTGGGTGTTCACCCGCATGGGGGAGCTTGGTTTCCTGGGCATGTCCTACCCGGAGAAGTACGGGGGGGACGACGACCGCATCGCCGAGGCCGTGTTCCACGAGGAGATAACCCGCTGCGGCTCGGCGGGGGTGGCCGCTGGGCTGGGCGCCCACATCGGCATCGCCATGCCCCAGATAAACCGCTTCGGCACCGAGGAACAGAAGGAGAAATACCTCATCCCGGGCATAAGGGGGGAGACCATCGGGGCCCTGGGCATCACCGAGCCGGAGGCCGGCTCCGACGTGGCCGGCATCCGCACCTACGCCGTGCGCGACGGGTCGGACTGGATAATCAACGGTTCCAAGACCTTCATCACCAACGGGGTGCGCTGCGACTGGGTGGTAGTGGCGGTCAAGACGGACCGGGACAAGGGATATGCCGGTATTTCCCAGTTCATCGTGGACCGCGGCACCCCGGGCTTCGAGACCTCCAAGAAGATCAAGAAGCTGGGCTGGAAAGCCTCGGACACCGGGGAGCTCTCCTTCATCGACGTGCGCGTGCCCGCCGATGCCCTGCTGGGTGAGGAGAACCGGGGCTTCTACCAGATAATGGCAAATTTCGTCTGGGAGCGCCTGATCATGGCCCTGGGGGCGGTGGCCGGGGCCCAGCTCCTCTTCGACATCGCCCTGCAGTACGCCAAGGAGAGGCAGGCCTTCGGGAGGCCCATCGGCAAGTTCCAGGCCATCTCCCACATGCTGGCGGACATGGCCATGGAGATAGAGCTGGGGCGGGCCTTCACCTATCACGTCCTCAAACTCTACGTGGAGGGCAAGGAGCCGGTGAAGGAGGTGGCCATGGCCAAGCTCTACACCTGTGACATGGCCTGCCGGGTGGCCGACCGGGCCCTGCAGATCCACGGCGGTTACGGTTACACCGAGGAGTACCCGCTGGCGCGTGCCTACCGCGACATGCGCCTGGGGCCCATAGGCGGTGGCACCGACCAGATCATGCGGGAGATAATCGCCCGCTCCTACGGCCTGTGAGGCGTAAGCCCGCGCCCCTCCGGCAGACGGCCACACCTTCACCGCGCCGGAAGGGGCGCCGTCGGGGCGCATGCCCTGATGATGCCCGTAGTTAAGGGCCCGGGAGGGAACGAGGGACCAAGGTTCGAGGGTCGAGAAACCCCAACCGGTTCCGGCAACCTGGGCATGGGCCCGCGCCCGGGGACCGACTTTCGCCCGCCATCAGCCCACGGACACCGAAGCCGGAACCTCTGAAGGGGTCGGGTTATGACCGTGTCCGGCCGACTACCAGTCTCTTCCTCCCCCCACCGCCCAGGCCAGCCCCGCCTTGCCGGTGACATGGCCGTGGACCGGCTCCCGAAAGGGCGCGGATCACGCGGTTCAGCGCGGCGGCCGACCGCCCCGGAGGACTTTCCGGAGGGCGGCCTCCAGCTCCTCGGGACGCCGGGACCCGAAGAGGACCCTCCTCCCGTCGCGCAGAACGAGCTGCACGCCCCGATTTCCGGAAACGTTGTATGCCCTGCCACCCTTCCAGCCGTAGCGTATTCCCCACCCCCCGTACTCCAGGAGGGGACGGTAATCGCGGGCTACCGCCTCCGCGATCTCCTCCCGGGCCAGGCGGTGCCAGCGGCGGTGGAAGGGGTAGTAGCGGTAATGGAGGCCGTCCTCCCGCACCTCCACCACCAGACGGGCGGAGAGGAAGAGCCAGGGCAAACCCAACCCCATGAGGAGCCAGGTGAGGACCATCAACCAGGCGGGAGATGGTCGGCTTCCCGGGGGCTTGCGCAATACCACCTCCCTCAGGAAGGCATACCAGGCGAAAACCGTGGTCCCCAGGACCACCGCGTAGATCCACCACTGGTGAAAGCGTTGTTCCTCACGGAAAAGAGGTTCTCCTTCCCAGCCTCCCCGCATCTGCGTTCCCACCTCCTTCCAGACTGAGGGCTCCCCTTCCCAACCTGGCGAGGGGAATCACCTCCGTCCCCCTTCCTTTACCCGGCCCTTTGCGCCGCGTCTCCTTCCCCCTGTCCACCAGGCCCACGCTGGTTACCCTCCCCCCACGCCGGGGTTGAGGGTTTTCCGGCCATTCCCACCACCTGATTCTGCGTTGACCGACCGGTGGAGGCAGGGAAGGGAGAAGGTCTTTCTATCATTCCTTCCTGAAGCCAGCCGGGCAGGGTTCCCACCGCTTCCGAGCCCGAGCCCCACCGTTTTCAATGAACCTCTCCCTATACGCTCCTTTTCCATCCTTTTTTATCCTATTTCCCGGCCGTGTTCTCGGGCCCCGGGTGGTCCCCGGGGATGTCTCCGGGAGGCCTCCCTCGGCCGCCCGGTTTCCCTGTCGGCCCTCTACCCTTCCTCCCCCATCCTACCTTTTATCTCTCCGCCCCCATCCTACCCTTTTATCTCTCCGGCCGTGTTCTCGGGCCCCGGGTGGTCCCCGGGGATGTCTCCGGGAGGCCTCCCTCGGCCGCCCGGTTTCCCTGTCGGCCCTCTACCCTTCCTCCCCCATCCTACCTTTTATCTCTCCGCCCCCATCCTACCCTTTTATCTCTCCGGCCGTGTTCTCGGGCCCCGGGTGGTCCCCGGGGATGTCTCCGGGAGGCCTCCCTCGGCCGCCCGGACTATCCCCGCCCTCATCCGGTATCCCCGCCTGGATTCCCTATCCGCAGCCTGGAGCCGGCCCTCCTCTCCCTCCAGTAGGCCAGGGGGAGAAAGAGCGCCGCGGCCGCCAGGCTGACCCCCTGGAAGAGAGGCCTCGCCCACGCCTGGGGGTGATAGCGGAAGAACTCGACCAGGAAGCGCACCGCGCCGTATCCCCCCACGGCCAGGAGGAAGAGGTCCCAGTCCCCGGCCACCCTTCTCCTCAAGCGGAGCAGGAGGAAAAAGAGCGCCAGGTCCAGGGCCAGTTCGTAGAGCTGGGTGGGATGCACGGCGGTGGAGGAACCCGGGAAGGTCACCGCCCAGGGTATCCCGGAGGGCTTCCCCCCGCAGCAGCCGTTGAGGAAACACCCCACGCGGGCCACGGCCAGGCAGAGCGGCAGGACGAGCCCCACGGCGTCGGCCACATTCCCCGCCGGGAGTCCCATCCTCTTCACCGTGAGGAGGCAGGCGGGCACGGCCAGGGCCAGCCCGCCGTAGAACACCAGGCCCCGCATGTTGAGGTCGAAAACGGAAGACCAGTGGGTGGAGAACTCGCCCCAGTGGCCGAGCACGTAGAAGAGCCGCGCTCCCACCACCCCGCTTACCGCCGCCACCGCGCCCACCGGGTAGATGGCCGACCCGTCCAGTCCCTTGCGCCTCAGCTCCCGCCCGGCGAGGAACGTCCCGGCCAGAAAGGCCAGGAAGAGGAAAACCCCGTAGGAATAAACGGCAAAGGACCCGATGTGAAAGAGAACCGGACGCAACCAGCATTCACTCCCCTCGTGCCCACTCCGTTGGTGGGAATCCCCAGGCCACTTCCCGGCGAGAAGACCTCGCGCGGCCGTCTTCGAATATACGCAAGCTCCTACGCGGCGGCTTAAAACAGTCTATCAGATAGCATTCCCCCATCCCCGTCTTCCGATCCCACGGACCCGCGAACGCCGCCCGGCCCTTCCGCAAATCTCACTAGCACGCTCATCTTCCCCTCCGAGGCCGGGAAAAAACCATCAACCGGCCCTCATGAACACCCGATGAAAGCCCGGGAACGGCCTCGCTACCTTCCCGGGCGGTACACGAAACGAGATTTCTTAACTCCAGATGATCCCTCAACTTAGATGCAAACCGGCTCCCTCATCCAGGGGTTTAAGGCATGGAGACCTGAGGCCGGGGACCCGGTTAGAGGAAGGTGCGCAGAGGCACCGTCCGGGAAAGAGCCCAGAGGGCATAAACGCCCGCGACGGTCACCTTCCGGGGTAGAGCCCAAAGGGATGGACGCCCGCGGCGGGCACCGCCCGGCGTGAGGTTTCCACACATACGGGAGAGAGAAGGATCCGCACCTGTCGGCGGATGCGTGCGATGCGCAACGGCGAAGTGGAAGGGCCGGCGCGAGCGGTCCGGGTCCGGGCGCCGGTCGGAAAGTTACGGGGGCCTCCCTTCCCCGAGCCCGGCCGGGGGAGCGCCCGTGCCGCGACCCGCCCCGCCAAGGGGATTACTTCCTTGAAAGATGGGAATCATAAAACCGGCGGAAAACATGGCAAGGGGGTGAGAGTGATGCGATTACCTGCGTACTTGAGAGGGGTCGTCGGCGCCGCACTGGTTTCCCTGCTCATGATGTTTCTCCTATCCGGATGCGGCGGATCCACGCCGGAGGCGGAGGTCAAAACCGCCGTCCCGGCCCTCGGCGGAATGGGTATTAGAGAAGCCGAGGCCCTCCTCTCCGGGGAAGGGCTGAGCTTGGGCTCCATGCGGGAGGAATATTCGGATACCGTGCCCGCGGGCCTGATCATCCGCACCGTTCCCGCGGAGGGTGAGGAGGTGGACCGGGGAACGGCGGTGGACCTGGTGGTCAGCGGGGGCCCGGAACCGGTCACCCTCCCCGACCTGAGAGGAAAGTCCGAGGGGGAGGCGATGTCCATCCTACAGGGATTAGGCCTGCAGGCAAACCTCCAGCGATCCTACAACGAGTCCGTCTCCGCCGGACTGGTCTGCTCCTCGGATCCCGCTCCCGGGACATCCCTCGCCAAGGGTTCAGTTGTCACCCTGACCGTGAGCCTGGGATCGGCCTACGTCACCTGCCCCACCTGCAGGGGGAGGGGGACGGTAACCGTCTCCGAGACCTGCCCGGAGTGCGGTGGCTCCGGCGTGTGTTACGGGTGAGGGGGTTACAGCGTGCCGTGTAGCACGTGCGGAGGAACGGGAACCATAAAGCACACCAAGACCTGCCCCACCTGCGGAGGGCGGGGGAGGGTCCACCGCTGAGCGCGTCCTCGAGAACGGTGCCGGGGCCGGGCGGGTCCATGAAGGCCCGGCTCCGGACACCTCTCTTCGCCGGCGGATCGAGGCCCGGCGCACGGGATGGGATTCCAACCAAGAGGGTGATGACGCGGGGCTGCCCCGCTCCCCCTCCGGGACCCACGGGGCGGAACCGTGGAAGGTGTATCCCCGGAGGCACGTTCCCGGGATAAGGGCCATTACCTGGAGAAAGAAGGCCGCGGTCCCGCGGTTCGACCCCCGGGAGCTTCGAAAGAGCCGCCTACTACCCCCGGAGCACGACTATCGGACCATCGGCGGATACCGTGTCCCCATTTCTCATCCGTTAATAAAAGTGTGAAAAGGATCCCACGGGAGGTGTGCAGGAGATGAGGGGCTGGTGCGTTCTGGCGAAAGGCTCGCTCACCGTTTGCCTGGCGGCCCTCCTGCTACTTTCCCTCCTCGCCCTTCCCGGGAAGGCCGCGGCGGCCGGTGGGGTCATGGTGGAGGTCTCCATAGCCCCCTGCGTGCGCGTCCGCGCGGACGGCACCCTCCAGAGCAACATACCCGCGGTTACCCAGCGGGACGCGGGCCCCCTTCTCACCGTCACCGCCAGGTGATGTGCGCTCCCCCATGGCGTGCGTCCAGCCGCGTGCATCCAGTGCATCCAGAGGTCACTTGCGGGTGACCTTCAGGCTCACCCGGAAGCGGCCGCGCAGGAACTTGACCAGGTACCAGGCCCCCGCCCCCGCCGCCAGGATGATAAGCGCCCACAGCAGAGGCAGGGACCAGAAGCCGCTTCCGGCGCGCTTCTCGGTGTCGAAGGTATACATGTCCGGCCCGTACCTGATGACCGCCTCCGCCCGGAAATACCCCAGCGCGGGAGGCGCGGGCAGAAAACCGTCGAAGTGGCGGACCGTCCCCGGGAGGATGGTTATCTCCCCCAGGTCCAGGGTCCCGGAGCCGAAGCCCGCCCGGGCGCGGTAGGCGATCTGGGCCTGCAGGGTGAGGTGCACGTTCCCCGTGTTCTCCACCTCCAGGTGGTACTTCATGCTCCGCGCCGGCCACCCCCCCTCCCCTCCCTCCGGGGGTCCCCACAGGGAGAGAAAATCGCTCTCCACGGAGAGGGCCTTGATCTCGGCGTCCCTCACGATATCCCCGGGCACGGTGGCCAGGATGAGGGAGCCTATGCGGTAAGTGGGCTTGACCCCCAGGCCCGGCGGCGGCTCCGAGGCGTCCTGGAAGAAGAGCACCGAGTAGTGGCCTCCCGGTTCGGCGTCGGGAGGTACCACCAGGGTGAAGGGTTCCTCGTGCTGTGCACCCGGGGAGAGGGTCAGGCGGTCGCGCCGCATCTCGATCCACCGGGAGCAGGAATAGGTGTAGTAGCCGGGTTCGTGGAACTCGTAGCTGTTGTCCGGGTTGATGAAGAAATCCATGGGATAGACCAGGAGCTCCAGGTCGCCCTGGGTGTGGTTGACGAGGGTTATGCTGAAGTCCAGCCTCTCGCCCGGACGGACGGTCAGTTCCTTCTTCACCGGGGACACGGTGAGGTCGAACCCCTGGGCCCGCGCCTCCCGCGTCCCCGCCGGGAGGAAGGTGAAAACCGCCAGGCTGGAAAGGAAGAATACGGATAGGGCAAACCACCTCCCCGCCATCGCGACTCGATTCCTCCGGCCACCCGAGACTCTCCCCCCATCCCGTAGATCGGACCGCAAAGCGCATACCTCCCTCGCCAGGCGCTCCATCTCCACCTTCACCCTCCCGACCAGGCATTAAGAATACCAGGCATGAAGAATATAATCCCCTTCATGTTTCGGCGCCAGAGCGGTAGATCTCCTTCCCTTGCCCCATCATTATGGGCCAAACGCAAGGGGGCGACAAACCCCTGTTTTGTCCATACATGACCACTACCAGCCCCGGGAAAGAGAGGCGGGATCCCCGTCCTCTCCTCTTCCGGGATCGTGTACCGGCCCCAGGCAATAAAGGCAGGACCACTTCGGGGGCCCCTCCAGGCCATGGCCGAGAAGGTGGGCGGGGCTAACCTCTGTCCTCGGGCCTCCTCCTGGCGCCTCCGCGAATCTCCCCGCTTCTCCCGCCCCCGGTCGGAGTGGCTCCGGGAGATTGAAACCCATTCCCAACGTATGCCGGACCAGGAAAACCCGTGTCCCCGGTGGGGAAGAAACCGGACCCCCGCCCTCCCTGCATTGCCATGCACCATGGGGAGGGCGTGCCACCGGAGTGGGATCTTCGGTTACCACAAGCCATATAGCGGATCCTTCCCCCGGACCTCCGGCCCTTTCTCCGCCGCGTTCGGGCTTATCTGCAGGTAGGGTGAAAGCGACAACCCCAAGGGCCATGGCCTGCGAGAGCACTCGGATGGTGCGAACCCGCAAACCTCGCTCTGCCCCCTTGATCCCCGCGTCCCGGACAACGTTCCTTGAAAAAAGACTTGGGGCCACCCCTTCCCACCATGACTCTCCGGGGTGATGGCGAACGGGAGGGCCCGGCTCCCCGCCGGGCCCTCCACCCTTGGCGGCCACGTTTTTGTGGGCAAACTCCTTACCGGGCCACCACCGTGTAGGTGTGGGTGGCGGTGTAGTTGTCGGGGGCATCCTCCCACTCGATGTCTATCCTGTAGTTCACCGAGAGGTCGATGTTCCCGCCGCGGTTCCCCTCGGCCACCATGACATCGGTGCCGAACTCCGTGGCGGAGGACTGTTTGGCCGTCACCCTGCCGTCGGTGCTGGACGAGGTGAAGGTCAGCCGGTTGCTGGGAATGGTGCCGCTGGCGCTGGTGAGGTCACCGCTCTTGTCCACCTCCAGCCTCCAGGGGCGGTTGGCGGAAACCGTGGCTCCCAGGGTGTCGGTGTACACACCGTCTCCACCCGGGCCTCCGTCCGGAAGCAGGGAACCTCCGAAGTCCACGGTGGTCTTGCTCACCGTGAGGCGCAGGGCCTCGGCCACCGTGGCGGAGACGTTCACGTCCTGCGGGTTGGCGGCCTGGGCGGGGACTCCCAGCAGGAACACCAGGAGCAGGGACGCGGCCCCCAGCATCCCCAGGACTCTCATCCTCCTTTTCATCCTTCTACCTCCTTTGCACATAAATCTGGGTCGAGGACCTCTTCTCACTCCCTTTTATCGGGCCCCTGCCCCCCTCCCTTACCGGAAAACCATCAGCGCGGATATCGGGAGGGCGAACGGCGCCTCCCGGGGGTTAAACGGCACACGTGGGCCGCGCCCCGATCACCACCACCTTGGGCGACTACGGGCACCTGCTCCCCGAGGTCTCCCGCGTGGCCGGCACGGTGGTTCGACCGGGCGGTCTTCGGCGAGGAGGTCGTCCCCATCTCCGGGGCCAGCCATCATGTTTCCGGAGGGGTAACATGGATTCCCGTGCGAAAAGGCGTAGACAATATGTAGACAGGCAATGCAAGCACTGGAAAGGAAAAGGCCGGAGGAATGTGTTACATGCCCTCCGACCTGCGCTTTAACTGGAGCCGGCGAGGAGACTCGAACTCCTGACCTGCTCATTACGAGTGAGCTGCTCTACCTGCTGAGCTACGCCGGCCTAAAACGATTATAGCCCACTCCCTCACAGGCGGGGGGAGATCTCGATGTCCATGAGGTGTTCCTTCATCTTGTGTGTGAACTGCAGGGTCTCGAAGACGTCGCTGATGCGTTTCTGTATGGCGGCGATGCGCTTCTCGTCCCTCTCCGGGTGAAAGAGGTGTCGGAACCTGCCCTGGGCCTGGAGGTACTCCTCCACCGGGAGGAGCTTGGCCTGACCCTGGATGATGCGCTGGGTGCCCGCCGTGTAGGTGGTCCTCCCGTTCTCGTGTTCGTAGAGCATCCACATCCCGGTCTGGACGGCCAGCCTGGCGATCTTCACCGTGTGGCTGGAGGGGAACTTCCACCCCGGTGGGCAGGGGGCCTGGATCTCGATGTAGCGCGTGCCCCTGATCTCCCGGGCTTTGGCGAACTTGCGGAACATATCCGTGGGGTAGGCCAGGGAGGCGGTGGCCACGTAGGGGATGCCGTGGGCCACCATGATCTGGGCCACGTCCTTGCGCCATTCCTCCTTGCCCCGGGTGGTGTTGGTGGTCCAGGCGGCGTAGGGGGTGGCCCCGCTGCGCTGGGTCCCGGTGTTGGAATAGGCCTCGTTGTTGTAACAAACGTAGATGAAGTCGGCATTGCGTTCCGCGGCCCCGGAGAGGGCCTGGATGCCGATGTCGTAGGTGCCCCCGTCCCCCGCCCATACCAGGATGGTGGGCTTCTCCTCGAACTCACCCCTGGCCACCAGGCGCTCGGCGGCTGCGGTCATCCCCGAACCCACCGCTCCTCCGGTGGCGAAGGCCATGTTCAGGGTGGGAAGGTTGAGGGCGGACACCGGGTAGGGGCTCTGCAGGACCGAGGTGCAGGAGGCTATGACGCAAAGGACGGTGTTCCTACCCAGGGCCTTGAAGGCCACGCGCAGGGCCGCGCTCCCCGGGCATCCCTGGCAGGCGGCGCTCCCCTGCAGGAACAGCTCCTCGGCGGGAAAATCGCGCAGCCTCACCGTACTCCCTCCTTCTTCCAGTACTCCTCCAGGCTCCTCTTCACCAGGCGGTGGTGTTCGTTCAGGCGCACGGCCGGCCAGTGGCTCCCCGGAGGGAGCTTCCCCTGGAAAGCGGCCACGGCGTTTTCCGCGATGAGGTCATAGGGCACGTCCCTCCCTCCCAGGCCGGTGACCATTCCGTGGATGGAGGGCCCCCCGTTTCCGTAGACCGCCGCCTTGACCTCGGAGAAGAGGGGGCCTTCCAGCCCGAAGGAGATGGCGCGGTCGATGACCAGCGCCACGCGCAGGGGAGCCAGCAGCTCCCGCAGCTCGGCCACCGGGAAGGGACGGTAGGAGCGGATCCTCACCAGGCCGCAGGGATAGCCCGACTCCCGCAGCTCATCCACCGCCACCCGGCATTCCGAGGCCACCGTCCCCATGGCCAGGAGGGCGTATTCCGCGTCCTCCATGCGGTAGGCGTCCACCAGCTCCCCGTGGTACCCGCCCACCATGTCCCGGTACTCCCGAGCGGCCTCGGCGATGACCCGGCGGGCGTTGTCCATGGCCTGCTGCATGGAGAACCGGACCTCCTCGTAGTCGTCGGGGTAGATCACCGATCCGTGGGTGAAGGGATACGCGAGGTCCAGCTTCCAGAGGGAGCGGAAGGGGGGCAGGAAGCGGTCCACTGCCTCCTGTTCGGGTATATCCACCTGCATGTAAGTATGGGACATGACGAATGCGTCGTAGCACACCATGACCGGGAGGATGACCCGCGGGTCCTCGGAGATGCGGTAGGCCTGGATGACGGTGTCCAGTATCTCCTGGTGGTCCGCGCAATAGAGCTGGATCCAGCCCGTGTCCCTGGCCGCCATGGTGTCCTGGTGGTCGCACCAGATGTTCCACCCCGGGCCCAGGGCGCGGTTGACGTTGACCATGACCATGGGCAGGCGCACGGCGGCCGCCCAGTGCAGGAGCTCGTGCATGTAGGCCAGGCCGTGGGCGGAGGTGGCGGAGAAGGCGCGCACGCCCATGGCCGCGGCGCCGATCATGGCCGCCATGGCGCTGTGCTCGCTCTCCACGGGGATGTACTCGCATTCCATCTCCCCCTCGTCTATGAAGCGGGAGATCTCCTCGATGACCTGGGTCTGGGGGGTGATGGGATAGGCGGACACCACCTCCACCCGGGAAAGGCGCGCTCCCCAGGCGGCCACGTGGTTACCGGTCTCCACCAGCCTCATCTTAAGACCTCTCTCCGTTTCCTCTCCACGTACACTCGGGTCCACGGGACACTTCCACCGCCCGGCCGGGCATGCCTCCATTCCGGGCATGCCTCCGGGCCAAGGACTTCCGCCTGCCACGAGTCCCGCCCACCCCTATTCGCCCTCCTTGACCATGCTCATGGCCCGGGTGGGACATTCCTCGGCGCATATGCCGCACCCCTTGCAGTAATCGTAGTTAATCTCCAGGTCCTTGGTTATGCAGGCCTCCGGGCAATATATCCAGCAGAGCAGGCACTTATTGCACCGCTCCCGGTCGAGGAGGGGGCGGAAGGTCCTCCAGGTCCCGGTCTTACCCACGCTCCCCTCCGAGGGCACGGAGAGGGTGGTGAGAAAACCGATCTCCTCCAGCTTCTCCCTTCTCTTCCTTGCGGGCATCGCGCCTGCCTCTCTCCTTCCTCGATCCAGGGCCGTCGCCGTGGCTCCACGCGGCCTGGATATCCAGCGCACCTACAGGATAACAACCTACCCGGCGGCCGCGGTTATCCGAAATCAAGGCGCGGACGTGGGCGCGCCGGCGGATCCGCCTCAGGAGGCGGCGGTCCTCTCCCGGCCCTCCTTCCTCCCCGCCACCGCCACCTCGCGCACGGAGGTGAACCCCCTCCGCGCCGCCTCCAAGCTGGCTTCCAGACGCGCGGGGGGTATGTTGCGGCGTATGACCTCGTTCACCACTTCCAGGGGTATGATCTCGGTCACGTAGGACACCGCTCCCAGGAACACCTGGTTCAGGACGGGCATCCCCTCCACGACCATGCCCAGTTCCAGGGCGATGGAGGTGGCATCCAGCGCATAGGTGCGGAAGGGAAACCCCTTGAGTGCCGCGTCCTCCTCCTCCCTCTGGTTCACCAGGACCACCATGCCATCCTTGGTCCCCTCCCTGACGGCCGCCTCGAGCAGGGTGGGGCTCATGACCACCAGGAAGTCCGGGTGGTATATCTGGCTGCGTAGGTGGATGGGGCGGTCGTCCATGCGCACGTAGGACTTCACCGGCGCCCCCCTTCTCTCGGCGCCGAAGAAGGGGAAGGCCTGCACGTGCTTTCCCGCCAGGTCCCCCGCCTGGGCCAGAAGGTTGATAAGGGTCACCGCACCCTGGCCTCCCAGGCTGTGAAAGCGTATCTCTACCATTATTTTCCTCTACCCAACGAGGGCCTTTTCGCGGCTTACGGGGCCGCCAAAGCCCGTCTCTCGCATAAATCAAATATATAGCACACGCAAGTTTGGCTTGTCGACGAGTGGTGGGGTCGTAAGGGTGCTTTTCCGCGCCCCGCCTCTTCCCCGCATGCTGCGGGCCTCCCGGGACCCGCAAGGGGCGGGCGCGAGGCTCAGCCCGGAGCCAATTCCTCGTCGGTGTCCTCCACGATCTCGTCCTCCACCTCTTCCTCCTCCGGCTCCACCTCCTGGGGCGGAGGACCGAAATGGGTGGCCGGAACGGTGAACTTCTCCCCGTCCTCCAGTTCCAGGACCACCCTCTCGTGGAGGACGTCGTGGGCCGCCACTCTGGCCTTGCCCCTCTCCGTCTCCACTTCCTCGCCCACCGCCGGGACCCAGCGGAGGAAGCGGCGGTAGGCGTCCTGCTCGTAGTGGAGGCAGCACATGAGGCGGCCGCATATCCCGGATATCTTCGCCGGGTTGAGGGGGAGGTGCTGTTCCTTGGCCATGCGGATGGAGATGGGGTGGAAGGAGGTCAGGAAGGTGGCGCAACACAGGGGCCGGCCGCAGGGCCCCAGGCCCCCGATCATCTTGGCCTCATCGCGTACCCCTATCTGCCGCAGCTCGATGCGTGTCTTCAGGGTGGAGGCCAGGTCACGCACCAGGGCCCGGAAATCCACCCGCCCCTCGGCGGTGAAGTAAAAGGTTATGGAGCTGCCGTCGAAGGCATAGTCCATATCCACCAGTTTCATGGGCAGCTGGTGCTTGGCGATGAGCTCCAGGCACTTGCGCCAGGCGCGGTCCCGGCGGAACTCGTTGCGCTCCTTCTGCTGGCGGTCCCGGTCCGTGGCCCGCCTGATGACCTTGCGCAACTGCCGGGAATTCCCGGGGTCGGGTATCTCCCTGGGAGGGACCACCACCACCGCGAATTCCGGGCCCTTGGGCGTGGGCACCATGACCTCGTCCCCCACACGGAGGGACAGCCGGTCGGGATCGTAGTAATGGACCTTCCCGTCCTTCTTGAAAACCACTCCCACTACCGTGGCCATTCTCTTCCTCCCGGCATCCGCCCCGAGGCCGCCGGCGCGAGGCGGAGGCCAAAACTTGAGCTCGGATCCTCCATCCCTTCCCCGGCCCCCGCACCCTTTCGCTTCCGCGAGGGGCCGTGAACCGGGGCCCTGGTTGCCCGGGAGCCTCCCCTCCCGGCCCACGCGGGGATCAGTACTTGCTTCTCAACTCCAAAACCAGGTGGGAGAAGAGCAGTTCCTCATCCACGTTGGCGTCCAGCGCCCTGCTCGCCTCCTGCAGCCTTTTCAGGCACTCGCGCACCCCCTGGGCGTCGAGGTATCGGGCTTCCCTTGCCAGTTCCTTCCTCCACTCCGGGTTGAGGAGCAGGGTATCCTCCACCTCTCCCCCCTCCTCTCCCACCAGGATCAAGAGCATTATATCCCGGTAAAAAGAGGCCATGCCATCCAGGAAGTCGTGAGCGGCCAGCCGCCTGGCCCTCTTGTCGCGGCGGGAGGCCTCCTCCTCCCGGCGCTTGCGCAGGCGCTCCGCACTCTTCCCGTCCAGCGCGGAGAGGTAGGCCTCCAGGCCCTCCCCTCCCCCCTCCAGCCTGAGCTCGTGAAGCTCGCGGCGGCACGACTCCACCTTGGACAGCGCCTCGCGCAGAGTGAGGCGGCGCATGAGGGCGGCGCATTCCACGCCCTTCCTCCAGTAGGCGGCCGCCTCCGGGAAACGCGCCCAGAGAACGGCGCGGCCGAAAATCCCTCCCGACCGCCGCGCCAGGGACCGCGCTTCTTCCGGGGCCAGGCCCTCCCTGTTCACCAGGTATTCCTCCAGCTCCCCGGTGCCGATGGAGGAGAAGCGCACTTCCCGGCAACGGGAGACCACGGTGGGGAGCAGGTTCTCCCGGCTCTCGGAGACCAGGATGATGTAGGTCTCCGGGTGAGGCTCCTCCAGGGTCTTGAGAAAGGCGTTGGCCGCTTCCGCGGTCATGGACTGCGCCTCGTCCACCACCACCACCCGGCCACGCCCCTCCACGGCCTTGCGGCTGAGGAGGCCCTCCAGCTCCCTCACCCTCTCCACCCGGATGCTCATCCCCTCCGGCTCCACCAGGTGCAAATCGGGATGTACCCTCGCCGCCACCTTCCGGCAGGAGGGACAGCCGTCCGCCTCCCCGGAAGGGCAGAGGAGGGCCGCGGACATCACCAGGGCAGTGGTGAACTTTCCCACTCCGCGCGGGCCGGTGAAGAGCAGGGCATGGGGTACGTCTCCCCGGCGCAGCATGGAGCGGAGGTGTTCCACGGCCACCTCCTGCCCGAATATGTCCTCCCAGCTGCACGCGCCGCCCTGGGCCAATCGCTCACCTCCATGTCCCACCCCCCTCCCCGAGCGAGGGACGGATCCCCTCTCCGAGCGAGGGACGGGGCGGCCAGGGGACGTGAACCCACCAAGGCTCTTCGCCCAAAAGCGCGGGGAGGGAAGTGAAAAGCGCATCCGCACGGGGTTTCAGGCTCCCGCGGCATCCCCGCGGGAAGGTCAGGCCAGGAGCTTCATTACCTCCTCCATCACCCGGTGGTGGATGTTCTCCGGCTTGTCCGCTCCGTTGAGCACCACGTATCGGCTGGGGAAGAACTTGGCCAGGGTACGGTAAGCCTCCTGTACCTGCTGGTGAAAGGATTCCGGCTGCCCCTCCATCCTGTCCATGGCCTTGTTGCGCTTTTCCAACCTCTTCAGCCCCACCCGGAAGGGTATCTCCAGGAGAAAGGTCAGGTCGGGATAGAGATCGTCGGTGATCCACTCGTTCAGGTTACGCACCCCTTCCAGCCCCACGCCCCTGGCCACCCCCTGGTAGGCAAGGGAGGAATCCAGGTAGCGGTCGCAGAGGACCACCTTCCCCGCCTCCAGGGCCGGCTTGATGACCTCGTAAACGTGCTGGGCGCGGTCGGCGGCGTAGAGCACCGTCTCCGTGAGGGGATGCATCTCCCGAAAGGAAGGATTAAGGAGGATACGCCTTATCTCCTCGCCCAACCTGGTTCCTCCCGGCTCGTGGGTGGCCACCACGTCCACCTTCATGCGGATGAGGTGGGCGTGAAGCATGTTCATCTGGGTGGTCTTCCCCGAACCCTCCACGCCCTCGAAGGTGATGAGGACGCCTTTTCTCTTTCCCATTGTCCTCGGAAAGTGCCTGTGGCTCATCTCCTTCCTTTCTTCCGCGCCGTCCCGTCAAGGGAAAAGTTTATCCCCCGCGGCGGTTCCCGTCCACCGTCAACCCCGGCCGTCTTCCCCGCCGGCGGATGGCCCGTTCTCCCCGCGGAGGCGCGGAATCACTCGGTCACCCTTGAGCCCCGTCCCTCGGCGCCCCGGCGCCATCCATGGCCGGGGAGGCCTGTCGACCCATCCGGGAAGGCCGAGGCCCCGGCCCGCCTCACAAACGGGCCAAGTGGGCGAAGACGTCGCCACCCTTGAGGTCGTAGGCCACCAGGACCGGGAAGTCCTCCACCTCCAGTTCGTAGATGGCCTCCGGTCCCAGGTCCTCGTAGGCCAGGAGGCGCAGGGCACGGACCCGGGAACCCAGCAAGGCCGCGGCCCCCCCGATGCCCACCAGGTAGAGCACGCCGTGCTCCGCCAGGGCCCGCTTGACCTCCGGGGAACGGGGCCCCTTGCCGATGCAGGCGGCGATGCCCTCCGCGGCCAGGCGCGGCGTGTAGGGATCCATGCGGGAGGAAGTGGTGGGCCCCACGGAACCGGCGGCCTTGCCCGGGGGGGCCGGGCTGGGACCGGCGTAATAGATTATCTCCCCCCCGAGCTCCACGGGCGGCCGTTCTCCCTTTTCCAGGGCTTCCACCAACCTGCGGTGGGCCTGGTCGCGGGCGGTGATGAGCCTCCCGGTTATAAGCAGGCGATCCCCGGCCGAGGCCCTCTCCCGGAACTCCGGGGAGAGGGGAGTGGCCACCCTTATCTCCCCGCCCTCCCCGCCGTCAACCATCGCCTTTCACCTCGCTTCACCGTAAACCCGGGGTGATCGAGGGATCGGTCCCCGCCGTTCCTTCCCCGGCTCCCGCGCCCCGTTCAACCCCGGTCCCTTTCATCCATGGGGTGCCTTTCCGATTGGGGGTCGAGCCCGGCCGCTTCCCCACCCACCCCGGGGTGGGGGGCCGCAAGCCCCTCCGCGCCCTCTCTCGGGCAAGCACGGTCCAAGTCCCCCTCCCCGGGGCGCCCCATCTTCTGGAATATATTACCAGGCCACTCCGCGGCGAAACAGCGGTGGAAGGACCGCTGCCCGTACAGCCCGGCCATCAGGATCACCACGCCCCCGATGAACAGGATGATCTGGGGCCCGTTGAGGAGATAACGGAAATCCGCGTACCTGCCGTCTATCTCTCCCTGGTATGAACCGCCCAGCCGGACCAGCCAGAGGGAGAGGGGCTTCAGGCCCAGCTTGCGTCCCAGCCCGGTTATCAGGTCCGCCAGGGGGCCGGCCAGCATGATGGACACGAATATGGAGGCCCGCATGATCACCTGGATGGTGGCGAAAGCCCTGCCCCGATACTCCTCGTCCAGCCTCTCGTGAAGGAGGGTGACCATGCCCACGATGGCGTACCCCATGAAGATCCCGCCCAGGAAAGCCACCAGGAAGGAAATCCAGGTCACGGTGACCAGGGAGAAGAGGACCACCCCGGCCCCGAAACCGGAGATGGCCAGCCCCAGCACCCTCTCCTTGCGCACCCGGCTCCGGAGCACCCCGGCCAGAAGCGAGCCGCCCATCATCCCGAAGAGCAGGGTGGTCAAAATATACATGAAGGCGGACCCGCTTCCCCCCAGTACGTAGCGCACGAAGCTCACCGTGAGCACGTAGATGGTCCCTCCCCCCAGGAAACAGGCCAGGGTAAGGAGGAGCACGGTGCGCGTGAGGTCCCCTCCCCAGAGGTAGCGGAAACCCTCCCGGAAGTCCTCCCTCACCTGCCCGGAGGTCATCTTCACCCGCTCCTCGCGGGGTATCTTCTTGAAGGCGATGTGGTAGATGAGCCAGGCGGAAGCCAGGAAGGTCAGGGAGTCGATGAAGAAGGCGGCCTTGTTGGGGTCTATCTTACCCATGAACCCGGGGTTGATCCTCCCCAGCCAGGAGATGAACCCTATGATGCTCCCGGCGATGGCCGTCCCGAAGGCCATGGAGGCATAGAGGGTGAGCATGTTCATGGAGTTGGCGTTGGTGAGCTGTTCCGGCTCCACCAGGTCGGGGATGCTGGCGTCCTTGGCCGGCCCGTAGATGATGGTGAAGGTCTCGATGGCGAAGACCAGCAGGCAGATGAAGAGGAGGTTGCCGGCGAAGGGCAGCAGGACCACCAGGACGGCGCGGGCGAAGTCGCAGAGGATGAGGGTGGACTTGCGGTCCAGGCGGTCGATGATCACCCCGGCCAGGAACCCGAGGAGCACGGCGGGCAGGAACTTGGAGAGCATCATGAGGCTTATGGCGTAGCTGCGCCCGCCGGAGATCTGGTCCACGTAGGCGAAGAGCACGGCCACGATTATCCAGTCCCCCACGGCGGAGATCATCTGGCCCAGCCACAGGAAGAGGAAATCGCGGTTGCGCAGGAGGCCCCGGTAGGCGGCCGGCTTTATCTGCAGGTCGTCCTCCGTGCGCCGGAAACTCCCCGGCCGGTAGTCGGTGCAGCTCTCCCCGGTTTCCTTCTCCATGCCTCGTCTCCGCCGGCTCAGAGCAGGAGGGTGCCGCGCCGCAGCGCGTGGCACCCCAGGACCACCCCCACCGGGAGGCAGGCGATGTGGGTGGGAGCTTCTTCCAGGTGGACGTCAAGGGCCGTGGTATCCCCGCCCAGGCCGGCGGCCCCGATGCCCGTGGCGTTCACCTCCTCCAGGAGCTCCTCCTCCAGGCGGGCCAAAGGTTCGCGGGGATGCCTCTCTCCCACGGGTCGGAGCAGGCCCCGCAGGGCCAGTTCCAGGGCCTCCTGGGCGTCTCCTCCCGCCCCCGCGCAGACCACCAGGGGAGGGCAGGCCTGCGCCCCCTTGGCCCGCACCGTCTCCAGGACCGCCCGGCGAACCCCGCCCTCGCCCTCTCCGGGGAGGAGCATGAAGAGGCGGGTGGCGTTCTCGCTGCCCCCGCCCTTGGCCAGGAGGGTGAGGCGCGCCCTTCCCTCGGGCCCGCCCTGGGCAACGTGCACGTGAACCGGGGTGTTATCGCCCCGGTTGCGGCGCTCCCCGAAGGGAAAATCCACCATGGAGGAACGCAGGGGTACCCTGCGCGTGGCTCGGCGTATCCCCTCGTCCACCGCGGAGCGGAACCCGGAGGGCAGGGCCACCCCCTCCCCCAGGTCCACGAAGAGGTGGAACATCCCCGTGTCCTGGCAGAGGGGCAGTCCCTCCCTGCGGGCCACCTCGGCGTTTTCCAGGATCATGTCCAGGGCGTACCTTCCCCGGGGGGAGGATTCCCTTTCCCTGGCCTCCGCGAGGGCTCTCTCCACGTCCGGTGGAAGCTCCAGGGAGGCCTTGACCGCCAACTCCTCCACCGCCTCGGCGATCCGCGAGGGCTCAAGGACGCGCCAGCCACCCATCCAGTTCCTCCATCCTGCCGCCAATGAGGCGGGCGCACTCCTCAAGGGCCCTGAGCTCATCCCCGTTGAGGGGCAACTCCACCACCCTTTTCCAGCCCCCGGCGCCCAGGACCACGGGGACCCCCAGGAAAACGCCCTTCAGGCCGTATTCGCCATCCAGGAGCACGCTGGCCGACACCAGGTATTCCTCGTCGCGGAGGACGGCCTCCACCATGCGGGCCACGCAGGCGGAGGGTGCGTAATAGGCGCTTCCCGTCTTCAGGAGGGAGACGATCTCCGCCCCTCCCTCCCGGGTCCTCTCGCAGAGCTCCTGGACTTTCTGCGGCGGGAGCAGTTCGTCCAGGGGGACCCCGGCCACGGTGGTGAAGCGGGGCAGGGGTAGCATGGCCTCCCCGTGGCTGCCCAGCACCGTGGGTTGGACCTGCGCGGGATGGGCTCCCACTTCCCGGGCGGCGAAGAAGGCCAGGCGGGAGCCGTCCAGGAGGCCGGCCATACCCATGACCCGGTGCCGGTCCCACCCGGTTACCCTCCAGGCCAGGTAGGACATCTCGTCCAGGGGATTGGTGACCATGATGATCACGCTCTCCGGGGCGGCGGTGGAGACCGATTCCACCACCTCTCTCACCACCTCCGCGTTCCTCCCCATAAGATCCGCCCTGGACATCCCGGGCTGCCGGGGGAAGCCCGCGGTCACCACCACCACCTCGCTCCCCTCGGCCAACCGGTAATCTTCCCCTCCCTCCACGCGGGAGGAGGAACCGGCCAGGGGCAGGGCCTGGGAGATGTCCAGGGCCTTGCCCCGAGCCAGGTCCCCCTGGACGTCGATGAGGGCCACGTCGGCCAGCCCGGATTCCGCTATCCGCATGGCAACTGTGGAGCCGACCATGCCGGCCCCCACCACGGTCACCTTGCGCATCTCCCGACCTCCTTCATCTTCCGCCGGCCATGGCGTTATTTTCCTATAAGCGGTCCGGGGGCGCAAACCGCAGCCCGCTACAGGCCGCCGGTCGTGGACGCGCGGGACAGGCCCTGCCACTCCTGGTCCCCACACATCGGGGCCCTGCCCCGGCCCACCCGGCGACGTGCCCGGCCGGGCGGACGGGGCCTCTGCGGCGGGCAAGGGATGGGCCTTCGCCAGGGTTTGTGGAGATCAAGGCTTCGGATCCGCGCCGCCAGGAACAAAGTCGACGGCCGTTCATTCCCAGATGACAGGATTTGGTAATTTAACCGCTTTGCTCCTCCGCCGCCCTCGCGTGCCCCAAGATAACCGGCACCTATCATGGGGATTTCGAAAACGAGGCCTTCGATGATGCTCTTCCTCCGCTTGTGCCTCCATCTCCCGCGCTTCCGCCAAGGCCCGTAAGTCGAGATATACAATCTGCCACCGCTTTATGGCGTCCTTGAGCCTCCCATGCCCCGGCCATACATTTGGAGAGCCGACGGTTGGGAAAGGGCTCCGGGGAACGGCTTAGGCGGGGGAATCCGCGAGCCACCGCGGCGCGCCGGGAATAGTGCCGGCCCCCGCCCCCGGCCGCCACCGGGCGTACGGCCGGGAGACCTTACGGCTCCTATGCCTCCTCCCCGGGATGGCCCTCCCCCCCGGGCGGAGGGTTGTGGCCATCCGTGGGGTTTTCCCGGCTCTTGGTGGGGCAGGAGGGGTCCAGGCAGAAGGTCCAGGGCTTCCTCCCCCGGCTCACCATCCTCACCTTCGGCGAACCGCATTCCGGGCACACCTCGTCCGTCGGCACCAGGTTGCCGTTCTGGGGGAGGGGGTAGGTCACCGTGCATTGCGGGTAATTGCTGCAGCCCACGAACCTCTTCTTGCTCTTCCTGGCCCGGATGACCCGCAAGGGGGAACCGCATTCCGGGCAGGTGCCCATCACGCGGTCCTCCCGGATGCCGTTGCGGATCTCCGCCGCCACCTGCGAACGGCTGCTCTCGAGGAGGTGCATGACCTCCTCCAGCATCTCCCGGGACTTGTCCACCACCTCCCGGCGCGTCTCGGCGCCCTCCACGATGGCATCCATATCCCTCTCCAGGGCGGCGGTCATCTCCGGGGAGGAGATGACCCCGGCGAACTTGCGCAGGGCCTCGGCCACGGCGATACCCGTCTCCGTGGGGGCTATGGGATCCCCGTAGATGTAGCCCCTCTCGTAGAGGCTCTCGATGATGGCGTGGCGCGTGGACTTGGTGCCCAGCCCCAGCTCCTCCATCTTCTCGATAAGCTTGCCCTGGGTGTAACGGGGCGGGGGCTGCGTCTCCCCCCTCTTGGGCGGCGGCGCGTCGGTCACCTCCACCTCGTCGCCCGCCTCCAGGTGGGGTAGGTCCACCTCCTTCTTCCTCCCGTAGGGATAGAAGCGGTACCACCCCTCTTCCACAGTGCGCGACCCCCGGGCCACGAAGGGCTCCGGGCCGCAGGTGAGGTCGGCGCGCACCGAGAGCACCCGGGCCTCGCCGGCCAGGGTGGCCATGAAGCGCCTGGCCACCAGCTCGTACATCTTCCACTCCTGGGGGGAGAGGTCGCCGGGGGAGGCGGCCGCCGTGGGGTGGATGGGAGGATGGTCGGTGGACTGCCGGTTTCCCCGCGTGGGTACCAATTTCTTCCTGGCCAGGAGTTCCTCCGCCAGCTCGCGCAGGGCGGAGCTCTTGGAGAGCTCCCGCAGTATGCCCCTGAGGTCCAGGGAGGGCGGGTAGACGGTGTTGTCCACGCGGGGATAGCTTATGTACCCGTTCATGTACAGGTTCTCGGCGATGTTCATGGCCTTGGCCGCCGGGAAACCCAGGGAGGCCGCCGCGGTGAGCAGCCCGGTGGTGTTGAAGGGTATGGGAGGCTTGACGGACCTCTCGGTGGCCTTAACCTCCCGGACCACGGCCTTCTCCTCCAGGCGGGAGTGGGCCTCCTCGGCCTCCTCGAGGGTGGGGAAACGCTCCCTGGCATGGAGGGCCTGAAAGGTCTCCCCGTCCTTGCGGCAGTCTATCTTGAGGGTCCAGAAGGGGGTGGGGACGAACTCCTTGCGCTCCCTCTCGCGGTCCACGATGAGGGCCAGGGTGGGGCTCTGGACCCTGCCCACGGAAAGGAAATTCTTTCCAAGGCGGGTGGAGGCCAGGCTTATGAAGCGGGTCAGGCTGGCCCCCCAGATGAGGTCGATGTCCTGGCGGGCCTCGCCCGCCGAGGCCAGGTTGTAGTAGGGCTCCTCCAGGTTGGCGAACACGCGCTTGATCTCCGAGGGGGTGAGGGCGGAGAAGCGCGCCCTCTTGACCTTTATGTCCGGCCGCACCTCCCGGATGATGTTTATGGCATCCACGCCGATGAGCTCGCCTTCCCGGTCGAAGTCGGTGGCGATGATCACCTCGTCCGCCTTGCGGGCCTCGCTCTGCACCGTCCGCACCAGGGTCTTGCTGGTGGGGACCTTGACGATGTCCGCCCGGATGAGCTCCCGGGGCTCCACCTCCTGCCACTGCTGGTACTGCGGTGGGAAATCCACCTTGAGGATATGGCCCTTGAGCCCCAGGCAGTGCACCTCCTCCCCGTCCATGCGGAACGCGTACACCGGGTTGCGGGAAGAGGAGAGGGGGCGCGCCTTTCCGTCCGAGAGGATGGTGGAGATGCGCCGCGCCGTGGTGTTCTTCTCCGTGATGATGAGTTTCATGGACCGCCTCTCCCCGACGGCTATTAAATGGTAATTAATGGAACCTGCTCTTTCTCGCCCATCGCCGTTCTCGCGCTCCGTCCTGGGGCAAACATTCGGCAAATATGCCTATCACATTAATATTGCGCCGTCAAGGAACGCTTCCCTTTTTACCTGTTTTGCCGGGATGATAGGGTGGTCTATCAAGCTTTTTCAACCCTAAAAGCGCCTACTGAAACGATACAGCATCTTCCCATGGGACCGACCCCACACGCATGATCATATAGGCCGACGGCGACACAACCGCATGGTTCACGACCTCCGAACCACTGCTGGTGGGCCTTCCCCGGAAAGGTTAACGGGCCGCCCTGCAGCCGAAAGGCGCGGGCTTCAGGGATACTTCTCGCCCTACCCCCGTACTGCCGTCTACATCGGGTAATGTTGAGCGCCCCACCCGGCCAAAAGCTGCATTGTTCAGGGGTTCCCGCCTATTCACACCTCCCCCTCACCGGCTTTCTCGAGAAACGTGAAAGGGCCGCCCTCCAAACAGGGCGGCCCTTTCTTTCCTTATCCTACTTCACGAAGAGGGGCGCGAATACCAGGGAAATGACCGTCATCACCTTGATCATGATGTTCATGCACGGACCGGCGGTGTCCTTGAAGGGGTCTCCCACCGTGTCACCAACCACGGCCGCGGCGTGGGTGGGCGTACCTTTCCCTCCCAAGTTGCCGGCCTCGATGAACTTCTTGGCATTGTCCCATGCACCGCCGGCATTGGCCATGAAGATGGCCATGAGGAAACCGACCACCAGGGCGCCGGCCAGGTACCCAGCTAGGGCTTCCGCGTTCCACAACCCGATGACGATGGGGCTGATCACGGCGATGGAGGCGGGGGCGATCATGTAGCGCAGCGCGCCCCTGGTAGAGATGTCCACGCAGCGGGCGTACTCCGCGCTGACTCCTTCCTTGCCTTCCAAAAGACCTGGTATCTCCCGGAACTGCCGGCGTACCTCTTCCACCATCTTGTTGGCCGCCTTGCCCACGGCGCTGATGGCCAGGGCAGCGAAGAGGAAGGGGAAGGCAGCCCCCAGGAAGAGGCCGATGACTGTCTGGTAATGGCCGAGATCGATGGAGGGCACCTTGGCCGCTTCGGTGAAGGCCCGGAAGAGGGCCAGGGCGGTGACCCCCGCGGAGGCGATGGCGAAACCCTTGGCGATGGCCGCGGTGGTGTTTCCCGCCGCATCCAGGCTGTCCGTAATCCGGCGTACCTCGGGAGGCTGCCCGCTCATCTCGGCTATTCCCCCGGCGTTGTCGGCGATGGGTCCGTAGGCGTCCACGGCCACCACCGTCCCCGTAGTGGAGAGCATGCCGATGGCCGCCAGGGCTATGCCGTAGATACCTCCCGAGACCCCGACGTCCCCCGCCGCTGCGCCGCCCATGGCCCAGCGACCCGCCAGATAGGCGGCGGCTATGGCCCCCACCAGGAAGATGATGGAGGCGGCGGTCGATTCCATGCCCACGGCGAAGCCGGAAAGGATGTTGGTGGCCGCCCCGGTGGTGCTGGACTGGGCCAGGTTCTTGACCACGGGGAAGGCGTCCGAGGTGTATACCTCGGATACCTGCCCTATGAACATCCCGGCGAAAAGGCCGGCCACGATGCCGATGAAGAACCCCACGGGATGGGCCACTCCCGGCGTGTCCTTCAAGAACAGGGTGACCAGGAAATAGGTGGCCACGGTGGTCAAGAGGGCTGCGCTGTAGGTGGCGGTGGACAGCGCCCGACCGGGATGGCCGCTTTCCCTCCTCCTCACGATGGCGCTGGCCAGGATGGAACAGAGGATGCCCACCCCGGCGATAGCCAGGGGGAGCACCATGCCCTTCCACTGGTGCTCGGTGCCGGCGAAGAGGATGGCTCCCAGGGCCACCGGCGCTACTATGGAACCCACATAGGATTCGTAGAGATCGGCGCCCATCCCGGCCACGTCGCCCACGTTGTCCCCCACGTTGTCGGCGATGACCGCGGGGTTGCGGGGGTCGTCCTCGGGAATACCGGCCTCCACCTTGCCCACCAGATCGGCACCCACATCGGCGGCCTTGGTGAAAATGCCACCGCCCACCCTGGCGAAGAGGGCGATGGAGGAGGCCCCCAGCCCGAAGGCCGCCACCACGTCAGGCACCGAGTTGCGCCCCAGGGCGGGGATCACCTGGATGACGGTATGCGGGGCCCACCATTTGGTCATAAGGAGGTAGACGAAGGAAACCCCGAAGAGCCCCATGCCCACCACGGAGAGCCCGGTAACCGAGCCGCCCCGGAAGGCCAGCTGGAGCGCGGTTCCCATGCCCTTCTTGGCCGCCTGAGTGGTACGGCAGTTGGCCCGCGTGGAGACGGTCATCCCGATAATCCCTATGCTCCCGGAGCACACCACCCCGAAGAGGTAGGCCAGGGCTTGATAACGGCCCGTGGGAAGGTCTCCGCTCTTCACGAAGAGGAACATGGCCAGGGCCACCAGGAGCAGGAACCATATGGCGGTGGAATACTCTCTCTTGAGGAAGGCCGCCGCCCCTTCCTGGATGTGCCGGGATATGGATTGCATCTTCTCGTCGCCTGGGTCCTGTCTCAATACCCACCAGGCGTAGAATCCCGCAGTCCCCAGGCCCAGCAAGCCGATGATCATGGTTATATAGGGCCAGGCGTTCTCCATCTCATCACTCCTTTCCGCATAATAGTGCCGTTTTTGGTCTTTTTCGCCGGCTTATCCGGCATTCCGCCGCCTATCGGTGGGGCATATGATAGCCGATTCACTAGTACCTGGACCGGCACTAGCCCGGACGTCCGTTCCTTCCGCCAACCCACCCACAAAAGGGGCGATCCTGTCAACCAAGTCGCGCCGATGACCTTCCCTCGCCTCAGATCCCTCGCTTTCGTTGACTATCGAGCGCCAAGGCTATCCGCCGAGCTCCACGGCATGGTCCCCGATCACGCCGCAAATGAACCTAAATGAACCTCTTAGACTCGGCCCCAACCCGTGTCGTGGGAAACATTGGCGTATACCCCGTTCCACGAACAACTTATCGCCAGGTTCATATTTCGCGACTTACGCCGGTAACCCTCTTCCGGCCACGCATTCTCTGCCTACGCCATGGCGCCCGGTGGCCTCATTAACCTTGAAAATTCGGAATGCCGAAATTATAATTTGGGATACTCAAAATTTCAAGGACCTTGGGAGGGGTGATGAAATCGGCGCGACAGGCCGCTTTGCTCGACCAGCACTGCGATTACCTCAAGCACATCTTCCGACTGCAGCAGGTGCAGAGCCCGGTTTCCACCTCCGCACTGGCGGAGTCCCTGAAGGTGGCTCCCTCCACGGTGACCGACACCCTGAAGAAGCTCTCCCAGAAGGGCCTCATCAACTACACCCCCTACCACGGGATAACCCTCACCCCCAAGGGGGAAAAGCTGGCCGTCAAGGCCATCCGGAGGCACCGCATCGTGGAGCGCTTCCTCACCGACATGCTGGGCTTCGAGTGGCACGAGGCCCACGAGGAGGCCCTGCGCTTCGAGACCCAGCTCTCGGACGAGGTGGAGAGGCGGCTCTTCGTGGCCCTCAACAAGCCCAAGGTCTGCCCCCACGGTTACCCCATACCCTCCAAGGTGGAGGACGTGAAGGTGGAGGAGACCACCCTCTATTCCCTGGAACCGGGCGAGACCGCGGAGGTCATCAGCGTCAAGGACGACGAGCCGGAGCTCCTGCAGTTCATGGCCTCCCTGGGGATCAAGCCCGGGGTGAAGATCAAGGTGGTGGCCAAGGATCCCTTCAAGGGCCCCCTGCAGGCCGTGGTGGGGAGAAGCCGCCGCACCGTGGGTTGGCACCTGGCCAACTCCATCCACGTCAGGAAGCTTGGAAACTGATCCCCGCCACGCGCGGCCTCCCGGCGTCCGCTACACCCACGTGAGAAAGCCGGGCTGAACCCCGAGTTCGCCCCCACGCAAGGGAGCGGGGGCATGGAAGCCCATGCCATGAACGTTCGAAAACCCAGGCCCCACCCCGGGTTCTTGCCCAGATGAGGAATGGAACTATTAAGCCTATCCTATGCAATTTATGCAGTCGTGGAACGCGTTTGATCTAAGATAGCAGTCTCAGAGGACCCACCGGGACGACTTCTCTTCCACCTTCCCTTCCGCCAACCAGCAGTCCTTAACAAGGGCAGGTAAACGGACGAGTGTCCGTGGGGTCTCCGGTTCAACCTACTAGCGCGGCTGGGACGACATGAGGCCCTCGCCATGGGATCCGATTCTGCCAAGTTTCGTACTCAGACCTCGCCGGCCTGGCGCGGGTCCTCCTGCAGGCGCGCTTCCAGATCGGCTATGGCCTGGCGGAGCTTGCTCTGCCGGATGGCGGTGGTGAGGTCGCCGCGGGTGCGCTCGATGATCCCCCGGGCCATGTCCGTGGTGCGGCGGAGGTTGCCGGTGATGGCGTCCGGGTAGTCGAAGGACACCAGGAGGTAGTAGATGTCGTCCATGTGGCCGAGGAGCTCGTCGCTGCGCTCCAGGTGGCCCTCCCGGATGAGGTCCAGGATGGCCCGCCGCAGCTCGCCCACCGCCTCCCCCAGCCCGTTCAGGTAGGCGGGATATTCCACCCCCATCTCCTCCGGGCCCGGGAGGGGTTCCCGGTAGATGAGGGCGAAGGTGGCGCGGGCTTCGGCATATTCCTTCTGGGCGTCGTGCACGAAACCGGCCGTATAGACCTCGGGGTGGTCCTCGGTCATGTGGGTGATGCTCGAGGACAGAGCGGCGGCTTGCTCCAGGAGCCTCTCCGCCTCCTCCCTCTCCCCCCGGTGCACGGCGCGGATGACGTAACTGGAGGTCTGGACCAGGGAACGACAAATCCTGAGCACCTCCTCCCGGGTATTGTTCTTGGCCTCGAAGTCCGCCCTTATCCGGGTGCGCAGCGCTTCCCAGTCCATCTCCGCTCCCTTCATCTCTGATGGTCACTCCCCGGAAACCGCTCTCTACCACTATAAAACACCGGGAGGGGTTTCGGAACCTCGTCACCCCCAGCGATCCTCGTGCGGCCTCACGCCTTGACGAAAAAGTCCTTCCGGGGCGGCTGGGTAGAAGGAAAGCCCTTCGCGGGGCGGAGAAAAGCGGCCTGGAATCCGGAAGGGCAGCGAAGGCGCTTTCCGACGTCCCCACCACCTAAGAATCGGGGCGCCGAAAGATGACAAATTCTTCCAGGAATGTTTTCTCTGTCTCCAGGTTGTGCGCCGGTCTATTCGCTATGGTTAAAAGCCGAGTTCCATCCCGCCCTCAAAGTCAACGGATAATGGGTGGCGAGGCGAAGGGTTCCCTGGAAGTCCATCCCAGGCCAGATGGCTGCGCCCGCTTCCCACAAGCTGGCGGAACCCGCGCCTTTCCCATGTTCTATAATGGGTGCTGCCGGTGCTCGCCGGCTGAGCGGGAACGGAACGGGTTTTATGCTCCGGAGAAGGCGGTGCCGGAGGAGGAAATGGGAAAGCAGCCCGGGAAAGTGCCCGCCCAACGGTTACGGCCCGGTGAAGGATGGCCGACCCTGGCAGACCGTTTTGCGACCCGTTTTCCACCCGGGAGAAAGGAAAGGAGCATGATGATCGCCGGAAGGGGAAAGCGCATCCCTCCCTTCATGGTCATGGAGGTCCTGGAACGGGCCCAGAAGATGGAGAGGGAGGGACGGGACATCGTGCACATGGAGGTGGGGGAACCGGACTTCGACACCCCACGCTGCATAAAGGAGGCTGCCTACCGGGCCATGCTGGAGGGAAAGACCCGCTACACCCACAGCCAGGGGGTGCGGGAGCTGCGGGAGGCCATCTCCGCCCACTACTACCGCAAGTACCACGTGGAGGTGGACCCGGACCGCATCATCGTCACCAGCGGGAGCTCCCCGGCCATGCTCCTCCTCTTCGCCGCCCTCCTGGACCCCGGGGACGAGGTCATCCTCTCCAACCCCTGCTACGCCTGCTATCCGAACATCGTGGAGTTCGTGGACGGGAGGCCGGTGGAGGTCCCGGTCTTCGAGGAGGACGGCTTCCAGTACCGCCCGCGGGAGATAGAGAAACGGTTGAGCGCGAGGACCCGCGCCATCATCATCAACTCCCCCTCCAATCCCACCGGCAACCTCCTGGAACCGGAGGTCATGGAGGACATCGCCGCCCTGGCCGGGGATAAGGTCTTCGTGGTCAGCGACGAGATCTACCACGGGCTGGTTTACGAGGGCCGGGAGCATTCCATCCTCGAGTTCACCGACCGCGCCTTTGTGATCAACGGCTTCTCCAAGCTCTACGCCATGACCGGCTGGCGTCTGGGGTACCTCATCGCCCCACCGGAGTTCATCCGCCCGGTGCAGAAAATGATGCAGAACCTCTTCATCTCCGCCAACGACTTCGTGCAGTGGGCGGGCATCGCCGCCCTCACCGAGGCCGCCGAGGACGTGGAGGCCATGGTGCGCACCTACGACCAGCGCCGCCGCTTCCTCCTCCCCCGCCTGAGGGAGATCGGCTTAGGGGTGACCGTGGAGCCCCAGGGCGCCTTCTACGTCCTGGCCAACGCCAGGCGTTACACCTCGGACTCCTATTCCCTGGCCATGGAACTCCTGGAGAATACCGGGGTGGCGGTCACCCCGGGCATCGATTTCGGGAGCGGCGGGGAGGGATACCTCCGTTTCAGCTACGCCAACCGACTGGAACGTCTCGAGGAAGGGATGCGAAGGCTGGAGGAATACCTGGCCCGCCGCCGGCCCGGCCTTGCCTAGTCCCTATCTGTTGTCCACGATGCGGGTGGCTTTGAGGATGCGGGAGGGATCGTATATCTCCGGGGACTGCACGTACTCGATGCGTGGGGTTATCCCCACCGCCTCGCGAACCCTGTCCACCACCTCCCTCTCCAGGTCCTGGCGGAGCCTACCGGCCACGGAGAGGCGCAGGGTGAGCCGGTCATGGCTCAAGGGGTCGCCGGGATCCTCCTTCTCCACCACCATCTGGTACTCCACCACTCCCCGCACCCCGGCCAGCTGGTTCTTCACCGCCTCCGGGTTGACCAGCCTGCCGTCCACGCGGATGACCTTGTCCGCGCGCACGGCGTAGGTGGAGCCCATGCTGATGACCAGGCGCTCCCCGGCCCGCCCGCAGTGGGGGCAGGCGCCCCTCTCCAGGGCCGCCAGGTCCCCCACCAGGTAACGCAGGAGTACCGTGCCCCGCCGGTCCAGGTGGGTGACGGCCAAGAGCCCCAGCTCTCCCTCGGGGAGGGGGCGCAGGGTCTGGGGGTCCAGGACCTCCAGGTGGTAAAGATTGGGAGCCGGGTTGTGGTTGCCCCCGGACTCGCAGCACTCCACGAAGCTCCCCTGGCATTCGGTGAACCCGTAACCGTTGATGATGAAGGCGCGCGAGGCCTCCCCGGGGAGGTGGGCGCGCATCTCCTCGCGCATCCCCTCGGTGACCGTCTCCCCCAGGGAGAGCACGATGCGCACCGAGGAGAGGTCCACTCCCAACTGTTCTCCCCGGAGGATGAACCTCCTCTCCTGCCGCCCCATACCCGCCAGCACGGTCACCCGGTGCTCGCCCGCCAGCTCCAGGGCCTCATCCAGGGAGCGGTGCAGCGGGAAACCCGGCGCATCCCTCCCGGTGAGGGCGTTGACCAGCTTCATCCCCACCGAGGAAGCCAGGTGCACGGTGCGGTAAAACCCGATGTGCGGCAGGTTCCCGTAGGGGAAGAGGTTGAACATGGTGTCCCGAGGGGTCATCCAGCATATCTCGGCCATGCGGCGCATGGCCAGGCTGATGTTGTACATGTCGTAGGCGGTGTTGAAGAAGGGGGCCGGGGTACCGGTAGAGGTACCCGAGGTGTAGGTGATCTCGTAGGTCACGTCCAGTTCCCCCGGGGTGTCCACGGCCAGCAGGAAGGCCAGGGGGCTGCGCAGGTAGGCCTCCATGGGAGTGACCGGTATCCTCTCCAGGTCCTCCAGGGTACGGACCTTCTCCCATTCCACCTTCTCCCGCCGGAAGAGGTCCCGGTAGTAGGGGCTGAAGCGGGCGGCCAGCTCCAGTTGCCGCCGTAGATTGTGCGCCTGGAGCCCGGATAGCTCCTCGGGGCTCATCCATAGAGGGTTCTGTGAATCCCGCCGGTAGATCTCCCAGGAGTCAACAAATTCCCGGGCCTTTTCCGGGGTGACCTCACCTATTCTCATCCCTGCCAGCACCTGGACAGCCTCTTAAGCCAACGATGCCTCCCGGCGGGCTCTTTCACCACCGCCGCCATTATGACCTCACCTATTCTCATCCCTGCCAGCACCTGGACAGCCTCTTAAGCCAACGATGCCTCCCGGCGGGCTCTTTCACCACCGCCGCCATTAGATTATAAACCACGCTCACCCCGTTCTTCCCGGACAACGCCGGCATGGCGACATTACATAGAGTGGGTTTACCCCATCCCATCCGGGCTCTTCCACCCACCTCTTGGGGTTTGCAGGCCTTCAAGCCTTTGCCCGGACACCGGAAGTGCCATCCAGTTTCGCTTAATCGCCTTCAGGCGATCCCCCTGTGGTGGATGAGTGAGATGTTGGCGGTACATGCGGACGTCCGCTACCCTCCGCCGGCCCCCCCTCGAGAAGCCCCTTTCCCAAGATCGGCCTCCCCCGGGGTTGGACCAGGCCACCTCCCCCTGCCGTCACGCCGTCCTGCCCTTCACGTCGCACAGAAGGAGGGTGAAATCGTCCTCCATGGATTCCCCGCAGTAGCGGCGCAATATCTCCACCAGCTCCCCCAGGAAGGCCTCCGCGGAACGCGAGCCCGCTCCCCTGAGGAAGCGCCGCAGGCGTTTCTCCCCGAAGGGGCGGCGGCGGGAGTCGCGGCAGTCCACCACCCCGTCGGTGTACAGGAAGAGGCGGTCGCCGGGCTCCAGGTCCACTTCCTCCACCTTCAGGTCCAGGGTCTCGAAAGCCCCCAGGATGGTGCGCCTCTCCGAGGGCAAGGAGGCCACCTCGCCACCCCTCCGGATGAGGTATGGGTCGTTGTGGCCGGCGTTCACGTAGCGAAAGCGCAGGGTGCGCAGGTCCAGCTCCCCGTAGATGATGGTTATGAAGCGGTCTTCCAGGCGGTGGGGGTAAAGGGCGTGGTTGGCCTTGCGCAGGACTTCCAGGGGATCCCGGACTTCCACGGCCTCGGCGCGCACGGCGCTCATGGCCAGGGTGGCCAAAAGCGCCGCCGGGATACCGCTCCCCGCGGCGTCCCCCACCATGACCACCAGCCTCTCCCCGTCCACCCAGAAATCGTACCAGTCGCCGCCCACGATGCGCGCCTGCTCCATGTGGGCCACCACCTTCACCGCCTCGTTCTCCAGGGAGTTCTCGGGAAGCAGGGCGCTCTGGATGCTGGCGGCGATCTCCAGCTCCTTGTCCACCAGGGCCAGGTGCTGCAGTCGTTTCTGCTCCGTGATGTCGCGGAAGACGCAGATGACGTTCTCTATCTGGCGTTTCGGGTTGCGGATGACGGAAAAGGACCCGCTTATCCACACTTTATCCCCGTTCCGCCTCGTGTATTCCATCTCCGGGAGGACGGCCCTCTCTCCGCGGAAGGCGGCCTCTATGGGGCAGTCCAGCATCGAGCAGGACCCTGGCTCCGGGTTTTCCTCGCCGTAGAGGACCTCGTGGACGTGCCGTCCCAGGGCCTCCTCCTGCCGCCAACCGAAAAGCTCCCCGGCAGCGGGGTTGAAAAGGACGATGTTCCTGGAGCGGTCCACCACCATGATGGCCTCAGGGTTGGCGGAGACGATGGCCTCGCTGCGCTCCCTTTCCCTGTAGATGCGCTCGTTGGTCTCCAGCTCCTGTAGCCTGCGCTCCCTTTCCTGGATGCGCTGGCGCAACCCGGCCTGGAAGAAGGCCACCGCCGCCTGGGCAGCGACGACTTTCACCGTCTCCATCTCCTCCGGCTCGAAGGGGCGCGGGGAACGGGAGTTCCCCAGCACCATTACTCCGGCGACCGCTCCCTCCCGGAAGAGGGGTATGACCAGGCAGGACCTGAGGTTGAGGGAGTCCAGGTGGCCACGGTCCACGCGTGGGTCGCTCTCCACCTCGCCCACCACCACCATCTCCCCCCTGCGTACCGCGTGTCGGGTCGCCAGGTCCGCCTGGGAGAGAAGGAGGCGGCTTCCCCTCAGCCGCCGGTTCACCGGGGTGGTCAGGCCGTGGCCTCTCACGAACTCCAGTTCCCCTTCCTCGGGATGGTAGATGAAGAGGATGCATTTCTCCACCTTGGCCACCTCGGCCATCTTGCGCAGGATGACGCTGACCGCCTGGTCGAAGCCCACCGCCGCCGCCGCCTCCTCGGCCAGCTCCTTCATCATCTCCATCTCCCGGGCGCGCCTCCTCTCCAGCTCGAAGAGGCGGGCGTTCTGGATAGCCACGCCCGCCTGGGGGGCGAAGGCGGCCAGGAGGGCCATGTCCAGGCGGTCGTAGGAACGGGGTTCCGAGTCGTAAAGCTCTATCCCCCCCAGGGGCAGGTGGTCCTTGAGGATGGGGCAGGAAAGGGCGGAGCGGATCCTTCCGCCGCGGGCGGGCACGGGAAGGGAGAGGCCGCGCAGCCGGTCGTCGGCGCCGCTTATCGGCGTCCCGGCCTTGAAGGCACGCCCCAGGAGGGAACGCTGGGGGTCCACCCTCCGGCCCTTCGTCCAGGGCGGGGCCAGGCCCATCTGGGCGACCAGGACCAACTCGCCTGCGCCCTCCTGGAGAAGGTAGACCGCTCCCATGGGGGACTGCACGATCCCCGCCGCCACCTCGAGTATCTGGTTCAGCACCACCTCCAGGTCCATGGTGGAGGTGATGGTGCGTCCCACCTCCAGGAGCCCGTGCAACTCCCTGAGCTGGCGGCTCACCATCTCGTCCTTGGTCTCCAGGTAGGAGGCGGAAAGGGCAGCGAGGATCTCGGCGTTCACCTCCCCCGAGGCCTTGAGGAAATCTATCCATTCCTGGGTTCCCAGCTCACCGTCCCGGACGGCGGGTAGGATGCGGTCCCAGATGACGGACTCCACCAAAAAGACCGCCCGCACCAGGTCCCCCAGGGGTATGTTCTGCATGACCCGGCTTCTCCCCACCCGGCGGGCGTATGCGTAGAGCTCGTCGCGACCGGCGCCGCGGCCCACCAGGAAATCGGTGGTACGCCGCATGAGCTCGATGAGCTGCCTGCGGATATCGGCCTTGGCCTCCCCGGAGAGGGCGGCATAGGTGGGGATGTGGCGATCGAAAACCTCCTGTATCTCCTGCACCAGGCCGGCGAGGCGCAGGGAAAGCTTGCCGGCGAAATCGTTGAGCATCGGCCCACCCCGTCTCACCCGCCCCCCGTCGCGCCACGCACGCAACGGGGATCGTTCCTCCACCAGCCCCCGGCACGGAGGTGAAAGAGCCCCTTATCCCTACCTTCTCCCGTGGTCGCAACTTCCGTCCCGCCCGCGTGGGACGTTTTGCCGGGGCCGAGGCACGAGCGGGAACGGCGGGAAGGGAGCTCCGCGGCCCCCTTTCCCCAATCGATGTCTACGAATCGAGTATATGGGGGGCGGAAAACCTCTGTCAAAAACGGGATGACGGGGTGGTGCCTCGATCCTTTCCATCCTAAGAGCGCCGCGGAAAGGTAGGGCATCATGGACCACCTGGGGATTATCGAGAAGAACGGCCACCTAAGCCCGGCTGACGCCAGGCGGGCTCACTACGAGAGCGAGGCGCCTTGAGAGATAATCTTAGGCTTGATTTAAGCCAAAGTTTTGTCCAAGAAACTGGGTGCGGTACACCTGGTGGGCGGATCGACGGGGTACCGCCAGCCCATGCGTGCTCCCTATCCCCGCGGGTGATGGCGCGTGGGGGATGGCAAGGAACGAAACGTGACGCACAACGCCCGCTTGGGAAACGGGCCTTTCCGGGCGGGTAGATCAGCGGGAGGCCGCCTCCTCCTGCATGCTCTTTATCTTCATCAGCTGGGTGCGGTAGGAGCGCTCCATCTCGTCCAGCTTCATGGTGATGTAGACTATGGTCTCCCGCAGGGAGGGGATGAGCACGTGTTCCAGCGCATTCACCCGGCGCCGGGTACGTTCGATCTCCTGGGCCAGCAGGCTCACGTTGTTCTCCACCTCCGCCAGCCTCACCAGGTCCGGGACGAGATCCCGGTAGTTCAGGAGGGCGGCATCCAGGGAGAAGGGGGTGGAGATAAGGCTGTAGCAATCGAACTCCCCCTCCATGCGCACCTCGAAATGGGGCACGCGCACCCCCATGATGTTGGCCCTCTCCACTTCCACCTCCAGTTCCACGGTGGGCACGGAGAGGGACTCCTCCACCTCCTCGGTGATGACCTCGGAACGGGCGATGGCGAAGATGAGATGGGCGTCGGCCAGCCGGGCCTCCACCTCGCGGCGTAGCCTACGGCTTTCCTGGACCAGGGCCATGAACTGCTTCATGAGCTCGTCCAGCTTGTCCTTGAGCAGCTTGTGTCCCCGCTCCGCGATGGCCGCGCGCTTGCGCAGCTTGAGCAGCTCCATGCGGTTGGGGTTCACCTGGATGCGCGCCAATCCATACCTCCGGTCTCCACCTCGGACATGAACAGGGACCGACCCCGATCTATGTTTCCATGTATTTCCTGATGTGTTCCTCCTTGACCCTCTTCAGCTCCGAGCGGGGCAGGATGCGCAGCAGCTCCCACCCGATGGTCAAGGTCTCCTCTATGCTGCGGTCCTCGTACTCCCCCTGGCGGATGAAGCGGTCCTCGAAGGCCTCGCTGAACTGCACGAAGAGCCTGTCCTCCTCGGAGAGGGCCGCCTCGCCCAGGATGACCGCCAGCTCCTTGGCCTCCTTGCCCCGGGCGTAGGCCGAGAAGAGCTGGTTGGAGAGGGGGGAATGGTCTTCCCGGGTCTTGCCCGGGCCGATGCCCTTCTCCTTGAGTCGGGAGAGGGAGGGCAAGACGTCGATGGGCGGGTAGATCCCCCTGCGGTGCAGGTCCCGGGAGAGGATGATCTGTCCCTCGGTGATGTACCCCGTGAGGTCGGGGATGGGATGGGTCTTATCGTCGTCGGGCATGGAGAGCACCGGGATCTGGGTGATGGATCCCTTGGCCTCCTTGATCCTCCCCGCGCGCTCGTAGATGGTGGCCAGGTCGGTGTACAGGTATCCGGGGTACCCCCTCCGCCCGGGGACCTCCTTGCGGGCGGCGGAGATCTCCCGCAGGGCCTCGCAGTAATAGGTCATGTCGATGAGGATGACCAGGACGTGCATGTCCAGGTCGAAGGCCAGGTATTCCGCCGCGGTGAGGGCCATGCGCGGGGTGGCGATGCGCTCGATGGCCGGGTCGTCGGCCAGGTTGATGAAGAGCACAGCCCGCTCCATGGCCGCCGTGGAGCGGAACTCCTGGATGAAGAAATCCGCCTCCTCGAAGGTGATGCCCATGGCGGCGAAGATGACGGCGAACTCCTCCTCCGCTCCCAACACCCCCGCCTGGCGGGCGATCTGGGCGGCGAGGCGGGAATGGGGAAGCCCGGCCCCGGAGAAGATGGGGAGTTTCTGCCCCCGCACCAGGGGGTTGAGGCCGTCGATGGCCGAGATGCCGGTCTGGATGAAGTCGGTGGGGAAGTCGCGGGCATAGGGATTTATTGGGTTACCATTTATATCCAATCTCTTGTCCGGGATGATGCGCGGGCCGTTGTCGATGGGACGTCCCAGGCCGTCGAAGACCCGGCCGAGGATGTCCCGGGATACCGGGAGCTCCAACCCGCGCCCGGTGAAGCGCACCTTGGTCCGGGCGATGTCCAGGCCGCTGGTGGCTTCGAAGGACTGCAAAAGGACCAGGTCCTCCTCCACCTCGAGGACGTTACCCAGCCCCACCGAGCCATCGGGGAATTCCACCTCCACCAGCTCGTTGTACTTGGCCCCCTCCACGCCCTCCAGGAGGATGAGGGGCCCCACGATCTCCTTTACCGTCAGGTATTCCTTGAGCATCTTCTCCGACTCCTTCCCCACGAATATCCCGCCGTCACGCCCCAGGGGGCGTCTTCCTCTCCGCGCTTTCCGCTTCGCATCGACGTTTCTCCCGTGGCGCCCACCGCCCGGGTCACGTCATCCACGACCCAGGCCCGGAACCCCGGGCTCCTTCCTTTCTGCCGCGCCTCCTCTTACCCGTGACCCTTGCGGGCCACCCAAATCCTTTCCCCGCGATCCCGCGCCTGCCAACTGCACCACCGCGCGTACCCGATGCACGGTGGGCTCAGGCCCTCACCTCCGTCGCCTGCCCCGCCAACTGCTCGGCCACCTTCTCCTCCAGGCGGTCGAACCTCTCCAGCTCCTCCTCGGGGATGAACTTGGCCCGGGCGATCTCCTCCTGCACGGGGAGGTCGATGAGCTCCTCGATGGGCCTCCCCTTCTCCAGCTCCCGGGTGGCCAGGTGGTGGTAGGTCATGATCAGCCTGAGCAGCCGGTACTGCTTGCGCAGGGACGTGAAGGCATCCGCATCGTCGAAGGCGTTCTGCTGCAGGAAATCCTCGCGCAGGGACTTGGCCGTCTCCATGATCAGGCGCTCCTGGTCGGAGAGGGCCTCGATGCCGATCAGCCGGACCACCTCCTGGAGCTCCGCCTCCCTCTGCAGGATGCCCATGGCCTCCTCGCGCAGTTCGGCGTAGGCCGGCTCCACCTCCTGCCTCCAGAAGTCCTGCACCTTGTCCAGGTACAGGCTATAGCTGTTCAGCCAGTTGATGGCCGGGAAGTGGCGGGCGAAGGCCAGACGGTCCTCCAGCCCCCAGAAGACCTTGACCACGCGCAGGGTGGCCTGGGTCACCGGCTCGGAGAGGTCCCCTCCCGGAGGGGAGACCGAACCTATGGCGCTTACCGAACCCTCGCGGCGGTCCCTGCCCAGGCATACCACCCTGCCGGCACGCTCGTAGAAGGCGGCCAGGCGGGTGCCCAGGTAGGCTGGGTAACCCTCCTCCCCGGGCATCTCCTCCAGGCGCCCGGATATCTCCCGCAGGGCCTCCGCCCAGCGGGAGGTGGAGTCCGCCTGCAGGGCCACGTGATACCCCATGTCCCGGTAGTACTCGGCGATGGTGATGCCCGTGTACACGGAGGCCTCGCGGGCGGCCACGGGCATGTTGGAGGTGTTGGCGATGAGCACCGTGCGCAGCATGAGGGGCTCCCCGCTGTAAGGGTCGGTGAGCTCGGGGAACTCCAGGAGCACGTCGGTCATCTCGTTCCCCCGCTCGCCGCAGCCCACGAAGACCACGATCTGGGCGTTGGCCCACTTGGCGATGGCGTGCTGGAGGACGGTCTTCCCCGAGCCGAAGGGGCCGGGCACGCAAGCCGTTCCCCCCTTGGAGATGGGGAAGAAGGTGTCCACGATGCGTTGCCCGGTGACCAGGGGCTCGTAGGGGGCCAGCTTCTCCGCGTACAGGCGGGGTCGGCGCACCGGCCATCGTTGCATCATGGTCACGGGGACCTCTCCCCGGGGGGTCTCCACCACGGCCACCACGTCCTCCACGGTGAACTCCCCCTCCTTGATCTCGGAGACCTTGCCCTCCACCCCCACCGGGACCATGATGCGGTGGGTGACCACCTTGGTCTCCGGGACGGTACCCAGGACGTCCCCCGGGCCCACCTCCTCCCCCACCTTCACCATGGGGGTGAAGGCCCACTTTCTCTCGCGGGAGAGGCCGGGTTCCTCCACGCCCCGGGTCACGTAGTTCCCGTACTTGGCCCGGATGACGTCCAGGGGACGTTGCACGCCGTCGTATATGGAGGTCAGAAGGCCCGGCCCCAGCTCCACGCTGAGAGGTTCGCCCGTGGAGATCACCTCGTCCCCCGGGCCCAACCCCGCCGTCTCCTCGTAGACCTGGATGGAGGCCAGGTTGCCCCGCAGTTCGATGATCTCCCCCATGAGGCGGTCCTTGCCCACCTTGACCAGGTCGTACATCTTGGGATCGGGCAGGTCTCTGGCCACCACCAGGGGTCCGGAAACCTTGACCACTACTCCCGCTTCCATCTGGTTCTCCCCTCTTTCCTGCTTACTTCTCCGTCCCTCGTTCATCGGCCCGGAAATATATTTCCAAAATCTACCATTAACCTCATCTCTCCAGGTCGGCGCCCACCGCCTTGACCACGCGTTCCCGCATCCGGGCCACCGCAATCTCCCGGCTCCCGGTCACCGCCGGGATGGCCAGCACCACGGGCAGCCCGCCGTGGGGCGGGAAGCCGGGTACCTCCCGCTCCAGGACCTCGAAGACCGGCTCGGTGACCATGATCACCGCGTACCTGTCCAGGTCCAGCTGGTTCCAGATACGCGGACCGTCTTCGGGAAGGGGGGCCACGAAGGTCTCCACCCCCACCGCCTTGAAGCCCAGCGTGGAGGTCCTCCCCCCGATCATGGCCACCTTCTTTCCCGCCATCCGCGAAGTCCTCCCTCCTGTCTCCTTTACTTCCCGCCTCCCCGTCCGGTTGCCCGTCATACCGCCTTTACTCCAGGTAGGGCTTGCGGATCATCTTCTCCACGGCCTCCGGCGCCAGGTTGTGCAGCTTGGCCATGAGCAGCATGCGCACCATGGTCACCTCGTTCTCCCGCGCCCGCACGAAGGAGAACACCGGCTCCACGCCCACCGATATGCGGCGGCTGGCCCGCAGCATGTCCATGATGTAATCGTCGCTGCGGCGGTCGAAGTCGCTCAGGCTGGGTTTCTCCTCCTCCCCTCCCAAAAGCTCCACGATGCGGGATAAATACCTGGTTCCCTCCAATTTCTTCTTCATCAGCTCGTCCGGGTCGCCATAGAGATCCAAGAGGTATTCCCTCTTTATGTAGCCCCCATCCACCAACGATCTCTCCATGTCCTCCCTGCTCTTTCCCAAATTGCGGGCCCTGAGCAGCGCCTTAAGGTTGGCGAAATCGATGGAAGTGCGAGCGAACTCCTCCAGGAACTCGCTTCCCTCCTGCATGGCGAGGAAGAGCCGGTACCTCAGGTAATACTTGTCCACCAATGTCTCCAGGTCCTGGGGTGAGAGCTCGGTCTCCTCCGCCTCCATGACCAGTTCCTTGTACGGGGAGGGTAGTTCGGCGGGATTCTCCATCCCCCTCTCCAAGGCCTCGACGTCCAGGCTCCCCAGGCGGGGTAAAAGGGCGTCCTTGGGTGTCCCTTCCTTGCGCGCCTTGATGAGGACCTTCAGGTTATGGAAATCATACCGGCAATGGAAGAACTCGAAGAGGACGGAGTCCTTGGGCAGAGCCTCGCGCAAGAACTCGTAGACGTCGTGCAGGTAGTTTATGAGTCCGTCATCCACCTCCCGCGCCGTGGACGCCCCCGCCAGGTAATCCCCCATCTCCACCTCGTCCAGGATGTGCAGCGCGTCCTGGAAATCCGCCTCGATCAATCTGCCCACGTGGTGGGGCATGAGGAGCTTTTTCTCCTGGGCCTTCACCCTTCCAACCGCATGGCCGTATTTGAGGACATCGTGGAACGGCTTAAACACCACTCTGGGCATCATGGAGCCCCGCCGGAGTTTCCCCCGTTCCTCCCCCTCGACTTGGAAGGAACTCCGTTTCCGCAGGGATTTTTTCCTCAAGTCGTGCGCGCGAGACATCTTTTAACTGAAACCACCCTTTACCGCGCCAAAAAGGAGACGGGAAACATCCTCCTCGCTCTCCGCCCATACTCTCTGCAGAACCGCGTCGATGGAAATGTTGATCTCCGTTTTCTCGCCACGCAGGATCACCCCCCGCTCGAAGGGAGCGGTCTCCGCGGCCAACCTCAATTCCCCCCGTTTACCCTGCGACTGTAGCTCCCGGTTCAGTTCCTCCAGCAAGCCGCCGGCCAGCAGGTCCCGGTCGTAGGGGGAGGCCACCACTTCTTCCTCGCCGCTTACCGCGCCCTTCAATACAGCGCCCTTCAGCCATGCCCTGTACTTTTCCCCCGGGAGTTTCAGAAAAGAGCGGGTGACCTCCTCTAAGACCTCCCCGATAAGCTGGTCCTTGGCCGCCAGGAGTCCGATACGGCCCTCCAGGCGTGCCTGGCTGAGTATCTTCAGGCGTTCGCTATCCGCCCGGGAGCGGAAGGAGTTAAGTATGGCTTCTCCCTCGCGGCGAGCCTCGGCTTCTCCCGCCTCCCTTATGCGCTCGGCCTCGGCCTCGGCCTCGGCCACGATCCTGCGTCCTTCCTCCCGGGCATCGTTCTCGATCTTCTCCAGCAACTTTTCCAAGGACATATCGCTCTCCTGGTACGGGAATCATATTCCCAGCGAAGTGTACAGAGGACGGATGACCACGAACAAGTAGATGATGGTGACGATCAGGGAAAGCACGGCATAAGTCTCCACGAGGGCGGGTAGAACCAGCGCCCGACCCATCTCCTCGCGCCGCTTGGCCACCATCGGAGCTGCCCCTACGGAGGTAAGGCCCTGATAAATGGCGGAGATACAACAGACAAAGGCCACCGGCAGGCAGGCAAAGAAGATCTGGAATCCGACCCATCCCGGCAAAGCCTCCCAGCCTGAACTGGGCTTCATGACGAAGGCCACCAGGACCCCGGTGATGAACCCGTAAATCCCCTGGGTACCAGGTATGACCACCAGGGGGAGCAGGGGACCGAATAGGTCCGGCATATCGGTGAGGATACCCCCGGCCACGTTAGCGATGTAGGTGATGCCCATGGAGGAGCCCGACCCTCCCCCGATCACCGCCAGCGCGGCCCCCAACAGCGCCCAGTGTACCCCGGACAACCCACCGAAAGTCGCGTTCATTCCTGACCTCCTTTAGCGATCGTCTATAACCACTCTGTTCGTACGGAGGGCGAAGGGTTGGAAGGGCTCCCCTCCATCCTCGTAGAATTTCCCGAAGAACTCCACGTACTGCAGCCTCAGGGGATGGACGAATGCCCCCAGCAGGTTGATGAGCAGGTTGAAGATGTGCCCGCCCACCAGGATGAGGATCATGAGGACGATTCCCAATACCGGGATTCCCAGGATCATCCCGGCCATGCGGTTGACAACGCTCCCGATGGCCACCGTGGCCATGCCCAGGGCGTAGAGACGCAGGTAGGAGGCCACGTCGCCGATGGTCCCCCCGAACAAGCCGTACAGGTTGTACAGCCCGCCGAAGAACTTCCCTAGAATGCTCTTGCTGGAGATGTTGGAGAGCAGGACCACCCCTGCCGCCCCCGCTGCCAAGAGGATCATACCCGCGGTCTTCACCACAGGCACATTGACGCCCGCCCCCAGGGCTAGCACCGCCAATCCCAGCCACATTATTAGGGTGGTCCCCTGCTCGCAGAAGCCCGCCCATACCGAGTTATAGCGCATATTATCGTACATCTCGATGGCCACCCCCAGGGATATGTGGATAAGTCCCAGGGCGGCGCAGAAGAGCATCATGGGGATGGGGTTCAGTAGAACGTCGAGGGATCCAGGGAATTTAAGGAAACCGGGAAGGGAGTCCCCCTCGATGCCGAAATACCCCCGGGTGAAGATCCCCGCCAGGATGGCAGCGAAGCCGCAGTATATCATGAGGCGGAGGAATCGCTCCACCGCCGCCGAGAGGTCCAGTTTTCTCCGGGCCCACCAGGCGGCGAGGGCGATGATGGCACCGTAGCCCACGTCCCCGATGCACATGCCGAAAAAGAGGACGAAGAAGGGGGCCACGAAGGGCGTGGGGTCGGTCTCCGCGTGGTTGGGAAGGCCGAAGAGGTTGATAAGGGTCTCCGCAGGCTTGATCCTCTTCCGGTTCAGGAGGAGGGTAGGGGGGGCGTCCTCTTCGCCCGGGGGAGAAAGGGAGATGTCCAGTTCCTCCCCCAGATCCTCCAGGGCCTGCACGAGTTCCTCCTGCCTCGATTCCTCCACCCATCCTTCCACGGCCACCACGCGTTCCGTGTGGAGGAAGTTCTCCTTCACTTCCTCCTTCAATAGGAGGTTGCGCAGGTAATCGTTCAAGGCCAGGAGCTTGGGTTTCAGGGGAAGTTTTTCCCTGACCCTCCGTTCCAGTTCACTCTTTTCGGCCTCTTCCTCGCGCAGGCGCTCTTCGAGCCGGGCTATCTCATCCCGGGGGGTACCCTCCATGCCTGCGAATTGCACTTGTTCCAGGTTATACTTCTGTACCAGGTCCTGGTACCCGTCCAGGCATTCCCTGTGGACCAGCACCGCCAGGTACATGCGCTCGCCCTCCCGGTGCAGTTCCTCCCAAGTGGAGAAGGGGCAAGCGGCCTCCATGTCCTCCGACCAGTCCCGGTGAAAGGGAACGCCCATGATCACCAGCCTGGCCTCGCACCAGCGAAGTTCCCGCAGTTGCCCCAACGGATAGTCGAGCTCCCGCCAGTGGCGAAGGGCATCCAGGGTGCGCTTCGTCTCCGATATACGGCTTTCGACATGGCGGAGCTGAACGTCCACCTCCTCCAGCTCCCGGTAAACCGACTCCAGGTCCACCTCCCTTTCCACCTCCAGGAACTCCCGGTAGGTGAGGTGGATCCTCTCCTGCAAGAAGCCGGAGAGGAGGCCGCCTTTTTTCTCCTCGAAACGTTCCAGGAATTCGATGAGGAAATCGGACCGGGAAAGCGCCAGCCGGATGTCGCGGACTTCCAGAGCGCAGGGTTGCGCCAGCTCCTTTATCTCGCTGTCCTCCTCCAGCGCGGAGGAGAGATCCACCACATGCACGGCCCCCAGCTCGTAGAGGCGCTCGATCAGCTCCTCCCTTTTATCGCGAGGAGCCAGTATGGCGGTCTTGGACATCCTGGCGATGGGCATCGTTCACCCCTGGGCACAACGCGAAAAAAGGAGGCCTATCCGGCCTCCTCCATTTTCCCCAGCAGCAAGGCTACCGCTTCTCCCAATCTCTCCCGGGCGGTGGCCACCAGCCTCTCCCGCTTCTCCGAGTACTGGCGGCGGATCTCCTCCGCCTCCCGCCTTGCATCCTCCAGCCTGCGCTCCAGTTCCTGTTCCCCGGCAAGGCGAGCCCTCTTCCTTTCTTCTTCCTTGTAAGCCTCCGCTTTTTCACGGGCCTTTCGCAGCAGCTCCTCGGCCTCGCTCCGGGAAGAGGAGAGGATCTCGGCGGCACGGTCCTCGGCTTCCTTGACCTTCTTGAGCTTCTCCGCCGTGGTCTGCATGTCCAGTGTCCTTTCCCCTCCGGGGCGGGCATGATAAACGGCGCCCGCTTTTCCGCATAATATCCGTGCTCCTGGCAGGCGATATTTCAGATTCACGTAATTTTATTTTCGGAGGTCCAAAAAAATTATTTTGGACCACCCCCATCTTACTTCTTATCCCTTCCAATGACAAGGTCCGTATCGACATTTGGGGAAAAAATCGATCCTTCGGTCGAATGGCCAATGCACCTTTCGGCAGAGTGGTCAATGCAACGGCCACCTCTCGTATCAGCCTTACCCTCGACCTCGCATCACCACTTCCGAAGATGCTCCCGGCCTATGCCGGGTAGCACGAAGACGGCATCGGGGAAACGAAGGTGGTTCCATCCCATCCGGGCCTGTGCCTGCCTCCACAAGCAGAACGAACAAGGGTCCGCTCCCACCAGGCCCTCCGGGAACCCAGGGGATGCGGCGCCTGGTGGGGAGGGGGGTTTTCAGCCGAGGCCCAGGATCCTCCTCAGCTCCTCCGCTTTCTCCGCCTCGGATATGAAGAGCACCTTGTCCCCCTCCCGGAGGACCAGGTCCCCGCGGGGTATGAGCAGATGGCGGTCGCGCAGGACGGTGGCCACCAGGGTCTGCGGCGGAAGGTTCAGCTCCCCTATGCTCTTTCCCACCACCTCGCTCCCCGCCTCCAGCACCACCTCCTCCACGGCCAGGTTCTCGCGGCGCAGCTTGAGGAGGGTGACCATGTCCCCCAGGGAGATCTCCTCCTGCACCAGGTGCACGATGATGGAGGCGCTGCAGATGGCCTCGTCCACGCCCCAGTCGGAGGTGAAGAGCCACTCGTTCTTGGGGTTGTTCACCCGCGCGAAGACCAGGGGCACGCCGTACTCGAACTTGGCCAGGTAGGAGATGACCAGGTTGTCCTCGTCGTCCCCGGTGACCGCGGCCACCACGTCCGCCCCGGCCATCCTGGCCGCGTCCAGTATCTTGGGCTCACAGGCGTCCCCGTGGATGATGGCCGCTTCCGGAAAAGCCTCGCGCAGCTCCTTGACCCGCTCCAGCCTCTTCTCCACCACCACCACCTGGTGGTCGCCGCGCAGGGCTTCCAGGAGATACCTGCCCACCATCCCTCCGCCCAGTACGATGATGCGCATCCCCGTCCTCCTCACCTCAAACCCAAGAGCCTCTCCAGCTTGGACTGGCTCTCCTTGGCCACGGCCATGTAAAGGATATCCCCTTCGCGCAACACCGTCCCGGGGATAGCCAGGCGGGCACTTCCCTCGCGGACCACGGTCACCACCTGGACCTCGCCGGGCACGTTGAGGTCGGCCGCCTTCCTTCCCGCCAGGTGCAGGGGCAGGTCCAGCCTCACCAGGTCCACCTCCCCGCTCCCGAACTGGAACTCGCTGTCCAGCTCCCCGTGGGATATGAAGCTCAGGATGCGGTGGCCGGCCCAGGCCACGGTGGCCACGGTGGGGATCTTCAGCCGGCGGTAGATCTCCGCCCGGCGGGGGTCGTAGATGCGGGTTATGACGCGCGGTACGCGGAAGTATTCCTTGGCCAGCCGGGCGCTGACGATGTTGCTGTTGTCGCCGCTGGTCACCGAGGCGAAGGCGTCCGCCCTCTCGATGCCCGCCTCGATCAGCGCGTCGCGGTCGAAGACCACTCCCTTCACCTTCTTGCCCGCGAACCCCTCCCACAGGTTCTCGAAGGCCTGCGGGTCCTTGTCGATGACCGCCACGGTATGGCCTTCCCTCTCCAGCATGTAGGCCAGGTAGGACCCCACCCGGCCGCACCCGCCTATGACCACGTGCATCTCCTCACCCCCGCACCAACGATTCTTCAGCCCTCCAGTTGGAGCTCATGGGAATCGGTCCGCTCATTGCCATTTCCTGCCACAACAACATTTTGCGGTTGACTTTTGGCCTCTCCGCGCCGGCCTGTCGGCCCATGCTCGTGTCCAGCGCCTGTCCCACTCTGGAAGAGGCTCCCGGCCGGCGCGGCCGGAGGCGAAACATCCCCTCTCGATAGTAGCATCCGCGAAACCCTCCGTGCATTCGCGCTACACCCACTTCGGCATCCAGGTACGTCACCCCTCTCCGCGTCGATCATCCCGTCGCTTCCCCAAATCCCCTTCCATTAAGTCAAGGCCTCCTGATCGGCTCGCATACCTTCCGGTTTCGGTCATCTCACGGCAACCCCGCCGGCGAGTCCTCGACCTCCGCATGTAAACCCCTTCTCCCCGCGCTCCCACCCTCCGTGAAGGCGCTCCTTCCCCCACCTCCCGGTCAACCCTCGTCTCCCTTCTTCCTCCTGCGCAGGTAGGCGCGCACCAGGGCCTTCCTCGCCTCATCCGCCAGGAGGCAGGTGGGGATGAAGGGCACCAGGAAGAGCCAGTCCTTGAAGGCAATGGGCGCGGTCTCGAAGATGCGGTTCAGGAAGGGCACGTAGACGATGAGCACCTGCAAGGAGACCTCGGTGGCGATCCCCAGGAGGTAGAGGCGGTTGGTGTGGAAGCCCACCCGGAAGATGGATTCCCGCGTGGTGCGGCAGGCGAACCCGTTGCCGATCTGGGTCATGACGATGCCGGTGAGGGACATGGTGGTGGCTTTCACGTAGGTGAGGGGTTGAGCCTCCTTCACCGCATGCAGGTCGGCCCCCCACTTCCAGCCGAACATGTACAGGTAACCCAGCATGCACACCAGGGCCTCCAGGGGGCCCAGGAATCCATAGGCACGGAGCAGCACCCGAAGATTGAGCAACCTCTCCTCCATAGGCCTCGGGGGGCGTTCCATGATCCCCGGTTCCGGGGCCTCCGTACCCAGGGCCAGGGCGGGCAAAAGGTCGGTCCCCAGGTCCACGGCCAGGATCTGGATGATGGTGAGGGGCAGGGGGATATTGAAGATGACCATGAGGATGAAGGGGACGATCTCCGGTATGTTGGAGGCCAGGATGTAGGTGATGAAACGGCGGATGTTGTCGAAGATGGCCCTCCCCTCCTCCACGGCGGCCACGATGGAGGCGAAGTTGTCGTCGATGAGGATCATGTCCGCCGCCTCCTTGGCCACGTCCGTTCCCGCCCGGCCCATGGCGATACCTATGTCCGCGGTCTTCAACGCCGGGGCGTCGTTCACCCCGTCCCCGGTCATGGCCACCACGTGGCCCATGTCCTTGAGCGCCTGGGCGATGCGCATCTTGTGTTCCGGGGCCACGCGGGCGAAGAGCACCTCTTCCTCCGCGAGACGCCTCTTCAGCTCCTCGTCGCTCATCTCCTCCAGCTCCGCCCCGGTGATGATGGCCGGCTGCCCCTGCACCATGCCGATGCGCCGGGCGATGGACTCCGCGGTCAGGCCGTAATCGCCGGTGATCATGATCACCCGTATCCCCGCCGTGCGGCACTTGCGTATGGCCTCCTCCACCTCGGGGCGCGGGGGGTCCATCATGGCCGCCAGCCCCACGAAGGTGAGTTCTGTCTCCGTGTTCTCCACCTCGTAGCGGGCGAGATCGGGGGGCATCTCCCGTACGGCCAGGGCGAGGACGCGGAGGGCGGAACGGGCGTAGCGGTCGTTGACCCCCATGATGCGGTCGCGGTCCTCGGGCCGCATTTCCCGTATTCCCTCCGGGGTGAGGATGCGGGTGCACCTGTGCACTACTTCACCCGGGGCACCCTTCACGTAGGCCTTCCTCGTCCCTCCCTCCTCGCAGACCACGGTCATCATCTTGCGGGAGGAGTCGAAGGGAAGCTCCACCACCCGCGGGTGCTCCTCGCCCACCCTCTTGGGGTCCAGGCCCCCCTTCATCCCCAGCACCACCAGGGCGCCTTCCGTGGGGTCCCCGATAATGCGCCACCGGTCGTCCTCCCGCACCAGGCGGGAGTTGTTGCACAGGAGGGAGACCAGAAGGGGTTCCCTCAACCCCTCCATCTCCTCCGCCGAGAGGCGCTTCCGGCCATTGCCCTTTCCGCCCTTCCCCTTTCGATCGCCGTTGCGCTTGAGGAACTCGCCCTCCGGCGCGTAGCCCACCCCGCTGACCTCCACCTCCATCCAGGGTACCCAGAGAGAGCGGACGGTCATCTCGTTCTGGGTCAGGGTCCCCGTCTTGTCCGTGCAGATGACCGTGGTGGAACCCAGGGTCTCCACGCTGGAGAGCTTCTTCACCAGGGCGTTTCGCCGGGCCATGCGCTGGGTGGCCATGGCCAGGGCCAGGGTTACCGTGGGAAGCAGGCCTTCCGGCACGTTGGCCACGATGATGCCGATGGCGAAGATCAGGTTCTCGGTGAAGGGGAGTTTCACCACGTACTGGCCCAGGAGGAAGAAGACCACCCCCAGGCTCACGGCCAGAACGGCCACGAACTTGGTGATGCGCTTCATCTGGGTCTGGATGGGAGATTCTTCCTCCTCTACGGTCTGGGTGAGCTGGGCTATCTTGCCGAACTCGGTGTCCATCCCCGTGGCGTAGACCACCGCCCTGCCGGTGCCTATGGTCACCGTGGTCCCCATGAAGACCAGGTTGAGGACGTCTCCCAGGGAAAGCCCTTCCTCGATGACCGCCGCCGCGGAGCGGCGCACCGGCTCGGATTCCCCGGTGAGGGCGGAGTTGTTGGTGCGCATGTCCGCGCTGGCCACCAGGCGGGCGTCGGCGGACACGTGGTCGCCCTCCCTGAGGATCATCAGGTCGCCGGGCACCAGCCGGGTGGCCTCGATCTGCTTCTCCTCGCCGTCCCGGATGACCGTGGCCATGGGGGGGAGCAGCCTCTTCAGGGCCTCGGTGGCCTTCTCCGCCTTGTATTCCTGGATGAAGGTGAAGACGGCGTTGACCACGATGACCCCGATGATGGCCCAGGCCAGGGGAGCCTGGTCGGCGATGAAGGCCAATACCGCGCCCACCCACAACAGGATGGCGAAGAAGTTGGTGAAGTGGGATAGAAGTTTTTTCCACAGGGGGGTGCCGCGTATCTCTTGTATCTGGTTGGGGCCGTATTCCTCCAGGCGCCGGGCGGCTTCTTCCTCGCTCAGCCCCTGCGGGGTGGTGCCCAGCGCCGCGTAGACTTCCTCCGGGTTAAGACGGTAGATCTCGGCGATGTCTTTCATCCCCTAACCTTCTCGCCCACCACGGGCCTCGCTTCCCTCACCCGGGACGGGGGCCAAACCGACCCATGATCATGGAAAAGGATACTAAACGTGGCGGCATCACGTGTCAACCTGGAGAGAGGCCGCCCTTTCTTCCCCTCTTTCCGTCATTTAGCGGGGCCACAGTTCGGCTCGGCGGCCTCTTCCCGCCCCCTGGAGCCTCCGGGGAAGGACGGAAGGGCGGGGGTGCGGCGGGTATCCCCCTTTTTATTCCGTTAACCGCGGCCACAGTTCGGCTCGGTGACCTCTTCCCGCCCCCTGGAGCCTCCGGGGAAGGACGGAAGGGCGGGGGTGCGGCGGGTATCCCCCTTCCCGGGCGCCGTCGGCGCATGGGGTACCCTTCTCCACGTGTACCCGGAGGGTAAGCGCCGGCCTCCTGCCACCGCGGGCTTAAGGGCTCAAGGAGTGCCCTCGGCTCCCAGAGTACCTGCCTCTCCTCCACCGCCCTCGCGAAGCCAGCGGGAATATCCGGCCAGCTTGCCGGCCACGCGCACCGCCCTCTCCGGGGTGGAGGCGGTGAAGACCCCGGAGTCGCGCATGCGGAAGGAGGCGGAGCGCTCCCCCTCGTTGACGGCCACGGCGATGATGGGTTTCCCCTCTTCCCTCATCAGGCGCTTGATGCGGCGCACCACGGCCAGGTCCGTCCACTGCAGGGTCTCCGTGGGATCGATGCCCCCACTACCCTCCCGGGTGCGTCCCCCGTGCTTGCGCAGCGACTCGCGGAAGCCCTTCCAGATGGAGAGCTGGAAAAAGGGGAGGAGGCGGGTGCGGCGGAAGAGCATGTTCAGGAAGGGGCGCACCGCGGTCTTGAACATGTTCTCCAGCCAGAAGTCCCGTCCCATGAGGGTGCCCATGCTGATGACCATGTCCACCTCCGGGCAGCGGGCCAGGGCATCGATGACCCGGAAGTGGTTGGAGCGCTGCACGTTGCCCACGATGTCCACCGGGTTGCGGCGGCTCCAGAAGGCGGGGAGGTAGCGGTCCAGCTCCTCTATCACTTCCCCCGGGAGGACGGCCATCTCCAGGCCCTCGCGGTCGAAGTAGTCGGCGGCGGCCACTCCCCATCCTCCGCCCAGGGTCATCACCGCCGTCCGCGAACCCCGCGGGACGGGGAGGGAGGAGAAGGCGGCGGCCAGGTCCACCAGCTCCTCGGTGGTCTCCGCCTCGATGATCCCCGCCTGCTCCATGGCCCCCCGGAAGAGCTCGTAGGGTCCGGCCAGGGAACCGGAGTGGGAGAGGACCGCCCTCTGCCCCTGGCGGCCCTTTCCCGCCTTGAGGGCGATCACCGGTTTGCGGGGGGTTATGCGGCGGGCGACTTCCAGGAATTTCCTCCCATCCTTCACCCCCTCGATGTACAGGATGATGGTCTCCGTCTCCGGGTCCTCCCCCAGGTATTCCAGCCAGTCGCTGATGTCCGTGTTGGCGGCGTTGCCGCTGCCGATGAAGCGGCTGAAGCCCACCCCCTTGCGGTACCCCCAGGTCATGAGCTGCACCCCCAGGTTCCCGCTCTGGGAGACGAAACCCACCCCTCCTTTGAGGGGAAATACCGGGGCGCCCAGGCAGCACAGGGAGCTGGTCTTGCTGTAAATGCCCATGGTGTTGGGGCCCACGATGGTGATCCCCGCCCGGTTGGCGATGTCCGCCACCCGCCGCTCCAGGCGGGCTCCCTCCTCGCCCACCTCGCTGAAGTTGGAGGAGACGATGACCGCGTTCTTCACCCCCTTCTCCGCCGCGTCGGCGAGGACGTCGGCCACCTTGCGGGCCGGGATGGCCACCACCACCAGGTCGATCTCCTCCTCTATGTCCTTAAGAGAGGGATAGGCGGGGAAGCCCAGGACCCGTTTCTCCCTGGGGTTGACCATGAAGAGCTTGCCCCGGTAACCTCCCCCGATGATGTTCATAGGCATGTTGAAGCCCCATTTTCCGGGCAGGTTGGAGGCCCCCACCACGGCGATGGAGCGGGGGTTGAAGAGCCTCTCGAAATCCCTGTGCATTGCGCTCACTTTCCGGCCGCCTTTCTCCGATCCTCCTCTCTTCGTCCCCTACGATTATTGTTTTCAGATTATAACCGCTCTTCCCGCCGCGTTGAACCGCCCGGGGGAAGGGTTTCCGGACCAGCACGCAAGCGCGCCGAGGTCAAGGCGGGGAAAGGAACTCCCTGATCATCCCGCATACTTCCCCGGGGTATTCGGGATCGGGGCGATAACCGCTCTTCCCGCCGCGTTGAACCGCCCGGGGGAAGGGTTTCCGGACCAGCACGCAAGCGCGCCGAGGTCAAGGCGGGGAAAGGAACTCCCTGATCATCCCGCATACTTCCCCGGGGTATTCGTAATTGGGACAGTGGCCGCAGTCGGGTATTACGCGGAGGCGCGCACCGGGAAGGGAGTCCCGAAGGCGTTCCGCCTCGGAGAGCCTGACCGAGCGGTCCTCCTCCCCGTGAATCAAGAGCGCGGGCGCTCGCACCCGTTCAAGCTCATCCCCCAGGTCCAGGTGCCTCAGCATCCGGGTGGTCTCCAGGAAGGCCCTCCTGTCCAGGCTGCAGGCCCGGGCCACCGCATTGCGCAGCCATTCCGAAGGCAGCCTCTCGGGGTGGCGCACCGTGGAGCGGATGGCCGCGGCCACGATCCTCGGCCCCCAGAAGCGGTGGACCAGCCCGAGAGCCCACTCCAGGACGGGGAGCCGGGCCGGCCAGGAGATGGAACGGGTGCGCGCCGGGGTATCGATGAGCACCAGTGCGGAGACCCGATGCGGATAGCGCGCCGCGTAATGCAAGGCTATGCTCCCGCCCATGGAGTGTCCCACGGGGATGAAATGAGGGATATCGAGCGCCTCGCGCAGCTCCTCCAGGAAGCGGGAGAATCCCTCCAGGTCGAAGGAGAAAGCGGCGGGAACGCCCGAGCCGCCGTGCCCGGGAAGGTCCGGGGCCACCACCCGGAAATCCCGGGCCAGCTCCGGGATCATGAGATCCCAGAGGGCCCCCGATCCTATCCAGCCGTGGAGCAGGACGAGCGCATCGCCCCTGCCCTCGTCGACATAACTGATCGTGGCGCCGTCCAGGACGATCCGGGGCAAGAAACCACCTCCCTCACCGGGTCCGCCATGGGACGAGGGCCTCGTAACGGCATCGGGAAAAGGATACCACGGGGTGCGGGGGCGGGGCTCACCGGCCGGAAGCCTCGGCTTGCGAAGTCGCCTGGTCCGACATTACTCCCCCCGCCGCCTTACCGCCCGGGCAGCGCCAACCGGTATGACCACCTTACCGGACCTGTCGGCAAACGTGGGGCTCCAAGCGGGTCCTTTTCAAGGGCCGTGGTTCTCTGGAACGAGGAAGTGGTCCGCCGCTGTGGGCGGACGGGAAGCTCCAGGCGAGTCCTCTCCCATCGACACTACGGACGGGGAAACCCCGAACCACCCAACCCACGCCGCCGGCTGGGTGTGGAAAAGACGTTCCCCGGCCTCGCGAGGCATGGAAACCGAGCGCCGCGTTTAGGCGGTGAGGGCACGGGGCCAGCAATTCTTGCCATCTCGTTCCCATGGGCGCTTATAAGGTTGAAAAACACGTAAGGCCACCTGCCGTCCTGGTATAACGTGGTAAAAATGGAGGGGGGTTGTCCCCTTGCGGGATTCCATATTCTTTCCGCAGGCGCTTCCAAGGTCCAAGCGATGAAGGGGCCACCCTGCCCTCCTGGCAAAACAAGGAAAGACAGGATGCAGGGGGTGGCCTCCCCGGCGGGACCCTTTGACCTCGCCTCAATAGTTTAATATATTAATTATTAAACCTTAAAACTATTATCCAGGCACCGGGCGCGAGGAAGAGGGGGAAGCCGATGCAAAAGGGAGCTCGGGATGCGGGGGCCAGTTCTCCCCGGGGGCTCGAGGACCACATCTTGAACGCCTCCCGCATCATGGTCAACATCCTGGCCGAGTCCCTCCTCCAGGAAGGAGAGGAACAGATCACCGTGCCCCAGTTCCGGGTGTTGGACATGATCCATAACCGTATCGACAAACCGGCCCAGATCGCCCGCATGCTGGGCATAACCCCCTCCGCGGTCACCTCCCTCCTGGAGCGCCTCGAGGAGAGGGGCCTCCTCCGGCGTATGCCCGGGAGAAAGGACCGGCGCCGCGTTGAGCTCGTCCTTACCCCCATGGGCGAGCGCCTGGTGCGCAAGGTCAACGCCCGCCGCGAGAAGTACCTGGAGGCCGTCCTCGAGCGCATGAACGGCGAGGCGCGCCGAGGGTTGGAGAGATCCCTGCGGGAATTTGTCTCCGCCTACATGAGGATGAAGGAGGGAGGCTGACCGCCGTGCTCAAGGACGTCATTCCGGAAAGCCCCCACTTCCTGGTCACCATGGTCGGCCTGGCCCTTCTCCTGGGATGGGGCGCGGGCCTCCTGTGCCGGAGGCTGAAGGTGCCCATGGTGGTGGGGTATATCCTGGTGGGCATCCTCATGGGCAAGTCCATCCTGGGGATCTTCAACGACGACAACTTCGGCGGGCTGGTCTACTTCACCTACCTGGCCCTGGCCTGCATCGGGTTCGACATCGGTGGGGAGCTGGCCTTCCGCAAGCTCCGGCACCTGGGGAACACCATCCTCTGGATCTCCATCCTGGAATCCTTGGGGGCTACCGTGCTGGTGACCCTGGTCCTTTATCTATATACTCGCGACCTCCCCCTGGCCCTGGTCTTCGGGGCCTTGGCCTCGGCGACGGCCCCGGCGGCCACCGTGGACGTGTTGCGGGAATACCAGGCCTCGGGTCCCCTGACCACCACCGTCTTCGCCGTGGTGGGCATCGACGACGGCATCGCCATCATCATCTACGCCTTCGCCATCTTCCTGGCCAAGTTCCTGCTCACCGGGAGCGAGGTGCACGTCGCCGAGGCCGTGCTGCGCCCCTTCGGGGAGATCCTGGGGGCGTTGGCCCTGGGGATGGCGATAGGGCTGACCTTCCTATTCCTGGTGCGCAATTACACCGCCCGGCGGGGGCTCCTGGTTCTCACCCTGGGAGCCATCGTCCTCACCACCGGCCTGGCCAACGCCCTGCATTTCTCCTTGATCCTGGCTAACATGGCCATGGGTATGGCGGTGGTCAACCTCACCCGGTGGCGCCGGGAAGACCTATTCGAGATCATGCGGGGGATAACCCAGCCCCTCTTCGTCATCTTCTTCGTGGTGGTCGGCTCGCAGCTCATGGCCGGAAAGCTCCTCCAGCTGGGCTGGATAGGGCTCCTGTACATCGCGTTCCGCTCCCTGGGGAAGCAGGCGGGGGCCTCCCTTGGAGGGATGGTCTCCAGGGCTCCGGAAACCGTCCGTAAATACCTTGGCTTATGCCTCTTCTCCCAGGCCGGGGTGGCCATAGGCCTCTCCATCCAGACCATGCTCGAGCTGGGAGGAGGCAGCTTCGGGACCGCGGGAGTGGAGCTGGGGACCAAAGCCATCAGCGTCATCGCCGCCACCACCCTTTTCTTCCAGCTCATCGGCCCCCCATGCACCCGGTATGCCATCATCAAGGCGGGAGAGGCCAGGGTCTGAGCGGAAGACGGGCGAGGGGCCAGGGTTTGAGCGAAAAGAGGTGAGGCGCGTGGGGGAAGAAAGATATCCTTACTTGGAGGGGAAGGTAGAGGACGTGATGAGCCGGGAACCCATCTGCGTCCGTAAGGACGACAGCCTGGAGAGGCTGGTGGAGATGTTCAAGACCTACAAGTTCCACGGCCTGCCCGTCCTGGACGAGGGAGGCCGGCTGGTGGGGGTGGTCAGGGACACGGACATCACCTCCATCTTCGCCCGAAGGGACCCCGCCAGCCGCCTTTACCAAAAGGTGGAGGACGTGATGCAAAAGCCGCCCCCGACCATCGGGCTCAAGGATTCCATCCAGAACGCCATCATGAAGATGTTCAGGGACCAGAGCCGCTTCCTGGTGGTCACAGACGAGGAGAACAAGATGGTGGGGGTGGTCACCCGCATAGACCTCATCGGTGGGATACGCTTCCACGACCCGGAGGGTGACGAGAAACCCGGCGCGGAGGGCCCAGGCGGCGCGGAGGGCTGAGGGCGCATCCCAGGCCTCCCGGCGGGTATCCGATCGATGGGTGGCTTAAACCCTCGCGGCGCCCGCAATCCAGGCCATGCGGGGGTAGAGTGTAAAGCCCGCCGCGGGCGAGGGTCAAGAAACGAGGACAGGAATACCGCTACCCCGCCACGGTGGGCATCCGTTGGCCATGACGGTCCTTCAACGACTGGACGGAGGGAAACCCCCTCAAGGGCAGTTGCCAATCCCTGCCTGGGAGGAAAAGGAAAGCCTTGCTTGAGAGGGACAAGGAAAGCCGAAGGCCGGGATTGACCCGGCTCGGCTTGCGTTTCTCTCCATCCGGTCCTCTTCGACCATCCCGGGATCCGGGCGGGTCACTTCTTCTCCAGTTCCTCGATGCGCCTGCGCACGGCGTCCAGCTGCCGGGAGAGGAAGTCGGCCCTGGACTTCAGGAACTCCAGCTCCTGCTCCGGTCCTCCCGCGAAAGCGGCCCCGGGCCCGAACCCCGCTGCCGCGCCCGCTTGCCAGGCCTGGGCCGCCTGGGGCGTCGGCCACCTGCCGGTCATCAGGTACTCGGCGCAGGGCCCCACGCCGCTGGGGCTCCTTCCCGCCCAGCCGGGGCTGTAACCGAACCGCATCCACCCCGGGAGTCCCGTCAAACGGTACATGTTACGGCAACCGTAACCCGGCATTCCGCTCACCTCCTTTCCTCGGCCTTAAGCGCACCTCCCGCGGTGCCCTTACTTTCCGGTTTATCATCCCTTTTCCCAACTTGGATGATAACATATTAATGGGCATATGTCTATAAATATGTCTCCCTGGATGTTCAAGCCGTACCCCGTAAGATCCCCGACAGGGAAGTCTCCTCGTCGTGGGACGGTGAAGGGAAATGAAAGGTATTCCCTTCCGCCGCAACCCGGGGATTCGCTCTGGGGAAAGGCGAGGCCCGACGCCCCCTACGAGATTACCGCGTCGGGCTGCAGGGACGTAGGCCGCGCACCAGGACTTAGCGCAGTCAGGCACCCTCCAGCAAAACAGGAAGCCTGTCCTGCATGCCTCCATGCCAAAAGCGGACCGGACATCCTGACTCTTCCTCTCAATGTGCGGGGGTCATATGCCCGACCCCTTTTGGCCACCCCACCACGGTGGGGGAATCCGTCCCGCGCCCCTTCCGTTCCAGCAGGCGCTCTCGGGGTCGGCAAAGGTCGAAAGACAGCCCGGAAGCATGGTGCCCGGGGAACCCTGGATTGGTATAATCATCCTGTTCGAGTCCGGTGAATGCCGAAAGGAGCCCGAGTTGGAGGATCATTTTCTGCGTGAATTCCTCAATCACCTGGAGGAGGGCCTGCGGGAGGAAGCCCGGGACCTCTTCAGGCCGGAGAGGTTCGACCGCGAGCAGTATATTTTCATCGATCAGGACGAGGCCACCCACCTCTACGTGGTGGAGGAAGGCACCGTGGAGGCCAACATCATCCACGGGGACGGGAGGTTGTACATCCTTAACTTCCTATACCCCGGGGACCTCTTCGGCGAGGGGGCCCTCTACGAGGATGGCATCTACTCCTATTCCGCGGTGGCCCGCGAGGATTCCCGCGTGTGGAGAATAAGCTGGGACGACCTGCAGTGGCTGGCCTCCCGGGACCCCCTCTTCGCCCTCTACCTCACCCGCCGGGTGGTCATGAAGCTCGACCAGGCCTACTACAAGGAACGCTGCATCGCCGGGGAAAAGGTGGAGAAGCGCATCGCCTGCGTCCTCCTCAAGATGGTGGACGAGGTGGGGATAACCGACAAGTGCGGACTGGTCATCAACACCCCCCTCACCAACCGGGACATCGCCGGCCTGGTGGGTTCCACCGAGGAGACCGTCTCCCGGGTCATGAGCCGGCTGAAGAAATCGGAGATCATCGCCTCCGAGGGCAAGCTCCTGGTGGTCAGGGACAAGGAAGCCCTGCTCCGATACTTCGACGGCCTGTCCTAGCGGCCCGACCGGACCAGGAGCGCCAGGCACCCGGACGACCTTCCATGTGGACCGGGGATTCCGCCGTAGGCCATCCGCCCATGACCCGTTTACTCCACGCCCTTTCCATGGTCGCTTCACCGAGGGGAGAGTACCTCCATGTCCTGGAGGAGCACCGGGTGGCCTACGGGAACATCCGCGAGCGGCCGCCTGCCCCATCTTCCATGGCCTATCCGGCCTTCGCCCAAGGACGGGAGGGGGCCGAGGGGAAGGGTTGATAAAGCTGACGATGGTCATGGCCTCAAGCGGTCCCGGGGATTATGATCAAACCGTTAAGGAAGAGGAAGGTGTTGGGCCACGAGATGGGTTCCGGCAAGAAAGGAGAGGCGGAAATGGGAACGGCGAAGGCCAAGGAAAAGGGAGGGCTATGCTGCCCCTATTGCGCCGACTCCAAGTTTCCCTGCGTGACCATGGAGAAACAGATGCGCAGGGGAACGGAGAGCGGGAAAAAGGAAGGTTCGGAAAAAGGCCGAGATTGACGGTTCTTCCGCCGGGTTGCCTGAATATACACCGCTTCGCGGCGACCGGCAAAAGAGGGTCACGTACGCGGAGGAGGGCGGCAGGTCCGCCCTCCTCATCAATGCGGTAAATGCGAACGGGGGGCGGGAGATCCCGGCCACGTGGCCCGGGGCGGGAACAAGATATTTGACCGACTTTCCGGAAAGGAGGCGGGGCGCATGGACGGGCCCCCACGCGAAGACGGCGAAAAGGTGGAGGAGACCTTTCGCTTCTCTCCCAGGCCCAACCGGGCGCGGGAGATAAACTGGCTCCCCTGGGGCCAGGAGGCCTTCGACCGGGCGGCCAGGGAGGGCAAGCCGGTGCTCCTTTCCATCTCCGCGGTGTGGTGCCACTGGTGCCACGTGATGGACGAGACCACTTATTCGGACCAGGAAGTCATCGACCTGGTCAACTCCCTTTACGTGCCGGTGCGGGTGGACAACGACCGGAACCCGGATATCAACCGCCGTTACAACCAGGGTGGCTGGCCTACGACCGCCTTCCTCTCCCCTCGCGGGGTCCTGCTGGCGGGGACCACCTACCTCCCGCCGGATACCATGCGCAAGGTGCTGCGCAGGATCTCCGAACTCTACGCCGAAAACCGCAACCGGCTGGAGGCCGACGCCGTGGAAACAACCCCCGGCCCCCGCCGGCATGGGGCCCTGGACGAGTCCCTCGTGGACGTCGTGGCCTCCTCCCTTCTGGCCGCCTGGGACCGGGAGCACGGCGGCCTGGGATGGGAACCCAAGTTCCCGCACTCCGACGCCCTTCTCCTCGCCCTCCGCATGCACTCGAGGGGCGGCGGGGAATACCTGGATTTCGCCGTCCATTACCTGAGGTCCATGGCCGGCGGCGGGCTGCGCGACAGGGTGGAGGGCGGATTCTTCCGTTACTCCGTCACCCGAGACTGGTCGGTCCCCCATTACGAGAAGATGCTCGACGACAACGCCCGCCTCCTCATCGCCTACCTGCGCGCCTACGGGGCTACCGGGGAGGACCAGTTCCTGGCCGTGGCGGCGGAGACGGCTTCCTTCATTTACCGCACCTTGAGCGACGGGCACCAACGTTTCTTCGGAAGCCAGGACGCGGACGAGGAATATTACCGGATGGACGCCGCGGCCCGCGCCACGGCCACCCCTCCCCCCGTGGACGAGACGGTCTACCTGGACCTTTCCTCACGCACCGCCTCGGCGCTCCTGGAATCGGCATCCGTCCTGGGGAAAGAGGAATACCGGAAGCTGTCCCTGGGATTCCTGGACTTCGCCTGGCGGGAATGTTACCGTCCCGGCGAAGGGATGGCCCACTACCACGATGGGAGCCCCCGCCGCCGGGGGCTCCTGGGAGACCAGGTGGAGGCGGCTCTGGCCTTCCAGGAAGCTTTTTCCAGCACGGGAGAGCCGGGGTTCCTGGAGCGGGCGGGTGAGCTGCTGGACCTGGTGGAGGAGGGATTCCTGGACCGGGAGAAGGGCCTGCTCCTGGACGCCATGGAGGGTTTTCTGCCCCCCGGCCTGCGCCCCGAGGCTGCCGACCTGGCCATGGTGTCCAGGACCGCGGAAGCGCTGCTGCGCCAGGCTCACCTTGCCGGAGAAACCCGGCGGAGGGAAACGGCCGAGGCGCTGCTCTCCTCGGTCTCCGGCGAAGCCCCGGGCCACGGATACTTCGCCGCCCCTTTCGCCCTGGCCCTGGACCTCTTCCTCGAGGGCCCCCTGGCCATGAGGTGGGCGGGAGGGGAGGAGGGTCGGCGCAGGCTGTTTTTGGCCATCGCCGCCCTTTCCCCCGATTCGCGGACCCTCTTCCTGCCTCTTCACCGGGAGAAGGTGGGAGGAGATGAAGGATCCCAGGTCGAGGTGTGCGGGAAGGACGCCTGCTTCCTGCGTTCCGGTGACCCGGAGGAGGTGGCCGCATACCTGGGAGTGCGACCGGGAATAATAGTTGACATCGAGAAGCGGGAAAGCGTGCCCGGCGGGTGAACGGCTGTTCCGCCTCCGTTGCGGTCGGCCGCCCAATGCCCGCCCGGCTGGAAAGGAAGGCGCCGCGCCGCTCAGGCACAATGAGAGGAATGAAAAAAGGAGGAGCGATGAGGGAGGTCTACCTGGACAACTACGCCGCCTCGCCCCTGCCTCAGGAGGTCCGGGAGGCCATGCTCCCCTTCCTGGGGGAGAGGTTCGGCAACCCCAGCTCCCTGCACGGGCGCGGTGACGCGGCCCGGGAGGCCGTGGAGGAAGCCCGGGAGAAGGTGGCTTACCTCATCGGGGCCGACCCCGCGGAGATCATCTTCACCTCCAACGGGACGGAGGCCAACAACCTGGCCGTCAAGGGTCTTGTCGCCGGCTCGCGTCGCAAGGGAAAGCATATCGTGGTCTCCGCGGTGGAGCATTTCTCGGTGCTCCACGCCGCCCGCACCCTGGAGAAGCAGGGTTACGAGCTGGACCTGGTGCCGGTGGACGGACACGGGCGCATCGACCTCGATGAGCTGCGCTCCCTGCTCCGGGAGGACACCGTCCTGGTATCGGTGATGCTGGCCAACGGGGAGGTGGGGACTATCCAGCCGGTGGCCGAAGCGGCCCGCCTGGCGGCCGAGCGGGGGATACCCTTCCACACCGACGCCGTAGCCGCGGCCGCCCACATCCCCATCCAGGTGGGAGAGCTGGGCGTGCAGGCCCTCTCCCTGTCCTCCGATCTCCTCTACGGGCCCCAGGGCGCGGGAGCCTTGTGGGTTAAGCGTGGCCTCCGGCTCATACCCCTTCTCGACGGGGGGGTGCAGGAGGGAGGGCGCCGCGGGGGCACGGAGAACGTGGCCGGCATCGTGGGCATGGGCAAAGCGGCGGAGCTGGCCCGGGAGCGCATGGGAGAGAGGAGTGCTCACCTGGCTGGCCTGCGCGACGCCCTCATTCAGGGGTTGACCTCCCGGGTGGAGCACCTGCAGCTTACCGGGCATCCACGGGAGAGGCTCCCCTGGAACGCCAGTTTCGTGGTGGAGTTCATCGAGGGGGAGGGGATGCTCCTCTTCCTGGACCAGAAAGGGGTGGCCGTCTCCAGCGGTTCGGCCTGTACCTCCCGGGCCCTCAAGGGCTCCCACGTGCTGGCCGCCATGGGCATCCCACCGGAGAAGGCCCAGGGTTCCATCCTCTTCAGCTTCGGCCCCCAGAACTCCATGGAGGACGTGGAATACGTGCTGGAGGTTTTCCCGCCCATCGTGGAACGCCTGCGGCAGATGTCGCCTCTTTACGCCAAGTACCTCAAGGAAAGGGGGTGAGACCGTGGCCCAGTACAGCGACGTGGTCATGGACCATTTCACCAACCCGCGCAACGTGGGCGAGATAGAGGACGCCGACGGGGTGGGGGAGGTGGGCAACCCCGTGTGCGGGGACATGATGACCTTCTACATCAAGGTGGACGACGAGGGCCGGCTCTCGGACGTCAAGTTCAAGACCTTCGGGTGCGGCGCGGCCATCGCCGTCTCCAGCATGGTCAGCGAGATGGCCAAGGGAAAGACCATCGAGGAGGCCCTGAAGATCACCCGGGATGACGTGGCCCAGGAGCTGGGCGGCCTGCCCGCCAACAAGATGCACTGTTCCAACCTGGGAGCGGACGCCCTGCACAAGGCCATCGAGGATTACCTGGAAAAGAAAGGGAAGAGATGAGATGGAGGAGAGGAAGGAAGCGAGGACCGTCATCTGCCGCTGCCCCTTCTGCGAGGGAGAGATAGAGGCGGCGGCGGACATGCCCGCCTTCTGCCAGCCCTGCCAGATAGTGATCGTCACCTGCACCTCCTGCGGCGGGGCGGCCCGGGAGGGAGCCGAGGAATGCCCCCACTGCGGGGAACCCCTCCCCTAGGGCCCTGACGGCCTGGGCGAACCCGCATGTCCCGTGGGGGGGCAAGCCGCACGGGCGCAGCGGGAAAGATATCCGGGGGCGGAAGGGAAGCATCCCGCTCCAAAGTGGACCGGACACGCCTTTACGGGGGAAGGGAAATTCCGGGGGATCGCGGGGACCCGGCACGGTAGGCCGCGCAGAGGAAGGGCGGCTGAAGTAAGTTCCGTTCGGGCGCCGGAAGGGGAAAGCCCTAGCCGGCGGAGGAAAGACGGGGAAGGTACCGGAGATGGAAGGGCAAGAGGAAAGGAAAACCGGGGAAGGTGGAGAGAGCGCCACCATCGTGGTCTTCAGCGGGGAGCTGGACCGGGCCCTGGCGGCCTTCAACATCGCCACCACCGCCGCCTCCATGGGCATGGAAGTGACCATGTTCTTCACCTTCTGGGGGCTCAACGTGGTGCGCAGGGAAAGGGGAGCCGGAGCCCGGAAGACCTCCCTGCAGCGCATGCTGGGGCTCTTGAACCGGGGAGGCTCACGGCGCTTGCGCCTCTCCCGGCTGCACATGCTGGGTGGGGGCCGGGCGGCCATGAAACGCCTCATGCGCCAGTTCCGCATGCCTTCCCTGGAGGAAATGATGGCCATGGCCCGGGAACTCGGGGTGCACTTCATAGCCTGTACCACCTCCATGGCCCTCATGGGCCTCTCGGAGGAGGATTTCATACCCGAAGTGGAAAGCTTCGCCGGGGCGGCCACCTACGTGGAGAGGGCCTCCCGCTCCTCGATAAACCTCTTCATCTGAGGGCCCTCCGGCACGTCGGGAGCGGCATCCCTCGAACCCGCCGCGCTGCCGTTACCCCGCCCGGCTCGCGGCACGTCTTGAAGGCGCCGCTCGCGGGGGTGCAGGCGACGTCCGGCCGGACGTGACAGCCGGGTATCGGCAAGGGGAGGTGATATATTGAAAGCGGACAGGAGCGTGGATTGCGTGGGGCTATACTGCCCCATGCCCATCGTCAAGACCTCCCAGGAGATCAAGGAACTCGGGGAGGGCGAGATCCTGGAGGTCATCGCGGACGATCCGGGGATTAAGAGCGACATGCCCGCCTGGTGCGCCAAGACGGGGCACGAGTTCCTGGGCATCGAGGAGCGGGACGGGGAGTACCACGTCTTCGTGCGCAAGAGGGGGTCTTGAGGAGCGACATGCCCGCCTGGTGCGCCAAGACGGGGCACGAGTTCCTGGGCATCGAGGAGCGGGACGGGGAGTACCACGTCTTCGTGCGCAAGAGGGGGAGATGAACGCCCGCGGAAGCGGCATCGCCATTCGCGTTCCGGAATCGAGAGGAAAGGGGGACGAATGGGAGAGAAGACCAGGCAGCACCTCTACGACGCCTACACTGGCGAGTCCAAGGCGGCGGTGAGGCTCAAGGCCTTCGCCAGGAAGGCGGAGGAGGAGGACTACCCGGCCATCGCCAAGCTGTTCCGGGCGGTGTCCGAATCGGAGAGCATCCACGCCTACAACAACCTCCGCCTGCTCCGGGAGATCAAGGATACCGAGACCAACCTGGAGGAGGCCCTGGCCTCGGAACAGAAGATCGCCCAGGTGAGCTACGACTCCTTCATCGCCGACGCCGAGGCCGAGGGCGACAAGGCAGCGGCCACCATGTTCGCCTATGCGCGCGACGTCGAGGAACGCCACATCAAGCTCTACGAGGGGGCGCTGCAGCACCTGGTGGCGGAGAAGATCCCCAACTATTACGTCTGCGGGGTGTGCGGATACGTGGCCGACGACGTGGTGCCCGAGAAATGCCCCATCTGCGGGGCACCGGAGGATAAGTTCTTCGAGGTGGAGTAGGCCTGGCACGCATCCGGTCCGGCAGGCACCGGAGATTTTCACCTCTTAAAACCCGGAGGGCATGAAAAGAGGGGCTTCGCGGGAAGCCCCTCTCGGATTCCTCTTTTTCCGGTTACTCGATGCCGCACTGCTTGAGGGATTCCATCACCTCGGCCAGGACCTTCTTCCTCTTCTGCAACTCGGCGAGCTTGGCCTCCACGTCCTGCATCTCCGGGTCGAAGACGCAAGCCCCGAAGGAACAATCGACTCCGGCCAGCTCCTGCAGCTTTCCCGCCAGCACCCTGAGCTCCTCCTCGTAGGAGGCGATCTCCTTGTTCAAGAGCTCTTCCTTCTCGTTGGCCATGGGCAACCTCCTTCTCTTTCCTTCCAACGACAAGTCCATTATACCCCGAGAGCCTCTCTTTGCACCTGGAGATGGGAAATCCGTGCCGTATAGAAGAAAAAGAATGCGGGGAAGGGAGGCCGAGGCCAAGGAAAGCGGGGGCGTAGAAATAGGGACGAGGGCCCCTACGCCGCATTTCCCCGGCAGGGGCTCTGCCCGCCGGCCTACTATCCCTCCCCAGGGGACTATTCCCCCTCCAGGGGACCATGGACCATCCACGGCCGGAATCCGTCCTACCCGGGCGTGCCAAGCGGTCACCCTTACCGCCGCCGTGCTCGCGGGGCGGAGAAATCTCCCAGGCCAAGAAAAGCCGGCTTCAAGGGCGCACGGGGAAAGGTCGGCGTTTCCACCGGGAAAAGCCGGCCCTCAAAATGCGGGTTGCAGGGAATAGCTCAGCCCGGCGTCCCTGGCCCTCCTCCGGAAGCGGGCCAGGTCCACGAAGGCCTCCAGGCGGGTGGCCACGCCGGCCCTCCCGGTCATCTCGTCGATGACCAGGGATAGGACGGGGATCCCGAGGTCCCGCGACACCCGGGGAAGGATGCTCTTGGCGATGGTCTCCGGCATGCAGGTGAAGGGCATGACGTGCACCACCCCGTCGAAGCCCAGGCGGTGGTAGAGGGCCGTGGCCCCCACCGACCTCAGCCCCTCTCCCCCCACGAAGTGGGTGAGGTAGGGCCTGGCCGCTTCCTCCACCTCCCGGTCGTGGTGGCCGGCCACGGGGTTGTTCCCCGAAGGGCGCAGCCAGTCGGTGAGGTAGACGCTGCGTTCCACGAATGCTCCCAGGTTCCCCAGCTGCTCCTCCACCCCCAGGTTGAAGAAGGGCTCCAACACGAGGTAAAACTCGCCCACTATCCCTATCTTCACCGTCTCCCTTTCCTCCCTGGGGACGCTGCGCAGCAGCTCGAAGGCCTCCTCTTCCACCCTCCGTAGGGCGGCGTAGGAATCCGCCTCCCACACCATGCGGTAACACCTCTCCAGCGCCTTGGTCGTGGCCCCCTTCTCCCGGTCCAGGCAGCGCTGATGAAGGGCCTGCTGTTCCAGGCGGTCGATGAGGTAGGCCTTGCTGAGGGCGAACTTGATGGCCCGGACCACGGACCTCCAGGGCCGGCCCTGCTTCAGCTCCCCCAGCTTCCTCACCGTGCCCGGTATCCTGCCGGGCTCGAATTCCAGCATCACCATGCGGAAATCATAGCCGGCTTCCTCCAGTATGCGCCTCTGCGTCTCGGCGTAAAACCCGAAGCGGCAGGGTCCCCTGCCGGAGACCATGATCAGGGTGTCCGCCCCCGCCTCCAAGGCCTCGATGAAGTTGCCCAGGGTGGTCTTGAGCGGGAAACAGGCGAATTCCGGGCCATAACGCGTCCCCAGCTCCAGGGTACGCTGGGAATTGGGGGGCGGGAGCAGGTAATCAAGCCCCAGCTCCTCGAAGACGCTGCCCAGGACGAACTCCAGGCTTCCCATGTGGGGCCAGCTTATCCTCATACCGCCAACGCCTCCTCCTGCAGAGCGGCCGGGTTCTTGCGGCGCCGGAGCACGCAGTCCATCCCCGGCTCCTCGAAGACGCTGCCCAGGACGAACTCCAGGCTTCCCATGTGGGGCCAGCTTATCCTCATACCGCCAACGCCTCCTCCTGCAGAGCGGCCGGGTTCTTGCGGCGCCGGAGCATGTCCACGAAGGCCTCGATGCGGGTGAGAAAACCGCCCTCGCCGGTGTGCTCGTCGATGACCAGGCTGAGCATGGGCACTCCTCCCTGGCGCCGGTTCTCCTGTTCGCAGAGCACCCGGATTATGGAATCCGGCCCGCAGGGAAAGGAGATCATGAAGATTATCCCGTCCACCAGCCGGTAGCGGGAGCAGGCCAGGATGGCCCCCGCCACTTCCCGCTCGTAGCTCCAGTAGATCTCCTTGGGCAACCGTTTCAGTTCCCTCTCCTTGAGATCCTCCGGCACCATGTCCGCGGTGACCACGTCCACTCCCATGGATCCCAGGCGGTCCAGGAGGGACATGGTGGTGAAGGTGTCGTAGACGTTGTAGTGGTGGCCGATGACCCCGATCCTCAATTCCCGGCCCTCGCAGAGAAGGCCTTCGGCCTCCCCCTTCAAGGCGCTCCGGTGGTCCAGTCCCAGGGTGAGGCGCTCCAGGTAAAGGCGGTGTTCGCGCCAAGCCTCCAGCCCCGCCCGGAGTATGCGGAACGGGTTGCGGGTGAAAAGACGCCCCAGGGAATAGACGGCGCGGTAGTTGGCCCACATCCCTTCCTGGAAATTAATGGTGGGGGCGATGACGGGCACCTTGTCCTCCACCGCCGCCCGGGCCAGGTCCGGAAGGCCCAGCATCTTGGGGCAGGTGTGGGTCCCCTTCTTGACGCTCACCAGGCGGGGAACGAAGATGGCGTCCACCTTTTCCCGCAGGGCGAGCACGTGCCCGTAGAAGACTTTCACCGGCAGGCAGCTCTCGTTTTCCGCCTTGCTCACCCCGGAGTTGAGGATGGACCGGGTGGTCTCTCCCGACTCCACCACCTCCGCCCCCAGGGCCTCCAGGAAGGAGGTCCAGAGCTTGCCGTACCGGTAGTAGAGGAGGCCTCCGGGAATTCCTACTCTCATGCCCTGTCCTTCAACGGGATCGGCAAGGTCCACGCCCGTCGAGGACGCGGACCGGCGACTTAGGACACGTGTATCGCACCTCTATCGGCGGAGGCCGTTACGCAAGGTTTTGTGATGCGCGGCGCCGCTCCTCAGGCCTTGGCCGCCACCTTCCTCAGGATCAGGTCCACGGCGTCCCCCACGGTCTCGATCTCCGCCGCTTCCTCGTCGCTGACCTTGAAGCCGTAAACGCGCTCCATCTCCAGGAGGAGTTCCACCAGGTCCAGGGAATCCGCCTCCAGGTCCTCCTTGAAGCGGGAGTCCTCCCGGATATCTTCCTCGGGGAGTTCCAATGCCTCCGCCAGCGCGGCACGCACCGCGCTCAAGATCTCTTCCCGGTTCATCTCCGCCCCTTCTCACACTCCCAGGGCCACGGCCCTCCGCCTGGCCAGGTGCTTGTTGATAGCATAGGCGGCGACCCCCAGAAAGGGAAGGGCGGAAAACGCCCGGCCCCTCTTGGATCCATCTCCGCCCCTTCTCACACTCCCAGGGCCACGGCCCTCCGCCTGGCCAGGTGCTTGTTGATAGCATAGGCGGCGACCCCCAGAAAGGGAAGGGCGGAAAACACCGCCCCCCCGATGATCATTCCCCGGCGGCCGGAGAAGTAGCCCGCGGGCTCCGATTCGGCCACCAGGAGGTCGTCCGCCCCCAGCCCCTGGCAGAGGTCCTCCAGGCGTCGGGAAAAGGCGGGGTCGGGATCCACGGGATGGAGGTAGCTCTTGAGCAACCTCACCGTGTGCCGGTATCCGCGCTTCCTCACCTCGCTCCCCCGTCTTCTCCATCCGTTCATCTCTTTTCCTCCTCCTTCTCGGAGAGGCGCCGGTGCAGGCTTACCAGCGAGCGGTGAACCAGCACCTTCACCGCTCCGGCGCTCTTTCCCATCACCTGCCCGATCTCCCGATGCCTCATTCCCTCCGCGTAACGGAGGATGAGCACCTGCTGCCTCTCCTCAGGAAGCGAAGCCAGGGCCTCGCGCAGACGCCTTATCTCCTCTGCCCTCTCCACGGCTTCCTCCGGGGACAGGCCCTGGTCATGCAGTCCCTCCGCCGCCTCCAGGGATACCGGGCGCTTCCGGGAAGCGCTGCGGTGCCAGTTGGCCACCAGGTTGTGGGCTATGCGCAGGAGCCAGGCGGAGAAGGGAACTCCCCGGTCCTGGTAGCGGTCCAGGTGCACCAGGGCATGGAGAAAGACGCTCTCCGTTATGTCCTCTGCGTCCTCCGCGTTCCCTACCCGGTAATAGACGTAGGTGTACACCTTCCGGAGGTACTTGGTATACAGGGCCTCGAAGGCTTCCCTCTTCTCCCGGGCTTGCTGTACCAGGGCACCGTCCTCGTGGCATAGTTCCCGGCCTCCGTCGCCGCCTTTTTCCAAGCTCACCCCCCTTTCCCGTCTTCGAGCTTCACACCCGTTATTATAAACACCCTCCGGGTCCTCCGGTTACGGCGGTAAACCCCGCCCCCCGGGCGCGGATCGGCCCCCTTACCGGCGCGGAAGAGCGCCGGCGCGCGCCTACCGGGCCTCGAGGCCTCGGCCCCATCCGCGGTGGAAAGTCGGGGTAAGCGTTCCATGCAAAGGGATGTCGTGTGGAGGCCTCACCGTCCAACCCCCGGTGTGTCCGGCGGAGGCGGGTTCCGCCCCGGCGGGCGCCTAGGGCGCATCGCCGACGGGGGGATGGTTGTGATAGCATCTTGTTGTGCAGGAGCCGGGCTCCAATCCCGCCGGGGGCGGTTGCGGGAACCGGGGACGTGGCTCCTGCGGTGCGCTCGGCGCAGAGGCCGGAACCCGTGGGCCAAGGGGTCAAAGCCAGTAAACCGGGTGGAAGGCCGGCCCCTTCCCGCAAGGAAGACGAGGAGGTCGGAAATAATGGCCAACGTCCCCGGGGCGTACTGCCCTTTCCGCGTATCGGCCATCGCGGGCGCCCTTTCCCCCTGCAACGACGAATGCGCCCTTTATATCCCCACCTCCAAGATGCCCGCCCAGAAAAGCTGCGCCATCTCCATCCTGGGGGTATACGCCCTGCAGAGGATCGTTTTCAAGCAGCAGGAGCCGGGGAAGGAACCCGCGAGGGGGACGGAGGGCGGGGATGGGGAATCCACCTGAGGGGCGAGAGCGGACGCCGTGCCTCCGGGACCTTCTCCGCCTTTGCCCCCCGCGCAGTGGTAAAGGATAATATTACCGGCTGGGAGCGGATGCCCGGAGACGCTTCTCGCGCTCCGAGCCACGTGCCAGTCCATCGTCGGAAAGCGTGGAGATGGAGGGGGAGTGGAAGACATGCCGGAAATGGACGTCCCCAGGCCGGAAGGAGAGCTGCCTTTCCACATAGCCATCATCATGGACGGCAACGGCCGCTGGGCCAAGATGCGTGACCTGCCGCGCATCGCCGGCCATAAGGCCGGGGAGAGGTCCATCACCGACGTCGTGCGGGCCGCCTCCGAGTGGGGCATAGGTGCCTTGACCCTCTTCGCCTTCTCCACGGAGAACTGGAACCGCCCGGAGAACGAAGTGCGGTTCCTCATGAGCTTCAATCGCAACCTCCTCAACAACAGGGTACAGGAATTCCACCGGCGGAACATCCGCATCCGGCACCTGGGCCGGCGGGACCGCATCCCGCCCTCCACCCTCAAGGCTATCGACGACGCCGTGGCCCTGACTCGCGACAACACCGGCATGTCCTTGAACATCGCTTTCAACTACGGGGGCCGTGCGGAGCTGGTGGACGCCGTCCGCGCCCTGTGCGCCGACGTTGCGGAGGGCAGAGTGGACCCCGCGGAGGTGGACGAGGAACGTTTCCGCTCCTACCTCTACCATCCGGACCTCCCCGATCCCGACCTGCTTATCCGCACCGCCGGGGAGATGCGCATCAGCAACTTCATGATCTGGGAGCTGGCCTACACCGAGATATACGTCACCGAGGTGCTTTGGCCGGACTTCGACCGCCGCCACCTGGCGGAGGCCATCCGGGACTACCAGAGGAGGGAAAGGCGCTTCGGCGCCATCCGCGAGGAGTAGGATCTCCCTTGGGCACCCTCAAGGATGAGGCCATAGTCCTGCACGCCCACGACCTTGGGGAAGCCGACCGCATAGTCTCCCTGATCACCGCCGGGCACGGCTTGCGCCGCGCCGTGGTTAAGGGGGTCAAGCGCACCGCCAGCCGCTTCGGGGCCCGGCTGGAGCCCTTCACCCACCTCAAGGTGATGCTCCACGAGGGAAGGAACCTGGACACGGTCACCCAGGCGGACACCATACGTTCCCACGCCCGCCTGCGCGCGGATTACGAGAAATTCCTGTGCGGGGAGGCCATGCTGGAGATGGCGGAGAGGTCCCTGCGGGAGCACCAGGTCGTCCCCCGCTTCTTCGACCTCCTCCGGGTAAGCCTGGGGGTTTTGGAGGGAGAGGCCGGAGACTGCGGCCTCCTCCTCGCCGCCTTCCAGTTGAAGGCCTGCGCGATCATGGGTTACCGGCCCCACCTGGAACGTTGCCTTCACTGCGGCCGGGAAGCGCCGGCGGGGCACTGGCGGCTGGACCTCGCGGAGGGGGGCATCTCCTGCGCCGGTTGCGCGGGGGACTCCCCCCACGCCCTGAACCTCAGCGCACCCGTCCTGGAACTCATGCGCCGTCTCCTGGGCTCGGAGATGGCCGCCGTGTCGCGGTTCGACGAACCTCATCACCTGGTCCTGGAAACGTTGCGGGTATCCTTCGCCTACGCGGAGAACGTACTCGAACAGCGCCTGCGTTCCCGGCAGATCGTCATGCGACACCTGGAGGAAAGGCTTCGCGGAAAGGATCCCTCCGGCAACCCTGGAACCACTTGAAACGGGCTTACAAGAACGCCTTCTCCAATGCCTCCCGGTGGATCTTGGCGCAGTAGGCGCACTGGAACCACTTGAAACGGGCCTTACAAGAACGCCTTCCAAAGAGCCGGCCAGCGGGGAAAGGTTGTGGCTTGGAGATCCAGCTTCCCGCCATTCCGCCACCCCTTGTAGGTATCATGTTCGGCGCCCATCCCGCGCTACTACTCCAGGGTTAGGAGAAGGCACCCCCAAAGGGTCAAAGAGTACAAAATCGCAGGTAAAAGGGTATTGACCACCTAATACTCAGGTGTTATATTGAACATGACCCCAAGGAGCTGGAGGGAAGTCCAGCCGGGGGACCCGGAAGGAGGAACCGGAAGGCGCAAGCCGGAAGGGGAGGCCGGAAGGGAAGCTCGGAGGGATGTACCAAAGGTTACTTGGGGTCACTCCTTTTTAAAAATTTCTTATTCCTGTCGGCGAGCGAGACCGCTACCCGCCGGCCCCTCGTGAAATGCCCACCCGCTCCGGGGCCGGACGGGTCGGTCGCAGCGAGCCCTCCTTTTGTAGGTACCTTTCCCTGGAAGCGGTCCGCGGAGGCGAGCGAGACCGCTACCCGCCGGCCCCTCGTGAAATGCCCACCCGCTCCGGGGCCGGACGGGTCAGTC